>Ga0209563_100025_pt1 | contig 596456 bp, 568 predicted proteins | sample AraplaCvi_mMF_r2_FD_184271 | JGI IMG/M metagenome (GOLD analysis project Ga0209563, IMG submission 184271) | Arabidopsis root microbial communities from North Carolina, USA - plate scrape CL_Cvi_mMF_r2 (SPAdes) (version 2) | ecosystem: Host-associated > Plants > Roots > Endosphere | place: USA...
GATGCTCGCCGCGGTGCTCAAGCACCAAGCGCACGGCACGCTCGCGGACTTCGGGGGAGAACTTCTGGGACTTCCTCATGGCTCTATTCTCTTCAGTTAGAGCCTCCTCAAAACCCGGGGCGGTTCACTGTACCACGACCGCCTCCCGGAGCTTCCCGGCGTGAGGGTGATGGACGACAAGCGCAAGCGGTGCATCGGGTCCTTCTGGACGTGGGTGCTGACGTCGACCAAGTCCGACGGCCAGCGCCGGGCCCACGACGCCGACCAGGCGCTGACGTGGATTGGCCAGTACTTCGAGCGAGCCGCGAAAAACGATTTCGTGATGGGGCGTTCGGGGCGCTCTGGCGACCACGCCAACTGGCAGGCTGACATTGAGTACCTCTGCGGCGAGAAGGGCCGCAAGCAGGTCATCGAGAAGACCACCGAGCCATGACAACGACCACTACCGACCATGACGAGGTCGCGCAACTGCGTGTGCCTCCGCACTCACTCCCAGCTGAGCACAGCGTGCTGGGCAGCCTCCTGAACGACAACTCCGCGTGGGATCGCGTCGCCGATTTGCTCGCCGAGACCGACTTCTATCGCTACGAGCACAAGCTGATCTTCGCTGCGATTGGCAGGTTGGTGAATGCCGGCAAGCCCGCCGACGTGGTGACCGTCTTCGAGTCCTTGCGAGCGCAAGGTACCGCTGACGACACTGGTGGTCTTCCGTACCTCAACGAGGTCGCGGGTGGCTTCCTCGGCTCCGCGAACATCCGGCGGCACGCTGAGATCGTGCGCGGGCACAGCGTCTCGCGTCTGATCCTCGGCAAGCTCGAGGAGGCAAACCAGGTCGCGGTGGAGGACTGTGACGCGGCTGAGAAGCTGGACCGCATAGGCTCGCTGTTCGCCGGCATCGAAGCTCGGAACTCTCGGCGCGCACCCAAGGGGATGGACGAAGTCATGGTCCGCGTGATGGACAACCTCAATGCCGCCGCTGAAGGATCACGCAAAGGCTGGAAGACGGGCATCCCTGGCGTCGACTGGCGGCTGAATGGCGGCCTTCAGCCGGGCAAGTTGATCGTGCTGGCCGCCCGGCCGTCCGTCGGTAAGTCCAGCCTGGCCGCTCAGTTCGCCATGCGCGTCGCGAAGAACAGCGACAAGACCTTGTTCCTAAGCCAGGAGATGGAGGTCGACGAGCTCGGCGAGCGCGCGCTGGCGAACGAGTCTCGCGTTGACTACTCTGACATCCAGAACGGCAAGCTCACCGATGACGACTGGGCCAAGCTGGCCGAAGCAGTGGACGTGCTCGGCAACCTGCCCATGTGGATTGACGACGAGCCGGGACTCAACCTTCGGGCGATCGCCGCCAAGGCGCGCTCCATCCGCGGCCTGAGTGTGCTGGTGGTTGACTACCTTCAGCTTAGCGAAGGGGAGGGCGATACGCGCTCCGCCCAAGTCGGGTCCATTACCCGCGGCCTGAAGAAGCTCGCCAAGCAGATGGGGATCTGTGTCATCGCCTTGTCCCAGCTGAATCGGGACGTGGAGAAACGCCCCGACCGCCGACCGCAGATGAGCGACTTGCGTGACTCCGGCGAGATCGAGCAGGACGCCGATACGGTCATCTTCCTCTGGCCCATGGACAAAAGCGAAGACGATAAGCCGGTCCGGCACGTTGGCATCGACTTCGCCAAGAACCGAAAAGGCAAGAAGGGCAGCTTCGTTCTCACATTCGAGGGCGCGAGGCAGTTGTGGGGCGAGTCAATGCATTCTGTCGAATCATTCTCAGCAAAGAAGCCCGGCAGAGCGTTCGAATGAGTAGCCCCAACGCGACTCAACTTGGAGTCTTAGTCGCAGGAGACGTCCACATCTCTGTATCTCAATCCGCTGCCTGCCCATTGAGTTTGATGGTTCACCGCGGTCACGGTTGAGTTTGATGCCACCTGGAATGGAACGTTAAAGCTCTGAGACTTTTGTTCCCCAAATTCCATGTAGTCAAGCGTATAGCTAGCTGAACAGCTCTTTGCTTGGCGCGAAGGGTTTGTAGCAACGAGGAGGAACGCCGATCCATTCAGCCGCGCCGACCAGCGCAGAGGGCCGGAGTCTACCGGCGCGGGACCTGTAGAAGAGGTACCGCCGCATCGAACGTTGTAGTGGTGGTACCCGCAGCAGTTGCCTCGCTCGTTCCATTCCTTTTCGATGACTGGCTGGGCGCCATTGCACATCTCCCTTGCCACAACCAGCGTGTCTGGCCACGGCATGTCGCGGGTCTTTCGAACGAACTTGTTCGCTCCATAACACCCCTCTCTCTTCTCACCAATACATAGATGGAGCGTTTGGGCATCGACTTGAACTGAGACAAGCGCGATGAGAAGCAAGCACAGCAAACGGGGTGTCATAGGGCCTCCCACATTGGCAACGAACAAATTTTTAACGCGCAAGCCTTTTGGACGCAATACGACGGCAAAGACATTTCGTGCGACCTCTCCCGTTTCTCATCAACCAAATGGAAGGTCAGACATCTTGAACGAGGCGCGCTTTTCGCTGCCCGCGCGATTGCATCCCAATCAGCGCCGCACCTTTGGTCACACCCGCCGGCCTCGTGCCCGCCGGGCGGACGCTGTCCGATCGGGCTTCTTCCTAGCATCCGCAGCAGATGCACATCGCAAGGGGCGGGGGCTGATGGCACAAGTCGCAGACATGATCGCTGGCGAGCAGTTGGAGCTGCCCGTCAGCTTGCCCGCGCCCGATCCAGTCGCCCGGTACGAGTTCACCCTGATCTGGATCTTCTACGAGATCTGGTTTCACCGCCGCAAGCCCTCTCGCCACCTGCGCAGCATGCAGAACATCATTGAGCTGCGCGAGCGGATCGTCATCCACCCCGACGAGATCCCGGAGGAGGGCGACTACCCCGTGCACCTCCGCGTCAAAGCCAGCGAGGCCCCGCCGGTGAAGACCCGCGCCCCGTGCAGCATCTTCGCTCTAGGCAGCGAGGCCGCCGCAAAGCAGATCCTGAGCGAGTTCACGCTCGCCCGGCACGCCGAGCCCGGCTTCGAGCCCCACCAGGACACCGTGCACCGCCTCATCACCCGGGAGGCCGGCGTCGTGAAGCACGTCCGCCAGCGCCACGACGAAACCGACGAGTGGAAGGAGAAGGAGCGGATCCGCCGCGCGAAGCAGGTGCTGCCCAAGCCTCCGAAGCAGAAGTTCCGGATCAAGAAGGAAACCGCGTGAAGCGTCAGCCCCTGGTCCGCAAGCGGCCGATGCCGCCCGAGAGCCTGCTGGCCAGCCCGTTCACGCGCTTGCAGCCGGCCGAAGGCGTCGCCGCCTGGATCTCCGAGAACATCCTGGAGGAGGGTGGCCCCATCCACAACCCCGAGCACCTGCACCTGATCGGCGCCGACATCGAGTTCCTGTGGGCATCCCAAGGATTCAGCAAGCAGATGCGCACGGTCATCGGCCAGGCTGAGCAGATCGCCTTCCGCGCCGGTGGCTGGCAGAAGGCACGGCAGGAACAGCAGTTCCTCGACTGGTTCGGCCGCGTGCCGACCTACGTGATCACCTTCGACGCCACTTATGCCGCCACCTGCAGCGACGCCGAGTGGTGCGCCTTGGTCGAGCACGAGCTCTACCACGTGGGCCAAGCCAAAGACCTGTTCGGAGCCCCAGCCTTCACGAAGGACGGCAACCCGAAGCTCTGCATCCGCGGGCACGACGTAGAGGAGTTCGTCGGCGTGGTCCGGCGGTATGGCATGGGAGACCCGAACGGCGCGATCGCACGGCTGGCAGCCGCGGCGCGAGAGCAGCCCGAGGTCGCTCGCCTGAACATCGCCGGAGCGTGCGGCACCTGCTTGCTCAAGGCGGCATAACCCCGACCCGGCCCTGACTGAAACCACAACATGGCGAAGCTCACCGAGGAAACCAAAGTCTTTATCGTTCAGGCACTTGCGTGCTTTGACTCCCCGACGCAGGTCGCATCCGCCGTCAAGGATCAGTTCGGCCTGATGGTGGACCGCCGGCAGGTAGAGGCATACGACCCGACCAAGGTCGCGAGCAAGGGCATGGCCCGCAAGCTGAGGGCGCTGTTCGAGCAGACGCGAGAGGCCTTCCTCAAGGACGCCAGCGCGATCCCCATCGCCAAGCAGACCTACCGCCTACGCGTGCTGCAGCGCGCCCTGGACCGGGCCGACAAGAGCGGCAACAACGTCATGGTGATGCAGATCCTTGAACAGGCGGCCAAGGAAATCGGCGGCGCATTCACGAACCGGCGCGAGCTTACCGGCAGGGGCGGAGGCCCAATCATCCAGGCGCAGCAGCAGGTGACCGCCGCAGAGCTCGCCGCGGCGGTGCGCAGTGTCCGCGAGGATTACTGACCCAGCAAAGCGCCTAGCTGCCGTCGGCTGGGCCCGCGAAGACCTCTACGAGTTCTCGCGCTGGATGTTCCTGGAGCGCAAGGGCTTCACGTGGCAGCGCGCGCGCCATCACCAGCTGATCTGCGATGCGCTGATGCGGGTCTACCGCGGCGAGTGCAAGCGCCTGATCATCAACATCCCCCCGCGATACAGCAAGACCGAGCTGGCGGTGATCAACTTCATCGCATGGTGCTTTGGCAAGGCGCCGGACTGCGAGTTCATCCACACCAGCTACAGCACGCCGCTGGCCGTGAACAACAGCGCGCAGGTGCGCGACATGGTCCAGCACGAGGCCTATCGCGAGATCTTCGAGGAAACTGAGCTCGCATCCGATGCAGGCCACCATTGGAAGACCACCAAGGGCGGGGTGATGTACGCCACGGGCGCCGGCGGCACCATCACCGGCTTCGGCGCGGGCAAGATCCGCCCGGCGTTCAGCGGCGCAATCGTCATCGACGACCCGCACAAGGCTGACGAAGCGAACAGCGACACGATCCGCGGCGGCGTGATCGAGTGGTTCAAGAACACGCTGGAGAGCCGCGTCAACAGCCCTGATACGCCGATCATCGTGATCATGCAGCGGCTGCACGAGGGCGACCTTGCCGGCTGGCTGCTCGGCGATCGCGGCGGTGATGGGAAAGGGCCGCCGGTGCCGGGAGGAAACGGTGAGGTGTGGGACCACCTCTGCCTCTCCGCATGGAACGACGACGCGACGCCGCTTTGGCCGGCGAAGCACAATGCCGAGGCCTTGCGGCGCATGGAGAAGGCCAAGCCCTACGTGTTCGCCGGCCAGTACCGCCAGCGGCCGTCACCGCCGGATGGTGGGGTGATCAAGCCCGACATGCTGACCATCGTCGAGACGATGCCCGGCAACGTGGTGGAGTGGTGCCGCGGGTGGGACTTGGGCGCCAGTGTCGGCGGCGACTTCACGGCGGGCGGCAAGCTCGGCAGGCTGTCGGATGGTCGATACATCATCGCTGGCATGGTGCGCGAGCAGTTCGCGACGCACGAGCGGGACGCCTTGATCAAGACCACGGCGCGCAACGACGGCCGGCTGCTGAAACAGAGCCTGCCGCAGGACCCGGGCCAGGCCGGCAAATCGCAGGTGGCCGCGTTCGCGCAGCTGCTGGGTGGCCATAACGTGCACTTCTCGCCGGAGTCGGGCGACAAGGTGGTACGCGCGACGCCGCTTGCCAGCCAGATCAACGCCGGCAACGTCCTGATGCTGAAGGGCGCTTGGAACGAAGCCTTCAAGGATGAGTGCAGGCTATTCCCGAACGGCAAGTTCGACGACCAGGTCGACGCGGCCGCGCGCGGGTTCAATGGGCTGTTGCACCCGACGGCCGGCATCTTCGAGTGATGCCTTCCTAGCATCCGGCCGATGGCCGAACAACTCATCGTCAACTCCTATGAGCTCTCGTGCGCGAGGGCCGACTTCCTCCAGTCGTGGGGCGGATCGCTCGATGCCAAGAGGCCGACGGCGTGGAACCAGTACGGCTACAAGGAGGATCTGACCTTCTCGGACTTTCGCCGCGCCTACGAGCGTGGCGGCCCGGCTCACGGCGCCGTGCACAAACTGCTCGGCCGATGCTGGCTGAAGAAGCCGCGCATCAAGTCGCCGGCGGCTGATGCGGAGTCGGCTTGGGAGACGAAGGTCAACAAGGCGCTGAAGGCCATCGGTGCCTGGGCCAAGCTGAAGGACTTTGACCGGCGCAACATGGTCGGCCGGTTCTCGGCGCTGATCTATCGGGTCGCCGACGGGAAGAAGCTCAGCGATCCGCTGACCTCGGGCGGCCGTGGCCTGGTCGACATCGTTGCGCTGTTCGAGGATCAGATCAGGGTCACGAAATGGAACGAGGACGAAGGCAGCGAGGACTATGGCCAGCCCATGATGTTCCAGTACCGCATGCGCAGCCCCACCTCGCGCGGCGATACCCAGGCCAAGCCGGAAACGTGGGTGGACGTGCACCCGAGTCGCGTTCAGATACTGGCCGAAGGATCTGCGGGCGGCGACTTCTTCGAGGGCCAATCCCTCCTTGCCCCAGGCTTCAACTGTCTGGTCGATATGGAGAAGTGCCGCGGCGGTGGCGCTGAATCGGCCCTCAAGAACAGCGCCCGCACGATCGCCTACGAGTACGACAAGGACTCGCAAGTCCAGTCCATCACCTCCAGCCCTGAAGGCGCGCCGACGGGCAAGACGGTGCGCCAGGTGCATGCGGAGCAGACCCGCGAACTGAACCGCAACCTCGACGCGGCGATCGTCCTGCAGGGCGGCAAGGCCAACACCCTCCAGACTCAGGTGCAGGACCTGTCGGCGCAATGGGGCATCGCAGCCAACGAGTTCGCCGCCTCGGTGGAGCAGCCGTTCACCATCCTGTTCGGCCAGCAGACGGGCCGCCTGGCCAGCGATGAGGACCAGAAGGAGATGAACGCCCGAGCCGGTAGCCGTCAGGATGATCTGCTGACTCCCATGCTCACCGAGTTCGTCACGCGCATGCAGGCCTGCGGCATCTTCGAGGCCGGCGAGTTCGAGATCGAATGGCCCGACTTGGGTGCGCCCACCGACGACCAGCGCCTGGCCAATGCCGTGCAGATGGCCGCGGCGAACCTCTCGGCCTTCAACGGCGGCAGCGCAGAGCCGATCTTCGACATCGAGGAGATCCGCAAGGTCGCCGGGTACGAAGAGCGCGAGGGCGAAGGGGATCAGTTCAAGGAAGCAGACCCGGCGCTCGAACCGAACACTCCGCCGACGACTGACCCCAAGGCTGATCCGACCAAGAAGCCGCCCAAGCCCGCCGCCAAATGAGGCCGCCGCGGGTTCGAAACCCGATCATCCCCGCCAACAAGACCGAACGCACCGGCACCGGCCGCATCATCCGCCGCGCGGTGGCGCAGATCAACGTGCGCTTCGCGCAGCTGCAGCGTGACGTGCTTGCGGCTTTCGCCCGCATCCCCACCTACGCGCTCAACGACGCCAAGGTGCTCTACGGCCTGACGCCGCAACAGATGCAGCAGCTGACCGGAGAGCTGCAGGCGTCTCTGGACGCGGCGATCGTCAGGCAGGGTGCCGACCCCGGGCAGTTCTGGTGGTCGCCCTTCGTACAGGAGGCGAATCAGCTCGGCACCGCACAGAGCGTGGCGAACCTGACGAACCTGTCCTCGGCCTACGGGGCAGGGCGCTCGCTTCAGACCGTGATCTTCAGCGACGCCTACCGCAACCGCGTGGGCATCGCCCAAACCAAGAGCTACGAGCACTGGACCGGGCTGGCCAGCAGCATCCGGGCCGAGTTGTCGGACATCATCGGCAGCGCCGTTGCCGATGGGCGCAACCCGAAGGAGGTGAGCGCACTGATCCGCGACCGCCTCGACGTCAGCGCCTCGAAGGCGAAGCAGTACGCCCAGACCGACATCACCGACAGCCTGCGCCAGGCGCGCATGGCCGAGGCGGACGTCGCCAGCGCCGATTACGGCCTGAACATCGGCCTACTCTGGACGTCAGCCTTCCTGCCCACCACCCGCTCCTGGCACGCCAGCCGCAACGGCTCGGTCTACACCTCCGCCCAAGTGCGCGACTTCTACAACGAGCGGGGCAACCGCTACAACTGCCACTGCGCCACGACCGAGTGCCTGATGGATTCGGACGGCAAGCCCATCCTCTCGGACAGCCTCAAGGCGTCGATGAAGAAGGAGAAGGAGGACTGGCAGGCGGAATTTCATTCTGGATCTTCATGACATACGCGCGCAATTCGGCCAGGCCAAAATGCGTGAGTTCACCGTTTTGAAGAACGCCGTTGCGTGTCAAGACATCGACCATCACCTTGTCCAGGCCAATGGTCTTGATGGATCGATTCAAGCTCTCTTCGTTCTCAAAGAGAATTCGCTCTCGACCGAGACACGAAACGATCCACTTGAGGCCGGATAGGCCGGCAATTGCGTCGCGCGTCGATCGAACCATAAACGATCCATATGGCGGTCTAGGTTGCAGCGCAAGCTGCGCAGCCTGAAGGTTTGCTAGTTCGGTGGAGGCCCGAGCGAGCTCCGCCGCTAACTTCTTGCGATCCTCGGCTGTATCTGCGTGCTCGAGCCTCTCCTTTGCTTCCTCTGCCTTGATCTCGGCATTGACAACGGCCGGCGCCAGTGCCTCGATCGCTAGTTCGACGCCGCCGATCTTCGCCTTGTTGACGAGGCGCAGACGGCTCGTGGTCACGACGATCAGTTTGAACAGTGGCTTGCGAATATAGAACGCGACGGCGCCAGCGACGACCGGCCACGCGAGAGCCTTCGTCATCTCGGCGATGAACGTAAGCACGTCCATGACTTCCTTCGGGTTTGGTATTTGTTCTGCCGGCATGTCGCCTCCCTTTGGCGGGCATCGTATCGCCGGGGTCATCTACCTAGCATCGGGAATGCCCGCTATGCCCAGGGCAACGCCGGAGGCCGGCAAGCCAATGAGGAACCCCATGAAACGATCCCTGATGATCTGCGGCGCCATGCTGGCGCTGAGTCTGGCGGCCACGGCCGCAATCGCCATGCCGCTGGACGCTTCGCACATGCTGACCGCCGCCGTGGCAAGTGCCTCGCCGACCGATCTCGGCGCTGGCGTGCTGATGGCCTCCGCCGGCTTGGCCGTCCCGATGTCCGAAGGCACCACCATGCGAGCCAAGCTCCAGGTGGGCTTCGTTCAGGTGCACAACAACGGCCCCGAAGGCGCCAAGTCTCTCGAAGTGCTGAACATGCACGCCGTGTGCGCGTCGAAATACGACGAGACCGGCCTCGACGAGGACAACACGTTCGCCAAATGGTCGCCGGGCGCGAACCTGTCGATCAACGTCGCAAACCCCGCGCTTTGGGACAAGTTCAAACCGGGCGATCGGTTCTACGTGGACTTCACGCCCGCAGTGTGAGCGCCTGACGCGCTGATTCAGTTCCCCGCTACGGGCCCCGTGCGCAAGCCGGGGCCTGTTTTTTCGTCTTCCTACTATGCCGAGGCATGGCTAAGAAGCGTGCACACATCCTCTCCGCGGTCAACGCGGCGAACGTCAGCAAGGCGAACGGCGTCTTCACGATCAAGGGCGTCTGCGGCGCGGTCAATGACATCGTCATGAACCGCCGGCTGTACCCGGGCGAGGCGCTGGCCAAGGCCGTGAACAGCATGGACGGCAAGCCCGCGCCGGCCGGCCACCCCAAGAATTCAAAGGGCCAGCACATCAGCGCCCTGAACGGCGAAGCGCTGGCCTCCAGTTGGATCGGCAGCTACTGCACCAATTCCCGCCATGAGGGCGGCAAGAGCCTGTTCGACGTCGTCGTCAACGAGGCCCAGGCGCTGGCTCACCCCAAGGGCAAGCAGATGTGCGAGCGGCTGGATGCCGCTATCGCCGGCACCAACGCCGAGCCGATCCACGTCAGCACAGGCCTGTACTTCGAGGCCATCGCAGCCAACGGCGAGAGCCTGGGCAAGAAGTACGAAACCATCGTCACCAACATTGAGTACGACCACCTCGCCATCCTCGTCGATGAGCAGGGCGCCGGCACGCCGGAGCAGGGCGTGGGCATGTTCCTGAACTCGGCCGGCGAGGAGGAGGAGATCGAGATGGCGACCGTCAACTCCGCCCCCGAAGACAAGCGCAGCGCGGGCCTCAAGGCCTGGCTCCTTCGCCTGCTCGGCAACGGCAGCAGCAGCGACGTCAGCTTCGACCAGATCACCAGCGAGCTCTACGCCCTCATGTCCGAGGGCTCGTGGATCCGCGATGTCTTCGACCGCTACGTGATCTGGACCGATCGCGATGGCAAGTACTGGCGCCAGGACTACTCCGTCTCTTCGGACGGCTCCGTAGCATTTTCTGGTGTGGCAGTCGAAGTGACCCGCAAGGTCGATTACGAGCCCATTTCCAACCAAGAGGACACCCAAGTGAAAGTTCAAATCCTCGCCGCGCTCAACGCGGCCGGTATCAAGACGGAAGGTCTCTCCGACGACCAACTGCTCGATGCCTACAACGCCCTCGTCAAGAAGCCCGGCGAGGAAGCTCTGAACGCGGCCAACGTCAAGCTCACCGCCGCGAACGCCAAGATCGCCGAGCACGAGCAGGCCGCGAACGCCGTCAAGGACGCGGAGCTGACCGCTCTGGCTACCGAGCTGGCGACGAACTCGGTCCTCAAGGTCGAGGACTTCAAGGCCATGGGTCTGGAGCGCTGCAAGGAGCTCAAGACCAACGCCAAGGCCGCTCCGATCCTTCCCGCCAACGGCGGCAAGAAGGATGACGGCGCCCTGGAGGCCTACGACATCAATGAACTGGTGAAGGACTGAACATGGCCGGCAACCGCATTTTCCGCTCCGCGCGCAAGATCCCGCGCGTCATCTCCGACCGCACCGTCTCCGGTGCGCTGCTGCCGGCGACCGCCGTCTTCGTCGGTGCGACCCAGCTGACCCAGGCCGCCGCCGTGAGCGGTGGCCGCCTGGCGCTGCTCGGCGACCGTGACTACTACGGTCTGGCATCGAGCGCGACCGACCCGCTGCTGACGCCGTACGTCTCGGGCGAGACGGGCGCCGCATACCTGATCGAACCGCAGGACGAGGTGCAGTGGGCTATGGCCGCCGGCACGTACACGAACGGTCAGGAACTGACCATCGGCGCGTCCGGACGCCTTGCCGCGGCTGCCAGCGGAAACATCGTCGTCGCCCACTTCGACCAGACCGGCGCGACGCTCGCTGCCGGCGCGCTGGCCGATGTCTGCGTCTGCAACTTCTACACGAAGGCCTAAGGAGGGCTCATGCTCAAGTTCACCCCGGAGCAGCAGGCCGCGATCTTCGCAGCTCGCAACGCGTTCAACGTTCGCGCTACCGCGATGGCGGCCAACGAGGCGGCCTTCCTCGAAGGCAACTCGCTGTCGATTCCCATCGACGCATGGCGCCGCATCGACAGCCGCGTGCAGATGCTCGCTCGCAGTCGTCTGGCAGTGTTCAACCGTCTGGCCCAAGCCAGCACCATTCCCGTCAGCATCGCCGACCTGGTGAGCTTCTATCCGAAGGTCAGCGACTCGAACGAGGTGATGGTCACGATGGACGGCCGCAACAACGCCAAGGGCGACGCCGCCAGCGTGAACTACGTCGGCACGCCGGTGCCTGTCCTGACGACCACCTCGCGCCTCGGCTGGCGCCAGATGGAAGTGATCCGCAAGGGCGGCGGCATGATCGACACGGCCACCATCACCAACGGCAATCGCAAGATCGCCGAGAAGATGGAAGACATGGCCCTGAACGGTCTGGGTTCGGTGGTGGTGGGTGGTGCAACCATCTACGGCCTGCGCAACCTGCCGGAGCGCAACACGTTCAACCACACCTTCACGCTGAACGGCGCGACTGGTGCGAACTGGCTCGCTGCTTTCAAGGCCGCGATCGCCGCCGCGCTGGGCGACAACAACTTCGGCCAGCTGACCGTGTTCCTGAACTACGGCGACTACACGTACGCCGACACGACGGACTACGCGGCCAACTACAGCGGCACCATCCTGCAGCGTCTGCAGGCGATCAACCAGATCAAGGAGATCATCCCCGCTTCGTCGGTGCCGGCCTCCGAAATTCTGGGCATCGCCGACCTCGACGCGGGTGAATGGGGCGGCATCCTGTCGGCCATGCCGCTGACCACGCGCCCGAAGAACCGCCAGGAGCCGGAAGACGACTACGTCTTCGGCGGCATGGCGGCGGTCGCTCCGCAGCTGCGCAGCGACTTCAACGGCAACTCTGCCTTCGTCCACGGATCGACCTGATCATGAAGGTGCGCATCACTCATCTGAAGGCGCCCTGGCCGGCCGGTGCGCTGGTCGACCAGGTGGTCCACTTCCTGTCGGGTCTGCTGCCCGCCTGGGCAGTCGGCAAATGCGTGCCGGTGGCGGAAGAAGAGGGCGACGTCACGGCGGATCACACCGTCGAGCCTGTCGCTGCAGTTCAGCCGCTGGCCGCACCTGCTGGCGACGACCTCGCCGCCAAGCTGGCCACCGCCGAAGCCGAACGTGACGCAGCCCTGGCCGCTGTCACCGACGCCCAGGCCAAGCTCGCCGACGCCGAGAAGGCGCTGGAGACGGTGACCGGCGAGAAGTCGGAAGTCGTCGCCAAGCTCGCCGACGCCGAGAAGGCGCTGGAGACGGTGACCGGCGAGAAGTCGGAAGTCGTCGCCAAGCTCGCCGACGCCGAGAAGGCGCTGGCCGCGGTCAAGAAGAAGTAAAGGCCGCGCGTGATCTCGGCCACGCAGGCAGCGCAGTACATGGATTCGATGGCGGGCATCAGCCTGCCATCGTTCCTTGTCTCCGCGGCCTGCAACAAGGTCGAGACAGCCGAGCCGGCAATGATCGCCGCGGGCTACAGCGATGACGACCAGGTCCTGGTTCAGTGCATCGCCGTCACGCTGGTGGCCTCGGCCGGTGGCGCACGCAGGCTCAACAGCCAGGCCGCGCCCTCCGGCGCCTCGCGCAGCTTCAAGAACATCGACGACGCGCTGACGCTCATGCGTCGGTCGCTGAAGACCCTGGACCCGGCCGGTACGGTCTCTGAGATCGTCGGCCCCGATCCCGCCACCTCAACCCTCATGATGGTCGTCTGCTAACGCTCCCTAGCATCGGCTGCAACCTCAAAGGAGCAGCGGATGTCCGATCTTTCGCAGGGCCAGGGCGCTAGCTTGGTGCTTGGCCCAAACGACGCGTACACGATCAGCACGGTCGGAGTGGCAACGGTCAAGTCAATCTACGGCGCGCCGAGCGGTACCACGACGCTGACGGCGCAGTCAAAGACGTTCGGCCCCTATGGCGCCAACGCAAAGCTCGATCTCCTCGCCGTAGGCGGTTCAGCGACCTACTCAATCCAGCAGTCGGAATACGCCCGCATCGATCCGGTGACCGGTGGTCTGCTTGGTCAGGGCGGCAAGCCGATTGCGACGCCGCCAATGGCGCGGCCCGGATCTGTCGGTTTGCCGCTTTGGGACATGAGCACGCTGACGGGATACAGCGTTGACAGTGGCGCCACCTTGGCCCTGGTGGACACGCCAGCCGTAAGCGCTCGACTCGGAAAGTCCGTTGCCAAGAGCATTCAGGTCACCGTTCCGCAGGGCGTGCAGTGCCAGTTCTTCTTCCCTGATCTGCCCGCGGCTCTCCAGAATCCTGGCGGCAGCGTGTGCTGGGTGGTTGAGTTGGTGTCCGGCACGCTGGGCGCGAACAACTCAATCCTGAACCTGTACCTAGCCACGGACAACAGCTACGCAAACTTCTACCTCTGGAATGATCAGACGCTGCGTCACGGGGTGGTAACCACGGCAGCCACCTCGGCACCCGTGGGGAGCGGCGCGCCGGATCTGAGCAGCATCAAGAGCGGCAAGTTCCGCATCCAGGCGGACACGGCGCCGGTCACGATCATCATCCACGGCGTCTTCGTCGCGCAGTCCAGTGTCCCCACGGTCAGCATCACTCATGACGACGGATGGCTCGACGCGTACACAGAACTCGCCCCATTGCTGAACAAGTACGGCTTCAAAGCCGGCTTCGGGATCATCGCGGACCTGATCGGCTCGAACGCAGCGCTCTACATGAACAAGGGCCAGCTGGACAAGCTCTACGCCGACGGCCACGACGTGATGACCCACGGCGCGAATGCGCTGAACTCTTACCCGACCGCGGCGGCCGCGCTCGCAGACATCGACTACAACCGCAATTGGCTCATCCAGCAGGGCTACTCGCGCGGCCTGACGGGCTACGTCTACCCGAATGGATTCTCCGAGTTCTCTGCAACGGACCTCTGGAGCATTCGCCAGCACCTGAAGGACATCGGTGTCACTTTCGGATTCATGGCCAGCGGTGACTTCTGGCATCCGGCCGGTGGTGTCAACAGCCTGAACCTCTACCGCTCTGCCATGGACGCGAACGCTGTCGCGGCGACGTTCCTCACGAATCTCGACGCCGCCGTTGCCACCGGTCGCAATGCCACCCTCATGGTGCACAAGGTTAAGGCATCAGGCGCCAGCGGTGGCACCGAGGTCAATCGGGCGGTGCTGGCTGCTGTTCTCGACGGTCTTTGGACGCGGCAGAAGGCAGGCGCGTTGCGGGTTGTTTCGCCTTCTGAGCAGATGTCGATTTGCGGCATCACTGCGGCCAGCTTCTGAGCATGAGCGCCGCCGCCTCCTGGAGCTACACCGCCACCGCCACGCTCTGGCCCTTTCTGAGCCGAGATGACCGCACCGGCAAGGCCACCTTCGGGCCTCCGATTCCGATCGCCTGCGACTACCAGGCCAAGGCCGATCGCAAGACCGACGCCCGTGGCGTCGAGTTCGTCACCCGGCAGCTCATCTACACCGAGCGGTCGGACATCAAGCAGCAGGACCGCATCCTGATCGGGGCCAGCGACCAGGTCGACCCGATCGCCGCCGGAGCGCTCGAGGTGCGGCTGGTGCAGCGATACGCCGACACCTTCGACCGGCTGGCAGACGACTTCGAGGTCTCGACGTGAGCGGGCCGAAGGTCGTCAACAAGTTCCCCGACTTCGTGGCCGAACGCGAGCGCCTGATCGCGCGCGCCATGACTCAGGCCCTGATCCTCGGTGCCAGCGAGGCGAGCGTGATGACGCCGATCGACACCTCCACGCTGATCAACTCGCAGTACCGCAAGGTCGAGAAGACCGACAGCGGCATCCTCGGCTCGGTCGGCTACACGGCGGGCTACGCCAAGTACGTGCACGACCCCGAGCACAAACAGAACTTCCGCCGGGCGACAGCGCAGAAGGAGTTCTTGTCCAAGGGCTTCGAAAAGGCCGCGGCCAACATTCAGGCCGTGCTCGTCGGTGCGCTCCGGGTCTGATTTCGCGCCTTCCTAGCATGCAGTGGCATGAGCAGTGCTGCTGATGCCATCACCGACTTCGTCGCGCCCATCCTCGGTGATGGGTGGCGGATGCAGTTCGGCCAATGGATCGATGACGGGACGGACAAGCGCTACGCCGTGCTCAAGCCGGCCGGCGGACTGCCGGCTGGACTGGTGCGTCAGCCGCAGTTCACGCTGTCGTTGATCAGCGCAGAGAACGAGGAGCGGCAAGTCCCTTACGACGCTGCCAACCGAATCGTCGAGGCGATGCGCACCAGCAGCGGCGCGCTCGTCTACATGGAATCCGGAGAGCCGGTACCGATGCCCACCAACGACGGCCGGGCAGTCTTTGAATTGGCAATTTCGACCATCACCAACTGAGGAACAGCAATGGGCGCACATACCGGGCGTGACGTACAAGTTGAGTACGCAATCGCCGACGAAAACGCCAATCGGGCCGGCCTGATCTACAAGGTCTTGGGCATGGTCCGCGGCAAGGGTCTGTCCAACAAGTGGGACGACGTGGACACCACGGCCGACAAGTCCCCCGCGTACACCAAGACGGTGCTCGTGACCTTCAAGGCCGTCGAGCTGAGCCTCGACGGTGTGGCCTATGACGATGACGTCTACAACCAGGAGGAAGTCGAAGGCCTGGTCGCGTCGCCGCCGAGCGCCACGAACTACCAGCCCAAGGTCTGGTTCCGCCTGACCTACCCGAGCGGCAAGGTCTACGAGGGCCCCTATCTCGTCACCGAGTGGAGCAACGACGACCCGTACGACGGCGCCGCCACCTGGAAGCTCTCCGCCAAGAGCAACGGCGACGTCGTCTTCACCCCTTCCGTTTAAGGAGCTGATCCATGACTGCAATTCAGAGCATCGACGCGAACCAAATCGGCGCGTTCGCCGCTGCCATCACGACGCTGTCGGCCGACGACACGATCACCTTCAACCCGAAGAAGAAGCAACTGCTGGTGCTGACCAACACCACCGGCGGCTCGCTGACCGCGACCATCGATGGCTCTGCCGGTACGACCGTGAACGTGCCCGGCGTGGGCTCGGTCGACGTCTCTACGGGCAAGGCCATCGTCGTCGGCGCCGGCCTGAGCGTGGCCGTGTTCCTGAACTCGATCAACGCCTACTGCCAGGGCGTGGTGCACATCACCGGCGCCGCCACCCTGAAGGCCCAGCTCTTCGAGTTCTGATGGTCCCCGAAGCCGGGCTCGTCCGGGCTTCGACTGATGACGGCCGGACGTTCACGTTCCGGCCGTCCTTTGCGCGCACTGCGTCGCTGGGGACTCCTCATGAGATCGTGGCCATTTACGCCGGACTCCACGGGCCCAAGGCCGCGGAGGAGGCGCCCTATGTCCTGGCTTGTTATTGCGATCCTGAAGGCCAGGACGAACTGCCGGAGCTGATCGGCTGTCGCGTTGGCGATCACTGGCAGCCTGGCGCAATGCCGCTCAGCGAGCAGATCATCATCGCGCGCCACCTGATGCGGCACGGCATCGTCGGCAAAGCGCGGCCCGGGAACGAGAAAGGGCCGGCGACGGGGCAGTACTCGCCGGCGTTCGATGTGTCGGAGTACATCTCCGCGGCGCGCGTGCACTTGGGCCTGTCGAGTGCCGACGCCGAAGAGCTTTCCATGACCGAGTTCCAGACCATGCTGGCCATGAAGTTCCCCGAGCAGCAGCGGAGCACGGATCTGCCCAGCCGCGAGGAGTACCGCGCTGCGCGCGCCGCCTACACGAAGCACCGGGAGGCCAAGCGTGGCTGAAGAAGCGAGCGGCGGCGCCGTCAATGTAGGCGGCATCTACTACGTCGTCGACGTCGACACGAAGGCCCTGATCGAGGCCGAGCGCGTCACGGACAAGTCCGCGCAGAACATGGCCGGATCGCTGACAGCCGTCGCGCAGGCCTCCAAGGAGTACGCCGCCGCGGCCGGGAATGCAGCGGACGCCGCTCGAGCTGCGGCAAAGGCCGAAGACGCAGCCACGAAGTCGACGAACGACGCAACGAAATCGGCGCAGGCTGCAGCCAAGGCGAATGACACCCAGGCCGCCGCCGAGAAGCGCGCCGCCGATGCGGCCAACCAACTTAAGACGGCGCAGGACAAGTCCAACTCCAGCACCTCGAACGCTGCGCAGCTCGCCGACAAGCTGAAGGGCGGCCTGGACAAGCTGTCCCAAGGCAGCGGCCAGCTGGGTGAGTTGGCGACGCAGGGCAGTCGGGCTGCGGAGGCGGTCAGCGACGTGGCGAGCACTGCCGGGCGCCTTGGCGTCGTGGGGGGCGTCATCGCGGGGGCCTTCGCGGCGGCGGCCGCGGTGGTGGCCGCCTACGTCTATGCGCTTGTCAAGGCGAAGCAGGAAACTGTCGATTTCACTCGCAGCCTCGAGCTATCGGGGAATCAGAGCGGCGTGACAGTCGCCCAGTTGGGAGAACTTGCGAAGTCGCTCGGTTCCATGGCCGGCATCGCTCGCGGGCAAGCTGCTGACGGTCTGAATGTCATGGTGCGGGCAGGCATTCAGGGCGCCGATAGTCTTTCCAAATTCACTGAAGCCGCAATTCGCCTCGAGAAGGCCGGCGGCCAGTCGGTTGGCAATACGGCCAAGGAGTTTGAGGCGCTCGGCCAGCAGCCAGTCACGGCCTCCGAACGCCTCAATCAGCAGGTCAACTTCCTGACCCGCGACATCTATCTGCAAATCCGCGCCTTGGATGAGCAGGGGAAGCATGTTGAAGCAGGCCGCCTCGCTCAGAATGCATACGCTGATGCGATTCTGGATCGTGCACCCAAGGTTCTGGAGAGCCTAGGAAACATCGAGAAGGCGTGGAACTCGATCAAGACCGCAGTCGAGAAAGCCAAGAGCGCAGTCGTCGATTGGGGCCGTGACAAGACGCTGGAAGACAACGTCGCCTTGCTGGAGAAGCTCGTCGCACGCCGTGATGCGGCCCTCTCGCGCGGGCAGACGAACACGAATCAGGTCGCACAGTTGGACGCTGCCATCAAGGCATTGAAGGCGAAGATTGCTGATGAGCAGCAAGCCCAGGCTGAACTGGCTAAGGCCGCGCAGGGCAAGGCAGACGACAAGAACAACCTTGATGCGACCAAGGCTTGGGAGGATGAGGGCGATCGGCTCAAGACCAGCAACGAGAAGATGCAGACCGAGATCGAGGCTGCACGCAACCTCGGCAAGCAACTCGGCTTGACCGTCGAGCAGATCAACTCACGCATTGCTGCAATTCGTCAGGCCTACGGCGCTGACCAGAAGTCGGATAGGGCCATCGCGTACTACCAGAGCCTAGTCGCGGCGACTGCTGACGCATTGGGGAAGATCGATGCTGAAGAGCAGGCCGCGCTTGCCGACAACAAAAAGCGTGCGGCGATGGACACCGCCAACACTGAGATCTACGCCAAGGCCAAGAACGAAATCATAAAGAAGTACGCGCGCGAGCGCGCGTTGGTCGAAGAGACTGCCCAAGAGCAGATTCATGACCTGAACATCGCGACTACTCTCGATGAGGCTGCCAAGATCGATTTGATCGAGAACGAGGCGGTCAGGCGCGCACAGGCTCGTGCCAAGTTGAAGCTCATCTCCGAAGCGGAGGCTGATCGCCAGATCACCCTGACACATTTCCAAGCGGCCCAAGCCAGGGCTGCGCTGGATGACCGAACCGCCAGGGCTTCGGCAGATACGCTCATTGCTATCACCCAGGACCAGGAAACGAGGATTGGGCTCGTTCGAGCTGAATCCTTGCGTTCCGCGAAGGCTGACTATGACGCCGGCAAGAAGAACCTCGCCGAATACCTCAATGCCATCGTCAAGGCTACAGTCGATGCGAAGGACGCCATCAGGGCCCTGAACAACCAGCGTCAGGACGCAGTGGTCGCGACGCTTCAGCTAAAGGCCAGCGCTGGTGGCACGGATGACCAAGAGGCGTTGATTCGCGCTCAGGCGGCGCAGCAGCTTCGCGCCGTGACGGAAGCTCAATTTAAGGATCTGAATCAGTACCAGATCTACGCCGACCAGAGGGCAGCCATTGAGGCGGACATGAACCGCCGCATCGCGGCGATGCGCTCGCAGGCGAATCAGGATGCGCTGATGAACACCTCGCAGGCGTTCGGCGCGATGGTGAACGTTCTCCAGGGAACGACCGCCGAGCAGACGGGCATCTTCAAGGTCATGTTCGCCGCCCAGAAGGCCTTCTCGATCGCCAGCTCGATCGTTGCCATTCAGACCGGCATCGCCAACGCTGCCTCCTTGCCATTCCCGGCGAACTTGGCGGCCATGGCCACGGTGGTTGCTGCGACGGCTTCGATCCTATCGACCATCAAGGGCACCGAGATCGCGGGCGGCCGGCAATACGGTGGCGCCACTTCTGCCGGCGGGCTGTACCGCGTGAACGAAACCGGTGCGCCGGAGATGTTCACCGCCTCGAACGGCAACCAGTACATGATGAGCGCGTCCAACGGTCGCGTCACGTCGGCCGACAAGCTCGGCGGCGGCCCGACCAGCGTCACGGTGCAGGTCTTCAACAACGGCGCGCCGGTCAGCGCCAGCGGCAGCAGTTCGACGGACTCCGACGGCCGCATGCTGATCAAGCTCGTGCTCGACGCTACCGCCGACGACATCGCCAGCGGCGGCAAGGTCGCGCGCGCCACCGCCATGCGCTTCAACCTCAAGAACTGATATGTCGGCACTCCCCAGCTATGTGACGGTGCTCTTCGCCGATCTGACCGAAGGGTTCGACCCCGAGGTGATCGGCGCGGAGATGGAGCGCGGCCTGCCCAAGCTCCGCCTCGGCAACAGCCGCGTGGTGAAGCAGATCCAGGTCCGCCTACGCACGCAGAGCAGCGCCGACGGCCTGGCGCTGGACGACTGGTACTTCACCGACATCAAGCGGATTGGCTGGTTCGACTGGTACGACACGCGCTTCAAGGTCACCCGGCAGGTCCGGTTCAAGGGCGGCGCGCTCGGCAACGTCGTGCCCGTCCGGCTCGGCTACGAGGTCTCCGATCGCACCGCGACCCTGGAGTACCTGGCATGACGTTCCGTGAGAACAACCAGCGCGTCACGAACCCCTCGGGGGAGATGGTGCTGCTCGAGGTGACTAACCCGTCATTCAGCGAGCCGATGCAGATCGCGAACGACACGGTGGACTGGGTCAGCCAGGGCAAGACCTACGTCGGCATCAACTTCGGCTTCACGCTGCCCGAGGACGTCAAGGACGGCAACCCGCGCATGCAGCTGTCGATGCCAAACGTGGGCTCCGACCTTCTGGACGAGTTGGAGGGCATCCAGCCCGGCACCGTCACCATGGCGAAGCTGATCGTCGTCGACCGCAGCACGCCGGACGTGTACCAGCACGTCTTCTGGCTCCCGATCACCAGCATCAGCGCCACGCCGAGCGCGATCACCGCGACTGCCAGCGTGGACGACCTGATGCGCCAGTCGGCTTGCCGCCAGATCGCCAATCCCTTCACGCTGCCCGGCCTGTTCTGAGCATGCGGGCTTCGGCGCTGGACCGGTTTGTCGGCATTCCGTACTGCCCGAGGTCTATGGATTGCGGCGACCTGGTGATGCAGGTCCAGCGCGAGATCTACGGCCGCACGGTCTGCCTGCCGGGTGCCAGGCCGCGCCCGCTGCGCGCCGCCGAGCAGGCGCTGGCCATCCGCGCGCAGGTCGAGGCGCTGGCCCGCCGCGTCGCGGAGCCGGCCGACGGCGACCTGATCCTGATGTTCGACGGCGCCCAGGACATCCCGGGCCACGCCGGCACCTTCTTCTTTCTCGCGCACGAGCCGTGGGTGCTGCACACCTCGCACGTGCTCGGCGGAAGCCGCCTTCATCGACTGTCTGCCCTTCCTAGCATGGGCCTGCAGATTGAGGGCTATTACAGGTGGAGCGACTAAGCGGGGCGGCTGAAGCAGCGATGGTGAATGGCGTTCCGGCCGAAGTGCTGGACGCTTCGGGCCGTCTGATCGTCACCCCGCACCCGGTCACGCTGGAGGGCCAGCGCAACATCCCCGCCGAGCTCTACCCCGGCGAGTCCCTGCTCGCCTTCCTGGAGCGGCATGTCCCGGATCTGCACCGCAGCGGTTGGCAGGTGAGCATCAGCGGCAGGGTGGTGCCGCGCGCCATGTGGCGCAAGACCTTCCCGAAGGACGGCCAGGTCATCAGCTGCCGTTCGACCGTGCACAAGACGGTGCTGGCGATCATCGCCATCGCAGTGATCGCGTATTTCACGATGGGCGCGGGCCTGGCGCTCTACGGTCTGGCGGCCGGCGGCGCGGCCTACGTCGCTGGCGCGGTGATCATCCAGAAGGTCCTTCAGCCGAAGTTGCCCGGATCGTCGTCCAGCTCCTCGACGCAGCCATACAGCCTCAACAGCCAGCGCAACACGCCGCGCACCTACGAGCCCATCGGCGTGCTGCTCGGCCAGATGCGCGTCACGCCGGACCTGGCGAGCAACCCTTACACGAACTTCGAGAGCAACGACCAGTACCTGAGCACGATCCTGCTGGGCGGGATCAACGTGGACAGCTACTCGGATCTGTCGGTCGGGGATACGCCAATCTCGAGCTATTCCGACGTCACGGTCTACACGAACGGCTTCAGCGGCATGGCCAGCGTGGCGGTGCCGATGTACGGCAACGCCGACAGCATCGCGGGCGGAACGCTGGAAGATACGTTCGATTGGGTGACCCGCACCACGTCGGTGGACACCGTCCAGTTCCAGGTCGACATCGAGGCCACCGTTTACGCGCAAGGGAGCAACGGCCTGGAATCGGCCAGCGTCCTGATCGTCGGCCAGTACCGCCCGGTGGGTGGCACCGACTGGACCAACTTCGTCTACGAGAACATTACCAACAACACGCAGGAGGCCCGGCGCCTCACGCGCAGCAAGGCGGTCACGAAGGGTCAGTACGAGGTGCGCATGCGCCGCGGCGAGCAGGCGGCGGACAGCAACATCACGCGAACGGTGCAGTGGGACACGCTGCGCTCCATCCAGCCCGACACGACCGACTACAGCGGCTGGGGGCGCATCGCCATCCGCATTCGAGCGACCGGCCAGCTCAGCGGCAACCTGGACACGCTGCGCGCCACCTTCAACCCGCGCCCGTTGCCTGTCTGGAATGGCTCGGCTTGGGTCAATGCCACCACGCGCGCCGGCGGCGTCAGCAACCCCGGCGCCATCATCCTGCAGGTGCTGCGCGGCATCTATGACCCGCACGGGGTGCTGCAGTTCGGGATGGGGCTGTCGGACGACCAGATCGACATCGAAGGCTTGAAGGGGTTCATGCTGCATTGCGCGGCGATGAACTTCACCTATGACCGCTGGGTCACCGAGACGATCGCAATCGGCGACCTGCTGCAGGAGATCGCGCTCGCGGGGATGGGTCAGTACATGTGGCTCGACGGCTCGCGTCCGACGGTGATGTGGGCGGCCGACGATCAGCCGCTGGGCGGCGTGGTCAACATGGCAACGATGACGAAGGGCAACTTCTCGGTCGGCTACCAGCTGACGAACGCGGCCGACGGCATCGAGTACCAATACGTCGATCGCGACCAAGGCTTCGACACCCTGACCATCCGCGTCGCCGCGCCTGGCGTCACGACGATCTTGAATCCGGCACGGATCACCGGCGTGGGCGTGACGACGCAAGCGCACGCCGCGGTGATGGCGCGTTACCACCTCGGGCAGAGCCTCTACCAATACAAGGAGATCGGCTTCGGCGCCGACATTGAACATCTCGATTACCGTCGCCTGTCGATGCTCAGCCTGAGCCACGACATGACGCAATGGGGCTTCGGCGGCCGACTCGTGGATGCCCAGATCATCAGCGGCAATATCGTGCTCACACTGGACGAGCCGATCCCGCCGCTGTCGAGCCGTTTCATGGGCCTGCGCATCCCTGGCGAGTTGAACTACCGCGTCTTCAACGTCTTCGAGTTCGGCGCGGAGACCGACACGATCACCCTCGTTGGCGGCTGGCCGGACGGTGTAGCGTTCCCGGGCGCCACGAGCGCGAACCCAGCCCACGACACGCTCTGGTGCTACGACGTCAAGGCGACGCCGGGCTATCGCGTGCGCGTCGTCTCGATCACGCCGGAAGCTGACCTCAAGGGCGCCAAGGTGACCGCGGTCCCAGAGGGCCCTGAGTTCTGGGACTACGTGTTCAACGGCGCCTACGTGCCGGCGCCGTCGGGCACGATCAAGATCGACCTGGTGGCTGCCAATGCCAAGGCCCTCCAGACCAACCTGGACCTGAGCACGCCGGCGCGCGCGAACGTCTATGTCAGCTTCGACATCACGGGCGAGTACGACCACGCGCAGATCTGGGCCGCACTGGACGGTCAGCCGCTTCAGATGGTCGGTTCGACGCTGACGCGCGACTTCCGCGATTGGTGGACGACGGACGAAGGCACCTTCAACGTGGAAGTGCGCCCATTTTCGGCGCTCGGCCGGGCCGGGACCGTCGCTAGCACCACGGTCGCCGTGTCGATGACCCCGCCGCCGCTCACCGCTCCGACCGGTCTCGGCAGCTCCCTCGAGCCTTTCGGCATCCGCCTTTATTGCGCTCAGAACCCCGAGCAGACCGTCGTCGGCTATCAGCGGCGCGTGGGCGCAACGTGGGAGTCGGCGCAGGTGCTGGAGTCCTTGGGCGGCACGAGCTACCTCTGGGCCGTGCAAACGTCCGGCACGTTCAAGGTCTGGACGGCCGCGGTCGATCGCTACGGCATTGTCGGGCCACCTGACTCGATGAATGTCGCTGTCCCGAACCCGACGGTGAACGGCGTCAGCGCTGCGATCGTCAAGACGGATCTGCAACTTGACTACACCGCGACGGCCGGCGCCTTCGCGCTCGACTCCTACGAGATCCGCTACGGCGACGACTACGCCACGAGCACGCTGGTCGGCCTGTACCAGGTCACGCGCCACGTGCGCCGCGTGGATTGGGGCGGCGCGCGGCGCTGGTGGGTGACTGCCATCGACGTGAAGGGCAACCGCAGCGCGGCTTATCCGGTCGACGTCTACGTGACCCTGCCGGGCGCCGTCACCTCACCGCGCTCCGAGGTGGTGGACAACAACGCGCTGCTCTATTGGAGCCCGCCTGCGACCGGCAGCCTGCCCGTTGACCGCTACGAGGTTCGTAAGGGCGCAAGCTACGCCGCTGGCACGGTGGTGGGCAGCAACGGCAACAGCACGTTCGCCGCCATCTTCGAGCAGCAAAGCGGCGTCTACACGTATTGGGCCGTCGCGATCGACTCCGCCGGCAATATCGGCACGCCGGTGGGCATCCCGGCCACGATCAACCAGCCGCCGGATTACATCCTGCGGACCAACATCGACTCCACGTTCACCGGGACGCTCACGAGCATGTACGGCGAGGGCGGGGCGCTGCTGGGCCCTCGCAACACGACGGAGACTTGGGCCCAGCACTTCACAAGCAACGGCTGGAGCTCGCCGCAGGACCAGATCAACGCCGGCTATCCGATCTACGCGGAACCGAGCACTACCAGCGGCAGCTACGACGAATCCTTCGATTACGGCTCTGTCCTGGCCGCCACCACCGTCACGGCCACGCTCGGCTACACGGTGATCGCGGGAACGATGAACGTGTCCTGCCAGATCTATTACAAGACGGCGACCGGTGATCCTTGGACGGCGGCCGCAGCTGGCGCCACCAGCGTGCTCGCCACCAACTTCCGCTACGTGCGCGTGGTCTGGACTTTCACATGCACGGCCGGCGCCAATTTGATCAAGGTGACCAGCTTCAACCTGAAGTTGGCGAGCAAGCTCAAGACCGACAGCGGCGCGGGCGCCGTCACGACAGCGTCGACCGGTGTCGTCGTCCCCTTCAATGTCGCATTCATCGACGCGGACACGCCGCTTGTGCAGCCCAACGGCACAACTCCGCTGATCCCGGTGGTGGACTTCAGCGACGTCGCGAACCCGACGGGCTTCACCGTCTACCTCTACACGATGGCCGGCGCGAAAACCACCGGCTCCTTCTCCTGGACTGCACGGGGCTACTGACATGGCAATCGACTTTGGCGGCGTCCTCACGACCGACAACTACAGCACGGCATTTGTGCCGAAGATCAATGAGGCGGTGAAGGCTCTGGCGATGATGCTGGACCCGTCGACCGCCTCGTACACCGGCGCGCCACCGACGAACGCGAAGCGGATCAATGCCGGCGTGTTGGAGCAGTTCAACGGCACGAGCTGGACAGCCCAAAGCATCAACGGGATTTCCTATGCGGCCTCGGTCGCATCGACCGCCGGGAAATTCTCGGTCGGTGGGGCCTTGGACGTCACTGGCGCCGTCACGCTGACGGCCGGCACGGTCAATGGCGTGGCCTACATCAACGGCTCCAAGGTCCTCACGAGCAATGCGCTGCTGACATTCGACGGCGCAAACCTGGGCGTCGGCGCGGCTGCGAGTGCCTGGGGAGCCGGTTACAGGGTTGCCCAACTCGCCAACTACGGCGCGCTGTTCGATGTGAACGCCGGCCAGGCTGGGCAGGTGGCCAACCTCTACAACAACGGTACCAACTGGGTCGCTCGGACTGCGAACCGTTCGCTGGCCTATGTCATGGACGTGCCCAGCGGCTCGCACCTGATCTACAGCCAGCAAACCACCTCCGCCGGTGCGGCGGTCACGCTGACCCAGATTGCCGAGTTCAACCTCGCCGGCAATCTCGGACTCAGCACTTCGCCCTTCGGTTGGGGGCCCGGGTATCGAGCCTTTGACATCTACACCTACGGCGCCTTCGCCGCCAGCAATGGCGGGACCGTGAACATGCTGGCCAACCTGTTCTCCAACGGGACGGGCTTCCAGGCCAAGACGACGAATCGCTCGCTGCTGTACCAGCAGGACGTCGGATCCGGCAGTCACACATGGCTCACCGGCGCAAGCACCGCGGCGGGCTCGACGGTCACGCTGTCGACGCTGCTGCAGTTGGACTCGGCCGGCAACCTCGGTGTGGGCGGCAACGCCGTGAACTCTGGTGCGGGCACCGTCGGCATTCAGGCGATCGGCACCTCTCAGGCCATGTTCGACGCTTACCTCGCAAGCACCCGAGCGGCCACCTTCGGCGCGACGTCGAGCGCGGTGACGATCGGCGCAGTCACCGGCGTGCCGCTCAATTTCGTGACATCGAACGCCACGCGCGTCTCTATCGACGCTGCTGGCGTGTTCACGTATGCCAGCCTGGAGGTTGGCTTCCGCGACATGCCGCGCGTGACGACGGGACTTGTTCGAGGCAAGTGCTACGACGCTACTGGCAACTTCACGCTGAATACCGGCACTGCCGATGGCGGACTCTACGCCGTCTACAACACCACCAGCTCGGCCATCGCGATCACTGAGGGGTCTGGGATGACGCTGCGCCTCGGCGGCACGGCAACCCATGGAAACCGCTCCATCGCACCCTACGGCATGGCGATGATCTGGGGTCGCAGCACCTCGGAAGCGGTCATGTGGGGCGTGGGGGTCAGCTGATGGGCCTGATGCAAATGGTCGGCCTGGGCAGCGGAGGCTCCAGCGTCTCGATCGTCTTATCCGGTGTCAACCTCTCGGACATCAAGAGCGGGGCGCCATCGACGTGCTCCATCACGCTCAAGCCGGATGGGACGACAAGCTATGTCGGCAGTGACTCGATCGGTTCTGCAAATTGGAGCTCGCCCGCGCCGCCACCCTACACGCTGTATGTGATGGCCACCGTCGTAACCGGGAGCGCCCCTACCGGCGCGCTCACCGGCTCACCGATCTCGCTTGACGCCAATCGGACCTGGACGTGGACCACTACGCTCGGCACCTCGAAGTCTGGCCGGCTCCGGCTGGACTTCTACGCCGATTCGCTCGGCGCGGTCTTCCTAGGCTCTCACACGTTCGACGCAAGCGCTGACAGCGACGTCTGATTGCCAACCAATCCGGGAAGCCACCATGAACGAGATCACCTACGCGATTCCGCAGAGCCTGCTGCAGGCCATAGTGAACAACCTCAGCGCTCAGCCGGCGGGGCAGACCCGCCAACTGTTGAATGCGCTGGAGTCGACCACCGTGCAGCAGGATCAGGAGCGCGCGCAACAGGCCGACGCCACGATGCGCGATCAGATCAGGGCCGAGCTCGCCGCCGAGAAGCCCGCGGAGTCTTGAGGTGACCACGGTCACCCTGGCCGACGGCTCGACCGCCGAGGTCGAGATGAACGACGCGATCGTCGTGCACGGCGTCGACGAGCACGGTGCATACCTCGGGCTGGTCAGTCAAACGGAGGAGTTCGTGGCCCAGGTTGTCTGCCCGCCGCCGTCGCCGGAAGGCTGGCTCTGGAGCTTCGATGCCGAGCGCTGGGTGAAAGTGATTGTGCTCGCCGACGTCGTCGCGGATGCCTACGGCGAGATCGATGCTGCCGCCGGCGCCGCCCGCTCGCGCTACATCACCGTCGCGCCTGGCCAGGAAGCCGTCTACCTGCGCAAGGCCGAGCAGGCGAGGGCGTTCGCCGCTGCCGGCTTCACCGGCACCGCGCCTCCCTACATTGCCGCGGAGGCCGAAGCCCGCGGCATGACCGCCGAGGACCTGGCCAACGAGGTGTTGGGTGTGGCCCAGCAATGGGACGACGTGCTGAGCCCGCGCATCGAGGCGATCCGCATGTCCTCGAAGCGGTCCATCGAGGCTGCCGCAACAGTCGAGGCCGCGCAGGCGCTTTGCGCGACGGCCGTCCAGCAGCTGAACGAGATCTGAGGGAACCATGAACTTCATCGACCGAGTGCTTCCGCAATTGCCCGTGGACAAGGCGAATCACGTCCTCTACGGCTTCTTCGTCTGGGGCGTTGCCGGTCTCTGGCTGGCCCAGCGATTCGGCTACTCGCCCATCGTCGGCTCCCTAGCCTTGGCATCCATTGCGGGACTGGTGAAAGAGATCTACGACCACTACACCGGCGGCGATGTCGATCCTTACGACGTGGCCGCTACGGCGTTCGGTGGTGCGGGTGTCTCACTCGTCCTCTGGATTCACTCTTTCGCCTGAAAGCCCACATGCCGGAAACCCACGAATGAGCGATGAAATGGAACGCCGCCAGCAAGCCGTCGACATTGCCCGCCTGCAGGTGCAGGTCGAGCACCTGACGCAGAGCATGGCAGATCTGCGGGAGGTCAACCGGCAGCAGTCGATGAAGATCGACATGGTGCTGGAGAAGCTCACCGAGGCGAAGGGCGGCTGGCGAACGCTGCTTTGGCTCGGCGGATCGGCCACCACGGTAGGCGCGGGCCTGGCGTGGCTCATTGATCACTTCATGGGAGCACCGAGATGAGCTTCCTTCGCGATCTGCTCACCGAGGCGGACAACGAGACGCAGGACATCATCCGCTGGGCCGGCGCGCTTGGCTGCCTCGAAGGCCTCGTGCTCGCCGCGTGGGATGTGATCGTGCATCACGCCCACTTCGACTTCCAGGCCTATGGCATCGGGATCGGCGCGATGCTGACCGGCGTCGGGCTGGCCCTCGGCTTCAAGGCCAAGGAGAACAAGCCCTCATGACTCCGCAGCTCAAAGCCTTCCTCGACACCATCGCACATTCGGAGATCGGCCAAGGCCTGCTGATCCGCAGCGCTGACGGCTACAACGTCCTCGTCGGCTCGACGCCCGCGGCGCCGAAGTTGTTCACCAGCTACGCGGACCACCCGCGCGTGCTGGTGGACCTGGGCAATGGCCTGAAGTCGACAGCCGCCGGCCGGTACCAGATCCTCGCGCGCTACTTCGATGTCTACAAGAAGCAGCTCGGCCTGTCCGACTTCAGCCCGGCCAGTCAGGACGCGATCGCGGTCCAACTGATCCGCGAATGCCAGGCGATCGACGACATCTCGAACGGTCACATCGAGGCGGCGCTCTACAAGTGCCGCAGCCGCTGGGCCAGCCTGCCAGGGGCGAGCTACGGGCAGCACGAGAACCGCATGGTCGACCTGCTGGGTGCCTTCCGCGCCGCCGGCGGGATCGTCGTCGCCTCCACCTGAAGGACTGCCATGTTCGCAGCAGCAATCGAATGGATCACCGAGAAGCTGGCGCCGCTGCTCGGCGTCGCCCTGGTCTTGGCCTTGATCGGCCTGGGTGCGCAACGAATCGAGATCGCCAACCTCGAAGCCGCGGCGTCGAAGGTCGAGGCCAAGGACGCCAAGCAGGAAGCCCAGCGCTCGGCCGTGGCCGCCAGCGATGCCGTCAACGTCATCGGCGCCGAACGAACCCACGGCGCCACCCAGCAGGAGATCGTCCATGAACTCGTCGCCCCTGATCCGAGCCTCGCGGCTGATGCCCTTCATGCTCGCGCTATTGCTGAGCGCCTGCGCTTCACCGAGTCCGAACTCGCCGCCGCCCGTGATCGGGCTGAAGCCGCAAGCCGGCCCGTTGCCCCAGGAGATTGCCCAGATCAGCGAGGCCCCCTCCTCGAGCTTCTTCGAGAAGGTGCAGAGCTATCTGGACAGTCTGCAAGCCTGGCAGTTGAAAGTCGAAGCGTACTTGCGGGACGAGACAAAGAAGTGAAGGCGCTGAAGGGTCTGGTGATCGCCGACCGAGCGCTGATGGACCAGGCCGCCTCGCAGCCGAAGTAGCCCGGCAGCCGATGTGTGGCACGCCCAGATCACCAGCCTCACGGTCCGGCTCTACCCCGGTCGGGTCATGTACGACGCGAAGCAGCCCTTCGTCGGTGTGGCCCAGGTCGAGCTGCTCGGCGACGGTGTCGCCTTCGTGCACGGGGCTCTGCGCGCTGATGGCCAGCCGCTCAGCGTGACGCAGTGGCGGCACCTGGGCCGATTGCTGCGCGACGGCTACGGGATCATGAAGGTGCAGGCCGAGCGCTTCGATCAGGACGGCAAGCGCAGCCGACGCGTCGAGTTCGATACCTTGCGGGCCTAGCCTAGCCCGGCCTCAATTCGTCCATCTTGGCTCTGATAGCGGCGCAGATTCGGAAGAATCTGGCCCACTGTTCGTCGGTAGCCGCTCTTAGGTCAGCGTTCAACTGCGCGCGCTCCTCAAGCCTCCGCCAGCCTTCATAGCCGCGGTTGGAAACCTGAAGCGCGTCGACAAACCATGCCAGTTCGGCCTCGATCTCTTCCGAGGTCCAAGGCTCTTCGTGGCTCTTGTAGATGATCGGCTTGTCGTTCCCCATGTCCTGAGGTTAGCAGGGCGGAGCCAGATCGAAACCCCGCCGACAGGGGGCTGTCGTCTGGGGCGTGCCGCACAGCGCACATTTGGCCGTTAGCTGGCGGCGCATACTGCGCTGATGGACAAGGATCAGGTCATTGATACAGCGCTCCGATTGCACGCCCAGCTCCAGGACGAGCTGAAGGTTGCGATCGACAAGCGGCTCGGGCTTGGCGCGTGGACCTGGGAAACGTTGGGTGATCGCTTGCGGATCGAAAGCGATCCCGAGACTCACCCAGAAGCTCAGGTCTATCTTCTCGATCACGAGCCACTGCTGCGCGCCCACCAGCTCGAGGTCGAGCAGCACGAGCGATACGTTTGCTACACACGCCGGCTCGTTCACCTGTAGAAGGCGGGCATGAAAAAGCCCGCGAGGGCGGGCTGTTGAGGCATCCATTGCGGGTGAGGCTTCTCGTCGCAGATCCATTATTTGAGTTTTGGCGGGAACAACGACTTCCCACCGGGCAACCGGTCCGGCGAAAGGCTCGCGATCACCTTTTGGGCTGTTTCGTCAGGAAGCGTTCCCTTCTTGCTTTGGCCGAGTAAATATGTCGGGAGCTTATTGACGATATAGGTCTCGCGCAACCAGTCTCGGAAAGCGCCAAGCGCCGCATTGGGGTAGGCGAAGGACGGCTGAGGATTGCTCTTGGCCTGCGGGTAGTAGTCAGGATATGCGTGGTCGTACTTGCAGCGCTGACCGAACTTGCCTTCGTATCCCTTCTCGGTCCAATGGGTGCTCCATGCCTTACCAACCGAAATGTCTGGGATCACCCTGTCGTTGACGATAACGCCGGCCCGGATCATGGGAACGATCATGGCCGCCACTTCATGGAAGACGCCGAAGAAGCCGTTCGGAACGGCGGTAGCGGTGATGTCGATGCGGTCGTGAAAGTGCTTCCAACTGTCGAGCGCCTTCTGTTCCGGTGAGTACCCGACGGCCTTGTAAATGAAGACCCGGAAGGTCGTGCGAGCCATCGTGCGGAAGGCATGAATCGCTTCCGCGCGTTTCTCTTCCGCAATGAACGCGTAATACTCAAGTAGGGCCAAACAAACCGGCTCGGTGTAGGCGTTGATCGGCGAGCCTCGGTGGTCAGAACGAAGGAAGAGGGTGTCACCGTCATAGCCAACTGCTTCAAGAAGTTGCTGAATCTGCTTACCGCGCGGCTTGAACCGTTCCTCTGGCCAGTTGGTCGCCAAGCGGTTTAGCACCTTGCGGTCAATTCCGCACATCCGGGCAAGGCCGGCTTCAGACAGGTACGGGATTCCGTTTTCAAGGACGCCCATCTCGACGCCGTCGAACTCAACCTGCTTTTCTACGTGGAAGAGCTGCTGCTGGGCTGGGACCAAAGGAGCCATTTTCCGTCCTAAGTTGTTGATTGTTAACAGATCACGGGTGGGCCTAAGATCCATTCTGATGCCGGTTGCCGTGTAGGTCAAACCCTACAGCAGGGGGCGCTAAAGTCTTACGCATGTGCAACCTCTACGAAGTCACTGCCTCGACGGACGAGAAGCTGGCCAGCCAGGCCTGAGCTACTGGGCCGGCCCGAGCGCGGCCGCTCGCTCGCGCTGCAGTTCGAGCTGATCCTTCAGGCTCAACGGGTGCATCCACCAGCTCTGCTGTAACGCAGGCAGCGACTGAAGACCCGTCGGCTCGCCGCGCTCCCAGCCGGTCATTGACCATGAGTCGCCCGCGAAGATCAGCGCCGCGTCGAACAGCGGCGGCAGGACGTCCGCAGCGGCGAGAGGCCACTTCTTGAGCCTGGCCACCCTCAAGGTGCGCATCGTCTCGGAGTCTGCCACCGCCTCCGCGAAAAGGGTCTCGTGATCCAATCCCCGCCGCAGACGTGCCAGGAAGACGCCCATACCAAGGAGCGCGTCCCTTTTCAGAATGGGCTCCTAACGCTATTGAGGCATGCGCTAGCGTGAGGCAGGGCGCAGTGGGATTAATCACGGCATCTTCCAATTGACGCACCTAAGAGCTTCGATTACAAGCACACGCGGTCGCATTTGTGTGATCGAAATTCCCGGTAGAGCCCCTATGCTTTAGCCGAAATCGGACAGGCTTCTGATTTGACAGTCAGAGTGTGATTGCGGATGCCGGAATTGAAACTTACCAAACAGATTGGGAAAAGATGAATATTCGAGCCATCAAGAAGAATGCCTTGGCATTTGTAGCTGCTGCCATCCTCGTCGTGCCTCAAATGGCATCAGCTAATCTATCCTGCGGTGGTGTTGTGACATATGTGGGTGTTAGCGCCGACGGAACAGTTGCAGTCGGGTTGGCTGGCTTAAGCGTAAATAGTATTTGCAATGTGAATGCGCAGGGCAGCTTTCAAATGACGCCAACCTCCTGCAAAATGGCATATGCGTTGCTCTTGGCCAACGAGGTGTCGCAACAGAGGCCTGCCTCGATCCTTTACAACGATCCAGCATTGACGGCATGCAGTCAGGTGACTGCTTGGAGTACGCAAACGAGCGTGTACTTCGTTGCGTCGTAAGTTCTGGTTCGGGTGGGCGATTATCACTCGGTTCGCGAACGAAACAACTTTCACCAACACCCTAAATCACGGAGGCCTACGTCGATGAGGATTGGCTTACGGAATCTATGTCGTTATTCGCAGAATTTGATGCGAATTTTCTTCGTGTATATTTTGTTCGCAGCGTGGTCGCCCGCAGTCAAGGCTGATAGTGCCTGTGCCTATACGCTTAGCACTATTTTATATGGTGCGCATAGCTTTACGTTTGGGCAGACCCCAACTGTGCCGCTTAATGCAGTCTTTAGTGCAAATGCGAATTCTGGAACCGTGGCATGCACTCCCGGAAGTTCTAGTGTCGTCTTCACGGCTCGTATTCTTCCTACTGGCAATTTGTTGGGCCAAGTCACGGTGTATCTACAGGCGCAAACAAACGTATTGCGATACACAATGTCCGGGCAGCAGAATTTCACACTTCCTCAATTGCCAGTCGGTGGTTACACGATTGCGTTGGAGGGTTTTTCTGGTCCAGTATTTCAGAACTTCCAGAAATTTTCGATCACGGCGCCTCCGACGCCAAAGTCTCTAGCTGCCGCATTGGTGCCTATATTGGATATTATTCTGTCAGATTAAATGGGCCAGCCGGTCAATCTCGAGCTGTTCACGTTGACGGCGCGGCAATTGCCAGTCTTCCAACGCGACTTCGTGATTCGGCATAGTTCCGAAACGGGCCGGTGGCACGACGAGCAAGCCCAGGCAGACGGCATCCACTTAGCGCGATTTTCGGAACATGATGTGATCTAAGCGCTTGATTTCCTTGAATACGGTGCAAGACTCGAAATCAGGCGTGCGGTAACACCGCACCGGGGGTTCGAATCCCCCCCTTCCCTCCAAAAATGCCTTGAGCATCAAGGCTGTAGAAAACCCGCACAGTGCCCGCGCAGTGCGGGTTTTTCTACATCTGGGGAACCAAGACAGGATGAGCACCATCGGCCGACCTCTGGCAGCGCACGCGGACCATCTCGACGGCTGGCGCGGCCTGGCCATCGTCCTGCTACTGGCGGGGCACTTCTTCCCCGTTCCGGGCCTCAACCTCGGCGTCGTCGGCGTCAATCTCTTCTTCGTGCTCTCAGGCCTGCTGATGGCTGGCCTGCTGTTCGAGAAGGAAGAGCGGCTGCCGCGCTTCTACCGTCGGCGCATTGCGCGCATCCTGCCGGCGCACGTCGTCTACCTCGCCGTCGTCGGCACCGTGGCGCTGGCCAGCGGCACCTTCAGCGCCCGCGAGTTCTTCGGCGCGCTGTTCTTCTTCACCAACTATCTGCCGCCTGAAGCCGGACCGGCGCAGGGCTTGATGCCCTTCGGCCACATCTGGTCGCTGTCCGTCGAGGAGCACAGCTACATCGTCCTGTCGCTGGTGGCGATCGGCGTGCGTCGCGGCTATCTCCAGGCCGGCAAAGGTGTGCTCGCGCTGGTCTTCAGCGTCGCGTGCTGCGCGCTGTACTACCAATGGCTGAACCCGCCGAAGCTGCAGTACCTGCACTGGCTGCGCACCGAAGTCGGCGCCTATGGCCTGCTGCTGACGGCGCTCTGGGTGGCCGGAGGCCGACTCTGGCCGAGCCAGCTCAGCTCACCGTGGCTCGCGCCCGCGCTGCTGCTGGCCGGCGTCATGCTGCACTGGTGGTCCGTGCCGCCGGTCGTGCAGCGCTTGCTCGGCGTCGGCTGCTTCGCCGCTGCGATCTGCTCGCTGCACATGAACCGCGGCTGGTTTGCCGAGCTTTTGTCGTGGGCGCCGCTGCGCCAGCTCGGCCTCTGGTCGTTCTCGATCTACCTTTGGCAGCAACCGTTCTACCGCTGGCTCCACGCAGGCGACCCGCGCTCCGCGTGGTTGCCGCTCGCGCTGGGCCTGACCTGCGGTCTCGCGTCGTTCTATCTCGTCGAGCAACCCGCGCGCCGCTTCCTCAACGCGAACTGGGGCGCGCCGCAAGGCGCGCCCCAACTCGGCGCCGCCTGAAGCGGCACCGCGTCCATCGCCTGGCCGGTCAGAGCGTCCAGGGCGCGCCGTAGTAGTCGTACACGCCGCGGCCGTACTGCTCGGTGTACACGGGATCCTCGTCCTTCTCGTACTTCGGCGCGTTGTCCAGCTGTTCCTTGCTCAGGTTCACCAGGTAGCCGTCCTTGGTCGTGTCGTAGCGCAGCAGGTCCCAGGGCAGCGGATAGCGGTCCGTGCCCATGCCGAGGAAACCGCCGAACTCCAGCGCGGCGTAGCGCACCTTGCCGCTGGCCTTGTCGAGGATCAGGTCGTCGATGGAGCCGAGCTTGTCGCCGTTGGCGTTGTAGACGGGCGTGCCCTCAACCTTCGAGGCGGGGATGGTCGAACCAGAGACATTCATATCGCGTTCCATGATGCGCTCCTTCAGTAGGGATGGGTTGCCGCAGGGCGCGGCAGGTCTCTAGCGTCGCTCGCCTGTGCCGCTTCCTGCGTGGGCCGTCGAGCGGCTTCCCTGTAGGCGCGAGCCTCTTGATGCGTGGCCAACCGTCACGAATGCCGCGCGCCGCTCGCGCTGTCATGGTTCTGTCGCGCCGGGTTCATCCGGCGATCGGAACATGCGCCCGCCATGAACGGGAGCTCTCATGACGCCGCAACTCGCACCCAGAAAGACCGCCGCCGCCCGCCAACTGCTGCAAGCCTCGCGCCAATCGTTGACGCCGGGCCTGCGCATGCTCTTGATCACGATCGACGGCCGCAAGAGCTTCGCCGAACTGCAGGCCTTCGCGCGCGGCCTCGGCCTGACGGATGCGGCCTTCGCGCAGCTGCGTGACGCAGGGTTGATCGAGTGGGGCGAAGGCGTTCAGTCTTCGGCACCGAATTCAGCGCCGAGAGCGCCCGAGGCGCCCGATGCCGCCGAACGCGCAAAGAGCCTGGTGCGCGCCAAGTTCTTCGCCATGGACCTGGCCGCGCGCATGCTCGCCGGCCGCGATGGCCAGCTCCGCGAACTGGCGCGTGAGGTGAATTCGGAAACGAGCTTCCACGCCTGGATCGACGAATGCGTGGAGGCCATCTCCGCCGCGGGCAGTGCCGAACGCGCGGCACTGTTCCGCGAGCGCGTGGCGACGGTGATCTGAGCGGCTCAGCGCAGCAGCAGGGCGCTCATCGGCAAGCCCAGCACGAGCAGCATCAGCGCCAGGGCGTAGGCCCGCTCGTTGCGCTCGCCGTGCGGCGAATCCGCGTGCGGGTTCTGCGTGGCGTCACGCAACACTTCGGTCGGCAGGGTCAGCAGGGCCATCGGAGCCATAGGGATACTTCCTTGGAATGGAGCCTGCTTCAACGCTTCACGCGTTCCGGGCGCATGGCTCATCGCGCCGGTGAGTCAGATACTGCGCCCAGCGACCGCTCGGGCGTGTGACAGCCGCGGAACGCCGCGTGCAGCTGTTCACGCCGAGGGGGCAAACATTCGAGCCCGCGTCTCCGGGCTCGGTCCCTGCGCCAGACGCTCGTGCAGATCCACGATCACGCCTTGCCGCAGCGCACCGCGCGTGGCGTGCAGCTGTTCGATGTTGCAGTGGGTGGCGAGCGTGTAGAGGATCGAGAGCCCGCCGGGGAACACGGCGCGGCGCCTGTCCTTGAGCCCGGCGATGTCGAGCCGATCGACGTGCCCGGACTCCACGCAGCGCTCGATCAGCCAGCGCAGCCCTGCGGGCGTGACGGTGCCGTCGGTGATGCGATTCAGGCGCAGCGCGCTGGACACGGACCCGGCCGTGCCCGACGACCCGAGCGCCTCCTCCCAGTGCAGCGCTGCGAACTGCCCGAGCGACGGACCGAGCGCCGTCCGCACGGCCCGCTGCGCGGCGCGAAAGCCTTCTGCCGTCATCGCGCCGTCGGGGAAGTGGCGCCGGGCCACGCTGCCGCTGCCGACCTTGAACGACTCGATCACCCGCGGCTCGTGCCCCTGGCCGATCACCATCTCCGTGGAGCGGCCGCCGATGTCGATCACCAGGCGGCGCGTGCGCGACGGGTGCAGGAAGGACACGCCGGCGTAGATCAGCCGTGCCTCCTCTTCGCCGGAGATCACCTCCACCGGCGCGCCCAGCAGCAGCTCGGCGCGGCGGATGAACTCCGTGCGATTGCGTGCTTCGCGCAGCGTCTGCGTGGCCACCACGCGCAGGCCGTCCGGGTTGAGCCGCGCCAGATCGCGTGCGAAGCGCTGCAGGCAGCTCAGCCCGCGCTGCATGGCCTCTCGCGAAAGCAGGCTCCGTGCGTCGAGGCCCGCGCCCAGGCTCACCATCTCCTTGCGGCAATGCACCTGCAGGTATTCGTCCTGCAGGATGCTGCCGATCTCCAGGCGGAAGCTGTTGGAGCCGAGGTCGATGGCCGCCAGCGTGGGGGCGGGAGCGGCGGCCGCGGTGGACAGATGCATGGGCCGGAACACCTCGCAAGGCGAGGATGGAAAACTGTGTAAACTGAATATACGGTTTCAATATGAAAAGGAAATGACATGAACCAGCCCGCTGCGAAGCGTCCTGCAGCCAAGTCGGCGACGGCCAAGCCGGCCACCAAGCCCGCGGCCAAACCCGCAGCAAAGCCGGCCGCCAAGGCCCCTGTCAAGGCCGCCGCCAAGCCCGTTGGGAAGGCTGCGAAGCCCGTGAAACCCGCCAAGGTCGATGCCGCCAAGCCCGCCAAGACCAAACTCGTGCGCGACAGCTTCACCATGCCGTCCGACGAATACGCCGCGCTGGGTTCGCTCAAGCAGCGCGCGCTGGCCGCCGCACACCCGATCAAGAAGAGCGAACTGCTGCGCGCCGGCGTCAAGCTGCTGGCCGGACTGTCCGATGCCGCGCTGCTGCGCGCGCTGAAGAACGTCCCGCCGGTCAAGACCGGCCGTCCGAAGAGCAAGTGAACGACCGCGGGCCGCACCCGCCCATCAGCAATTCCACTCCGAACAACATTGCCGTTAGCCTTCGCTACACTGACAGGCCCGTGTTGCAGGAGTTCAGGAATTGGATATCGGTGAGTTGAGCCCGGCTGCAGTTGCCGGACCCCCATGCGATCCGATCGTGCTGTCGCAGATGACCGAGTTGGCGGCAGAGCTGGAAGCACTGGGCTACCCGGTCGGCGCGCTGCTTGGCGGCCCCTATGAGCTGTTCAACACCTGCCTGGACGCCTGGATCGGCCAGTTCGGTCGGGCCGATCAGCCGAAGCCTCCGCGCGAAGGCGCCTGGAAGCAGGTGCACACCGAGCGCCAGTCGGCGCTGATCAAGTTGTTGCGGCTCCAGGCCGGCCTTCAGCAGTGCGAAGCCGGGCGCCGGCCGCTTGCGGCCTGATCCCGGCGCTTCAGAGCCGGAAGGTCTGCACCGTCTCGTCCATCGCTTCGGCCTGCAGTCGCAGCGAGCTGGCGGCGGCCGCAGATTGCTCCACGAGCGCCGCATTGCTCTGCGTCATGTCGTCGATGGCGCGCACCGCCGAGCCCAGCGCCTGCGTCTGACCGGCCTGCTCGCGTGAGCGCTGTTCGATGTCGCCCATCATCTGCGTCACCCGGCGCACCTGATCGACGATGGTCTGCATCGCGTCGCCGGCGTCACCTGCCAGCTGCGAGCCGTTTTGCACCTGCTCGACGGACTGCTGGATCAAGGTCTTGATCTCGCGCGCCGCCGCGGCCGCACGCTGCGCCAGCGCACGCACCTCGGCCGCCACCACCGCAAAGCCGCGGCCCTGCTCGCCGGCGCGCGCCGCTTCCACGGCTGCATTGAGCGCGAGGATGTTGGTCTGGAATGCGATGCCGTCGATCAGCCCGGTGATGTCGGCGATGCGGCTCGACGACTGATGGATGCTGTCCATCGTGCTGACCACGCGGCTGACCACCGCGCCGCCTTGCTGCGCCATCGCCGATGCCTCGTGAGCCAGCGTGCTGGCCGCCGCCGCGGCCTGGCTGCTCTGCTGCACGACGATGTCGAGCTGCTCGACGCTGGAGCTGGTCTCCTGCAGTCGCGCGGCCGCCGTCTCGGTGCGCGTGGCCAGATCCTGGTTGCCGGCGGCGATTTCCTGCGCGGCCATGCGGATCGGTTCGGCGCCGGCATGGATGCGCTCGACCAGCAATCGCAGCCGCGCCTGCATCTCCGCCAGCGCGCCGAGCACGCGGCCCAGTTCGTCGCGGCTGCCTTGCGGCACCGGGTGGCTCAGGTCGCCGGCCGCGATGCGCTCGGTCGTCAGGATCATCTGCTCGACCGGGCCGAGCAGCTGGCGACGGGCACGCAGCATCAGCGTGGCCAGCACGATGACCGCGGCCGCCAGACCCGCGAGCAGCACGTTGCGGTGCCAGGTGGCGCCTGACGCGCGCTGGTCGAGCTCGTGCGTGAGCGTGTTCAGCACCTGTGCCGACAGCCCCGCCTGCAGCTCCGCCGCTTCACGCAGCGTGCCGGCCAGCTTGGCCAGCGGGTAACTGACGTCCATGGCCGCATCGGCGAACACCTGGTCGACCATCTGGCGCTGCTTCAGCGCCTGCGCGATCAGGGGCGCGAAGCGCGGCGCGAGATCCACGTCGGCGCGGCTCGCGGCCTGCATCTGCTGGAGCATCGCGCCGGCGTGCTCGCGGTAGCGGGTCAGCGCGGTGTTGAGCAGCGCGATGTCGTCCACCGCCGCCGCGCCGGCGATCGAGCCGAGTTCGGAGAGCGCGTCCTCCACCCGCGGCGCCTCGCCCAGGCCCGCGGCGACGGCGAAGTGCAGACCGGCCTCGGGTTCGAGCAGCAGGTCGTTGCCACCGTTGAGGTCCGCCAGCGCGGTGAAGGCGCGGGCGGCCAGTTCCTGGTGGCGCTGGAGGCTGCGCGCCACGTCGAGGCCGGCACTGTCGATGTCGGCACAAAGCGCCGCGAAGTCGTCGCCCAGCTGCCTGAGCGCCTCGGCCTGGCGCGGATCGGCGCCGACCAGGGGCTTGAGCCGGGCGAGCGCGTCCTGTACGGCCTTGCGGGCAGGCGGCAGCTCGGCCTTGGCGTCGGGCCGCGTCGAGCGCGCCTCGCTGGCGAGCCGGCGGTGCTGGCTCAGCGCCTTGATGAAGCCCTGCCAGGCGGTGTTGGCAGCGAGGCCGCCTTGTTCACGTTGCGCGAGTTGGGCGTCGCTGCCGTAGCGCAGCGACAGCAGAGAACCGGGAACGATGGAGAGCACCAGCGCTACCGCGGCGATCAGGCCGAGTCGAGCGCGCAGGCTCATCGAGGGGGAGGAGGGCATGGTGTTGCGGAATCGAACGGCCCGCGGGTTGGGGGCGTTTTGATTCTGGAAATCCCGCATGTCGAGACTTTGACAAGACCCTCGCACTGCCGCTTGAATTGACCGTTAGCCCGGTCTTCGTGAAATGCTCACGCCGTCCGGTTGTGCCCGCCGCGGGTGGACAAGCCTGTGGATAAGCACTTGCCAGCGTCGCTAAGTGCTTGCCGGGTCGGCAAGCGCCTTGCGATGCGTAAATTTGAAGCAGCTGCGCCCCTTTCGGTGGAGTCCCATGAGCCATGAAGACGCGGAGCGCGTGCGTTCCGCCCAGAGCGACGCCGACCTGCTGCGGGCCTGGGTGGCCGGCGTGCTGCCCGAGGTGCTGCGGCACGTCGGCGAGGTCGCAGCGGGGCGCGGCAGCGCCGAGCACATCCGCCGCCTGCGCGTCGGCCTGCGCCGGCTGCGGACCGCGGCCCGGGCGTTCGGTCCGGTCGAGCCGCGGTGGCGCGAGAGCGAGCCCGCCATTGCGGCCGCGTTCCGCGCGCTCGGCGCCTCACGCGACGCCTTCGTCAGGCGGGAGCACATCGAACCCCGGCTGCGGCAGGCGGGCGCTCCGGCGGAGCTGTTCCGGCCGGCGCCTCCAGCGCGCAAGACGGCCCTGGAACGCATCGTCCGTGGCGCGGCGTTTCAGGCGGCGTTGCGCCGCATGTCGACGTTCGCTGCGCAGCAGGATGCGCCGACGGAGGATGCGACACGGGACCTGGATGCGCGGCTGGATCGGCAGCTCTCCAAGCTCCACAAGCAGCTCAGACACGCCGCGCGCAACTTCGAGAAGCTTGCTGCGTACGACCAGCACCGGGTGCGCAAGCGCATCAAGCGGCTGCGCTATCTCGCCGAGTTCTTGGCGCCGCGCTACCCGCATCGCGCGGTCCGGCGCTACCTCGCGGCGCTCGAACCCGCGCAGGATGCGCTCGGCGCACACAACGACGCACAGGTTGCGCTGCGGCACTACCGCGGGCTCGTGGCCGCGCACCCGCAGGCCTGGTTCGCCGTGGGCTGGTTGAAGGCGCACCTCGCGGAGACGGCCCATGAATGCCGCGAGGCGCTGAAGGCGCTGCAGCATGCCGAGCGATTCTGGCGTTAGCGTTCGACCGACGGCGGCAGGCACAATTCCGCGGGTCAGCCTCGTCCGGAGCCTCCATGAACGATCGCACCCTCTTCGATGCACTCGGCGGCGCCGACGGCGTGCTCCGCCTGGCCCACGCCTGGCACGAGCGCGTGATGGCCGACGAGGTCGTTTCGCACGCCTTCAGTCACGGCTTCCATCCGCAGCACACCGAGCGCCTCGCCGCGTATTGGGGCGAGGCCTGGGGCGGCCCGGCGGCGTACAGCCAGCGGCACGGCAACGAATCCTCGGTCGTGCGCATGCATAGCGGGCACGGGCCGCACGAAGAGATGGACCAACGCGCCATCGCCTGCTTCGATCTGGCGCTGGACGACGCCGGCGTGCAGGATGCAGGGTTGCGGCAGGCGCTGCACGACTACTTCGTCTGGACCACGACGCGCACGATGGCCGCGTATCCCGGCCGCGACAGCGTCGTGCCCGAAGGCCTGCGCATGCCGCGCTGGTCGTGGGACGGCCTGCAGGCCTGATTCAGTCCGCGGACACCGTCGGCGCGAGGCGCGCCGCCGTCGCCGGGCTCAAGGTCAGCGCCCGCGTGGCCTCGTTGCGCTGCGCGTTGTCCATCTCCACCAGCAGCGTAATTTCGCCGGCCACCAGCGTGGCCACCGGCACGCCGTCGCGGTAGAGCACGCGCGAGCCGGCCGTGCGCGGCAACTTCACGCCCGGCAGCAGCGTGCCGAGCAGGTTGGCGGGGTCGGCGGCGGCGATGCAGACGAGGTCCGATGCGGACGAGGCCGAAGGCGCGTTGCGACGCAGCGCGCGCATGTGCGCCACCGCTTCCGGCAGCGCGAACTGCTCGCCCGAGAGCCCGGCGATGAAGCGCCCGCCGCGCAGCTCGCCGCGCGCCTCCAGTCGCCGGCACACCCGCACCAGCTCGCGCCACGGCGGCAGCCAGGCGGCCTCGCGCTCCATCAGGCGCCATGCGATCACGCCGTAGCGGCGCAGCAGCGTCCGCACGACGTGTTCGATGTCCTCCGCGCTGGCGCCGTCCACACTCTGGCGCTGCAGAGCCCAGCGGCCTGCGTCTTCCACGCCCGGCACCAGTCGGTGTGGGCGCCGCCTCGACGACTCCTTCGAGGCGCGCCTGGACGCCGGCACCATCAGCGCGCGCAGCCCGGCGAAGCTGTCGCAGCTCGCGCGGCCGCGCACGACCAGCTCGGCCAGCGCTTCTTCCAGCTCGGAGGGCAGCAGCCGCGTGCCGTGCTGCATCTCGTCGAAGAACGAGGCACCGTTGGCGGCGAGATGGTCGACCAGCTTTTGCGCGCGCGAGCTCAGCACCTCGTCGTCCGCCGCGGCCGGCGGTGCAATGCGGCCCCAGAGCGCAGCACTGCGCCGCGGCAGCAGCAGCACCGGCGTGCTGCGCAGCGAGCTGCCGCTGCGGCCCGCGCCGGTGGAGACGAGCGGGCGCAGCCGAGTCCAGGTGACGCGGCCCGCGGTGCAGAGCTCGTCCAGCCAGGTGCTGCCGTAGTCGCGCACGCGCGCCGGCAGGATCTCGGCTTCCCACAGGCCCGCCGGCGCCTCGAAGCCTTCGAGCTGCGCCAGCGCGGCGGGCAGGGCGTCCGCACCTTCGAGCTGCGAGGCGGCGCCGACCTGCTGCCAGTCGAACAGGAAGCGCATGAACTCGCGCGGCTCGACGGGTTCGATTTCGCGGCGCAGACGCTGCAGCGTATAGCGGTGGATGCGGGCGAGCAGGTGGCGTTCGCACCACTCCACTGCCGAAGCCCCCGGCGTGAAGCGGCCTTGCAGCACCGTGCCTTCGGCCTGCAGGCCGAGCAGTGCGTGGTCGATCTCGTGCGGCGGCAGACGCAGTTGTGCGCTCAGGGTGGCAACCGTGACCGGCCCGAGCGCGCCGAGCCGGCCGCGCAGCAGCTCGCGCAAGGCGTTCTCGCGTGTCGCGGCCGGCGAGGCGTACTCAAGCGGCGCTTCAATCACCGGCTGGATCGAAGCATCCGGATAGATCTGCCGCACTTCGGCCAGTCGCTCGGCCACGCTCCACGCGCCATGGCTGCCGTCGATCGAAAGCCGCGTGGCCCGCGCCGCGCCGGCCAGTGTTTGCAGCCAGTCGGCCCAGCCGGCATAGGCACGCACTTCCTCATCGGTCACCAGGCCGAGCATGTGCAGCGCTTCGTGCATCTCGTCGACGTTGCGTGCCTGCGGCCACGCTTCCTCGCGCACGCCGGCGATCGCTGCGGCATCGAGCTGGCCCAGCGCATCGCCGCCGTCGCCGTCGGCATAACGCCGATTCTGGACGGCTTGCGTGCGGCGCTCTTCGAGCGGCGCGTCGTCCAGGAAAGCGTAGGGCTTGGCGTTGAGCACCTCGGCCGCCAGCGGCGAAGGCGTGGGGAGGTCGCGTGCGATGACCTCGATCTCGCCTGCCTCCAGCCGGCGCAGCAGCGCCAGCCAGCCGTCCGAGTCCATCGCCTCGTGCAGGCAGTCGTCGAGCGTCTGCGTCACCAGCGGGTGGTCGGGGATCTCGCGCTCGCCGACGATGCTCTCCAGGCAGGCGATCTGGTCCGGGAAGACGGCGGCGAGCAGGTCTTCCGAGCGCATGCGCTGCAGCTGCGGCGGCACCTTGCGCCCGCCGCGAAAGCGCGGCAGCGCCAGCGACGTCGTCGCATTCCAGCGCCAGCGCACCCCGAACAGCGGCGCGTCGAGCAGGGCCTGGATCAGCACGTCGAGCGCCGTGTTGCTGTGCAGGTAGCGGGCCACGTCTTCGAGCACGAAACTGTGGCTGGTGGACAGCGACAGCACGATCGCATCTTCCGTCGCCGCGGCCTGCAGCTCGAAGTTGAACTGGCGGCAGAAGCGCTTGCGCAGCGCCAGGCCCCAGGCGCGGTTCAGGCGGCTGCCGCGCGGCGAGTGGATGACGAGCTGCATGCCACCGGACTCGTCGAAGAAGCGTTCGAGCAGGATGCGGTCCACAGTCGGCAGCGCGCCCAAGGCGGCGAGCGAACGGCCGAGGTAGTCGGCCAGCTGCAGCGCGGCGGCGGGGCTCAGGCGCAGTCGATCACGCGCCCACTCGGTCGTGGCTTCGAGCGAGCTGCCCTCGACCTGCCACTGCGCCTCGAACTCGGCACGCAGTCGGGAGACGGCGAAGCTCAGCTCGTCCGTGCGGCCCGGCGCCTCGCCGAGCCAGAAGGGGATGCTCGGCGCCGCGCCCTTGGCGTCCTCCACGCGCAAGGTGCCGGGCTCGATGCGCAGGATGCGGTAGCTGGCATTGCCGAGCTGGAAGACGTCGCCGCGCAGGCTCTCGACGGCGAAATCTTCATGCACCGTGCCGATCTTCTCGGCCTGCGGTTCGAGCAGCACCGCGTAGTCGCCGGTCTCGGGGATCGTGCCGCCGGAGGTCAGCGCCGTCATGCGCGCGCCCTTGCGTTCGCGCAGGCGGTGGTGGACGGCGTCGCGGTGCACATAGCCGGCGCGCGGGCCGTGGCGCGTCGTGAAGCCGTCGGACACCATGCGCACGATGGCGCCGTACTGCTCGCGGCTCAGGTCGCGGTAGGGCCACGCGCGGGTGAAGCGCTCGTACAGCGCGTCCTCGTCCCACTCCTGGCAGGCGACTTCGGCCACGATCTGCTGGGCGAGCACATCGAGCGGCGCGGGCGGCACGTGCAGTGCATCGAGTTCGCCGCGGTGCACGCTGTCGAGCAGCGCGGCGCACTCGACCAGCTCGTCGCGCGTCTGCGGAAACAGCCGCGCCTTCGGCGTGCCGCCGACCGCGTGGCCCGAGCGGCCGGCGCGCTGCAGGAACGTGGCGATCGAGCGCGGCGAGCCGAGCTGGCAGACGAGGTCGACGTCGCCGATGTCGAGGCCCAGTTCGAGCGAGGCGGTGGCGACGAGCACCTGCAGCTCGCCGCCTTTGAGGCGCTGTTCGGCGAGCAAGCGCGCCTCTTTCGACAAGCTGCCGTGGTGCGCTGCCACCCGTTCGCGCCCGAGCAGTTCGCCCAGATGCCGCGCGGCGCGTTCGGCCATGCGCCGCGTGTTCACGAAGACCAGCGTCGTGCGGTGTTCGGCGACGAGCTCGGCGACGCGGCGGTAGACCTGCTCCCACTGGTCGTTGGACATCACCGCGTTCAGCGGCGTGGGGGGCACTTCAAGTGCCAGGTCGCGGGCGCGGCCGTAGCCGATGTCGATGATCTGGCAGGGCTCGCCTCCGGTGAGGAACCGCGCCACTTCCTTGATCGGCTTCTGCGTGGCGGACAGGCCGATGCGCACCACCGGCTGCTCGCCGACCAGCGCCTGCAAGCGCTCCAGGCTCAGCGCGAGATGGCTGCCCCGCTTGCTCGCGGCGATGGCATGGATCTCGTCGACGATCACCGTGCGCACGGTGGCCAGCATGCGCCGGCCCGAAGCCGAGCCGAGCAGCACGTACAGCGACTCCGGTGTCGTCACGAACACATGCGGCGGCTTGCGCAGCGCCTGCTGGCGCTCGGCCGCGCTGGTGTCGCCAGTGCGCACGGCGGTGCGGATGTTCACGTCGGGCAGGCCGAGCTTCGCGAGCTCGTCCCGGATGCCTTGCAGCGGCGCTTCGAGGTTCAGGCGGATGTCGTTCGAGAGCGCCTTGAGCGGCGAGACGTAGACGACTGCGCATTCGTCCGGCAGGCCTTCGCGCTCCAGGCCTTGGCGCACCAAGCCGTCCAGTGCAGCCAGAAAGGCGGTCAGCGTCTTGCCCGAGCCCGTGGGCGCCGCCACCAGTGTGTGCCTGCCGGCCTGGATCGTCGGCCAGGCAGCCGCCTGCGCCGGCGTGGGCGCGGGAAAGCTGCGGTCGAACCAGGCCTGGACGGCCGCGTGGAAGGCGTGGGAAGCCATGGGTGCGATCTTCAGGGAGAGCCCGGCATGGGTGTGTCAGCAGACCGCCGGCCGGGCGCCAAAACACAATGTTTCGCGTGCGATCAGCGTACCCGCCGACACCAAATGGGGTGCCGTCCTACATGACTGCAAGAAGAGGAGGAAGTAACGTAAACCATTCGTTAACGCGACAGCTTCCAGACAGGGACGACCCCATGATCACCGAGAACGCTCTGCAACTCGACATGCGCTACCGAGGTCACCGCATCAGCATCGCAGCGGAGGAGACCTCGATCGGCTGGAACTGGACGGCGGTGGTGGACGGCATGTACCCGCTCGAGGGCGAAGACGGCGCGATGGACTCGGCCGAGGCCGCGCTCGCCAAGGGCAAGGTGATGGTCAAGAACATCATCGACGCGGATACCGACAGCCGATTCTGAAAACCCGCACCCGAGAATATTGCTCAGGGAATAACTCCGCATTCAAGCGGTATATATCGGATACGCCGTGACGGTGAATGTCCGATACTTCGTGTAGGCAATTTGCCTACGGCCTGGCAGGCCGATGAAGCCTGGGAGCGCGCTTGGCAGGGCGCCTCTCGAATCCGTGGCTAACTCACGGTTCAGACGGCATGGCGACGGGGTAACAATTCATTTCAAAACTATGATTCGGGTCTGGAATACCAACCTCGAGATACCCGGTCATGATTGCGCGACAAGTCACCTTCAGCGTATTGGCGTTGCCCGCCACGACGATCGTCATGGCCGCCCCCGTGGGCAATACCTTCCAGGTCTCCGCCACCATCATCAATTCGTGCACCGTCACCGGCACGACGCTGAACTTCGGCAGCGCCATCGACCCGCTGGCCACCTCGGCACCGGTCGACGCCAGCTCTGCGTTGACGCTGACCTGCACGAACACGACGCCCTACACGGTGGCGCTGAGCGCGGGCGTGAACGCCGGCGGCGCGTCGAACTTCGGCAGCCGCGTGATGAAGAGCGGCGGCAACACGCTGGCCTACCAGATCTACCTGGACCCGGCCCGCTCCAACGTCTGGGGCGACGGCTCTGCCGGCAGCGGCACGGTGACCGGCACCGGCACCGGCAACGCGCAGACCATCAACGTCTACGGCCGCATCGCCTCGCTGGCGCACGTCGTGCCCGGCGCTTACTCCGACACTGTGACGCTGACGATCAGCTACTGACCACGGGCAGCTTCAGCTCGAAGAACACCAGGCCGTCGCCGGCCTGGTAGCCGATGCTGCCGCCGTGCGCAGAGGCAATCTGCGCCACGATGTACAGCCCCAGTCCCATGCTGCCGGGGTTGCGCGCGTTGTCCATCGAGCTGCGCTTGAACGGATCGAACAGGCCGCTGACGAGTTCCTCCGGAATCGGCTCGGCCGGATTGCCCACGCGCAGCCGCGCATGGCCGTCCTGCAGCGCCAGCGCCACGCTGATGCTGCCCTTGCCGTGGTGGCGCGCGTTGCTGAGCAGGTTGGTCGCCATTTGCAGGAAGCGCATCGGGTCGAGATGCGCGGGCAGCGCAGCCGGAATCTCGGCCTCCAGCTTCATGCCGGGGTAGGTCAGGCGCTGGTCGTCGAGCAGCTGCGTCAGCAGCGCCGCCAGATCGGTCTCTTCCGGCGCCAGTGCCAGACCGAGGCCGTTCTGGATGCGCGTGATGTCCTGCAGGTCGCGCAGCAGCCGCTCCATGCGATTGGTGGAGTTGCGGATCACGGTGTTCAGCCGCGTCGAGGAGGTGCTCGGCTGGCGTTCCAGCGCGTGCGATGCGACGCTGAGCGTGTTGAGCGGGTCGCGCAGGTCGTGGCCGAGCACGGCCCAGAGCTGCGAGCGCAGCCGGTCGACTTCGAGCACGCGGCTCGCATGGGCCCGGCTGACGGCGTCGAGCAACAGCGACGCGCTCTCCAGCTGGTGCGCAGCCCACGGGATCGCCGTGCCGCGCACGGTCTCGCGCCACTCGTCGAAGGAGCCGCGCGGCGTCAGGCGCGGGCCCAGCGGGCCGTGGGTCACTTCCTTTTCGGGCCGGCCGCCCCAGCGGATCGTCTCGACCTGCTCGCAGCGCAGGAACACCAGCCAGCCGGCGCGCGGGCCGTCGAAGCGCAGGCCGAGCGCGCCGCAGAACTTTTCTCCGTTGCCGTCGGCGGGCAATTCCGTTTCGCTCGACAGATGCACGAGCGGCGCTTCGCCGGCCTGCAATTGCGCGACAAGCGCCGTGGCCCAGGCGTCGTCCACCGGGCCGTAGCAGCGCTGACGGCCGTCGATGCCGACGAGCAGTGCGTCGGCTTCCAGGCTCGCGCAGAGCGACGCGGCCTCGCGCGTGAGCACGTCGGCCGCTTCATGACCCTGCGCGATCTGCGCGGCGATGTCGGTGCGCAGCAGTGCTGCGCGGCCCATCGCCGCTTCGCGATCGCGCGCCGTGATCGACTGCACCGAGGCCGCGATCAGCTGCGCCATCACGTCGGTCGCCATGCGGATGGAGTAGGGCACCCGCAGCGGCTGCATGTGGTGGCAGGCGAGCATGCCCCAGAGCCGGCCGCCCACGACGATGGAGACGCTCATCGACGCGCCCACGCCCATGTTGCTCAGGTACTCGATGTGGATCGGCGAGACGCTTCGCAGCACGCTATGGCTGAGGTCCACCGGCTCGGTGTGCCCGACATCCGCGATCAGCGGCACGGGCCGGTAGGCCACGTTGGCGATCAGGCGCAGCGTGTTGAGCACGTACAGCCGCCGCGCTTGAGCCGGAATGTCGCTGGCTGGGTAGCGCCGGCCCAGATAGGGGTCCATGTCCTCGCGCACCGACTCGGCCACCACGTCGCCGCTGTCGTCGTGTCGGAAGCGGTAGGCCATTACCCGGTCGAAACCGGTCATCGCGCGCACCTCGGCCACGGCGACTTCGAGCAGCCGCTCGATCGAGGTCTGGCGCTTGAGCTTGTCCATCGAGCGGTAGGCCAGCAGCGCGAAACTGCTGAGCTGGTCGGCTTCGGAGCCGCGCTGCTCGAACTCGCAGAGGCAAAGCCCGCCGCTGGCGTGCACGACGAGGTCGAAGCGCTGGCCGTTCAGGCTCAGCTCGCAGGCCTCGGGCGCGGACTCGCCAGTGCCCAGGCTGGCCACGGCCTGGTCGATCAGTCGGCGTGCCTCGGGGTCGCGGCTGATCTCGTCGCTGCGCTGCGCGCGGCCGATGGTCAGCGGCACGCCGAGCATCTCCGGCGCATTGGCACTCATGCAGACGAGGCGGCCGAGCCGGTCGAAGGCGAGCAGCGCGCCGTGCGGCTGGATCGAGCCCGGGATGTGGATCGGCTCGCGCGCGCAGTTGTCGAGCGTGACCTGCGCTTCGGCGGACAAGGGCTTCTTCGGCAGGTTCATTGCGGTGCCGCCTTGAGAGCGTCTCCCAGTGCCAGGCCGAGCGCTGCCCGGTCGATCGGTTTGGCCACGTAGCCGTTGAAGCCCGCCTGCATCCCCGCCTGACGGTCCGGCAGCATGGCGAAGGCCGAGAGCGCCACGGCAGGCAGTGTCTCGCATCCGGGGCTGGCGCGCACGGCGCGGATCAGGCTGATGCCGTCCTGGCCGGGCATGCCGATGTCGGAGACCAGCGCGTCGAAGCGGCCGCGCGAGAGTTCGGCCAGCGCTTCCTGCGCACTCGCTGCGGCCACCACCTCGGCGCCCAGCGATTCGAGCGTGGCGCGGCCGACGTCGCGGGCGTCGAGTTCGTCGTCGACGAGCAGCACGCGTAAGCCGCTGAGGTCGACGTTGGCATACGTTTGCGGCGCGGATTCGCTCGGCGCCTGCGCGCCCGGTGCATCGACGAGCGGCAGCGCCACCTCGAAGCACGCGCCGCGATCCGGCCCCGCGCTGCTCGCGCTGATGTGGCCGCCGTGCAGCCGCGCAATCGCTTCGGCAATCGCCAGACCGAGGCCCAGGCCGCCCGCACTGCGCGTGCGCGAGCCATCTTCCTGCCGCAGCCGGTCGAACACGTGCGGCAGGAAGTCTTCCGAGATGCCGCGGCCGAAGTCCTGAACGGTCACGAACACATGGCCGTCCCCGGCGCGCGTGCGCACGATCACGCGGCCCTGCTCCTTGCTGAACTTCAGCGCATTGCCGACGAAGTTGCCGAGCAGCTGCGAGAGCCGCTGCCCGTCACCGCTGACCCAGGCCGGCCCGTGGCAGTCGCAATGCAGCTCGATGCCGCGCGCCTGCGCCGCCTGCTGATGCGCCTCGACCTCCTGCTGCGCCAGCGCGGAGAGCTCCATCGGCTCGCGCTTCAAGGCGAGCTTGCCGGCGACGACGGCGCTCATGTCGAGCAGGTCGTTGATCATGCGCGTCTGGAGCTGCGCGTTGCGCTTGATGACGGCGGAGGCTTTCGCAACCAGCGCGTCGCCGTTGCTTCGCAGCGCGAGCATGTCGGCCCAGCCTTGGATCGCACTCAGCGGCGAACGCAGCTCGTGCGAGACGACGGCCAGGAACTGGTCCTTCAACGCGTTGTTGCGCTCGGCCTCTTCCTTGGCCTGCCGCAGCGCTTCCTGCGCGCGGGCCTGCTCCTCGCGCTGGGCCACTTCGCGCAGCGCACGTTCGATCACGAGCGGCAGGCGCGCCAGCCGCCCTTTCATCACGTAGTCGGTGGCGCCGCGCTTGAGCAGCTCCACGGCGTTCTCGTCTCCGATCACGCCGGAGAGGAAGACGAAGGGCGTCTGCGGCACGACTTCGCGCGCGTGGTCGAGCGCCTCGGCGCCGTTGTAGTCGGGCAGCTGGTAGTCGGAGAGGATCAGGTCGAAGCGACGCGCCGCGAGTTCGCGGCCGAAACCCTCCGCGTCGGTCACCCAGGTGAGTTCGGCGCGCGGGAAGCTGATTTCGAGGTGCGCGCGCAGCAGCTCGGCGTCGAGCGCCGAGTCTTCGAGCAGCAGCAGGCTCAGGGGCAGGTGTTGGACTGGGGATGCTTCATTCATAACGGCGGTGCGTGCGCAACGAGCCGGGTGGCGGTTCGTTGAGCACGGCCCAGAAGATGCCGAGATCCGCGATGGCGGTCACGAACTGCTTGAATTCCACCGGCTTGACGACGTAGGCGTTCACGCCCAGCTCGTAGCTCTGCACCACGTCCGATTCGGCCTGCGACGACGTGAGCATCACGACCGGCAGGCTCTTGAGCTTCTCGGTGCTGCGCACGGTGCGCAGCACTTCGAGGCCGTTCACCTTGGGCAGCTTCAGGTCCAGCAGCACCACGCAGGGGTTGCCTTCGCTGCGGCCGGCGTGCGCGCCTTCGCGGTTGAGGTAGTCGAGCGCCTCCGCGCCGTCGCGCACGATGATCACTTCGTTGGCGAGCTGGCTGCGTTCGAGCGCGACGAGGGTGAGTTCGAGGTCGCGGGCATCGTCTTCAACGAGCAGGATGGGCTTGAGCATGGTCGTCAGGAGGTGGGTTGAGGAGGTGTGTCCGCCGCGGGCTCACGCCGCGGCAGCACGAAGGAAAAGGTGGCGCCCTTGTCGAGTTCGCCGGCGGCCTCGACGCTGCCGCCGTGCCGCTCGACGATGCGGCGCACGCTGGCCAGGCCGATGCCCGTGCCCTCGAAGGCTTCGCTGCGGTGCAGGCGCTGGAACACGCCGAACAGCTTGTCCGCGTACTTCATCTGGAAGCCGACGCCGTTGTCGCGGATCGTCAGGCCCACGCCGCGGGCGTCATCCACGGGCTCGATCTCGATCCGCGAGACGGGCCGCGTGCGGCTGTACTTGACGGCGTTGCCGATCAGGTTGCGCAAGGCCACCTGCATCAGCACCGGATCGGCGTGCAGCATCGGCAGGCCCTTGCCGACCTGCCATTCGATGCGGTTCTCGCGCGGCGCGGCGTCGTGCTCGGCGACGAGGTCCTGGATCAGCTGCTGCGTGTCGATGTCCGCCAGCTTCAGCGAGGAGCGGCCCATGCGCGAGAAGTCCAGCAGCGCGTCGACCAGCAGGCCTGCGTGGGCGGAGGCCTCCTTCACATGCGCCAGGTAGCGCCGCGCCCGATCAGTCAGGCTCGAACCCTCGGTCTCCAGCACCAGTTCGACGAAGCCGGCGATGTGGCGCATCGGCGCGCGCAGGTCGTGCGAGACGGTGTACGAGAAGGCCTCGAGTTCCTTGTTGACGCGACCGAGTTCGGCGGCCACCTCGGCCATCTCCTCGGCGCGGCGCAGCACCACGCCGATCAGCGCGTGGCGCAGCTCCAGCACGGCGTGCACCTCGGCCGGCGTCCAGGCTTCGGAGCGGCCGCGCACGTGCTCGACCCAGCCGGCGAAGCTGCGGCGCGGGTGCAGTCGGCCGTCGTCGGCGGCGTCCTTGCGCGGGTCGCCGGCCCAGGTGATGGTCTGCACGATCTCGGGGCGGAACCAGACGAGGTAGTGGCGGTGCAGCCGCGAGATCGAGATCGCCAGCACGCCGGCGGCGACGGCCGGGTCGATGCCGAGCTCGGGCGCGTCCTGCGGCAGCCGGTCGGTGTGGTGCGTCTCGTCGATGCGCGGCGCCAGCCATTCGCCCAGGCGCAGCAGCGTGGCGTCGTCCGGCGTGTCGCCGACACGCCAGCAGCGGTCGTTCAGGATCACGGCGGCACCGCTGGCGCGGCCCAGGCGCAGCAGCAGGCCGGGCTCGGCCATCAGGCGCTGGAGCGTGGCGTCGCTGTCTGCGAGGTGCGCCACGAGGGCGAGCGTGAGCTGGCGCAGGCGCAGTTGTTCGGTGACCTGCTCGTTCTCTTCCTTGGCCTCGATCTGCAAGGAGAGCAGCTGGCCGAGGTGCTCGCAGGCCATGCGCGTCTGATAGGGCAGGTTGCGCGGCTCGTGGTTGTGGCAGGACACCAAACCCCAGAGCTCGCCGCGCACGATGACGGAGACCGACATCGACGCCAGCGTGCCCATGTTGCGCATGTATTCCAGATGCACCGGCGAGACGCTGCGCAGCTGCACCTGAGAGAGGTCGAGCGTCAGCGCGGCGCTGGCGCCATCGGCGAAGCGCACGGGCACGGGCGTGTAGTTGGCATCGGGAATCAGGCGCAGGTGGTTGAGTTTGTAGAGGGCGCGCGCCTGGGCCGGGATGTCGGCCGCCGGGAAGTGGTGGCCCTGGTAGGAGTCATAGCCCGCGTCGAGCGATTCGGCCAGCACCTCGCCGTGGCCATCTGCGTCGAAACGGTAGATCAGGCAGCGGCCGAAGCCGGTCAGCCGCTGCATCTCCACGGCCACGGCCTGGCAGACCTCGATGACCGAAGCGGTGCGCTGCATCTGCGGCACCATGTGGCGGGCCAGGCCGTAGATCGGCGCGCGGGCGCCGGGTTCGGGGCCGGCCGGTTCGGCCTCGACATGCAGGCGGTCGGCGGCGCGGTGGGCCGACAGGTGCAACTGCTGGCCGCCGAAGCTGCGCAGGCCGAGCGAGAGCGCGCCTTCGCCGTCGACGAGCGGCTGGAGATCGGCCTGCAAGTCCTGCGCGAACGCGGCCATCTCGGCGGGCAGCTCGGCGCCGGGTTCGACGAGTGCGGCCCAGTTGTCGCTCCACGCTTCGGGCGCGCCGCCGTCGAGGGGCAACGTGAGCAGCCAGCCATGCGGCTGGATCGCGCCGGGCACGCGGATCGGCTCGCTGGCGCAATCCTGGAAGGTCGCCGGGGAGGCTTGCCCGCCCACGATGCTCATGCCGCGAGCAGCGGGCGGAAGGTCTGGATCAGCGCGCCGAAGGTGGCTTGCGCCGCTTCGGTGGCGGCGCGCCGGCCGGCCGGCCCGGAGCCGACTTCGGCCACGGCCTTCTCGCGGAACTCGCGCCACATCGCGCCTGTCCGGGGGCCGTAGCCATGGAAATAGCTGGCGCCGCGGCCCGGGGCCAGGCCCATGTCGCGCTGCAGCCGCGGCGTGATGACCTGGCCGCCGAGGGCCGAGCCTTCGATCACGTAGAGGGAGCCGAAGACCGAGGCCAGGCTCGCGTCGGGCAGCGCCGGCTGGGCGGCCGGTTCGGCGTGGCGCTCGGGCAGACCGAGTGTGGCGAGGTAGGCGAGGTCGTCGGCGGCGAAGCGGGCGCGGCGGCGCTCGGCGAACCAGTCCTGCAAGGCCGGGGGCAGGGCGACGAGCAGGTCCTGCTCCCATTGGCGCAGGAAACCGTGAAAGCCCGCGATGATGGCCTGATAGCGGCCCAGGCCCATCGGACCTTCGAGCGCCAGCAGCGCCTCGATGTCGTCGTGCAGCGGGCGCGTGGAGGTGCGAAGGTCGGTCAACAGGGCGTCGGCTGGCGGGGCGTTCATGGGCGTGTCGGTGAGAGGGCCTGCGCAAGGCCAGCGGCCCGCAATGGCGGAGACTTCCCCTTGTACGGGGCGCCTCCGACAACGCGTGTAGGACAGGGCCGCATTCAGGCACACTGCCAGCCCATGCAAGCCCCGCCGCCCATTCGCCTGCTCCTCGTCGACGACCACCCGCTGGTGCGCGACGGCCTGCGCGCGCGCCTGGGTTCGCTGCCGCGCTTCGAGGTCGTCGGCGAGGCCGGTGACGCGGAAGAAGCGCGTCAGCAGGTGGCGGCCACGCAGCCGCAGGTGGTGCTGGCCGACGTCGGCATGAAGGACGTCAACGGCATCGACATGACGGCGCGGCTGCTGGCCGAGCATCCGACCCTGAAGGTGCTGATGCTGAGCATGTACGACAACCCGGAGTACGTGCAGCGCGCCTTGCAGGCCGGGGCGCGCGGCTATGTGCTCAAGGACGCGCCGGCCAGCGAGATCGTGGCGGCCATCGACGCGGTGGCCGCCGGCGGCACCTTCCTGAGCCCCGAGGTCTCGCGGCGGCTGTTCCGCAACCAGGCGCCCAAGCCGGTGCTGTCGGCGCGCGAGAGCCAGATCCTCGTGGCGCTGGGCAAGGGCTGGTCGAGCAAGCAGATCGCCCGCGAGCTGAGCTTGAGCGTGCGCACGGTCGAGGCGCACCGCCAGAACATCAAGCGCAAGCTGGAGCTGGACGGGCAGGCCGAGCTGATCAAGTACGCCGTGGAGCACGCGCGCGAACACGGCTGACGCCCGTCGCCATCGGCAAGCTCCGCAGGAATCTGGGGTTATCCATTAGGTGGTCCCACGCGCCGCCGTGCGCGCTCCGACGGATGCGCCGCACCGGCCCGCTCGGCAAACTGCCGGCGCTTCCATCCAAAAATCCGGAGACAAACGTGCGCCGTCTGTTGCTGCTATTGCCCTTCATCGGCCTGCTGGCCGTGCCCCTGTACAACCAGGAAGAGCCCGTCGTGCTGGGCTTCCCCTTCTTCTACTGGTATTTGTTCGCCTGGGTGCCGATCACTTCGCTGCTGATCTGGTTCGTCAACCGTGGCGAAGAACAGGAAGAACAAGAACAACAACGCCGCGCCGGCCAGGGGAAGTAAGCCATGACGAGCAACATCAACTGGGTCGCACTGGCGGTCTTCGTCTTCTTCTTCGCGCTGGTCACGGTCGTGGGCTTCCTGGCCTCGAAGTGGCAGCGCGGCAGTGAGCACAAGGGTGCCCACCTCGACGAATGGGGCCTGGGCGGCCGCAACTTCGGCGCCTGGATCACCTGGTTCCTGGTCGGCGGCGATTTCTACACCGCCTACACCGTGATCGCCGTGCCGGCGCTGGTGTATGCCGTGGGCGCCTACGGCTTCTTCGCGCTGCCGTACACGATCGTGGTCTACCCGATCGTCTTCGCCATCATGCCCAAGCTCTGGAAGGAAGCGGCCAAGGGCGGCCACGTCACGGCGGCTGACGTCGTGTTCGGCCGTTATGGCTCGCGCGCGCTGGAAGGCGCCGTGGCGCTGACCGGCATCGTGGCGACCATGCCCTACATCGCGCTGCAGCTCGTGGGCATGCAGGCCGTGATCCAGGGCCTGGGCCTGACGGGCGAGCTGCCCCTGGCGGCCGCCTTCATCGTGCTGGCGCTCTACACCTACTCGGCGGGCCTGCGCGCCCCGGCGCTGATCGCCTTCGTCAAGGACCTGATGATCTACATCGTGGTGCTCGTGGCCGTGGTCGTGGTGCCGATGAAGCTCGGCGGCTATGGCGCCGTCTTCGCTTCCGCCAAGGACGCCTTCGCGGCCAAGGGCGGTGCCACCGGCATCACGCTCAAGCCCGCGCAGATGCTGCCGTTCGCCACGCTGGCGCTCGGCTCCGCCCTGGCTGCGTTCATGTATCCGCACACGCTGACGGGCATCTTCGCCGCCAAGAACGAGCGCACCATCCGTCAGAACGCGATTTTCCTGCCCGCGTACACGGTGCTGCTGGGCCTGATCGCGCTGCTGGGCTTCATGGGCTATGCCGCGCACCTCCAGGTCAAGAGCAACAACGACATCGTCCCGGCGCTGTTCGCCACGCTGTTCCCCTCGTGGTTCACGGGCTTCGCGTTCTCGGCGATTGCCATCGGCGCGCTGGTGCCGGCGGCCGTGATGTCGATCGGCGCAGCGAATCTCTTCACCCGCAATTTCTGGAAGCCTTACGTCAACAACGACGTCACGCCGGCCCAGGAAGAGAAGGTGGCGAAGATGGTCTCGCTGGTGGTGAAAGTCGGCGCGCTGGCCTGCATCCTGCTGCTGCCAACCAAGTTCGCGCTGGACCTGCAACTGCTCGGCGGCGTGTGGATCCTGCAAACCTTCCCGGCCCTCGTGTTCGGTCTGTTCACCCGCAAGCTGCAAGCGCCCGCGCTGCTGGCCGGCTGGGTGGTGGGCATCGTCGGTGGTTCGTGGATGGCGGTGGCCGACGGCGTGAAGCCGGTGCACACGCTGCATCTGGGTGCCGACAGCTTCTCGATGTACACGGGCCTGATCGCGCTGGCGCTGAACATCGTGGTGGCCGTGGTCGTGCAGCTCGTGCTGCCGAAGCGTCGCTGATCGATTGAACGTTCAGAAAAGGCCGGTGCCCGCAGACGGCACCGGCCTTTTTCATTGGAGCCGACAATGAAGCCGATGCGACTCAAGTCCAAGCTGCTCGTCCTCGCCGCCATCCCGCTGCTGCTGGCGCTGCTGCTGATCGCGGCGGCGCTGTTGCAGCAGCAGCGCGAGCTCGGCCAGGCGCAGAAGGCCCTGGTCGACGAGGAATACATGAGCGCGCGCCGCGCGGAGCTCAAGCACTACCTCGAGCTGGGTCAGAGCGCCATCCAGCCGCTCTACGACGAAGGCGGCGACGACAAGGCTCTCCAGGCCGAAGCCGTGCGCGTGCTCGGCCAGCTCGACTACGGCGACGACGGCTACTTCTTCGTCTACGACTTCGAAGGCCATGTGCTGATGCATTCGCGGCAGCGAGACCTCGTGGGCCAGAACCTCTGGGAGCTGCGCGACCCGCAAGGCCGCGCCACGATCCAACGTTTGATCGCGCAGGCCCGGGCGGGCGGCGGCTACGTCGAATATCCGTGGCGCAAACCGTCCACCGGCGCGATCGCGCCCAAGCTCAGCTATGTGGTCGCGCTGCCGCGCTGGCGCTGGATGATCGGCACGGGCCTGTACCTCGACGACATCCAGGCCGCCGAGGCGCAGCTCGACCGGCAGACCTCCTCCAACATCCGCAAGACCATGCTCTGGCTCGCCGGCCTGGCCTGCGGCGGGCTGGCGCTGATCACGATCAGCGGCCTCTGGCTCAACCTCAACGAACATCGGGTGGCCGACGCCAAGCTCAAGCTGCTGGCGCAGCAGCTGGTGCGCTCGCAGGAAGATGAGCGCGCGCACCTGGCCCGCGAGCTGCACGACGGCACGAGCCAGACGCTGGTGGCGGCCAAGCTGCTGATCGAATCGGCGCTGGACCAGATGGAGCGCGAAGGCCAGGCGCCGCAGGAACTGCTCTGCCGCACGCTGGAGCGGCTCAACGAGCTGCTGGTGGAGGTGCGCCGCATCTCGCACAGCCTGCGCCCCGCCATGCTCGACACCCTGGGCCTGCCCGCCGCACTGCGCATGCTGGCGAGCGAGGCCAACGGGCGGCTGGCGCGCAGCGTGGACTTCAGCATTTCGGGCGAGGCGCTGGAGCTGCCCGAAGCCCTGAACACTGCGCTGTTCCGCGTGGCGCAGGAGGCGCTGGCCAACGCGGCCAAGCACGCGCGCGCCTCGCACATCAGCCTGATGCTGCGCTTCGCGCGCTCGGGCGTGGCGCTCACGATCGAGGACGACGGCCAGGGCTTCGACCTCGCCGCCGTGCTCAAGGACTCGCAGCGCGGCATCGGCCTGCGCAACATGCGCGAGCGGCTGGAGTCGATCGACGGCGAGTTCAAGCTCACGACCGCGCCGGGACGTGGTGTGCAGCTGGCGGCGATCGTCTCGGCGCGCGCGCTGAAGTCGCTTCATGCTTCTTAACGAGCCCCGGCGCGGCTGAGCAACACGGTTTGTCGTCAGAATCTCGACCGTCCGTGGCCCGTGCGAGGCCACTTCGAAAGGGAAGCATGCGAAGAACGATTTTGACGAAGGCGCTGCGTGTCTGCGCCTTGCTCGTGTGGGGTCTGCAGGCCGCGCCGTCCGTCTTCTCGGCGCCGCTCGACGCCGACATCCAGCGCCGCGTGCGCGAGGCCACCTTCGAGGTCGTGCTGCCCAAGCCGGCCCGCGAGTCGGTCAGCTACGACAAGCCGTGGCAGGACCTGATCCCGTTCCAGATCCGCTCCGACAAGTACCTCTCCATCGGCACCGCGTTCGCGATCGGCAAGGGCCAGTACGTCACCGCGATGCACGTGCTGTTCGCCGCCGTCGGCGATGCGCGCGGCGAACCGATGCTGCGTGACGGCGCCGGCAACATCTTCCCGATCGCCCAGCTCATCAAGGGTTCGGTCGACCAGGACTTCGTCGTCTTCACGCTCGCCAAGCAGCCCGAGCACCCGGCGGCCCTGGAGCTGCAGGACAAGCCCGAACTCAACGAGACCGTCTATGCCGTCGGCAACGCGCTGGGCGAGGGCGTGGTCGTGCGCGAGGGCAACTATGTCTCCGAGACCCCCGAGGAGGAGAACGGCCGCTGGAGCTGGCGCCGCTTCTCCGCGCCGATCTCGGGCGGCAACAGCGGCGGGCCGTTGGTCGACGCCAAGGGCAGCGTGATCGGCGTCGTGCGCGCCAAGCGCACGACCGAGAACACGCTGAACTACGCCGTGCCGATCGGGCTCGTCACCGGAGCGCCGGACCGGGTGATGACGGCCGACACGCGCGCCGTGACCGGCTTCGTCGTGTTCGACAAGACCAAGCTCGCGCGCTTCAAGGCCGACATCCCGCTGCCCAAGAGCTTCGCCGATTTCTCGGCGGCCTACCTGAAGGCCGCGGACGAGTTCAACGCGACCCAGCTGCAAGGTCTGCTCGCCGAGAACGCCGCCGACATCTTCCCGCGCGGCAGCGGCAGCGAGCGGGTGCTGCGCGGCCTGTTCGAGCGCAGCGCGCCGGGCGTCGTCGTCCAGGGCAGCAACGGCACCTGGACGATCAGCCAGCCGAGCTACACGCGCCTGGACCTGGGCCACGACGGCTGGCAGGACGCGGCCAACTTCAAGGGCCTGCAGCTCTACCACCGCCGCAAGCCCGACGACATCGAGGCGTCGCAGTGGTACGGCGACGGCCAGATCGCGCGTGACGCGGTCTACAAGGCCTCGCCCGCCTCCATCCACATCAACGGCGAGAGCGCCAAGGTCACCTCGCTGGGCAAGCCGGACGAGGACACGCCCTTCACCGACGTCTGGGGCCGCGTCTGGCAGGTGCGCATCTGGCACGTGACGAGCTGGCTCTCGAGCGAGTGGCAGGTGCAGTTCGACCTGGCCGTGCCGGACGGCACGGTCGGCTTCGAGGCCAGGCTCCCGCCGGTCGGGCGCAACAGCCTGCTGGAGCGCATGAAGCTGTTCACCGGCTTCATCGCCGTCTCCTACGACGGCAAGCTCTCGCAGTGGAAGCAGTTCCTGGAGCGCAAGGCGCTGCTGCCCAAGTCTCTGGCCGCCAGGCCGTTGAGCATCGACTACGGCCGCAGCTTCAGCTTCGAGAGCCCGCGCTTGGCGTTCTCGTACGGACCCGAGCTGCAGAAGATCGATCGCGACACCCGCCTGCGCCTGGACTTCGGCTTCATCGCCGAGGGCGGCGGCGCGGTCCTGGATGTGGCCGGCGTGGCGCCGTACAACAGCGACGACAAGACCGACCTCGGCGTGCTGCGCCATCCGGCCCCTTCCGCCACCGCCAGCGAGGCGCAGAAGAAGGACTGGGCCAAGCGCCTGCGCCACGAGCATCCGTACGACGCGGTGGCGCAGACCTCGAACGACAAGCAGCTGATCATGGCCGTCAACGGAGAGGCCAACGCGCAACCCGCGCCGGGCGTGCTCTACACCTTCCACTACCGCGCCGAGAGCGGCACGCAGGAGGCGATGAAGGCCAAGCTCGACCTGCTGATGAACAAGGCCAAGGTCAACGAGCGCTGAGGGCGATCAGCGCCGGACGCCGGACCAGCTCACCTCGTTGTTGAAGCTCACGTCGAGCTTGGCCGGCGAGTGCGAGCGGTCCAGCAGGAACACGCTGTTGCCGCGCGCCTGCAGGATCTTGCCCATCGCCAGCGTCAGCGGGATCTCCACCACCGGCAGGCGCGGGTAGTCCGAGCTCACGCGCACGAGGTTCTTGCCGATGCGCGTGACAGTCAGCGTCACGCCGCTCTGCGAGGAGCCCTTCGAGTCCGAGATCACGTCGCCCGCGAACGTGCCTTCGGCAGCATCGCCGAGGTCGGGCTTGCGCTTCGGGTCTGCGGGATCGGGAATGACTGCACCGGCGCGCAAGGCCCAGGGGGCGAGGGCGGCGGCACCAAGGAGGCGCACAACAACGGAACGGCGGAGGGTCATGAAAGGCTCCTGCGGGACGTTGGGGACTCAGGGCGGGGCGGCCCCGATACCTCTACGGCCGCTGGAACTCATTCTCCACCCACGCCGCCGCGCTCGCCTCGTTCAGCTTGAACCCGGCCGGCACGCGCACCTGCGCGATCTGCTCGCCCAGCTCGTCGCGCGCGCTCAGCAGCGCGTACGGGTTGTCCTCGTCCGGCACGATGTCCAGCAGCACCTGGATGCGCCCGTTGGGCGTGTCCAGCTTGAGGTTCTTGTGCAGCCGCGCGTGCAGCTGCTGCTCGTGCCGGCGCAACACCTCGGAGGCCGTCTTCACCAGCGTGTGGAACGCCGCGGCGTCCAGCGGCTTGGGGTTCTTCTTGTCGCGGCCCATCGTCCAGGGCCCGACCAACGCCGGCTCGGCCTCGCCGGCCAGCGTCATCGAAACGGCCCAGCCGTCGTCGTCTTCGTTCTTGATCACCTGCGCCGTCCAGCGCTCGTCGCGCCAGAGGCGCGGCTCCTGGATCACGGTCGGTTCTTCGTCTTCTTGGGGAAAGTGGGTGCTGCTCATGGTGGGGAAGGTATCACGGCCGGGCCGTTGCCTTTCCCGTCAGCAGCGCAGCAAGGCGCGATGCTCGAGCATCGGAATCGCGAACAGCCGGAACGCCACGAAAGCCAGCAGCAGCGTCAGCGCCATGTTGACGAAGGCGGCCACCACATCGGGCTTGAGCTGCCGCGCCACGTCGTCCGACACCTTCTTGAGATCGGGCCCGACCCATTCCACCGCCTTGCGTTCGATGAAGTCGCGCTGCGTCAGCTCGATCTTGATCGCGTCCAGCACTTCCAGCGAGATCGACTCGGTGATGCTGCGCGTGCGCAGGACGAGCAGCACCAGGGGCCAGGCCTGCACGATCGTGTAGACCGAGTAGGCGGCGACGAGGGCGTACACGATGTAGAACGGAATCGCCGAATGCAGGTAGTACACCGGCACCAGCGAAAGCATCAGCCCCGCGTTCTGCGCCACGATCGTGTAGATCACGCTGCGGTGCGACTGCGCGAGCAGCTCGTAGGCCTTGCTGCGCGCCTCGTCCTTGATGCGGTTGGCCACCGCCTCGCTCATGAAGTCCTTGGCCGAGGTGACCACCTGGACCGCCGGCAGCGCGGCCTGCATCACCTTGCCGGCGGCGGCGGAGATCTTGTGCATCCAACCCATGGGCGCTCCTGTCAAGGATTGATTCGGCGTGATGGCTTCAGTCTAGTCATAGTCCTTGGGATCGCAGGTCGGCTCGACGTCGTAGCCGAGATAGAAGTACTCGTCCCAGATGCGGCGGCTCTTCAGCGGGACGCCTGCCCAGGCCGAGAGATGGACGCCCTCGCTGCTGGTGCATTCGCGAAATTGGACGTCCTTGAATTCCTTGCTGGTCGCATGCAGTCGGCCGCCCTCCATCCGGACCGACCAGGCACCGTGCAGGACGATGACGGGGCCGAACGAGTCGTTCTTCGCCTGGAGCTGCAGCGCGTGAGACGGGCCGGAGACGTCCGCTGAGGCGAGCGCGTCGCACGCGGCGCCGGATGCCCGCTGCGATGCCCGGGCGCGAATGAGCCTCTGAGGCTTCCAGGCGAGAAGCAGCAAGCTCAAGGTCTCGCTCGGCGCGGGCGAGGTGCCCATCGCCACACAGGCCGTGCCGTCCTTGATCGCGCCGATGGCGAAGGAGGCTGGCTCATCGCCCCGCGCCGCAACGCTCCAGGGGCCGATGCCGAGAGCCGCAAGCAGAGGCAGGAGTTTCTTCATCACGTGACTGGAATTCGCCTTCGCCGGACACCGATGCCGGGACCGGCGGGCTTCAGAGCCTCAGTTCGACGGCGTGTTCATCAACCGCGCCAACACCCTCACCAACGCCTGCGAGTTGAACTCCGCAGAGAGCGCGTTCAGCGGCGGGCGCGAGAGGCGCGGTCGCAGCGCGGCCATGTCGGGGCGCGTGTCGTGCGTCGGGTCGTACAGCGCCGCGCCGATCTGGTCGCGGGCGATGCGCTCGCCCAGCATGGCGCAGAGGGAGCCCAGCACCAGCGCGGTTTCGCGGTCCGGCGGCACGAAGCGGCCGGCGTCGAAATGCAGGGCAGAGAGCGTGCGCGCGTCGTCCGCCAGCTCGAGCGGCACGTCCCAGGCGCGCATCAGCAGATGGCCGAGTTCGTGCGAGGCCAGGCCCAGCACTTCCTGTTCATGCAGGGCGCGCTGATAGGCGTCCATGCCTTTGACTTCCGCCACGTCGAGCAGCGCGGCGCCGGCCTGGCGGCCGAGGAAGGAGAGCACCAGCAGCGTGACCAGCGAGGCAGGCTCGGGCAGGCGCAGGCGCTGGGCAAGCTGCTGGCAGAGTTCGCCGGCGATGCTGCTGGCGCGCCAGAGCACGTCGAACTCGCGCTGCTGCGCGGCGTCCTTGGGCTGGAAGCAGTCGGCGAGCATGTGCTGCAGGCACATCTGGCGCACGCTGGACAGGCCCAGGAAGGTGATGGCCTGGCCGACGCTCGTCACCGGCTGGTGCAGCGCATACATCGGCGAGTTGGCGGTGGCGACGACGCGCGCGGCCACCGAAGGCTCGCCCATCACGATGCCGGCCAGTTCGGCGGAGGTGGCGGTCTGCACGAACTGCGGCGCCATCAGCTGCTGCAGGGCGCGCGGCGGGCGAGGGAGCTTGCGCAGCGCTTCGAGGAGTTGCTCGGTGCGGGCGGGCTCCAGCACCTCGGCCACGCGCAGCGGCAGGGCGGGCGGCGGCGCAGGCGCGGGTTCCTCAGCGATGGGTGCGGGCGCGGTGGCGGCGGGCGTGGCGGCCAGCGGCGCGGGTGAAGAAGGCAGGGGCGAGGGAGCGGAGGGCAGAGGGCGCGTCACAGGCGGTCTCGAGGCGGCCGCGCGGGGCGCGGGCGAGCGCATGAACCACCAGATGATCAGAACCGCCAGGCCCGCAAGGCCGAGCAACAACATCGCCATGGATTCCCTCTCGTTTTCTCTTTATGTGTAATGCGCGAAGCATACGCAGTGCCGGCCCGCGCGCAAGCCAACTGAGCACGCTAATTGGGTATTCAAGCGCAATCCAGACGATTCGCGGCGTTCGCCGCAGCCGGCAGGCGGAAGGCTTCGACGGCCTTGACCAGCGAATCGGCGTGCACGCGCAGGTTCTGGGCTGCGGCGGCGCTTTCCTCCACCAGCGCGGCGTTGCGCTGGGTGGCCTGGTCGATCTGCGTGATGGCCTGGCCGACCTGGTCGACGCCGGTGTTCTGCTCGGTGCTGGCGCTGCTGATCTCGGAAACGATCGTGCCCACGCGCTGGATCGCGTCGACGACGTTCGTCATCGTCTTGCCGGCCTCGTCGGCCAGGGTGTAGCCCTGCTCGGCCTCTTCGACGCTGGCGGCGATCAGCGCCTTGATCTCGCGGGCCGCCTCGGCCGAGCGCTGGGCGAGCGAACGCACCTCGCCGGCCACGACCGCGAAGCCGCGGCCCTGCTCGCCGGCGCGGGCCGCTTCCACGGCGGCGTTGAGCGCGAGGATGTTGGTCTGGAAGGCGATGCTGTCGATCACGCCGGTGATGTCGGAGATCTTGCGCGAGCTGTCGTTGATGGCGCGCATCTTCTCCACCACGGCCACCACGGCCTGGCCGCCCTGCGAGGCCAGCTCGGAGGCGTTGCGGCCCAGCTGGTTGGCCTGCGCAGCGTGGTCGGTGTTGGTGCGCACGGTGGTGCCGAGCTGGCTCATCGTGGCGGCGGTCTGCTGCAGCGCGCTGGCCTGTTCCTCGGTGCGCTGGCTCAGGTGGACGCTGCCGTCGGCGATCTGGCCGGAGCCGGAGGCGATCGAGCCCGAGACGGTGCGCACCTGCGAGACGATGCCCGAGAGGCTGTCCTGCATCGTGCCCAGCAGCGCGAGCACACTGCCCGACGGGGCAGCGGCCAGTGCGGCGCTGGGCGTGAGATCACCGCTGGCGACCTGGCGCGCCACCGCACCGAGCTCGCCCGGTTCGGCACCGAGGGCGCGGTACAGGCTGCGCGTGATCAGCAGGCCGGCCACCACCGCCGCCACCACGGCGACGAAGCAGACGGCGAACATCAGCATGCGTTGGTTCTGGTAGTGGCGGGCTGTTTCCGCAATGGTGTCGCGGGCCTGGCCGGCGGTGTATTCGCTGAACTGCTCGGAGGTTTTGGCCAAGGCGGCGAGGAGCGGGCGGCAGTCCGTGTTCATGCGGGTGATCGCGGCCTCGTGCTGGCCCTTGAGCGCCAGATCGACGATGGCCAGCGCCACCGGGGCGTAACGCTGCTCGATGCTGGCGAGCTCGGCAATGATCTGTCGGGCCTGGACGGGCACATCGGCGCCCGCGCCCAGCTCCTGCAAGCGGTCCAGGCGCGTGCGCACGTCTTCATGGGCGCTCAACACCTCGGCCTTCTCCAGCTGCAGGTCGGCGTCGGTCGTGACCAGCACGAGGTTGCGGGCCGCGATGGCGCGCCGATCCACGGCCGTGCGCACCTGCGCGGCCAGCAGGGCGCGGGCGTTCACCCCGTCCACGAAGCGACCGAGCTCCTGGTTGTTCGACGCCAGCGCGTTCAGCGCCAGCATGCATATGGCCATCACCAGCATGGCCAGCAGGGCGAAGGACAGGCCCAGCTTGGCGCGAACGGACATCACCTGTGATCTCATCGAAGTACTTCCTCTCGGAGGATCGCAGGTCTGCCCGACCTGCGTGAGGGGTGCTCGCCTCGGGTAGAGGCCGTGCACAAGCGGAGGGTGTCCGCTCCAAACGAGGCGCCATTGAAACAAGCGGATGTGCGCTGTGCGTGCAGGCTGGCCATCAGGCCGCGCACTACTGCACGAGGCGGCAAGCCATTTCAAGAAGTTGTGCAACAAGTTGTCGCAAAAACGCGGCGCCGCCCGCGTCCAGCCTTGCGTCGAGGTTTCGCGTTAGGTGCCCGGGCGCAGATGCCTCTACATTCGGAAATCCCCATCTCGATGTCTGGAGGCCGACCCATGAACACGCTCACCCGCCTGAAGATCGGTCCGCGCCTGCTGCTCGGCTTTGCCAGCGTGCTCCTGCTCACGCTCATCGTGGGCACTTTCGCCGTCAACCGGATCGGCAAGGTCAACGATGCCACCGCCGACCTGGCGACCAACTGGCTCGTCTCCATGCGCGCCCTGGGCGAGTACAACGACGGCATCAGCGACATCCGCCGCGCCGAGGCCATGCATGCCATGGCCTCGCAGCCCGAAGAGATGGACGCCGAAGAGCGCAACATTCAGAAGGGCAAGGAGCAGGCCGCAGCGGCCTGGAAGCGCTACACGCCGACCATCACCACGGACGAGGAGCGCAAGATCGCGCGCAACGTCGAGTTGGCCGAGAAGGCGTACTACGACGAACTGGCCAAGCTGCTCGCGCGCTCGCGCCAGAGCACCACGCCGGAGCAGATCGCCGAGGTGAAGAAGCTGCACAAGTCCGTGACCAAGGCCGCGTTCGACGCGCATGCGGATGCGCTGGCCAAGGACGTCGAGTTCCAGACGGCCGGCGGTGACGTGGCCTACCAGGATTCGCAGACGGCCTACCAATCGACGCGCATCGCGGTGATCGTCCTGCTTGCGGCGGCCATCGCGCTCGGCATGGTGATGGCGCTGATCATCACGCGCTCCATCGTCGCGCCGATCGCCCGCGCCGTGGAGGTGGCCGAGACCGTGGCCGACGGCGACCTCACCTCCAGCATCCAGGTGAACACGCAGGACGAGACCGGCCAGCTGCTCACGGCGCTGAAGAAGATGAACGAGAACCTCGTGCGCCTGGTCGGTCAGGTGCGCAACAGCTCGGACTCCATCGCCACCGGCTCGGCGCAGATCGCCACCGGCAATGCAGACCTGAGCCAGCGCACCGAGGAGCAGGCGAGCAACCTGGAAGAAACCGCGGCCTCGATGGAAGAACTGACCGCCACCGTCCAGCAGAACGCCGACACCGCGCGCCGTGCCACCGAACTGGCCAGCGGGGCTTCCGATGCGGCCGAGCAGGGCGGGCGCGTGGTCAGCCAGGTGGTGACCACGATGGGCGAGATCACCGACAGCTCGAAGAAGATCGGCGACATCATCGGCGTGATCGACGGCATCGCGTTCCAGACGAACATCCTCGCGCTGAACGCGGCCGTCGAAGCGGCGCGCGCGGGCGAGCAGGGCCGCGGCTTCGCGGTCGTCGCGTCAGAAGTGCGCAGCCTCGCGCAGCGCTCCGCGCAGGCGGCCAAGGAGATCAAGACGCTGATCGGCGCCAGCACCGAAAAGGTGGAGAACGGCGCGCGGCTGGTGAACGAGGCCGGCGAGTCGATGCACGCCATCGTCACCCAGGTGAAGAATGTGAACGACCTGATGCGCGAGATCAGCGCAGCCAGCGTGGAGCAGAGCAGTGGCATCGGCCAGATCGGCGATGCCGTGAACCAGCTCGACCAGGTCACGCAACAGAATGCGGCCCTTGTGGAAGAGAGCGCCGCCGCGGCCGAGAGCCTGAAGCAGCAGGCCTCGAACCTGGCTCAGGTGGTCTCGGCGTTCAAGCTGCGCTGATCGGGGTCGGGTCGCCCAGGCGTCGCCTGGTGCGCGAGGCGACATCCCTGACCCACGGCTGAGCGGCCCAGTGCCGCTCGGCGAAGGCCGCGATCTCGGCCCTGTACGCGAGCGAGGCGCCGATCATGTCCAGCCCGTTCAGGAACATCGCGCGGTGGCGTTCGCTGATCGTGAAAGCGAAGCGCTGCGTGGGTGACGCCACCGTGCGCGCGGCCACGTCGATCTCGATCTGCAGCGGCTCGGTGCGACCGCGCATCTCGTCCAGCAGGGCCTGCACGGCCTCTTCCGTCAGCAGCACGGCCAGCAGCCGGTTGTTCATCGCGTTCGAGTAGAAGATCTCGCCGAAGGCCGAGGCGATCACGGCCTGGATGCCGTACTGCTGCAGGCCCCAGACCGCGTGCTCGCGGCTGGAACCGCAGCCGAAGTTCGGACCGGCCACGAGCACGCGCGTGCCTTTGAATGCCGGCTGGTTCAGCACGAAGTCAGGGCGCGCGCCGCCGTCGCCGGTGAAGCGCAGGTCCCACAGCAGGCCCTTGTCGAGCCCCGCCTTGTCGATGCCGTGCAGGAACTGCTTGGGCATGATCTGGTCGGTGTCCAGGTTGGCGATCTCCAGCGGCGCGGCCGGGCCGGCGATGCGGTTGGTGCTTCGGACTTCGCTCATGGCACGCTCCGCGTGAGTTGTCTGGCGTCGGTGATGTGGCCCGTGATCGCGGCCGCCGCGGCCATTGCCGGGCTCATCAGGTGCGTGATCGCACCGCGGCCCTGGCGGCCCTCGAAGTTGCGGTTGGTCGTAGAGGCGCAGCGCTGGCCGGGCGAGAGGATGTCGTCGTTCATCGCCAGGCACATCGAGCAGCCGGGCTGGCGCCATTCGAAGCCGGCGTCAATCAGGATCTGGGCGATGCCTTCCGCTTCGGCCTGCGCTTTCACCGCGCCGGAGCCCGGCACGACCATCGCGCGCAGCGTTGAAGCCACGCGCCGACCTTTGACAAGGCTGGCCACCTCGCGCAGATCCTCGATGCGCGCGTTCGTGCACGAGCCGATGAAGACATGGTCGACGGCCAGGCCTTCGAGCGATGCGCCGGCCTGCAGGCCGGTGTAGCGCAAGGCCTGCTCGGTGCTCAGTCGTTCGCGGCCTTCCGGCGCGGGCACTTGCGCGGTGATCGGGATCGCCTGGTCGGGGCTCGTGCCCCAGGTCACGTAGGGTGCCACCTCGCTCGCGTCGAAGCGGTGCTCGACGTGAAACTCGGCGTCTTCATCGCTGTGCAGCGTGGCCCAGTGCGCCAGCGCTTGCTCCCGCACCTGGCCTTCGATGTCCGGCGCGCGAGCCAGCACATAGTCGATCGCCTTGGCGTCCGGCGCGATCAGCGCACCGCGCGCGCCGGCTTCCACCGTCATGTTGCAGAGCGTGAAGCGCGCCTCGACGGACAGCGCCTCGATCGCGGGTCCGCAGAACTCGACCGCATGGCCGCGGGCGCCCTGGGCGCTGATGCGGCTGATGATCATCAGGATCAGGTCCTTCGAGGTCGTGCCGGCCGGCAACCGGCCGTCCACGCGGATGCGCATGTCCTGCGCGGTGCGGTAGACCAGCGTCTGCGTGGCCAGCACGTGCTCGACCTCGGTCGTGCCGATGCCGAAGCCGAGGGCGCCGAGCGCGCCGTAGGTCGTGGTGTGGCTGTCGCCGCAGATCACGACCATGCCGGGGCGGATCATGCCGTGCTCGGGCGCGATGATGTGCTCGATGCCCTGCAGCGCGTCGTTGGTGTCGAACAGCGCGATGTGATGGCGCGTGCAGTTGCGCCGGAGGTTGCTCGCCTGCAACGCCGCGGCGGGCTGCTGGATCACGCGGTGCGCGACCGGGTGCGTGGGGATCACATGGCTGACCGTGGCCACGTTCTGGCCCGGCATCAGCACCTCGCGCGCCTGCTCGTGCAGCCCCGCGAAGGCCTGCGGGCTGGTGTACTCGTTCATCAGGTGCAGGTCGCAGAACAGCAGCACGTTGTCGTCGTCGAGCCGGACGACGGTGTGGGCGTCGACGAGCTTGCGGTAGAGGGTGCGTGGCGCAGTCATGGCCGGCCTTCGAGGAGGAAGGGCAGGGCACGCTCGAGCAGCGCTTCCGGCGCTTCCTCAGCGATGTAGTGGCCGCAGGGCAGGGGCTCGCCGCTGACGTCGGCGGCCACGCGCTCCCATTCTGCTAACGGCTTGAAGCAGCGGTGGACGACGCCGTCGGCGCCCCAGAGGGCGAGCAGCGGCATGGGCAGCTTCCTGCCGGCGTCGCGGTCCGCGCGGTCGTGGATCAGGTCGATGCCGGCCGCCGCGCGATAGTCCTCGCACAAGCCGTGTGTGCCGTGCCGCTCAAGGCGAGGCAGCGCGTGTACTCGGCCAGCGCGTGCGGATCGAACGGCGCCAGGCCGGCGCTGCGCCGTCCCATCACATCGCGGAGGTAGGCGGCCGGGTCGGCTTCGATCAGGCGTTCGGGCAGCGGCGCCGGCTGGATCAGGAAAAACCAGTGCCAGTAGGCGCGGGCGAAGGCCTCGCTGGTCTGCTCGTACATGGCCAGCGTCGGCGCGATGTCGAGCAGGGCCAGCCGTGACACCCGATCGGCGTGATCGACCGCCAGCCGGTGGGCGACTCGGGCGCCTCGGTCATGGGCGAGGATCATGAACTGCTCGAAGCCGAGCCGGCGCATCACGGCGACCTGGTCGGCGGCCATCGTCCGCTTCGCGTAGTTGCCGTGGTCGGGGTCACCGGGCGGCTTGCTCGAATCGCCATAACCGCGCAAGTCAGCGGCAACGACGGTGAACTGCTCGGCCAGCTTCGGCGCCACCCGGTGCCAGATGGCGCGGGTCTGCGGATGGCCGTGCAGCAGCAGCAGGCCGGGGCCGGAGCCGCCGACGGTGGCGGCGATCTCCACGCCGTCGCCCAGCTCGAAGCGGCGGTGCTCGAAGCCGGGGAACAAGGCTTCGAGGTCGGTGGCTGGGGTCATGCGGCGTCTCCTGCGTTGAGCTTTGATGCCCATCGTACGCAGGATGCGAACAGGATTGAATGCGCGCTGGCACACTTCACTCATTCTCACGGCGACCGAATCCTGCACCTCCAGATGGACACCTTCTCCGACCTCGCCTTCTTCACCCAGCTGATCCGGCTCGGCACGCTCGCCGCCGCGGCCCAGGAGATGGGCCTCACGCCGTCTTCGGTGAGCAAGCGGCTGGCTGCGCTCGAAGCGCGCCTGGGCGTGCGGCTGCTCCACCGCACGACACGGCGCATGAGCCTGACGCCCGAAGGCGAGCTCTACGTGGCGGAGGGCGCACGGGTGCTGGCCGACATGGATGCGCTGGAACGGCGCGTCATGGGCGCGAAGGCCGTGCCGCGCGGCCAGCTCAAGCTGGCCGCCACCCTCGGCTTCGGCCGTCGGCATGTGGCGCCGGCGCTCTCCAAGTTCGCGCGCGCGTTCCCGAAAGTCGAGGTGCAGCTCGACCTCAGCGACCGCCCGGTCAACCTCGTCGAGCAAGGCTACGACGTGATGATCCGCGTCGGCGAGCCGCCCGATGCACGCCTCACCGCCCGCCTGCTGGCGAAGAACAAGCGCCTGCTCTGCGCCACGCCCGCCTACCTGCGCCGCCACGGCGAGCCCGCGCAGCCCCGCGAACTGCAACGCCATCCGTGCCTGTTCATCCGCGAAAGCGACGACACCTTCGGCACCTGGCAGCTGCGCTCAGGCTCCAAGCAGGAGACCGTCAAGGTGCGCGGCCCGCTGACCAGCAATGACGGCGACTGTGCGCTGAGCTGGGCGCTGGACGGCCACGGCATCCTGCTGCGCTCGCAGTGGGACGTGGCGCCCTACCTGCGCTCAGGTCGCCTGCGGCCGGTGCTGGCGGATTGGTCGTTGCCGAGCGCGGACATCCATCTGGTGTTTCCGGGCAAGGCGCATCTGTCGGCCAAGACGCGGGTGTTCGTGGACTTCATGCTCGAGCGGTTCGAGGCGCATCGGGGCGCGGTGGACGCGCATGCGGGGTGGTGAACTGCGGGATTTGTGCGGCGGCGATACGGTGGAATCAGGCGCCTGGGCGAATTTTCCGTCCGGTGTAATCTGCCGGCGGGAGACTGAAAACATGTCCGAGCCTGAAGAGTGGCATCGCGATGTTCATGGAATGTCGCTGCCGCGCTGGCCCATGCGATTTCACCGGTGGCTGCGCGAACTGCCTGACGTTCAACTATGGACGGTGTTGTTCGTCTCGCGTGCGCTGATCCTTGCGCCGGTCCTGGTGGTCTTTTACTTCGGGAAGCTGGAGACCGCCGATGCTCCCAAGGACTTCGTCTCGCACATTTATTCGCTGACCCTGCTGACGTACGTGCTGCTGGTGGCGCCGCTGGTGGAGACGCTCTTCGAGTGCTCGCTTCCGCACCTGGTCCTGAAGGCCAGCGTTCACCGCAGGCCGTGGCAGTTCGCCCTGGTCTCAGCGACCCTCATGGTGCTGGTTCATCCTTGGGGCTCGGCGTCCGTCTTCCCGTTCTTGACCGGTCTGGTGCTTGCCTACTGCTACTTGCTCTTTCTTCGTCGCTACAGGGCAATCGTTGCTTTTGCAGTGACAGTCGGTCTGCATGTGGCCATCAACCTTGCCGGCATTGCGCTGTCGATGGCCCTGATGCCTCATCTTGTGGCTGCGGCGGCCTAGATGAGCAGCGGCGCTGTCGAGGGCTTTCGACGCAAGCCCGCTTGGTAGCGATTGCGGACGTCTGCCGCATGAGCTGCGGGCCGCGTCGGGTCTGGAAGTTCAGACGCTGACGAAGGCAGTCGGGTGAAGTGAAGGGTCCACGTTGCTCATCGTGTGACAAAGAAGGAGTCGAAGGCTGTCGGCAGTCGCGAAAGCGGAACGGCTGAAGCTGTAGCCGCTGAAGGCGCTCGCACGTCGATAGATCCCACGCGTGTTTCAACGTCGTACTCACCAAGCGCTTGATCAAGAACCAGGAATGCAATGCCCGCGTAGGTCTTGCGGGAAGCCTGGGTGTAGCCGGGAATCACTACCGTCAGGTCCACCTTCTGACCATCGCGTTCGAGCATTACGGAGATAGAGTTTGCCTTGACCGAGATACCCCCGTACTGCAAGTCGAATGGGTCGCGACGTGGTCGAAATTTGACGAACGACCACTTCGGCAGCGATGGAGCCGTTGCGAACAAGGCTTCGACTTTGGGAAAGGTGTCGCGGATTCCATCTGCGCTGATGACGAACTCACGCCTGTCGCCTTGCTTCGGGCCAAACTCGAAGGTCAGGTTGGGATCAACCTTGTGCATCTCCGCTGCCAATCGGTCGAAGGTTTTGTCCTGATCGCGCTCGAAGTCAAAGAGAGTGGCTTGGTTCTTCTGAAACCAACTCCAAAAATCTGTTTCCGGCGTTGCGTTGGAACGGTTCGAAAACAAGCCAAGAATCGCCATCAGCGTGATGGCTACGGTGCGATAGAGCGTCATGGGTCTTGCGCGTTGTGTGCGGGTCGCCAAAGATTTCCGACCCGCATTTGAGCATGCACGCCGAGAGCAGGCTGCTGGAATTCCCTTGAGTGGGCGACATCCGCTATCGGCCTCAAGCATGCACCCAGCGCACACAAGGCGCAGCACTTTCGCCCAAGCTCCGAAGCCAATCGATACATTGACGCTCGCCAGAGAGTTCACAATACCTGCGCACCTTGATCGCCCCACGCAGATGACCACCGCCAACCGATTCTTCCGCCTTGCGCTGATGGGCCTCGTCGCAGGCGTCGCGGCCGCGCTCTGGAGCTGCACGTCGCTCGGCGTGCTCGCCCGCGGCTACCTCGACATCGACGCCGCCGATCTGCAGTCCCGCATCTCGCAGCGCTTTCCCGTGCGGCATTGCAAGACCGTGCTGCTCTGTGCCGAACTCTCCAACCCCGTCGTCACGCTCAGCGAGGGTGACAACCGGGTCGGCTTGTCGGTGGATTTCAAGATCAACCTCGGCCCGCGTGAACGAACCGGGCACGTCGCCATGACGGGGCAACCGCGCTATGTGCCGGCCGAGGGTCAACTCTTCCTGGACGACCTGCAGGTGACCCAGGCCGACGCCGGCAGCATGCCAGGTGAGTCTGCCGAATGGCTGCGTTATGGAGCGACCCTGGCGGCCCAGCAGGCGCTGCAAGGCCGGCCGGTCTACACGCTGGACGCGCACACCGCCAAAGGTGCGCTGGCCAAGCAGGCCATCAGCGATGTGCGCGTGACGGGGGGCAAGCTGCGCGTGACGTTCGCGGGCTCTGCCGGATGACAGCCGGCGGTGCCGTTCAAAATGGCGCCCATGCGCTATCTCAGCTTTGAACTCACCGAAGGCTCCGACGACATCTTCACGCTGGACGCGATGGCGTCCACCCGCGAGGCCGAACATGCAGCGGTGATGGCCGAGGCGGAGCAGGTGCTGGCCTGGGTGCACGCCGAGTTCGGCGGCCGTCGCGGGCCGGTGGAGGAGGGCAACGCCTGGGACCACGAATTGCTCGTGCAGCACGAGGCCGGGCAGTGGATCACGGTGACGCTGACCTTCAGCGCATCGCCGGAATTTGTCGACGCCTTCCTTCCTGTCTTCGGGGAGCCGGAGGAGTAAGGCGCCGCAGAAGCGGAACGCTCCGTCAGCCGCGCAAGCTGTTCATCACCACCTTCGTGATCAGTTCCTGCGCCGCGTCGAAATCTCCCTCCGACAACTGCCGCTTGCCCATCACCACCGCGTACTGCGGCCCCAGGTCCGCATAGGCCTGCGTGGACGACCAGATCAGGAACATCAGGTGCGTGAAGTCGATGCGCGCCACCAGGCCCTGCTTGGCCCAGCGCTCGAAGGTGCGCACGTTGGCGCGCAGGTGCGGCACGACGCTCTTGGCGAGCTGGCTGCTGTAGCGCGGCGCGCCGGCCATCACCTCGCGCGTGAAGACGGCCGAGCCGCCGGGGCGCTCGCGCGAGAAGCGCAGCTTGGCGCGGATGTAGGCGCTGATCGCCACCTCGGGCTCGTGCTCGCGGGCCATCGCGTCCATGCTGCCGAGCCAGGATTCGAGCACGCTGTCCAGCACGGCCGTGTACAGCTCTTCCTTGCTCGCGTAGTAGTACAGCATGTTCTGCCGGCTGACCGAGAGCGCCGCGGCGATGCTGTCGAGCGACACCCCCTCGAAGCCGAAACGCGCGAACTGCGCCTCGGCTTCGGCCAGGATCAGCGATTGCTTCTTGAGGCGCGCCGCGCTGGGCTTGCGGGAAATCTCCATGCACCCATTGTGTGCGGGCGAGCCCCAACTCGTCGTCATCGGGTTTTTACGCGGTAGTCAAGTTTTTACTAAGGAGTAAATATTCGGCCTGGCGTTGTGTTGATCGAGAACGGATGGAGTCGTGATGACGGACATGCAATCGAATCAGGCGTTAGCTCAGGCGGCGGCTCAGGGGTCGGTGACCGAAGGCCTGGAGCACAGCTGGCTGCCCTACACCCCGAACCGCTACTTCCGCGATCACGCGAAGGTGCTGGTGGCGGCCAAGGGCGCGTACTACACGATGTCGGACGGCCGCCGGCTGTTCGACTGCCTCTCGGGCCTGTGGTGCTGCCCGCTCGGCCACGCGCAGCCGCGCATCACCGAGGCGCTGACCCGGCAGTCGCAGGAACTCGACTACGCCACCGCCTTCCAGTTCGCCAACCCCCAGGCGCTCAGGCTCGCCGGCCGCATCGCCGAGATGGCCCCCGAGGGCATGAACCGCGTGTTCTTCACCAACTCCGGCTCCGAGTCCGTGGACACGGCCATGAAGATGGCCTACGGCTACCAGCGCCTGCGCGGGCAGGGCGCGCGCACCCGCTTCATCGGCCGCGAGCGCGGCTATCACGGCGTGGGTTTCGGCGGCATGTCGGTCGGCGGCATGGTGGCCAACCGCAAGATGTTCGGGCCGCTGATGCTGCCCGGTGTGGACCATCTGCCACACACCTATGACCGCAGCCAGATGGCCTTTTCCAAAGGCCAGCCCCAATGGGGTGCGCATCTGGCGGACGAGCTGGAGCGCATCGTCGCGTTGCATGACGCCTCCACCATCGCCGCGGTGATCGTCGAGCCGATGGCCGGCTCCACCGGCGTGCTGGTGCCGCCGGTCGGCTATTTGCAGAAGCTGCGCGAGATCTGTACGCGGCACGGCATCCTGCTGATCTTCGACGAGGTCATCACCGGTTTCGGCCGCGTCGGCGAGAACTTCGGCGCCAAGCGCTTCGGCGTGACGCCGGACATGATCACCTTCGCCAAGGGCATCACCAACGGCATCGTGCCGATGGGCGGCGTGATCGTCGGCGACCACATCTTCGACGCCTTCATGGGCGCGGACGCGCCACCGCATGCGGTGGAGTTCCTGCATGGCTACACGTACTCGGGCCATCCGATGGCCGCGGCGGTGGGCCACGCTGCGCTCGATCTGCTGGTGGGCGATGGCCTGATCGAACAGGGCCGCAGCCTGGAGCCGGTGCTCGAAGAAGTCGTGCATTCGCTCGAACGCGAGACCGGCGTGGTGGACGTGCGCAACGTCGGCCTCGCCGCCGGTATCGACCTGGAGCCGTTGCCGGGCCAGCCGGGCCTGCGCGCGATGAAGGTCTTCGAGGCGGCGCTGGATGAGGGGCTGCTGCTGCGCTTCACCTCCGACACCATCGCACTCGGCCCGCCGCTGATCTCCACGGTGGACGAACTGCACGCGATGGGCGAAGGCCTGCGTCGCGCGATCCAGCGCGCTTTCTGAGGAACCCCGCCATCATGGACAACGACGCCACCCGCGCCTGCGGCATCCACGCCGCGCGCCTGAACCTTGCCGACTACGCCGTGAACTTCGGCGACGCGCACCCGCCGCTGAACCGCACGCAAGCGCTGATCGAGGCCGAGCGCTGCTACTACTGCTTCGACGCGCCCTGCATCGCCGCCTGCCCGACGGGCATCGACATCCCGACCTTCATCCAGCGCATCGCGCAGGACAACAACCGCGGCGCGGCGCGGGCGATCCTCGAAGCCAATCCGCTCGGCGGCATGTGCGCGCGGGTCTGCCCGACTGAGGTGCTTTGCGAACAGGCGTGCGTGCGCAACACGAACGAGGACAAGCCGGTCGAGATCGGCAGCCTGCAACGCTATGCCACGGATGCGCACTTCAAGGCGCCGGGCACGCCGCTGTTCACGCGGGCGGCTTCGACGGGGCAGCGCGTCGCGGTCGTCGGCGCCGGTCCGGCGGGCCTGGCGTGCGCGCATGGTCTTGCAAGACGCGGCCACGACGTGACGATCTTTGATGCCCGCCCCAAGCTCGGCGGCCTCAACGAATACGGACTCGCCACGTACAAGACGGCCGGCGACTTCGCGCAGCAGGAGATCGACTGGCTCCTCTCCATCGGCGGCATCCACACCCGCTGTAGCCAGCAGCTCGGCCGTGACTTCACACTCGATCAATTGCTGGTCGAGTACGACGCGGTGTTCCTCGGTCTCGGCCTCTCTGGCGTGAACGCGCTGGGCATCGACGAACCACAACTCACCGGCCTGCGCGCCGCGGTGGACTTCATCGCGGAACTGCGCCAGAGCGACCCCGCGCAAGTGCCGATCGGCCGCCGCGTCGTCGTGATCGGCGGCGGCATGACGGCGGTCGATGCAGCCGTGCAATCTCGACTGCTGGGCGCGGAAGAGGTGACGACGGTCTACCGCCGCGGCCCCGAATCGATGGCAGCTTCCGACGTGGAAGTGCGCTGGGCGCAGGAGAACGGCGTGACCGTGCGCCACTGGGCGGCGCCGAAGGCGGTGCTCGGCGAGGACGGCGCGGTGACCGGCATGCGCTTCGCCGCCACGGCGGTGAAGGACGGCAAGCTCGCCGAGACCGGCGAAGAGTTCACACTCGCCGCCGACATGGTCCTCAAGGCCATCGGCCAGACCTTCATCAATGAGCCCGTCGGCGCCACGATCACGCTCAAAGGCGGCCGCATCGCCACCGACGACGACGGCCGCACCAACCACCCGCGCATCTGGGCCGGCGGCGACTGCCGCCACGGCGGACGCGACCTGACGGTGGAAGCCGTCGAACACGGCAAGCGCGCCGCCGTCTCCATCGACGCTGCGCTCAAGGACGACGTTAGCGCCAGCAAGCAGACCCAGGAGGCTCACCGTGGCTGATCTCACCAGCACCTTCGTGGGCATCAAGAGCCCGAACCCGTTCTGGCTCGCTTCCGCGCCGCCGACCGACAAGGAGATCAACGTCACCCGCGCCTTCGAGGCCGGCTGGGGCGGCGTGGTGTGGAAAACGCTCGGCGAAGACCCGCCCGTGGTCAACGTCAGCGGCCCGCGCTACGCCACGCTGATGTCGCAGGACCGCCGTGTGATCGGCCTGAACAACATCGAGCTGATCACGGACCGGCCGCTGCGCACGAACCTGGAAGAGATCACCCGCGTCAAGCGCGCGTGGCCGGACCGGGCGATGGTCGTCTCGCTGATGGTGCCCGTCGACGAGATGGCGTGGAAGCGCATCCTGCCGATGGTCGAGGACACCGGCGCCGACGGCATCGAGCTGAACTTCGGCTGCCCGCACGGCATGAGCGAGCGCGGCATGGGCGCGGCCGTCGGCCAGGTGCCCGAGTACATCCAGCGCATCGCCGAGTGGTGCAAGCACTACTCGAAGCTGCCGACGATCGTGAAGCTCACGCCCAACATCACCGACGTGCGCCACCCCGCGCGTGCGGCCAAGGCCGGCGGCGCCGATGCGGTCAGCCTGATCAACACGATCAACTCGATCATGGGCGTGGACCTCGACAAGCTCACCATGCTGCCCAGCACCGACGGCTGGGGTTCGCACGGCGGCTACTGCGGCCCGGCCGTGAAGCCGATCGCGCTGAACATGGTGGCCGAGATCGCCCGCGACCCGCTGACCGCGGGCCTGCCGATCTCCGGCATCGGCGGCATCACGACCTGGCGCGACGCGGCCGAGTTCATCGCACTCGGCGCCGGCAACGTGCAGGTCTGCACCGCGGCCATGGTCTACGGCTTCAAGATCGTGCAGGACCTCTGCGACGGGCTCTCCAACTTCCTCGATTCGCACGGCATGTCGTCGATCGAGGAGCTGCGCGGCCGTGCCACGCCGAGTGTGAAGGACTGGAAGGAGCTGAACCTCAACCACGTGGAGAAGGCCGTCATCAACCAGGACAGCTGCATCCAGTGCGGCCGCTGCCACGTGGTCTGCGAAGACACCTCGCACCAGGCGATCAGCGCCACGAAGGACGGCAAGCGCTTCTTCGAGGTCAAGGACGAAGAGTGCGTCGGCTGCAATCTCTGCGTGTCCATCTGCCCCGTGCCCGACACGATCACGATGCGCGCGCTCAAGCCCGGCGAGATCGACAAGCGCACCGGCCGGCCGGTCAGCGGCGAGTACGCGAACTGGACCACCCACCCGAACAACCCGGGCGCCGTGTGTGCCACTTCCACAACGGCGGCATGAGTCTTGCGTCGATGAGTTCGCGTTTCCCTTCATGCACTGAAGCGGGGACTGCGGTCTGATCGGCTCATCACTTCAGGAGGACTCTTCATGAGCGTGTCGTCATCGTCGTCGAGCAGCAGTGAACACCTGTCCAACGCGGATCTGGCCCCCACCCAGCCCGCGCAGCGCACCTGGCGCTGGTACCACTTCGCCGCCTTGTGGGTCGGCATGGTGATGTGCATCCCGGCATACACGCTGGCGGCCGGGCTGATCGACACCGGCATGTCCTGGGGCCAGGCGGTGGCGACCGTCTTCCTCGGCAACTTCATCGTGCTGATCCCGATGCTGCTGATCGGCAATGCGGGCGCGAAGTACGGCATCCCGTATGCGGTGCTGGCGCGGGCCTCGTTCGGTACGCGCGGTGCGCGGCTGCCGGCGCTCTTGCGTGCGCTCGTGGCGTGTGGCTGGTACGGCATCCAGACCTGGTTCGGCGGCATGATGATCTACACGCTGATCGGCACGCTGCTGGGCCACCCGCTCGATGCGGACAAGCTGCCCGGCCTGGGCATCACCGGCGGGCAGCTCTTGTGCTTCCTCGCGTTCTGGGCGCTGCAGTTCTACTTCATCGTCCACGGCATCGAATCGATCCGCAAGCTCGAGACCTACACCGCGCCGATCAAGATCGTGATCTGCTTCGTGCTGCTCGGCTGGGCCTGGCAGCGCGCCGGCGGCTTCGGCCCGATCCTGGACCAGCCTTCGCAGTTCGTCGAAGGCGGCAAGAAGGCCGGTCAGTTCTGGGCCGTGTTCTGGCCGTCGCTCACGGCCATGGTCGGCTTCTGGGCGACGCTGGCGCTGAACATCCCGGACTTCACGCGCTTCGCCAAATCGCAGAAGGATCAACTGGTCGGCCAGGCGATCGGTCTGCCGGCGCCGATGGGCCTGCTGGCCGCGCTGGCGGTGATCGTGACCTCGGCCACCGTCGTCATCTACGGCAAGGCGATCTGGGACCCGGTCGATCTCGCCAGCCGCATGACGGGCGCCGCCGTGCTGATCGCGCTGATCGTGCTGCTGATCGACACGGTCAGCGTCAACCTCGCGGCCAATCTGGTCGGCCCCGCCTTCGACTTCTCGGCGCTGGCGCCGAAGCAGATCTCCTACCGCACCGGCGGCTACATCACCGCAGGCATCGCGCTGGCGATGATGCCGTGGAAGATCCTCGAATCCACACAGGGCTACATCTTCACCTGGCTGATCGGCTACTCCGCGCTGCTGGGGCCGGTGGCCGGCATCCTGATCGTCGATTACTACCTGATCCGCCGCGCCGAGCTGGTCGTGGGCGATCTCTACCGCGAAGGCGGCACCTACAGCTACGGCGCCGGCTGGAACTGGGCCGCCATCGTCGCCTTCGTGCTCGGCGTGCTGCCCAACCTGCCGGGCTTCCTGAACGCGGCGCTACCCGCGCAGTTCGGCGGAGTTTCCGAGCCGTTCAAGCTGGTCTACACCTACGCGTGGTTCGTCGGCATGGCGGTGGCGGCTTTGGTCTATCGCATCGCGATGGGCTCGCGCCGAACGCCGGTGCCGGCGAGCGCTTGATGCGCGCCTGATGAATGTCTGAGGAGTGATGGAATGACGAGCAAGGCCCTGCTGATCCGTGGCGCGACCGTGGTCAACGCCGACTGCGAGACCGTGGCCGATGTGTTGTGCGTGGACGGCCGCATCGCGGCGGTCGGTGAATCGGCCACGCGCGAGGCGCCGGCCGGCTGCGAGACGCTCGACGGCACCGGCCAGTACCTGCTGCCCGGCGGCATCGACCCGCACACCCACATGCAGCTGCCCTTCATGGGCACCGTCACGCAGGACGACTTCTTCAGCGGTACCGCCGCGGGCCTGGCCGGCGGCACCACCTCGATCATCGACTTCGTGATCCCCAACCCGCAGCAGCCGCTGATGGAGGCGTACCACCAGTGGCGCGGCTGGGCTGAGAAGTCTGCGGCCGATTACGGCTTCCACGTCGCCGTGACCTGGTGGAGCGAGAGCGTCAGCGCCGACATGGGCAGGCTCGTGGCGGAGGAGGGCATCAACAGCTTCAAGCACTTCATGGCCTACAAGAACGCCATCATGTGCGACGACGAAACGCTGGTGAACAGCTTCCGCCGCGCGCTCGAACTCGGCGCCATGCCCACCGTCCACGCCGAGAACGGCGAGCTGGTCTACCTGCTCCAGCAGGAGGTGGCCAAGATGGGCATCACCGGCCCCGAGGGCCATCCGCTCTCGCGCCCGCCGATGGTCGAAGGCGAGGCCGCCAACCGCGCCATCGCCATCGCCGACGTGCTCGGCGTGCCGATCTACATCGTCCACGTCTCCTGCATCGAGGCGGCCGAAGCCATCGCCCGCGCCCGCGCCCGCGGCCAGCGTGTCTACGGCGAGGTGCTGGCCGGCCATCTGCTGATCGACGACAGCGTCTATCGCCACCCCGATTTCGCCACCGCCGCGGCCTATGTGATGAGCCCGCCGTTCCGCCCCAAGATCCACCAGGAGCACTTGTGGCGCGGCCTGCAAAGCGGCCAGCTGCACACCACGGCGACGGACCACTGCACCTTCTGCGCCGGTCAGAAGGCCGCGGGCAAGGACAATTTCGCCAAGATTCCGAACGGCTGCGGCGGCATCGAGGAGCGCATGACCGTGATCTGGGATGCCGGCGTCAACACCGGCCGGCTCACGCCGAGCGAATTCGTCGCCATCACCTCGGCGAACTGCGCCAAGCTGTTCAACCTCTACCCGCAGAAGGGCGTGATCGCGCCGGGCGCCGATGCCGACCTCGTGCTCTGGGACCCGCAGGGCACGAAGACGCTCTCCGCCAAGACGCACCACAGCCGCAACGACTTCAACATCTTCGAAGGCCGCACCGTGCGCGGCGTGCCGAGCCACACGATCTCGCAAGGTCGCGTGGTCTGGGCGAACGGCGACCTGCGCGCCGAACAAGGCAAGGGCCGCTACCTGAAGCGCGCTCCGTTCGGCCCCAACTTCAAGGCGGCGCAGGCGCGCTCGCAGGACCTGGCGCCCAGCGCCGTTGTGCGCTGAAAGGAAGCGTTAGCTATGGAACTGAGTGAACTGCGCATCAACGGCGAGCGTCTCTGGGACTCGCTGATGGAACTGGCCAAGATCGGCGCCACGCCCAAGGGTGGCGTCTGCCGTCTCACGCTGACCGATCTGGACAAGCGGGGCCGCGACCTCGTGACCCGCTGGGCTCGTGAAGCCGGCATGACCGTCACCATCGACAAGATCGGCAACGGCTTCATGCGTCGCGCGGGCCGCAACAACGCGCTGCCGCCGATCATGACCGGCAGCCACATCGACACCCAGCCCACCGGCGGCAAGTTCGACGGCAACTACGGCGTGCTCGCCGGCCTGGAGGTGGTGCGCACGCTCAACGACCACGGCATCCAGACCGAAGCGCCGATCGAGGTCGCCTTCTGGACCAACGAGGAAGGCTCGCGCTTCGTGCCCGTGATGATGGGCAGTGGCGTTTTCGCCAAGGCCTTCACGCTGGAGCACGCCTACGCGGCGACGGACACCGAAGGCAAGAGCGTGAAGGGTGAGCTGGAGCGCATCGGCTACGTCGGCGAGCAGGAGCCCGGCGACCACCCGATCGGCGCCTACTTCGAGACCCACATCGAGCAGGGCCCGGTGCTGGAGGACAACGACAAGACCATTGGCGTCGTGCAGGGCGTGCTCGGCATCCGCTGGTTCGATTGCACCGTCACCGGCATGGAGGCGCACGCCGGCCCCACGCCGATGGCGCTGCGCAAGGACGCGCTGCTGGCCGCCACGCAGATCATGCAGGACATCGTCGCCGCCGCGCACCGCCACCCGCCGCACGGCCGCGGCACCGTCGGCATGGTGCAGGTGTTCCCGAACAGCCGCAACGTGATCCCGGGCCGCGTGAAGTTCAGCATCGACTTGCGGAACTCGACGGATGCACTGGTCGACCAGATGGCCGAGGAAGTGAAGGCCTATGCCGCGCAGGTGGCGAAGGAGCACGGTGTCAAGGTCGAGATCGAGATGGTGTCGAGCTACTCCGCCATCCGCTTCCACGATGATTGCATCGACGCCGTCGCGCGTGCCGCTGAAAAGCTGGGTTACTCCAACATGCCCGCCGTCTCCGGCGCCGGGCACGACGCCGTCTACATGGCCAAGCTCGCGCCCAGCGGCATGATCTTCATCCCTTGCAAGGACGGCATCAGCCACAACGAGATCGAGGACGCCAAGCCGGAACACATCACGGCCGGTTGCAACGTGCTGCTGCACGCGATGCTGGAGCGCGCAGGAACCTGACGCAAGTTCCTACGCCGGTCCCGGCGCACGTCCTACAGCGCGCCCCGGCGCGTCCGGCCATCCTTGTCGTTGCAAAGCACAAGGACGCGCCATGGACACCACCACGCACCACGATCTCGAGAACCTGTTCGCGCAGCTCGGTCTGCCCAACACGCCGGTGCAGATCCGCGAATTCATCATCAGCAACCGGCCGCTGCCGCTGACGCTGAACCTCTCCGAAGCGCCGTTCTGGTCGCCGAGCCAGGTGGCCTTCCTGCGCGAGCAGTGGCATGCCGACGATGGCGACTGGGTCGTGCAGATCGACCAGCTGAATGCGTTGCTGCGCGAGCACCCCGCGACGGAGGAGCTCACGCAGGCTTGACCGGCCGGCACGTGCCGGCCGCTGACCTGACGCTCAGGCCTGACGGCGACGGCGCATCACGCCTGCAGCGCCGGCAAGGGCCAGGCCGACGAGGGCGAGCGAGCCCGGCTCCGGCACTTCGTTCGCGGCGAGCGACACCACGCCCAGTGCATTGGCGCCGTAGTTCGCCGTGCCGCCCGCCACGCTGTAGCCGAAGCTCTGCGAGAGCGTCATGACGATGCCGTCGGCCGTCTGGCCGTCAGGCACGCCGGTGAAACCGGTCACGCCCAACGCGTTGTGCGTGAACACCGACAGGTCGATGGCCACCTCGATCACGTCGGGGTCAGCCACGCTGCCCGTGAAGACGAAGGTCTGGAGCAGGTTGGCGGCCGTGTCGTACGCGTAGGCACCGGTGTTCGGGTAGAAGGCCTTGTCGTTCGTCGTCTCGAAACCGATCGACGAGTAGGAGCCGGCGCCGCCGTAGTACAGGCGGAAATACAGGTTGGCGAAGACCAGCGAATCGTTCACCGCCGGGCCCGTCTGCACGAGGGCGGCGTACAGGTAGTTGGAGTCGGCGCGCAGGTAGATGTCGTACGCGCCGTTGTCGCTCAGGTTGGTCGGCGCGCCGAAATTGCTGTTCGGCGCCGCGGCGCTGTAGAGCACGTGAGACGGCGTCACGCCGGCCCAGTCGCTGCCAATCACGCCGTCCAGGCCGACCGGGTCGGCCATCGCGGCCAGAGGTGCCGTCACCAGCGCGGCCGCAGCCGCGATCTTCCACATCGAACCCATCTGATTTCTCCTTGTTTGAATCCGGAGGCCGGAAATGCAAGGAGCAGGCCAGTTGGAAAAAAGCTGTTTGTAGCAACGACTTGAACGTTAGCAGTGGCTATGTTGAAAGCCAGGTGTCAACTTCGCCGACATGGGCCTAACCCGCAGTTTCGGCGCAGCGTGACGCCACATCCAGACGGCACCTCGTCCTACGGGGACCCCATAGTACGATCCGGCGCGATCCACCCCAGCCCCTGCCCATGTCCGCTTCGCCTCTGTCCGATGTGCGTTCCTTCTCGCCTGCGCCGGACGCTGCGACCTGGCTCGGCGACGGCGGCGAGATGGCCGGCCGCGTGCGCGCGCTGGACTGGCGCCAGACGCCGCTCGGCGCCCTGGACGGCTGGCCGCAGAGCTTGCGCTCCGCGTTGAGCATTTGCCTTGGCTCGCGTTTTCCGATGGTCGTGCTCTGGGGCTCCCAGCTGACCATGCTCTACAACGAGGCCTACGCCCCGCTGCTCGGTGCCAAGCACCCGTGGGCGCTCGGCCGCGGCATCGGGGAGGTGTGGCACGAGGTGGCGGACGTGATCGCGCCGATGATGGACAGCGTGATGCAGACGGGCATCGCCACCTGGAGCCCCGACGGATTCCTCGCGCTGGAACGCCACGGCCTGCCCGAAGAAACCTACTTCTCCTATTCCTTCGGCCCGGTGCGCGTCGAGGACGGCAGCGTCGGCGGCATCCTGGCGGTGACGATCGAGACGACGCAGCGCGTGGTCAGCGAGCGTCGCCTGGCCTTCCTCAAGCGGCTGGCCGATGCCACGGCCGGCGCGGCCGATGTGGCGGACGTCTGCGCCAAAGCGCTGGCCGAAGTGGGCGAGGGCACGCCCGATCTGCGGCAGCTGGCGATCTACCTCGGCGAAGCCGGCTTCGTGGCCGCAAATGAAGGGCACGGCCCGCGCACGCTGGCCGTGCCCATTCAGGTGGCCGAACCCGCCGGGCGGCTTGGCACGCTCGTCGTGCAGCTCAACCCACAGCGGCCGCTGGACGCCGATTACCGCGAGTTCGTCACGCACGTGGGCCGCCAGATCGCGCGCGCCATCTCCGACGTCGAAACACTGGAGCGTGAGCGCTCGCGCGCCCTGGCCGACCTGGAACTGCGCCGCATCTTCGAGCAGGCGCCGAGCTTCGTCTGCATCATGAAGGGGCCGGACCACGTGTTCGAGTTCGTCAACCGCGCGCACCAGCAACTGTTCAACAGCGCCGCGTGGATCGGCAAACCGGTGCGCGAGGCCTTCCCCGACATCGCCGACCAGGGCTACTTCGAGCGCCTCGACGAGGTCTACCGCACCGGCGAGCGCTACCTCGCCGCGGCCGCGCCCGTGCGCTACCGCTTCGCGCCCGACCAGGAAGAGGGCGTGCGCGTGATGGACTTCATCTACGCGCCGATCCGCGACGAGGCCGGGCAGATCAGCGGCATCTTCTGCGAAGGCTTCGACATCACGGCGCGCAAGCAGATGGAGGGCGAGCTGGAGACGGCGCGCCAGCAGACCGAGTCGCAACGCCGCCTGTACGAGGCCATCCTCGGCAACACGCCGGACCTGGCCTATGTGTTCGACCTCTCGCACCGCTTCGTCTACGCCAACCAGGGCCTGCTGCGCATGTGGGGCAAGAGCTGGGACGAGGCGATCGGCAAGAACTGTCTGGAGCTCGGCTACGAGCCCTGGCACGCGGCCATGCACGACCGCGAGATCGACACCATCGCGCGCACCAAGCAGCCGATCCGCGGCGAGGTGCCGTTCAATGGCACGTTCGGGCGGCGCATCTACGACTACATCCTCGTGCCGGTGTTCGGCCCGGACGGCGAGGTGATTGCCGTGGCCGGCACCACGCGCGACGTCACCGAGATGACGGTGATGCAGGAAACGCTGCGCAGCCAGGCCGAGAAGCTGCGCGAGAGCGACCAGCGCAAGGACGAGTTCCTCGCCACGCTGGCGCACGAGCTGCGCAACCCGCTGGCGCCGATCCGCAACTCCCTGCACATGCTGCGCAGCGCCCCGGACCGCCTGCCGCCGCAGCAGGTGCACGACATGCTGGACCGCCAGGTCAAGCACATGGTGCGCCTGCTCGACGAGCTGCTGGAGGTCTCGCGCATCAGCCGCGGCGTGGTCGAGTTGCAGCGCGCCACGGTCAACCTCGGCGCCGTGATCGGCGATGCGGTGGAGAGCAGCCGGCCGCTGATCGAGCAGGGCCGTCATGTGCTGAACGTCGCGTTGCCGCCGGAGCCACTGTTCGTGGATGGAGACCCGCTGCGGCTGGCGCAGATCGTCTCCAACCTGCTGAACAACGCGGCGCGCTACACCGACCCCGGCGGCCGCATCCAGCTCAGCGCGCGACGCGAAGGCGACGAGGCGCTGATCGAGGTGAGCGACACCGGCATCGGCATCGCGGCCGGGCAGCTCACGCAGGTCTTCGCGATGTTCGGCCAGCTCGACCGCAGCGACCCGCGCTCGCAGGGCGGTCTCGGCATCGGCCTGGCGCTGGCGCAGCGGCTGGCGCAGATGCATGGCGGCACGGTGGAGGCGGCCAGCGCCGGCCCCGGCCAGGGCAGCACGTTCACGGTGCGGCTGCCCGCGCTGGCGAGCGAGAAGACGCCGGCCGCGCCGGCGCCTCAGGACAACGGGCAGGGTATTTCAACGGGAGCAGCCATGCGCGTGCTGGTGGTGGACGACAACCGAGACAGCGCCGAGAGCACCGGCATGTTGCTGGAGTTCATGGGGTTCGAGACGCGCGTGGCTCACGACGGGCCTGCGGCGCTGGTGCAGATCGAAGCCTGGCGCCCGCGCGCCGTGCTGCTCGACCTGGGCATGCCCGGCATGGACGGCTGCGAGGTGGCCCGGCGTGCGCGGCTCACGCAGGGTCACGATGAGCTGACGCTGATCGCGATGACCGGCTGGGGCCAGGATTCGGATCGGCAGCGCACGCATGACGCGGGCTTCGATCATCACCTCACGAAGCCGGTCGATCCGGACGAGGTGCAGGCTCTGCTGATGAAGGTCCTGGAGCGCGAGTCGAGCGCTGGCGCCGAGATGGAGCGTTAGGCGCCCTCAGGCCCGTTCCGGAATCGGGCGCAGGATTTCGGCCGTCAGGCCGGCTTCGCGCTGGACGCGCCAGCAGCGCCACGCTTCTTCGAGGAACGGTCCGCCGATCAACACCGCGCCGGCGCAGAGCAGGCCGAGGGTGGTGGGGAGAGGGAGCGGCTCGATCTTCCATTGCAGCGACCAGTCCGGCGCACCGCCCAGCCCGACGATGGCACGCGCCTGGTCGAAATGCAGCACCACCAATGCCGCCAGCGACACCCACGGCGCCGCGATCTGAAAGCTGTGCAGCCATTGCTCGACGACGGGAATTTGCCGGCAGCGGATGGCGTAGTTCAGGTCCCACCACACCGTCAGCTCGTGCGCGATGCACGCGACCACGAAGATGCAGAAGACCAGGGCGTTGATCTCGGCGAACAGCGCCAGCAGGAGGCAAGGCCCGAGCTCCGCGAGCATCAGCAGGTGCATCAAGGATTCCTTGAGCCCTGCCGTGTGTTCCATCTTGAGCACCCGATGGCAGATCCAATCCCCCAGCCCCGCCGCCATCCACACGGGCAGCAACACATACAGCAGCACGTTTTCGAGCAACTGCCGCAGCGAGGCGTCCATGTGTCGGTGGCGGAAGAGGGATCAAGCCTGGGTGTTCAAGCCTTCACGATCAGTGATCGTGCTTGGAGGCCTTGTTGGCGTCCTTGACGGCTTCCTGCACGTCACCGGCGCTCTTCTGAGCGGTGCCGGTCACCTGCTTGGCGATGCCCTTGGCCTGCTGCGAAGTGCTGCCTACGACTTCGCCAGCCTTCTGTTGCACCTTGCCGGCTGCATTCTTGATGCTGCCTTCGACTTGGTTCTTGTTCATGATGGTTTCCTTGGTAGTGGTAGAGGTTGAGTGACCGGCAGGAGAGCGTTGTTGAGCGTCTCCCCTGCGCACTTCCAAGATAGGCCGATGCGGGCGCCGCAGGTGCAGTCCTCGGACTGTTACCCGGGTGGTCCTGCTCCTACGGAAAAACACCCGTCATGGACGCGGCAACTTCCTACACGCCACGGACATCTGGCGGCGGTACAACGACGGACCTCTCCACTTTCGCAAGTGCCCCACCATGAATGCAAATGCCCACCAGCTGGACCTGCGTTATCGGGGCCGAGTCATCAGTATCCTGGCTGCGCAGACGGCCGTGGGCTGGAACTGGGCCGCGATGATCGACAGCCGCCCCGCCATCGAATGCGAAGGCGAACCGCTCCCCTCGGCGGAAATGGCGCTGTACGACGGCATTGCGTCGGTCGAAGACCTGATCGATTCGGGCGACGACTACTCGACGCGCGGCTCGGCGTCGTCCTGGATCACCTGATCGCGCCGCCTCAGACGGGGCGCGCCACCACGATGCCCGTGTTGCGCGCACCGCCGGCGATCGCCTCGTGCATCGGGCCGTCCCACACGACCTTCATGTTCGACGCCTTGGAGGACGCGTTCATGAAGCGCGCGCGGCCCTGATCGTCCTTCACGCACAAGCCCGTGTGCGAGATGTCGATGCCCGGCACGGTGGTGCAGATGCCGATGATGTCGCCGGTCTGCAGCAGCGGCTCGATGGCCTCGATGCGGGCCAGCGGCACGAACATCTTCGGCCGCGCGTTGACCGTGGCTTCGGTGCGGCGGATGGCCGGAACGAGGTCCGGATTGGCCTTGAGCTGGCGGTAGGCCTCGGGGTGGGCGGACATGAAGCCGACCTGCTGTTTGAACGGCTCGGCGCCGGGAAGCTCGGCCGCCAGATCCTTGACCTGGCCGCGGCGGGCGTTGTCCCAGATCCAGTCGGAGGTGTAGTGCAGGCGCGAGGTGTAGTCGGTCTGCACGCCGTCGCGGTAACGCGTTAGTCGAATGGCATTCAGGAGCGCAGCCTGCGTGGGCGTGCCGGCGCGCACGATCCTTGCGAGGTTCAGCGAGTTCTCGAAGAACGTCACGCAGTCCAGGCCGCGGAAGTCGACCGTGCAGTACTCGAGCCGGTCGTCCAGTTCCAGGGTGTGCGCCACGTAAGGCGTGCCGAGCAGCTCCTGGCCGAAGCGGCCCATCAGCTCGCCTTGCGGCAGCTTGTGCCAGCCCTCCGCGGCGGCCTTGGCCATCAGGCGGTCGAAGGTGGCCTGACCCTGGAAGGAGGTCAGCGGCGCCGCGCTCGGCGCATCGGCGTTCGCGAACACCGGCAGAGAGATCGAAAGCGCCGTGGCGCTGCCCAGGAAATTGCGGCGTGAAATCATGCGGCCGATGGTAGCGGGCTGACACCGGGCGCGGATCGCTCCGGGCCCGGTGTCATCCCTGCAGTTCCATTCCTAAATCACGTCAGGTCATGCCTTGCCAAGCTGGTCCCGCAGCGGCAGCTGGCGGATGCGCTTGCCGGTGGCCGCGAAGATCGCGTTCATGAGCGCCGGCGGCACTGGCCCCATCGCCGGCTCGCCCACGCCGCCGAGCGGCTGGTCGTAGCCCGTGGACGGCATGATGTGCACGACGATCTTCTTGGGCGCCTCGTACAGCCGCGCGATCTCGTAGTCGTGGTAGTTGCTCTGCTCCACGCGGCCGTTCTTGAACGTGATCTCGCTGTGCAGCGTGTGGCTCAACGCCATCATGCAGGCGCCTTCGATCTGCGAGCGGATGCGGTCCGGGTTGATCGCCGGACCGCAGTCCACGGCCACGTCGATGCGCGGGATCGAGAGCGCGCCCTTCGGCCCGACCACCACCTCGGCAACGACAGCCATGTACGTCACGAAGCTGTAGTTCGCCGCCAGCCCCAGGCCGCGGCCCTTGGCCATCTTGCGGCCCCAGCCCGCTTCCTTCGTCACGCGCTCGATCACGCCGCGCAGTCGGCCCGTGTCCACCGGGTAGATCTGCGGCGATTCACCGTGGTTCCAGTCGTCGCCCATCTGCGGCGGCGCAATCTGGCGCGCCGGGCCGATCAGGTCGAGCAGGAACTCGCGGTGGTCGCGCTTGGCCGCATGGGCCAGTTCGGCCACGAACGATTGCGCCGCGAACTGGTGCTGGATGTTGTTCACCGAACGCAGCCAGCCGATGCGCGTGTGCGCCGTGGCGGACGGGTTCTCGATGCGGATGTTCGGGATCGCATAGGGCAGGTTGATGAGCCCGAGGCCCAGCTCGAACGGCGCGAGCTGATTCGGGTCCGGCGCGAAGATCGAGTAGATCGTCGGCTCCGCCGCCCGTTGCAGCCACGCGGTGACCTTGCCCTTGGCATCGAGCCCGGCTTCGAGGTGCTGCGCGGTGACGGTGTGGAAATAGTCGTTGTGCAGGTCGTCCTCGCGGGTCCAGGTGACCTTGACCGGGGCGCCGTCCATCTGCTGCGACAACAGCGCGGCCTCCACCGCGAAGTCCGGCTTGGACTTGCGCCCGAAGCCGCCGCCGAGCAGCGTCACGTTCACGGTCACCTTGTCGAAGCCGAGGTTCAGGCGCTTGGCCACGCGCTCGCGGGCGGCTTGCGGCGACTGCACCGAGGTCCACACCTCGCAATGGCCGTCCTTGATGCGCGCCACGGCCGAGGGCGGCTCCATCGTGGCGTGGGCCAGGTGCGGCACGTAGTAGCCGGCCGTCACGCGCTTGGCGGCTTTCTTGAGCGCGGCTTCCGCATCGCCGTCGTTGCGCACCACCTTGCCGCCGGGCTTGCTCACGGCGGCTTCCAGCTCGCGGCGGAAGGCGACGGAGTCATAGGAGCCATGCGGGCCATCGTCCCACTCGAGCTTCAGCGCCTCGCGGCCCTTGATCGCGGCCCAGGTGTCCTTGGCGATCACGGCCACGCCGCCGAGCGGCTGGAATTCCGAAGGCGGCGCCGGGCTCTCCAGCTCGACGATCTTGACCACGCCCGGCACCTTCAGCGCCGCGCTCTTGTCCACCGACTTGAGCTTGCCGCCGAGCACCGGCGGGCGCGCGATCACGGCGTAGAGCTGGCCGGGCAGGCGGGTGTCGATGCCGTACTGCGAGCGGCCGGTAACGATCACCTCGGCATCCACCAGGGCGCTGTCCTGCTTGCCGATGTAGCGGAAGTCCTCGGCCTTCTTGAGCTTGAGCGTGTCGCGCGCCGGCACCTCGAGCTTGGCGGCGGCTTCTGCGAGCGCGCCGTAGCCCATCGAGCGGCCGCTGGCCTTGTGGGTGACGGCGTGGTTCTTCGCCTGCACCTCGGCGACGGGCACGTTCCACGCCTGCGCAGCAGCCAGCTCCAGCATCGTGCGGGCGGCGGCGCCGCAGCGGCGCATCGGCATGAACCAGTGGCGCATGCTGCGCGAGCCGTCGGTGTCCTGGTTGCCGTACTTTTCTTCGTCGCCGGGTGCCTGCACGACCTTGCATTTCGCCCAGTCGGCTTCGAGCTCGTCGGCCAGCACCTTGGGCAGGCTGGTGCGCACGCCCTGGCCCATCTCGGAGCGGTTGACGACGATGCTGACCGTGCCGTCCGCCGCGATGGCGACGAAGATCTTCGGGCTGTCGCGCAGGCCCTGGGGCATGGCGTCGCCGCCGTATTTCTTGGGCTCGTCGGCGCCGGCCACGCCGGACAGGCCGACCGCGAGCACGAGGCCCGTCAGCGGCAGGCTCTTGAGGAGGCTGCGGCGGCGGAGGCCTTCGGGCTTGCGCTCGGATTCGGCGTTAGCGCCTTGCGATTGCAGCAGCGAGCGGGGGATGAAGGCGTTCATGCGGCACCGCCTTCCAGGCCGGCGGCCGTCTTGATCGCGCTGCGGATGCGCGTGTAGGTGCCGCAGCGACAGAGGTTGCCGCTCATGGCTTCGTCGATGTCCTGGTCGGTCGGCTTGGGCTTCTTTGTCAGCAGCGCGGTGGCGCTCATGATCTGGCCGGCCTGGCAGTAGCCGCACTGCGGCACGCCGAGCTTGATCCAGGCCTTCTGCACGGCCGCGCCGGTGGGGCAGGCGGCGACGCCTTCGATGGTGACGATCTTCTTGCCCGCGGCGGCGGAGACCGGCGTCTGGCAGGCGCGGATCGGCTCGCCGTCCAGGTGCACGGTGCAGGCGCCGCAGAGGGCCATGCCGCAGCCGAACTTGGTGCCGGTCATGCCGAGGTGGTCGCGCAGCACCCAGAGCAGCGGCGTTTCGTCGCTCGCCTCCACGTTCATCGATTGGCCGTTGATCTGCAATGTGGTCATCGCGTTGCTCCGGTTGTTGGTCTGACGACCTGTTTGAGGGGGAGAGGGGCTGCAGGACTTTCCTCCCAAACGCCAGGGGCAGCAATACCCCTGCGCAGCGCTCACCTACTTTCAGGAGGCTTTGCCAACAGTGCCCAAACTGAGCGTGGGCGGCCACCACCACGAGGTGTCAGGCGCCTCCAGCGGCTGGGGCAGGGCGGAGGACGACAGGCGGATCACGTGCCGCCGGCTCTTGCGTGCGAACTCGATCTCGGCGCGGTGGCGGTCGAGGAACAGCTCGCGGAAGGAGCCGTCGCGCAGAATGTTGCGCAGGCCCGCCTCGATCGCGCGCGCCAGCGGCTCGTTGTCGCGCCGCACCCAGAACCACACGGGGTAGTCGTAGTAGAGCGCGTGCAGCGGCTCGATCGCGAGCTGCGACGCGATGTCGGCATTCGCTTTCAGCTCCGCGAACACCTCGTTGGCCCCGCGCGAGAGCGCGTCGAAGCGGCCGGTGGCCAGCATCAGGTAAAGCTTCTGCGCGTTGCTGACCAGCTCCAGCTGCATGCCGTTGGCCTGCATCAGCCCCACATCGGCCCATTGCGCCTGGGAGCCATAGCGCACCTTGTGCAGGATCTCGTCGTCCGTCATGCGGCCGAAGCGCTCGACGTTCTCGCGCTTGACGACGAGGAAGCGCAGGCCGATGAGTCCGCGCAGCAGGTCGATGCGGATCGGCCGCAGGTGCGCCAGCCGCTGCGCCGTGATGCCGAAGGCGCCGACGTCGGCCTGACCGTCCTGCAGCAGCAGCTCGGTGCGGCCCTGCGTGACGGTCTCGGCGCCGGCGTCCTCGATGCGCAGCTGGTTCCAGGGTTCGGGGCAGGTGGAGAGCGCCAGGCGCAGCAGCTCCCAGCGGAACTCGACGGTGGGGCCCGTGGGGAAGGCTTTCAGCGGCGCCGCTGCGGCGGGCGCGGCAGCTCCGGCTGTCAGCGGTTGCAGCGCGGCCAGGCCCAGCAGGTCACGCCGCTGAAGTCCGCCGTCATGCCGCCTCAATGCCACTGCCAACACCTTGCCCCCTCCAGAGCCTGGCGACGGTTCCGAGTTTCAGAATCGCCGCTCGTCCACCCTGAACGCCTGCACCAGCGTGGCCAGCTGCTGCGCCTGCTCGCGCAGCGACTCGGCCGCCGCCGTGCTCTCTTCCACCAGCGCCGCGTTCTGCTGCGTCATCTGGTCGAGCTGGACCACCGCCTCGTTCACCTGCGAGATGCCGTCCGACTGCTCGCTGGAGGCCACCGTGATCTCCCCGATCATGTCCGACACGCGCTTGACCGAGTCGACGATCTCGCCCATCGTCTGGCCCGCCGCGCTCACCAGCTTGGAGCCCGACTCGACCTTCTCCACGCTGTCGCTGATCAGTGTCTTGATCTGCCGCGCCGCTTCGGCCGAGCGCTGCGCCAGCGAGCGCACCTCGCCGGCCACGACCGCGAAGCCGCGGCCCTGTTCACCCGCACGCGCGGCTTCGACGGCGGCGTTCAGCGCGAGGATGTTCGTCTGGAACGCGATGCCGTCGATCACGCCGATGATGTCAGCGATCTTCTTCGAGCTGCTGTTGATGCCGTCCATCGTGGAGACGACCTGCGCCACCACGGCGCCGCCGCGCTGCGCGACTTCGGCCGCGCTGGAGGCGAGCTGGTTCGCCTGCCGCGCCGAGTCGGCACTCTGGCGCACCGTGCCGGTGAGCTGCTCCATCGACGAAGCCGCCTCTTCCAGATTGGCCGCCGTCTGCTCGGTGCGCACGCTCAGGTCGTGGTTGCCGGTGGCGATCTCCTGGCTGGCGGTGTTGATGCCGTCCGTGCTGTTGCGCACCTGGCCGACGAGCTTGCGCAGCGACCCCTGCATGGCCTGCAGCGATTGCAGCAGCTCGGCCGTTTCGTCGGTGCCGCGCGCGTCGATGTCCTGCACGAGGTCGCCATCCGAGATCGCCTGCGCGACGTTCTTGGCGCGGCCGATCGGGCCGACGACGGAAGCGGTCAGCCGCCACGCCATCCAGGCCGCCACCAGCACGGCCAGCACGCCGCCGGTGGACAGCGCGATGATCGCGGACCGCGCCGCGTCCTCGGCCTGCTCCTTGGTCTCGGCCATGCTGTCGCGCTGGCGCTTGATGAGCTTCTCCACCACGTCCGAATACGCGGCCGCGGCGGGGAAGAGCTTCTCCAGCACCTCGGGCACGATGTCTTCGCCGGCATCCTTGCGCTTGAGCAGCGCATTGCGCATGGACTGGTAGACGTCGCGCTGGGCCGAGACATCGGCGAGCAGCTTCTTGTCGGCGTCGGAGGTGGCGATCTCCTGCATGCGCTTGAGGCGCGCCGTCTGCGCGGTCACCACCTCGGCGATCTCGGCCCGCACGCGGGTCTTTATCTTGTCGTCGGTGGCGAACACCACCACCCAGTTGCGCGCGGTGTTCGCCTCGATCGCGCGGCCCCAGCGCTCGGCCAGCGAGAGCTTCTCGGCGTCGATCGTGCCGAGCTGCTCCGACAGCGCCCGCATCACCGAAATCCGGTTGATGCCGTAGCCGACTGCTGCGGCGCACAAGAGAACGATGGACCCGAAACCCAGGGCCAGTCGAGGGCCGATGCGCATTGCGGACAAGGACGGCATGTCAGTGGACTCCAGGCGTTAGCGGTGAAGTGCATTGTGTCCATATCGGTGCGCAATGCCTAACGGCATGCCGCCACGGTTACAAGTCGAACTTCAGTTCGGCCGAGTAGCTGCGCTGCGTGTACGGATGGAAGTTCCAGTACTTGTCGTTGTTCAGGTTGTCGATGCCGAAGGCGGCGCTCCACTGCCGGTTGAAGCGATAGAGCACGCGGGCGTCCAGCGTCGCGTACTTGCTCACGCCCTGGTAGGTAAAGCCGTTGACGTCGGCGTTGTTCAGCGTGCGGTACTGGCGCCCGCTGTAGCGGCCGGCGAGCGTGAAGGTCCATTGCGCGCCGAAGCGGTAGGAGGCCACGGCCGTGGCGCGCCAGCGCGGGATGTTCGGCTGCCACTTGCCGACCGTATCGCCGGCCGTGACGACGAAGCCGCTGTTGGCCTTGATCTCCGAATCGGCGTAGGTCACGCTGCCCGAGAGGTCGAGGCCCTGCAGCAGCCAGTCGCTGCTGGACAGCGTCGCCTCCAGCCCCGTCGTCGCGATGTGGTCGACGTTCTGCACGCGGCTGATGTTCTTGTTCGCGTTCGAATCGAAGGTGGTCTGCGAATACAGCGAATCGCGCGTGTCCTCGGCGAAGAAGGTCAGGCGCGAGGAGACGGCGCCGAAGTTGCTCTCGGCGCTCAGCTCGCCCGTCCACGACTTCTCGGGCTTGAGGTTCGGGTCGTTGATGTACTGCGAGTTCGTCGTCGAGGTGGCGCCGTACAGCTCGGAGACGGTGGGCATGCGCAGCGCGCGGCCGACCGAGGCCTTGAGCACGGTGTCGGGCCGCCATTGCCAGGACAGCGCGGCCTTGGGCGACAGATCGTTGACCGAGCGCGCCGGGTAGGGCTGCGAAGACGTGGCCGAGAAATCGGTGCGGCCGTCCGTCGCCGTCCAGTGCTCGGCGCGCAGGCCCAGCACGGCGCGCCAGTCTTCAGCGATGCGCCAGGCGTCCTGCGCGTACAGGCTTTGCAGGCGCGTGTCGCCCTGCACGTTGTTGGCCAGCGAGCCGGCGCCGTCCACGAGGTAGTTGCCGGCGATGTTGGACGTGCGGTAGCGCAGCCTGTAGCTCTCCTGCTGGGCGCCGATCTCGACCACATGCGCTGAACCGGGCCGCCAGGTGCCGCGCAGGTTCAGCGTGGTCCAGCCGGTGCCGTGGCCGTCGGCGATCGTGCCGGGGCCGCCGGCCAGCGCGGCGGGCTGCGGGTTGGCGGCGGCGTTCTGGCGCTTGTCGTCGCGGCGGTAGTCGTACTGGCTGACGGACGCGGCCCAGTCCCAGGCGCCGCCCGTGTGGCTCAGCAGCGAGAGGCCCTGCATCACGTGCAACAGGTCCTCGCGCGTTACGGCGAAGTCGCCGCCGGTCAGCGCCTGCGTGCCGGTGTATTGCAGGCCGCCGAGGTTGATGGCGCCGCTGTAGACCGGGTTGCCGTTCGTGTCCTTCAGGAAGCTCTTCGAGTTGCCGTCCGAATCGTTGTGCCACACGCCGAGCAGGTAGCTCGCACGGATGCCGGGCGTCAGGTCGTAGGCGAGCTTGAGCTTCACGTGGTCCTGCCGGGTGTCGTACTGCGTGCCGGTGCCGAGCACGCTCCACGGCGCGTTGGTGTTGCTGGCGTCGGCCACCGCGCCAGTCACGGCGGTGCCGCTGGTGCCGGCCGTGCCCACGCTCTTGAGGCGCGTCGCGAAGGTCAGCGGTTGGCCCAGGCTCTCGGTGTGGTTCAGGCTGATCCACCAGGCGAACGCACCGTCGCGGCTGCCGACCGAGGCGCTCGTCTGCCAGGCGTGCTCGTTCTCGTCGGTGTTGTAGAGCTTGAACGGCTGCAGCACGTACGTCGTCTTCGCGTGCGCCTCGAAGCGCGTCGGCATGCGGGTGACGAAGTCCACCACCGCGCCGACCGAGTTGCCCGGGTACGCGGCCGAGAACGGCCCGTACATCACGTCCACGCGATCGATCTCTTCCGGCGTGACGAGGTTCCAGCGCGGCGCATAGGTCAGCCCGCCCACGCCGTTGCCGAGGAAGTTGGAGAGCAGGATGCCGTCCGCGTAGACGGCCGAGCGCGCGCTGTTGCCGGTGCCGGAAGCGCGGCTGGAGAGTACGGCGTGGTTGTAGTCGCCGATGTAGCGCTTGCGCACGAGCAGGCTCGGGAAGTACTTGAGCGCGTCCTCGCTGTCGGTGGCGTTGAGGGTGCGCTCGATGTCGGCGGCGGTGATGCTCTCAAGCGTCGTCGGGATGTTCGTCGGCAGCGAGGTCGGGCGGCTGCCGTTGACGATGACGATGCCGAGCTGCTTGACCTGCGTCTCGGTGGGGGCCGGCGCGGCGTCGCCGTCCGCCTGCGCGCAGACGAAGGGATAAGCCGTGGCCAGCGCGGCCACGATCAATGTCGTTCTCATGTTGTTCCTGGGACTGGAGGGAAGAAAGCGGACGGCGAGTCCGCGACATCTCAGGCCAGGAAAGGAGGTCCTCGCGGCTGCGCGGTGAGCCACGCGTGCGGCGTGGCGGGGGCTTCAAAGAAGGCGGGCGGCAGCTCGCGGCGCTCAATGGCCAGCGGCACGACGAGCGGCGCCGGCGGCATGCCCAATGCGCTGGCGTGCAGCGAGCAGTACGGGCAGTGCTCGAGCGGATGCGCGGCGGACTTCTGCACCGGCTGGTCGGAAGTGCTGACGTCGGCCTGCACGAACTTCGGCCCGCTCGCGCTGCAGATCTCCAGCCAGGCGCGGTCCGCGCCCACCGCCTGCGAGACCAGCGGCGCGAACACCATCATCAGGAGGCCCAGCAGGGCCGCCCAGGCGGTGATGCGTTTCGTGCCACGGCGAGCGAACATGGGCGGCATTCTAGGTTGCGGCGAAGTCCTACACCTTCACGTTGGCGGGCGGCCCTCCAATACGTGCGTTGCAGATCAATCGCATACGGGAGTCCATCGCGATGTTGAATCACACCACCACCGCCAACACCTACCAGCTCGACGTCAACTACAAAGGCTTCGACATCAGCATCATGACGATGCCGAGCCCCGGCGGCTGGGCCTGGGAGGCGGTCATCAACGACCGCCAGACGATCGAGGGCGACGACGGTTCGCTGCCTTCGCCGGAGATGGCGCTGGTCACCGGCCGAACCACCGTCGAGGACATGATCGACTCCGGCGACGAGTGCTGAGCCCGGGCGATTCTGTCGCCCGCCTGTCCTACTGGAGCAATTGCGCCAGAACGTAGGAGCCTGCCTACACCATAACCGCGTAACCCGACGTACATTGCGTCGGTTGCTGCCTTCTATCCCCGGAACGCATCAATCCACAAAACAACCCCCCGGGAGAAATGATGAAGAGCGAAAACGCGGCCATCGATGCGGTCCTCACGCAACGCAAGAACGAGCTGTTGCGCGACTGGATGGACGAGGTCGGCAAGACCCAGGGAGGCATGTCGCAAAGCGCCGAAGGCGAAGCGCAGACGATGCTCGCTGCACTTCAGGACGCCGTGCGCGCCGATGCCGATCCGGCCCAGCTCGACAACGCCGCCTGGGACAAGACCCGCAACATCCTGCGCGGCCTCTCGCAGTCGCGCGCCGCGCAGGGCGCCACGGCCGGCCAGACCAGCCAGTTCATCCTCTCGCTCAAGCGGCCGCTGTTCGCCGGCCTGCAATCGCACCTGGCCGCCAAGCCTGAAGAGCTGGTCAGCGCGATCTGGGCGCTCTCCACCATGATCGACTCGCTCGCGCAGTGGACCGTCTCGGCCTACCAGCGCTCCCGCGAGGAAGTGATCGTGCGCCAGCAGCAGGAACTGCTCGAGCTGTCCACGCCGGTCGTCAAGCTCTGGGAAGGCGTGCTCGCCGTGCCGATGATCGGCACGTTGGACAGCAGCCGCACGCAGATGGTGATGGAGTCGCTGCTCCAGCGTATCGTTGACACCGGCTCCGAGCTGGCCATCATCGACATCACCGGCGTGCCGACCGTGGACACGCTCGTGGCGCAGCACCTGCTCAAGACCGTGACGGCGATCCGCCTGATGGGCGCGGACTGCATCATCAGCGGCATCCGCCCGCAGATCGCGCAGACCATCGTGCACCTGGGCATCGACCTGCAAGGCATCGTCACCAAGGCGACGCTGGCTGACGCGCTGGCGCTGGCGCTCAAGAAAGGCGGGTACGTCGTCTCCCGCCCCAAGGTCTGATCGGGAATCGCGATGGACCGCATCCCGATTCTCCGCATGGGCAAGTCCCTGCTGGTCACCATCCAGGTGGACTTGCAGGACCAGACCGCCTTGCAGCTGCAAGACGATCTCTCCGCCCAGATCGAACTCACCGGCGCGCGCGGCGTGCTGATCGACATCTCCGCCGTGGAGATCGTCGACTCCTTCATCGGCCGCATGCTGTCCAACATCTCGTCGATCGCACGGGTGCTGGACGCCGTGACCGTGGTCGTCGGCATGCAGCCCGCGGTGGCCATCACGCTCGTGGAGCTGGGGCTGTCGCTGGACGGCGTGCGCACTGCGCTGAATGTGGAGCGCGGCATGGCCATGCTCCGCGATCCCGAGACCGAGGAGGCGCGCGAGCATGACGACGACAGCAACACTGCCGCCTGAAGGCTCGATGCCCCTGCGCAACGAGCAGGACATCGTGATGAGCCGGCAGACCGTGCGCAAGCTCACGCAGGCCCAAGGCTTCTCCCTCGTGGACCAGACCAAGATGATCACCGCGGCCAGCGAGCTCTCGCGCAACACCGTCGTCTACGGCGGCGGCGGCGAGATGCGCTGGCAGCTGATCACGGGCGGCGCGCGCAACGGCGTGCGGCTCTACTTCGAAGACAAGGGCCCGGGCATCCCGGACCTGGACCTCGCGCTGACCGACGGCTGGACCTCCGGCACCGGCATGGGCGTGGGGCTTTCCGGCAGCCGCCGGCTGGTCAACGAGTTCGACATCAGGACGGCGCCGGGAGAGGGAACCTGCGTCACGATCACGCGATGGAAGTAGCCGCCGCCATGACGCCGTACCTGCGAATCCCTGTCGACGAAGCGAGCCAGGTGGGCGAGGCCCGCCGCGCTGCCGCGCGCCTGACCACCGAGCTGAAGTTCAGCGACGTGGCCGCCGGCCGCGTGGCGCTGGTCGTGACCGAGCTGGCCAACAACCTCGTCCGCCACGCCAAGGGCGGCCGCATCCTGCTGGGCGCCACGCCCGACGGCATGCTGGACATCCTCTCGCTCGACGACGGCCCAGGCATGGCGGACCTCGACCGGTGCCTGCGCGACGGTTATTCCAGCGGCGGCACGGCGGGCACGGGCCTAGGTGGCGCGCGCCGGCTGGCCACGGTGTTCTCGGTCTTCTCGGTGGCCGGCAAGGGCACGGTGATCTACGCCGGCGTCGGCCCGACCGATGCACCGCGCCCGCCCTCGACCTTCGTCCATACCGGCATCAACCTGGCCGCGCCGGGCGAACAGGTCAGCGGCGACGGCTGGCAGATCCGCGTCGAAGGCCGCAAGGCCAGCGTCGTGGTGGCGGATGGCCTGGGTCACGGCCCCGATGCCGCCGACGCTTCCGACGCCGCGCTGCGCTACTTCACCCACGCGAAGGCCATCGTGCCGAGCACCACGCTCGAGGGCATGCACACGGCGCTGCGGGGCACGCGCGGCTCGGCCGTGGCGATCGCCGAGCTCGACGACGAGACGGGCGTGCTCAAGTACGCCGGCATCGGCAACATCAGCGGCCGGCTGCTCAGCGGTCTGGAAGACCGCTCGCTGCTGTCGCAGCACGGCACGGTCGGCGCGCAGATCCGCCGCCCGCAGGACGTGACGTACCCCTGGCCCGACCATTCGATGCTGGTGCTGCATTCGGACGGCATCGCCACGCGCTGGAACCTCAGCGAGACACCGGGCCTGCTGCAATGCGAACCGGCCGTGCTGGCCGGCTGGCTGCTGCGGGAACATAGCCGTGGCCGCGATGATGCGACCGTGGTGGTCGTGAGGCGCGCGCGATGACCGGCGCCGTACCCGCCACCGTGGTCAGTGCCGAACAGGCGCTGGCGCTGCAATCCGCGCTCGACGCCCGAACGGCCGAACTGGCCATGCTCCAGGAAGAGCTCGACGAGACCAACCGCGGCGTCGTCGCACTGTACGCTGAACTGGACGTCCAGGCCGAACAGCTGCGCAGCGCCACCGAGCTCAAGAGCCGCTTCCTGGCCTACATGAGCCACGAGTTCCGCACGCCGCTGTCCTCGGTGCTGAGCCTCACCCGGCTGCTGCTGGACGAGGTGGACGGCCCGCTGACCGACGAGCAGCGCAAGCAGGTCAGCTTCATCGAGTCGACCTCGAACGAGTTCACGCAGATGGTCAACGACCTGCTCGACCTGGCCAAGGTCGAGGCCGGCCGGCTGGAGATCTCGCCGGCCTGGTTCGAGATGGTGGACCTGTTCTCAGCGCTGCGCGGCATGTTCAAGCCGCTGCTGCATAACGCCGAGGTCACGCTGATCTTCGAAGAGCCGGATTTCACCGAGAAGCTCTACACCGACCACCACAAGCTCTCGCAGATCCTGCGCAACTTCATCTCCAACGCGCTGAAGTTCACCGTCAAGGGCGAGGTGCGCGTCTCGGCCATGCGCTGCCGCGACGGCTGCGTGTGCTTCTCGGTCAGCGACACCGGCATCGGCATCGCCAAGGAATTGCAGCCGCTGATCTTCCAGGACTTCACGCAGCTCGACTCGCCCCTGCAACGGCGCCTGCGCGGCACGGGCCTGGGCCTCTCGCTGAGCCGGCATCTGGCCGGCCTGCTCGGCGGCGAGGTGAACCTGGACAGCGAGCCGGACCGCGGCTCCATCTTCAGCGTCACCGTGCCGCTGCGTGTGGAGGCCAAGGCATGACGATCCAAGAGCATTGACATGACGACCGAAGAACCGTCCAGCCACTTCCGGCCCATCGACCGCTCCCAGCACCTGCTGCTGGTGGTGGATGACGAGCCGGCGAGCCTGTATTCCACCGTGCGCCAGTTGCAGAGCGCGGGCTTTCGCACGTGCGAAGCCGTCTCCGGCATGGCCGGCCTGGCGATGGCGACGGACGCGATCTCGGCCATGGTGGTGGACGTGCACCTGCCCGACATGGACGGCTTCGAGCTCTGCCGCCGCCTGCGCAAGAACCCGGCCACGGCGCGCATGCCGGTGCTGCACCTGACCGCCGCCTATGTGACCGATGCCGACAAGGTGCGCGGCCTGGATTCCGGCGCCGATGCCTACCTGACCCGTCCGGTGGAGCCCGCCGTGCTGGTGGCCACCGTGCAGGCGCTGGTGCGCGCGCGCGTGGCCGAAGAGGCGATGCGGCATAGCGAGGCCAAGTTCCGCGCCATCTATGCGCAGGCCCCGGGCGGCATCGGCCTGCTGGACGGCGAAGGCCGCTTCGTCGGCGCCAACCCGGCCTTGCAGCAGCTGATGGGGCGGCCCGAGAGCGATCTCGCCGGCCAGTTGCTGGACGCCTTCGTGCCCGAAGGTGCGGTCCCCGCCGCGCGCGAACTGATGCGCCGCACCGGCGGCCATCCGCCGGCGGAGATCCCGGTGCTGCGCCCGGACGGCGTGCAGAACCACCTGGAGTGGAGCGTCTCGCACGACGTGGAGCCGGGCCTGCACATGGTGCTGGTCAACGACATCTCCGAACGCCTGTTGCTGGAGCAGCAGCGGGGCGAACTGCTGGAGCGCGAGCGCGTGGCGCGCGCCGAGGCCGAGCGCGTCAACCGCACCAAGGACGATTTCATCGCCGTGCTCTCGCACGAGTTGCGCACGCCGCTCAACGCCATCGTCCAGTGGACGCACGTGCTGATGAAGAGCGGCGGCACGCCCGAGCAGCAGCGCGGCCTGGCCGCCATCGACCGCAACGTCAAGATCCAGGGCCGCATGATCACGGACCTGCTCGACATGTCGCGGCTGGACACCGGCAAGCTGCCGCTGCAACGCGAGCTGCTTGACCCGCTGGAGCTGGTGCAGACAGCGGTGCAGGCGATGCAGCAGTCGCTCGAAGACAACGGCAACACGCTGGTGCTGGAGGCGAATGCGGCGGGCGGCGGTGCCTTCCGCGCCATCCTGGCCGACGGCGCGCGGTTGCAACAGACGCTCTGGAACCTGATCACCAACGCCGTCAAGTTCTCGCCGCGCGGCGCGCGCATCTGGATCCGGCTCGATGAGGACGACGAGGGCCTCTCGATCACCGTCCGGGACGAAGGGCAGGGCATGACGGCCGAATTCATGCCGCATGCCTTCGAGCGCTTCACGCAGTCGCACACGCTGAACAACCGCGGCCGCGGCGGGTTGGGGCTGGGCCTTTCCATCGTCAAGCAGCTGGTCGAGGCGCACGGCGGCACCGTCACGGTCGCCAGCGCCGGGCTGGGACAGGGCACCACCTTCACCTTGCGCCTGCCGGCCGAGGCCACGGCCGTGGGCAGCGCCCCGCCGGACAGCGGCCTGGGCGGCGGCGACAGTGTCTTCGGCAGCCTGGACGACGAACCGAGCCTGGATCCGATGCTGCCGCAGGTGCGCCTCCTGATCGTCGAGGACGACCGCGAGGCCGGCGCCATGCTGCAACTGATCCTGCGCGACCGCGGCGCCGAGGTGGGCCTGGCCCACGACGTGCAGAGCGCACTGGCGCTGATTCGCCAGGGTCAGCTTGATTTAGTGGTTAGTGACATCGGCATGCCCGACCAGGACGGTTACGATCTGATCCGCGAAGTGCGCCGCCTGGAGGCGGCTTCGCCCGGCGCCCCGCGCCTGCCCGCGATCGCGCTGACGGCGTTTGCCCGTGCGCAGGATCAGGAGCAGGCCCTGGCCGCCGGTTTCGACCTCCACTGCGCCAAGCCCGTGCGGCACGCGCAGCTGGTCCAGATGATCCGCGCGCTGCTGCTGAGGCAGGGCGCACTGCGCCGTCATGAAGGCAGCGCAAAATGAAGAAGAACACCAAGAAGCAGAGTTCGGAATGCACCGAGCCGGTGACCTCAAAGGGTCGCGAAGACGTGAAGTTCTCGCGTGGTGAGAAGATTCAATCGATTGAGCAGCGAACATGGTGACGGAAGACGTGAGAGTTCTGGTTGTCGATGACAACCGCGATACGGTGGAGGCTCTGGCGCTCTTGCTGGAGATGGACGGGTATGCCGTGAAGACGGCAGAGGGCGGCGCACAAGCCCTGGATGTGATCGAGGAGTTCGATCCCATCTGCGTGCTCATGGACATCAACATGCCGGACCTGGACGGGCATGAGTTGTCGTCGCGGCTGCGAGAACGCTACGGCCGCGACATCACGCTGATCGCCGTGACGGGCTGGGGGCATGCGGACGAACGCATCGCGCCGGGCTTCGCCACGTTCGACCACTACCTGCGCAAGCCGGTGGACGTGAACCAGCTGAAGAAGCTCCTGCCGCCGGTTTGAGGCGTTAGCACGCGGCCTCAGGCCATCGTCACGAACATCGCCACGGCGGCCGCGGCCATCACGGCCGTGGCGATCCAGCCCACCACCGCCGTGAAACGCGGGACGGTGTGGGGGCCCAGCAGCTTCTCCGAGCTGCCCACGATCAGCAGCAGCGCCATCACCGGCACGGCCACCACGCCGTTGATCACCGCACTCCACACCAGCGCCTTGATCGCGTCGACCTGGAACAGGCTCAGTGCGGTTCCCAACAGCGTGGCGGCCAGGATGATGGCGTAGAAGCCGCGCGCATCCTGGAAGCGCTTGGACAACCCGGCGCGCCAGCCGAACACATCGCTGACCGCATACGCAGCCGAACCGGCCAGCACGGGGATCGCGAGCAGGCCGGTGCCGATGATGCCCAGCGCGAAGATCGCCAGCGCCAGCTTGCCGGCGATCGGCTCCAGCGCCGCGGCGGCTTCGGCCGATGAATGCACCTCGGTGTGACCGTTCAAGTTGAGCGCCACGGCCGCGCAGAGCACGATGCAGAGCGCGATCGTGTTGGACAGCCCCATGCCGATCAGCGTGTCCTGGCGGATGCACTTCAGGTGGGTCTTCACCTTGGCCGGCGTGTGCGCGCTCGCCGCCCCCTGCGGCTTGCACTTCTGGTCTTCCACTTCCTGCGTGGCCTGCCAGAAGAACAGGTAGGGCGAGATGGTGGTGCCGAGCATTGCCACCACCATCGCTGCGTAGTCCTTGACCGAGTTGTTGCCCAGGTGGTCCCACGGCATCGCCGCCTCGGCCAGCGCGCGCTTCCACGGCACGTTCAGGATGAACAGCACCGCCACGTAGGCGAACAGCACGAGCGTCAGCCACTTGAGCGTGCGCACGGTCTTCTCGTACGAGAAGTAGACCTGCGCGGCGGTCGAGATGAGCCCGAACCCGATCACGTAGAGCCACTGCGGGCCGTGCACGAGCAGGCGCAGGGCGTCGGCCATGGCGGTCACGTCCGCGGCGATGTTGATCGTGTTGGCGACCACCAGTGCCACGACCACGCTGACGGTCAGCCAGCGCGGGCACAAATGCGCCATGTTGGAGGCCAGCCCGCGCCGCGTGATGTAGCCGATGCGCGCCGAGATCAGCTGCACGGCGATCATCAGCGGCGTGGTCAGCAGCACGGTCCAGAGCAGGCCGAAGCGGAACTGCGCCCCGGCCTGGCTGTACGTGGCGATGCCGCTGGGGTCGTCGTCCGCCGCGCCCGTGATCAGGCCGGGGCCGAGGCGGCGAAGGACGTTGGTGGCGTCTTCGGCCGGCTCGGGCTGGGCGGTGGACGCTTCGGCGGCTGTCATCGGCGCGTTCAATGGCCCATCAACTGCTGCTTGCGCTCGGCCATCTGCCGGCCGAGTTCCACCAGATCGAGCTTCGTCTTGCGCGCCTTCGGGAACATCTCCGTCTGCTCTTCCTTGACGTGGTGCTTCACGAATTCGCTCATCACCTGAATGCGCGCGTCGAAGTCTTCACCGACCGGCTCCTGGCCCTGCACCTGAGCGATCAGGTCCTTGATGGAACCGTGCTCGACACGGGCCTCGGGCACCAGCTCCTTGTCTTTCAACGCGATCTTCACGGCGGGGTAGAAGATCTCTTCCTCGATCGTCGTGTGCACGGTCAGCTCGCGGCAGATCGTCTCCACCAGGCGGCGCTTCACGTTGACCGAGCGCGCCTTCTTGTAGTCCTCGAACAGGCCGTCCACCTTCTTGTGGTCGGCGCGCAGGAGGGCGACGGCGTCCTGCTGGCGTGCGGCGCGCTTGGTCGCAGGCTTGACGGCCGGTTTGGCGCGGGTGGCGGTGCGTTGTGCGGTGGCGCGATGAGCGACGGGTGCGGTGGGCATGGCGTGTCTCCGGATCTCAGTGAGGGGGCTTGCTGATCATGAGCCGGTGCTCCGCTTGTTTCGGCCGGTTAACGCGCATTTCCGGCGTAGTCCTTGGAGAAGGTTGTAGGACCGATCGGGTCGCGCCGCGCCGCTGATCCGCGAACGCGCCCTTGTCCGACATGCGCGGCGCGCTCAGTGCCTAACCTTGACTTCCAACGCAACCGCCGACGGAGTCCCGCCATGAAGAACCATTCATCCACTGACAAGGCGAGCAAGGCCGCGCCTCCCGAGACGGCCAAGAAGCAGCCCGCCGCGCCCAAGCCCAGCCGCTCCAACGCGGTTCGCGAGGACGACGCCACCGGCCACGACCCGCTCTCGCCCAAGGGCACCGTCGAGCAGCACTCCCACATCGGCCCGCAAGGCCAGCAGTGACCCCGAACACCCAGGAGATGACCATGCCCAGAGGTGACAAGTCGTCGTACACCGACAAGCAAAAGCGCCAGGCCGAGCACATCGAGACCGGCTATGAAGACCGCGGCGTGTCCAAGGACGAGGCCGAGCGCCGCGCCTGGGCGACGGTGAACAAGGAATCGGGCGGCGGCAAGAAATCGGGCTCGGGTCGAGCGCATGCCGCGGAGGGTCACCACCATGGCAAGAACGGTCGGTGAGCTGCTCACCACGACCCTCGGCGACATCGGCGCCACGCAGGTCTTCGGCATCGTCGGCGATGCGCTCAATGTCTTCACCGAAGCAATCCGCAAGGACGAGCGCATGCGCTGGCTCGGCGTGCGGCACGAGGAAGGCGCGGCCCTCGCGGCGGCCGGTCAAGCCAAGCTGACCGGCCGTCTCGGCGTCTGCGCCGGCACGGCCGGCCCGGGGGCCACGCACCTGATCGCGGGCCTGTACGAGGCGCAGCACGACCACGCCCCAGTGCTCGCCATCTCGGGCGATCTGCCCACCAGCAAGAGCGGCTTCGACTACCTGCAAGCCGCCGACCACGTGCAGGCCTTCCGCGACACCACGGTCTACGCCGCGTCGATCACCTCGGCCGACGCCGCACCCGAGCAGATCCACGAGGCCATCGCCGCCGCCTACGGCAAGCGCGGCGTCGCGCTCTTGAACATCCCGCAGGACATCTTCGGCGCCAAGACCTCGAAGGCCGTGCCGAGCCTGGCCACGCTGCGCCGCTACCCGGAAGTCGTGCCCAACCCGGCCGACATCCGCAGCGCCGCCGCGCTGATCAACGCGGCGAAAAAGGTGACGCTGTTCGTCGGCCATGGCGGCGCAGAAGCGCGCGAGGACGTGCTCGCATTGGCGCGGCGGCTCAAGGCGCCCATCGTGCACACCTACCGCGCGCTCGACCAGTTCGATTTCGACGAGCCCAACGTCGTCGGCGGCCTCGGCCTGATCGGGTCCAAGGCCGGCCATGAAGCGGTGAATCGCTGCGACCTGCTGCTGATGATCGGCACGGACTATCCCTACACCGAGTTCCTGCCGCAGAAGGCGCAGGTCGTGCAGATCGACGAACGCGCCTTCGCCATCGGCCGCCGCGTGCCCGTGGCGCAGGCCATCGTCGGCTCCTGTCAGCCGGCCGTGGCGGCGCTCGTCAACGAGGTGCTGGAGAAGACCGACACGGCCTTCCTCGCCGCCACGCAGAAGACCTGGCACGCCTGGCGCGAGATGCTCGACAAGAAGGCCGACCCGATGCGCAGCCTCGACGTCATCCACCCGCAGGCGCTGGCGCGCTCGGTCAGCGACCTGGCGGCGGACGACGCCGTGTTCTGCGTGGACACCGGCGAGGTCACGCTCTGGACCGCCAACTGGCTGCGCCCGCGCGGCCGGCAGGCAATCACCGGCTCGTACAACAACGCGGCGGTCGGCACCGCTCTGGGCATGGCCAACGGCGTGCAGGCGCTGGACACGAGCCGGCAGGTGATCGTGATGTGCGGGGACGGCGGCTTCGGCATGCTGATGCAGGAGTTCGCCACCTCTGTCCAGCACGGGCTGCCGATCAAGGTGATCGTGTTCAACAACCGCGGCTGGGGTCTTGTCCATCTCGAAATGGAAGAGGCCGCGCTGCCCGCCTTCAAGCCCGGCGTGGGCATGCGCAATCCGGACTTCGCGATGTTCGCCAAGTCCTGCGGCGGGCAGGGCTTCACGGTGACGAAGCCGCAGCAACTGCGCGACGTGCTGGGCCGCGCGCTCGCCGCCACCGGTCCCGTGGTGGTGGACGTGGCCGTCGATCCGTCTGAAATCCCGGCGATGCCGCATCTGGACCTGGACAAGATCTGGAAGTTCGGCTTCGGCAAGGCCAGAGAGGTGTTCCATGTCTGATGCGAAGAGCAACGATCAAGCCGCGTTCATGCTTGCCGTGCGCCGCCGTGGTCTGCTGACGGGCTCGGCCGCCGCGGCGCTGGGCAGCGCCACGGGCCTGCTGGCGCCGCAGCCCGCCAGCGCCGCACCCATCGACGCGCCGGTGCCCGATCCGCGCGGCGCTCTCGCCGTCGACCTCACAGTCAACGGCGAAGGCCACCGCCTCCAGATCGACCCGCGCACGACGCTGCTCGACGCGCTGCGCGAACACCTGGGCCTGACCGGCACCAAACGCGGCTGCGACCACGGCCAGTGCGGCGCCTGCACGGTGCACGTTGACGGCAAGCGCGTGCTGTCGTGCCTGACGCTCACCGCCGCCGTGCGTGGCCCCATCGTCACCATCGAAGGCCTGGCCGAACCCGGCGGCGCGCTGCACCCGATGCAGCAGGCCTTCATCGACTGCGACGCCTTCCAGTGCGGCTACTGCACGCCGGGCCAGATCATGAGCGCCGTCGCCTGCATCCGCGAGGGCCATGCCGGCTCGGACGAGCAGATCCGCGAGTCGATGAGCGGCAACCTCTGTCGATGTGCGGCCTACCCGCACATCGTCGAGGCGGTGAAGCAGGCCAAGGGCGCGATGCCGTCCGCAAGCTGAGGAGCTGCCATGCAACCGTTTCGTTATGTGCGCGCCGACGACATTCCTTCCGCCGTCCGCGCCTCCAACGCCGCCAGCGCCTTCCTCGCCGGCGGCACCAGCCTCGTCGACTGCATGAAGCTCGACGCCGTGCGCGCCGAAGCGCTCGTCGACATCAACGGCCTGCAAGCCACGCACGGGCGCATCGAGATGCGGCCCGACGGCCTCTACCTTGGCGCCCTGGTGCGGATGGCGCAACTGGCCGAGCATGAGGGCGTGAACCGCGACTACCCGGTGCTGGCGCAGACGATGCGCTTCGCTGCGAGCGCGCAGCTGCGCAACATGGCGAGCCTGGGCGGCAACGTCTTGCAGCGCACGCGGTGCTCCTACTTCCGTGACACGCGCTGGACCGCGTGCAACAAACGCGATCCGGGCTCGGGTTGCGCGGCGATGGAAGGCGTGAACCGCAAGCACGCGGTGCTGGGTGTGGCGGACCGCTGCATCTCTGCGTATCCAGGCGACTTCGCTCAGGCGCTGGTGGCGCTCGATGCGCGCGTGCAGATCGCGGGCGCGAATGGCGCGCGGGCGATCCGTTTCGAGGATCTGCACCGTGGCCCGGACACGCCGCATCAGGAGACCGTGCTCCAGCCTGGCGAGCTGATCACCGGCTTCATGGTGCCGGCCGGCGCATGGACGCGCCGCTCGCTCTACCTGAAGGTGCGCGACCGCGCGAGCTACGAGTTCGCGTTGGCCAGCGCTGCCGTGGGCCTGGACCTGACGCCCGACGGCACGGTGCGTGAAGCGCGCCTCGGTCTCGGCGGCCTGGCCTACAAGCCTTGGCGCGCGCATGCGGCCGAAGACTTCCTCAAAGGCCGCAAGCTCGATGCGCAAAGCGCCGCGGAAGCCGGGCGCGTAGCCTTGCAAGGCGCGCAACCACGCACGGGCAACGCCTTCAAGGTGCAGCTCGGTGCGCGCACCGTCGAACGAGCGCTGCTGCAAGCGGTGCAGCTGAAGACTTCGGAGGTTTGAGATGGACAACACCACGACCTCCACCAAGATCGGCACGCCGACCTCGCGCGTCGACGGCCGCCAGAAGGTCACCGGCGCGGCGCGCTACGCCGCCGACCATCCGGCGATCCGCCCCGCCTATGCGTGGCTGAAGACGTCGTCGATCGCCAAGGGCCGCATCGTCGCCATCGACGATCGCGCCGCCCGCGCCGTGCCCGGCGTGCTGGGCATCTTCACCTACCAGAACATCGGCAACATCGACCCCGGCAAGACCTTCTCCGAGAAGGGCTTCATGGGCAGTTCGATCGCGCCCTTGCAGCAGCAGATCCTCTACGACGGGCAGGTCGTCGCGCTGATCGCGGCGGACACGCCCGAAGCTGCGCGCGAAGCGGCGATGTTGCTCGACGTGCGGTACGCGGAAGACCCGCCGGCCGCGGGCTTCGGTAGCAATGGCTTGAAGTCCGGACCCGCGCATCCGCCCAAGCCGGGCGTGCCTCCCCCGCCGCCCGATCCGAAGGTCGGCCACTTCGACGCGGCTTTCCCGGCCGCAGCCGTGAAGATCGACGCCCAATACGCCACGCCCACGCAGCACCACAACCCCATCGAGCTGTTCTCCACCACCTGCGCCTGGAGCGGCGGCAACAAGCTGACGGTGTGGGAAGGCAGCCAGAACGTCTCGGGCTACAAGTGGGGCCTGGCGCAGCAGCTCGGCATCCCGGCGGACGACATCCAGATCATTTCGCCCTTCGTCGGCGGCGCCTTCGGCTCGCGCGGCTCGCTGACGCAGCGCACGGCCATCGTCGCGCTGGCGGCGCGCGCCATCGGCCGGCCGCTGAAGCTGGAGACCACGCGCGCGCAAGGCTTCACCATCGGCACCTACCGCGCCGAGACGCGCCAGCGCGTGCAGCTCGGCGCGCAGGCGAACGGCAAGCTCGTGGCGATGAATCACGAAGGCGAGGAGATCACGAGCCGGCCGGACGACTACAAGGTCTCCGGCGTGGACACGACGACGCGCCTCTACGCCTGCCCGAACATCGCCTCCAAGGTGACCATGCTGCACGCCGACCGCAACACGCCCGGCTTCATGCGCAGCCCGCCCGAGACACCGTACCTGTTCGCGCTCGAATGCGCGATGGACGAGCTGGCCTACGCGCTGAAGATGGACCCGGTCGAGCTGCGCCGCGTGAACGACACGAAGAAGGAACCGATCGGCGGGCTGCCCTACACCTCGCGCCAGCTGATGCCGTGCTTCGATGCGGCGTCGAAGGCCTTCGGCTGGTCGCACCGCACCGCTGCGCCGCGATCGATGCAGGACGGCGACTGGCTCGTCGGCATGGGCTGCGCGTCGACCATCTACCCGACCACGATCGCCCCGGCCACCGCCCGCGTGCGACTCACGCCGGCCGGCCGCGCCACCGTGCAGACCGGCACGCACGAGATCGGCAACGGCGCGTACACGGCGGTGGCGATCACGGCGTCCGACAGGCTCGGCATTCCCATCGAGCACGTGGACGTGGTGATCGGCGACAGCGAGCTGCCGCCCGCGCCGGTGGCCGGCGGATCGAATTCGACGGCGAGCGTGTGCAACGCCGTGGCGCTGGCCTGCGAGAAGATCAACCAGCAGCGCAAGGCGCTGAAGGGCAGATCAGCCAACGGTGCGCTCGAAGCCTATGCCGAGAACCTGCCGCACGGCGCCAAGCCCGAACAGATCGGGCTGCTCTACAAGGGTGTCTCGTCGATCGGCGGCGGCTTCCGGCTGAAGGACCGCGTTCAGGCGGCGTTCGGCGCCTCGTTCGCCGAAGTGCGCGTGCATGCGCGCACAGGCGAGATCCGCGTGCCGCGCGTCGTCGGCGCCTATGCCTTCGGCCAGGTCGTCAACCCGAAGGCGGCCGAGAGCCAGCTGATGGGCGGGCAGATCTGGGGCGTGAGTTGCGCGCTGCACGAGGGCACCGAGATCGATGCGCGTGCGGCCCGCTACGTCAACGCCGACCTCGCCGAATACCTGATCCCCGTGAACGCCGACATCCCGAGCCACCAGGTGATCATCCTGCCCGAGCACGACCGGCAGGTGAACGCGCTGGGCATCAAGGGTGTCGGCGAACTCGGCAACGTGGGCATGAATGCGGCCGTCGCCAACGCCGTGTTCCATGCCACCGGCGTGCGCGTGCGCAAGCTGCCGATCCGGATCGAAGATTTGCTGGCCTGAAGGAGACCGCCATGAGCACGACAACGACAACGAAGAAGACGGACGCACCGAAGGCCGACGCGGAGAAACCCAAGCTGCCGCACGAGCGCGACGAGTCGTCGGGCAAGGGCTCGACCTCGACGCAGGGCAAGGGCGCTGCCGGCGAGAACCAGCAGCGGGTGGGCAAGCAGGCCCACGACGACATCCAGAGCGGCCAGGTCGACACGGACATGCACGGCAAGGCGGGGCTCGATGCCGAAAAGCGTGACGCGCTGACGAAGAATCCGTAAAGGATTGCGGTTATGCCGCCGGCAGATCCTTGAGCTTCTGCTCGACGACAGCGAAGTCCACCGGCTTGACCAGGTGAGCGTCGAAGCCGGCCGCCGTGGTGGCCTTGCGGTCGGATGGCTGGCCCCAGCCGGAGATGGCGATCAGCGCCAGCGCCGGGGAGGTTGCAGGCGAGGGCAGGGCGCGCAGCTGTTTCGCGACGTCGATGCCCGACATGTCCGGCAGGCCGATGTCCAGCAGCACTGCGCGCGGGCGTTGCTGCGCAAATCTGTCGAGCGCTTCCTGGCCCGTGTAGGCAGTGCGCACACTGAAGCCCGAAAGGCGCAACGCCTCGGCCAGCGCATCGGCGCTGTCCACGTTGTCGTCGACGACGAGGATCGGATCGACGGAGCGTGCGGTCATCTCTGTCGCCTGCGAATGCGAGCTTTCGGCCGCAGCGCGCGGCGCCTCCGTCAACGGCAGACGAATCTCGAACCGCGTGCCGCGCACCGCCGGGTTGTGGCCGGCGCGGATCGAGCCGCCGTGCAGTTCCACCAGGCGACGCGACAAGGCCAGGCCGATGCCCAGCCCGGGCGGCGCGGTGCCCGTGTTGTCGAGCCGAGTGAACATCTCGAACACGCGCAGCAGCTGGTCTTCGGGAATGCCGATGCCGGTGTCCGTCACCGTCAGCACGGCGTGTGCGTTGAAGGCTTGCAGCTGCACCTGGACCTGGCCCGGGTTGCGGCTGTACTTGGCGGCGTTGTCGAGCAGGTTGCCGAGCACCTGTTGCAGCCGCGTCGCGTCGCCGCGAATCCAGACGGGTTCGGCGGGGGCGTCGACCGAGACTTCCTGCTGACGCTCGCTCAGCACCGGCCCCGACACATCGAGCGCTCCGGCGATCACGCTGCGCAGGTCGATGCTTTCCAGGTGCAGCGGGATCACGTCGCGGGTGATGCGGCTGATGTCGAGCAGGTCGTCCAGCAGCCGCGCCATGTGGGCGGACTGGCGGGCGATGATTTCCTGCACGCGTTCACGCTTGGGCTCCGGCACCGCGGGCCGCTGCAACACGGCCAGCGCGTAGCGGATGGAGGCCATCGGGTTGCGCAGCTCGTGCGCCAGCGTGGCGAGGAAGGCGTCCTTGCGGCGTGCGTCCTCGAGCAGTTGCTCCTCCGCCGTCTGGCTGGCCCGCAGGGCGAGGTGCGTGGCGGTGATGTCGACCGTGATGCCCGAGAGCCGCAGCGCGCGGCCGCGCTGATCGTCGATGGTGACGGCGTCGGTCTGCGTCCAGACGGTGTCGCCGCCGCCCGGCGCCATGCGGCAGACGAAGGTCACCGGCTCGCCCGACTGCACGGCCGCTGCGCAGGCGCGCCGCGCCTCGGCCACATCCTCCGGATGCATGGAGGCGAACATGTCTTCCATCTTGCGCCACGGCGCGCCGAACAGCGCCTGGGCGTCGCCGGCCACCGAGCCGCTGCTCGAGCGCAGGTTCCAGTCCCAGGCCACCATGCGCCCGGCCGATAACGCCATGGACAAGCGGCGTCGCGTCATGCGGTCGCGCGCCATCAGCTCGCCCGTCCACGAAGACACCGCCGCCACCACGATGCCTGCGGCGATGAACAGGGCGATCAGGACGAAGTCGGAGACCTTGGCGATCGGCCAGATCTGTCCGACAGGATCGATCCAGCGGTCCAGCACGGTCAGCGCCGAGGCGATCAGGAGCGCCAGCGCCGGCCAGATGCCGCAGGCCAGGCCGACGAACACCAACGCCGGGAAGTAGGGCAGCAGCGGCGCCCGGCCCTCCAGCATTGGCTGCAAGAGCATGTTGAAGCCGGTGGCGGCGAGGTAGATCAGCGTGGCCACGAACCAGCGCAGCCATGTCCGTTCCAGCATGTCGCGGAAATCCTTCTGAGGTGATCTTGAGCGGGGCGAGAGATCCGCGGCCAGAATGTAAGCCGCGCGACCGCGCTCCGCACACGCGGACGGCCCGCCTGCACCTGAATGCGGCGCCGTCCTACAGACGCCCGACCGATGAAAACCCAGCCCACCCCCGTTCCGCTCGACAAGGCCTACCGGCTGCTCAACCACGGGCCGACCGTGCTCGTCTCCGCCCGCCACGAAGGCGTGACTGACGTGATGGCCGCCGCCTGGTCCTGCGCGCTGGACTTCGCGCCGCCCAAGCTCACCGTCGTGCTCGACAAGGCCACCCGCACGCGCGAGCTGGCTGAAGCCGCCGGGCAGCTCGTGATCCACGTGCCGAACGCGGCGCAGCTGCAACTGACCTATGAAGTGGGCCATCGCAGCCTGCACGACGAGGCCGACAAGCTCGCGCGCAGCGGCGTCGAGCTGTTCGACATGCCCGGGTTTGAATCGCTGCCTTTCGTCACCAGCTGCACGGCCTGGCTGGCGTGCCGCGTGATCCCCGAGCCGCACATCCAGCAGGCCTACGACCTGTTCGTCGTCGAGGTGATCGGCGCCTGGGCGGACCCGCGCGCCTTCAGCAACGGCCACTGGACCTTCGAAGCCGGCCCGCCCGAACTGCGCAGCCTGCACTACGTGGCCGGCGGCCGCTTCTACGTGATCGGCGACGCGAAGGACGCCGAGACAGGCTGACGGCTCACTTCGGACGCACGCGCGGCCGGCGCTGGTTCTCCGGCGTCAGCTGCCCGGCGCGCAGGTCCACCAGCGCGTCGGCCAGGCAGTCGGCCACGCGGCGCACCTCGGCCTGCATGGCGGTGTCGGCGTCGAGCGTCTCGTGGCTGTTCCAGTACGGGCCGAAGTAGCCGACGTAACGGTCCAGTTGGGCGTCAGGCGCGGCGATCAGGCCCATCCAGTCGAGCCAGTCCGTGAGGTTGCGGCGCAGAGACTCCACGCCCGCCACGTCGCCGTGCACGACCACGCCGTGCACGCGCCCGGCCAGGTGCTGCGGGTAGGACCAGCCGGCGCGCTCCAGCGCCTTGGCTTCCTCCACCTTCTTGCCGTGCGTGGTGCTCGGGTCGGGGTTGCCGCCGTCGGCGCAGACCATGCGGTCGATCATCAGCTTGAGCGGGCTCGGCGCCTGGTACCAATGCGTGGGCGTCACGATCAGCACGCCGTGCGCGGCGACCCAGCGCTCGTAGATCTCGGCCATCCAGTCCTCGGCCTGGCCGAGCGCGTGGTTCGGATAGCAGCTGCACGGCCAGTGGCAGAGCGGCATGGCGGTCGAGACGCAGCCCTTGCACGGGTGGATCACGCGGCCGTATTCGGAGGTGAGCAGGCTCAGGTCGAGAAAGTCGACCTCGACGCTGCGGGCCTTGAGCTGTTCGGCCGCCAGCTGCGCGAGCCGCCAGCTCTTGGAGATCTCGCCGGGGCAGCTGCCGTCATTGCGCGCACCGCCGCAGATCACGAGCGTGCGCGTCGGGCTCGTCGGCCAGAGTTCCTGCACGGCCTGGAGGCGGTCGTGCGTGGTGCGCCATTCGGTCGAGAGTTCGTACGCCGGGTCCGCGTAGCCCTCGCCGGCGGGATGGGTGCGCGGCGCCTTGCGGCCGTCCTGGTGCGCCTGCCAGGCGATCTCGGCGAGGCGCTCGATCGCGTCGCGCTCGGGCTCGTAGGCCGGGTCGTCGAAGCGGCGGCGAAAACGCAGGATGAACTCCGATCGGTCGAGGGCCGGGGGCTGCTGGCCTTTGCGTGCTTCGCTCATCTGGTGCGCTCCGGCAGGGGTGTGGATTTGCAGGATCGCAGGCGCCGCGTGGCCAGGGCGTAGGACGTTGCCGGGTCCTACGGGCGCGGGACGGCTTCCCCTACAGGCGGCGCTGCACGGCTGGGCCATAACTGAATCACTCAGCGCAAGTTCGCGTTGCAAAGGAGACGGTCATGGGACATAGCAGTTTGGTCGGCACGGACAAGGCGCCGCTAGAAGCCCAGGGGCGCGATGACAAGGCCCTGGGGCCGAGCGACAGTTCCGACTCCGCCAGCGACCGCATGGGCGCCGACGCCGTGCCGAAGGCCGACCCGAACGAGCCGGTGGACGTCACACTGAGCCGGGATGTGGCGCACGAGTCGATCGAGCGCGAGGACGGGAGCGACGAACCGGAGGCGGGCGCCGACATCTCGGTGGACCGGGTGTTCGATGCCGAGGACGTGACCGCTGCGGGCGACGATCCGGCCGACGAAAGTGCCCCGGAGCCCCGCGTCAGGCCGCGCCGAAAGTGACGCGGAATTCGGCGCCGGGCTGCGGGAGCAAGTCTTCGTAGCTCAGCGTCCAGCCGTGTGCGGTGGCGATCTGCATGCAGATCGAGAGACCGAGTCCCGCGCCCGCATGCGCCGCGTTCTCGCCGCGCCAGAAGCGCTTGAACAGCTGCGGCCGTTCGTGCGGCGCCACGCCGGGTCCCTCATCGCTGATCGCGATGAAATCGCGCGAGAGCCGAACGGTCACCACGGCGCCGACCGGCGAGTGATGGACGGCGTTCTCGATCAGGTTCTTCACCAGCGTGGAGAGCGCGCCGGCATCCGCCTCGATCGGCCGCGAGGCGCAGTCCATCGCCAGTCTCAGATGCACATGGCGGCTCTCGGCGAAGCGCGCCACGTAGGCGACCGTCTCCTCGATCACCTGCCGCACGTCGATCCGACCGAACTGGAAATTCTGGATCTCGCTGACCTCGGCGAGCTGCAGCAGCTGCTGCACCTGCACCGCCATCGCGTCGATGTCCTTGAGCAGCAGTTCCCGGTTGGCGAGGTTGCCCAGTTCGATCTCGGCGCGCATCAGTGCCAGCGGTGTCTTCAGCTCGTGCGCGGCGGCGGCCAGGAATTCCTGCTGCACGCGGTAGCCGTGTTCCAGACGTTCGAGGGCACTGTTGAAGGCTTCCACCAGCGGCGCGACCTCGCTCGGCAGCCGCGCGCTGTCCACCCGCTGCGTGAGGTTGCCGGGCTGGATGGCAGCGGCGGCTTCCGAGGCTTCGCGCAAGGGCTGGACCACGCGCCGGGCCGTCCACAACGCAATGCCCGTGAAGACCAGCACCGCGAGCAGGCCCATCAACACTGCGCCTGAATAGAAGATGGCGCTGCCGTGCGCACGGATGCCCAGCGACAGCCGCTCGCTGCGCGCGACGCGCAAGGTGTAGCGGTGGCCGTCGTGCTCGAACGAACTCGCCAGCACCTGCAGGGTGACGGCGTCGCCCTTGAGGCGCGACTTGCGCTCGGTCGGCTGCAGCGCGGTCTGTCGCAGCACTTCCAGCGCCGGGCCGGGCGGCGAGGTGAACGCCTCGCGCCCCGCGTCGTCCAGCACCTGGAAGGCCATGTCCTTGCGCAGTGCGTCCATCGCCTCGGCGGCGCCTGCGTCGAGTGTGATTGCCTGCAGTCGACCGTCCGGCGCGAAGCGCAACGCTTCCTTCAGATGCGCCTCCTGGTTCTCGGGTCCTTCCCAGGAGAACGGCTCGGTCTGCAGCGCCAGCACGGCGGCCAGCCCAGCGCCGAGCAGCACCATCACGAGCAGCAGTGCGCCGACCGAGGCGAGCAGCGATCGGCCAACGAGGCTGCGCGGCAACCTAAGCCATTTTCTGGAGCGCGAAGCCATGAGCACGGATGTTGACGATCTGAAGCTCGCTGCCGATGCCTTGCAGCTTGCGCCGCAGCCGATGCAGCGCCACGTCCAGCGCGTTGGGCGTCACGGCCTCGCCGATGCCCCAGGCGGCGTCTTCGAGGCTGGTGCGCTTGAGTGTCTGGCCGCCGGCGCGCACCAGCGCGATCATGATCTGCAGCTCGGAGGTGGAGAGGGTGATCGACTCCTGCTCCCACTCCATGCAGCCGGCCTCGGGCCGCACGCGCAGGCCGGCGAATTCGGGGTCGAGGCTTTGCAGGCTCTGGGTGCGGCGCATCAGCGCGCGCACGCGCGCCACCATCTCCTGCATGGCGAAGGGTTTGGAGAGGTAGTCGTCCGCGCCGGCCTCCAGGCCATCCACACGGTCATGGATGGAGTCTCGGGCCGTCAGCAGCAGGCACGGGATCGTGTGACCGGCGCTGCGAAGGCGGCGCACCAGCTCGATGCCGTCGCCGTCGGGCAGGCCGCGGTCGATCACGGCGGTGGCGTAGTGCTTCTGCGCCAGCGGCGGGTAGGCCGAGTCGATGCGCGAGTAGATGTCCACCTCGATGCCCGCGCCGGTCAGCGCCTGCGCGATCAGCGCGGCCAGCCGGGCGTGGTCCTCCACGAGCGCGATCCTGTTCATGCCGCCATCATCGCTCGACCGGATGACGGGGGTTTCAGAAGCGGTGCACGTAGCCGAGGAAGAAGCCCGGCGCGGTCTTCTTGTCCACCAGCGAGCTGTCGGTGATGCCCTTGCCGTAGGCCTTGACGGTGGCGTCGGCGAAGACGGTATTGCGCGCATCGATGCCGAAGCCCAGGCGCAGGCCGGCTTCGGCGTTCACCGTCGAGCGGCCGGTATAGGCGGCGCGCCGGGCGGTGGCTTCCGAGCCCATCACGCCGTAGTAGTAGTCCACGTACTTCTTGTCGACGAACTCGGCGCCGAGGTGCGGCGTCAGCATGAAGGAGCCGAAGCGGAAGTCGTGCTCGGCGCCGAGCTTGGCCTGGAGGCCTTTGCTCTTGCCGAGCGCGTCGCCCATCACTTCGAAGGAGAGGCGGCCCAACTCCGTGTTCCAGCGCACGGCGGGGCCGAGCCAGAGACTGCCGCGGCGGGTGGCCATGCCGTCGAGGATGGGGGCGTCGCCGGACTTGTAGCCGTCGCCTAGGGCGTACTTGGTGCGCAGGGAGAACCTGAAGCCTTCCGCGGAGCCGAGCTTCAGATCGACACCCAGGCCGGCGATGCGCACGTATTCGTTCTCGTAAGAGATGTTCGGGAAGGCGGCGATCCTCTTGTCGGAGCCCGTGTACGGGCGCGCGAAGCTGGCGACGCCGAGGCCGACGCGCCAGGGCGTGGCTTGCGAAGCGGCGTCCTCGACCTGCTCCTGCGCCTGGGCGGCGAACGGCGCCAGCAGGCAAGCCAGTGTGAGTGCGGGGAGGGCGTTAGCGGGGATGCGGTCGAACAAGGCGGCTCCTGGTGGGAAAGGTGATTCCGGCCGCGATGGTGGGGCCGCGCCTCTTACCCGATCCTTTCCGGTCCGCCGCGTCGGTGTCCTACAAGCCGCCCCGGCAGCGTCCCGCGAGAAATCTGTAACAGGATCGGCACCATGCAGGTGAACCAATCGGAGGAGACCTGCACATGAACACTGCCACCTACACCGCGGACCCGCTGACCACAGCCGGCGCCGCCTGCCCGACGAAAACCGGGCACAAGCACGCGCACAGCATCTGCTGGAGCGCGATCTTCGCGGGTGCCGCTGCGGCGGCCTCGCTGTCGCTGATCCTGCTGATCCTGGGCGTCGGCCTCGGCCTGTCCAGCGTCTCGCCGTGGGCGAGCGAAGGCATATCGGCCGAGTCCTTCGGCTGGGGCACGGTGGGTTGGCTGACGCTGACGCAGCTTGCCGCCTCGGGCCTGGGCGGCTACATGGCCGGCCGCCTGCGCGTGCGCTGGCAGGGCGTGCATGCGGATGAAGTTCACTTCCGCGATACGGCCCACGGCTTTCTCGCCTGGTCGATCGCGACGCTGGTGACGGCGGGCCTGCTCAGCTCGGCGGTCGGCTCGATCGTCAGCGGCGGTGCCAAGACCGCTGGCGGTGCAGCAGCGATGGCCACGGTGGCGACCGCCGCTCCGGCCGCAGGCGCAGCCGCCAGCGCGGCCAACGCCGGCACCGGCTACTTCACCGATGCGCTGTTCCGCAAGGACATGAGCGCGGCGGCCGCGGCGCCTTCCGCTTCGGCTCCTGCGGCTGCAACGCCGAAGACGATGCCTAACTCGATGCCTGCCGGCACAACCGGCAGCGACGACGGCAGCTTCATGCCCCGCAACGCCGAAGCCGGCCGCATCCTGGCCAACGCCTTGAGCACCGGCACCCTGCCGCCCGAAGACACGACCTACCTCGGCCAGATGGTGGCGCAGCGCACCGGCCTGTCGCAGGCCGACGCCGAGAAGCGCGTGACCGACACCTTCAATCGGGCCAAGGCGAAGGCGACCGCAGCCAAGGAAGACGCCAAGCAGGCCGCCGACAAGGCGCGCAAGGCCTCGGCGATGGCTTCGCTCTGGGTCTTCGTCTCGCTGTTGTTCGGCGCCTTCATTGCCAGCTTCCTGGCGCTGACGGGTGGCCGTCACCGCGACCAGTTCTGATCACACAACCCAAGGAGACCTACCATGCGCTCACTTCTTCTCTGGCTTCTGGGCGTGCCCATCCCCATCATCATCCTCATCGCCTTGTTCGTCCGATGACGCTCAAGTAACGGTCCAACCTGACGGGAGAATCCCATGGATACCAACGACAACAACGACGTGAATTCGGTGGACGAGATCTACCGCAAGCTGGTCAAGGGTGTCGGCCATGAATTCGTCAACGACGAGAACGTGGCCGAGCTGATCCAGCGTGCCGAAGCGGATGGCCGCTCGCACCTGGCAGCCGAGCTGCGCGAATGGCAAGCGCCCTGCTGATGCAATGACTGCAATGAAGAAGAGCGCGGCAGCCGGGAGGCTGCCGCGCTCTTGTGTGTCAGCGAATCAGGTCAGGCCGTCGGGTTGATCAGCTTCGCGTCCAGCGTGATCTCGGGCACGCTGGCCAGCGCCTTGGACAGCGGGCAGGCCTGCTTCGCGCCTTCCGCGATCTCCTGGAACTTCGCCTCCGTGATGCCCGGCACCTCGGCCTTGAGCTTGAGCTGGATGCGGTCGATCAGAAAGCCGTCGCCCTGAGCCGACAGCCGCACCTTGGCCGATGTGTCGATGCTGGCGGTGGCGTAGCCCGCTTTCTCGCAGGCAAAGGAAAACGCCATCGTGAAGCAGGCCGCATGCGCGGCGCCGAGCAGCTCTTCCGGGTTGGTGCCCGGCTGGTCGCCGAAGCGCGAGCCGAAGCCGTAGGGGTGCTGGTTGAGCGCGCCGGTCTCGGTGCTGATCTGGCCCTTGCCGGTCTTGCCGGCTCCCGTCCATACAACGCTGGCTGATTTTTCGGTCATCGCGGGGCTTTCAATCGATTGGGTTGAGGAAGACGCAAAGACAGGCCCGGCGCGAATGCGACCGGGCCCGGTCGGGGGTGCTCTCGAGGGGCTGCACGGGGTGCAAAAGGCCGCTCGGCTCCGACGGAACAAAGATAGTCGCACGGACCCGTGGCCGGCAGGTGAAGAGTGCGCCGTCTGCTTGACAGACGCGTCCTGCAACGGAGGGAGGGCGGTGTCGCGCGGATGGCTTCGAATCCGAATGTGAAAGGCCTCTTGTCCGACAGGCAGCCCGCGCGCGCCGCCTTACCTTTTCGAGGCGGTTCGCAAGGTGCGCCCGCGATTCCATATCGATCCCTTCGGAGTCCCTCATGTCTCACACGTATCGCCATTCCGCTTCCGAACATCCGCGCCACGGCAAGCATGCCGGCCACGGCCATCGCGGTTTCGAAGACTCGCGCAGCCACGACCGTTCGCTCGACGCGGAAGATCGCCGCGGCAGCGGCGCGTACAAGCACAGCCGCTACGACCTGGAAGAGCTGGAGATGGACCAGGAGATGGACGTGGAGCTGCGCAGCCACAAGATCCGCTGAAGGGCCCGCATGGCCCGGTCCGCGACCCGAACCTCCGCCTCGCCGCCGCTCGAGCGCTACAACGCCAAGCGCGACTTCTCGGTCACGGCCGAGCCCGAGGGGCGCGTCACGCGGGCCTCGCGCCGCAAGACGAAGCAGGGCGCTTTCGTGATCCAGAAGCACTGGGCCTCGCACCTGCACTACGACTTCCGGCTCGAGCTGGACGGCGTGATGGTCAGCTGGGCCGTGCCCAAGGGGCCGAGCTTCGACCCGACCGTCAAGCGCATGGCCGTGCATGTGGAAGATCACCCGATCAGCTACAACCGCTTCGAGGGCACGATCCCGAAGGGGCAGTACGGCGGCGGCACCGTCATCATCTGGGACCGCGGCAGCTGGGAGCCGGTCGGCGATCCGCGTGCGGGGCTGGAGGAAGGCAAGCTCGTCTTCCAGCTGCACGGCGAGAAGCTGGCGGGCCTCTGGGAGCTGGTGCGCACGACCAAGCGCGGCGACAAGAAGGACCAGTGGCTGCTGTTCAAGAAGCGCGGTGACGCGTGGGCGCGGGCTGGTGACGAGTACGACGTGCTGACGGCCTTGCCGGATAGCGTGGTGCAGAAGCCGCTGGGGCTCGTGGAGGAGCGCGAGCCGCGGGCGCAGGCGCCGGCATCGTCCGCATCGGCGGCTTCGTCGCCCGATCTTTCCAAGGCGAAGAAGGCCGCGCTGCCGCAAGCGCTTGAACCGCAGCTTGCCACGTTGGTGGCCGAGCCGCCGGCGTCGGGCGACTGGCTCATCGAGAACAAGTGGGACGGCTACCGCGTGCTGGCGCGCATCTCGGCGGGCAAGGTCAAGCTGCTCACGCGCAACGGCCACGACTGGACGGCGCGGCTGAAGTCGCTGGCCGACGAACTGGCGAACGTCGGCATCGATTCGGCCTGGCTCGACGGCGAGATGGTGGTGCTGAGCGACGCCGGCGTGCCGGACTTCAATGCCTTGCAGAACGCCATCGACTCGGAACACGCCGAGCACATCGTGCTGTTCCTGTTCGACGTGCCCTTCCTCGGGGGGCGCGACCTGCGCGGCGTGCCGCTGCGCAGCCGCCGTCAGGTGTTGCAGGCGCTGCTCGAAGGCCACACGTCGGACCGCATCCGGTTCAGCGAGGAGTTGCCCGCATCGCCTTCGCAGGTGCTCGACGCGGCGTGCCGCATCGGCCTGGAAGGCGTGATGCTCAAGCGTGCCGATTCGCCGTATGTCTCGCGGCGCAGCGACAGCTGGTTGAAGCTCAAGTGCCAGCGGCGGCAGGAGTTCGTCGTGGTCGGCTTCACCAACCGCTCGAATGCGTCGAAGCAGGTCGGTGCGCTTTTGCTCGGCTATCACGACGAGAGCGGCGTGCTGCATTCGGCGGGGTCGGTGGGCACGGGCTGGTCGACGCAACAGGCGGCGGAATTGCATCAACAGCTTCTGCCGTTGGAGACCGACAAGCCCGCGCTCGACCCCGAGGAGTTTGCACCCGGCCGCTGGACGCGCCGCGCGCGCGGCGCCGAGCGCTGGGTGAAGCCGAAGATGGTGGTCGAGGTGGCCTTCGGAGAATGGACGCCGGACGGGCGCATTCGCCACGCGAGCTTTCGCGGCGTGCGCAAGGACAAGGCGGTGAAGGAGATTCGTCGCGAGCAAGCCGAGGAGATCGCTGCGCCGGAAGCCAAAGGGGCCACGAAGTCCAAGCCTGCCGTGAAGATCTCCAACCCCGATCGCGTCATCGACACCTCCTCCGGTCTCAAGAAGATCGACCTCGTCCACTACTACGAGAGCGTGGCCGAATTCATCCTGCCCCACCTGAAGCAGCGGCCCGTCTCGCTGGTGCGCGCGCCGCAGGGCATCGCAGGGCAGCTGTTCTTCCAGAAGCATTCCGAAGCCAAGGTGAAGGGCTTGACCGAGCTGAGCGAGAAGCTCTGGCCAGGGCATGGGGCCTTGCTCGCCGTCGATTCGATCGAAGGCCTGATCGGCGCGGCGCAGCTCAACGTCGTGGAATTCCACACCTGGAACTCGACGACGAAGCACATCAACGAACCGGACCGCATCGTCTTCGACCTCGACCCGGGCGAGGGCGTGAGCTGGCCTAAGGTGCGCGAAGCGGCGCTGCTGATGCGCACGATGCTCGAAGAGCTCGGCCTGCGCGCCTGGCTCAAGACCAGCGGCGGCAAGGGCCTGCACGTGGTCGTGCCGCTGGCGCCAAAGCGCGGGTACGACGAGGTGAAGGACTTCTCGCACGCGGTGGTGGCGCACATGGCGAAGACCCTGCCGCAGCAGTTCGTCGCCAAGAGCGGGCCGGCGAACCGCAAGGGCAAGATCTTCATCGACTACTTGCGCAACGGCCTGGGGCAGACGACGGCGGCGGCCTTCTCCGCGCGTGCGCGACCGGGCCTCGGCGTCTCGATGCCAATCGATTGGGACGAGCTGTCCGCGATGAAGAGCGCCTCGCCCTGGACGATCGCCAACGCGCGCGAAAAGCTTTCCTTCGACAAGACGGACCCGTGGGCCGAATACTGGAAATCCAGGCAGACGCTTGCGAAGGCGCTGAAGGTGTTGAAAGTCGAATCCTAGGAGAGCACGCCATGGCGACCGCAAGCAAGAAGACCGCAGCAGCATCGAAGCGCACGAAGGCAACGAAGACAGCGAAGACGGCCAAGCCTGATTCCGCCAAGGCCAGCTCCCGCTCGCTCTGGAAAGGCGCCATCTCCTTCGGCCTCGTGCACGTGCCGGTCGCGCTGTACTCCGCCACCGCCGAGCACGACGTCGACTTCGACTGGCTCGACAAGCGCACGCTCGATCCGGTCGGCTACAAGCGCTACAACAAGCGCACGGGCAAGGACGTGAAGAAGGAAGACATCGTCAAGGGCGTCAAGCTCGCGGGCGGCGACGAATACGTCGTGCTGTCGGACGAGGAGATCCGTAACGCGTATCCCAAGCGCACCCGCACGATCGAGATCGAGACCTTCGTGAACGCGGCGGATGTCTCGTTCGTCTATCTCGAAAAGCCGTACTACCTCGCGCCCGAGGCCAAGGCCGAGCGCGTCTATGCGCTCTTGCGCGAGGCGCTCGAGCAGTCCGGCGTGATCGGTATCGCGCGTTTCGTGCTGCACAACAAGGAGCATCTGGCCGCGCTGATCCCGACCGGCCCGGCGCTGATGCTGGGCACGATGCGCTGGGCCAACGAGATCCGCCCCGCCGAAGGGCTGGACCTGCCGGAAGAGGGCGCCACGGCGAACCGGCTCAAGCCGGCCGAGCTGAAGATGGCGCAGCAGCTGATCGGCGAGATGACGACGAAGTGGAAGCCCGCCGACTACCAGGACGATTTCACGAGCGCCATCCACACGCTGGTGGCGAAGAAGGCCAAGGCCGGCAAGACGGCGAGCGTGAAGCCGCTGGAGGAGGCGCCGGAGGGCGAGACGGCCTCCAACGTGGTGGACCTGACCGAGCTGCTGCGGCGCAGCCTGGGCGGCAGGTCCAAGCCTGCGGCGAAGGCGGCGCCGACGAAGGCCGCCGCGAAATCCAAGCCGGCCCTCAAGAAGAAGGCCGCTTGAATCGCGCGTTAGCAGCTGGCGATCAGAACTGCAGGAAGCTGAACCCCATGCCGACGCTGGTCTGGCGGAAGTTGTAGTCCGTCAGCGTTTCGCCGTAGCCGTGGAACAGCTGCAAGTACCAGCGCAGGCCGTTGGGCTGGTCGCTGAAGACCGGGTACGTGTATTCGAATTGCAGCGCGCCGTACTTGGCGTCCTTGAGCGTCGTGCGGTAGAGCAGTTGAGCGGTCGACTTGCCATGCGCCCAGTTGACCTGGAATTCGCCGCGGCCGCGGTAGGAGACGAGGTCCGGGTTGTTGTCGGTGGCCGGGTCTTCCTTCAGGCGGCGCAGCAGCCGCGCGATGACAGACCAGTCGCCGTGCTCGAAGCCGGCGGCCAGGTTGATGCGGTTCCAGCTGCGCGAGAGCGGGTCGGACTGGCCGTTCGACTGGTGCGCCAGGCCGAGTTGCGTGTAGCGCCACTTCCAGTCGAAGGGCAGATTCATCACGCCCTCAGGCGTGGGCACGATGTAGATCAGCTCGGGCTCGTAGTCGCTGTTGCGAAAGGGCTTGGAGTCCTTGCCGTTCCAGATCTGCCAGAAGGCCTGCTGCGTGTACGCGGCCCAGAGGTCGGCGCCGGGCAGCAGCACGTCCTGCATGAGCTTGGTGCGCAGCGAGAGCTGGAACTTGGCTTCCTCGCGCTTGTAGTTGGGCAGCTCGACGGGCGTCTGGCTCGGCGATTGCGGCGAGCGGTTGATGTTGCTCGTCCAGTGCAGCGGCAGCACGTAGTTGGCCTTGTAGCCGACGAAGTTGAAGACGCCGCGCTTGTCCTTGGCGCCGAGTTCCCAGAAGCGCGAGAGCAGGCTCGGCGTCTCCTGCTGTTGCGCCTCGGCGGCGACGGAGACGGCGGCATCTTTCGGCGCCAGCAGCGAGGACGATTGCGGCTCGCTCTTCTCGTTCTCTTTTTGCAGAGCCTCGGGCGCGCTCTTGGGCGCACCGCCGGCGGGGTTCTGCGCATAGGCCGGCGGCGTGGTCGGCGCCGGCGCGCGGCCCATGGCCTTGTCGTAGCAGGCGAGGCGGTCGGCGGCGGCGCCGATGGCGGCGCACTTCTCGAGATCGGGGATGGCGGGCGGCGGCGCCTCCACTTGTGCAAATACGGGCGGCGCCAGAAGGGCCAGGAGCGCCAAGGCGCCGCTGGGTTTGGCAGGTCGTCGCGTCTTCGGCTTGTTCACATGGCTCCCCGTCAAAACATAGTCTGGGCTAGTTTATAGAGCCTCAGCGGCCGTCTTCATGACGGAGCGCGAGAGGTGGGCGTGTAGGTGGTGGTGAAGCCTTTGATCGGAAACACACCTGCTGAGGATTGAGCGTTGGGCCAGGACGTTCCCGCCCGCGTCCACCTCCGAACCCGCTTATGTCGGTGGCCGCGGGCGGGAACATCCTGGCCCCCCACCACCGAGCGATGCGTTCCGTGCACTGCAACCGCTGGTGGGTAGCCGCAGTGTTCCTCCCCCGGCCACCGACATAAGCGGGTTCGGAGGTGGACGGGGGAGGGACGCTGCGGCGGATCGCTCCACCCTCCGCAGTGCCTATCTGGGTTTGAAACTCTCCCCCATGAACTCCACAAACGCCCGCACCCTCGCCGCCATCTGATGCCTCTGCGGATACACCGCATAGATGTCCGCATCCGGTGTAAGACACTGCGGCAACACCCGCACCAACCGCCCGTTCTTCAAGTAGCGATCAATATCCCACTCCGCACGCATCAGGATGCCGTGCCCATCCAGCGCCCAGTTCACCGCAATCTCCCCGTCGTTCGTCGTCAACGTCCCGCGCGTCTTCACCGCCTGCGTCACCGCGCTGCGCCCCTTGCCGCTCGTCAGCCGCCACACCCCATACGCTTCCTCGCCCTGGCGGATGCCGATGCAGTTGTGCTTGCTCAGATCGCTCGGCACCTTCGGCGTGCCGTGCTTCCCCAGATAGGCCGGTGAGGCGCACAACAGCCGCCGGTTCGGCGCGATGTGCCGCGCGATCACCCGGCCATCCGGCGGGGCGCCGAAGCGGATGCAGACGTCGAAGGAATCGTCCGTCAACGCCGGCGGATTCACCGACAGCTGCAACTGCACCTCCACCTGCGGAAACTTCCGTACGAAGCGCGAGATCACCGGCGCCACATGGCTGCGGCCGAACCCTAACGTCGCGTTCACCCGCAACAGCCCCGTCGGCACCGCCTTCGCCACGCCGAGCAGCTGCTCCATGTCCTTGATGTCGCCGAGGATGCGCCGCGCGTGCTCCAGGTACAGCTCGCCCTCGGGCGTCAGGCTCATCCGCCGTGTCGTGCGGTTCACCAGCGAAACGCCCACGCGCGACTCCATCAGCGCCAGCCGCTTGCTCACCGCCGGCGTGGTGATGCCCAGTTCGCGGGCGGCGGCGCTCAGGCTGCCCGTGCTCGCGAGCGTCGAGAAGAAGCCCAGATCGGCCGGCTGGATCGCAGTGTTCATTGTTAGCCTCAGGTAAACAATGGATTCACTTTAGCCGCGATCGCAAAGGCCGTGTGTTTCCTAAAGTCGTCGCAAATCGACAGCTTTGACGGAGACATCCCCATGAAGACCTATCGCATCGCCACCATCCCGGGCGACGGCATCGGCAAGGAAGTGATTCCCGCCGGCCAGCAGGTGCTGGAAGTGCTGGCCGCCACGAGCAGCGGCTTCCAGTTCGAGTTCGAGAACTTCGGCTGGGGCGGCGACTGGTACCGCGCGCACGGCGAAATGATGCCGGCCGACGGCCTCGACGCGCTGCGCAGCAAGGACGCCATCCTGTTCGGCTCTGCCGGCGACCCCGATATCCCCGACCACATCACCCTCTGGGGCCTGCGCCTGAAGATCTGCCAGGGCTTCGACCAGTACGCCAACGTGCGCCCGACGCGCATCCTGCCCGGCATCGACGCGCCGCTGAAGCGCTGCAAGCCCGAGGACCTGAACTGGGTCATCGTGCGCGAGAACTCCGAAGGCGAATACGCCGGTGTCGGCGGCCGCGTGCACCAGGGCCATCCGATCGAGGCGGCGACCGACGTGTCGATGATGACCCGCGCGGGTGTGGAACGCATCATGCGCTTCGCCTTCAAGTTAGCTCAATCCCGCCCGCGCAAGCTGCTGACCGTCGTCACCAAGAGCAACGCCCAGCGCCACGCCATGGTGATGTGGGACGAGATCGCGACCCAGGTCGCAAAGGAATTCCCCGATGTGACGTGGGGCAAGGAGCTCGTCGACGCCGCCACCGCGCGCATGGTCAACAAGCCGGCCACGCTGGACACCATCGTCGCCACCAACCTGCACGCCGACATCCTCAGCGACCTCGCCGCCGCACTGGCCGGCAGCCTGGGCATCGCGCCCACCGGCAACATCGACCCCGAGCGCCGCTACCCCTCGATGTTCGAGCCGATCCACGGCTCGGCCTTCGACATCATGGGCAAGGGCCTGGCGAATCCCGTCGGCACGTTCTGGTCCGTCGTGATGCTGCTCGAACACCTGGGCGAACACGAAGCCGCTGCACGCGTGATGGCCGCCGTTGAACACGTGACAGCCAACCCCGCACTGCACACTGGCGACCTCGGCGGCACGGCCACCACCGTGCAAGTGACGAAGGCGGTGTGCGACCAGCTCGCCGCTAGCGCCGTACCCGCCATCGGCAAGGCGGCCTGAAGCGGGCCGAAGCCATGGACACCGTCGCGGCCCGCCAGCTGCTGCGGGCGATGTTCGATGCGACCATCGCGGCCGCGCAGCCGGCGCTTTGCGTGCCGCCTTTGCTGCCTGCGCCGCCGAAAGGCCGCCTGGTGGTGATCGGCGCGGGCAAGGCTTCGGCGGCAATGGCGCAGGCCGTGGAGGCGCACTGGCCAGGCCCGCTGACGGGGCTCGTCGTCACGCGCTACGGCTATGCCGTGCCGTGCGAGCGGATCGAGATCGTCGAAGCGGCGCACCCGGTGCCCGACGCAGCCGGTCTCGCGGCGGCCGAGCGCATGTTGAAGTTCGTCAGCGGCCTGACCGCCGACGACCTCGTGCTCTGCCTGATCTCAGGCGGCGGTTCTGCGTTGCTGCCCTTGCCGCTGCCCGGCCTCACGCTCGAAGACAAGCAGCAGCTCAACCGCGCGCTGCTCGCCAGCGGCGCCAGCATCGGCGAGATGAACTGCGTGCGGCGGCACCTCTCGGCCATCAAGGGCGGGCGGCTCGCTGCGGCCTGCCATCCGGCGCGTGTCGTGAACCTGCTGCTGTCCGACGTGCCGGGCGATGACCCGGTGGACATCGCCTCCGGCCCGACGGTGCCGGACGCGAGCACCTGCGCCGACGCGCTCGACCTCCTGCGCCGCTACGCGATCGACGTGCCGCCGGCCGCGCTCGCGCTGCTCGAATCCGGCGCGGGCGAGACTATCAAGCCCGGCGACCCGCGCCTGCCGCCGATCGAAACCCGGTTCATCGCCACGCCACAGATGGCCATGGAAGCCGCCGCGCAGGTCGCACGTGCCGCCGGCATAACGCCTTACGTGCTCGGCGACGCCATCGAAGGCGAGGCGCGCGACGTCGCCAAGACGATGGCCGGCATCGCGCTGCAAGTCGCCCGCCGCGACCAGCCGTTCGCCAAGCCCTGCGTGCTGCTCTCCGGCGGCGAGACGACGGTGACCGTGCGCGGCCCCGGCCGGGGAGGGCGCAACGTCGAGTTCGCCCTCGCGCTGGCCGTCGCGCTGCGTGGCGAGCCGGGCATCCACGCGCTGGCCGGCGATACGGACGGCGTGGACGGGCAAGAGGAAATCGCCGGCGCCTTCATCGCGCCGGACACGCTGGACCGCGCCTTCGCCAAGGGCATCCGCCCCCGCGAACGGCTCGACGACAACGACGGCCACGGCTTCTTCGAGGCGCTCGGCGATTCCATCGTCACCGGCCCGACGCTGACAAACGTGAACGACTTCCGCGCGATCCTGATCACGACCTAGACAACACCGACAACACTGGAGACAACATGACGTTCAAGAAAAGAAAGACCTCACTCGCCCGCCGCTCGCTGCTCACCGCGATGGCCGGCTCGCTGGTTCTCGCCAGCAGCGCGGCGTTCGCCCAGCCTTGGCCGAGCAAGACGATCACGCTCGTCGTGCCGTTCCCGCCCGGCGGCACGACCGACGTGCTGGCCCGCACGCTCGGCGAGAAGCTGACCACGGCGCTCGGCCAGACGGTGATCGTGGAGAGCCGCCCCGGCGCAGGCGCCACGCTCGGCGCCGCCTACGTCGCCAAGTCGCAGCCGGACGGCTACACCCTGCTCGTCGGCGCCGTGCATCACACGATCGCCACCAGCGTCTACAAGAAGCTGCCCTACGACTTCCAGAAGGACTTCGCGCCGATCACGACGATCGCGCTCGTGCCCAACGTGCTGACCGTCAACGTCTCGACGCCGGTGAAGAACGTGGCCGAGCTCGTCGCGATGGCCAAGGCGCAGCCGGGCAAGCTGACCTTCGGCTCGAACGGCAACGGCACGGCGCAGCACCTGATCGGCACGCAGTTCCAGAACATGACCGGCACGGAGCTGGTCCACATCCCCTACAAGGGCAGCGGCCCGCTCGCGACGGACCTGCTCGGCGGGCAGATCACGATGTCGTTCGACACCGTCACGCCGGTGCTCCCGCACATCAAGGCCGGCAAGCTGCGCGCGCTGGCCGTCACGACCGCCAAGCGCTCGTCCGCGCTGCCCGACGTTCCGACGCTCGACGAAGCCGGCCTCAAGGGCTTCAACCTCGGCACGTGGTTCGGCGTGCTCGCGCCGGTCGGAACTCCCAAGGAGATCGTGGCCAAGCTCAACGCAGAGATGGTCAAGGTGATCCACTCGCCCGACTTCAGGAAGCGCATGGAGGAGATCGGCGCAGAACCCGTGGGCGACACCAGCGAGCAGATGGCCGCGCAGATCAAGGCCGAGACCGAGAAGTTCGCCAAGCTGGTGAAAGAGGCGAAGGTGACGATCGACTGATCTGCAGGCCAGGCTAGGCCTGCCAGACTCCGTACCCCGCCTCGCGCAGCCCGATCGCCAGCTCCACCTCCATCTCGGCGGCGGCGTCGTACGGCATCGGGTTGTAGACCTCGTACAGCTCCGGCAGCAGGCGCACACCGTACTTCAGCACGAAGCGGTTGGCCTGCACGCCGGCCATGTGCTTGTCGAAGCGCAGGTCCGGGTCCAGGCCGGTCATGCCGACGTAGACACAAGGCTTGGTGAGGTCGTGCTCGGGGTTGGCCTTGCGGAAGGCGGGCTCGTTCCAGACCTGCTCGGAGAGCAGGACGACGTAGACGTGGTGGTGATGGGCAGAGCGTCGGCGCGGCATCGCACGGCGATTCTCCACTGCGCAGCGCGGCAGCTATGCTTGCTCGGGTTTCAAGTTCCCGAGGAGACGCGATGGCCGCTCAGGATGATCCGCTGGAAGCCGAACTCCAAAGCTGGATCGGCAAGCTCGACGCAAAGCAGCAGAAGCTCGTGGCGTCGATGCGCACGGCGCTGCGCAAGCGCTTCCCGACGGCGAACGAGCTCGCCTACGACTACCCCGATTCGCTGGTGCTGAGCTACTCGCCGAGCGAGCGCGGCATCGATGCGGTGCTGGCGCTGTCCGCGCGTGCGACCGGCGTGACGCTGCACTTCAACCAGGGCCCGCAACTGCCGGACCCGAAGGGGCTGCTTCAGGGCTCGGGCAAGGCGCAGCGCTTCATCGCGATTGCCAGCGCGAGTCAGCTGAAGGATCCGGATGTGTCCGCGCTGATCGAGGCCGCTGTCGAACATGCGCCCGCGCCGCTGGCGTCCGTTGGGCGGGGCAAGCTCGTCATCAAGGAGTCGGCCCGCAAGAAGGCGGCAGCCAAGAGCGAAAAAAGGGAGAAGGCCTGATGAGCCAGCAGACCGACGCGGCGAAGCGCTTCTACGCCGCCATCAACCGCAACGACCTGGATGCGATCACCGCGGATTTCGATCCGGACATCGTGCGCACCGAGCCGCCGGACTTCCCCACCGCCGGCACTTACCGCGGCGTGGCTGCGGTGGAGGCGAACGTCCGGAAAGGCCGCGGCACCTGGGCCGAAGGCCGCTGCGACCCGGAGGGCTACTTCGAGAACGGCGACCGCGTCGTCGTCTACCTGCACGCGCACGTCCGCCTGCACAACGCCACCGAGTGGATCGGCGGCCGCTTCGCCGACGGCTTCGTGTTCCGCGACGGGCGGATCGTGGAGTACCACTCCTTCGGTGAGCGGGCGGACGCGATGCGCTGGGCCGGTCTCTAGAGGGGGTTGAAAACTAGTTCGATTTCTTCGAACGTTGCCATCGGAAACGTGGCACGGCAAAGGAGCGCTGCGGAACGACCATTCGTTCACGGCGCCGGGTTCAACAGCAAGTGAACAGGGCTCGCCGAAACCGATCCCTCCACTTCACAAGGAACCCATCATGAACCGCTTCGAACATCACAACGTCCTCGTCACCGGCGGTAGCAGCGGCATCGGCCTGGCCGCAGCCAAGGCCTACGCCCGCGAAGGCGCCCGCGTCATCATCACCGGCCGCGACGAAGAAGCCCTGGCCCGCGCCCAGGCCGAGATCGGCCACGGCGCCCTCGCGCTGCGCAACGACGCCGGCAGCGTCGAAGAAGCCAAGCGCCTGGCCGCCGCCCTGCAAGCGCAGGACATCCAGCTCGACGCCATCTTCATCAACGCCGGCGCGGCCAAGTTCGCACCGCTGTCCGACGTGTCCGAAAGCCTCTGGGACGACACCTTCAACGCCAATGTCAAGGGCCCGTACTTCCAGATCCAGGCGCTGACGCCGCTGCTGCGCACCGGTGCGGCCATCGTCATCAACGGCTCGATCAACGCGCACATCGGCATGCCGAACTCGTCCGTTTACGCGGCGAGCAAGGCTGCGCTGATCTCGCTGGCCAAGACGCTTTCGGCCGAACTGCTGCCGCGCGGCGCCCGCGTGAACGTGGTCAGCCCCGGCCCGGTGACGACGCCGCTGTACGGCAAGCTCGGCCTCGACGCCGCCACGCTGCAAGCCACGGCCGCCGCCATTCAAGGCCAGGTGCCGCTCGGCCGCTTCGGCACGCCGGACGAGATCGCCTCGACGGTGCTGCACCTGTCGGCCAAGGAGTCGGCCTTCATCGTCGGTTCGGAGCTGATCGTCGACGGCGGCATGAGCAACCTCTAATTGGTGGTCTGACGTTGCGCGTCGGACAGAATGGGCTCCGCCAACCCGGGGCCCTTCATGCTGACTGCCGACGAACTCGCCATGCTCCAAGCCATCCGCAGCAGCGGCAGCCTCTCACGGGCGGCCGCGCTGCTGGGCAAGGCGCCCTCGACGATTTCGCACGCGGCGCGCCAGCTCGAAGCGCGCTACGACGCGCTGCTGTTCGACCGCCGGCGCTACCGCCTCGAACTCACGCCCGCCGGCAAGCTGCTGGCCGAGGAGGCCGAGCGGCTGATGGCCGACATGGGGCGGCTCAACACCCGCGTGCGCCAGATCGCCAGCGGCTGGGAAGACCGGCTGACGATCGTGACGGACGAGCTGCTGGAGTTCCAGACGTTGCTGCCGGTGATCGCAGACTTCGACAAGCTCAAGTCCGGCGTCGGCCTGCGCATCACGCACGAAGTACTCGGCGGGACATGGAGCGCGCTGCAAGAGGGCCGCGCGGATCTGGTCATCGGCGCCACCAACGAGCCGCCGGCCATCCCTCGGCTGCGCTGGTTCGAGCTCGGCGTGATGGACTGGGTGTTCGCCGTCGGTGCGAGACACCCGTTAGCGAAGGTCGCCGGACCGCTTCAGCGCGAGACGATCCAGCAGCACCGCGCCGCCGTCGTGGCTGACACGTCGCGTGGCGCGCGCGTGCGGACCTACGGCGTCCATGGCGGACAGGAGCAGCTCGCCGTGCCGAGCATGGCCGCCAAGATCGTCGCCCAGCGTGCAGGCCTGGCGGTCGGCTGGCTGCCGCGCCAGCGCGTGGCCGCCTTGCTGGCCAGCGGCGAGCTGGTGGAGAAGGACACCGCGGACCCGCGCGAGCCGAACACGCTCTACGTTGCCTGGCGCGGCGAACACACCGGCAAGGCGCTCGATTGGTGGGTGGAAAAGCTGCGCGAGCCGCGGCTGATGAAGCGGCTGGTGAACGGGATCGCGGTCAGCTAGCGACGGCCCAGGTGATCGGCCGCGAGCCGCCGATGTTGGCGCCGGTCGTCGTGGCCTTCGGGTGGTGATCGACGAGCGTGCCTTCCAGCGGCTGCTGGCGGGCGTCGGCCTCGTGGATGTCGTCCCAGGTGATCGTGGCGAGCGAGAGTTTCAGCCGCTGCGCGAACGCGCCTTGGTCATCGCGCCAGCCGAGATAGAGGAAGCGCTCGGCCGGCGGCCCGTGGGCGAAATCACCGCTCAGCAACGGCGCGCCGGCGGCGTTCGCCTTCACCTGGAAGCTCAGGTCGAAGACGGCCGTCCCGTTCGGGCCGGCCTTTCCTGGGTGGAGCACCGCGTCCTTGTCCTGGATGCCGAAGCCGCGCGGATCGCGGCACCAGTGGACCGGGCCGATGCCGTCGTAGGTCAGGCGGATCTGGATCGACGTGGGCATCAGCGCGGGTGGTCAGGCCTCGTCGGAGGCGTCGCTGTCGGACTTCTTGGCGGCCGGCTTGACCGCTACATCGCCGGCCCAAGCCCCATAGGCCATGCCAAAGGCAATGCCCAGGCCGATGCCGATGGCCAGGTTCTTGAACGCGACGCCCAGGGAGGCGCCTATGGCCACACCCATCGACAGACCGATGCCCATGTAGGTTCGCGGAGCTTGGCTGGCTTTTCTTGCACGGAGGGCCTCCTTGGCGGCACGGAATGACCGGCAGCTTACGCTCAAACGGCCTCGGCTTTCGCCAGTTCCCGTTGGTACTGTTCCCAGCCCGAAGCTGGCACGACCTCGTGGTTGCGCGAGCGCACCGCGTCGAGCTGCTGACGCACACGTTCAGCGGTGTCCGGCCCCTGGCCGATGTGCACGCCGTGGGTCATCGTGATGTTCGCGCTCTCGAAGCTGCCCGCGCCGGCCAGCAGGATCATGCGGGTAGGGGCGTCATCAGCCACCAGCGCGAGCAGGCCCGGGCTCACCGCTTCCGGCACCAGCAGCGCCAGCGCGTCGGGCGGCAGCACGCCTTCGGTCATGCCGGTGGCGGCCGTGGGTGAGAGGCAGTTGACGCGGATGTTGCGCTTGGCGCCTTCGAGGGCGAGCGTCTGCATCAGGCCGACCAGCGCCATCTTGGCCGCGCCGTAGTTGGACTGCCCGAAGTTGCCGTAGAGGCCGGACGATGAAGTCGTCATCACGATGCGCCCGTACTGCTGCTCCTGCATCTGCGCCCACACGGCCTTGGTGGCGTGGACCGAGCCCATCACGTGCACGTCCAGCACCTGGCGGAACTCGTCGAGCGTCATCTTGGCGAAGGTCTTGTCGCGCAGGATGCCGGCGTTGTTGACCAGGATGTCGATGCGGCCCCATTCCTTCATCGCGGTGGCGGCCATGTCTTCCATGTCGGCGGGGCGGGTCACGTCGCCGAGGTGGGCGATGGCCTGGCCGCCGAGTTCGCAGATATCGGCGACGACATCGCGCACGGCCGAGCCGTCATTGCGGTTCAGATCGTTCACGACCACGCGTGCGCCGTGGCGAGCGAGTTCGAGCGCGTGACAGCGACCGAGACCGCCGCCGGCGCCGGTGACGATGGCCACGCGGTCTTGCAGGGCGTGTTGTCGTTGTTGTTCTGGCTGAGTCATCGAAGCGTTTCCTTATTGACCTTTGAGCGCCAGCATCTGCCGCGCTTCGGCGGGTGTGGCGACTTCGAGCGAAAGTTCATCGAGGATGCGGCGGATCTTGCGCACCTGCTCCGCGCAGGACTTGGCGAGCTGGCCGCGGCCGAGGTAGAGGCTGTCTTCCAGGCCGACGCGCACATGGCCGCCCATCACGGCGCCCATCGTCAGCAGCGGCATCTGGTGGCGGCCCGCACCGAGCACGGAGAAGCGGTAGCCGTTGCGGCCGAAGAGGCGGTCGGCGGTGGTGCGCATCGTGACCAGGTTCTCTGGGTCCGGCCCCATGCCGCCGAGGATGCCGAAGATCGCCTGGATGAAGAGCGGGCCTTCGATCAGTCCTTCGTCGCGGAAGTGGGCGAGCGTGTAGAGGTGGCCGACGTCGTAGCACTCGAACTCGAATCGCGTGTCGCAATCGCGGCCCAGCACTTGCAGGATGTGCTTGATGTCCTTGAAGGTGTTCCGGAAAATCAGGTCTTCCATGCCTTCGATGTAGGGCTGCTCCCAGTCGTACTTCCAGTCGCTGTACTTGCGGGCCAGCGGATGCACGCTGAAGTTCATCGAGCCCATGTTCAGCGAGCACATCTCGGGCTTGAGGCGCAGCGGGTAGGCCAGACGCTCTTCGAGCGTCATGCGGATGCTGCCGCCGGTGGTGATGTTGATCACCGCGTCGGTGGCGGCCTGGATGCGCGGGACGAACTGTTCGAACACCTCGGGGTCCGCAGACGGTCGGCCGTCTTTCGGATCCCGGGCATGCAGGTGCAGGATCGCCGCGCCGGCTTCGGCTGCTTCGATCGCCTGCTCAGCGATCTGGTCGGGCGTGAACGCCAGGTGGGGCGACATCGTGGGTGTGTGCACCGAGCCCGTGACGGCGCAGCTGATGATGACTTTCTCAGCCATGGGGAGACTCCTTGTTCAGACGGCCAACCACTGCGCTTGCAGCTCGCGGTCGGCCAGCAATTGATCGGGCGTGCCCTCGAAGACGATGTGGCCGTGGCCCATCACGCAGACCTTCGTGGACACCTTCATCGCGATGGCGAGCTTCTGCTCGACCAGCACGACGGAAACGCCTTGATTGCGCATGTCGAGGATGCACTCGGCCACCTGCTGCACGATCTTGGGCGCGAGGCCTTCGGTCGGTTCGTCGATCAGGATGGCCAGCGGGTTGCCGAGCAGCGAGCGGCACATGGTCAGCATCTGCTGCTCGCCGCCCGAGAGGCTGCCGGCCAGCGTGCGGCGGCGTTCCTTCAGGCGCGGGAAGTAGTCGAACATCTGCGCCATCGTCCAGCGCGTGGCGCCGGCCACGGCGGGCTGCTCGCCCATGCGCAGGTTCTCCTCCACCGTGAGGTTGGCGAAGACCTCGCGCTCTTCGGGCACGAAGGCGAGGCCGCTGCGGCAGATGGTGTGCGGCTGCTGGCCGGCGAGTTCTCGGCCGTTCAGCTGCACGCTGCCGGCGCTCGGTCGCACCAGGCCCATCAGCGACTTCATCGTGGTGGAACGGCCCGAGCCGTTGCGGCCCAGCAGGCTCAGCACCTCGCCGCGGCCGACGGAGAAATCGACGCCGCGCAGCACGTGGCTCTTGCCGTAGTGGGCGTGCAGCCCTTGGACTTTCAGCATTTCGGCGCTCATGCGTGCTCCTCGCCGAGATAGGCCTCGCGCACGCCGGTGTGCTGGCGAATTTCCCAGGGCGAGCCGGTGGCGATCAACTGGCCGTAGACCAGCACGCTCACGCGCTCGCTCAACGCGAACACCACATCCATGTCGTGCTCCACCAGCAGCAGCGTGCGGCCGACGGTCACCTCGCGGATCAGCTCGGCGGTGTACTGCGTTTCCTCGGTCGACATGCCGGCCATCGGTTCGTCCAGCAGGATCACCTTCGGGTCGGAGGCCAGCGTCATGGCCAGTTCGAGCGAGCGTTGCTCCGAGTAGCTCATCTCACCGGCCAGCGTGGCGCTTTGGTGTTGCAGGCGCACGCGTTCCAGCAACTGATCGGCCTCTTCGCGCAGCGCGGTCATGCGGCTGATCGGGCGCCAGAAGTTGTATTGCGACTGGCGGCGCTGCATCACCGCGATGCGCACGTTCTCGAACACGGTCAGCTTCGGGAAGATGTTGGTGATCTGGAACGAGCGCGCCAGCCCGCGACGGTTCACGCGCTCGGGCGCCCAGCCTTGGATGCGCTGGCCGTCGAGCGTGATCTCGCCGGAGGTAGGCCGAAGATTGCCGGAGATCAGGTGGAAGAGCGTGGACTTGCCGGCGCCGTTCGGGCCGATCAGCGCGTGGCGTTCGCCGGCGATCAGGTCGAGGTCGACGCCGCGGATGATGTCCGTCGGGCCGAAGGATTTGCAGAGGGCGCGCAGGCTGAGGATGGGGCTGCTCATGGTTGCCCCTCCTTGCGGCGCTGGACAAGGAGCAGCGCGGCGCCCGCGGCGAGCAGCACGGCCGGCACGATCCAGGTGAGGGCGGCGCCCGGCAGCCACGAGCGGCCGAACATCGTGACGGCGGGCCATTCGGTTGCTGCGGCGGCGAGCGCGCGGTAGTCCTGCGAGCACAAGCGTTGCAGCAGTTCGATGGTGAACACGCCGCCTGCCGCCAGCAGCAGGCCGGCAGCGGCGGTGAGCAGGATCGTCGTGAAACTGCGGCCTTTCAGCGAGAGGCCCGAGAGCCCGCTCGGCAGGAACATCATCACCAGCACGAACAGTACGCCCTGATACAGCAGCCAGGACTGCGTCGCATCCGACACCGCATAGCCGAAGAAGCTCATCAGCCCCGCACCCAGCGCCGGCCCGAAGAAGCTGCCCACGCCGCCGATATAACTGTTCAGGACGACGGAGGCCGAAACGCCCGCATCGAAGACCGCGTAGTTCGCCGCCTCGTTGCCCATCGCCTGCAAGCCGCCGGCCAGGCCGGAGAACATCGCCGAGATCGCGAAGGCCGAGACGCCCAGGCCGTGCACGCTGTAGCCGAGGAAGCGCAGGCGGTGGCCGTTCTCGCGCAGCGCCAGCGTCAGCCGACCGGCCGGCGTGAGGCTGTGGAAGTACAGCAGCGCCAGCGACAGAAGCACCCAGAACAGCGTCAGGTAGTAGACCTGCGTGCTGGAACCGAAATCGAAACCCCAAGCCGGCATGCGCATCGTCGAGATGCCCGACTCGCCGCCGAACCAGCCCTTGAGCTGCGGCGCCAGCGCGTGCAGCAGTTCGGCGATGGCCAGCGTGATCATGGCGAAGGTCGTGCCGCTGCGCTGGGTGGCGAACCAGCCGGCGACGATGCCGACGAGCAAGCCCGCCGCAGCGCCGACCAAAGGCATGAGCGGCGTGGGCAAGAGGCCGGAGCCGCCGAAGGCGTTCATCGCGTGGACGGTGGCAAAAGTGCCGACGCCGAAGTACGCGGCGTGACCGAAGGAGAGCATGCCGGCGCGGCCGGCGAGCAGGCTGTAGGCGCTGGCGAACAGCGCCGCCACGAGCATCTGGATCGCGGCCACGAGCAGGCCGGCGGACAGGATCGCCGGCAACGCTACGAGCAGGATCACGCCGCCCGCGAGGAGGGGAAGGGTTCGTTTCATGATCGGGGACTCAGTGCCGCTCGCCCATCAAGCCGCTCGGCTTGAACAGCAGGATCAGCAGCATCAAGAGGAAGGGCAGGGTGGCCGACAGGCTGGAGAGCTTGAGCGTCAGCAGGCCGCCGACGTCCTCCGCCCAGGCCTGCGCGCCGAAGACCGAGAGCAGGTCGGCCAGGCTGCGGTCCACACCGACCGCGAGCGAGGTGATCGCGCCGATCAGCAAAGACGCCAGCATCGCACCGCCGAGCGAGCCGAGCCCGCCGACCACGACGACGACGAAGACCATCGTGCCCACCTCCAGCCCCATGTTCGGGCTGGTCGTGTAGAACGCCCCGGCCACCGCACCGGCCAGCCCGGCCAGCGCCGCACCCACACCGAACACGCCCATGAACACGCGCTGCACGTTGTGGCCCAGCGCCTGCGCCATCCGCGGCTTGTGGATGGCGGCGCGCACGATGATGCCGATGCGCGTGCGCGTCAGCAGCAGGTACAGCGCGCCGAACATCACGAGCGCGACAACGGCCATCAGCACGCGATACGCGGGGTACTGCTGCTGGCCGATCGTGAAGGCGGCGAAATCGAGCGCGGGCGGCACGCGGTAGTCGACAGGGAAGTTGCCGAAGAACAGCTTGATCGCCTCCGCGATGATGAAGGCCAGGCCGAAGGTCAGCAGCAGCTCGTGCGCATGGCCGTAGGCGTGCACCCGGCGCAGGAACCAGCGTTCGACGATCACGCCGACCAGCCCCGACAGCAGCGTGGCCACGACCACCGCTGCGCCGAAGCCCAGCACGCCTTGCAGCGCAAAGGCGAAGTACGCGCCCAGCATGTAGAACGAGGCGTGCGCGAAGTTCAGCACGCCCATCATCCCGAACACCAGCGTGAGGCCGGCTGAGACCATGAACAGGAGCAGGCCGTAGACCAGCCCGTTCAGCAGCGAGAAGACGAAGGCATCCATCGGAACAACCTGTCGATGTCGGCGCGCGTCAGCTCGGGCGCTGCATCTTGCAGGCGGCTTGTGCGGGCGCGGCGGCTTCGTCGGCGGTGAAGGTCTTGACCGGCTTGAAGCCGAGGTCCGTGCCGTCGGCCTTGTACTTGGCGTCCTTCGTGACCGTGGCGACGGTGACCGGCAGCAGCGCCTGGTGGTCGGTGGCGCGCATCTTCATCTCGCCCATCGGTGTCTTGAGGCGCGTGGCCTCCAGATTCTTGGCCAGCGCGTTGACATTGAGCGCGCCATTCACCGCCGGCGTGCGCTTGAGCGCATCGGCCACGGCGTCGATGGCGAACACCGTCTGCGGCTCGGTCGCCACGGGCAGATGGCCGGTCTTGGCCTTGTAGTCGGCCATGAACTTGTCGCCCTCGGCGCCGGCCGCTTCGGCGTTGAAAGTCTGCGCGACGAAATGGCCGATGGCCTGCTCGCCCGCGTTGGCGATGTTGCCGCTCTGGTCCAGATAGACGGTGCCGAAGCGCACCTTCAGGCCCGCGGCCTTGGTGGCTTTCATCAGGAGCAGCAGGTCGTTGGACCAGTTGCCGGTCATCACCGTGTCGGCACCCGAGGCGCCGATCTTGGCCACGTACGGCGAGAAGTCCTGGATCTTGTTGACGTCGTGCAGCGTCTTGTCAACGACGGTATAGCCGCCGAGCGGCGCCATCTCGATGATGGCTTTCTCCATGTCCTGGCCCCAGGAGTAGTTCTGGTTGATCGCGTAGACCTTGGTGCCCAGCGCCTTGGCTTCCTTCATCCCCAGCACCAGCGCCTTGACGCGCACCTGCGCGCTGCCGGCGAAGCGGAAGTGGTGGAAGTTGCACTTCTCGCCGGTCAGCTCCGAGGCTTCGGCGCCGACGTTGATGTAGACGATCTCCTTGCCGGGGTTGCGCAGGTTGTGCTTGCGCACGTCCTCGGTGATCTGACCGCCGATGGCGGAAGAGCCGCCCTGCACGACGATCTGCACGCCGTCGGCCACGGCGGCCTTGAGCTTGTCGGAAGCACCGCTCGGGCCGCCCTGGTTGTCGTACTCGAGCAGCTGCACGGGCTGGCCGTTCCAGCCGCCGGCGGCGTTCATCTTCTCGACCGCGTAGCGCACGGCGGCGCGGTAGGCCTGGCCGGTGGCGGCTTGCGGGCCGGAGAGGCTTTCCAGCACGGCGATCTTGACGGGGGCGGCCTGAGCGGCGACGGAGGCGGTGGCCAATGCGGCGAGCGCCGCCGCAGCGATGAGGGTGCGGGTGATCATGTCTTCTTGTCTCCTGCTGTATTTCTTGGAATTTCCGGGATCAGAGGTATTCGAGATTACCGTCGATGCTGATCGCCTGGCCCGACATGTTGCGCGCTGCGGGCGAACAGAGGAAGAGTGCCAACGCGGCCACGTCGTCCGGCGTCACCATGCGGCGCAGCGAGCTCTTGTTCAGGTATTGCTGCCGTACGTTGGAGGCGTCCACGCCGAGCGCCGCGGCGCGCGTGGCAATCACGTCGTCCATGCGGGCGCCGTCCACCGCGCCGGGCAGGATCGCGTTGACGCGGATGCCCATCGGCCCGAGTTCGATCGCGAGCGATTTGGTGAGCCCCACCACGCCCCATTTGCTGGCCGCATACGGCGTGCGCAGCGCGTAGCCGAGCCGGCCGGCGACGGAGCTCATCGTGATCAGGCACGGGTTGGCCGTGGACTGCTTGAGCAGCGGCACCGCGCGCCGGGCGAAGTAGTACTGGCTGTTGAGGTTGACGGCGATGGTGCGTTCCCAGTCGGCCACCTCGATGTCCTCGATGGCGCCGGTCGGGCCCGCGATACCGGCGTTGTTGACCAGCACGTCCAGGCCGCCGAGCGTGTTCTGCACGTCGGCGAAAACGGCGTCCACGTCGCCGCTCACGCTGGCGTCGGCCATGCTCGTGGTGATGCCGGGCGCGTCGGTCATCAATCGGTTCAGCGCGGTGCGGTCGATGTCGCACACATGGACGCGGGCGCCGGCCTCGTGCAAGGCGCGGGCGATGGCAGCGCCGATGCCGCTGGCGCCTGCCGTCACGAGGGCGCGGAGGTTGGGGACGGGCCGAAGTGAATTCAACGTGGACATGGGCAAGCTCGTGAAAGTGATGCCAGTGTCTTCAGCCGGTTCGCCGCGCCCAATGTGCTGAGCGCACACTTGCGGCTGTCAGTTTGTGTGCAAGGTTATGGAACCGAGGGTTGTCCCGGAGTGGGCGGGAAATGCCTCTGATAGTCTTGCCAGCACATCAGCAGGCCTGCCCACACAAAAGGCCCGAAAAATGAAGCGAGACATCACAAACCTGAGCGGCGCTGCGAGCGATGCGACGCCCATCGAGTCGGTCAGCAACGAGCTGGTGCGGCTGCTGCACCAGGGCGCGCCGGCCGAGGCTTTCGCCCAGCGCGCGGCGGCCGTGGAGGCGATGCCGGCGTTCCCGGGCAAGTCGGGGCTGGTCGAGGTCGTGCGCATGGCCATGGGCGTGCGCAACCGCATGGAGCTGCAGCACGAGCGCGAGCGCGGGCTGCTGGCGGTGATCGAATCGGCGCAGGATCTGTCGGCGCGGCTGGATTTGAACGAGCTGCTGCGCACGATCGTCACGCGGGCGCGCAACCTGCTCGGCTCGGACCTGGCGTGGCTCTCCGTGTATGACCCCGATCGCGACGGCTTCCATGTGCTGGTGGCAGACGGGGCGCTGTCTCAGATGACGCAGGGCGTGATGCCGCGCCGTCTCGGTGTGGCCGGGCAGGTGATGTCCACAAGGCTGCCGTTCACCACGCCCGACTACCTGCACGACAAGCGCTTCGAGCACGACCCGCGCCTCGATGAATTCTTCCGCGCCGACGGCATCGCCGCGCTGGTGGGCGTGCCGCTGGTGTGGGATGGCGAGGTGACGGGTCTGCTCTTCGCGGCCGACCGCTATCACCGCACGCACACCGCGAACAACATCGCCATCCTCTGCACGCTGGCCACGCACGGCGCCGTGGCGCTCAAGAACGCCCGCGACTTCGAGCGCGCGAACGCGGCGCTGGAGAAGGCCGACCAGGTGCGCGCCGAGCTGGAACACCACATGCGCGGCGTGCAGGCCGCGGCCGACGCGCACGCGCAGATGACCTCACTGCTGGCGCGTGGTGCGGCGCTGGCGACGCTCTGCCAATCGGTGGCGCAGTTGCTCGGCGGCTGCCTGCTCGTGCTCGATGAGGCCGCGCAGGTGCTCAGCCGCGGCACGGCCTCGGGTTACCAGGGCGGCGACGCGCAGAACTACAACGCCTTCGGCCCGCACAACGCGGCGCTGACGGCCGCGCTGCGCGAGAGCCGCCAGCTCGGCCGCTCGGTGCAGGCCTTCGAGGTCGACGGCGAGTGCTGCCGCGTCATGCCCGTGATCGGCGGCGACGACGTGCTCGGCTCGATCGCGCTGTTCCACCGCGGCCCGATGGAGGAGGTCGCCGTCCGCACCTTCGAGCGCAGCTCCAGCGTGATCGGCATCGTGCTGCTCTCGCAGGAGCGCGTGGAGGCGACGAAGAGCCGCAACGTCTCGACGCTCGTGCATGCGCTCGTCTCGCCGCGGCAGGACGAGCCCGCGTTGCTGGCGAACAGCGCCGAGCGCTACGGTCTGGATTTGGGCCGGCCGCTGGCCTTGCTGCTGGCCTCGCTCGAAGGGCCGAGCGCTGCGTACGCCGCGCGCCGTCTGCGCGCCCTCGCGGCGCTGGAGGGCACGCTGGTCGACGAGGTCGACGGCAACATCGTCGTCATCTGCAGCGCCACCGGCGCGGCCGAGGTGAAGCAGGCGGTGGCGAACTGCGTGCGGCGCGAGCTCGGCGCCAACTGCCGCGGCGTGCTCTCCAGGCCCTTGTCCACCGCGGCGGAAATCCCCGCGCTGCACGCCAGCCTCAAGCGCGCGCTGGCCGTGATGGCGCGGCTCGGCGTGCAGGGCCGCATCGTCGGGCAGAACGAGCTGGCGCTGTATTCCACGCTGTTCGAATCGCACGACCAGGCCAGCCTGACGCAGTTCTTCGAGGCCACCATCGGCCCGCTGATCGAGTACGACAAGCGCCGCGGCACCGAACTGACGCCCACGCTGCTCAGCTATTTCGACTGCAACCAGAACGCGCGCACGACGGCGCAGCGGCTGGACATCCACGTCAACACCATGCGCCAGCGCCTGACCACCATCGAGGGCCTGATCGGCGCGTGGGGGCAGGCGAGCCGTGCGTTGGAAGTGCAGATGGCATTGCGCTTATGGAGCCTGCGAGGCTGAAAGAACACTCATGATTGCCGCTACCTTGTCGCTCGCCTGTGCCCAGCTGATGGGCTTGCAGATTCCCGCCTCGGCGATTGCGCTGCCCACGCGGGGCGCCACCGTCACCTCGGCGGAGGTCGTGGCCGCATCGGGCGCGGCGCCCAAGGCGACCGGCGAATACTGCCTCGTCAGCGCGAAGATCTCGCCCGCCGATCCGGCGGCGCCCGACATCCAGTTCCGCGTGGCGTTGCCCATGGCCTGGAACTCGAAGGTGCTGATGTTCGGCGGCGGTGGCTTCAACGGCAGCATCCCCAATGTGGCCGGCGACGTGCCCAACGGCCCGCCCGATCAGCCCAACCCGCTCGGCCGCGGCTACGCCACCTTCGGCAGCGATTCCGGCCACCAGGCGAACGCGCTGGCCTCGCAAGACGGCTCGTTCGCGCTCAACGACGAGGCCGCGAACAACTTCGCCGGCGATGCGATCAAGAAGACGCGCGACGCGGCGACCTTCATCGTCAAGAAGCGCTACGGCGTGAAGGCGATCCGCAAAGCCTATTTCGCCGGCGGCTCCACTGGCGGCCGCGAGGCCATCGCCGCGATCACGCGCTGGCCGCAGGACTGGGACGGCGCCATCGCCTGGTATCCGGCGTGGAACGATGTCTCCGCCTTGCTGCAAGGCCAGCGCATCAGCCGCGCACTCTCGCAACCCGGCGCGTATCCGAACCAGGCCAAGCGCGAGCTGCTGTTCAAGGCTGCGGTGAAGGCCTGCGACGCGCTGGACGGCGTGGAGGACGGCCTCATCAGCAACCAATCGGCCTGCAACGCGAAGTTCGATCCGGCCACGCTGCGCTGCCCCGATGGCGGGGAGGGCGGAGACGCCTGCCTGTCCGACGCGCAGCTTGCCGCGCTGAAGGTAATGGACACCGACGCGCGCTTCAATTTCAAACTCGCCAGCGGCGAGACGCACTACCCGGGCACGAACGTCTGGGGCGCCGACCTCGGCATGGCCAAGCCCGGTGTGCAGCTGCAGAACATCGTCACCTTCCTGGCCCTGGGCTGGAGCGCGCCCGCCGCGCCGATGCCGCGCACGGGGCCGTACATCGGGCCGCTGCTGGACCAGTGGGTCAAGTACTCGGTGGCGCGCGATGCCAACTTCGATTCGCTCTCGCTCGACCCCGAGAGCCCCGGCGCCTTCGGCCCCCGCATCAGCGAGCTGAGCGTCAAGCTCGACACGCCGGTGGATCTCAAGGTCTTCGCTGCCAAGGGCGGCAAGCTGCTGATGGTCCACGGCGTCAATGACATCCTCGTGAGCACCCGCGCTACCGAGGAGTACTACGAGCGCCTGCAATCGCAAATGGGCGCCGCCCGTGTCCACCGATTCGCGCGTTACTACGAAGTCCCCGGCTTCGGTCACGGCGCCAGCACCGTCTTCAACGCGTCCTGGGATTCGCTGACCGCGCTGGAGAACTGGGCTGAGAAAAAGGCCGAGCCGAAGTCGCCGGTCGTGCTCGACACCGTCGGCGTCCCCGGCCGCACGCGCCCGCTTTGCGATTACCCGCAGTGGCCGCAATACGCGGGCCAGGGCGACCAGAACCAGGCCTCCGCCTTCCGCTGCGTCACCCGCTGAACTAGCACCGCGGTGCCCCCAGCAGCTTCTGGCCCGTCGGGCCAGCCGCTGCATCGTCCATCTCCCGCAGCGCAGCATGAACCCAAAACCTAACCAAGGGTTTCTGCGGTGGAACGCCCGCACATCACAAATGGCTGCTCGATATGTGTCTCCTACATTGAGCCAAACACGTGCCGAGCCAAAACTCTGCATTCATGAGAACAACATCGGCAGGAGACAACATGCCACGACAGTTCAGCCGGATCGGCGCCGCCCTGGTGCCATTCCTGGCGCTTGTTTGTGTGAGCGCGCAGGCCGCACCCGCGACCGAGCGCAGCACCACCTTCGGTGCCGTCGTCGGCAGCGACGATTCCGCCACGGGGACCACTTCGTGGAAGGGCGTCCCGTTCGCCAAGCCGCCGGTCGGCGCCCTGCGCTGGAAGGCGCCCGTCGATCCTGACGCATGGAGCGCGCCCCGCGCCGCCCAGAAGTTCGCCAACGCCTGCGCCTCCTCCGGTCGCCTCTACGGCCCCGGCCTGAACAACAGGTACGACGCCACCATCGGCACGAGTCTCGAGAAGACCGTCGGCTCCGAAGACTGCCTCTACCTCAACATCTGGAGCCCCGCCAAGGCCGCCGCCGGCGAAAAGCTGCCGGTCATCGTCTTCGTCCACGGCGGCAGCAACATCACCGGCTACACGGCCGACCCGGTCTACGACGGCGCGATGCTCGCCAAGACCGCCAACGCCGTGGTGGTGACCGTGAACTACCGCCTCGGTGTGCTCGGCTTCTTCAAGTCGCCGCTGCTCAAGACCGGCGACCCGATCGAAGACTCCGGCAACTACGCGCTGCTGGATGTCATCAAGTCCCTGCAATTCATCAACCGCAACATCGGCAACTTCGGCGGCGACGCAGGGCGCGTCACGCTGATGGGCGAGTCGGCCGGCGCGGTGAACATCTACGCGCTGCTGACCGCGCCGCCGCTGGTCAACGCCAAGCCGCAGCTCGTGCACCGTTTGCTGCCGATGAGCGGCGGCATCTCGCGCGCCGAGGACCTGCCGCCCGGCGCCTTGCCCGTGCTGTACGACGCCTCGCTGTTCGAGATGCAGGCCAACGTGCTGCTCGGCAGCTTCCTGATCCAGGACGGCCTCGCCAAAGACGCGGCCAGCGCCACCGCCTACGTCGCCGCCCACAAGCCCGAGGAAATGGCGAGTTACCTGCGCAGCAAGAGCGCCGACGCCGTGCTGACGATGGTGCTCACCAAGCTCAAGGCGGCCAACCTCGGCGGCTCCAACCCGATCCCCGACGGCGCCGTGGTGCCCAAGAGCCCGATCGCGGCCATCAAGGCCGGCCAGTACCTGAAGATCCCCGTGCTGGCGGGCAACACGCGCGACGAAGGCAAGCTGTTTCCGAGCCTGCTCGCGCTGGCGCCGGCACTCGGCGGCGTGAGCGGGCGGCTGCTGAGCGATGAGCAGTCGTTCGCGATGGCGTTCACGTACGACCCGAACGGTGCGCCGAAGACCCGGATCGAGGACTGGATCCCCGCCGCCTACCTGCCGATGGACAAGCCCGGCACCGGCTTCAACGCCCGCATGGCGATGCTCAACAACTTCTGGTTCAAGCCGCTGCGCGACAGCGTGCTGAACGCACTGAAGAGCCAGCAACCGAACGTCTGGTACTACAGCTTCGACTGGGACCAGGAGCCCGCGCCGTTCAACGAGATCTTCGGCGCCGCGCACGGCTTCGATCTGCCGTTCGCTTTCGGCAACTTCGGCCCGTCGACGTGGTCGAACTTCGCCAACAGCCGCGCCAACGAGCCCGGCCGCCTCGCGCTCTCGGACGCCATGATGCGCAGCATCGGCGCCTTCGCCCGCAGCGGCGACCCCAACGACGCCTCGCTCGGCGTGACCTGGCCCGCATGGCCCAAGACACTGATCTTCGACGCCACGCTCAAGGCCAAGGCGATCCGCGTCGCGCCCTGACCGGCGAACAGCTTGCTCGCGACAGACAAGACGATTCAAACAAAGAAAGCACCGGAGACCATGAACAAGACCCCTCTGAAGAGCAGTCACGTCCGCCTGGCCGTGCTCGCGCTGCTGGCGCTGCCTTGCACCGCGCTGGTGGCGCATGCGCAGAGTGTTGACGCAACACCTGCAGCTGCAGCTGCCGACACGGCCACCGACACCGACAAGGCCAAGGCCGACAAGCAGGTCAACACGCTAGACAAGGTGACGGTCACGGCCGACCGCCGGGAAAAGCCCTTGCAGAAGACCTCGATCTCGGCCTCCGTGCTCTCGGGCGACGACCTGCTCAAGGCGGGCGTGGACATCGTCGACCAGCTCCAGTTCGTCACACCCTCGACCGCCGCCAACAACTTCGGCCAGGGCGTGAACATCACGATCCGCGGCATCGGCAAGGCCGAGACGAACACGCAGACCACGACCGGCGTGATCACCTACCGCGACGGCGTGGCCACCTTCCCCGGCTACCTCGCCACCGAGCCGTACTACGACATCTCCTCCGTGCAGATCCTGCGCGGCCCGCAAGGCACCTTCGGCGGCCAGAACGCCACCGGCGGCGCGATCCTGGTGGAGTCGAACAACCCGGTCATCAACGGCGGCACGCACGGCTACATCGCGGGCACTGCCGGCAACTACAGCATGTACGGCGCGCAGGGCGCGGTGAACCTGCCAATCAGCGACACCTTCGCCATGCGCGTGGCCTTCAACACCTACCAGCGCGACAGCTTCTGGACCATCACCGGCCCGTACACCGGCGGCGACGGCAGCCAGAACTGGGTCAGCGGCCGACTGGGCATGCTCTGGAAGCCGACGAAGGCGCTCTCGGTGCTGCTCAAGACCGACTACAACCGCATCGACATGGGTGCCTACCCGGCCGACCCGGTCGGCTCCACCAACGACCCGTTCCACATCGGCGCCAATGCGCCGCAGAAGGCGCTGGACAAGTTCAACCGCACGACGCTGAAGGTCGAATACGCCTTCGACGACGGCACGAAGTTCCGTTCGGTCACCGGCCGCCAGTACGGCAACTCGGCCTACATGGCCGACCTCGACGGCACGAACGGCCTCCCGACGGGCACGCCGCCGACCGTGAAGAACTGGAGCTTCAAGGACCGCGTCGAAGAGACCATCAACTCGCAGGAATTCAACCTGATTTCGCCCGACAGCGGCGCGCTGACCTGGGTGCTGGGTCTGTACGGCCAGAAGGACACGCACGTGTTCCCGCCGGGCGAGTTCGTCACCGGCGTGCCGGCGGGCAGCATCTACAGCGAGTACCGCCTCGACGGCCGCAACCCCGTGTGGACGCTGGCCGCCTTCGGCCAGGTCGGCTACAAGCTGACGAACGACCTGAAGCTCTCGGTCGAAGGCCGCTACTCGCGCAACGGCACGCGCAACGAAGGCAGCGTCTCGCAGTACGGCACGCCGCTGGACATCACCGAGTCGGCGCACTTCAAGAACTTCTCCGGCAAGGTGGCGCTGGACTGGACCCTCAACGCCGACAACTTCGTCTACGGTTTCCTCGCCAGCGGCTACCGCCCCGGCGGCCTGAACGTGCCGGTGGGCCTGGGCCTGCCGCCGCCTTTCAAGGAAGAGAAGGTGCGCTCGGCCGAAGCGGGATGGAAGGCCAGCTGGATGGACGGCCACATCCTCACGCAGACCAGCGCCTTCTACAACGAGTACCGCAATTTCCAGGTCACGATCGGCTACCCACAGTACCCGACCTTCGGCTTCGAGCTGAACACGCCGAACCCGACCAAGATGTACGGCTTCGAAGGCCAGTTGCAGGCGCTGCTGGGCGACGGCTGGTCGGCCAAGGTCAACGTCGGCTGGCTGCACAGCCGCATCGGCCTGTTCTACGCCACCGACCCGCGTGCGGCCTCGGTGCTGCCTTGCGACCCGCTCAAGGGTCCGTCCAGCGTCAGCTGCATCAACCTCGACGGTCACGAGCAGACCTACGCGCCGAACATGACCTTCAACATGAGCCTGGAGAAGCGCTTCAACATCGGCGACGACACGATCACGCCGCGCATCAACTACGCGCACGTCGGCCCGCAGTGGGCGACCTTGTTCGAGAACACCGCCCGCGGCGACCAGCTCGGCGCGCGTGACCTGCTCGGCGCGCAGCTCGACTGGGAGCGCGGCGACTTCAGCGCCAGTGTGTTCGCCACCAACCTGACGAACAAGAAGTACCTGGCCTCGATCGGTTCCGGCCTGCGCTACGCTGGAGCACCGCGCCAGTACGGCGTGCGCATCACGAAGTTCTTCTGACGCTGAATGTTTGATGAAGCAGTAGCCTTCCTCGACGTGCCGGGTTTGATCGCCCGGCACGCGCTGCAAGACCCCGGCGCTCCCGCCGTCATCGAGGGCGAGTGGCGGCTGGACTTCGGCCAGCTCGATGCCTTGATGGACCGGGTGGCTGCGGCCTTGCAGCAGGAGGGCTTTGCACCGGGCGATGTGGTGGCGCTCTGCGGCGCATCGAGCCTCGAGTACCTCGGCCTGTTCCTCGGTGCCTTGCGCGCCGGTGTGGCGGTGGCGCCGCTGGCGCCGGGCTCGACGCCGGCGCAGCTCGCGGACATGGTGCGCGATGCGGGTGCGAAGCTGCTCGCCGTCGATGCCGAGGCGGAAGCGCTGCTCGACGCCGCCGGCGTGCAGCTCCCGCCGGGCCTGCATCGGCTGCGCTTCGATGCCTTGCACGCGTGGATGGCGGCCGAAGGCGCGAAGCCCACGCCGGTGGACATCCAGCCGGACTGGCCGTTCAACCTCATCTACTCCTCAGGCACCACGGGCACACCGAAGGGCATCGTGCAGTCGCATGCGATGCGCTGGTCGCACGTGCGCCGCGCGGCGACGTTCGGCTATGGGCCGGGCACGGTGACGCTGGCCTCGACGCCGCTGTACTCGAACACGACGCTCGTCTCAGTGCTGCCTGCATTGGCGACCGGCGGCGCCGTCGTGCTGATGCCCAAGTTCGACGCGGCGCGCTATCTGGCGCTGGCGCAGCAGGAAGGCGCCACGCACACCATGCTCGTGCCGGTCCAATACCAGCGCCTGCTCGCCCATCCGGACTTCGCGCATGCCGACCTGTCGCGCCTGGCCTGGAAGTTCTGCACCAGCGCGCCGTTCCCCGCCGCGCTCAAGGGCGAGGTGCTGCGCCGCTGGCCGGGCCAGCTCGTCGAGTACTACGGCATGACCGAAGGCGGCGGCACCTGCATCCTGCTGGCGCATGCAAACCCCGACAAGCTGCACACCGTCGGCCAGCCGGCCGAGGGTCACGACATCCGCCTCATCGACGAAGACGGCCGCGAGGTGGCGGGGGGCGAGATTGGCGAAGTCGTCGGCCGCTCCACCGCCATGATGTCCGGCTACCACCGCCTGCCCGAAAAGACCGCCGAGGCCGAATGGCACGACGCTGAAGGACGGCGTTACATCCGCACCGGCGACGTGGCCCGCTTTGACGCCGACGGCTTCCTGATCCTGCTCGACCGCCGCAAGGACCTGATCATCAGCGGCGGCTTCAACGTCTACGCGGTGGACCTCGAGGCCGTGCTGCTGCAGCATCCGGCCGTGATGGAGGCCGCGGTCATCGGCGTCCCGTCGGCCGAGTGGGGCGAGACGCCAGTCGCCATCGTCGTGCTGCACGCCGGCGAGTGGGCCGAAGCCGAGGCGCTGCGCAGCTTCGTGAACGAGCGCGTGGGCAAGACGCAGCGGCTCTCGGCCCTGCGGTTCGCCAAGGCATTGCCCCGCAGCGCGATCGGCAAAGTGCTCAAGCGCGAGCTCAGGGCGGCCTGGTTCGACGATGATCGGAGCCATCGTCTGAACTGAGGAGGGCCGTGATGGCCGTGCATGCTGAACCCCGCAAGGTCTTGCTCGCGGGGGCGACCGGTCTGGTCGGCGGGCTGATCCTGCAAGCGCTGCTTGCAGATGCCGCAGTGGCGGAGGTGCACGCGCTGAGTCGGCGCGATCTCGGCATCGCTCATCCGAAGCTGCGTGTGCATCTTGTGGACTTCAAGCAGCTGCCCGAGTTGCCGGCCGTGGACGAGGTCTATCTCGCGCTCGGCACGACGATCAAGGTCGCAGGCAGTCAGGCCGCGTTTCGCGCCGTCGATCTGGAAGCCAATCTCGCCGTGGCCCGCGCCGCCTTTGCAGCCGGTGCGCGGCGCGTCGGCCTGGTCAGCGCTGCCGCGGCCAATGCCAAGTCGTCCGTGTTCTACAACCGCGTGAAGGGCGAACTCGAAGACGCGCTGAAGGCGATGAACTTCGGCGCGCTCGTGATCGCCCAGCCGTCGCTGCTGATCGGTGACCGCGAGCGCCTGAACCAGCCGCCGCGCCTCGCCGAGAAGATCGCCACGCCGCTGATGCAACTGATCTCCCCACTGCTGCCTGGCCCTTACAAGCCGGTGCGCGCCGGGGCCGTGGCGCACGCTTTGGTGCGGACCGTCCCGAGCGCGCAAGGGGTGATGGTGCTGGATTCCGCGGCCCTGATCCGCGCGGGAAGCTAACCGCCGATTCAGCGGGCTTCGGCCATCTGGAACACCGCGATCGTCTGCATCAGCGCGTCGGCTTGCATGCGCAGACTTTCGGCCGCTGCGGCGCTTTCCTGCACCAGGGCGGAGTTCTGCTGCGTGCCGCGGTCGATGGCGGCAACCGCCTGGTTGACCTGGCCGATGCCGCTGTTCTGCTCGTCGGCGGCGACGTTGATCTCGCCGATCAGGGAAGACATGCGGCGCACCTGGGCGACCACATCGTCCATCGTCGTGCCGGCTTCGCCGACCAGCAGGCTGCCCGCCTGCACCTTCTCGGCGCTGGCCTTGATCAGCACGCGGATTTCCTTGGCGGCTTCGGCGCTGCGCTGGGCGAGGTTGCGGACCTCACCGGCGACGATGGCGAAACCGCGGCCTTGTTCGCCGGCACGGGCGGCTTCGACGGCGGCGTTGAGCGCCAGGATGTTGGTCTGGAAGGCGATGCCGTCGATCACGCCGATGATGTCGGCGATGCGCTCGCTTGCGGCGGCGATCTCACCCATCGTGCTGACCACGCGCTCCACCACCTCGCCGCCGCGGCCGGCCACTTCGGCGGCGGAGCGGGCCAGGTCGGTCGCCTGACGGGAGTTGTCGGCGGCCTGCTGCACGGTGCTGGTCATCTGCTGCATGGAGGCGGCGGTCTGTTGCAGCGCGCTGGCTTGCTCGTCGGTGCGGCTGGACAGATCCAGGTTGCCCTTGGCGATGTCGGAAGAGGCGTGGGCGATGCCGTCGGCCGACTCGCGGACCTGGCCGACCATCGTGGCGAGGCTGTCGTTCATGGCCTTGAGGGCTTCGAGCAGCTGGCCGGTTTCGTCCTTGCGATCGACTTCGATGGCGGAGCGCAGGTCGCCGGAGGCCACGGCACGGGCCAGGGCCACGGCGCGGTTCAGCGGACGGGTGACGGCGTTGGAGAGCAGCCAGCCCATCAGCACGGCGGCCAGCACGGCGGCGCCGCAGGTGGCCAGCATCACGATGCGGTCGTGCGCATAGGCGTCGGCGGCGGCGGTGGCGTTCAGCTTGGCCTGTTGCTCTTCATATTCGATGAAGGTGGCGGTGGCCTTGAGCAGCGCGGCCAGGAGCGGGCGGCACTCGGCGTTCATCTTGGCGACGGCGGCGTCCTGCTGGCCGGCCAGCACCTTGCCGACGATGTCCAGCGCCACCGGGCCGTACAGACCTTCCACGCGTTCGATTTCGGCGACCAGCGTACGGTCGCGCTCGCCAAGATCGCCGGCCTTGTTGATGGCGTCGTGCAGACGGGCGATGGCGTCCTGCACATCCTTGTGGGCTTGCGTGACCTGCGCCTTCTCGGTTTCGCGGTCGGCGGCTTCGGTCACCAGCACCAGGTTGCGGGCGGCGATGGCGCGGGCCTGGGCGGCGGCGCGCACGTCCACGGCCATCTGCTCGCGCTGGCCGACGCCTTGCAGGTAGTCGGAGAAGCGGGCGTTCGATCGGCCCAGGGAATTCAGAGACAGCAACGAAACCAGCAGCACGACGGCGGCGAGCATTGCGAAAGCCAGCATCAGCTTGGCGCGCATGCGCAGGTTGCGGAAGTTCAGCATGTCGGTGTCTCCAGTGGGTGTTCTTTGAAGGACTTCTTCGAGAGATCAGTACGTGACGGTGACGGTGACGGTGTCCGTGTAGCTGCCCGGCACGGCCGAGGCGAGCGAGGGGATGCGGCCGTAGATGTTGAGCGTCTGGGCGCTGCCCGAGCCCGTGCCGGCGACCGTGGCGCTGCTGGCGGTGCCGTCGCCCCAGACGCTGGAGCGGCCGGTGTCGAGGTACAGCTGGTAGGCCAGCGTGTTGGTGCCGCTCTTCATCGTGCGGGCGCCGAAGTTGGAGGCGCCACCGGCGTTGGCACCGGCGTTCAGCGAGACGGTGTAGGGGGTGGTGTTGGTGCAGGTGACGCTCAGCGTGGAGGTGGCGTCCAGCGGGGTCGGGGTGGACAGCGCGTTGATCGCGTTGCCGAAGTTCAGCGTGGTGCCGGAGACGGTGCAGGAGCTGATGATCGTGGCCGTGACCTGGAAGGTGTTGGTCGCGGTCGTGGCGGATGCGAGACCGCAAGCCGAGCCCAGGGTGAGGGCGGTGGCGGCGATCAGGGCAAGGCGCTTGGCGTTCATGTCATCTCTCCGGGGTGTCCGTTTGCGATGACTGAATTTTTCTTTTTGACACGTTTTCCGGGCAGCGGGCGATGCTGGCAAGGCCTTCCCTGCATTCCCGCAAACTCGTGTAGGGCGATTGCCTACAAAAACGGGCCGGATCACAAGGAGCCGGCCCGGGGTGTGAACTGGGTCACGATCTCCGCTCGAAACGCGGAAATCCCTGACGTCTTGCCTAGGCTGACAACGCCCGCATCTCGGCGTACAGATCGGCCTTGCCTTCGAAGCCGATGCCGGGCAGGTGGTCGGGCAGGGTGACGTAGCCGTCCACGACCTTGATGCCGTCCGGGAAACCGCCGAAGGGCTGGAACAGATCCGGGTAGCTCTCATTGCCGCCCAGACCCAGGCCGGCCGCGATGTTCAGCGACATCTGGTGCCCGCCGTGCGGGATGCAGCGGCTGGCGGACCAGCCGTGCTCCTTGAGCATGTCCAGTGTGCGCAGGTACTCGACCAGGCCATAGGAAAGCGCGCAGTCGAATTGCAGCCAGTCGCGGTCGGGGCGCATGCCGCCGTAGCGGATCAGGTTGCGTGCGTCCTGCATCGAGAACAGGTCTTCGCCGGTGGCCATCGGATTGGCGTAGTAGTTGCGCAGCGTGGCCTGCAGCTCGAAGTCGAGCGGGTCGCCCGGCTCCTCGTACCAGAACAGGTCGTACTGCGAGAGGGCCTTCGCGTATTGAATGGCGGTGTCCAGGTCGAAGCGGCCGTTGGCATCCACGCAGAGCTTCTGCCCGTCTTGCAAAACCGAAAGGATCGAGTCGATGCGGCGCAGGTCTTCGTCCAGCGAGGCGCCGCCGATCTTCTTCTTCACCACGGTGTAGCCGCGGTCGATGTAGCTCTTCATCTCGTCCTTGAGCTTGCCGTGGTCCTGGCCCGGGTAGTAGTAGCCGCCGGCGGCGTAGACGAAGATCTTGCGATTCGCGGTGCCATTGCCGTAGCGGTCGGCGAGCAGTTGAAAGAGCGGCTTGCCTTCGATCTTGGCGACCGCGTCCCACACGGCCATGTCGATCGTGCCGATGGCGACCGAGCGCTCGCCGTGGCCGCCGGGCTTCTCGTTCTTGAACATCGCGTTCCAGATCGCGTGCGGGTCGAGGTTCTTGCCGGTGGCGTCGATCAGCGAATCGGGGTCCGCTTCCAGGATGCGCGGGATGAAGCGCTCGCGCATCAGCGTGCCCTGGCCGTAGCGGCCGTTGGAGTTGAAGCCGTAGCCGACGACCGGCTTGCCGTCGCGGATCACGTCCGTGATCACCGCAACGAGGCTCAGGGTCATCTTGCTAAAGTCGATGTAGGCATTGCGGATGGGCGAGCTGATCGGCAGCGTCTTCTCGCGGATTTCGACGATCTTCATGGGCGGTCTCCTTTGGATTTGCGGATGGAGCGAATGATCGGCATCCGCGCGCGATTCGGCCAATGCCTGATTTCTTGCCTTTGATGCCTTGAAAGCACCGCACCCCGCATGTCGATGAATCTCTCCTGGCTGGACGACTTCCTGGCGCTCGTGGCGACGGGCAATTTCTCGCGCGCCGCCGAGGAGCGGCACATGACGCAGCCGGCGTTCAGCCGCCGCATCCGGGCGCTGGAAGAGTGGCTCGGCACCGATCTGTTCGACCGCAGCACGCAGCCGGCGCGTCTGACCGCCGCCGGCGAGTGGTTCCGCGACACGGCGCACGAGCTGCTCGCTCGCGTGGCGCGCGTGCCGGGCGAGGCGCGGGCCGTGGCCGAGGCGCACTCCAGCACGCTGCGCTTCGCGGCCACGCATGCGCTGTCGTTCACGTTCCTGCCCGATTGGCTGCGGCGGATGGAGGCGGCGATCGAGGTCGGCCCGATCACGCTCGTTTCCGACGTGCTCGAACGCTGCGAAGCGATGCTGCTGGAGAGCCAGGTGCAGTTCGTGGTGAGCCATGCGCACGGGCAGTCGACGAGCCAACTGGCGACGCAAGGCTTTGCGAGCGTGGGCGTCGGGGGCGATGCGCTGGTGCCTGTCTCGGCGCCGGATGCGACGGGGAAGCCGCTCCATGCGCTGCTCGGGGCAACAACCGCCTTGCCGCTGCAACTGCTCAGCTACAGCCCCGAATCCGGCACCGGCCGCATCCTGCGCGAAGTCCATGGTGCCGCGCTGGATCGGGTGCCCATGCAGGCCGTGTTCAAGGCCCACCTCGCCTCGGTGCTGCGCACGATGACGCTGAACGGCCGCGGCATGGCGTGGCTGCCGCACAGCCTGATCGCTGACGATCTCGCCGCCGGCCGCCTGGTCGAGGCCGCCCCACCGGACTGGCGGATCGAGATGCAGATCGTGCTCTACCGCGACAAGGCGCCGCTCGGCGCGGCGGCCGAAGCCTTCTGGCAAGCGGCGTGCGAATCGGCTCTCAGCGAAGCACCGGCGCGCGCCTAGTCGGCTGCCACCAAAGCTCCGAGCGTTGCAGCGGTGTCTGCGGCGGCAGCTCCGGGTTCTTCAGATCGATCACGCGCCGTTCGTTCATCGCCAACTGGTCCAGCGGGGGCTGGAAGTGCTGGCGGAACACGCGCGAGAAGCTGCCGTCCTGAATCAAGGATTCCAGTCCGCGCGTCAGCGGCGGGATCAGCTGCGCATGGCTGCGGCCGAGGAAGGCGTAGCTCGCGGCCGGGTAGCGCAGCACGAAGTTCGGCGCCACCATCAGATCGCTGGCCGCGCGCGTCTGCAACTCGTCCAGCGCTTCGAGCACCGAGCGCGGGAAGTAGTCGATGCGGCCGGCCTGCAGCATCTCGAAGAGGTTGGGCGTGTCCATCGCCGTCTCAACGCGAAAGCCGTTGGCCTTCAGGATGTCCACGTCAGGCCAGTGCAGGCCCTGGCCGGCTCGGCGGGTGGCCAGTTCGTCGCGCGTGAGCGGCTGTTGCCAGCGCGCCAGGTCGGCCTTGCGGATCAGCGCCACGCGCCAGCCGAGCAGGCCGCGGTCGAGCGGGATGCGCAGCGGCTGCAGGTGCTGCTCGCGTTCGCGGCTCGTCATCGTCCACATCACGTCCAGGCGCGCGTTCGGGTGGTTCAGCTCCAGCTCCATGCGACCTTGCGACATCGGGTCGAAGGGCATGGCGTCGAGTCGGTGCGGCAGGCCCGCGCGCTGCAAAGCCAGCGTCAGCAGGCTCACGGCATAACTGTTGAACAGATCGGGGCCGTTGGAGGACATGTAGCGCAGGGCGGGGCGCGGAGCTGCGGCGAAAGCGGGGGCCGACAAGAAAGCGAGGGCGGCGATGAGGCAGTCGCGGCGGCTCGTCATTTCATCCCTCGGCGGTTGGCGGAGTCGCCTGCCACACTGCGCGCAGGGGCGCTCGCAGGGCCGGATGGAAATGCTCCGCCTGCAAGCCGCGCAGTTGCGTCGGCAGCCACAGGTTGGCGATCGGCAGCAGCGTCTTGGGCAGCGCGCGCTTGCCTGAGAGCACGGCGCCGATGCCCGGTGCGCGCGCCAGCAGCGCGGCCAGCGAGCCGTCGGCGTGCGCGGCGCGCAGGCCGCGGGTCAGCGCGTCCTTCAAAGCGGGGTTGCTCCGCGTGACGAAGAAGACGCGCGGGTAGGGGTAGAACAGGCCGAGGCCGGGCTCCACCTGCACGTCCGGCGCGAAGGCACGCTGCTGCTCGAGGATGCCGTCAGCCTCGTCGACGCCCAGGGGCACGAGGTCGAAGCGGCCGCCTTGCAGCATGCGCATCAGGTTCGGAAAGTCGCCTTCCTCCACGCGCAGGCCGGCGTTGCGCAGGATGCGGCTGTCGGTCCAGTCCAGGCCCTGGCCGAACACGAAGGGCCAGAGCTGTTCGAGCTTGCGCACGTTCTTCAGCCGCTTGAGCACTTCGGGCCGGCCCAGGAGCGCGCGGCAGCCGCCGAGACCGAAGTCGATGGGAATGGGCACGATGTCCACGCGCTCGGCGAGCTTGCCGGCGCTGCCGTTGTCGATCACGTCCACCTGACCCGCTTCGAGCTGCGGCCAGGCCTGCTTGCTGGAGATCAGCGCGTCGCCCAGGCGCAGGTCGTACGGCTGCCCGCTGCGTTGCAGGGCGAGGTCGAGCACCTGGAAGCCAAAGCCGTGCCCGGGGCGTTCGAGCAGGCGCGGGTAGGTGACGCGCAGCGGCGGTTCGGTCGAGCTCCACGCTTCACGGGTCCAGGGGGCCATGGCAGCAGCCAGGACCAGCTGACGGCGAAGAGAGGAGCGCATGCGCGGGTTATATCAGCCCGCTCAACGTAACGGTTAGAATGAGTCCCTCTCTTGGGGAGTAGCCGGCTTCCGTTCTTCACGGAAGCGCCCGCGTCAACATGCTTGAGCCCCCACGGCTCATGGCGCGTGCGGCCCGTTTCGGGTTGGCGAGACCAACGATGTGCCAGCACGACAATTCAGTGGTCGGGCGGTGGTGGCACGTCGTTGCGACTCCGCCCGACCCTGGATTCCTCTCCCATGAATTTCATCTCCACGCTCGCACTCGCCCTGGCGATGTCGACCGACGCCTTCGCCGCGGCCATCGGCAAGGGCACCGCCCTGCAAAGGCCGCGGTGGTCCGAGGCGCTGCGCACCGGCGCCATCTTCGGCTGCATCGAGGCGCTCACGCCGCTGGTCGGCTGGGCGCTCGGCATGACGGCGGTCAGCTTCGTCAAGCAGTGGGACCACTGGATCGCCTTCGTCCTGCTCGGCGCCCTGGGCCTGCACATGATCTGGAACGGCGTGAAGCCGGACGACGAAGAAACCGAGCCCGAAGACAAGCCCTCGCGCCACAGCTTCATCGGCCTGGCGCTGACGGGTTTCGCCACCAGCATCGACGCGATGGCGGTCGGCGTGGGCCTGGCTTTCGTGGATGTGAACATCGTGGCCGTGGCCGCCGCCATCGGCTGCGCCACCTTCGTGATGGTCACGCTGGGCGTGATGCTCGGTCGCGTGCTGGGTGCGGTGGTGGGCAAGCGCGCCGAGGTGATCGGCGGCGTCGTGCTGATCGCAGTCGGCGCGGCGATCCTGTACGAGCACTTGAGCGGCGCGGCCTGACGGGCCGTTCGGCTGTCCGCCCCTGCGCTTACTTTGCGCCGACCTTGAGGATCGAGGCGGAAGCTGCGGCGCAGTCCTCGGCGCCCGATCTCGGTCCTTGCGGCGCGTAGGGATTCGTCAGCTCGAACACCTCGCGCTTGTTCAGCGCCGCCGCCTGCAGCGCCGGTTCGTTGAACTGGCGGAACAGCTGCTCGAAGGACCCGTCCTTGGTGGCCCGGCGAAGGCCCGCCTCCAGCTGCTGCGCCAGGCGCTTGTTGCCGCGTGCCACGTAGAAGTACGAGCACATCGGGTAGTGCAGGGCCACGCGCGTCTCGACGGCCAGGCCCATGTGCGCATAGCTGGCCGCCTCGCTGCGGATCTCGGCCACGCCGCGGGGCAGGTAGTCGAAGCGGCGCGCGGCCAGCATGTTGAAGATGTCCTGGTAGCGCATGGTCTTGACGACCGGCACCGAGTTGGCCGTGAGGATCTCGGTGTCCACCCACTCGGAGACCTGACCGGCCGTGTGCGCCTTGAGCTGACCGATGTTGCGGATGGCGGCGAACTTGCCGATGTCTTCGGCGCGCACGAGGAACAGCCGCCAGCCGAGGATGCCCTTGTCCAGCGGCAGGCGCACGCGCAGGAAGTCGCGGTCGAGCTGCTCGGTGGCCGGTGCCCACATCACGTCCACGCCGTCGCCCTGCGCCATGCGCGTGAAGGCGCGATTGATGCCGCTGGCGTGCACGGTGGGGTGGGCCTGGAAGGGCTCGTCCGCCTTGCTCAGCACGAGCTTGAGCAGGTTGGCGTAGTAGTCGCCGCGCTGGTCCTGCGCGAGTTCGCCGACGGGGTAGAACACCAGCTCGGTCGAGTCCTTCGTCGCAGCGGACGAGGGCGGCGCGGCGACGAAGGCCGTGCCGGCGCGCGGAACGACCATCGCCGCGGCGGCGAGAACAGCCAGCAGGATGCCCGGTCGACGCGCGCGGACGGCCTTGCGCAATGCATCCATGTACAAGCGTTTTCTCCCTCTCCCTGAACGGGCCCCAGTGTCAGCGTGAATATAGCGTTACTGAACCCGCCGATCCGGGCGATTTGACGCAGAGCGCACGCGGATCGTTGGGTGATTCCGCAGACAGGAGCCCCCTCCGGTCCGTCAGCGCATGGGCAGCGCACCGGGGATGTGCGCGGCCTCCTGCCAGCCCAGCGCCTTGCGTGCTTCCTCGGCCACCGGCAGCGGTTGCACGCCTTCGGGTAGGCGCGCCAGTTCGTAGCGGCGCAGTTCCGGGCTGCGCAGGATAGCGCCTTCGATGCCGGCCACGGCGCGACCCTTGGCTTCGACGCCCGGCACGGTCTTGCGGAAGTCCTCAAGGTTGGCAAAGCGCGCCTGGCAGTCGGCGGCAGAGATCGGCGCCCAGCTCACCAGCGGTTCCTGGGCCCCCCCTGCTGCACGCAGATAGAGATTGCCGTCCACACGTCGGGACATCGCCTGCGTCACCTTCCCGCAGGTGACGGCCGATTGCTCGAAGCGCAGCAGCGGCCCCTTGAAGCCGTACAGGCCGACGAGCAGATTGCCCTCGAACGCATGGCCGACGCGCTCGTTCACGTCCGGCCCGGTCTGCGGATGCCAGCCGAAATGGTCGCCCTGCGCGCTGCGCTCGTTGCGCTCGAACACGGCCGGCGAGTTGATGAAGGTGTTGTTGTAGACCCGCGCCCGCTCGCTGTTGAGGATGCGCACGCCCTGCTGGTTGTTCACGAACACATTGCCCGCCACGACGATGCCCTTGGAGATCTCGAAGAACAGGCCGGCCTGCGTGCCCTCCACGTGGTTGTTGACGAACTGGCCGTCCACATTGCCCACGTCGTACCAGACGCCGTTGGAATCCGGATGGTCGATGATGAGGTTGTCGCGCACCGTCACGCGGTGCGACTGGTTGAAGATCTTCACCGCCGCCGGGTAGTAGCCGGTCAGTCGTTCCACGTTGTTGTGCCGGACGATGTTGCGCTCCAGGAGCACGTCGTTAGAGCCGATCACGTAGATGCCTTCGGTGCCGGTGTCGCTGATCAGCGAGTTGCGGATCACGAGGTGGTCGCCGCGGAAGTAGCCGGCCACGCGCGAGCAGTGCGTGATCGTCACGTTCTCCAGCAGCGTGCCCACCACTTCCTTGCCGTGCGCGGATTCGGGCGAGGGGCCGACCGGATCGTCCGTCGGCTCTTCGGAGACGAGCGCGGAAGGCTTCTTGCCTTCGATGTCGATGGCGCGGTAGGCGTACTGCGTGAACGTCAGGCCGCGCAGTTGCGGGCCGACATGGTCCGGCGCCTTGCCGTTCACCGGGCGCGAGGCGCGGTGCAGGGCAATGTTGTGCGCGGTGATCTCGATCGTCTTGCCTGCCGGGTTGACGCCGATGTAGACGTAGCCCTTGGCGTAGTCGATGTAGAACAGGCGCGAACCCAGCTCGCCTTCCCACGCTGCCGAGTGCAGCGGCTCGCCGTCGACGAAGACCATGTCGTTGTTGAAGCGATGCAGCGGCGTGAGCATGCCCTCGCGCTCCTTGCGCCACCAGCCCATCGGGCCGGCCGGGAAGAGCGTCGTCCAGCGTGTGCGCCAGACGTCGTGACCCAGGCTCTCCCATTCGGTGGCCACGCGCGTGCCCTTGAGAACCGGCGTCTCGTCGAGGTAGGGCTGGATCGTCACGCCCTGGTTCAGCTCGAGGTCGCCGGTGCGGTAGGTGCCGCCGCGCATCACGATGGCATCGCCGGTGGTCACCCGGGTGATGGCGGCTTCGATCGTGGTCGCTTGCTCGACGGAAGCGCCCGTGGCTTCGACCTTGCCGTCCGGCGCCACGTAGTAGACGTGCGGCGCCTTCGGCACGACATAACGCTGAGGCACAGGGCTATACGGGCCGCCCGAAGGCTGGGCTTGCGCGGCCGGGCCGAACAGTTGCGCACCGGCCAGCAGACCGAGGGCGAGAAAGGACTTGCAGTTCATCGATGTCTCCGGTTCTTGTGCCACGGAGTTTACGGTAGCGCTACCAATTCACGAAAACGCACGGTCTTGTGAATGTCTGGAATGCGACATTCGCGAAAGCAGCGGCAACATGGCGGGCTCCGCTTGAACGGGTAGTTAGACCGTCGGGCTCCATCAAGGATTTCCGAAATGACGTTGAACAACATGCGTGTCGGCAGCCGCCTCGGCGCCGGCTTTGCCCTGATCCTGGCGCTGCTCGCGCTGATGCTGCTGGTGAGCGTGCTGCGGCTGAACAGCACCTCGTCGGCCATGCAGGCCATGATGGCCTCGCCGCTGGCCAAGGAGCGGCTGGTCGAGGAACAGCTGCGCAACGTGGCCGTGGGCGTGACCCGCGGCAAGGCCATCGCCAAGAACGCCGACGGCGGGCTGGAGGCGATGTTCCGTGACGAGGCCAAGGCCTCGACCGCGCGCGGCAACGAGATCCTGAAGGCGCTCTCCGAGCTGCCTTCGAGCGAGAAGGAAAAGCCGCTGCTGGACAAGTTCAACGCCTCGCGCAACGCCTACCTCGACGCCCGCGACCGCATGATGGCCGCCAAGCGGGCCGGCAACGCGGACGAAGCCAACAAGATCTACGACACCGAGTTCAGCGTGGTGGCGCCGGCCTACGTGGCCTCGCTGCAGAACGTGCTGGACTTCCAGCGCAAGGTCATCGACGACATGAACACGCAGATCGCCGCCGACACCTCGCGCGGCGAGGTGCAGCTGATGGTGCTGGGCGCCGTGGCGATCGCGCTGGGCGCGGTGCTGGCGGTGCTGCTCACGCGTTCGATCACGCAGCCGATGGCGCAGGCCGTCCGGCTGGTGGATGCGGTCGCCCAGGGCGACCTCTCGCAGCAGCTCGACATGCAGGGCCGCGACGAGATCGCGCAGCTGGTGCGCTCGCTCGGCCAGATGAGCCAGGGCCTGATGCACCTGGTGACGCAGGTGCGCCAGTCTTCGGAGAGCATCCAGACCGCCAGCGACGAGATGGCCACCGGCAACCTGGACCTGAGCGCGCGCACCGAGCAGCAGGCCAGCGCACTGGAGGAGACGGCGTCGTCGATGGAGCAGCTCGGCTCGGCCGTGCGTCAGAACGCCGACAGCGCGCAGCAGGCCAATCAGCTCGCGCTCAACGCCTCGGAGGTGGCGGTGCAGGGCGGCGAGGTGGTGGAGCAGGTGGTGCAGACGATGAAGGGCATCAACGACTCCTCGCGCAAGATCGGCGACATCATTGGCGTGATCGACGGTATCGCGTTCCAGACCAACATCCTCGCGCTGAACGCCGCGGTGGAAGCGGCCCGTGCGGGCGAGCAGGGCCGCGGTTTCGCGGTGGTGGCCTCCGAGGTGCGTTCGCTGGCCGGGCGTTCGGCCGAGGCGGCCAAGGAGATCAAAGCGCTGATCAACGCCAGCGTCGAGCGCGTGGAAGCGGGCTCGGCGATGGTCGACAAGGCCGGCGCCACCATGACGGAAGTCGTCAGCAGCATCCGCCGCGTGACGGACATCATTGGCGAGATCAGCGCGGCCAGCGGCGAGCAATCGTCCGGCGTGGCGCAGGTCGGCGAGGCGGTGACGCACATCGACCACGCCACGCAGCAGAACGCGGCGCTGGTGGAAGAGATGGCCGCAGCAGCGAGCGGGCTCAAGGGCCAGGCCGAGCAACTGGTGAAGGTGGTGGCCACGTTCAAGCTGGCCTGAGTCAGTCGAAATTTCGCGTCAGCGAGTCGTCCGGGTTCGTCCCGGACGTGAAAACCCTCAAGTGGAAAGCCCGGTCCCCGATTCAGGGGGGAGGCAGGGAACCCCTCTGTTTCTCCTTTGTGACGCGACTGTTACCTTGCGAAGCGTCAATAGTGCGCAGTTTTGGCAATGCGCGCGGACAAATAAACATTACTTCGAGGGCTTTTCATGAAACTCGTTTCTAAATCTGGCGGTTTTCGCCGGACCGGCCTCTTTCTCGCTGCTGCGGCAGCCCTGAGCTTCGGCCAGGCGGCCAGCGCGGATGTCGTCCCTGGCGACACGTTCACGTTCTCGATCGCGGGCTTCAACAGCACCAGCGGCACGGGCTACATCCTGGGCAGCGGCCTGTCGGCCGTGTTCGGTCAGACGACCACCTTCGCCGCCGCCGGCTACAACGGCCAGGACTACACGATCTCCTCTTACGAAGTCATCGGTGCCACCACCACGACCGACTATTTCAAGATCACCACGCCGGTCAACTTCCTGCAGAGCTCGGCGGTCAACGGCACCACCATCACGGCGTTGCAGTTCGACATCGGCACGGCCAACTCGGGCGTGGGCGTGGCCACCGGCGCCGACCCGCTGAACTTCACCAGCGCCATCGGCTCTTACACCGCCGCCGGCTACATCCTCTACGGCACGGCCAACACGAAGTTCACGCTGACGCCCACGGTCAATCTGGCCACCGGCCAGCTGAGCCTGACCGCCGCAGAAGGCGTGAACACGGGCACCACCGCCATCACCGGTATCGCCATCCACGAGTTCGACTTCTCGATCACCTACGCCAACGTCTCCGCCGTGCCGGAAGCCGGCACCTCGGCCATGATGCTGGCCGGCCTGGGCGTGATGGGCGCCGCCTTCGTGCGTCGCTCGCGCAAGGCTGCTGCTCAAGCCTGATCGGTCCAGCGTCGCTTTGAATCGAAGCCCGCCTTGCGCGGGCTTTTCTTTGCCGTTCGCGGCTCAGCGCTCTGGCCGGTCGTGCAGCCCGTAGCTCGACATGATCTGCTCCAGCTGACCGCTCGCTCGCAGCCGCTGCAGGCCTTCGTCGAAGGCCTTGGCGTACGCGACCGACTGCTTCGCCGCCGGTGACAGCGCCAGGTAGGCGTAGCGCGCCGGCGCGCAGCCCGCGGTGCGCAGCTTCAGGTCCTTGTGCGTGGCCAGGATGTACTGCACCAGGCTGTCGTCCTCGATGAAGCTGTCCAGCCGCTCGCTCATCACCATGCGCGCCATGCGGTGCGTGATGTCCTCGCCCACGCTGACGTCGAACTGCGCGAGCTTGCGCTCGATCGCTGAATCCAGCTGCGGCCCGTAGGCGTAACCCTTGACGATGCCCACGCGCTGGCCGCGCAGCGAGCTGGCGCCGGTGTAGCTCCAGCGCCGGTCGGTGGCCGTGTAGAAGCAGAACTGGTTGCGCGAGATTGGCGTCTTCGGGAAGACGAAGTCCGGCGCCTCTTCCTTGAAGGTGGAGGGCGTGGCGCCGTAGTGGCCGTCGCGCACGTCCTGCAGGGCGCGGGCGTAGTTTTCGTTGACGAGCCGGATCTGGATGCCCTGCGGCTCGAAGATGGCGCGCAGGATGTCGATCGTGAAGCCCTCGGGCCTCGCGCCGGCTGTGCAGCTGAACGGGCACCAGAAGGCCGGCGCGGCCACCACGAGTTCCCGCGGTTTTTCCGCCGGCGTGGCAGCGCCTGCCGGCAAGCCGAAGCCGGCCAACAGCATCGCCAGCGAACGGGCAAGCAGGGGAACGATCGAGCCAGACGGCATCAACGACTCACGGCGAGATCGGATGCGGCCAGTATGTGAGCTGAACCTTGGCGTTAGCTTGCTACGCGCAGTGCCCGCGCCAAGACTCCTGCAAAGCTCAGGGCAGCACCTTCACCTTGATGTTGCGGTAGTGCGTCTCGCTGCCGGGGTCGTGGCCTTGCAGCGCGAAGGTGCCGTGGGCGATCAGGCGCTCTTCGAGGCCTTGCTCGCGCTTCGGGTTCGCTTCCTGCGTGTAGTCGACGATCAGCTTGCCGTTGATGCGGGTGACGACGTGCATGCCTTCCACGCGGATCGTCAGGGTCTGCCAGACGTTGTCCGGCGCAGTCACGTTCGGGTAGTCGACCACGCCCCAGAGGCCGCCGGTGCGGCTTGGGTCGCTGTGCGAGTTGTTGACCTGCACCTCGTAGCCCTTGCTGGGCCAGCCCTTCTCTTGCCAGAGGGTGTGGAAGTACACGCCCGAGTTGGCGTGCGGGAAGGTCATCAGGTCGACGCTCAACTCGAAGTTCTTGAAGTCGTGATTGCCGACCGGGCCGAGGTAGAACAGGTGCGAGCGCGGGCCTTTGACGACGATGGCGCCGTCCTTGACGCTGAAGGTGCCGGGCGCGTCGCTGGCCTTCCAGTCGGCGAGGGAGCTGCCGTCGAAGAGCAGTTGCCAGCCGTCGGGCTTCTCGGCCGCGGTGAGGGTGTTGGGCGGGGCGTCGGCAGCGGTCGCGTGCAGGGCGCTCGTCGCGAACGAGGCAGCGAGGGCGGCTGCGAGCAGGGTGCGGCGGTTCAGGGTTTGCATGATCAGGAGACTCCAACGATCTTGAGCACGGCCAGCGGCGGGCCGTCGAAGGTTTGCGAAGGGGTGTTGCCGACGAAGCCGAGGTCCTTCATGCCCTCGGGCGTCGTGTAGAAGCCGCCGGCCGTGAGGTCGCGGAAGCGGGCGAAGAAGCGGGCGGCCTCGTGCAGCGGCGCGTCTTTCGCCACCGGCTTGCAGATCTCGTCGGCGATCTGCGCCTGCTGTTCGGGCTTGGCCGCGGCGAAGACGGCGCTGAAGCGTTTCTCGCTCTCGGCATCCAGCCAGGCCAGGCCCTTGAGGATCACGGCGCGGTCGGCCTTCTGGTCGTCGTAGGGCGCGCTGATCCATTCGTCGATGAAGGCCTCGACGTGCAGGTCGGCGGCGCTGGGCGAACGCTCGTCGGCCGGAATGATCAGCGCACATAACGCGGCAGCACAGCGGCGTTCGCGCTCGGTGAACGAGAGCGGCCAGAGGTCGCCGCTCTTGTAGCGGCGGACCAGATCGGGGTCGGTGCCGATCTTCTTCGCTTCGGTCTTGGCGGGCGCCTTGGCGGCGGCAGTGATGACCGGGTTGGCAGCCGAGGCGGCCAGCAGCCATTGGAGGGAGGTGCGACGGTCCATCTTGTTCAGAGCTCCTTCTTGCGCAGACGGTCCACGATGTGGTCGGCCGTGCGCCAGGCCAGGGCCATGATCGTGAGCGTAGGGTTCTTGTCGGCGTTGGAGGCGAAGGGCGCGCCGTCGGTCAGGAACAGGTTGGGCACGTCCCAGGTCTGGCTCCAGCGGTTGACGACCGAGCGCTTCGCCTCGGCGCCCATGATGGCGCCGCCGACCTCGTGGATGATCGAGCCGCCGGTGGCGATGGCCTTGGCGCCGTCGAGCTGCGCGCCGCCGCGCACCTTGCCGCCCATCGCCTCGACGATGTCGACGAAGGTCTTCTGCATGTGCGCGGCCTGGCGCGTCTCGTGGTCGCTCCACTGCCAGTGAAAGCGCAGCACCGGGATGCCGTACTTGTCCTTCGTGCTCGGGTCGATCTCGCAGAACGACTTCTCGTTCGGGATCATCTCGCCGCGGCCCGAGAAGTAGACGAAGGAGCCGTAGTAGCGGCGCACGTCCTTCTTGAAGTTGGCGCCGTAGTTGCCGCCGTTGAGCCAGGTGAGGCCCGAGCCGGTGCCCAGCGACGGCATGCGCTTGCCGCTGCTGATCTCGATGTGATAGCCGCGCGCAAAGCCGAGCTGGCCCTTGAGCTGCTGCTGATAGAGCCACCACGGCGAGTAGACGTGGCCGCCGCCGGCGCCGTCTTCGTTGTGGTCCGGCAGGCCTTCGAGCATCGGTACCTGGCCCGAGATATCGCTGCCGACGGTGTCCATCAAGTACTTGCCGACGAGGCCGCTGCTATTGGCCAGGCCGTTGGGGAAGCTCGCGGATTTGGAGTTGAGCAGGATGCGCACCGATTCCGCCGCACTGGCTGCGAGCACGACGACGCGGCCGTGCACTTCCACGTGCTTGCCGGTCGTCTTGTCCACGAAGCTCACGCCGCGCGCCTTGCCGTTCTTGCCGAGCAGCACCTGGTGCGCCATCGCGTTGCAGACGATGTCGAGGTTGCCGCTGTCCAGCGCAGGCGGCAGGTGCACGGCCGGCGATTGATACGTGGCGCGGATCGAGCAGCCGCGGCCGCAGGGCGTGGCCCAGAAGCAGGCGGCGCGGCGTTGCATGTCCTTCTCGAGGATCGCTTGCGCGCGCGCGTTGCCGGGGTGCAGCTTGGCGGGCAGCGTCTTGTGGTCGAGCGCCTTGGTCAGCACGGCGCGGTGGATGGGCACGACGGGCACGCCGAGCGGCGCAGCGCGCTGCTTGATCAGGCGTTCGCCCACGCGCGCGGCCGGCGGCGGCAGCAGCACGCCGTCGGGCGAGTCGGGCGTGTTCTCCATGCCCTCGTTCGAGCCGTAGACGCCGATCAGCATCTCGACCTTGTCGTAGTAGGGCGCGAGTTCTTCGTAAGTGATCGGCCAGTCGAAGCCGAGGCCGTCGCGCGTCTTGGGCTTGAAGTCGTACGGGCCGTTGCGCAGCGCGATGCGGCCCCAGTGGTTGGTGCGGCCGCCGAGCATGCGGGCGCGCCACCAGTCGAACTTCTGCTGCGGGTCGTCGTTGGCCTGCGTGTACGGTTCACCGGGCACTTCCCAGCCGCCGTCGATGGTGGCGTCGTGGAAGCCGAAGGGCTTCTCGGGCGTGCTCGCGCCGCGCAGGGGGGCGTCGGCGTTGGTCTGGAACATCGGCGTCTCTTTGACGATGTCGTAGTTGCGGCCGGCTTCGAGCATCAGCACCTTCACGCCTTCGAGCGCGAGGGTGTAGGCCGTCTGGCCGCCGCCGGCGCCGGAGCCGACGACGATCACGTCGTACTCGCGCTGGAGCGTCTTGGGCGTCACGTAGGGCAAGGTTGTCTCCTCAGAAATCAATCCACTGGCCGCCGGCATGCGCAGAGGCCACGGCTCTTTCAACGAAGCGCACGCCGCGGGCGCCGTCTTCGACTTTCGGGTAGTCGCCGCTGCGGGTGTGGTTCTTCAGGTCGGCGGCGAGGTCGGTGTAGAGATTGGCGAATGCTTCGATGAAGCCTTCGGGGTGGCCGGGCGGCAGGCGGCAGGCGCGCTTGGCGGCGTCGCTCAGGTTGGCGGAGCCGCGGGTGAGGCGGCGGGGCGGTTCATCGAGCGGCGAGTGGATCAGCGTGTTCGGTTCTTCCTGGCGCCAGTCGAGGCTGCCTTTCTCACCGAACACGCGGATGCGCAGGTCGTTCTCGTGGCCGATGGCCATTTGGGAGGCCATCAGGACGCCGCGTGCTTTGCCGGTTAGGCGCAGGAGAACGCTGACGTCGTCGTCGAGCGTGCGGCCTGCGCCGAAGCTGGTCAGTTCGGCGCAGAGTTGTTCGATCTCCAGGCCGGTGATGGTGTGCAGGAGGTTCTCCGCGTGGGTGCCGATGTCGCCCAGTGCGCCGCCGGGGCCGCTTTGGGCGGGGTCGGTGCGCCAGCTCGATTGCTTGTTGCTGGAGTGCTCCATCGCACCGGCGAGCCAGCCCTGGTGGTACTCGACGATCACCTTGCGGATCTTGCCGATCACGCCGGCTTTCACCAGCTCGCGGGCCTCGCGGACCATCGGATAGCCGGTGTAGTTGTAGGTGACGGCGAAGGCGGTGTTGCGTTGCTTGACCGCTTGCACGAGCTCTTCGGCTTGAGCGCGGGTGTGGACGAGCGGCTTGTCGCAGGCGACGTTGAAGCCGGCGTCGACGAAGGCCTTGGCCACTTCGTAGTGCAGGTGGTTGGGCGTGACGATCACCACGAGGTCCGCGCGCTCGTGCGCGTGGCGGCGTTGTTCGTCGGTGAGGAGGGCGCGCCAGTCGGGGTGGTTGCGGTCGTCTTGGAGGCCTAACTCCTTGCCGGAGGCGATGGATTTTTCGGGGGAGGAGGAGAGGGCGCCTGCGGTCAGTTCATAGCGGCCGTCGAGCGCCATCGCGTGACGGTGGACGGCGCCGATGAAGGCGTCCTTGCCGCCGCCGATCATGGCGACGCGGAGGCGGTTGTTGTTCATTCGGAGATTCCTACTGCTGCGGGTTGAGCGGATGGCTGGCACGTCCCGGCCCGCGTCCACCTCCGAACCCGCTTATGTCGGTGGCCGCGGGCCGGAACGCACCAGCCGGCACCACCGAGTGGCGCGGTGTTTCGTGCACTGCAACCGTCGGTCGCGTCGCCGTGGTGTTCCTCCCGCCGGCTACCGACATAAGCGGGTTCGGAGGTAGACGGCGGGAGGGACGCCGCGGCGACAGCCCCACAACCGGGGGCAGTACCGCAGGCAGCCATCACGCCATCCCTCCACTCTGTTTGGAGCGATCAAAGACAGCATCAAAGGCGCCGTGAGCAGGCGGAAAGTCGAGCTTCTTGCAGAACGCCGCACTCTCGGTCGCACCGTGAATACGATCCATCCGACTGTCTTCCCACTCAACAGAAAGCGGCCCCGCATAGCCCACATCGTTCAACGCCACGATGATCGATTCAAAGTCGATCATCCCGCGCCCCACGCTGCGGAAATCCCACCCCCGGCGCGGATCGCCAAAGCTCGTGTGCCCGCCGAAAGTTCCGACAGTCCCGTCACCACGCCCCCACCACACATCCTTCATGTGCACGTGAAAGATCCGCGGCCCGAACTGGCGGATGAATCGAACGTAATCGACGCCCTGATACCCGAAGTGGCTCGGATCGAAGTTGAATCCGAAGCGCGGATGTTGATCGACGGCGGCGAGTGCTCGCTCGCTCGTTGCGATGTCGAACGCGATCTCCGTCGGATGCACTTCCAGCGCGAAGTTCACACCCTGCCGGTCGAACTCATCGAGGATCGGCTTGAAGCGCCGACCAAAGTCCGCGAAGCCCGCATCCCAGTAGCTCTGCGGCGTCGGCGGGAACGCATACGCCGCATGCCAGATCGAAGACCCGGTGAAGCCCGTCACGCGCGACACGCCCAGCAGCTTCGCCGCCTTCGCCGTATCCGCCATCTCCAGCGCTGCACGCTGCCGCACGCCTTCAGGTTCACCGTCGCCCCACACATGCGCCGGCAGGATGCTCTTGTGCCGCTCATCGATCAGATCGCACACAGCTTGCCCGATCAAGTGATTGCCGATGGCGAAAACTTCCAGCCCATGCGAGGCCAGCAGCTCACGCTGCTTCTGCGCATAGCCCGGCTCCTTGAGCGCGCGCTGCACGTTGAAGTGATCGCCGGCGCAGGCCAGCTCCAGGCCGTCGTAGCCCATGCGCTTGGCAAGCGGCGCGAGCTCAGTGATGGGCAGGTCGCCCCATTGGCCGGTGAAAAGGGTGATGGGACGGGTCATGATGGTTCGCTCAACTCAGGTCAGAACGGGCTATCGGGGAAGTAGAAATCCTTGGCGTTGTCTTTGGTGATCAACACCGACGGAATGATGGTCTTGGGCGGCAGCTTCTGGCCCTTGATGCGTGCGTCGACGGTCAGTTTGATCGCGTCGTAAATGAACTTCGGCGAGTACGAGACGTTCGCCTGAATGCGCGGATCGGTCCCGGCTTGCAGCAGCTTGACCATGCCCTTGGCACCCGCGCCGCCGAAGACCAGCTTCACATCCGTGCGCTTGGCCTGGTCGATGGCTTTGAGCACGCCGAAGGCCATGTCGTCGTCGGCCGCCCACACCGCGTCGATCTTCTTGAAGCGCGTCAGGTAGTCCTGCATCACCTTGAACGCATCGTCGCGGTTCCAGTTGCCGTGCTTGGCGTCCAGCAGCTTGATGCCCGGGTACTTGGCCAGCGCGGCGCGGAAGGCGTCCATGCGCTCGTTGTCGATCGTCGTCGGGATGCCGCGCAGGGCGACGATCTCGCCCTTGCCGCCGAGTTGCTTGCCGATGAACTCGGCGGGCACCGCGCCGAAGGCGGTGTTGTCGCCGGCGACGTAGGCGTCCTGCGCGGACGAGTCCGTCAGGCCGCGGTCCACCACGGTGACGTACACGCCCTTGCCGTGCAGCTGCTGCACCGGCTTGGTCAGCGCGGCCGACTCCTGCGGCAGGATCACCAGCGCGTCGATCTTGTTGGTGGTGAGCAGGTCCTGCAACTGGTTCGCCTGCTCGCCGGCCGACGCCGCAGCCTTCACCGTGATCTTCAGGCCTGGGTACTGCTGCTCCAGCTCCTTCTTGGCCTGGTTGGCCCACCAGACGATACCGGCCGTGAAGCCGTGGTCGGCCGCGGGAATCGCCACACCGACTTTGAGCGCCGCGGTCTGCGCTTGTGCGCCGAAGGTGCTGGTTAGCGCCGCGGCGGCCGCCAGCGAAACAACGAGTCTGCGATTGAGCATGGGAAGTCTCCTTTCGTCTTGTCCGTCTATTTGTCTGCTCATCTCTTGCGCCTTTGCAGGAACGCGACCGCGATGATCACCGCGCCTTGCACCGCCGCATTCAAATGAATGCTGATGAAGCTCGTGAGGTTGAGCACATTGCCGATCACTGACAGCAGCAGTGCGCCGACCACCGTTCCGGCGATGCTGCCCGAGCCGCCCTTGAGCGCCGTGCCGCCGATGATGACGGCTGCGATGGCCTCCAGCTCCCATAGCAAACCCGTGGTCGGCGAGGCCGAGCCCAGGCGCGGGACGTAGAGCAGGGTGGCGATGCCCACCATCGCGCCGAGCACGACGTAGGTGCAGAGCTTGACGGCATCCACGTTCACCGTGGCATACCGCGCAACCTGTTCGTTAGACCCGATCGCCTGCACGTAGCTGCCATACGCGGTGCGCTGCAAGACGGCGCCGGCCGCAAGCGCAACGGCCGCGAACACCCAGACCGGGATCGGCACGCCGAGGAAGGCACCGTAGTAGACCGGCGCATACGCATCGGCCAGATCGTTGTCCAGCGTGATCGCGCCGCCGTCGGCCAGCCACGTCAGCACCGCGCGGAAGATGCCCAGCGTGCCCAGCGTGACGATGAAGGGCTCGATCCGCCCCCGCGTGATCAGCCAGCCGTGGCAAAGCCCCAGCGCTGCGCCGATCAGCACTGCGCCGCTTGCACCGGCCAGCACCGCCACGGTCGGGGACATGCCATGCGCGCCGAGGCTGTTCATCAACAGGATCACGCAACCCGCAATCAATGCCGCCATCGATCCGACCGACAGATCGATCCCGCCGCCCACGATCACGAAGCACATGCCCACCGCGATGATGCCGGTGAAGGTGGTGCGGCTCAGCACGTTGAGCGCGTTGTCGACGGTGGCGAAGTCGGGATTCAGCACGCTCGCGATCACGCAAAGCACGATCAGGCCGACCAACGGGCCGAGTCCGTGCAGGCTGAACTTCTTCTTGTTGTTGTCAGTGCGTTCCTGTTGCATGGGCGATCAGCTGTTCTTCGGTGGCGCCCTCGGCGTCCACGATGGTTTGCAGGCGGCCGGCGCGCAGCACGGCGATGCGGTGGCACAGGCCGATGAGTTCCATCAGCTCGGAGGAGACGACGATCACGGCCAGGCCCTGCGCCGCGAGGTTCTGGATCAGGCCATACAGCTCGCGCTTGGCGCCGACGTCCACGCCGCGCGTCGGCTCGTCGAGCACGACGATGCGCGGCTTCGGGTGCAGCACCTTGGCGAGCGCGAGCTTCTGCTGGTTGCCGCCCGAGAGCGAGCCGGCGCGCACGTCGAGCGAGCCGAGACGGATGCCGAATTCGTCGACGGCGCGCTTCAAGGCGGCGGCTTCCTCGGCGGGCTTGAGCCAGGCCGGCAGCGTCATCAATGTGAGGTTGCGCGCCAAGCCGAATTCGACGTGCAGGCCCTTGCCCTTGCGGTCTTCGCTGAGGTAGGTGAGGCCGAGACGGGCGGCGTCCCGCGGGTTCTTGATGCGGGCTTCGGTGCCTGCGATTTCCACGCGACCGCTGGCGCCGGCTCGCAATCCGAGCAGACCTTCAAACAGTTCGGTCCGGCCCGCGCCGACAAGACCCGCGAAGCCGAGGATCTCGCCGGGCGCCACCTCGAAGCTCACGTCGTGCGCCCATCCCGTCACGCTGAAATTCTCGACGCGCAACATCGGTGCGGCGACCGGTCGCGCGCTGCGCGGCGGAAACAGGTCGCTCAACTCGCGCCCGACCATCAGGCTGGCCATCTGCGCCCGGCTCACGCTGGCCGTCGGCGCGCGATGCACGAAGCGGCCATCGCGCATCACCACGATCTCGTCCGTCAGCCGCTCGACCTCTTCGAGCTTGTGCGAGATGTAGATCAGCGTCACGCCCTCGGCCTTGAGCCGCGCGATCAGCGTGAACAGCGCTTCGGCCTCCGTCGGTGTGAGTGTGGCCGTCGGCTCATCCATCACCAGCACGCGCGCCCGCCGTTGCAACGCCTTGGCGATCTCCACGCGCTGCTTCTCGGCGAGGCTCAGGCTTTTCACAAGAGCGGTGGGAGAACACGAGAGTCCGACCTGCTGCAGCAGCCCGACCGTCTGCGCGTTCATCGCCCGGTCGTCCAGAAACAGGCCGCGGCGCAGCTCGTGGCCGAGGAAGATGTTCTGCGCGATCGTCAGGTCCTCCGCCAGCGCGAACTCCTGGTGGATCATCGCGATGCCGTGCGCCTCGGCCGCACGCGGGCCGTTGAAACGCACGGCCTCGCCGTCGATGCGCAACTCGCCGCCCGTCGGCGCTTCGTAGCCCGCCAGGATCTTCATCAGCGTGCTCTTGCCCGCGCCGTTCTCGCCAAGCAGGCCGACGGCGCGCCCCGCCTGCAGGTCGAAGCTCACGCCGTGCAGCACCGGCACCGGGCCGAAAGACTTGGCGACGGCGTGAAAGCCCAGCGTGTGTTTCACGACGCTCAACTCTTGCGTCAGGCCGTCTTCTTGAGGCCCTGCACGAAGCGCAGGCTGTTGGCCGCGCTCTCCAGCGCGTTCTTCGGCGCATCATGCTCGACGAAGAAATGCTGGATGTGCGCAGCCGCCGGGTCGTTCAGCAGCGCGGCGAAGTCGATCAGGCCGGGGCCGACGTCGGCCATCGTGCGGTGGGCGTCTTCCATGTCCAGGCTCAGCACGTCGCTGCCGTTCATCTTGGGCAGGCCGCTCAGCTGCTTGAGGTGCACCAGCGCGAAGCGCTTCGGATGGCTGCGCAGGATCGCAAGCGGATCCTGCCGGGCGGCGGCGGCCCAATAGAGGTCGAGCTCCATCTGCACCAGCTGCGGGTCGCAGTCGGCCAGCAGGATGTCATACGGGGTCTGGCCGTTGCTCAGCTTGGCGAACTCGAAATGGTGGTTGTGATACGCGAACTGCAGACCTGCCTTGCGGCAGAGCTCGCCGGCCTTGTTGAAGGCCTGGGCGCGGCGCTTCCAGCCGTCGAGATCGGCCCATTGCTCCTTGGGCATCCAAGGGCAGACGAGGTAATGGTGGCCGACCGTCAGCGCGTCGTCGATCGCGCGTTGCGCGTCCGCACCGAACAGCGCATCGCCGATGTGGGCCGACGGCGCGGTGAGCTTGAGCTCCTGCAGCAGCGCTTTCACCTCCGCTGGCTTGTGGTCGAAGTAACCGGCGAATTCGACCTCGGCGTAGCCCATCTTCGCCAGCGCCGCGAGCGTGCCGCGGAAGTCCTTCTGCATCTCGTTGCGCACCGTGTACAGCTGGATGCCAGGGCGCGGAATGCGGGCTCCAGGCGCGGCGGCGAAGGCCGAAGCGATCGGGGCGGAACCAGCGGCCATCAAGGCCAGCAGCAGCTTGCGTCTGTTCATGGAGCAGGACCTCTTGCGTGAGTGGGCTCGGGGCGCATGTTAGCCATGTTCGTGAGAGCGCTAACGGATCTTCCAGACGCAGAAAATTGATGCACTGCACCAGTGGAGGCGAAACGGACGTTCATCTCACGGGCGGCAATTCCGGCGCGCGCAGGCCCGCGAACGGGTCGGCCCACGCCGCGATGCCCATCAAGCGCTCATTCCATGCCGCCACCGCCGGATAGTCGGCCAGCGGCAGCTTCGCCACATCGTTGAACGGCAGGAATGCCGCCATGCGGAAGTCCGCATAGCTGATGCCGCTCGCCAGCAGCCAGTCGCGACGGTTCAGGCGCGCTTCGAGAATCGCCGCGCCTTCATGGAACATCGCCAGCCCGCGTGCGATCTCGCCCTGGTCGATGGCGCCGAGCCCGTAGCGCGGTTTCGTGCCGCGCTCGAAATGGACGATGTCGCACGAGTGCATGAAGTTGCACTTGGCCCAGCTGACCCAGCGGATCATGTCCGGCGCGTCAGGCCCGCCGGTGCGCCAGAAGTCGGAGCCGACCAGTTGCGAGAGGCGGCAGGCGATGGCGTCGGCTTCCCAGAGCGCATCGCCCTCGGCCTGCACCTCGCGCTCGACCAGGATCGGCACGCGCAGCGAAGGGTTCAATGGGCGGAAGCGCTCGACCTGGTCCGGCGCGAGCGGCGCCGCCCATTCCAGGTCGACCGGTGCGTCCAGGTATCGCGCCACGGCGACGGCCAGGCGCGGGTTCGGGTTGCGTGAGTAGTAGAGCGTCGGGCGCACGGCTTTCTCCCAGGGCAGTTCGCCCGCATTCTTGCCGTGCGGCGCGAACTGGCAAGAGGACCTTCTCGCAGTGCAAAATCCCTTTGTGCGCATAACGGATCAATTCAGCGGCGTCAGTTTCCTGCCGAGAGCGGGGCTCGGCGCCGCCTTGCTGCTGTTCGCCGCGGCGGCGCAAGCCCAGCAGACCTTGGACATCGCCACCCCGGAGAACGCCGCCATCGTCAACGTGGCCAGCGCCGTGCTGCACCAGGCCTACGGCCGGATCGGCGTGCAGCTGAAGGTGCATGCGCTGCCGCTGCGGCGCGGCGTGCAACTGGCCGACGCAGGCGAGCTCGACGGCGATTTGATGCACACGATGCCTTCGCTGAAGGAGTGGCCGCAGCTCCTCGTGGTGAGGGTGCCGGTGGCGCGCGTCGTGTTCTCGGCCTACAAGCTGGGGCCGGACTGCCCGGCGAGCGTGAGCGCGGCCGACCTCTCGGCAGGGCGCGTGGCCTACATGCGCGGCACCCGCGCGGTGGAGGAAGTGCTGCCGGCCGCCGCGCTGCGCGAGTCTTCCAACAACCTCGACGCGCTGCGCCATGTCCAGCGCGGCATCACGAATTACGCGGTCGTCGGCCAGCTGGAGAGCGACGCGATGATTGCCCGCTATGGCATGCGCGACCTCTGCAAGGTGGCCGAACCGGTCGTCGTGACCGAGCTGTATCACTCGGTCAATCGCCAGCATGCGGAGCTCGCGGCGCGTGTTGAGCACGTGCTGCAGGAGATGGCGGCGCAGGGCGAGATCCGGCGCATCTGGGCCCGGGAAGCGCAGCGGGCCCAGAACGCGATGCTGGCCTTGCCTTGATGAAGGATCGGTGAGGAATTGGGGCGCGAACTCCGCTCAATTCAAGCGTTAGCGCTCGCGGCCGGGCCGGAAGATGACGGGAATTCCATCTTCCAGTGAGCACGTCATGGTTACCAGCATCGGTGGTTCGCTGATCAGCTACCTCAACGCCCAGGACGGCACCGACCCGGGCGCAGGCGCCAACACGAACATCACGGACCTGCTCTCCAGGGCGAACAAGAAGTCCGGTTCCGACTCGTCCATCTCGTCGGCCGCGATCGAGAAGGCCGCCGGCTCGTTCAGGATGGCCGGCCAGGTCAAGGCGCTGGACGCCTCGCAGACGGCGCTGGCCGCCGACCTGCGCACGGCCATGAACAAGGCCGGCGTCAAACTCGAAGGCAGCGTGGACTTCTCGCTGGCCACCGACGGCACCGTGCAGATCAAGGGTTCGGACGCCGACCAGGCCGCCGTGAAAAGCTTCCTCAAGGCCGACACCAGCCAGCCGAGCTTCGTGAGCCGCATCGCGGCGCAGGCCAAGCAGGCGATGAGCCTGTCTTCGACGATCCAGCAGAGCGCCGCGATCTCGCAGGCGGCCAAGTTCGGCAGCGGCTCGGGCGACGTGATGTCGCTCTACACCTCGCTGATGCAGACGACGAACACGACGACCACGGTGTTCTCGCTCTCGGCCACCGGCAGCTCGCTGACCTATCCGGGTTCGCTCAAGGCGCAGGCCTGACGACTTCGGGCTCCGGCACGAGCCGGTCGCGCTGCGCCAGCGCGGGGAAGATCTTCCACCAGAGGCCCACGACCACAAGCGTGCCGATCCCGCCGAGCAGCACGGAGCCGACCGGGCCGAGCATGGCCGCGGTCACGCCGGACTCGAACTCGCCGAGCTGGTTGCTGGCGCCGATGAAGACGGAGTTGACCGCGCCGACCCGGCCGCGCATCTCGTCCGGTGTTTCGAGCTGAACGAGTGATTGGCGAATCACCACGCTGAACATGTCGGCCGCACCGCTGACCGCCAGGACCGCGAATGCCGCCCAGAACGAGGTTGCGAGCGCGAAGCCGATCATGCAGAAGCCGAACACGCTGACCGCGCCGAGCAGCAGATGGCCGGCCCGGCGCTCGATCGGCACGCGCGCCAGGACCAGACCGACGATCACCGCTCCTAACGCCGGGGCTGAGCGCAAGAGGCCCAAGCCCTCGGGGCCGGTGTGCAGGATGTCCTTGGCGAAGATCGGCAGCAGCGCGGTGGCGCCGCCGAGCAGCACGGCGAACAGGTCGAGCGAGATGGCGCCCAGCACGACCGGGCGTTGCCAGATGAAGCGGATGCCGGCCGTGAGCTGCGCCAGGTCGGGTGCGGGTCGCGTGACGGGCGCGGGGCGGTGGCGGATCGTCAGCACGCCCATCACGCCCAGGATCAGCAGCACGAGCGAAACGGCGTAGACGACGGCCGCTCCCCAATGCGTGGCGCTGTCAGCTGAGGCACGCGTCCAGGCCGCGACGCTCGGGCCCATCGCATAGAGCGCGCCGCCCAGCGCCGGGCCGGCGATCACCGCGGCCTGCATGCTGGAGCTGGAGGCCGCCACCGCACGCGGCAGCAACGCCGGCGGCACGAGCGTAGGCAGCAGCGCCTGTTGAGCAGGCATCTGGAAGGCGCGCGCCACGCCGAGCAGCACGGAGAGCAGCAGGATCATGTTGGCGCTGACCCAGCCTTCGGCGCTGGACAGCGCCAGCACCGCGGCGACCGCGCATTGCAGGCTCAGCGCGCCGGCCACGATCAGGCGGCGATCGTGCCGGTCGACGTAATGGCCGGCGGGCAGGGTGAGCAGCAGCGCGGGCAGGAACTGAGCAAGGCCCACGAGGCCGAGGTTCCAGGCGCTGGAGGTCAGGTCGTACATCTGCCAGCCCAGCGCCACCATCAGCATCTGGGTGGCGGCACCACCGGTCACGCGGGCGGAGAGGAGGCGCAGGTAGTCGTGTTGGTCACGCAAGCGCGGTGCAGAGGCGGGGGAGGCGGAGGAACTCATCAGCCCGCCAGTCTAGTTGCCCGCGCGCGCGGCCGCCGGCGTGGGGATTACGGACACGCCGCCGGGCCTGCAAGAACGATCTTGCCGAGATGCTCGGCGTTCTCCATGGCGGCGAGCGCTTCGGTGAGCTGCTCGAAAGGGAAGACGCGGTCGACGACGGGGCGCAGGCGCCCGGCGGCCATCAGCGGCAGCCAGTCGGCGCGAAAGCCCGCGACGTTGGCGGCGCGTTGCTCGGGCGTGCGCAGTTTGTTGGAGACGCCGAACAGGTGCAGGCGCTTGGCATGAAGCGCTTCGAGGTCCAGTTCGGCGTGCAAGACCCCGTCCACATAGCCGACCATCGCGAGCCGGCCTTCGAAGGCGAGGGTGCGCACGCATTCGGCGAACACGCTGCCACCGACGGTGTCGATGGCCATCGTCGTGCCCTGGCCGCCGGTGGCTTCACGCACGGCGGCTGCGAAGTCGGGCTCCCGGGTTCGCATGCCGAGCGAGAGGCCGAGATGGCGCAGCCGCTCCAGCTTCGCAGCGCTGCCCGAGGTGCCGATCACGCGCACGCCCATCGCCTGCGCGGCGAGCAGTGCGGCCACCCCGACGCCGGAACTCGCGCCGGCCACGAAGAGCGTGTCGCCCGCCTTCAATCGGCCCTGGACGACCAGCATGTCGTACACGACCATGAAGTTCAACGCGACCGAGCCGGCTTCGTGCCAGTCGAGCGCTCCTGGCACGTGCATCGCCTCGCGTTCGTGCAGCAGCGCAAACTCGGCGAAGCCGCCGGAGCAGCGGCCCATTGCGCGATCACCGATCTGCCAGCCGCTGACGCCAGATCCGACTTCGACCACTTCGCCGGCCGCTTCGGCGCCGACAGGGCGCGGCTCGCCGCCTTTGCCGCCGGTGCCGTGCCCGGCGATGAACTCGCCGCGGTTCAGGCTGGCCGCGCGCATGCGCACCAGCAGTTGGCCTGGACCGGGCACCGGGCGGGCAACGCCTTCACGCAACGTGAGCTGCGTTTGCCCGTCGCGCTGCTGGGCGAAATACGCGCGCATTTCAGGGCCGCGCCAGCGCCGTCAGCTCGCGCACATAGGCCAGCTCGCCGAGCTTCCAGCAGGCCGCGATCAGTTCGCTGCTGCGCGCGGCGCCGAGCACTTCGTCCGACTGCGAATGGAACTTCGCATCCAGCGCCGCGTCGCTCATCGGCCGGTGCAGCGAGCCGATCGCATGTTCGACGAACACATGGACGCGGCGGCCGTCGCGCAGCACGGCGGCCATGTCGACCGAGGCTTCGTCGATGTCGTCCACGACGGTGGCCACGACCTTGCGGCGCAGCGCGACGACGTCCTCGCGGTTGACGATCTCATCCGCGTACTCGGGCTCGCCCGCGCGGCCGAAGATCAGCCCCGCGGACACGCCGTGATAGACGCTGAACTTGCCTTGCAGGCCGTCGGCCGGCTCTTTCTTGCCGGTCAGTTCGAGCACCAGCGAATGCACCTTCAGCTCGATGCGCTCGACCTCCTCGGCGCGCACGCCTTGCTCGCGCAGTTGAACGGCGGCGTCGATGCTGGGGTGAATGACGATGCCGCAGGCGAAGGGCTTGTACGTGTTGAACGAGATCTCGAAGCGTTCGCCGAGTTCGTCCGTCGCCTCGTTCCATGCGCACTTCGTGGAGACGACCTGCGCGAAGCCGCGCGGTGCTTCCAGCGAACGCGGGCTCGAGGTGTAGCCGTGGCTCGCCATCAGCGCCGACAGCAGCCCCGCGCGCGCTGCAGCACCCGGATGGAAGGGCTTGGTCATGGTGCCGAACTGCTCGCGCAGGCCGACCGGCTGCGAGGCCGCGATGCCCAGCGCCATCAGCGTCTTCTGCTCATCCAGCCCCAGCAGCCGCGCGCAGGCCGCCGCCGCGCCGAGCGTGCCGGTGGAGCCGGTGATGTGCCAGCCGCGGTCGTAGTGCTCCGGGTACACGAGGTTGCCCATGCGGCAGGAGACGTCGATGCCGAGCACCAGCGCGTCGATCAGCTGGCGGCCGGAGAGCCCCAGGTGTTCGGCCAGCGCCAGCGCCGCCGAGGCCACGGGGCCGGCCGGATGGATGATGGTCTTGAGGTGCGTGTCGTCGAAGTCGAAGGTGTGCGAGCTGATGCCGTTGAGCAGCGCGGCGCCGGCCATGTCGACCTTCTCCGCGCGGCCCAGCACGGTGGACTGCGGCGCCGGTTGCAGCATCTGGATGGCGGCCAGCGCGGCGTGCATCGCCTCGTGCTCGGCGGCGCCGGCGGCGCAGCCGGCCCAGTTCATGAAGGTGCGGTGCGCCTCGTGGTCGACGGCGTCGCTCCAGCCGCGCGAGGGATGCGTGGCGACGAAGCGGGCGAGGGCCTGGCTGATGGGCGGGGCGTTGTGGTCGGCGGCGACCTGGGTGTTGCGTGCCATGGAATTTGCTCGTTAGGGGTGAATGCGGCGCTCGGGCGTCGCTCAGTCGTCGACCTGGATCTTTCGTTCGCGGGCCAGCGCGGTCCAGCGTGTGACCTCGGCCTGGATGAACTGGCCGAACTGCGCCGGGTTCATCGCCTGCGGGTCCACCGCCTCGGAGAGCAGCTTCTCGCGCATGTCAGGTGCGCTGATCGTGGCCGTTAGCGTCTCGTTGAGCTGGTGAACGATTGGCGCCGGTATGCCGGCCGGGCCGACCACGCCGTACCACTGCGTGGCGTCGAAGCCCTTGAAGCCGGACTCGATCAGCGTGGGCGTGTCCTTGAGCGTCGGGTTGCGCGCGGCGCCGGTCACGGCCAGCGCCTTCACGCGTCCGGCGCGCAGGTGCGGCAACGCGGCGGCGAGGCCGGCGAACATCGCCTGCGTCTGGCCGCTGATTAGATCGGTGAAGGCCGGCGCGATGCCGCGGTAGGGCACATGGACCATGAAGATGCCGGCCTGCTGCTTGAACAGCTCCATCACGAGTTGCGTCAGCGAACCTACGCCGGAAGAACCGTAGCTGACCTTGCCCGGGTTCTTGCGCACGTAGTCGATGAAGCTCTTGAGGTCGTTCGCTGGCACCGAGGTGCTGACGACCAGCACGTTGGGCGTGCCGCCGATCATGCCGATGGGGCTGAAGTCCTTGACCGCGTCGTACGGCAGCTTGCGCGTGGCGGGACTGGTGCCGTGCGTGGCCACATAACCCTGCATCAGCGTGTAGCCGTCGGGGGCGGACTTGGCCGTGGTCTGCGCGGCGATCAGCCCGCCCCCGCCGCCGATGTTGTCCACCACGAAGCCTTGGCCCAGCGCCTTCGCCCAACGATCGCAGACGGTGCGGCCGATGAAGTCGCTGCCGCCGCCAGCGGCGACCGGGACGATGTAACGCAGCGAATGATTCGGAAACCCCTGGGCGAAGGCGCGGCTCGCCGGGAGCAGCAGGGCTGGCGCGGCCAGCAACATGGAACGGCGCTTCATCGTCATCGTCATGTCTCCGAACAGTTTGTGCGTTAGGTCTGGTGCCTGGATCTCATGTCTTGTCGGGCTTGTCGAGCTGGGCCAGGCGGCCGTGCGCCGCGCTGACGTGCTGCTCCTGCAGCGCCTGGCAGCGTGCGGCGTCGCCGGCCTCCAGGGCCGCCACGATCTGTTCGTGCTCGACCATCGACACCTTCATGCCGATGTCGCGCGAGAGGTTCTGCAAGCGCGAGAGGTGCAGCTGTTGCACGATCCCCTGGTAGGTGCGCACCAGCGGCTCGTTGTCGGTGGCCTCGACGATGGCCCAGTGGAAGGCGAGGTTGGCGGCGTAGTAGGCCTGCACGTCGCGGCGGCGCGCGTTGGCCTTCATCTCGCGCTCCAGGGCCTTGAGTCGCACGACCAGCGCCTGGCGCGCGGGTAGGGCGAGGCTGGCGGCGCGGCGGCCGGCGTGGCCGTCGAGCAGGCCACGCAGTTCGTAGAGGTTGCTCACCTCCTTCGGTTCGAGCGTGCGCACGAACACGCCGGCGTGCTTGCGCGCGGCGACGAGGCCGGTGCTCTCCAGCTCGCGCAGCGCTTCGCGCACCGGCACGCGGGAGACGCGCAGCTGCGCGGCCACGTCCGGCTCGTTGATGCGCTGGCCGGGCGTGAGCTCGCCGCTGAGGATGGCGGCGAGCACCTGATCGCGGACCAGCTTGGCGAGCGAGGTGTCGCGGACGTCGGCCAGGAGTTCGTCGGAAGGGGGTGTCAACCAAGGTAGCATTTGGCGATCGTATACGATATATTTTCCCGTGAGAAGGGCGTCTTTCGGGATGCTCAGAGGTCTGTTCGAGCCACGAGCGCCGCGCGCTCCATGAGGATCACCGCCATGTCCAAGAACGTCTGGTCGCCGTCGCGTCGTCAACTGCTGGGCTCGGCCGGCGCCTTGGGCGCGGTGAGTGCCACGAGCCTGCTGCCCGTCAGCGCGTTCGCCGCCGAGGCGAGTGCCGATGTCACCGGCCGCCTCGCTCAATACATGGCCTCGGCCGGCAGCCGTGCATTGCCGGACGCCGTCGTCCTGGCCTGCAAGCACCGCATCCTCGACACGCTGGGCGCGATGGTTTCCGGCGCCCGCATGAAGCCCGGACTGATGGCGGTGGACTACGTGCGCAGCCTCGGCGGCGTGGCGCAGGCGGGTGTGGTGGCCTCCAAGCTGCGCACGAACGCACCGAACGCGGCGCTCGCCAACGCCATGTGCGCGCATGCCGATGAGACCGACGACTTCGAGCCGGTGACCAAGGCGCATCCGGGCAGCTCTTCCGTGCCTGCGGCGCTCGCGATGGCGGACAAGAACGGCGCGTCCGGCGAGGCCTTCATCCGCTCGGTGGCGCTCGGCTACGACCTCGGCTGCCGCCTGCTCGTGGCGTTAGGTGCGGATCAGGTTCGTCAGTCGCACCGCAGCGCCGAAGGCACGAGCTCCACCTTCTGCGCGCTCGGCGCCGCGGCGCCATTGGCCCGGCTCGATGAGCAGCGCATGCGCTTTGCGATCTCGTACGCGGCGCAACAGGTCTCCGGCTTGTGGAACTGGGTCAACGACGAAGACCACGTGGAGAAGGCCTTCGACTTCGCCGGCATGGGCGCTCGCAACGGCGTGATGGCGGTGACGATGGCCGAAGCCGGGCTGACGGGTGTGCACGACGCGCTGGACAGCACGCACAACCTGTTCCTCGCGTTGTCCAAACAGCCCAAGCCCGAGGCGATGCTCGACGGTCTGGGCAGCCTGTTCTACGTGACCGAGACGGCGATCAAGACCTATTCGGTCGGCTATCCGAATCAGTCGGCGTTGGACGCGATCCTGTTCCTGCGCAAGGAACACGGCCTGACGCCGGCGAACGTGCAGAGTATTGATGTGAAGCTGCCGACAGATGCGATCGGCATCGTGGGCAGCAGCGCGATGGCGGACGTCAACTGCCAGCATCTCGTGGCGCTCGCGCTGGTGCGGGGTGCGGTGTCGTTCAACGACAGTCACGACGCCTCGCTGATGAAGGACGCGGCCATTGCGGCTGTGCGCGCCAAGGTGCAGCTCAGCGGCGATCAGGCCTTGATGGACCCGGCCGCGCCGCGTGGCGCCATCGTGGCGGTGACGACGACGGACGGGCGCCGGCTGGAGCACCACACGCGATTCCCGCCCGGCACCAAGGAGAACCCGCTGTCGACCGAGGCGGTGAACGCCAAGGTGCGCGACTTGATCGTTCCAGTGCTGGGCAAGAGCAAGGCGGACCAGCTGATCCGGCAGGTCAATGCGCTAGAGACGCTGAAGGATGTGCGGCAGTTGCGGCCGTTGCTGACGGTTTGAAGCTCGTTCGTTGAGGTCTCTACGCTACTGCGATGTGCGAGATAGCATCAACGTGCCGTCAGCAGACTTGATACGAATGAGCTTCAGAACATCACCATGGCGCCGCAGCAGATCGGCCAGTCGCCGCAATGCAGCCTCGTTCAATCGGAAGCTGCCGAAAAGGTCGATTTCTGCTGCGCCTTGGGAAAAGTCGTCGCTGTTCAGCCAGTAGTCTCCACCTTCGCCAACGTCTTCGATACCGTGGCGTGCCAATTCGGCTGAGAGAGCCTCGTAGGCCTCGTGTTCACGGATCCAGCTGAGGTTGCATTGGTCCGAAATGACCTCATTCAGCGCATCCAGAAACGGCCGCAACGCGCCCACGTCCAGTGAGTATTGCTGTGCAACGCCGGCCAACATCGGCAGCACGATGTCCGGGTGCATGACCTCCTCGCAGATGAGCCAGGGTGCTTCGCGAATCAGCGTGTTTGCCAAGTCGCTGGAAAAACCCGCGGCAGACGATGCGTTGCGGATGAGGCGCGCTCTGAAGGAGACGGTGTTCTTCATTCGATACGTGAGTGGAGCGGCCATCCTGCCATTGCTGTCCTTGCATGCGTCTCCCCGCAAACCCTGTCGCGCCGCCAGCAGTATTCAGGCGCCGCACGCAGGGCGAGGCCCGAGCCCCGGCCTGCGGATTCGGTGTGAAACTCCTGCACCATGAAGCTCCGCCTGCCCAACACCTACGTCCTGCTGGCCGTCCTCCTGGCCTTGATCGCGGCGTCCACCTGGCTGGTGCCAGGCGGCAAGTTCGACACCACGCAGGTCAACGGCAAGACGCTGATCGTGCCGGGCTCGTTCCACCTGATCGAGTCCAAGCCGCAGGGCTTCGTCGCACTACTCACGGCGCCGATCAAGGGCTTCGTGGAGGCGGCGCTGATCATCGGCTTCGTGTTGCTCGTGGGCGGCGTCTTCAACGTGCTGCACAAGAGCGAGGCGATCGATGCGCTGATCAAGAGCGTGGCGCAGGCGCACAACCGCTCGCGGCTCGTGCGGGCGCTGGCTATTCCCGTGTTCTTCACGCTGTTCTCGCTCGGCGGCGCGACGTTCGGCATGGCGGAGGAGGCGATCCCCTTCGTGCTGATCTTCATCCCGCTGGCGCTGGCGCTGCGGCTGGACACGCTGACGGGCGTGGCGATTCCGTTTGTCGGTTCGCAGATCGGCTTTGCCACGGCCTTCCTCAATCCGTTCAACGTCGGCGTGGCGCAGGGCATTGCGGGCCTGGATCTGTTCTCGGGCATCGGCTACCGGGTGGTCTGCTGGGTGATCGCCACCGGCGTGTCGATCGCCTTCCTGCAATGGTGGGCGGCGCGCATCCGGCGCAATCCGGAACTGAGTCCGACCTATGCGATGGACCAGGAACGGCGGGCCAAGCTCGATCTTGCGAGCTTCGAGAGCTTCGCCGGCATGACGCTGCGGCACCGCCTCGTGCTCACGATCTTCGGCGGTTCGCTGCTGCTGATGATCTGGGGCGTGGTGGCCAAGGGCTGGTACATCGAGGAGATCGGCGCGCTGTTCATGGTGATGGCGCTTCTGGTGGGCTTCGTCGCGCGTCTGTCCAGCGATGAGTTCGTGGCGGCCTTCCTGCAAGGCGCCCGCGACCTGGTCGGCACCGCGCTCGTGATCGCGCTGGCCCGCGGCACCGTGATCCTGATGCGCGAAGGGCAGATCATCGACACGCTCCTGAACTGGCTCGCGCCGTTCGTCGCATCCGACAGCCTGATCTTCTCCGCGCAGAAGATGTTCATCATCCAGTCGGTGATCAATTTCTTCATCCACTCGGGCACCGGTCAGGCCGCGCTGACGATGCCGATCATGGCGCCGCTGGCGGACCTGGTGGGGCTGACGCGCCAGACCGCCGTGCTGGCCTTCCAGTTCGGCGAACTGACGACAACGATCATCCCGACCTCGGGCATCACGGTCGGCGTGCTGGCGCTCTCCGGCGTGCCGTACGCGACCTGGGTGCGGTGGATGCTGCCCTTGCAGGGGCTGTATCTGGTGATGGCCTTGGTGCTGCTGGCGGTGCCGGCGTGGATAGGGTGGGCGTGAGCGCCCACCCTGGCCCGTCAGAAACTGGCCCGCAGGGTCAGGTTAGCTGATCTGGGGGCCTGCAACCCTGTCACGGTCATGTAGCGCGGGTTGGGCGTCGGCGAACCGTTCGAGAATGTACCCAGGTCATAGGCCGTATTTCGAGCAGACGCGGCTTGCTGATTGAATACATTGGTCACAAGAAAATCCAGGTTCAGCTTGTTCCGCCCCAGGAACGAAAACTCGTAGCCGACCCCGAGATCGAGGCGCACGACACCCGGATGGCGCCCCAAGCTGTTGAGCGGCACGACCGATGCGCCGCAGTAGTGCGTGGACTGGGCAAGTTGCGGGATGCTGGTGACGGTCGCTTGGTCCGGATAGGTGCCGAAACAACCATAGGGCACGCCCGTCTGCAGATTGAGAATGGACGAGGCGTGTAGGCCGTTGCTGTAATAGTAAACGTCGGTGATCACCAAACGGTGACGGATGTCGGCAGTCAGATTGCCGAACATGCCTGGCGTCAATTGAGCGTAAGAGTAATTCTTGGAATTGCCGCCGTCTTGAGAGGTGTTCCTCGATTCGTTGGCATAGCCATCCTCGTTGCCATACAGATGGCTCCAGGTGTACCCGACTTCCAGGAAATAGGGCTCTTTGTCCGTCTTGGCGTGATCCAGCTTGAAGGTCAGCGCGTAATACTTGCGCTGCGGCGCTGGCATGCCGAGAAATGCCTTGGGTATCGTGACTTCAGCCGTCTTGCCATCGTTGTTCAGGTTGCCGCGTATGACGATGTCCTGTCCCGGATTGAAGAGCACCGCGTTGCCGCCAAAGCCGACAAAGTCCGAGTATCCATGCGTCCGGATATAGTCCGTCAGAATGCCATTCGAGTCGCTGATTGAATCGACAATACGAGTCAATTTATGGGCCTCAAATTGACCGAGCAGCGACCAGGTCGGATTCAGCTGCTTCTGAAAGTACACTTGCAATTCGGTTTGTTTGGTATTCCTGAGGTTGCGGCTTGACAGCAGCGACGGGTCGGGCACATTGCCAGCGAGGTAGGTGATCTTGGACCCCAGCGGGTTCAAGCCGGTCGGGGCCTTTGTCGTGGGGTCCATGCCGGTGTAGGTGGAGTCCTGTTGGGCATAGTATTGGTAGCTGGCGATGTAGTAACTCAACCCGGACGGCATCGGCAGGGTGTAGCTGCCGATATTCGCTCCGATCTTCAGCGAGCTATCTCCATGAACGTCCCACGCGAGACCCAAGCGCGGCGAGACCAGCTTGGTATCGAAATACGGAACTCCGTTCGCCTCCAGGTTTGTGTTTCTGTCCCAGCGTACGCCGGCAGTCAACAGCAGGCGATTGTTGAACTGCCAGAAATCAGAAAGGTAGACGCCTTTCTGATTCGCCACGAAGTCGCCGCCAATTGCATATTCATAGCTGGTGACGTAGTTGTTGGCTTGCGGGCCCGTGGTGGGTACGGGCGTCCCATTGCCGGTGGTTGTTCCCGGCGGATTGTTGATGCTGTAAAACCAATTGTCGCCGGATGTGGCGAAATAATGGTAGTTGTTCTTGTAGTAATCTGCCCCGGCAGTCAGTGTATGCTGGCCGACTGTCCAATTGACGTCGCCCTTGTAGCCGCGCTTGGTGAAGAAATAGCCGTACGGATTCTGGAAATCACCGCCGCCATAAAGGTGATCATATTCACCGGTCGAGGCGTCGGATTGGTCGACGTACGGGAACGAACCCTGCGCTGCCTCGGTTTGGACGTCGTAGCGCATGTTGCCGGCCATCAGGCGCAACTTTAGATTGTCAGTGATGGACCAACGGTAATTGGCCAAGAACATCTTGGTCGCATTGTTCGAGCTTTGATGGCTCGTCGATTGAACATCGGCATTTGGGTCGTAGCTGGCGCCCAATACATTGGTGTCACTTGAGGTTTTCCCCTTGCCTTTGTACCCGATCACATTCAACGACTGGTGGTCATTGATGTTCCAGGTCAGGTTCACCATGTAGTCGGTGGACTTGGATCTGCTAACGGTCTCGCTCGTCGCGGCATACTTGACATCGTGAGAGATCGACGGTGTATTGCCGATATAGGCGAAGAAAAATAGGCGATCCCGCAAGATCGGGCCAGACAGCCAGATATCTTGAGTCAGAGATTGCCCAGCACGGTCATTCGACTGATAGACAGTGTAGGAATTGCTGCCGTATGGGACGTCTTTGCCGGCCGGCCTGAGAAAATTGCCCTGGGCCGGTTGATAAATTGCGGTGTAGCCGCCATGAAATACATTGCTGCCCTGTTTCACCGTCGCAGCAGCGATACCCCCCGTGGTGCTGGTCCAATCGACCCCGGCGCTGCCGTTGACCATCAACGTCGAGCCGATGGCATCCTGCGGCAATGAGATTGCGCCCTGACCCGTGACATCGTAAGTCGTGTCGAATTCGTTGAAATAGGTGCGATTCTCCGCCGTGCTCGCCCCACCGAGCTGCGAGACGCCGTCTTTTACCGCTGGTGCGGTCGAATCCATGGTCCACGGCGCATAGACGCTCTTTTGTGAAAGTGGTAATACACGCGTCAGTTCGGCGCTATAAACCTGCACCAATTCCGGCGTTGTCACGTCGATAGGATTGACGGTTGCCAGATTTCGAGAATGGCCTGTCACTTCAACAGTGGCGAGTGTGGATTTTGTCGCCGCGGCGGGAACGGCGGTCGAGACGCTCGGTAAAACCTCGACGAGGTTTTCGCCGATCACATTGCCGTTCTTGACGGTCTTGACGGCATATGTTCCCGGATAAAGGGAATCAACGCAAAAACGCCCATTTGCATCGGGCCGCAAGGTCTTGGAAAACCCGAGTGCGGAACTGCTGATCTCGATGGTGACGCCAGGTTCGAGCGGTGCCGACCCGTGAATACCGCCGGTGATTGCTTGTGCCTGCGCGTTAGGAACTGCAGCCATCACGGCGATGGCGAGGCCGATGCTGGCCCATAAAAGCTGGGGCTTGGCATGTAAAACGAAAGCAGCAGAGCGAACTTTATTTCGATTCATGGCCGTCCTCATAATGAAGAAGCGGCAAACGATGCGTGAACGGGTGGGCGAGTATGTTGATTTTCGGCAAGAAGTGCCATTTATCGGCGCTGATCTCCGTTCAAACCATACCCACGTATCAACCCTGGCCCTGTCGCAAATTTCGGCAGGAGTATGGGAGTGGTTTGCCAAGCCCCAGGCGCTCGCGGCCGCCGCCTGAGGCAGGGACAATCGGGGCATGAACGCCGAAGTTGCCAAGCCCGATTTGCAGCCGTCGCAGCCCGATCCGATGCCGCAGCCACCACCCGAACTCGACTTCGAGGCCTGCTGCGGCAATGGCTGCGACCCGTGCATCGTCGACTTGCACTGCCTGGCGATGGACGACTACCGCCAGGCCTTGCGGGCCTGGAAGGCGCGGCAGCCTGAAGCCGCTGGGTCAGATCAGCCGAGTTCGCCGAACCGGTAGCTGGACACCGTCAGCGCGCCCATGAAGTCGGTCTCGTGGTAGATCCGCTCGGCGCGCTCGTTCTCCGCCGCGCCGGCCGCCACGAACAGCGGCACGAGGTGGTCTTCCCGCGGGTGCGCGATGCGCGCCGCCGGGGCTTGTGCCCAGTGCTGCAACCGTTCGTTGCGCTGCTCGCCGCTCATCTCCATCGTCTGGTCGAGCCATTGGCCGAACTGCGCCGAGGCCTGCCCGCCCGCGGCGCCGAACGCGCGCAGGTTGTGATAGCTCAGCCCGCTGCCGATGATCAGCACGCCTTCCTCGCGCAACGGCGCCAGCGCACGGCCCAGCGCCAGATGCGCGGCCGGCGAGTAGCCGTGCTGCATCGCCACCTGCACCACGGGTACGTCGGCCTCGGGGTACATCGGGAACAGCGTGGAGAAGGCGCCGTGGTCGAAGCCGCGCTCGGGGTCGAGCTGGCTCGGCAGGCCGGCGGCGGTGATCAGGCTCTGCACGCGCGCGGCCAGGGCCGGGTCGCCGGGCGCCGGGTAGACGATCTCGTAGGTGTGGGCGGGGAAGCCGCCGTAGTCGTAAATCATCGGCGGGTTCGGCGAGGCCATCACGTCGAAGCCGTTCTCCTCCCAGTGGCCGGAGATCATCAGCACCGCGCGCGGCTTGGCCGGCTGCTCGGCCGCGATGGCCTTGAGCGAGGCTTCGAGCACGCGGAAGTTCTCGCGGAACGGGCCGTCCATGTAGGGCCAGGGGCCGCCGCCGTGGGAGATGAAATAGGTGGGGAGCTTGTTCGTCATGATGGGCTCAGTTTGCGCCCGCGCGGGGTGGCCGTCGTCCAGCCGATTTGGATGCAGCGTTCAAAACAAGAAGCGGTCTTGTCTTACAAATCGCTACCGCGCAAAGTTTGTCCTACACGGTAGGCTTGCCGGCCATGAAGATCCTGAACCTTCTTCCCCTTGCCGCAGCGCTCCTGATCGCCGGTTGCGCCACCGCGCCGCTGTCCGGCCCCGGCGGCACGACCGCCCCGTCGACCACACCCCAGCCGCCCGCCGGCCCGACCCAGGCCGACCTGAACCGCCGCCGCGACTTCGACGCCGCGCTGGACAAATGGAACGGCGCCTCCGTGACCGAGCTGCAAGCCAAGATGGGCAAGCCCAACGCCAAGAGCACCGACCCGGACGGCACCGTGATCTACGCCTATGTGCGCTCCACCGGCAGCACCACGGCGAACGACCCGTCGCGCTTCTCCTGCACCGTGCGTTTCCTGATCGACGACAAGACGCACAAGGTGCGCGGCCACCGCATCGAAGGCTGCTGAATGACACCGGGATTGGGCGGAGATAATCCGCCCCCATGACGATCCCCGATCCGGGCGCAGCAGAAGAACTCCAAGAGCTGCAAGAGGCCCGATTTGAAGACTATTTCCGCGAGGGCGAGGCGCCGGCCGACGCGCTGCTCTGGTGGCAGCTCGAACGCAACGAGCCGCTGCTGGCCGCCCTGCGCGCGCTGACGCACGGCCCGCAGACGCTGGTGCGCCTGCGCATGTGGGTGTTCCTCGAACTGATGGCGTTGCCCGAGGCGCGCATCCCGCGCGACGCGCTGAACCGCCACTTCCGCACGCTGCGCGATGAAGCGCTCGAAATGGTGCTCAAGCGCCTGCGCGATGCGCAACTGCTCGTGTGGGACGCCTCCACCCAGCACTACGGCGTCACGCCGCTGGCGCAGCAGCTGGTGGCGCTGCTCTCGCCGCTGACCCAAGGCGGTCAGGGCGAGGAAGACTCCGACCTGGCCGGCTTGCTCGCCCACGTGGCCGGCTCGCACCAGCTCGGCACGCTGGAGCCGGCGCAGCTCAACCACCTGAAGGCGCAGCTGCTGCGCCTGTACGAGGAGTTCGCCGACGCCATCGCCAGCGGCTCCGAGTTCCGCCTGCGCCGGGCGCGCGAGCGCTTCGAGCGCGCGCTGCGCCTGGTGGACAAGGCCAGCGAGGTGATGAGCGCCATCATCGGCGAGGCCCAGGGCGATGCGCGCCTGGAACGCCTGGCGCGCGAGCTGGGTCTGGCGCAGGCACGCCTGCTTGCCATGGCCAGCCAGTTCAACCGCGCCTTGCAGCAGGCCGACCGCCAACGCGTCACGCTCGGCTCCACCGGCGTGACGACGACCGACGTGCGCCGCTGGTTGCAGAACCAGCACTTCCTGGAGAACCTCGTGCTCGGCGCGCTGGAGCGGCCGGTGCACCCGGTCTTTGTCGGCCAGCGCGAGCTGCTCGACACGGCCGAAGCCGAGTTCGAGCGCGACCGCCCGCAGGCCAAGGAAGCCGAGCCGCTGCCCGACGGCATGGCCGCCCCCGAAGGCACGCTGGCCGTGATGAGCCTGCCGCCGGAAATGGGGGTTATGCAGGCGCTGCTGAACCAGTGGACGGCTGCCGGTGAGGTCGAACGCGACCTCTCGCCCGCCGTCCTGGGTGGCAGTTATGCCCTCGCCAGCTACCGCGCGCAGTTGCTGCCGCTCCTGGGCGACGAACAGGCCCGCCACCTGGCCGGCGCCACCGGCGACATGGCGCGCCAGCCCTGGCGCAGCGAGTGGTCGGCCGAGCAGGGCGAGGTGCCGGATGAGCACATCAAGTGGATGAGCCGCGGGGTTTTGCGGCGCGAACAGAACACGGATCAAGAGTCCACATGAACAACCCAAATTTCGACGAAGCCGCGCAACTCGCCGCCCAGCTGCTGGCGCGCCGCTGGCTGCCGCGCACCCATCCGCTGGTCAAGAAGGCACTGATCGACACCGAGCTCTGGAACGCCGTCGGCGTGCGCCTGGCCGGCGTCGGCATGAAGCTGGTGGACAACGTCTACGCCGACCACATCAGCCTGGCCATGATGCGCCCGGCCGAGGTGGCCGTGTTCGGCGAGACGGGCCTGGCGGCCAACAACAACCTGGAGCTGCCGCGCGACGGCGTGGCGCTGCTGGTGGTGCTCTGGTCGCTGATCGTGCTGCCCAAGCGCCAGCGCCAGGTCGCCCGCGTGGACGCGGTGGACCCGGGGCAGGGCGAGATGTTCGCCACCCAGAAGCCCATGCCCGCGGCCGAGAGCGTGGCGCCGATCGTCTCGTACAAGGCGCTGCTGGCCGACTTCGGCAAGCAGCTCGGCGGCCAGCTGCGCATCAACACGCACCTCAAGCAATTGAAGGACTACGGCTTCATCACCCGCAAGGGCGAAGACATCGCCGAGGGTCCGCTGCTGGACCTGCTGCTCGACTACGACCTGCTCGCCCCGCGCATCCTCGACGGCGCGCTGGCCGACGTGCTGGCCCGCTCGACCGACCCGATCGCAGCGCCCGAGCTGGCCCTGCTTCAGCAGAAGCGCCAGCAAGGCGAAGAAGAACCTACAGAAGAACAAGCCTGATGTTCCACCTGCAATCACTCGAACTCCTGCACTGGGACTACTGCCGCCGCGTGCAGGTGCCGCTGGACGGCTCCATCATCACCATCGCCGGCCCGAACGGCTCCGGCAAGACGACGCTGCTCGATGCGCTGCGAACGCTCCTGGGCCTGGAGTGCTCGGGCGGCCGCACCTACAAGACCTACGCGCGCCATGCCAACGCCGACGCCGCCTGGCTGCGCGCCGTGGTGGACAACAAGCCGCGCAGCCGGCAGAACTCCGATCGGCCGTTCGCCAAGGCTTCGCTGCTGTATTCCGACCAGGTCACGCTGGTCTGCCGCATCGAGCGCCACGGCGGCGACTGGCAGCGCCGCTATGCGGTGATGGACGGCGAGCACTCCATCGAACAGCTGATGGAGCGCGGCGACAAGGACTTCATGGGCATCGAAGCCTGGCGCAAGCGCCTGGAAGCCGCGGGCCTCACGCGCGCCATCGGCCGCGTGCTGGCGCTCGAACAAGGTCAGACGGATCGCCTCTGCGAACTCTCGCCGCGCGAACTGCTGCGTCTGGTGTTTGAAGTCTTCGGCGACCAGGAAGTGCTGGACCGCTACGACCAGGCCCGCAGCCACCAGCAGCAGCTGGAGAAGGAAGTGGAGCAGGCCGTGCGCGAGCTGGCCCATGCGCAGACGCAGCTGACCGAACTCGGCCTGCGGGTGAACAGCTACCAGCAGCACCAGTTGCGCTTGCGTGAGCGCGAGCGGCTGGCGTCTGAAGTGCTGCCCGTCATGCAATGGGCCGAGGCGCGCGGGCGCACGGCGCAGGATCTGCGTGAGCTTCATCGTCAGCGCCTGTTCGCGGGCCACGATCGCTCGGGCCTCTCCGCCAAGCGCGCCGCGCTGCACGGCCTCTTCAACGCGACCGAAGCCGCCAAGGCCAAGCTCGAAGGCCTGAACCGCTCGCGCATCGACGCCCGCCAGGCCTTCCAGGACGCGCGCGACGCCGAGAAGCCGGCCGAGGAACTGGTCAAGCGCGAGGAGCACCTGAAGGCGCTCGCCGCTGTCGAGACCGACGCGCAGGAACTCGTGCGCGTGACCGACGATCTGGCCGCGCAACAACTGAAGCTGCGCGAGTCCTACTTCACTGCCAAGCAGTCGCACGACAAGGCCAGCGCCGCGCTCGACAGCCTGACCGGCCAGAAGCTGCCGCCGCCGCCCGCGGACGTCACGCGCTTCCGCAAGCAGCTCGATGAGGCCGGCATCGCCCACCACGTGCTGGCCGACTGCATCGACATCGCCGACGAAACCTGGCGCGCCGCCGCCGAAGGCCTGCTGCGCCCGTCGCGCTGGGTCGTCGTGCTCGGCCGCGTACAGGATGAGGCGCGCGCCTATGCGCTGGCCTCGAAGGAGCGCTACCGCCACTACGTCGTGGCGGAGGGCGAGCTGCCCGCCGCCGCGCCCAAGGGCAGCCTGCTGGCTGCGCTGTCTGTCAGTGCGAAATTGCCGTCATGGTTGGCGAAGCAGTTGTCCAACATCCAGTGCGTGAAGGACACCGAGTCCGGCGCTCGACAAGGCGGCGAGTGGATCACCGAAGACGCCTACTACCGTGATGGCCGCGGTGGCCGCAGCCTCTGGATCGAGCCGCGGGATTACCAGTTCGGCGCCTCGGCGGTTCTGTCGCGCCGCGGCTCCATCGAGGCCGAGATCGCGCGCCGCGATGCGGAGCTGTCGCGCATCGTCAAGGAGCAGGCCGAGGTCGAGAAGCGCCTGAAGGACGCGCAGCGCGCGGCGCAAGGCCACAAGGCTGCGCAGGAACTGACCGAACGCGCCGATGAGTTCGCTGAAGGGCGTCAGCGCCTCGCCGGTCTGGCGCAGGCACGCCGCGAAGCCTCCACGCGCATGAGCACGCTGGACCAGGAGCACGACCAGGCCGTCAAGCAGGCCAACAACGCCGAGCGCGACTACGAAGCCGCGCAGGCCGGTTTGAAGATCGAGGAACAGCAGCTCGGCGGCCGCCAGCGCGAGCACGAGGAGCGCCGCAAGGCCCTCACCGCCGCCGCGCAGGAATCGCGCAAGCAGCGCAAGGCGTTTCCCTTCTCGTGGGTCCACGCCGCCCGGCTGGCCGATCTGCGCGACGAATTCGAGACCGCCACGCAGGCTCGCATCGCGCTGGCCCACCTGGAGAAGGAACTCGAAACCGGCAGCTGGGAGCTGGACGCTCAAGTGCTGGAACGCCACGCGCGCATGAAGGTACAGGTCAGCGAGGAAGAGCTGCTGCTCTCCGATCGCAAGGCCAGCAACGAGATGGCGCGCATCGCCTCCGGCAACGCGCGCGAACGCTACATCGACGTGCTGCGCGCCACCATGCGCCGCTACAAGAAGAACGTGGCCGAGCTCGGCGAGCTGGCCGGCGTGATCGCCCAGGCCGATCTGCCGCACCTGGACAACGACGACATCGTGCTGGCGCAAGCCGGCCTGGCGGTGCGCTTCAACTTCGACGGCAAGGGCGAAGTCGGCCTCAACGACGGCGAGGCTTCGGGCGGCCAGCAGGTCCTCAAGAGCCTGATCCTGCTCGTGGGCCTGATGAAGGACGACGACGCGCCCGGCGGCTTCGTCTTCATCGACGAACCGTTCGCCCACCTGGACGTGCGCAACATCCAGCTGGTCGGCCACTTCCTCAAGTCCACCCGCGCGCAGTACCTGCTGACCACGCCGATCACGCACAACGTGGAAGTGTTCGAGCCTTCGGACATCACGCTGGTCACGAGCAAGAAGCCGCGCGGGGAGCGCTGGGCGCCGCCGATCGGGGTGCTGGCGAGGCGGCCTGAGGTGTCGGTTTACTAAAGGGAGATCGAACGAATGAGCAAGCGTGTGCTGGGCGTGATGTTGGCGGTAGTGCTGGCTTTGTCGACCAGCGCATGTGGGCGCAAGGCCGAGAAGATGGCTGGCCCCGCGGAAGCAAAGCTGATGGCGGAGAGGCGTGCGCCAGATGCCGCGTCTGCTTCGGAGCCGCTGCTCAGCTACAAACACCAGCTCGAAGTTCAGGTGCCGACCGGTCAGCTCGATTCCGGCCTGCAATCCTTGAAGACCGCTTGCCAGGCCGTGGCCGAGCACGGCTGCATCGTGATGCAGGCGGGGCAGACACGGGGGCTGAACGCCACGATCGTCATGAGCGTGCGCCGCCAGGCTGTCGATGGCCTGCGCACGCAGGCGGTCGGCTTCGGCAAGCTGCAAAGTCAGAACACGCAGGCCGAAGACATGACCGGCCCGATCACGGACGTGACGCGACGCCTGGCCATGCAGAAGGCCTTGCGCGACGATTTGCTGGAGCTGCGCAAGCAGTCGCGCGCCAACATCGACGCGCTGCTCAAGACGACGGAGAAGCTCGCCGAGGTGCAGGCCAGCATCGAGGCGGCCGAGGGAGATCTGGCGACCTACCGCAACCGCGTGGCGATGGACGAACTGCGCGTGACGCTGAGTGCCGACCACCCGAGCTACGAGGAAGAGCGCCATCCGGTGGCGGACGCGCTGAGCCGCTTCGGCAGCAACCTGGCCGAGGGCCTGGGCGCGCTGATCCAGTTCCTCGCCCTGGCCGCACCTTGGCTGCTGCTGATCGCGGTGTTGCCCTTCATCTGGCGCGGCCTGCGCCGGATCTGGAAGTTGGGCCGCCGCTGACGCTGAAGAACCGCATAACGTTCTTCACGAAAGAGGTATCGCTTTGATCTAGGATGTGCCTCCCACCCGAGGAGGCCTCCATGTCCCTGCGCATCAACGACACCGCACCGAACTTCACTGCCCAGACGACCCAGGGCACGATCAACTTCCACGACTGGATCGGCGACAGCTGGGCCGTGCTGTTCTCGCACCCCAAGGACTTCACGCCGGTCTGCACGACCGAACTCGGCTACATGGCCAAGATCGAGCCCGAGTTTGCCAAGCGCAACGTCAAGCTGATCGGCCTGTCCATCGACCCCGTGGACAACCACGAGCGCTGGGCTGCCGACATCGAAGAGACGCAAGGCGCCAAGGTCAAGTACCCGATGATCGGTGACACCGATCTGGCCGTGGCCAAGCTCTACAACATGCTGCCGGCCGATGAAGCGGGCACGTCGGAAGGCCGCACCGCCGCGACGAATGCCACCGTGCGCTCGGTCTTCGTGGTCGGCCCGGACAAGAAGATCAAGCTGATGATCACCTACCCGATGACCACCGGCCGCAACTTCGATGAAATCCTGCGCGTGATCGACTCGATGCAGCTGACGGCCAAGCACAAGGTCGCCACGCCGGTGAACTGGCAGCCGGGCCAGGACGTGATCATCACGCCGGCCGTGTCGAATGAGGAAGCGGCCGAGAAGTTCCCGGGCTTCAAGACGATCAAGCCTTATCTGCGCACCACGCCGCAGCCGAAGTAAGGCGTTAGCTCGGCGGCAGGGCGATCAGGCGACGAACGCGCCGATCGCCTTGCGTGCAACGAGCATGCAGCGCACGAGGCCGTCCTGGTCGCCGCTGCCGCGCTTGCGCAGGAACTGCTCGGCCGGCGAGTCCGGATGCTCGAACTCGAAGCCGCTCAGCTGGCTGTCGCCGAAGTCGGCATCGCGCACGTCGCGGCTCCACACCCGGCGGATCGGGCCGCTGAATTCGCTGTCGGCGCGGTCGTCGAGCATCAGCCGCACTTCGTAGTGGTCGCCGTTGACGCGGTCCGCGCCCGTCATCACCTGCAGGCCGCTCTGGCTCAGGTTCATCACCAGGCCGTTGCTCGCGTCGAGTTCCTCGGGGCTCGTGTACACCCAGAGCGGGATCTGCTTGGGTTGCATCTCGGCCGGGGCCAGCTCCACCCTTTCATGAGCGCGCAGCTCGTGGGCGGATGCTTCGTGCAGGGAGGTCATGGACGTCATGGCAGCCTCGTCGCGTGAGGGGGTGGCGGGGAGTGACGCACCAAGTGTGCCACGCTCAAAAATGACCAGTGATGACGCTCGGGTAAATCGTTAGTCGGGCGGTCGCCCTGCGCCCGAAGTCGCTCAATTCCGGGCGTGCGTGACCTTGTATTCAGCAACGCCGTCCAGCTCCGGAATCCGGCTGGCGAAGCGGATCAGCGTCTGCCCGCGGTAGTTCGCCACCGCCGTGCACACGAAGCGCCATTCCTCGCACTGCTCGCGGAAACTGATCTGGAGCGAACCGGGCGCGAAGCGGTAACCGTGCTTGAAGGCGAACTCCGCCAGCTCGTGTTGCTCGAATCTTCGCTGCGGTATGCCCACGAGGACGACGTGGATTGCCGGGTGCGACGGCAGCTTGGCCTCCAGCATCGCGCCCCACATCATCATGGTGGAGCAGAGCGCCGTCATGGCGATGGCCGCGAGGTAGAAGCCCATGCCGACCACGATGCCGATGCAGGCTGCCACCCAGAGCGAGGCGGCGGTCGTCAGGCCCGAGATGTTCATGCCCTCGCGCATGATCACGCCGGCGCACAAGAAACCGATGCCCGTGAGCACGCCCTGCACGACCCGGGTCGGGTCGGTGAACTGCGGGATGGAACCGCCGGCCGCATGTCCGCCGAACCATTGCAGCGGGTAGGCCACGATGATGGTGACGGCGCAGGAGGCGGTGCACACGAGCGCATAGGTCCGCATGCCCGCGGCCCGGCCGTGATAGGCCCGCTCGTAGCCGAGCGCCATGCCCAGGACGGTGGCGCCCAGCAGGTGCAGCAGCATCAGCACGTTGGCCTGCCACTGCACACCGCTCCAGTAACGCGTTAGTTGCTCGAATGTCAGCAGATCCATCGCACCCCCGGTTTCCCTGGAGGGCGATGCTATGCCTGCGGACTTCAGGCCGCCAGTCGGCAGCCTGTCGATCCCTCTTTAGATGGAGAGCAAGTCCACTTCAAACAACAGCGTGGCGTTCGGCGGGATCACGCCGCCGGCGCCGCGCGAGCCGTAGCCGAGCTCGGCCGGGATCACGAGCATGCGGGTGCCGCCGACCTTCATGCCTTGCACGCCTTCGTCCCAGCCGCGGATCACTTCGCCGCCGCCGAGGTTGAAGCGGAAGGGCTGGCCGCGGTCCTTGCTGGAGTCGAACTTCTTGCCGCGCATGCCGTTCTTGTAGAGCCAGCCGGTGTAGTGCACGGAGACGCGCTGGCCGGGCTTGGCTTCGGCGCCGGAGCCTTCGGTCGTGTCCTGGAATTGCAGGCCGCTGGGGCTGGTTTGCAGGTCGAGCGAGACGGGTTCGTCACCGCCGGCCACGCCGAGCAGGCTGACCTCGAACATCAGCGTGGCGTTCGGCGGGATCACGCCGCCGGCGCCGCGTGCGCCGTAGCCGAGTTCCGGCGGGATCACCAGCGTGCGCGTGCCGCCGATCTTCATGCCCTGCACGCCTTCGTCCCAGCCTCGGATCACCATGCCGGCGTCCAGCTCGAACTGGAACGGGTCGTTGCGGTCCTTGCTGGAGTCGAACTTGGCGCCCTTGACGCCATCTTTGTACAACCAGCCGGTGTAGTGGACGGTGACGTCGTTGCCGCTCTTGGCTTCCTTGCCGTCGCCGACGGTGGTGTCTTCAAACTGGAGGCCGCTTTCGGTGGTGTTCATGAGGATCCTTGTCTATCCCTTGGAAAACCCCGATTCTCGCCCAGACGGACGATCAGAACCCGCGGGCCGGGAGCGAGGCGTCGCGCTGGATCCAGTTGCGCGGCGAGTAGGCGGTGGCGGCGTCGGTGACGTGCAGCGTGTAGGCGTGGCGCGAGACGGTCGAGCGGTTGGCCGCGCTGTAGTGCGGCAGCAGGCCGTGGAAAATCACGAGGCTGCCGGCGCGCACCTCCAGCGGCGTGGCGTTGTAGCCGGGCTCGGGCCAGGGTGTGGGGTCCAGCGTTTCCATCGTCACCTGACGGCCCTCGCGCACGAAACGCTCGCGCAAGGGGCCGCGGTGGCCGCCGGGCTGTACCCACATGCAGCCGTTCTCCAGGGTCGCGTCTTCGAGGGCGAACCAGAAGGTCGTCACGCTGATCGGGTCGCTGTCGAAGAAGGACGCATCCTGGTGCCAGCGCACTTCGCCGCCGATGCCCGGCTGCTTGAAGATGTACATCGACTGCCAGATCTGCGGCTGCGCCAGGCCCGCGCCTTGGGCGACAGCGGCCAGCGCCGGGCCGCGCGAGAAGGCGCTGAAGACCGGGTCGAGGTCGTGCATGGCGTGGCCGATCTTGTTGATCGACTTCGACTTGGGCACGCGCAGACGGCCTTGTTCGCCGAACGCCTCTTCCTCGAAGAAGCAGCGCATCTCGCAGGCGGAGTCGAGGAAGTAGTCGTCGACCTTGCGGTCCTGCTCCTTCGTCGTGAACACGGAGCGCGTGGACTCGGCGTCGAAGGCTTCGACGAGGGCTTCGGCGCGCTCGCGCAGGGCGGCGATTTCGGCGGCGGTCTTGAAACCGGGGAGGACCAGGTAGCCCTGCTCGGCGAAGTGGCGTTGTTGATCGACGGTCAGCATGGTGGCGGTGACTTTAAGGCTTGACGCGGTCGCGCCAGGCGTTGGTTGCATGGGTGAGCAGGTCGGGGATGGTTTCGCCGTGGACCGACAGGCCGAGGGCGGCCGCGGCTTGGCGCAAGGCGGCGACCGGGTTCGAGAGGTCGAGCGCCGCCGCGCCGTTCTGTTTCGACAGCTTCTCGCCATTGGCGCCGAGCACGAGCGGCGTATGGAGGTAGCGAGGCGTCCGATCGCCGAGCAGCCGCTGCAACAGGATCTGCCGCGGCGTGTTGTCGGCCAGGTCTTCGCCGCGGACGATGTCGGTGATGCCTTGGTCGGCATCGTCCACCACAACGGCCAATTGATAGGCCCAGAGGCCGTCGGCGCGCTTGAGGATGAAGTCGCCGACCTCGCTTTCCAGCCGCTGAGACTGCGGCCCAAGGCGGCGGTCGGTCCATTCAAGTAACGCGTTATCGGTGCGCAAACGCCAGGCACGGACCGGCCGGCCGTGGGTGCCTTCGCGGCAGGTGCCGGGGTAGACCAGCTCGCCGTTGCGGACACGCGGGCCGGCGGCTTCAGCGATCTCCTTGCGGGAGCAGGCGCAGCCGTAGGCGTGGCCGGCCGCGATCAGCTTGTCGAGCGCTGCTTGATAGAGCGCGCCGCGTTGCGATTGCCAGACCGGCGGTTCGTCCGGCGTCAGGCCGCAGCATGTCAATTGATCCAGGATCAGCGCATCCGTCCCCGGCGGGCAGCGCGGCAGGTCGACATCTTCGATGCGCACGAGCCAGATCCCGCCATGCGCGCGCGCATCCAGCCAGCTCGCCAGCGCGGCGACCAATGACCCCGCATGGAGCGGGCCGGTTGGGGAGGGAGCAAATCTACCGATGTAGTGCATGCGGAGCGGGGTCGGGCGGCCTCGTAGAATCCGCCCCCATGTCCTATCAGGTTCTCGCCCGCAAGTATCGCCCCCACAGCTTCGAGCAGCTCGTGGGCCAGGAGCATGTGGTGCAGGCGCTGGCCAATGCGCTGACGCAAGGCCGGCTCCACCACGCCTACCTGTTCACCGGCACGCGCGGCGTGGGCAAGACCACGGTCTCGCGCATCCTGGCCAAGAGCCTCAACTGCACGGGCCCGGACGGGCAGGGCGGCATCACCGCCCACCCCTGCGGCCAGTGCGCCGCCTGCCGCGACATCGACGCCGGTCGGTTTGTCGATTATGTGGAGCTGGACGCCGCCTCCAACCGCGGTGTGGAGGAGATCTCCCAGCTGCTGGACCAGGCGGTCTACAAGCCGGTGGTGGGGCGCTTCAAGGTCTACATGATCGACGAAGTGCACATGCTTTCCACCCACGCCTTCAACGCGATGCTGAAGACGCTGGAAGAACCGCCCGAATATCTCAAGTTCGTGCTGGCCACGACCGATCCGCAGAAGGTGCCGGTGACGGTGCTCTCGCGCTGCCTGCAATTCAACCTGCGGCCGATGGCGCAGGAGAACGTGCGCTCGCACCTGGCCAATGTGCTGCAAGCCGAGAACGTGGCGGCTGATGCCGGCTCGCTGCGGCTGATCGCGCGGGCGGCGCGCGGCTCCATGCGCGACGCGCTCTCGCTGACGGACCAGGCCATCGCCTTCGGCGCCGGCCAGCTCGAAGAACCTGGCGTGCGCCAGATGCTGGGCACGGTCGACCGCAGCCATGTGGTCGGCATCCTGGACGCGCTGATCGCGGCCAGCGGCGAGGCCGTGGTGGCCGCCGCCGACAGCCTGCGCAACCTCGGCCTCTCGGCCGGCGGCACGCTCGAAGACTTGTGCAACCTGCTCCAGCTGATGGCCGTGGCGCAAGCCGCGCCGAAGGCGCTCGATGAGCAGGACCCGGACACGGCGGACGCGCGCCGCCTCTCGGCCGAACTGCCGGCCGACGAGATCCAGCTGATGTACAGCATGGCGCTGCACGGCCGGCAGGAGCTGGCGCTGGCGCCCGATGAATACGCCGGCCTGCTGATGGTGCTGCTGCGGATGCTCAGCTTTCGTCCCACGGGCCTGAGCCCGGTTCGCGCGAACAAGCCTGAGGCGGCTGCGGCGCCTGCGCCGGTGAGGGCGGCGCCGGTTGCCGCGCCGGTTGCGGCGCCTGTCGCTGCACCTGTTGCTGCACCCGCGCCCGTTCCCGCGCCGGCTCCGGTCCGCCCCGGCCGCGAGCCCGCCGCCCCGCAATCATTCAGCTCTCGCCTGCGCCCGCAGTTCGCGCGCACGGAGTCCCCACCCGCCCCAGCTCCAGCGCCCGTCCAGAAGCAGGCCGCAGCGGACGACGAACCGCCGCCCTGGCTCGACGACGTGCCGATGGCCGACGAATCCGGAGAGCCCGTCGAGATGGACTCCCGGGACGACCGCCCCGAGCCCGGCGACGATGGCGGCTCCGCTGAAACAGGCGCGTATGCCTCCACCGCCGGCGCCAACGTCCCGCTCGTGCCCACGCCTGAGGGTGAGCGCTGGAGCGAGGTCGTCCGCGGCGTTGAAATCACCGCCTTGACCCGCACCTTGGCCATGCAGGCGCAGTGCCTCGCCATCGAAGACACCGACGCCGGCCTGACCGCCCGTCTGCGCGTGGAAAGCGATTCGCTGCGCCAGCCGGTGATCAAGGACAAGTTGCAAGCCGTGCTGGCCGCGGCTCTCGGCAAGCCGGTCACGCTGGAAGTCGAAGCCGGCGTGCCGCAGGATTCCCCGGCTCTTCGCGACCAGGCCGCCGCCCAGGCGCGCCAGCGTGAGGCCGAACAGATCGTGGTCGACGACCCGGTCGCCAAGGAATTGATGGCGCAGTTCAAGACCGCGCGCATCGTCCCGGGGTCAATCCGACCCCTTCACTGAACATCGCAGTTAGCTAGTTAGGAAACCTCACCATGATGAAGAACCAGATCGCCGGCCTGATGAAGCAGGCCCAGGCCATGCAGGACAACCTCAAGAAGGCCCAGGACGAACTTGGCAACATCGAGGTCGAAGGCCAGTCCGGCGCGGGCCTGGTCAAGGTCACGATGACCTGCAAGCATGAGGTCAAGCGCGTCACCATCGACCCGAGCCTGCTGGCCGACGACAAGGACATGCTGGAAGACCTCGTGGCCGCCGCCTTCAACGACGGCCTGCGCCGCGCCGAGCAAGTGAGCTCGGAGAAGATGGCCAAGATCACCGCCGGCATGCCGATGCCCCCCGGCATGAAGTTCCCCTTCTGAAGCAATGAGGCCCCCACGCAAACTTCGTTTGCTGCCCCCCGAGGGGGCGCCGCCCTTCCTAGGGGCGGCCCGTCGGAAGGTCTGTGCTTGAACAACGCACTTGACCACCTGATCGAGGCGCTGCGGCGCCTGCCGGGCGTGGGCCAGAAGTCGGCCCAGCGCATGGCCTACCACCTGCTCCAGCACGACCGCGACGGCATGCAGCGCCTGGCCGCTGCGCTGAACGCGGCGGGCGAGGGCATCAAGCATTGCCAGCGCTGCCACACCTTCAGCGAGACGCCGCTCTGCTCGATCTGCTCGGATGCGGAGCGCGATGGGCGGCTGCTCTGCGTGGTGGAGTCGCCGGCCGACCAGGCGGCGCTGGAGCGCACCGGCTCGTTCGCCGGCTATTACTTCGTGCTGATGGGCCGGCTGAGCCCGCTCGACGGCGTTTCGACGCAGGCGATCGGCGCGGAAGCGCTGCTCGCGCGAGCGGCCGATGAGCGCGTGGAGGAAGTGATCCTCGCCACCAGCTTCACGGCCGAGGGCGAGGCGACGGCGCACGTGCTGGCCCAGGCACTGCGCTCGCGCGGCATCAAGGCCACGCGGCTGGCGCGCGGCGTGCCGATCGGCAGCGAGCTGGAATACGTTGACCTGGGGACGATCGCGCATGCGTTGGTCGATCGCCGATAAATAGAAATAGAACGAGGAATCTCTGATGACGACGACCGCCAACCTCTGCCTCATCATCGCCGGCGTGATGCCGGTGATCTGCGCCGCCATCGCCAAGGGCCGCGGCTTTGGCAAGCGCCGCCGTGACGGCGGCTTCGACAACCACAACCCGCGCGCCTGGCTGGCCCAGCAGACGGGCTACCAGGCCCGCGCCAACTCGGCCCAGCAGAACTGCTTCGAGGCGCTGCCGCTGTTCATCGCCGGCGTGCTGGCCGCGCAGCAGATGCACGCAGACCAGGGCCGCATCGACACGCTGGCGATGATCTTCATCGCGCTGCGCGTCCTGTTCGTGGCGCTCTATCTGGCGGACAAGGCGATGCTGCGTTCGCTCGTGTGGGCAGCCGGTCTGGCTTGCAGCATCGCGTTCTTCTTCCTGGTCTGACGCCGGTCAGCGCTGCAAGGCGGTGGTGCTGCCACCGGCCTTCGCGGCGATGACCTGACCGCGCGACTTGCTCGGCGGCTTGGCGGCGACCTTCACGGTCGACTTGCCGGAAGATTTTTTCGGGGCCGGCTTGGCTGCGGCCACCTTCGTGCCGCTGCTCTTCGTCGCGACCTTGGCCGGCGCTGGAGCCAGCGGCGCAGCGCGCTCCGGCTGCGAGGTGTAGACCACCACCATCTGCCCCGGCTTGAAGCCGCTCTTCGTGCCGACACGGTTCCACTGCGCCACCTGCGCAGCGCTCGTGCGATAGCGGCGCGCCACGCTGGCCACGCTCTCGTCCTTGCCAGCCTTGAACGAGACACGGCGCAGAGGCGGCACGTCGGGCGCGAGGTTCAACGCGGCGCTGTCGGCCAGGCGTTCAGACACATCCACATCCCGCTTGGCCGTCCGCGGCACGAGCAGCGTGGAGCCGGCCTTCACCAGCATCTTCGGCGGAATGCGGTTCACATCGCGCAGTTCGGCCTCGCTCATGCCGGCCTGCTTTGCGGCCTCGGCGGGCTTCATGGTTTTGGGCACGACCCAGGCGGTCCAGGTGGCCAGCGGGCCGTGGTGCGCCTCGAGGTTGGCGGCGAAGCGGCTGACGTTGTCGTAGGGCAGCAGCAGCTGGTCCGTGCCGTTGGCCAGGATCACCGGCTTGTTCATCTGCGGGTTGAACTGGCGGAATTCTTCCTCGCTCATCTCGGCCAGGCGGGCGGCCAGGGCGACGTCAATGTCGCGCTCGATGCGCACGGTCAGGAAGAACGGGTGGTTCTCGATGTCGGGCAGCGCCAGGCCGTAGTTCGTCGGCGCCATCACGATGTTCTTCACCGCTTGCAGCTTGGGCACGTAGTAGCGGGTCTCGGCGGGCAGTTGCAGGCTCTCGAAGTCGGTCGGCAGGCCGGCCTTCTCGTTGCGGGCGATGGCCTTGGCGACGTTGCCCTGGCCCCAGTTGTAGGCGGCCAGCGCGAGGTGCCAGTCGCCGAACTGCTTGTACAGGCGGGTCAGGTAGTCGAGCGCGGCGTTGGTGGAGGCGAGCACGTCGCGGCGGTCGTCGCGGAAGATGTTCTGCTTGAGGTCGAAGTCGCGGCCGGTCGCCGGCATGAACTGCCAGAGGCCGCTGGCCTTGGCGGTGGACTGCGCGGTGGTGACGAAGGCGCTCTCGATGAAGGGCAGCAGGGCCAGCTCGGTCGGCAGGCCGCGCTTCTCACATTCCTGCACCACGTGATAGAGGTAGCGCGAGCCGCGCGAGGTCATGCGCTGCACGTAGTCCGGGCGGGCGGAGTACCAGGCTTCGGCGCGGGCCACTTCGCTGTTGTCCAGCACGGGCATGGCGAAACCGTGGCGCACGCGCACCCAGAGGTCGGCCTTGGCGGCAGCGTCGTCGAGCTGAACCTTGGCGCCGGTCATGCCGTCTTCGACCTCGACGGCTGCGGTCTCAGGCTCGGCGGCGAGCGGCGTGCTGGCGGCGGGGAGCGGGGCGATGGCGGGCGCCGGAGCGATCGGCGTGGCCGAGGCGGTGGCGGGATTGGGTGCACCGTCAGCGGCGGTGCCTTGTTGAGGGAGGCCGGCGCAGGCGGCCAGCGAGAAGGCGCAAGAGAGGGCGAAAGCGACGGAGGTAAAGCGGGAGGGACGGCGGGGGGAGAGGCGGTGCAAGGTCATCGGAATTCGTTCTTCCACTGGCGCAGCGCGGCGAAGGTCGCCACGGGGTTTTCAGGAGAAAGCTCGGATTGAAAGCTCTGCGCCGAGCGGACCACCTGGGGTTCGGTCACGCGCAGGAAGGGGTTGATGGCACGTTCCACCGCGACGGTGGACGGCAGGGTGGGCAGGCCCCGCTCGCGCTGCATGGTGGCCCAAGCTTCGTGCGCGCGCAAGGCGGCATTCCCGGGTTCGACATGGCGCGCGAAGCGCAGGTTGGAGAGCGTGTACTCGTGGGCGCAGCAGACGCGCGTCTCGCCCGGCAGTGCGGACAGCGCACCGAGCGAGGCGAGCATCTGCTCCGGCGTGCCCTCGAAGAGGCGGCCGCAGCCGGCGGAGAAGAGGGTGTCGCCGCAGAAGAGCAGCGGGTCTTCTTCGGTCGTGCTTTCCTGGAAGTAGGCGATATGCCCGGCCGTATGGCCCGGCACGTCGATCACGCGGAAGGTCTGGCCGATCAGGGTGACGCTAGCGCCATGCTCAAGCGGTGTGTAGGGCTTCGGAATGTCTTCGCGCGCCGGGCCGTAGATCGGCCCATGCAGCACGTCGCGCAAACCCGCGAGCCCGCCCACATGATCGCCATGGTGATGCGTCACTAGAATGCCCGCGAGACTCAAGTGCCGCTCTTGCAGCGCCTTCAGCACCGGGGCAGCGTCACCGGGATCGACCACGAGCGCTTCGCGGCCGTTGTCGAGCATCCAGATGTAGTTGTCGTTGAACGCCGGGAGCGGTGTGAGTTGCACTCAGGATTCCATGACCAGAGAAGCCTCGATTGTAGAGTTGGCCGAGTGGCTGCAAACCCCGCCCGGGCGCTATCTGCTCGGCTGGGAACAGGGACAGCTGGACGCCGGCGTGGCCGATCTGTTTGGCTTTCACGCGTTACAACTCGGCCTGCCCGAGCTGCCCGCCCTGCAAGCCAACCGCATGCCGCACCGCTGGCTGGCGCTGGATCACGCAACGAAGATCGAGGGCGCCTGCGCCTCGGTCCACTGCGAATTCGATGAACTGCCGTTCGCAACCGCCAGCCTCGACCTGATCATCCTGCCCCACGCGCTGGAGCTGGCGCGCGACCCGCATGCCACCTTGAGAGAGGTCGAGCGCGTGCTGCGGCCCGAAGGCCGGCTGCTGATCCTGGGCCTGAACCCGGCCAGCTTCTGGGGCCTGCGGCAGAATCTGGGCCGGCTGCGTTCGCGCAAGCGCCAGTTGTTCTTGCCCCGCGCGGGCGACTTCATCGGCTACTGGCGGCTGCGCGACTGGCTGCGCCTGCTGGGCCTGGAGGTCGACGCCGCTCGTTTCGGCTGTTATGCCCCGCCGCTCAACAGCGAGAAATGGCTCTCGCGCTGGCGCTGGATCGAGAAGGTCGGCGCGCGCTGGTGGCCGGTGCTGGGCGCCGTCTATTTCATCAGCGCCACCAAGCGCGTGCAGGGCATGCGGCTGGTGGGCCTGGCCAAGAACCACAAAGCCAAGACGCGCGCCGCACCGGCGGTGGCCGTCAACTCCCATCACAAGAAGCAGTAACCGTAGAAGCAGCGAATGAGCGAACTCAAGATCAAGAAGCCCCAGGTCGTCATCTACACCGATGGCGCCTGCAAGGGCAACCCGGGCCGCGGCGGATGGGGCGCCTGGCTCAAGGCCGGCGAGCACGAGAAGGACATGTTCGGCGGCGAGAAGCTCACCACCAACAACCGCATGGAGCTGACGGCGCCGATCGAATCGCTGGCCTCGCTCAAGCGCAGCTGCGACGTGATCATCTACACCGACAGCGAATACGTCCGCAAGGGCATGACCGAGTGGATCAGCGGCTGGCAGCGCCGCGGCTGGAAGACGGCCGACGGCAAGCCGGTGAAGAACGCCGAACTCTGGCAGCGGCTCGATGCCTTGTGCAAGCTGCACAAGGTCGAGTGGCGCTGGGTGAAGGGGCACTCGGGCGATCCGGGCAACGAGCGCGCGGATGAGCTGGCCAATCGCGGCGTGGAAAGCGCCAGCTGAGGCGCCTCCTGAACGGACTGATCTCCTCTTTCGGACGAACATGGACAACAAACCGCTGATCGACTGGCATTCGATGTTCATGGGCGTGGCCCTGCTGGCTGCCGCCCGCTCCAAGGATGCCAAGAAGCGCAACGGCGCCTGCATCGCCAGCCCGGACAACAAGATCCTCGGCGTCGGCTACAACGGCCTGCCGCGCGGCTGCGACGACAACGATCCCGCCTACTGGGCCGACGACGACAACGATCCGCTGAACTCGCGGCATAGCTACATCGTGCATGCCGAGGTCAACGCGATCCTGAACTGCGTGGTGCTGCCGCTGACCGACAGCACCATCTACGCCACCCAGTTCCCGTGCCCGCGCTGCACGCAGTCGATCATCCAGGCCGGCATCCGGCGGGTGGTGTTCCTGGAGCGCAAGGACCACCACCAGGCGGCCAATGCGGCGTCGTCCAAGATGATGGCGGATGCGGGCGTGGAGGTGCACCAGCTGAGCGAGACGGCGATGGCCGCAGCGCAGTGGTGCGAGGAATTGCAGGGCTTCATCGAAGACAAAGCCTGAACTGGGCGGGAAATCCGGCGCTTTTCCGGCTTAAGTCGCTTGTGCGATAGCCGGATCATCAGGGCCATGATCATCCCGCTGCACCTGCTGCCCGAATCCGGCCCGGAGCTGAGCTACTCGCTCGCCGGCCTGGAGATCGATCCGAGCCTGGTGCCGCGGAACACGGTCGAGCTGGAATCGCCGATCGCGAGTGCCGTGGAACTGTCTGCGTTGCAGCGCTTTGCGCAGATGATGGAAGGCCAGGGGCGGCGCGTCTCGGCCACGCGGATGGTCTATGACCGTCTGTACGCCTGCGAGCGGCTGGCCGAGGCCTACGGCAGCGAGAACACGGCCCTGCGCGAGCTCGCCGTCACGCTGTACGAAGGCTTCGAGCGTGCCGGCGAGTGGGGCGCGTTGATCGCCTGAAGTTCGGGCCTGGGATCAGGCCTTCGGCACGAGCAGATTCGCATCCCGCGCCAGCAGCCAGCGACCGTTCACGCGCTTGAACACCGTCAGCGTGTGTCCGCTGCGCTCGACGGCCTGGTTCGCGCCCGGCGGTGTCACCGTCACCTGCAGCGCCGACCACATGAAGGCCAGGTCGCCGCTCACCTGCACCTCGTGGATCTGCTGCTCGATAGCGAACTGCGGACGCGGCGCGCCGGGCGGCACGGCTGAGTTGGCAGCGAAGGCGGCCTTGTCCATCGGCGCATTGCCGGGCGTGAGGAAGACCACGTCCTCGGTCATCAGCGCGAGCACGGCGGCGGTGTCGCCGGCCTTCGTGGCGGCATGCCATTGCTTCGTCAGCTCGCGGATCTGGGTTTCGTCGGAGGTCATGTCCAGTTCTCCTGAGTTCAATCGATGGGGAAGCTCGCGCCGCCGCTGCGCTGACCCGCAAGGTGCGCGGCCAGCGCCGACAGCACCGCCCGGATCGCACCGCTGGCCTGAGCCGATTCCAGCATCGCCGCCTCGGTGATGCACGAGCCGAGCAACTGCACCGCCACGGACGCATCCGCCACGCGCGCCAGCGACATCGTTCGCAGCACCTCACCCAGCGCTTCGTACGCATGGTGGGCACGCGGCGACGTGTTGACCAGCGCGAACGGCTTGCCGACCACCGACGGATCGCTAACGAGCCAGTCGAGCGCATTCTTCATCGCGCCGGAGACGCCGTGCGCGTACTCAGGGCTGGCGATCAGCAGCGCGTCGGCGCGGGCCACGGCGGCACGCAAGTCCAGCACCGCGGCGGGCGGCGCAGCCTCCAGATCCGGATTGAACAAGGGCAGGGCGCGAAGGTCCGCATAGACCTCCACGCGCATCGGCGCGGATGCGAGCCGCGCCGCGGCACGGCAGAACGCGGTGTTGATCGAAGCCTGGCGCAGGCTGCCGGAGAGGGCGAGGACTTGCATCCCCGCGAGCTTACAAGGCCGTGAGCCAGTCGCAGCGCAGGCGACCCTGCTTGTGCAGCCGCGCCCTGCCGCTGACATAGACGGTGGGCAGCACGAGCGCCACGAGCCAGAACAGCAGGAACTCGTCGTCGTGGAAGATCGCGCCCAGCGGCAGCGCGAGCCAGCCCAGCGTCCAGATCATGCAGACGAGGTCCCAGGCGTGGAGTTCGGCCGGGCAGCGCGAACCGTGCAGCCGCAGCCACTGGCGGATGGCACCCATCTGGTTGAGGTTCATGGCAATCTCCGAACAGCGAGAAGAGCGTCTCGATAATCCCCATCGCCTCTTCTCGCAGCAACCCCCGATATGCGTCTCCTGCTTCTCGTCTTGATCCTGGCCTGCACGTCGACGGCGCGGGCCGAACCCGATGCCGCGCTGCTGGCCGCCGCGCGCGCCGAGCAGCCCTTGCTGCTGGAGCGCCTGGCGAAGTTCTGCGCCATCGAGAGCGGCAGCCACGACACGGCCAACCTCGCCCGCATGGCCGACGTGCTCGAAGCGGAGCTGCGCCAACTCGGGGCGGAGGTCGAGCGCATCACGCCGACGGACATCGATCGTATGGACGACACGCCGGCCACGCCGGGCGCCATCCTCAAAGCCACGCTCACGGGCAGGGGAAAACGCTCGCTGCTGCTGCTCGCTCACATGGACACCGTCTACCCGGCCAGCAGCCTCGCGCGCCAGCCGTACAAGGTGGTGGGCGACCGCGCCTACGGCCTGGGCATCCTGGACGACAAGCAGGGCCTGGCGATGGTGCTGTCCACGCTCAAGTTGCTGAAGGCGCGCGGCTTCGACGACTTCGCGCGCATCACCGTGCTGTTCAATGGTGATGAGGAAATCTCGTCGCCGGCTTCGCGCCGCTTGATCATGGAGTTAGGCGCCTCGCACGACGCCGTGTTCTCGTTCGAAGGCACGGGCCGCGACGCGATCTCCCTGGCCACCTCCGGCATCCTCGCCGTGAACCTCGACGTGCGCGGCCGCGCAGCCCACGCCGGTTCGCCGCCCGGTGCTGGCGTGAACGCACTGGAGGAGCTGTCGCACCAGATCCTCCAGACCCGCAAGCTGTTCGAGAACGACCCGGGCATCAACCTGAACTGGACGCTGGCCCATGCCGGCGCAGTGCGCAACATGATCCCGCCGGACGCCTCCGCCCTGGCCGACGTGCGGGTGAGCAAACCGGGCGACGCAGAACGCGTGCAGACGAAGCTGCGCGACGCCGTCCTCGATCAGCTGCTGCCAGAAGCGCGCATCACCTTGCGCTTCGAGAACCGCCGCCCGCCGATGGCCGCCACGCCGGCTTCGCGTGCGCTCGCCCAACGCGCTGTCGCCATTGCAGCCGAAACCGGCGTCAAACTCGCCGTGCAAGATCAACCCCTCGGCGGCGGCACCGACGCCGCCTTCGCCGCCCAGAACGCCCGCGGCCCGGTGATCGAAAGCCTGGGCCTGCGCGGCGCCGGCGCCCACGGCCAGCAGGCCGAATACATCCTCGTCAGCTCCATCGTCCCGCGCCTTTACCTTGCTTTACGGCTCGCCGAGGATGTCCTTCGGCATGGGGAGACTGACGGTGTACGCTAGCGGGTTTCGTCAACCTGACACCCCTACCGATGAAGAAGCACCTGCTTGCCACGGCGGCCCTCCTGGCCGTCGCTCTGCCCGGTCATGCCAATGAAGGCATGTGGATGCCCCAGCAACTGCCGCTGATCGCGAAGTCGCTGAAGGCCACGGGCCTGAAGATCGCCCCCGAACAACTCGCCAAGCTGACCGAATACCCGATGGGCGCTGTCGTCTCGCTGGGCGGCTGCACGGCTTCCTTCGTCTCGCCGCAGGGTCTGGTCGTCACCAACCACCACTGCGCCTACGGCAGCGTGCAGTACAACTCCAAGCCCGAGAAGGACCTGCTGAAGAACGGCTTCCTGGCCCAGAGCTTCGGTGAAGAGCTGCCGGCCGCCCCCGGCTCGCGCGTGTTCGTGACCGAAAGCATCACCGACATCACCGCCCAGATCCTCGACGCCACCGTGCAGGCCGCCAAGGGCGCCGCCCGTGTGAAGGCCATCGAGGCCAACGAGAAGAAGATCCTCGCCGCCTGCGAAACCCCCGGCTACCGTTGCCGCGTGGCCCCGATCTACGGCGGCTCGCAGTACCAGCTGTTCAAGCAGATGGAAATCCGTGACGTGCGCCTGGTCTACGCGCCCCCGATGGGCGTGGGCAAGTTCGGCGGCGACACCGACAACTGGATGTGGCCGCGCCACACCGGCGACTTCAGCTACTACCGCGCCTACGTGGGCCCGGACGGCAAGCCGGCCGACTACAGCAAGGACAACAAGCCTTACGCGCCCAAGTACCACCTCAAGCTGGCCAAGGACGCGCTGAACGAGAACGACTTCGTGATGGTCGCCGGCTACCCCGGCACGACCAACCGCCTGCGCCTGGCGCCTGAAGTGGCGTACGCCTTCCAGGAATCGCAGCCGACGCGCATCAAGATGTTCGGCGAATCGATCGCCACCATCGAGGCGGCCACCGCCGGCCGCAAGGACGCGCAGATCGCCATGGCCAGCACGATGGCCGGCCTGAACAACACCTGGAAGAACTTCAGCGGCCAGCAGAAGAGCTTCGAGGACAGCCCGGAGATCATGGAGCGCAAGAACCGCGAGTTCGCCGAGCTCAAGGCCTGGGTGAACGGCGACGCCACCCGCCGCGCGCAATACGGCGAGTCGATCGCCACGGTCGAGAAGCTGCTGGGTGAGCGTTACGCCATCGCCAAGCGCGAAAGCCTGCTCGGCGGCACCAGCCCGCGTCTGCTCGCCGCAGCACGCCAGCTCTACAAGAACGCGCAACAGCAGCAGCTGCCGGACGCCGAACGCGACAGCGGCTACCAGCAGCGTGACGAGTCGCGCCTGCGCGCCGGCCTGCAGACGCTGGACCGCCGCTACGACGAGATCACCGACAAGGCCCTGGTCACGCACTTCCTCGTGCAGTACCTGGCCCAGCCGGCAGACCAGCTGAACCCCGCCTTCCTGAGCGCGCTCGGCCTGCAAGCCGGCATGAAGGAAGACGCGATCAAGGCCCGCCTCGACGCGCTCTACGCCGGCTCGACGCTGGCCAAGTCCGCCGACCGCAACGCCTGGTTCGCCAAGGCGCCCGCTGACTTCCAGGCCTCGAACGACAGCTTCATCAAGGCCGCCGTGGCCCTGTACGCTGACGACGAAGCCCGCGAACAGCGCGACAAGGAACTGGCCGGCCTGATGCAGCCTGCCTACGCCAAGACCATGCAGGCCGTCGTGGCCTTCCATGCCTCCAAGGGCGAAGTGACCTATCCGGATGCCAACGGCACGCTGCGCATCACCTACGGCAAGGTGACGGGCCGCAACCCGGGCGCTGACGGCACCACCTGGACGGCGTTCACCACGCTGCGCGGCGTGCTGGCCAAGGCCACCGGCGAAGGCGAGTTCGACGCGCCGGCTGCACAGCTGGCGGCCATCAAGTCGTACAAGCTGGACCGTTACGGCATGAAGTCGCTGAACTCCGTGCCCGTGAACTTCCTGACCACGCTCGACACCACCGGCGGCAACTCGGGCTCGCCCGTGCTGAACGCCAAGGGTGAACTCGTGGGCCTGCTGTTCGACGGCACGCTGGACTCGGTGATCGACTCGTGGGACTTCAACTCCAAGATGTCGCGCTCGATCTGCCTGGACGCCCGCTACATGCAGTGGCAGATGAAGACCGTCGACCACGCCGACCGTCTGCTGAAGGAAATGGGCGCCGAGTAAGTGCTCCGACGTGACCGGGCGGCACGCACTGGACGACCGGTGCGTGCCGCCTTTTTCAATTCAACGCCTCATCTTCCGATGACCAAGCTCCTGATTCCCGCGGCAATCTCCACGATGCTCGCCGCACTCGCGCTGCCCGCCCATGCCGTCGAAGGCATGTGGATGCCGCAGCAACTGCCGCTGATCTCGAAGGCGCTCAAGACCGAAGGCCTGCAACTCGCGCCCGAGCAGCTCGCCCATCTGACCGAATTCCCGATGGGCGCCGTGATCTCGCTCGGCGGTTGCACGGCTTCGTTCGTGTCAGCGCAGGGCCTGGTCGTCACCAATCACCACTGCGTCTACGGCAGCGTCCAGTACAACTCCAAGCCGGAGAAGGATCTGCTCAAGAACGGCTTCCTCGCGCAGAGCTTCGCGGAAGAGCTGCCGGCTGCACCGGGCTCGCGCGTGTTCGTGACCGAGGCCATCACCGACGTCACCGCGCAAGTCATCGACGCCACCGTGCAGGCTGCCACCGGCGCTGCGCGGATGAAAGCCATCGAGGCCAACGAGAAGAAGGTGCTCGCCGCCTGCGAAACACCCGGCTATCGATGCCGCGTGGCCCCGATCTACGGTGCGTCGGTCTACCAGCTGTTCCGCCAGATGGAGATCCGCGACGTGCGCCTGGTCTACGCGCCGCCGACCGGCGTGGGCAAGTTCGGCGGCAACACCGACAACTGGATGTGGCCGCGCCACACCGGCGATTTCGGCTTCTACCGCGCCTACGTGGGCCCGGACGGCAAGCCCGCCGACTACAGCCCCGACAACAAGCCCTACGTGCCCAAGCACCATCTGAAGCTGGCCACGCGCGCGCTGAACGAGGGCGATTTCGTGATGATGGCCGGCTACCCCGGCACGACCAACCGCTTGCGCCTGGCGCCCGAAGTGGCCTTCGCCTTCGGCTGGCAGAACCCGTCGCGCGTGCGCCAGATGGGCGAGTCCATCGCCATCATCGAAGCCGCCACCGCCGGCCGCCGCGATGCGCAGATCGCCATGGCCAGCACGATGGCCGGCCTGAACAACACCTGGAAGAACCTCGGCAGCCAGCAGAAGAGCTTCGACGATGCGCCGGACATCCTGACGCGCAAGCAGGTCGAGTACGACGCGTTCAAGACCTGGGTGCAGGCTGATGCCGGCCGCCGCGCACAGTACGGTGACGCGATCGCCGCCACCGAGCGCCTGCTCGCCGAACGGCAGCAACTGACCCAACGCGAGTTCCTGCTCGCCAACGGCACGAGCCCGCGTCTGCTGAGCGCAGCCCGCCAGCTCTACAAGCTCGCCCGTCAGCAGCAGAAGCCCGACGCCGAGCGCGAGAGCGGCTACCAGCAGCGCGATGAGCTGCCGCTGCGCCAATCGCTGCAGGCCATCGATCGCCGCTACGACGAAGCCACCGACAAGGCGCTGGTCGCGCACTTCGTGGCGCGCTACCTGGCCGAGCCGGCCGACACGCTTAACCCCGTCTTCCTGAAAGCGCTCGGCCTGCAAGCCGGCATGAAGGAAGACGCGATCAAGGCCCGCCTCGACGCGCTCTACGCCGGCTCCTCGCTCGCCAAGGGCTCCGACCGCGCCGTGTGGTTCGGCAAATCGCCGGCCGACTTCCAGGCGTCGACCGACAGCTTCATCCAGGCTGCTGTGGCGCTCGCCGCCGATGACGAAGCCCGCGAGCAACGCCAGAAGGAACTCGCCGGCCTGCTGCAACCCGTCTACGCCAAGACGATGCAGGGCGTGCTCGCCTGGCACGCGTCCAAGGGCGAGGTCGTCTACCCCGATGCCAACGGCACGCTGCGCATCGCCTTCGGCAAGATCCAGGGCCGCAAGCCCGGCGCCGATGGCACGAACTGGACCGCCTTCACCACCCTGCGCGGCGTGCTCGCCAAGGCCACGGGCGAGGGCGAGTTCAACGCACCCGCCAACCAGCTCGAAGCGATCAAGTCGTACAAGCTGGATCGCTACGGTCTGAAGTCCATCGACTCCGTGCCCGTGAACTTCCTCGCCACGCTCGACAGCACGGGCGGAAACTCCGGCTCACCGGTGCTCAACGCCTGGGGCGAACTCGTCGGCCTGAACTTCGACCGCACCATCGACTCGGTCATCGGCGACTGGTACTTCAACCGCGAGTCCGCACGCCGCATCGGCGTCGACGCGCGCTACATGCAATGGCAGATGAAGGTCGTCGACCACGCCGACCGCCTGCTCAAGGAAATGGGAGCCGACTGATGATGAAGCGCCGTGAACTGCTTTGCGCCGGTGGTACGGCCTTGCTGGCTCCGCTGGCGGGCGCTGCTTCTGCTGCGGCACCGGCCGCGAACAGCCCGGATCGATTGAACGAGGCGCTGCGCACGCTCGCCGCCGATGAGCGCTACCCGCTCGCTGGCGTGTCCGTGCTGCTGATGCGCTCGGGCAAGGTCGTGCAGGAGGCGCAGGTCGGCCAGCGCCACTACGCGCCCGACCTGCCGATCGACCGCGACACGCTGTTCCGCGTCGCGTCGATCAGCAAGCTGGTCACGGGCCTGGGCGCGCTGCGCCTGGCCGAGATGGGCAAGCTCGACCTCGATGCCGACATCAGCGACGTGCTCGGCGTGCGCGTGCGCAACCCGAACTTCCCGAAGGACCAGATCAGCGCGGCCATGCTGATGTCGCACCTCAGCTCGCTGCGCGACGATGGCGGCATCGCGTTCCCCGCCGACGTCTCGCTGCCCGACAAGCTGAACGCGGAAGGCAGCAAGAGCTGGTCCGCCGACCACGGCCCGCGCTGGTTCGCCTACTGCAACCTGAACTACGGCCTGCTGGCCACGGTGATGGAAAAGGCGACCGGCCAGCGCTTCGACCAGCTGATGCGCGAACTGGTGCTGACGCCGCTGGGCATGTTCGGCGGCTTCAACGCGATGAACTTCAGCGAGATGGAGCGCAACAACACGGCCACGCCCTATCGCAAGCAGCGCATCGAGCCGGGCAAGGACGGCAAGGAAGACCGCGAGGTCTGGGACGCCTCGGCGCCGTGGCGCCCGCAGGCCGACGACTGGGCCGTGAACCCGCCCAAGCCGGTCGCCAATCTCGACGCCTACGTGCCCGGCCGCAACGGCACGCTGTTCGGCCCGCAAGGCGGCCTGCGCACGCGCGTGGGCGACCTCGGCACCGTGCTGGCGATGTTCATGAACGGCGGCATGCACCAGGGCAAGCGCTTCCTCAAGAAGAGCAGCCTCGACCGGATGTTCAGCGAGTCCTGGCGCCACGAGATGAGCAAGGGCAACGGCGACAACTTCGGCGGCGAATTCCTCGCCTGGGGTACCGGAGCCCAGCACTTCATCGACAAGAGCGGCCCCGGCTGGGGCGACCGCCTCTTGCAACGCGGCGGCGTGCAGGCCTGGGGCCATCTCGGCTTCGCCTACGGCGTGCAGGCCGGCATCATGGTCGACGCCGCGCGCCAGCATGGCGTCGTCTATGTGATGAGCGGCCACGCCGCCGATCCACAGAGCCACCGCGGCCGCTTCTCGTCCTTCCCGGTCTGGGAAGAGCAGTTGCACGATCTGTTGTGGAACGCGGTGCTGGCCTGAGGCCTGCTGCTGCTAACGCCTCAGTTCAGCGCAGCACTTCGAGCAGGCGGTCCAGACCGCCGTCGTTGATCGCCACCATCGCCTGCTCGCGCACCTTCGGCTTGGCGTGATACGCCACCGAGAGGCCGGCCGCACCCATCATCGGCAGGTCGTTCGCGCCGTCGCCCACGGCGATGCACTGCGCGGGTTCGGCTCCGATTTCAGCGGCGCATTGCAGCAGCATGCGCCGCTTTTCTTCGCCGTCGCAGATGTCGCCCCAGGGCTGCATCACGAGGCCGCCGGTCAGCTTGCCGTCTTTGATTTCCAGCTCGTTCGAGCGCACCCAGTCCATGCCGAGCTGCGCCGCGACATAACGCGTGAAATACGTGAAGCCGCCGGACACAAGCACGAGCTTGATGCCCGCCGCCTTCAGCGCCGCGCAAAGCTCGCGCGCACCCGGATTGAATTGCAGTCGCTCCGCCAGCACGCGATCCAGCGCGCTCACCGGCACGCCCTTCAGCAGCGCGAGGCGGCGGCGCAGGCTGTCCTTGAAATCCGTGATCTCGCCGCGCATCGCGGCTTCGGTGATCGCGGCCACTTCTTCTTTCTTGCCGGCCATCGCCGCGATCTCATCGATGCACTCGATGTTGATCAGCGTGGAGTCCATGTCGAAGGCGGCGAGCCGGAAGTCGGAGAGCTTGAAGTCCATGTCAGTCTTGTTTCACGGGTTGGCCGAGCAGGCGCAGCACTTCGCGCACCGCCTGCGCGCGGTCCTTGGGATCGGACAGCGCCTTGTCGATGCGCAGCTTGTCGTTGCCCACCAGCTTGATGTTGCGGTTCTTCTGCACCATCTCGATCACGCGCATCGCGTCGATCGGCGGGTTGGGGCGGAAGTTGATGTTGATGACCATGTTGCCGGCGTCGATCTTGCTGACGCCGTAGGGCTTGGCCAGCACGCGCAGGCGGTGCGTGTCGAACAGCGTCTGGCCCTGGTGCGGCAGCTTGCCGAAGCGGTCGGTGATCTCTTCGAGCATGGCGTCGATCTGCTCGGGCTTCTCGGCCGAGGCCAGGCGCTTGTACAGCGAGAGGCGCACGTGCACGTCGCCGCAATAGGCATCGGGCAGGAGCGCCGGCGCATGGAGGTTGATCTCCGTGCCGGCGCCGAACACGCCGCCGGTCGGCGAGAGCAGGTCGGGCTCCTTGCCGCTCTTCAGCGAACGCACGGCTTCCGAGAGCATCTCGTTGTAGAGCTGGAAGCCGACCTCCATCATGTTGCCGCTCTGGTTCTCGCCCAGCACCTCGCCGGCGCCGCGGATCTCCAGGTCGTGCATGGCGAGGTAGAAGCCGCTGCCGAGTTCCTCCATCGCCTGGATCGCGTCGAGCCGCTGCGCCGCCTGCTTGGTCAGGCCCTGCACGTCGGGTACGCACAAGTAGGCATAGGCCTGGTGGTGCGAACGGCCGACGCGGCCGCGCAGCTGGTGCAGCTGCGCCAGGCCGAACTTGTCGGCGCGGCTGATGATGATGGTGTTGGCGGCCGGCACGTCGATGCCGGTCTCGATGATGGTCGAGCAGAGCAGCACGTTGTGCCGGCCCGTCACGAACTCGCGCATCACGCGCTCCAGCTCGCGCTCGGGCATCTGGCCGTGGGCGACGACGATGCGTGCCTCGGGCAGCAGCTCTTCGAGCTTCTGGCGGCGGTTCTCGATCGTGTCCACTTCGTTGTGCAGGAAGTAGACCTGGCCGCCGCGCTTCAACTCGCGCATGACGGCTTCGCGGATAGTGCCGTTGTTCTCGGCGCGCACGAAGGTCTTGATGGCGAGGCGGCGCTGCGGCGCTGTCGCGATAACGCTCAAATCGCGCAGACCTTCGAGCGCCATGCCCAGCGTGCGCGGGATTGGCGTGGCGGTCAGCGTCAGCACGTCCACCTCGGCGCGCAAGGCCTTCATCGCCTCCTTGTGGCGCACGCCGAAGCGGTGTTCTTCGTCGATCACGAGCAGGCCCAGGCGCGCGAACTTCACGTCAGCGGAGAGCAGCTTGTGCGTGCCGACGACGATGTCGATCGTGCCGTCCTCGAGCCCTTGCATCGCCGCCTTGATCTCCTTGGCGGAGCGGAAGCGGCTCATCTCGGCGACCTTGATCGGCCATTTGCCGAAGCGGTCCGCGATGTTCTGGTAATGCTGTTCGGCGAGCAGCGTGGTCGGCGCGAGCAACGCAACCTGCTTGCCGCCCATCACCGCAACGAAGGCCGCGCGCAGCGCGACCTCGGTCTTGCCGAAGCCCACATCGCCGCAGACCAGCCGGTCCATCGGCTTCGGCGAAATCATGTCCTGGATCACCGCGTGGATGGCCGCGCGCTGGTCCGGTGTTTCCTCGAAACCGAAGCTCTGGGCGAAGGCCTCGTAGTCGTGCGCCGAGTAGCGGAAGGCATGGCCTTCGCGCGCGGCGCGGCGGGCGTAGAGGTTCAGCAGTTCGGCGGCCGTGTCGCGCACCTGCTCGGCGGCGCGGCGCTTGGCCTTTTCCCACTGGCCGGAACCGAGCTTGTGCAGCGGCGCTTCTTCCGCTGAAACACCGGTGTAGCGGCTGATCAGGTGCAGTTGCGCGACGGGCACGTAGAGCGTGGCCTGATCCGCATATTCGAGGTGCAGGAACTCGCTGCTGCCGTCGCCGAGGTCGATGTTGATCAGGCCCTGGTAGCGGCCGATGCCGTGGTTCACATGCACGACGGGGTCGCCGACCTTCAGCTCGGACAGATCCTTGATCAGCGCGTTGACGTCGCTGACCTGCTCCTGCTTGCGGCGCCGGCGCGTGGTGGGCGCGGTGGCGAAGAGTTCGGTTTCGGTGAAGAGCTGGACCGAATGCGGTTCATCGCGCCAGAAGAAGCCGGAGGCGAGCGGTGCGACGGTGATCGCGGCGCGTTCGTCGCTCGCCAGGAACTCGGCGATGGTGGCGTAGCTCGGCAGCTCGATGCGGTTGTCGCGCAGGAGTTCGAGCAGGCTCTCGCGGCGGCCATCGCTTTCGGCCAGGATCAGCACGCGCTCCTTGGTCGTCGCCAGATGCGAGGCCAGGCGCGCCAGCGGCTCCTGCGTTCCACGATCCACGCTCACATCGGGCAGCGGCCTCGCGTAGTCCACCGGCTCGGTCCCGCGCACGGCCAATACGGCGTGCGGGTGCGTGAGGCTGAAGAAATCTTCGGGCTTCAGGAAGATCTCTTCGGGCGGCAGGATCGGCCGCTCCGGGTCGTGCTGGAGGAATCGGTGGCGTTCGCGCGTGTCGGTCCAGAAGCGCTGGATCGCTTCGTCCACCTCGCCGTGCAGCGCCAGCGCGCAATCCGTGCCGAGGAAGTCGAAGATCGTCGCCGTCTGCTCGAAGAAGACCGGCAGGTAGTACTCGATGCCGCCGCTGGCCAGGCCCTGGTCGATGTCCTTGTAGATGCGCGAGCGGGTCGGGTCGCCGTCCATCTTCTCGCGCCAGCGCGAGCGGAAGTTCTTGCGCGAGGCCTCGTCCATCGGGAACTCACGGCCCGGCAGCAGGCGCACGGCCGGCACGGGGTAGAGGCTGCGCTGGGTGTCGGGGTCGAAGGTGCGGATGGAGTCGACCTCATCGCCGAACAGGTCGACGCGGTAAGGCACGGTCGAGCCCATCGGGAACAGGTCGATCAGGCCGCCGCGCACCGCGTATTCGCCGGGCGAGACGACCTGGCTCACATGCGAGTAGCCGCCGAGCGTGAGCTGGCGCTTCAGGCCCGCCTCGTCGAGCTTCTGCTTCTGCTTGAAGTTGAAGGTCGTGGCCGCGAGGAAGGAGGGCGGGGCGAGGCGGGTCAGTGCCGTTGTTGCGGGCAGCAAGACCACATCGACTTCGCGCTCGGCTGCCGGCTTGCCTTGGGCTTGCAGCAGCATCCAGAGCGTGGCCAGGCGTTCGGAGATCAGGTCCTGGTGCGGGCTGAAGCTGTCGTAGGGCAGCGTTTCCCAATCGGGGAAAACGGCCACGCGCAAGTCAGGCGCAAAGACCTTCAGTTCCGCTTCCAGCCGTTGCGTATCGCCCGGTTCGGCGGTCATGATGGCGACGGGCCTTCCGGCCTGCACCTGCGACTGCGCATAACGCGCGAGCAGCAGGGCATCCCCCGAGCCGGTTGCGCGGGGCTGGTTGAACTTCTTGCCGGGGGCGATCAGGGGCAACTGCATGGGCACAAATGAGTATGGCCCCGTGAAGGGGCTTGTGCAGTGATTGTAGGGAGCGGCGGTGCCGCGCGTGTCAGGAGCGAGCTTCATGCCTTTGCAGGTCGGGATCTATCTGTTCGACGAAGTCGAGGTGCTCGATTTCGCCGGGCCTTTCGAGGTGTTCTCCACCGCCGCGCGGCTGGCGCTGCGCGAGGGGCAGGAGCCGCCGTTTGTCGTGCACACGATTGCGCCGGGCACGGGCACCGTCCGCGCCCGCGGCGGCCTGCGTGTGAAAGCTGAAAACACGCTGTCTGATCACCCGCAGCTTGATTTGCTCGTGATCCCCGGTGGTGCTGTGGGCGCCGAGCTGGAGCGGCGCAACCTCCCGGACTGGCTGCTGTCGCAGAGCCTGAAGCTCAAGGCGCTGGCCTCGATCTGCACCGGCGCTTTCCTGCTGGAACAGGCTGGCCTGCTGAACGAGCGCGAAGTCGTCACGCATTGGGAAGATGTGGAGGAGCTGCGCAGCGTCTCGCACGCCAGCGGCTCGCTGCTCACGGTGCTGACGGACCGCCGCTTCGTGGAGGCCAAGCCCTGGGTCCACCACGGCGGCATGTGCCGGCTGTTCACCTCGGCGGGGATCTCGGCGGGCATCGACCTTTCGCTGCACCTGGTCGCGGAATTCTCTTCCCTGGTGACGGCGCTGCAGACGGCGCGGCAGATGGACTACGACTGGCGCCGCGGGTGACGGCGGCGTAACGGGGTGCTTCGACGGTTTGTCGGGCCGATCTGCAGTCTGTCGCACGACAGCTGACAGGGGTGTGGCGGGGCTCCTACATTGGTCCCATTCCAAAAACGGAGCCTAACCCTCATGAAACGAATCGCCGCACCGCTGTTCCTGAGCCTCTCCCTGATTGCCGGCGCCGCCCACGCCGACGGCATCAACGCCGGCATCCAGATCGAAGACCAGATCACGCTGTCCGACATCGGCCTGCCCGCCTACCCGGGGGCGGTACAGATGCCGACCGGCAAGGGCAAGGATGACGAGGACAAGAGTTCCTTCGGCCTGAGCCTCTGGGGCGGCAGCTTCGGCATGAAACTCGCGGTGCTGAAGTTCCGCACGACCGACAGCGTCGATCAGGTCGGCCGCTTCTACCGCGACGCCATGGGCCGCTACGGCAAGGTGCTGGACTGCAGCGTCACCGCGCCTTCGGACGATGACGACAAGGCCGACAAGAAGGACAAGAAGGGCAAGATGACGGTCTCGCTGAAGTGCAGCAAGGACGACGTCAAGAACGGCAAGCTCGTGATCAAGGTCGGGAAGGACGACAAGCACTTCCGCCTGGTCGCCATCGAACGCAAGGACGGCGCGGTGCAGTTCGACCTGCTGAACCTGGCCATCAACGGCGTGGACTGAACCTCCAGGCAGCGGCGCCGCTGAGGCATGATCGGCGCATGAAGATGCGCCGATTGCTTTTTCCACTCTCGATTTCTCTGTTGCTCGCCGCCTGCGCGAGCGGCCCTCAATTCAAGACGGAACTCCAGACCGAACCGCTCGCCCGTGCCGACGTGGCGATGCAGAAGTTCATCGACCAGCGCCAGATGCCCGGCGGCGTGCTCTGGATCGGCCACGGTGCGGCGAGCTATCACAAGGCCTTCGGCATGAAGGCGGCGGATGGCGCGGAGCCGGTCACGGAGGAGACGGTCTACGACGCTGCGTCGCTGACCAAGGTCATCGTCACTTCGACCCTCGTGCAGATCCTGCGCGAACGTGGCCTGATTGAGATGGATGCGCCGGTCTCTCGCTATCTGCCGGGCTGCGGCAGCGTGGCGGCCGGTGTCACCGTGCGCCACCTGCTCACCCACACCTCCGGCCTGATCCCGGACCTGCGCGCCAGCGACGAGTTCATGCAGGCGCCGGACCCGGTCAGCGTCGAGATGCCGCAGGCCGAGCGGCAGCGGCGCATGGACTGGGCCTTGCAGCGCGCCTGCGCGACGACGCCGGAGGCCGCGCCGGGCCGGCAGTTCAAGTATTCGGACCTCAATTTCATCCTGCTCGGCGAGATCGCCGCGCGCGTGACCGGCCAGCCGCTGCAGGTGCTGGCGCAGCGCGAGATCTTCGAGCCGCTCGGCATGACGCACAGCGGTTATCTGCCGCTCGAACGCGGCGTTATGGCAGCGACCATCGCGCCGACGAACAAGCCGATGGAGCCGTGGCAGCGCGGCGCCGTGCACGACCCCACGGCACGCCGCATGGGCGGCGTGGCCGGTCACGCGGGCCTGTTCACGACGATGGGCGACCTGGCCCGCTTCGCGCAGATGCTGCTGAACGATGGCGTCAGCATCGAAGGGCGACGGATCCTCTCGCACGAGAGCATCCAGTTGCTGGAGACGCCGCAATCGTCGCCCGGCGTGGCCGATCTGCGCAGTATGGGCTGGGATGTTGCTACGTCCTTCTCCAAGCCGCGTGGCGCGCTGTATCCGGTGGGGCGCAGCTTCGGCCACACGGGCTTCACGGGGTGCGCGTTCTGGCTCGATCCGGGCAGCCGCAGCTTCTTCATCGTGCTGGCCAACCGCGTGAACGAGCCGCAGGGCACGAACACGCTGCCGCTGTACATCGAGCTGGGCACCTTGTCGGCGGAGGCCGCCGGGCTCAAGCCGGCCGCAGCGCCTTAAGTCGCGGCGCAGACCTTCTTGTTCGGGCCGGCCGCCTTCCACTCGCCGCCGTAGATCGACAGCGCCTTGGCCTCGGCGGCCGGCACCAGATCGGGTGTCTTGAGCGTGACGATGCTGCGCTTGTCCGGCCTCACCAGCTCCCACATGTCCCGCGTGGACGAGTGCGTCTTGAGCAGTTGGTGCAGTTGGCCCGAGCAGTACATCCGCTGCAGGCCGCGCGTGAGCCGCTCGCGCAGCACCTTGTTCGCGGGCGAGACGTAGAAGAACAAGTCGGTGCCGAACTGGCCGTACTGGATGACAGTCGACGGCTCCAGCACGATGGCGCCGCCGGCCGCCTCGCCCTTGAGCTCAGAGTCGACCTCGAAGATCGAGCGCGACATCGCGTCGAAGCGGCCGATCTTGAGCATCACGAAGAGCTGCGCGTAGACCGGCGACTTCTCCACGTGGATGCCGTTGAACTCCATGATGCGCGTGTCCACCCAGGTCGAGCCGGAACCGATCGCCATCTTGCGCAGCGCGGGCAGGTCGAAAGGCTTGGGCACACGCTGCAGGCTGGCCGGCGTCATCAGCAGCACGCGGATGCCGCCGCCGCCAAGGTAGATCGGCACCGGCACGACGGCCAGGCCTTTGGTGTTGTCACCGCCGGCACTGGTGGCGATGGCGTCGCAGCCCTCGTTGTCGCGCACTTCCATGGCCAGGCGTTGGTCGGCAGTCTTCACGTCGACTTCGGTGCAGCCGATCACTGTGGCCTTGAACCCTTCCGCAGCAAGCGCCGCCGTCATCAGGTCGACGCGGTAGCGCATCAAAGGGTTGTAGGTCAGCTCCTCCGCCTTGGCCAGGCGGACGGTCATCTCTTTCGAGGGTTCAGCCGCTGTTGCGGCTTTCATCAAGCAAGGCAGCACCAGCGCGGCAGCGCCGATTCGCCATGCGTTGGCTTTCACCATGGTGTCTCCAACAGTGCTGCTGAATGCTAAGCGCAAGCTGGCTGCCCGTGGCGGCTCGTTGTATCAGGCCGTCGTCAGTTTGATGGGAATGCGGCGGCCCTTGGCCTCGCGTGCGCGCAGTTGGCCGCAGCCGCCGTCCACATCCTGACCCGCCGAGTCGCGCAGCTTGGTCAGCACGCCGCGCTGATGCAAATGCTTCGCGATCTCACGCGCCTTCTCCCACGCCGGGCGGCGGAAGGGCAGGTCGGGGATGGTGTTGTACGGGATCATGTTGAGCACGCCGTAGCGGCCCTTGAGCAGCGCGACGATGCCGTCCATCTCGTCGGCGCCGTCGTTCACGCCGTCGATCAGCGTCCATTGGTATTGCACGGGGTAGCCACTGGCGCGCGCGTAGGTTTCGCCGGCGTCGACGATCTCCTGCGGCGTGAGGCGCGGGGCGCGCGGCAGCAGTTCCTCGCGCAGGGCGGGCTTGCTGGTGTGCAGGGAGAGCGCGAGGGCCGGGCGCACTTCGGCGGGCTCAGCGAGGCGCTCGAACACGCGCGGATCGCCGACGGTGGAGAGCACGAGGTTCTTGTGCCCGATGCCGCCGAAGGTGCCCATGAACTCGATCGCTTCCATCACGTTGTCGAGGTTGTGCGCCGGCTCGCCCATGCCCATGAACACGACCTTGTTGACCGCACGGCGGCGGCGCGCAAGGACGAGCTGCGCCACGATCTCGGCGCTGCTCACCTGGCGGATCAGGCCTTCGCGGCCCGTCATGCAGAACTGGCAGCCGACGGCGCAGCCGACCTGGCTGGAGACGCAGAGACCGCCGGTCTTGTCGCGCTCGGGCAGGAGGACGCTCTCCACGGTCTGGCCGTCAGCGAGGCCGACAAGCAGGCGTGTGGAGCCGTCTTCACCCGGGTGCGCAGAGCGAACATGTGCGAGAGCTTCGAGGTCTGCGTCCAACAGCGGCAGGGCTTCGCGCACGGCCAGCGGCAGGAAATGCTCGGGGCGGCGGCGGCCGCTGTCGTGCGGCTTCACGTTGACCCAGTCGCGGAGCACGCGAGCTTCGTGTTTGGGCAGGGCACCGAGCGCGCGAAGGCGCTGGTGGAGGTCAGTGATAGTCATCTTCGCGTTGGTGGCGGATGGCACCTACGAGCACCAAACCCTCTTCTGTGATTTCAAATTGGGCGACAAAACCCGTGCGTCCGAACGAGATGACCAGCTCGCGCCAGAAGGGGCTGTCGCCCACCTTCCGGCAGGTGTAGGGGTGGCGTTCCAGCAGGGCCAGAGCGCCAAGGATCGTGCCCAGTGCCTGCTCAGGCAACAAGGGGTCGCCATCTCCATCGCGATCAAGTTCGCGTTGCAACATGAAATCGAAGATCCGGTCCAGATCCTCGGCGGCTTCGTCGAGGACGATGACGCGGAACTTCATGGGGTGACTTTGGTCGGAGCTTTCCTCTTCGCCAGCTCGACCTTGGCTTTTTCAAGCTTGGCATGCAGCCTGTCCATGACCTGTTCGGTGGTGTATCCCGCCGTCTCACCCGCCTTGAACCGCTCAGAAGCTGCGACGGCGCGGGCATGAAATTCAGCGTCGAGCTGACGCTTGCGCATCACCTGACGAACCGAACTTTCGATGAAGGCCGAGACGGTCTCACCATCCTGAAGCACCTTTTCGAGTTCGTCTCGCAGTTCAGGCTCCACGCGAATGGAAGGCAGACTCGCAGTCTTCATCTCGAAATCTCCATGCGTTGCAATTGCGCTGCATTGTAACTTCCTAGAATCCCTCCATGAACCCCTACACCGTGCGCGCCGTGCCGCGCTGCTTTGCGCTCGTGCCGGCCGCCGGCGTCGGCGCGCGCTCGGGCGCGGCTGGCCCGAAGCAGTACGTGCCGATTGCCGGCCAGGCCATGATGGCCCATACGTTGGCCGCGTTGGCTGGCGTGCAGCGCATCGAAGCGACGCTCGTTGTGCTTTCGCCGGAAGACGACCAGTTTGAGGCCGCGGTTCCCGGTTTCCAAGGCTGGGTCGCCCGCTGCGGCGGCGCGAGCCGCGCGGAGACGGTCGCTAACGGCCTGAACGAGCTGACCGCGCAAGGCGCGCAGCCGCACGACTGGGTGCTCGTTCACGACGCAGCCCGTTGCCTTGTTCGCCCCGAGTGGATCGACCGATTGATCGATGCCTGCGCTGACGACGAGATCGGTGGCCTGCTTGCTTTCCCGCTGCCGGACACGCTCAAGCAGAGCGCCGAGGACCGCGTCGCCGCCACCGTCGACCGCGCCGGCAAATGGGCAGCGCAGACGCCGCAGATGTTCCGCCTCGGCCTGCTCAAGCCCGCGCTCGCGGCGATGGGCGCGGCCGCCACGGACGAAGCCAGCGCCGTCGAAGCCCTCGGCCATGCGCCTCGTCTGGTCGAAGCGCCGATGGAGAATTTCAAGGTCACCTGGCCGGCGGACTTCGCGCTGGCCGAACGCTTGCTGAACACACGATGAGCCACCACAACATCCGCATCGGCGAAGGCTGGGACACCCACCAGCTGGTCACCGGCCGCCCGCTGATCCTCGGCGGCGTGACGATCCCGCACACGCACGGCCTGCTCGGCCACTCGGACGCCGACGCGCTCGCGCACGCGATCACCGACGCGCTGCTCGGCGCCGCCGCGCTCGGCGACATCGGCAAGCTCTTTCCCGACACGGCCGCGGAGTTCAAGGGCGCCGATTCGATGGTGCTGCTGGCCGCCGCTTATGCCAAAGTGCGGGAAGCCGGCTGGCAGATCGGCAACATCGACTCGACGATCATTGCGCAAGCGCCCAAGATGGCGCCGCACATCGTCGCGATGCGCATGCGCCTGGCCGAAGTGCTGGGCATCGATGTCGGCCAGATCAACGTGAAAGCCAAGACGGCGGAGAAGATGGGCCCGGTGGGTGAGGGCAAGGCGATCGAGGCGCGCGCCGTCTGCCTGCTGGTCGGGCGCTAACGGCTGATGGCCGCGGCAGCTTTCGCCAGCGAGGGTTACGCCGTTCTGCCAGGCCTGATTTCGGCAGACCATTGCGACACGCTGATCTCGCTGCTGGCCGATCTGGCCGATCTGGCGGAAGGCGCGGGCTCGCGCGATCTCCTGGAGCGGGATGGGTGCCGTAAATTGGCGCAGATGTTGAGCGAACACACCGCATTGGCTGGGCTGCTGCCCGCCGGCCATCGCGCCATCCAATGCACCTTCTTCGACAAGTCTGCCGACCGGAACTGGCTCGTGGCCTTGCATCAGGACTTGAGCGTGCCGGTGGCGGCACGCGTCGCAGACGCCGGGCTGACGGGCTGGTCCGTCAAGCAGGAGCAGACCTTCGTTCATGCGCCGCGTCCGCTGCTGAATGATCTCGTGGCGGTGCGCCTGCATCTCGACGATTGCGGCCCGGATGATGGACCGCTTCGCGTCGTTCCTGCGACGCATGCGCTCGGCGTGCTGACGCCCGAGGCCGCTCGCATGGAACGTGACAGGCGCGGTGAGGTGAGCTGCTGCGTCGAACGAGGCGGCGCTCTGGCGATGCGGCCCTTGCTGCTGCACGCGTCGTCGAAGTCCACGAGCGGCCGCCATCGCCGCGTGCTGCATTTTGTCTACGGGCCCGAGGAACCGGGCTGGGGGCTGGCCTGGCCTCAGGTCGCCAGCATGCGCTGCTGACCGCTGCCGAACTGCGCGCGGCAGATCCGGCCGTCCTTCACCTCGTAGACGCAGAGCAGCTCGATCACGCCCAGCCCTTCAGGGAAATTGCGCGTGATGAGTTCCGCATCGACAACGAAGTTGCCCATGACCGTGCGCGAGACCAACTGCGCGTGCAGATCGGGCTCGGCAAAGCGCAGCTGAAAGCGCTCGCGCATTTGATCGCGGCCCTTGGCGAGCAGTTCACCGCTGAGCGTGTATTGCTCGGCATCGGCCGCGTAGGTCTCCAGCAAAGCGTCGAGATCCTTGGCGTTGTAAGCGTCGAGCTGGGCCTGGACGGTGTCCAGCGGGCTGCGTGCGGTCATGGCGTCCAAATCAGAAGTTAGGTGGCCTTCTGCAACCGTATCACGGTCCGCAGGCCGCCATCCTCTGCATTGCCCAGCTGAAGTTGCCCGCCGAGCCGCTGTACCGACTTCTCGACGATCGCGAGACCGAGACCCGCGCCCGTCGCCGCCGTGCGCGCCGTGTCACCGCGATAGAACGGCGTCGTCAGATGGCTCAGCATCTCGGGCGGCACGCCGGGACCGTGGTCGCGGATCATCAGGAGCACCCACGGTCCGGTCAGACCCACGGTCACCTCAACCTCCGCCGGCTCACCGGGCTCATGCCCATATCGCCGCGCGTTCTCGAACAGATTGAGCAACACCCGCGCCAGTTCCGTCTCGTCCGACCACACGCGCAAGTCATGCGGCACGGCGCTTGTGTTGATGCGGATCTGCTCGGTGTTGCGGAACGCGGTCGCCTCACGCTCCACGATCTCTGCCAGCGGAATCGGCGTCAGCTCCAGCTCGCTCGGCCGCGCGTAGTCCATGAACTTGTTGATGATGGCGTCGAGCTGGTCGATGTCCTGCGCCATGAAGGTCTTGGCCTGTTCGTCCTGCACGCTCATCTCAGTTTCCAGACGCAGACGCGCCAGCGGCGTGCGCAGGTCGTGCGAGATGCCGGCGAGCATCACGGTGCGGTCTTCCTCCATCTTGGCCAGCTCGCGCGCCATGCGGTTGAAGCCCATGTTGACCTCGCGGATCTCGCTGGTCATCGTGGATTCGTCGAGGCGCGAGTCGTACTCGCCCTCGCGAATGCGGCCCGCGGCATCGGCCAGTTCGCGCAGCGGCTGGTTGATGAGGCGTGCGATCAGCGCCGCGCCCACCGCGGTGGCGAACAGCGCAAAGACGATCCACCACCAGTCGCTCGACACGCTCGTGGAGACCGGCGCATCGCTGACCCGCAGCCAGTACCGGTCCTGATCCACATTGAAGCGCACCCACAACCCCGGCTCGCCGTTGACGCTGCGTGCCACCAGCGTGTCAGGGCCGAGTTTGCCCACGAGCCGCCCGGCCAGGTGCTTGGCGAACGGCGTGGCGTCATAGGGCAGGGACTGGTCCTGCGCTTTGGCCACGCGCACCTGCACGGACTCCTGTTTCGCCAGCGAGCCGATCACGGCCACGCGGTTGATCACGTCCGTGTTGGCCAGCGCCGCGCGCGACAGGTTGACCAGCCCGCCGAGTTGCTGCGCCGACTCCAGCGCCCGCGGCTCGGCGTCCAGCGCCTTGAAGGTCTGTTGCCAGGCCAGCACGACGCCGGCCACCAGCAATGCGAGCAGTGCGAAGGTGCGCCAGAAAAGATTGAGGGCTAAGTGCGGCTTGGGCACTTAAGCGACCGGCACTTCATCGGGCACGAAGACATAACCCACACCCCAGACGGTCTGGATGTAGCGCGGCTGCGCCGGGTCGGATTCCAGGAGCTTGCGCAGGCGCGAGACCTGCACGTCCAGGCTGCGGTCGAAGGGCTCGAACTCGCGGCCGCGGGCGAGCTGGGCCAGCTTGTCGCGCGAGAGCGGCTGGCGTGGGTGGCGTACCAGGGCCTTGAGCATCGAGAACTCGCCCGTCGTCAGCGGCAGCATCTCGCCGTCCTTGGCCAGGCGGCGCTGCGCCAGGTCGAACACGAAGGGGCCGAAGCTCACCGTCATCGGTTCCTTGCTCGGCGCGCCGGGTGCTTCCATGGCGGGGCGGCGGCGCAGCACGGCGTTGATGCGGGCGAGCAGTTCGCGCGGGTTGAAGGGCTTGCTCAGGTAATCGTCCGCGCCCACTTCGAGGCCGACGATGCGGTCCACGTCCTCGACCTTGGCCGTCAGCATGATGATCGGCGTGGTGTCGTTGGCGGCGCGCAGGCGGCGGCAGATGGTCAGGCCGTCTTCGCCGGGCAGCATCAGGTCCAGGACGATCAGGTCGACGGTTTCGCGCATCATCTGCTTGGACAGCGCCTTGCCGTCTTCGGCCAGCAGCACGTCAAAGCCTTCCTGGGTCAGGTAGCGGCGCAGCAGGTCGCGGATGCGGGCATCGTCATCCACGATCAGGATCTTGTTGGGCTTGGTGTTGGCTTGCTGGTCCATGTGAGTCCCCAATTTGTAACAGGCGAATTTTGACCATCAAAACGTCCGCTGCAAGTTGCCGTTACGCTTTGCTACCAATGCAGTGGTTAACAATGGAACTCCCGCGTGGAGAAATCAACATGAGCAATTCGACCGACGAGCAAAAAGAAGACAAGAACAAGGCCCCGGGTGGCCTGGAAGAGCAACTGGCCTTCAAGTCGCGCTATGTGATGGTGTTCGGCGAGATCGACGACAAGATGGCCCACGCCACCTGCCGCCGGCTCCTGGCGTTGGCCGCCGACTCCGACGCGCCGATCACCCTGCTGATCTCCTCGCCCGGCGGCCACGTGGAATCCGGCGACGCCATCCACGACATGATCCGCTTCATCAAGGCCCCGGTTACGACCGTCGGTACCGGCTGGGTGGCCAGCGCTGGCGCCCACATCTACCTGGCGCCGCCGAAAGAGCGCCGTCTCTGCCTGCCCAACACCCGCTTCATGATCCACCAGCCCGCCGGTGGCGCCGGTGGCCAGGCCAGCGACATCGCCATCCAGGCGCGGGAGATCCTCAAGACCCGCGAGCGCATCGCCTCCGTCATCGCCCGCCAGACCGGCAAGCCGCTGGCCACCGTGGTGAACGACATGGAGCGCGACTACTGGATGAGCGCCGATGAGGCGATCAATTACGGCATCGTCTCGCGCGTTGTCGAGACACAAGCTGACCTCGGCTGAAACGCCGCCCAGCTGACTCGTTAGTTCCACGGAGCCCCGCCATGCCCAGTCTCCAGCGCGTCCAATGCATCAGTCCCGCCGGCCTGCACCGCATGGCCTATTGGGAATGGGCCGGCCCGCGCGCGGATGCGCCGGTGCTGGTCTGCGTGCATGGCCTGTCTCGGCAAGGGCGGGACTTCGACACGCTGGCGCGGGACCTGTCCGCTGAATACCGCGTGATTTGCCCGGATGTCGTCGGCCGCGGCGAGTCGGACTGGCTCGCCAACCCCGCGCTGTACCAGGTGTCGCAGTACGTGGCCGACATGGTCACGCTGATCGCGCGCCTGGGCGCGGAGCAGGTCGATTGGGTCGGCACGTCCATGGGCGGCCTGATCGGCATGGCCCTGGCCTCGCTGCCGAACACGCCCGTGCACAAGCTCGTGCTGAACGACGTCGGTCCGGCGCTGCGTTACGAGGCGCTGGAGCGCATCGGCAGCTACCTCGGCCAACCGCTGCGTTTCGACACGGTGGGGCAGGGCAGCGATTACCTCGCCACCATCTCGCAGGGCTTCGGCCCGCACACGCCTGAGCAATGGGCCGCGCTGAGCGCACCGATGTTCAAGCCGGACGGCGAAGGCCGCTTCAAGCTGCACTACGACCCGGCCATCGCCGCACCGTTCAAGGCCATCACGCCCGAGATTGCGGCGGCCGGCGAGGCGCAGCTTTGGGGCGCGTACGACCGCATCGCCGCCAAGACGCTGCTGCTGCGCGGCGCGCAGAGCGATCTGCTCACCGTCGACACCGCTAACGCCATGACCGAGCGGGGCCCGCGCCCGCGCTTGCAGGTGATCGAAGGCGTCGGCCATGCGCCGATGCTCGTTCAGCCCGACCAGCGCGCCCTCGTGCGGGAGTTCCTGCTCTCTCCATGAAAACGCAGTTGCAGGGCGCGGAGAGTGCCGCGCCCATCGTGGCCCTGGTCGATGCCGAGCACGACGACGGCAACGCACCCGTCTTGCGCGCACGCGCCTTCGCCGAGCCGCTGCTGGCCGGCCAGCCGCTGGACACGGGCCAGGACGCGCTCGCGCACGCCGACGGCGTGGCTGCCATCCTGACCGGCATCGGCGCGGCGCCGTCCATGCAGGCGGCGGCCTACCTGGTCTACGCCGGCGACTACCTGAACAAGCCCGAAGAGATCATCGCCAAGGGCTTCGGCCCGTCGTACGCGAGCCTGGTCACGCACACGCGCAAGCTCGTGCAGATCCAGCGGGCCGCGCGCGAGGCGCAGAGCGCGTTCGAGGCCGAACACCGCGCCGAGCAGACCGAGCGCGTCCGCAAGATGCTGCTGGCCTTCTCGCGCGACCTGCGCGTGGTGCTGTTGCGTCTGGCCTCGCGCTTGCAGACGCTGCGCTGGTACGCGGCCAGCAAGACGCCGTGCCCGCCGGCGCTGGCCGCCGAAAGCCAGCAGGTGTTCGCGCCGCTGGCGAATCGCCTGGGCATCTGGCAGATCAAGTGGGAGCTGGAGGATCTGGCCTTCCGCTTCCTGCAACCCGAGGCGTACAAGTCCATCGCGAAGGCGCTCGATGAGAAGCGCACGGAGCGCGAGCAGGCCGTGGAGGCCGCACGCGCCGCGTTGCAGGCTGATCTTCAAGCGCAGGGCATCGACGCTGTCGTTCAAGGCCGCCCCAAGCACCTCTACAGCATCTACAAGAAGATGCAGGGCAAGAGCCTCGCGCTGGAGCGCGTGTTCGACCTGCGCGCGCTGCGCGTGATCGTGCCGGAGGTCGCCGATTGCTACGCCGTGCTCGCGCGCCTGCACGAGCTGTACACGCCCGTGGCCGGCGAGTACGACGACTACATCGCGAGGCCCAAGTCGAACGGCTATCAGTCGCTGCACACGGTCGTGATCGGCCCCGACGATCGCGCGATGGAAGTGCAGATCCGAACCGCTGCCATGCATGAGCACGCCGAGCACGGCGTCGCCGCGCACTGGGCCTACAAGGAGGCCGGCGCAAAGGGTTACGCCGGCGTCAGCGCCGCGGGCGACTTTGAAGAACGCGTGGCCGAAGCGCGCCGCGCCGTGCTGCGCCAGCTGCTGGCGTGGGAGCGCGATTTCGTTGAATCCGATGCCGCCGGACCTGGCGCGGCAGCAGGGCTCTTCGAAGACCGCATCTACGTCTTCACCCCGCAAGCCTCCATCGTCGAACTCTGCGCCGGCGCCACGCCCGTGGACTTCGCCTATGCGCTGCACACCGACCTCGGCCACCGCTGCCGCGGCGCCAAGGTCGACGGCCAGCTCGTGCCGCTGAACACGCCGCTGCAAAGCGGGCAGACCGTGGAAATCACGGCGGTGAAGGAGGGCGGCCCGTCGATGGACTGGCTCAACCCCGAGCTGGGCTTCCTCAAGAGCCAGCGCTCCCGCGCCAAGGTGCGTGCGTGGTTCAACGCCTTGGCCCAGCAGCAGACCATTGCCAAGGGCCGGGAGCTGGTTGAAAAGCTCTTGCAGCGCGAAGGCAAGACGGCGATCAAGCTCGAAGACCTCGCAGGCCGGCTCGGCTTTCGCAACGCCGATGCGCTGTTCGAGGTGGTCGGCAAGGACGAATACTCGCTGCGCAACATCGAGCAGCTGCTGCGCCCGCCGGTGCCCGAGCCCGATGAAGACGAAGTGCTCGCCCAGCGCCGCGCGCGTCCCACGGCCGGCGCGGCGAAGGGCGGCGTGCTGGTGGTCGGCGTCGATTCGCTGCTCACGAGCCTGGCGCGCTGCTGCCGCCCCGCACCTCCCGATCAGATCGGCGGTTATGTCACGCGCGGCAAGGGCGTGGCCATCCACCGCCGCGATTGCAGCAACTTCCGGCAGATGGCCGCCAGCAACCCCGAGCGCGTCATTGCCGTGACCTGGGGCGGGGCGGGGGCCGAAGGCGGCCGCAATGCGCCGATCTATCCGGTGGACGTGATCGTCGAAGCGATCGAACGCCCGGGCCTGCTGCGCGACGTGCTCGAAGTCTTCGCCAAGGACAAGCTCAACGTGGCCGCGGTGAACACGCAGTCGGCGCGTTCATCGAAGAGCGAGGCAGGCCGCCTCACGCTGACGGTCGAAGTGCCCGACTCGGGCCGCCTCTCGCAATCGCTGCGCACGCTTGCGCAGATTGCGGGCGTGCGCTCGGCCCGCCGGCGTTGAAATGAAATTCGCAGCAATTTCTTGCTGACCGGGAAAACCCATGCTATAGTGCAAGGCTTCCTAGGCGCGTAGCTCAGTTGGTTAGAGCACCACCTTGACATGGTGGGGGTCGTTGGTTCGAATCCAATCGCGCCTACCAAATTCGGTAGGCAAAAAAGGCACTTGGCGGCGACGCCCAGTGCCTTTTTTCTTGCCCTGCCGCGGGCCTCGCGTTGAGCTGCCTTCGGCGTGCGGTCACACGCTGTATCAACCTCTCCGTCAACCTTGCCCACGGCCTGGCGTTCAAAGAACATGCGACGGCAACGTCCGTCGTCACCTTTGACGGGAACACGACCATGACCACGCTGACGCTCACCTTCAACGGCCCCGCAAGCCAGGTTCGCAGAGCACTCGGCAGCCTCCTCGAGCGCTACCGCTCCGCCTATTTCGTCGAACGCAGCAGCACGGAATTTGCGGTGACCACCGACGACGAGATCACTGCGGCCGAACTCGCAAGGCAGCCGCAGTGGTCGGCCCGGGCGGCACGCTAAACCGTACAGATCTCCAACGCCTCGGCCAGCGAGGCGAACGGGTCCGGGCGCGTCGCGATGAATTCATGCGCCAGGAAGCCGTCGAACTTCAGGTCGGCGATCGCGGTTGCGATGGCGCGGTAGTTCAGCTCCTGCGTGCCGTTGATCTCCTTGCGACCCGGCACGCCACCGGTGTGGAAATGTCCGATCCATTCGATGTGGTTGCGGATCGTGCGGATCACGTCACCTTCCATGATCTGCATGTGATAGATGTCGTAGAGCAGTTTCACGTGGGGTGAGTTCACGCCCTGCATCACTGCGACGCCGAATGCCGTGCGGTCGCCTTGATAACCTGGATGATCGATCTTGCTGTTGAGCAGCTCGACGCAGATCGTCACACCGTGCTCCGCCGCCAGCGGCGCGATCCGAGAGAGGCCGGCCACGCAGTGGTCGCGGGCTGTTGGGTCGTCGATGCCGGAGACGCGGTTGCCGAACATCGCGATGAGGTTCTTCACCCCCGCGCGCCTGGCGAGGGGAATGGCGGTTTCCAGCTCCTTCCACAGCAGTGCGTGATGGGCCGGATCGTTGAACCCGGTCTGGATGAAGTTCTCGCGCCGGGACGCATACGCCATCGACACGGCCAGACCGCTGTCATTCACGATCGACCATTCGTCCGGGTAGATCAGGTCGATCCCCGCGAATCCGAGGGTCTTCAATCGTGGGCACAGCGCCGGCAGGGGCACCTTGGAGGTCCAGCGACACATCGATTGCTTGAGCCTGCCTTCGCCGGGTCGGACCCTCGGCATGGCGGCCTTCTCCTCTGCGTCGGCCCCTCTCGGCAAGCCGCCTGCGGCGGCAATCGCAGCAACGCGCGCGATCGCCGCGCGGCGAGTGATGAGCGCTTTCTCCACGGACGGGCTCCTCTTGATGAGGCCTGCATTCTTGACGCCCACCAGGGCCGCAGACCGAAATGCGGCGCGTGCGCCACGGCTGTTTCATGCGTTGTTGTGGGGGTTCCACACCCTTTGGCATTGGCACCTCGCTTCCCATTCGCGGCACTCGGCGCGCGCCGCTGATTTCCTCAGGAGGTCCTGGGGCTAACCCGGACTGTCGATGCAGGAACGGGCATCGAGAAGTCCAAAAATGTGATTAGTCGCGGATCGGTCGGCCCCCTACGATGAAATCAAACCCCAGCCCAACAGGCCCTGTAGAGGCTCTGGACAGCTGAAGAGGTTGGCCGCTCCCTCATAACGATCCCGGAGACAAAAATGAAGAAAACAGCCCTGGTGCTGATGCGTGCAGGCACCGAAACCCAGCGCTTCGCCCTGAGCGTGACGGCCGCCGCCGCGCTCGCCGCCCTCTCCACCTCGGTCATGGCGCAGGACGCCCCGAAGACCGAGACGCTGGATGCCGTGACCGTCACCGGCGTTCGCGCCTCGCTGACCAAGAGCCTGGCGATCAAGCGCACCAGCGATCAGGTGGTGGATTCGGTCGTCGCCGATGACATCGGCAAGCTGCCGGACAACAACGTTGTCGAAGCGCTGCAGCGCGTGACGGGCATCCAGGTGACGAACCGCGCCGGCGGCGAGGTCGGCACGCTGTCGATCCGTGGCCTGCCGGACGTGGAAACGACCTGGAACGGCCGCAACATCTTCACCGCTTCGGGCACGCAGGTCGCGCTGCAGGACATCCCCTCGACCCTGGTCCGCCAGATCGACGTCTACAAGACCCGCGACGCCAGCCAGCTGGAAACCGGCATCGCCGGCCAGATCGACGTCAAGTCGCTGCGCCCGTTCGATTTCGCGGGCCGCAAGTTCTCGCTGTCGGCGCGTGACACCTATCTCGATCCCGCGAAGAAGTCGAACCCGCAGGTCAGCGCGCTGCTCAGCGACCGCTGGAACACCAGCGCCGGTGAATTCGGTGCGCTGATCAACTTTTCGGGCTCCCGCACGAACTACCGCAATGAAAGCGTGACGCCGGGCGCCCTGGTGGTCTTCGCCAGCCCCAACGCCAGCGAAGACCCGACCGGCTGGGTCCCCCTGGAGCGCATCCAGCCGACCGACCCGCGCGCACCCGGCCAGACCATCTGGACGCCGGGCACCCATACCGGCCTGTCGCAGGCCGCCGGCTCGACGCTGACCATCAACGGCCAGACCGTCCCTTACTACCTGTCGCGCGACGCCGTCTTCCAGAGCGATGTCCAGGGCAAGCGCGAGCGTCCCGCCGCCAACCTCGCCCTGCAGTGGAAGCCGAACGAGGATTCGGTCTATACCTTCGAGACGATGTACAACGGCTACCGCGACAAGGTCTTCAACCAGCTGCTGTTCAGCTTCGTGGACGGCTGGTGGGACAACGGCGCCAACCCCGCGTCGTCGATCACGACCTACCCGGGTACGAACGTCATCAAGACCCGCACGGTCGGCTCGGTCTACGGCTTCAACAGCGGCGACTACACCACCTCCAAGACCGACTCCTACGTCTACGCCCTGAACGGCAAGTGGACGCTGAGCGACCGCCTGCGCCTGGACGGTGACCTCTCCTACCAGAGCAGCATCTTCCACTCGGAATTCACCGCCACCCGGATCGAGCGCACCGCGCCGTCGATCACCGTCGACTTCAATCACGGCGGCGGCAACATGGCGTTCCACTTCAACGACGACAGCGCGCTGACCAACCCGGCCAGCTGGAACGTCGCGCAGTTCTACGACAACGCCAACCGCAACGTCGGCAGCGCCGCCACCGCCAACCTGAACGGCACCTACGACGCCGACTGGGGCCCCGTGAAGACGCTGAGCTTCGGCGCCCGCTTCGACGACCGCAAGGCCTCGGAAGCCAACCGCACGCAGTCGAGCTACCTGGGCCGCAGCTTGTCTACGCTGGGCTCGAACTACTACTACACGAACTCGAACTTCGGCACCGACATCTCCGACGTGCCGCGTTCGTGGATGGAGCCCAACGCCTATTACATCCGCGACCACATCGACGAATGGCGCCAGCTCTATCACTCGGTCGACCCCAACTTCCTGACCACCGATCAACTGCACCTGCAGAAGACTTTCCAGGTCGATGAGAAGACGACGGACCTGTTCCTGATGGCGGACAGCGAGCACGAGGTCTTCGGCCATCGTCTGCGCGCCAACTTCGGCGGCCGCTACGTCAATGTCAAGACCGACATGACCTTCTACAGCGTGGACGCCACCAGCAAGATCGTCACGCCGTCGAGCGCCGCCAAGTCCACCGGCAAGTTCCTGCCCAGCCTGACGCTGCGCTACGAGCCGGCCAAGGACGTGCTGCTGCGCTTCAACTACGGCGAGACGCTGCGCCGCCCGAACTTCGGCGACCTGAACCCGGTGCTGCAACTCGGCGACGACGTCTCCAAGGTCGGCTACGGCTCCGGCAGCGGCGGCAACCCCGACCTGAAGCCGACGCGCTCCAAGAACTTCGACCTGACCGGCGAGTGGTACTTCCAGAAGGACAGCGCCATTTACGGCACGCTGTTCACCCGCCGCATCGACGGCCTGGTCGTGAGCATCCGCCACAAGGTCCACGTCGATCCGGCCAACGACCCGTTCCGCAACTCGACCTCGGGCGGCGATCACACCAACGGCTATGACTACGTCATCAACTCGCCGGTCAACGCCTCCGACGGCAAGATCAGCGGCGCCGAACTGGGCATGATCTATTTCCCCAAGGGCCTGCCGAGCCTGCTGGACGGCCTGGGCTTCCAGGGCAGCATGACGACGCTGACCTCCTCGCAGAACGCGCCGGACACGAACGATGCCGGCGACATCGTCGCCCAGCTCAAGACCCCGTTCTTCGGCGTCTCGCGCCTGTCGTACAACGGCACGCTGGCGTATGAAAAGGGCCCGATCAGCGCGCGCCTGTCGTATGTGTGGCGCTCGAAGTTCCTGTCGAGCAACGAAGCCGCGCTGTTCGCCAACCCGATCGGCATCTGGCGCCGTCCGGAGAAGAGCGTGGACTTCCAGCTGACCTACAACATCAACAACACGATGTCCGTGGACTTCGCCGGCGTGAACCTGACGAACGAGATGCAGCAGCAGTACTACAACTTCGGCAGCGCGGGCAACCCGACGGTGACCGACTTCGGTACCGTGCAGATCGGCCGCTCGTACTCGCTCGGCTTCCGCTGGAAGATGTGATCCCGAGGCTTCTTTAGTCACCTCGTTCGGGCGTTGCACGGGTTTTCCGGGCAACGCCCCTTTTCACTTTCTGCAGTCCCTCCATGAACGATCTGCTTGAGCCGCTGATCCGCCAGCGCGCCGACCCCCACATCTCCCGTCACGCCGACGGGCTCTATTACCTCATCGCTTCGGTGCCCGAGTACGACCGGATCGAGCTGCGCCGCGCGCCGACCGTCGAAGGGCTGGTGAACGCACCGGCCTTCGTCGCCTGGCGCAAGCCGGAGGAGGGAGCCTGGTCCGAGCTCATCTGGGCGCCCGAGCTGCACTTCAACCAGGGCACCTGGTACGTCTACTTCGCCGCCGCGCACACGCGTGCGCTCGACCCCCTCGGCATGTTCCAGCACCGCATGTACGCGCTGCGCAACACGGCGGCCGACCCGTTCACCGGCGAGTGGGAATTCCTCGGCCAGATCGACAGCGGCATCGACAGTTTCTGCCTCGACGCCACCACCTTCACCCACCGCGGCCAGCTCTACTACCTCTGGGCGCAGAAGGATCCGGCCATCGCCGGCAACTCCAACCTCTACATCGCGCCGATGAAGACGCCCTGGCAACTGGCCGGCGCGCCCGTTCTGCTGAGCAAGCCGGAGTTCGACTGGGAATGCCGCGGCTTCCTGGTCAATGAAGGCCCGTCGGTTCTGCAACGCCACGGCAAGGTCTTCATCAGCTACTCGGCCAGCGCCACCGATGAAAACTACGCGATGGGCCTGCTCTGGGCTGATGAGAGCGCCGACCTGCTCGACCCGGCCAGCTGGCACAAGTCCGCCGAGCCCGTGATGCGCAGCTGCGCGGAAGACAGCGTCTTCGGCCCCGGCCACAACAGCTTCACCGAAACGGACAACCCCGACGAAGTGCTGCTGGTCTATCACGCCCGCACCTACACCGAGATCGAAGGCGACCCGCTCTGGAACCCCGACCGGCACACCTTCGTGAAGCCGCTGCGCTGGAGCGCCGACGGCCTGCCGCTGTTCGGCAAGCCTTCCCGCCGCGACTGATACCGAAAACGACATCGGTACACGGCGCAAATTGATTGGAATGTAATTCCGAGGCCCTCTAGGATCGTTTCACGAGCCCAAGCGGTGCCCAAACGAACACGCGACACAAGACATGACGACTGAGGACAAGAAGAGCAAGGTCAAGCTGCGTTCCGCAGAGTGGTTCGGGACCGAAGACAAGAACGGTTTCATGTACCGCTCCTGGATGAAGAACCAGGGCATTCCGGACCACGAGTTCCAGGGCAAGCCGATCATCGGCATCTGCAACACCTGGAGCGAGCTGACCCCCTGCAACGCGCATTTCCGCAAGCTCGCCGAGCATGTGAAGAAGGGCATCCTGGAAGCGGGCGGCTATCCCGTCGAGTTCCCGGTGTTCTCCAACGGCGAGAGCAATCTGCGCCCGACCGCCATGCTCACGCGCAACCTCGCCAGCATGGACGTGGAGGAGAGCATCCGCGGCAACCCGATCGACGCCGTCGTGCTGCTGGTCGGCTGCGACAAGACCACGCCCGCGCTGCTGATGGGCGCGGCCAGCGTGGACGTGCCGACCATCGTCGTCACCGGCGGCCCGATGCTCAACGGCAAGCTCAACGGCAAGAACATCGGCTCGGGCACCGCCGTGTGGCAACTGCACGAGCAGGTCAAGGCCGGCGAGATCAAGATGCACGACTTCCTGGCCGCCGAGGCCGGCCACTCGCGCTCCGCCGGCACCTGCAACACGATGGGCACCGCGTCCACGATGGCCTGCATGGCCGAGTCGCTCGGCACCTCGCTGCCGCACAACGCCGCGATTCCCGCCGTCGATGCACGCCGTTATGTGCTGGCCCACCTGTCCGGCATGCGCATCGTCGACATGGTGTGGGAAGACCTGCGCCTGTCCAAGGTGCTGACCAAGGAAGCCTTCGAGAACGCCATCCGCGTCAACGCGGCCATCGGCGGCTCGACCAACGCCGTCATTCACCTCAAGGCCATCGCCGGCCGCATGGGCGTGGACCTGGAGCTCGAAGACTGGACCCGCATCGGCCGCGGCACGCCGACCGTCGTGGACCTGCTGCCCTCGGGCCGCTTCCTGATGGAAGAGTTCTATTACGCCGGCGGCCTTCCGGGCGTGATCCGCCGCCTGGGCGAAGCCAACCGCCTGCCGCACCCCGGCGCGCTGACCGTCAACGGCAACAGCCTCTGGGACAACTGCGTGGACGCGCCGATCTACGACGACGAAGTGATCCGCCCGCTCGACAAGCCGCTGATCGAGGACGGCGGCATCTGCATCCTGCGCGGCAACCTCGCGCCGCGCGGCGCCGTGCTCAAGCCCTCGGCCGCCACGCCGGAGCTGATGAAGCACCGCGGCCGCGCCGTCGTGTTCGAGAACTTCGACGACTACAAGGCCCGCATCGGCGACCCGGATCTGGACGTCGACGGCAGCTGCATCCTCGTGATGAAGAACTGCGGTCCCAAGGGCTACCCCGGCATGGCCGAGGTCGGCAACATGGGCCTGCCGCCCAAGCTGCTGGCCCAGGGCATCAAGGACATGGTGCGCATCTCCGATGCGCGCATGAGCGGCACTGCCTACGGCACCGTCGTGCTGCACGTGGCGCCGGAAGCGCGTGCCGGCGGGCCGCTGGCCGTCGTGCAAGAGGGCGACTTCATCGAGCTCGACTGCGCCGCCGGCCGCCTGCATCTGGATGTGCCCGAGGAGGAGCTGAAGACCCGCCTCGACGCCTGGGCCGCCGCGCAGACCGTGGACCCCGCCGACGCCACCGGCTACCGCAGCCTCTACGTGCAGCACGTGCTGCAAGCCGACGAAGGCTGCGACTTCGACTTCCTGCGCGGCTGCCGCGGCTCCGCCGTGCCGCGCCATTCGCACTGACATCACTGATTTTTCGTTCGAGGTTTTCATGAGCAACACGATCCAGGGCCTGGCGCTGATCGGCGGCGCAGCCGTGCGCGGTCACGGCAAGCCCTTCCAGGCGTTCGACCCGGGCAAGAACGAGGCGCTCGGCCCTGACTTCAACGCCGTCGATCAGGCGCAAGTCGAAGAAGCCTGCACGCTCGCCGGCGCCGCCTTCGACACCTTCCGCGCCACCAGCGATCACGAGCGCGCCGATTTCCTCGACGGCATCGCCGCGCAGATCCTCGCGCTCGGCGACGACCTGATCGTCCGCGCCATGGCCGAGACCGGCCTGCCGCGCGCGCGCCTCGAAGGCGAACGCGGCCGCACGATGAACCAGCTCAAGCTGTTCGCCGAACTGCTGCGCGAAGGCAGCTGGCAGGACGCCCGCATCGACACCGCGCTGCCCGCGCGCACGCCGCCGCGGCCGGACCTGCGCCTGCGCTTCGTCGGCGTCGGTCCGGTGGCCGTGTTCGGCGCGAGCAATTTCCCGCTGGCCTTTTCCGTTGCTGGTGGCGACACCGCTGCCGCTCTGGCCGCGGGCTGCCCCGTCGTCGTCAAGGCGCATTCGGCGCATCCGGGCACGTCGGAGCTGGTCGGTCGTGCAGTGGTCGAAGCCCTGCGCCAGGCCGGTTTGCCGGCTGGCGTGTTCGCGCTGCTAACGGGCAGCGGCCACGGCATCGGCGACACGCTGGTGCGCCACCCGGCCATTCAAGCCGTGGGCTTCACCGGCTCGCGCAGCGGCGGCATGGCGTTGATGGCTGCTGCGGCAGCGCGTCCGCAGCCGATCCCCGTCTACGCCGAGATGAGCAGCATCAACCCGGTCGTCCTGCTGCCTGGCGCGCTTGCCCAGCGCGGTGCCGACATCGCGACCGGCTTCGCCGCCTCGCTCGTGATGGGTGTGGGCCAGTTCTGCACCAACCCCGGCCTCGTGCTCGGCATCGAAGGCGCGGACTTCGACCGCTTCGCCGCCGCCGCTGCTGAAGCGCTCAAGCCCGTGCCCGCCGCGACGATGCTGACCGCCGGCATCGCCAGCGCCTACCAGCGCGGTGAAGAGCAACTCGCCGGCCAGCCGAAGGTCGACACGCTGCTGCGCGGCGAATCGACGGGATGCCAAGGCGCACCGAGCCTGTTCAAGACCACCAGCGCCGCCTTCCGCGCCAACCACGCGATGTCGTCCGAGATCTTCGGCCCGGCCTCGCTGCTGATCGCGTGCAAGGACGTCGCCGATGTGCTCGCCGTGATCGAGAGCCTCGAAGGCCAGCTCACCGCCACGCTGCAATTGCAGGACGACGATGAGGGCGACCTCGCCGCTGCACGCATGCTGCTGCCGGCGCTCGAACGAAAGGTTGGTCGCATCCTCGCCAACGGCTATCCGACCGGCGTCGAAGTCTCGACGGCCATGGTCCACGGCGGCCCGTTCCCGGCCACCTCGGACGGCCGCAGCAGCTCCGTCGGCACGGCCGCGATCCAGCGCTTCCTTCGCCCGGTCAGCTACCAGAACATGCCGCGCGCGCTGCTGCCTGCCGTGCTGCGAGAGCCGAACGAACGCGGTGTCTGGCGCCGTCGCGATGGAGTCCTGACGCGCAACTGAAGAACCCGCGTCGGCTCCCACAAAAAACAACCCAGGAGACAAGTCGATGAAGAAGCAACTGTTCGCCCTCGTGGCAACGCTGGCCGTGGCGGCCCAGGCTGCCGACGTGAAGGTCGTCGTCAACGCGGACCAGCCCGGCCCCGTGATCAGCCGCAACATCTACGGCCAGTTCGCCGAGCACCTCGGCACCGGCATCTACGAAGGCATGTGGGTGGGCCCCGAGTCCAAGATCCCGAACGTGCGCGGCTGGCGCAAGGATGTGGTCGCGGCGCTCAAGGACCTGCACGTGCCGCTGGTGCGCTGGCCCGGCGGCTGCTTCGCCGATGAGTACCACTGGCGCGAAGGCATCGGCCCGCGCAACAAGCGCCCCGTCAAGGTCAACACCACCTGGGGTGGTGTGCCTGAGAACAATGCCGTCGGCACGCACGAGTTCTTCGACCTCGTGGACCAGCTCGGCGCCGAGGCCTACGTCAACGGCAACATGGGCACCGGCAGCCCGCAGGAAATGGCCGAGTGGCTGGAGTACATGACGGCCGAAGGCCACTCCACGCTGGCCGAACTGCGCCGCAAGAACGGCCACGACAAGCCCTTCAAGGTCAGCTTCTTCGCCGTCGGCAACGAGACCTGGGGCTGCGGCGGCAACATGCGCCCCGAGTACTACGCCGACATGTACCGCCACTGGGCCACCTTCCTGAAGACGCCCGAGAACAACCGCCCCAAGTTCGTCGCCAGCGGCGGCAACGACCAGGACACCACCTGGGAAGACGTGCTCAGCAAGAACGTGCGCTTCAACTTCGACGCGATCTCGCACCACGCCTACACCTTCCCGAGCGGCAAGTGGGAAGGCAAGGGCCCGGCGGCCGGCTTCCCCGAAAGTGAGTGGATCTCGATGCTCTCGCAGGTCAGCAAGATCGACCACACGCTGACCAAGACGGAGGCCGTGCTCGACAAGAACGACCCGAAGAAGCACCTGGAGGTCTACTTCGACGAATGGGGCAGCTGGTACGACCCGGAGCCCGGCAGCAACCCCGGCTTCCTGGTCCAGCGCAACACGCTGCGCGACGCGCTGCTGGCGGCACTGCACTTCAACGTGTTCCACGCCCACGCCGAACGCGTGAAGATGAGCAACGTGGCGCAGATGGTCAACGTGCTGCAGGCCATGATCCTTACAGCCAAGGACAAGCTGGTGCTCACGCCGACGTACCACGCCTTCGCGCTGTACACGCCGTTCCAGGACGCGACCTCGCTGCCCGCGACGGTCGAGAACAACCCGGTCTACAAGGTCGGCGATGTCTCGATGCCCGAGCTCAGCGTGACCGCCGCGCGCGGCAAGGACGGCAAGCTCTATGTGGGCCTCGTGAACTCGAACGCCACGCAGGGCGCGGACGTGGTGCTGCAAGTCGGCGCGAACGCACCGAAGGCCGTCAAAGGCCGCCTGCTGACCGCTCCCGCGATGGACGCCCAGAACGAGCTCGGCAAGCCCGCGCAGGTCACGCCCGTGCCCTTCGAGGCGCAGAACGTCGGCGGCAAGCTGACGCTCAAGCTGCCGGCCAAGTCCATCGTCGTCGTGGCCGTCGAAGGCTGAGCTGCGCGCGCGGCATACCGAAAACAGGATCGACCGCGCCCGCAATGTGATTGGTGCGCCGCGGCGGAGTCTCCTAGGCTGCGTCGGCCCCAACAAAGACTCGGAGACAACGACATCATGGCTCTTCAAAACCGACGCACCTTCCTCGCGGGCTCTGCCGCCTTCGCCCTGACCGCTTGCGGTGGCGGCGGTGGCGGTGGCAGCAGCGGCGGGGGCACGACGACCCCGCCGACGACGCCCACCACACCGACGACGCCGACCAACCCCAACGCCGTGCAGACGGCACTCACCTTCGCCAACGCCTCGGTCCACGACCCGTCGGTGATCAAGGCCAACGGCGCCTACTACGTGTTCGGTTCCCACCTCGCCGCGGCCAAGACCACGGACCTGATGAACTGGACCAAGCTCGCCGACGGCGTGGACAACAACAACCCGCTGTTCGGCAACAAGGTCACGACCGAGCTCGCCGCCACCTTCGCGTGGACGACCGTGACGGACCTCTGGGCCCCCGACGTCGGCCAGCTCGACGACGGCAAGTTCTACATGTACTACTGCTCCTGCCAGGGCAGCAGCCCGCTGTCCGCGCTGGGCGTGGCGACCGCCACGAGCGTCGAAGGCCCGTACAGCAACAAGCAGATCCTGCTGAAGTCTGGCATGACCGGCGTGTCCGAAGACGGCACGACCTACGACGCCACCAAGCAGCCCAACGTCGTCGACCCGCAGGTCTTCAAGGACGCCACGGGCAAGATGTGGATGGTCTACGGCTCCTACTCGGGCGGCATCTTCATCATGGCGATGGACTCCGCGACGGGCCTGCCCGTGGCCGGGCAGGGCTACGGCAAGCACATCATGGGCGGCAACCACGCCGAGATCGAGGGCGCCTACATCCTCTACAGCCCGACGACGCAGTACTACTACCTCTTCACGTCCTGGGGCGGCCTCGCTGCCAACGGCGGCTACAACGTGCGCATCGCGCGCTCGACCGCGCCTGACGGCCCGTACCTCGACGGCGGCGGCACCGACATGGCCACCGTCCGCGCCAGCGTGCCGTTCGACCGCCCGAGCATCCAGAGCTATGGCATGAAGATGATGGGCGGCCACAACTACATCAACGCGGATTTCGAGACCGGTACGGCGCTCGGCTACGTCTCGCCGGGCCACAACTCGGCCTACTACGACGCGACCACGGGCCAGTACTTCATCATCTTCCACACGCGCTTCCCCGGCACCGGCGAGTACCACGAGCTGCGCGTGCACGAGATGCACCTGAACGAAGACGGCTGGCTCGTGATCGCCCCGCTGCGCCACGCACCGCTGAGTCTCGCGAGCCCAGCGCAGACGGCCGACATCAGCGCCGCGCAGGCGGCCGGCACCTACAAGCTGGTGAACCACGGCAAGGACATCACGGCCACGAGCAAGGCTTCGATCATCGTGACGCTGAACACCGACGGCACCGTTGGCGGCAGCGGCGGCATGACCGGCACCTGGACGCACAACGGCAACAACAAGATCACCGTGGTGAGCAGCGGCACGACCTACAAGGGCGTGCTCTCGCGGCAATGGAACACCAATTCCAACGCCTTCGTGGCGAGCTTCAGCGCGCTGTCGACCGGCGGCGTGTCCTTGTGGGCCGTGCGCCTGAGCAGCTGAAGAAGATGAAGCGCCTGCTCGCCGCCATCGCCCTTGCACTCGTGGCCCACGGTGCAGGCGCGGTCACGGCCGGCGTGCAGGCCTTCCCGCTCGACCGGGTCCGTCTCCAGGACGGGCCCTTCCTCGACGCGCAGAACACCGACCTCAACTACATGATGGCGCTCGACCCCGAGCGCCTGCTCGCGCCGTTCCGCCGCGAGGCCGGGCTGCCCGTGCCGGAGCCGAGCTACGGTAACTGGGAATCCTCGGGCCTGGACGGCCACATGGGTGGGCATTACCTGTCGGCGCTGGCGCTGATGTGGGCGTCCACGGGCGACCCCGCCGTCAAGCAGCGGCTCGACTATTTCATCGCCGAACTCAAGCGCTGCCAGGACCAGATCGGCACCGGCTACATCGGCGGCATTCCGGACGGCGCCAAGGCCTGGGCCGAGGTCGGCGCCGGGCAGCTCAAGGTCGACAGCTTCTCGGTGAACGGCCGCTGGGTGCCCTGGTACAACCTGCACAAGCTCTTCGCCGGACTGCGCGATGCGTGGGTGCATGCGGGCAATGCCGATGCGAAGGCGATGCTGATCCGCCTGAGCGACTGGGCGCTGAAGCTGACCACACCGCTGTCGGACGCGCAGATGCAGGACATGCTGCGCGCCGAACACGGCGGCATGAACGAGGTGCTGGCCGACGTCGCGCAAATGACCGGCGACCCGCGCTACCTCACGCTCGCACGCCGCTTCTCGCATCAAGCGATCCTGCAACCGCTCGCCGCGGGCCGCGACGAACTGACCGGGCTGCACGCTAACACGCAGATCCCGAAGGTGATCGGCTTCGAGCGCATCGCCGAGATCGCCGGCGAGGGGGAGGGCCAGAGCCAGGGCCGCCGCGCCGCCGAGTTCTTCTGGCGCACCGTCACCGAGAACCGCACCGTCGCCATCGGCGGCAACAGCGTGAAGGAGCACTTCCACCCGCCCGACGATTTCCGGCCCATGCTCAACGAGGTGGAGGGCCCGGAGACGTGCAACAGCTACAACATGCTCAAGCTGACGGCGCTGCTCTCCCAGGCGCATCCCGAGCAAGGCAAGTACACCGACTTCTACGAGCGCACGCTCTACAACCACATCCTCGCTTCGCAGCATCCGGGCGAGGGCGGCTTCGTCTACTTCACGCCGATGCGGCCGCAGCACTACCGCGTCTACTCGAAGGTCGATCAGGACATGTGGTGCTGCGTGGGTTCGGGCCTGGAGAGCCATGCGCGCCATGGCGAGTTCATCTATGCGCATGGCGACGACACGCTGTACGTCAACCTCTTCATCGCCTCCACGCTCGACTGGCGCGAGCGCGGCATCCACGTCACGCAGAGCACGCGCTTCCCCGATGAGCCGCGCACGCGGCTGACGGTGCAAGACGCCGGCGAGTTCGCGCTGAAGATCCGCTATCCCGGCTGGGTCGCGCCTGACGCGCTGAAGGTGCGGCTCAACGGCAAGCTCGTGAAGGTCACGGCCAGGCCCGGCGGCCACGTCGAGCTGCGCCGCATGTGGGCCGCGGGCGACCATGTCGATGTCGAACTGCCGATGCGCACGACGCTCGAACCGATGCCCGGCCTGAAGAACTACGTCGCCGTGCTGCACGGCCCCATCGTGCTCGCCGCCAAGACGCCGCAGCTGGGCGAGCGTCTCGCCTTCACCGCCGACGGCTCGCGCATGGGCCACATCGCGCAAGGCCCGGTCTGCCCGCAGGACGCCGCGCCGGTCTTCGTCAGCGACCAGGCCGACTTCATCCGCCGCTTCAAGCCCGTGCCTGGCCGTCCGCTGACCTTCACGGCGCCCGGCCTGATCCAGGGCCGCAAGGACGCCGACCAGCTCCAGCTGATCCCCTTCTTCCGCCTGCACGACTCGCGCTACATGGTCTATTGGCCGCGCAGCACGCCGGCTGAAGCGAGCCTCCTGCACGAGGAGCTGGCCAAGGCCGAGCAGGCGCGCCTGGCGCTCGACGCGCAGACCATCGACCAGGTGGCGCCCGGCGAGCAGCAGCCCGAGTCCGACCACGGCTTCAAAGGCGAGGGCGCCGAGAACGGCATCGCCCCAGCCGGCCGCTGGCGCCACGCGACGCAGTGGTTCAGCTACGAGTTGAACGACCCGAAGGGCGAGGCGCGCACGCTGCGGCTGAGCTTCGCCCGCGGCGATGCCGGCCGCCGCTTCGACCTCATCGTCAACGGTCAACTGATCGCCGAGATCGAGCTGGCGCGGCCCGACACGACAGAAGAGATTTACACGCGCGATTTCCCGCTGCCGAACGAATTGGCGAGCGCCGCTCATGGCAAGCTCAGCGTGAAATTCGTGGCCAAGGCTGGCAGCATTGCCGGCGGTCTGTATGGCCTGCGACTGCTGCGTTAGGCACCCCACCGAAAAACAATGGAGACACCCGACATGAAGATCCAGCTCATCACCCGCCGCACGCTGCTCGCCGCAGCGCTGGCCCTGCCTACGTTCGCTGCGCTCGCCGCACCGCTGACGCTCGGCTTTTCGCAGGTCGGCGCCGAAAGCGAATGGCGCACCGCCAATTCCGCCTCCATCAAGGCCGCGGCCAAGGACGCCGGCATCACGCTGAAGTTCGCCGACGCGCAGCAGAAGCAGGAGAACCAGGTCAAGGCCATCCGCAGCTACATCGCGCAGAAGGTCGACGTGATCGCCTTCTCACCGGTCGTCGAGTCGGGCTGGGACACGGTGCTCAAGGAAGCCAAGACCGCCGGTATCCCCGTGATCCTGACCGACCGCGCGGTGAAGGTCTCCGACCCGTCGCTGTACGTCACCTTCATCGGCTCGGACTTCGTCGAGGAAGGCCGCAAGGCCGGCCGCTGGCTGCTGGAACGCGCGGCCAAGACGCCGAACGCCGCACTGAACATCGTCGAGCTGCAAGGCACCGTCGGCTCGGCGCCGGCCATCGACCGCAAGAAGGGCTTCGAGGAAGTCATCAAGGCCAACCCGAAGTTGCAGATCATCCGCTCGCAGTCCGGCGAGTTCACGCGCGCCAAGGGCAAGGAAGTGATGGAGTCCTTCCTGAAGCAGCGCGACAAGAAGATCGACGTGCTGTACGCGCACAACGACGACATGGCCATCGGCGCCATCCAGGCGATCGAGGAAGCCGGTCTGAAGCCCGGCGTGGACATCGTGATCATCTCCATCGACGGCGTGCGCGGCGCCTTCGAGGCAATGAAGGCGGGCAAGCTCAACGTCACCATCGAATGCAACCCGCTGCTGGGCCCGCAGCTGATGCAGCTGGCCAAGGACGTGGTCGCCAAGAAGCCGGTCGAGAAGCGCATCACCGTGAACGAGAACGTGTTCCCGGCCGAAGTCGCGGCCAAGGAACTGCCGAACCGGAAATATTGAGATGGCTGAGCGTGCGGCGCCGGTGCTGGAACTGTCCGGCATCCACAAGGGCTTCCCGGGCGTGAAGGCGCTCAGCGATGTGCGCCTGCGCCTGTTCCCGGGCGAGGTGCACGCGCTGATGGGCCAGAACGGCGCGGGCAAGTCCACGCTGATCAAGGTGCTGACGGGGCTGTACACGCCCGACGCTGGCGAGATCCGGCTGGATGGCCAGGCCATCGGGCCGCGCCGCACGGAAGACGCGCAGTCGCTCGGCATCCGAACGGTCTACCAGGAGGTCAACCTCTGCACCAACCTCAGCGTGGCGGAGAACATCTGCGCCGGGCGTTTCCCGCGCCGCTGGGGTCGGATTGATTGGACCGCCGTCAATGCCGAAGCGCGGCGCGTGCTCGCGCAGATGGACCTGGACATCGACGTGACGGCGCCGCTGTCGACCTACTCGCTGTCCATCCAGCAGATGGTGGCCATCGCGCGGGCGTTGCGCATTTCGGCGCGCGTGCTGATCCTCGATGAACCGACGTCGAGCCTCGACGACGCCGCCGTGCAGCGCCTGTTCACCGTGCTGCGCCGCCTGCGCGAGCAGGGGCTGGCGATCCTCTTCGTCACGCACTTCCTCGACCAGACCTACGCGCTGGCCGACCGCATCACGGTCATGCGCAACGGCGAGACCGAGGGCGAATATCTCGCGTCCGACCTGAGCCGACTGGCCCTGGTCAACAAGATGGTCGGCGCGCCGCCCGACCAGCAGCCGACGCGCCTGGACAGCCGCGCGCCGACAACCGGCGCGCCCGTGCTGAAGGCCGAAGGCCTGAGCCGGCGCGGTGCGCTGCATCCGCTGGATCTGGAGCTGCGCCGCGGCGAAGTGCTGGGCCTGGCGGGACTGCTCGGCTCCGGCCGCACCGAGGCTGCGCGGCTGCTGTTCGGCGCTGACACGGCCGACGGCGGCCACGTACAGACGGAAGGGCGCAGCGGCCGCTGGCATTCCCCGCGCGAGGCCATTGCCGCTGGCGTCGCCTTCTGCTCCGAAGACCGCAAGAACGAAGGCGCGATTCTCGACCTCTCGGTGCGCGACAACATCCTGCTCGCCCTGCAAGCTCGCCACGGCCTGCGCCTCGTGATGAGCCGCGAGCAGCAGCAGGCGCTGGCCGACGACTACATCCGCCGCCTCGGCATCAAGACCGCCAGCGCCGACACGCCGATCGGCCAGCTCTCCGGCGGCAACCAGCAGAAGGCGCTGCTCGCGCGCTGGCTGGCGACCGAGCCGGCGGTGCTGATCCTTGATGAGCCGACGCGCGGCATCGACGTGCGCGCCAAGGAAGACCTGATGGACGCCGTGCGCGCGCTCGCGCACAAGGAAGACGAGAACGGTCAATTGGGCATGTCCATCCTGTTCATCTCGTCCGAGTTGCCCGAGGTCCTGCATTGCAGCGACCGTGTCCTCGTGCTGCGCGACCGCCGCGCCGCCGGCGTCTACCGCCGCGGCGAGCTCGATGAGCGCAGCGTGCTTGAAGTGATCGCGGCGGAACCTGCCGCCGCATGAAGAGTTCCCCGATGAATACGCTTTTGCGCCCGCTCGCGGCGCTCGCCCTGTTGCTCGCTGTCGCGGCCGTCTTCGTGCCCGGCTTCCTGCACCTCGAGATCAAGGACGGCCACCTGTACGGCAGCCTGGTCGACATCCTGCACCGCGCCGCGCCACTGATGCTCGCCGCTTTGGGCATGACGCTGGTGATCGCCACGCGCGGCATCGACGTGTCCGTGGGTGCCGTCGTCGCCATCGCCGGCACGGTGGCCTGCGTGCTCGTGGGTTCGCACGGCCTGGCCGTGGCCTTCGCCGCCGCGCTCGGCGCCGCGCTGCTCTGCGGCTTGTGGAACGGCCTGCTCGTGTCCGCGCTCGGCCTGCAACCGATCATCGCCACGCTGATCCTGATGGTCGCCGGCCGCGGCCTCGCGCAGCTGCTGACCGACGGCCAGATCCTCACCGTCTACGAGCCCGCCAGCTTCTTCTGGCTCGGCGGCGGCCATCTGCTGGGTCTGCCGGTCTCGCTGTTCGTCGTGGCCGTCGTGGCCGGCCTGACCGCGCTGCTGATGAAGCGCACGGCACTGGGCCTGTTCATCCAGACGGTCGGCATCAACCCGGTCGCCGCGCGGCTCGCGGGCGTGCGCACGGCCGCCATCGTCTTCTTCGTCTACGTCTATTGCAGCCTCGGCGCGGGGCTGGCGGGGCTGATGATCGCCTCCAACATCAAGAGCGCGGACGCCAACAACGCCGGCCTGCTGCTGGAGCTGGACGCCATCCTCGCCGTCACGCTCGGCGGGGGGCAGCTCAGCGGCGGCAAGTTCAGCCTCGCGGGCAGCCTGATCGGCGCGCTGATCATCCAGACGCTGACCTCCACCATCTACGCGCTCGGCGTGCCGCCGCAGGTCACGATGGTGGTGAAGGCCGTCGTCGTGTTCGCCGTCTGCATCTCGCAGTCTTCGTTCTGGTCGACGGTGTCGGCAAGGAGGACCGCATGAGCAAGACGCTGCGCGCGGCCATGGCCGCCCCGTCTTTCACCGCCTGGGTCAGCGTCGTGCTGATGGCGCTGCTGTTCATCGTCGGCGCGAGCAGCTACACCGGCTTCGGCTCCACGCAGGTGGTGCTGAACCTGCTGATCGACAACGCCTTCCTGCTCGTGATCGCGGTGGGCATGAGCTTCGTGATCCTGTCCGGCGGCATCGACCTCTCGGTGGGTTCGGTGCTGGCGCTGACCACGATGGTGGCGGCGTGGCTGCTTCAAGTGGCGCACTGGCCGGCGGGGCTGGTGATCGTCACCGTGCTGCTCGGCGGCGCGGCGTTCGGTGCGCTGCAAGGCGTCGTCGTCCACGTGTTCAAGCTGCAACCGTTCATCGTCACGCTGGCCGGCATGTTCCTCGCGCGCGGCCTCTGCTTCCTGATCAGCGAAGACAGCATCACCATCGACGCGCCGCTGTTCGTCACGATGTCGCAGACGCAGATTCGGCTGTTCGCAGGCGCCTTCGTCTCGCCCGGTGCCGTCATTTCGTTGGCCGTGCTCGGTGCCGGCTTGTGGATCGCGCACTGCACCGCCTTCGGCCGCACCGTCTACGCGCTCGGCGGCAGCGAAGCCTCGGCGCTGATGATGGGCCTGGCCGTCGGCCGCACCAAGATCGCCGTCTATGGCTTGAGCGGCTTCTGCGCCTCGCTCGCCGGCGTGCTGTTCGCGTTCTACATGCTCAGCGGCTACGGCCAGCATGCGCAGGGCGTGGAGCTGGACGCCATCGCCGCGGTCGTCATTGGCGGCACCGTCCTGACAGGCGGTTATGGCTATGTGGCCGGCGCACTCTCGGGCGTGCTCGTGCTGGGCCTGATCCAGACGCTGATCGCCTTCGACGGCACGCTCAGCTCCTGGTGGACCAAGATCGTGATCGGCGCGCTGCTGTTCGTGTTCTGCGCCGTGCAGCGTCTGCTCTCCTTGAAGAAGGTTTCCGCGTGATGTTGAAGAAGACGATGGCCGCCGCAGCGGCGCTGCTGAGCCTGGGCGTGGCCCACGCCGCCACCAACCCGCTGTTCGCCCCGCTCTACACCGCCGACCCGGCCGTGCTCGTGGATGGCGACCGCGTCTACCTGTTCACCGGCCGCGACGAAGCGCCGCCCGAAGGCAAGGACTACGTCATGCACGAGTGGCGCGTATTCTCCAGCTGCGACATGGTGAACTGGCGCGACGACGGCTCGCCCGCCCAGGCCAAGACCTTCGCCTGGGCCAAGGGCCGCGCGTGGGCGTCGGACATCGCCAAGCGCAACGGCAAGTACTACTTTTACGCCACCGTCGAGCACGCCACCGTGCCGGGCTTCTCCATCGGCGTGGCGGTGTCCGATTCGCCGACGGGCCCCTTCGTCGATGCGCGCGGCTCCGCGCTGATCACGAACGACATGACGAAGCAGACCGACATCGCCTGGGACGACATCGACCCGGCGATCTTCATCGACGACGACGGCCAGGCCTACCTCTACTGGGGCAACACGGTGCTGAAGTACGCCAGGCTGAAATCCAACATGACCGAGCTGGACGGCCCGATCACGGCCGTGCCGGTGGCCGACTTCGTCGAGGCGTCCTACCTGCACAAGCACCAGGGCACCTACTACCTCAGCTATTCGCAGCATTTCCCCGAAGAGACGGCCTACATGACTGGCCCGTCAGCGACCGGCCCGTGGACGCCGCGCGGTGTCGTCATGCAGCGCAACGCGAAGACGAAGACCATCCACCAGGCCTTCTTCGACTTCAACGGCAGGAGCTATGTGGCGTATCACAACGCCGAGCTGCCGGGTGGCGGCGAATACCGGCGCTCGGTGGCCGTCGAGGAGTTCGCGTACCGGCCGGATGGCACCATTCCGCCGATCCCGCAGACCAAGGCCGGCCCGAAGGCCAATCCATCGCCGGGCTGCAAGCCCTGAACAAAAAGGGCCGGAAGTACCTGAAGGGCCCTCAGTACAGATCCCGCGCCGCGAGCCGCACCTCGTGCAGCAGCTGCCGCGCGGCCGGCGACATCAGGTGCCCTTCACGCGTGATGATGCCAAAGGCGTCCATGTGGCAGGGCAGCTCGATCGGCAGGATCGCCAGCACGTTCAGCGACGCGTAGTAACGCGCCACCTCGACGGGCATCACGTGCAGCGAATCGGTCTGTTGCAGCAGCGCGGTGATCAGCAGCAGCGCCGTCGTGTCCACCACATTGCCCGGCGGCTCCAGCGCCGCGCGGCGGAACATCAGCTCCCATCGGTGGCGCAGCACGCTGCCGGTGGGCGGCAGGATCCAGGGCTGGTCGGCGAGGTCGGCGAGCTTGAGGTTGTCCGCCTTGAGCAGCGGGTGGCCCACGCGGGCGACGGCGCAGGCCGGCTCCACCGTCAGTTCGTCATAGCGCAGGCCGGCGGCGCCTTCTTCCTCGACGATGCGGCCGATCATGAAATCGAGCTTGCCGCGCTGGAGCATGTCCACCAGCACCTTGCTGGCCTCCATGTGCACGCCGATGCGCAGCTTGGGCGCCTGCAACTTGATGCGCGAGATCGCGCGCGGCAGCAGGCCCATCGCGGGCGTCATGATCACGCCGACCTCGACCTGGCCCGACAGCCCGTTCTTCAACGCCACGATGTCGTCGTGCGCGGCGGACAGCGAGGTCAGCGCCATGCGGGCGTGGCGGATCATCGTGTCGCCGTACAGCGTGGGTTCCATGCCGCGCGGGTGGCGCTCGAAGAGCTTCACGTCGAGCATGTCCTCCAGGTCCTTGAGCTGCTTGGAGGCGGCCGGCTGCGTCATGCAGAGCACTTCGGCGGCGCGGTGGATGTTGCGTTCGTCGTCCAGCGCGATCAGCAGCAGCAGCTGGCGGGTCTTCAGCCGCGCGCGCAGGAACCAGTTCGGGTTCGGGCCCGCGTCGGTCAGCGCCGCGCGTTCGTCATCGTCGTCTTGATCGGCAGCCATTCGGGTCCTCAGGCGAGATTGACGCGGCCGTCGTTGGCCAGCACGCTGTTGATGTCGTCGCCGGTTTCGTCCAGCTGCACGAGCGTGGCCTGGCGGGCGCCCAGCGGGTCGCGGGCCTGCAAGGCCGTCAGGATGGCCTTGTGGCGCGGCAGCGAAAGTTCGTGCGTGTTGGGCAGCTGGCTGGACAGCACGATGGACTCGCGCAGCGCCAGCGACAGCATGTTGCCGATGTAGGCCAGCAGGTCGTTGCCCGTGGCCTCGGCGATGCGGCGGTGGAACAGCAGGTCGGGCTCCAGCAGTTCGGCCGTGGTCTTGGCCGCGGCCATGCCCTCGTACGCGGCGGCGATGCCGGTCAGCTGCTCATCGGTAGCGGCGCGGGCGGCCAGCGCGGCGGCGGCGGGCTCGAAGATCTGGCGCACTTCCAGCAGCGTCTGCACGAAGTCGCGCTGCGGCTGCGCCTGGATCAGCCAGTACAGCACGTCGGGGTCGAGCAGGTGCCATTCGTTGCGCGGCCGCACGATGGCGCCGGCGCGCTGGCGCGACACCACCAGGCCCTTGGCGACCAGCACGCGCACGGCCTCGCGCAGCACGGGGCGGCTGATCTCGTAGCGCTCCAGCAGCTGGGCCTCGGGCGGCAGCTTGTCGCCGGGTTGCAGCTCGCCGCCGACGATCGCGAGCCCCAGCTCGCTGACGATGCGCGCGTGCTGGCTCTTGCCCTCGGATTGGGTGCTGTAGGTGGAGTGGTCCGCTCGGGTTCTCATGGGCGGCAGGCTACCGAATAAATCCCGCATTATTGGAAACGCACGACAAAACCGCCGTGGGGCGCAAGCATCACTTTGCCCGACGGGGCTTGCAGGCGGCCTTGCAAGAACTCGCGCGGGCCGTCGCCGTCGGTGATGAGCTGGCCTTGTGCGGTGCCGAGCCAGGCGAGGTCGAGCTGTACTTCGCGCGGCTGGTCGTCGGCGTTGAGGCCGGCGACGAACCATTGCTTGCCGGCGCGGCGCGCGAGCACGATGAACTTGCCCGGCTCGCCATCCAGGAAGCGCACGTCATCCCAATGCCGCGGCAGCTCGCGCAGGAACTGCTTCACGTAGGCCGGCACGGTGGCCATGCCTTCGGGCGTTTCGGCGTAATGCTGGATGCCGGAGAGGAACAGCACGCTCTCCGCCAGCTCGAAGCCGTTGCGCGTGGCGCGCTTGAGGCCCGGCACATCGGCGAACACCATCGGCGTGAAGTCCATCGGGTCGAACAGGTTGCGCGCGAAGGGCAGGGTGGCGGCGTGGCGCACGACCTTGTCCTGGTCTTCCTGCGTGAAGGACGCGAACTCGAAGCCCTTCACGGCCTCGGTCGTCAGCAGGTTGGGATAGGTGCGGCTCCAGCCGCGCGGCAGCGTGGCACCGTGGAAGTTCAGCAGCAGGCCGGCGGCCGCGGTTTCCTTCAGCAGATCGACGTAGTAGGCCTGCATGGAAGCGCCGTCGCCGCCGAAGAAGTCCACCTTCAATCCTTTGATGCCGATGGCCTTCACGCGGGCGAACTCCTTGGCGCGCGACTCGCGGGTCAGCAGCGCGCTCTTGGGGCTGTACTCGGTGTCGTTCCAGGCGCCCGAGGAGTTGTACCAGGCGAGCAGGCCCACGCCCTGGGTCTTCGCGTAGTCGGCCAGCTCCTTCATCTTCGCGTCGCCGATCTTGCGGTCCCAGTCGGCGTCCACCAGCGTGTAGGGCCAGTGCATGTCGGCGGCGTAGTCGATGAAGCGCTTCTGCACGTCGTAGACGGTGCCGTCGTCCTTGAGGATCGCCCAGCTCCACGAGGCGGGACCGGGCTTGAGCTTCGTCTTGTCGAAGGCGACGGCCGGGGCGGCGAGGTCGGTGCCGAGGGTGGACTCCATCACCGTCTTCAGCGGGCCGATGGCGAGCACGCGCCAGGGTGTGGTGAGCGGGCCGTCGGCGGCAGCGAGCAGCGCGCCGCCGGTGAACACCTCGCTCGCTTCGGGCAAGCCGATGCGATACGTGCCGCCGGTCGAGTCGCTCGCCAGGCGCGAGGCGTGGAAGCGGCCGTCCATGCCGGCCTCGGTCAGCGCGACCCAGTTGGCGCCGCTGCGGAACAGCGCCGGGAAGACCCAGCCGGCGTGCGAGGGCGCGGCGGTGCCGACGGGGATGTCGGCCTGGTAGTGCTCTTCGTACGACGGGTTGGTGCGCTTCCAGCCGGTCTTGGCGACGGACATCGGCTGGAGCCAGGCGCGCGTCTCGGCCGGGAAGGCGAAGGCGGTCAGCTCATCCTTGAACTGCTTGTGGCCCGCGCCGGGCACGATGTAGCGCAGGGCCAGGCCGTCGTTCGAGGCGCGCAGCGTGACCGTCATGCGCTGGCCCGCGGCGTTAGCGACGGTGAAGCTCTGTTCGTTGGCGACGTAGTCGATCTGGCTGCGCTTGCCGGCGGCGAGTGTGTAGTGCTCGCGATGGATCTTCACCGGCGAGGTCGAAGCGAGCTTCAGGCCGTTCGCGTAGTCGCCCTCTTCGAGCAGCAGGCCGAGCCGCGAGGCCAGCAGCACGGGCTGGCCGGCGCGCTGCACGGCGTAGACCAGCTGCTGCTGCGCGTTGATCGACACGTCGACCTGCAACTGGCCGTCCGGGCTGCTGAGCGCCTGGGCGAGGGCGGGGAGGGCGAACAGCAGCGAGGCGAGGGTGCGGCGCATGGTGTGCTCAGAGCGAGTAGGGGCCGTCGGCAACGGGCGTGCCGAAGTCGGGGAAGCCATCCGCGCGCCAGCCGAAGGCCTGCACGCGCGTGTGGCGGTTGGGGTCGTTCAGCGGGTCGCCGACGATGTCGCGGTAGTTGCGGGCGTGATAGACCAGCAGGTCGGTGCCGCCGTCGGGCGTGGTGGTGAAGCTGTTGTGGCCGGGGCCGAACTGGCTGACGCGTTCGTCGGTGGTGAACACCGGTGTGGGCGATTTGCTCCAGCTCTTCGGATCCAGCAGGTCGGCGTTCTCATCGGCCCAGAGCAGGCCCATGCAGTAGTTCGCGTCGGTCGCGGCAGCCGAGTAGGCGATGAAGACGCGGCCGTTGCGCTGGAGCACCGCCGGCCCTTCGTTGACGCAGAAGCCGATGCGCTCCCACGCCAGCTCCGGGCGGGTGATGAGCACCGGCGCGGTGGCCAGCGTCCACGGGTTCGCCATCTCGGCGATGTAGAGATTGCTCTCGGTCGGCGGGCTCTTCTGCGCCCAGCAGAGGTAGCGCTTGCCGCCATGCTCGAACGGCGTCGCGTCGAGCGAGAAGCCTTCCTCGGGCGTGGCGATCTGGCCGCGTTCGATCCACGCATCGCTCAGCGGATCGTCGCCCTGGCACTCCAGCACGTACATGCGCAGCTTCCAGATGTCGTCGCGCTCGCTGGCCGCGAAGTAGACGTACCAGCGGCCGTCGATGCGGTGCAGCTCCGGCGCCCAGACATGGAAGCTCATCGGGCCGCTGTCGTGCTTGTTCCAGATGATTTCCGGCGCGGCGGTCGAGAGGCCGGCGATGCTGTCCGCGCAGCGGATCTCGATGGCGTCATAGCTCGGCACCGAAGCGGTGAACCAGTACCGGCCATCGACGCGCGTGATCTGCGGATCTGCGCGCTGCTCGATCAGCGGGTTGTTCCAGGTGTTCGTGCTCATGAACGCAGGGCTTTCGTGACGATCACGTTCCACGACGCGGGCTGGAGCTTCACGCGAAGCTGCTCGCCGTCGATGTTCACGCCTTCGAGTGTTTGCGGCGCGACGCGGTCGGGCGCGTCGGCGGTGTTGGTGGCTTCAAGATCGGCGCTGTGCAGCTGCTCGGCCGAGACCAGCTGGCGCTCTCTCCCCAGTCCGCGCAGCGTGATGGACAGCTCCATCGCCTCATGCAGATTGCGGTTCAGCAGGAACACCGCCGTGCTGCCCGTGGCCGGATCATCGACCACGCTGGCGCAGAGGTACGGCAGCTCGCCATGCCGCGCATTCGCATAGCCAGGCGACTTCACCACCGGCCGCAGCACCTCGCCATGCGCCCAGCGCGCCGCCTGCGCGAACGGATGGAAGATCGTCTGCCGCCAGGCCGGACCGCCGGGCTCCGTCATGATCGGTGCAATGACGTTGCAGAGCTGCGCCATGCAGGCCACCTTGAGGCGGTCGGCGTGGTTCATCATCATCGTCAGCATGCCGCCGATGAGCAGCGCGTCCTCGGCCGAGTACACCTCTTCGAGCAGCCGCGGCGCTTCGGGCCAGCCCGCCTGCTTCATGTGCTCGCCGTGGCGGGCGCGGTACCAGACGTTCCATTCGTCGAAGGACAGCTTGAGGCGCTTGGTCGAACGCTTGCGCGTCGCCACCGCGTCGGCAATCGCCACCGTGTCTTCGATGTAGCGCGCGTTCGTCTCGATCTGCGCGAAGAAGGTTTCGCTGCTTGTGTCGGCCGGCGGCTTGACGAAGTAGCTATGCAGCGAAAGGTAATCCACGAACTCGAAGCAGTGCTCCAGCACACGGTCTTCCCAGACGCCGTAGGTCGGCATGTCATAGGCAGAGGAACCGCAGGCGGCCAGCTCGATGCTCGGGTCCACCCAGCGCATCAGCTTCGCCGTTTCCTTCGCGATGCGGCCGTATTCGTCGGGCGTCTTCTGGCAGATCTGCCACGGCCCGTCCATCTCGTTGCCCAGGCACCAGAACTTGATGCCGAACGGGTCTGCCGCGCCGTGGCTGCGGCGCAGGTCGGACAGCGCCGTGCCGCTCGGGTGGTTGCAGTATTCGAGGTAGTGGCGCGCTTCGTCCGGTCCGCGCGTGCCGAGGTTGACGCCGAACATCGGCTCGATGCCGACCTTCGCGCACCAGGCCATGAACTCGTGCGTGCCGACCTGGTTGGTCTCGGTGGAGAACCAGGCGAGGTCGAGCCGGCGCGGGCGCTGCTCCTTCGGGCCCACGCCGTCTTCCCAGTTGTAGCCCGACATGAAGTTGCCGCCGGGGTAGCGCACGATGGTGGCGCCCAGCTCCTTCGTCAGCTCGGCGACGTCGCCGCGGAAGCCGTGTTCATCGGCCGTCGGATGGCCGGGCTCGTGGATGCCGTTGTAGACGCAGCGCCCGAGGTGCTCGACGAACACGCCGAACAGGCGGCGGTCCAGCGGCGCGAGCGGGAAGTCCCGGTCGACGGTGAGGGAGGCTTGGAAGGACATCAGCGTCTCGCCTTTTGCAGTGCCTTGTTGACGCGCTTATCGACGCTGGCCTGCACCTCGGCCACCGGCTTGTTGGACAGCAGCAGGTTGGCCACGTCTTCTCCGATCAGCAGCTCGATGTTGCGTTGCGTGGGCACGTTGCCCGGCATGCCGGCGCCGGTGTGCGTGATCTCGGCCAGCGAGGCGCGCAGCGGCAGCGCGCGGAAGGCCTCGCTTTGCGCCACCGACTTGCGCACCGGCAGATGGCCCGTGCGCGACCATTCGGCCGAGTGATCCCAGACGAACTTCAGGAAGGCCACGGCCGCCTCGTGCGCCTTGGCGTCCGCGGCGCCGCCCTTGAACAGCGCCCACGAGTGGCCGTCGGCGAACACGGCCGGCTGGCCGTAGAGCTGCGCGAAGGGCTTGACCGTGTAGGCGTTCAGCAGCGGCGAGTCGGGCTTCTTCGATTCGCGCAGGAACTGGTCGATGGTCCAGGTGCCGACGACGACGACGCCCGCCTCGCCGTTCAGGAAGGCCTGGCTGGCCGCGGCGTAGTCGAGGTTGGGCCGCACATGGCCTTCGCGGTAGAGCGTCTGCATCAGCGTCAGCGCGTTCGCGACGGCGGGCTGCTGCATGTGGATGCTCTTGCCGTCTTCGGCGAACAGCTGCGCGCCCTGCTGCGCCACGAGCGTGAGGAAAGTGCGGTCGTTGGCGGCCGTCTCGTTGGCCACGGCCCAGGCGAAGTAGGGCTTGCCGGTGCGCTGCTTGAATTGCCGCGCCTGCGCGAGCAGCTCTTCCGGCGAGTGCGGCAGGATCGGTTCGCCATCGGCGCCAATCAGCCCGGCCTGCTTCATCAGCCGCGTGTTGATGTGCCAGAGCCAGGCCCAGGTGTCGAAGGGCAGGGCGTAGACCTGGCCGTTGAAGGCCGTGCCCTTGCGCGCGTGCTCGGTGAAGTCGTTCACGTCCACGCCGACGCGAGCGAAGTCGGCGTCCAGCGGCAGCACGAGCTTGCGGCGCACGTAGTCGCCGAGGGCCGATTCGTGCATGACGGCGATCGTCGGCACGTCCTTGGACACGAGGCGGGCGGTGAGCTGGTCGTAGTACGGGCCCCATTCGCCGATCTGCGTCTTGACGACGATGTCGGGATGCGTGGCGTTGAACTCGTTGACCAGTGTGGTCACGATGCCGCACTCGCCCACGCCTTCGGAGACCTTCATCACCTGGCCGAACTGCGACTCGCAGCTGCCGAAGAAGCGCATCAGCGTGATCTCGGTCTTGGCGGGGTCCTTGTGCGCAGGGCCGCAGGCCGCGAGCAGCGCGGTGCAGAGGAACAAACTAACGGCGCGCTTCATCGTCATGACTTGCCCGTCCCGGCGACCGCCGTCACGAGATGGCGTTGGAAGAAGAGATACAGCATCAGGGCGGGCACGCCGGCGAACACCGCCTGCGCCATCAGGAAGCCCAACCCCTCGGACTGCGCGAAATTGGTCTGCGTGGACGCCAGGCCGCGGGTCAGCGTGTACATGTCGGGCTGCGTGGCGATCACGAGCGGCCAGAGGTAGTCGTTCCACGAGCCGAGGAAGGTGAAGATGCCCAGCGTCGCCTGCGCCGGCAGCGTCAGCGGCAGGATCACGCGCAGGAAGGTCTTGAAGCGCGAGGCGTTGTCCAGCATCGCCGCCTCTTCCAGCTCGGCCGGGATGGCCTTGAAGTACTGCGTCATCAGGTAGACGCCGAAGGGCGCGGCCAGCCCGGGCAGCGCGAGGCCGGCGAGGGTGTTCTGCAGATTGAATTCCGAGAACAGCCGGTGCAGCGGAATGAAGACCGACTGCGCCGGCACGGCCAGGCCGAACATCACGAGCGCGAACAGCCACTTGCGGCCGGGGAACTCGCAGCGCGCGAAGCCGTAGCCGGCCAGCGAGGACAGCACCAGCACGCCCACCGTCTGCATCAGCGCGACGGCGGCGCTGTTGCCGAGCCAGCGGAACACGGCGGAGGTTTGCAGGATGTCCGCGTAGTTGGCGAGCGTGTACGGCGGCGAGAGGAACACGTCTGTATGCCGCAGCAGGAACTCGTTAGGCTTGAACGAGAGCGCCAGCACCCAGAGGAGCGGCGCGATCCAGGCCAGCGCCAGCAGCGTCAGCGCGGCCAGCACGAGGCGGTCGAACCAGCCGCGACGGAGCAACGGGTTCATCGCGGACCTCCCTTGCGATCGCGCTCCAGCCAGAGCTGCGCGGAGACGCCGACCAGCATGATCGCGAGCAGGATCTGCGAGGCCGCCGTGGCGTAGCCCAGCGAGAGCTGCATGAAGGCCTGTTCGTACGTGAACTGCACGATCGAGCGCGTCGTGTTGTTGGGCCCGCCGTTGGTCATGAGCATGATCTGCGGGAAGACCTGGAACTGGCGGATCACCTCGATCAGCGCCACCAGCACGATGGCCCGCTTGAGGCTCGGTAGCGTGATGTGCGTGAACACGCGCCAGCGCGGCGTGTTGTCGAGCGCGGCGGCCTCGTAGATGTCTACGGGGATCTGTTGCAGCGCCGACAGGAACAGGATCATCGGCAGGCCGATGATCCACCACACGGTCACGAGCGCGATGGTGGTCAGCGCCAGCGAATCGCTGGTCAGCAGCGGCAGCTCGGGCAGGCCCATCGCGGCGAAGGCCTGCGCGATCAGGCCGCGCTCGGGCATCAGCGCGAGCTTCCAGACCAGCGTGATCAGCGTGACCGAGAACACCGAGGCGCAGAAGAAGGTGGCGCGCAGGAAAGTGGCGAGGCGCCCCGGGCGGTTCAGCGCGAGCGCCAGCACCAGTGAGAGGATCACGAAGATCGGCGTGCTGATGCCGACGAAGCGGATCGTGTTCCAGACGACCTGCTGGAAGACTTCGTCACTCCAGAGTTCCTTGTAGTTCGCCAGGCCGACCCAGAAGCTGTCGTCCGAGAGCAGGTCGTGGTCGTGGAAGCTGATCCACACGCCCTTGGCTAGCGGCCAGAGCAGCATCAGCACGTACAGCACGACGAAGGGCAGGACGAAGAGGGCGTAGGCCGGGCGCGAGGCGCGCAGGCCGACGGTGCTGGCGCCCATGCTGGTGCTCATGCCGCCGCCTCCTGGGCGTGGTGGGCGCGACCGGCATCGTCGAAGAGATGCGCCTCGGCCACGTCCACGCTGACGGCGACCTGCTCGCCGATCTTGGGCGAAGTGACGCCGGCCGGCACGGTGACGATCAGCGGGCTGCCGTCCTCGAGCTTCAGGTGCGCCAGCGTGCGCTCGCCGAGGAACTCGACCAGCTCGACGCTGCCGCGCAGCGGGCCTTGCTCGGCCACGCGCAGGTTCTCGGGCCGCACGCCGAGCACCAGACCTTGCGAGGGGAGGCCGGCAGCGGCGACGCGCGTGCTGACGGTTTGCCCACCCGGCACCTTGACGACGGCGCGGCCACCTTCATCCGCCGCGCGCTGCACCGGCACGAAGCCCATGCCCGGCGTGCCGATGAAGCTGGCCACGAAGCGCGTGGCCGGGCGGCGGTAGAGCTCGGCCGGCGTCGCGACCTGCTCGATGGCGCCGCCCTTCATGACGACGATGCGCGTGGCCAGCGTCATGGCCTCGATCTGGTCGTGCGTGACGAAGACCATCGTCGCGCCCAGGCGCTGGTGCAGTTGCGCCAGCTCCAGCCGGGTGCGGCCGCGCAGCGCGGCGTCGAGGTTGGAGAGCGGTTCGTCGAACAGGAAGATGCCGGGCTCCTTGACCACCGCGCGGCCGATGGCCACGCGCTGGCGCTGCCCGCCGGAGAGCTGGCCGGGCTTGCGCTCCAGCAGCGTGTCGAGCTCCAGCATGCGGGCCGACTCGGTGATGCGCTTGCCGATGTCGTCGGCGGAGAGGCCGATGTTCTTCAGCCCGAAGGCGAGGTTCTCGCGCACGGTCATGTGCGGGTAGAGCGCGTAGTGCTGGAACACCATCGCGAGGTTGCGCTGGCCGGGTGCGGCGCGCGTCACGTCGCGGTCGCCGATCAGGATGCGGCCGGCCGTGACCTCTTCGAGCCCCGCGATCATGCGCAGCAGGCTGGTCTTGCCGCAGCCCGACGGGCCGAGGAAGACGACGAACTCGCCCTGCGCCACGTCCAGCGACAGCTTCTCGATGACTTGCACCGCGCCGTAGCGCTTGCAGACGTTCTCCAACTTCAGGGCAGCCACGGTGCTTGTCTCCGTTTTGTCTTTGTCATTCTTCTTGCGCGACCACGGGCCAGCCGTCGGCGGACCAGCTCAAGTGCTTGATGCGCAGCTGCGGCTTGCCGCCGCGCTCGGCGTCGTAGGCGTGATGGACGAGCCAGTCGCCGCTCGCGCCGAGCACCACGTCCTGGTGGCCCGTGCCCTTGAAGCGCGTGCCGCCGGCGAGCACGAGCGTGCCGCCGCCGTCGAGCATGTCGCGCCCCTCGCGGTCGAGGAACGGGCCGGCGATGCTGCGGGCACGGCCGACGCGGATGTTGTAGGTGCTGTCGACGCCGCGGCAGCAGAGGTCGAAGGAGGCGAACAGGTAGACCCAGTCGCCGTGCCGCACGATCGTGGGCGCTTCGATGCCGCCTTTGCGGCGCGCGATGAAACGGGTCTCGCCGACGGGCTGCATCGTGTCCGCGTTCAGCTCGGTCACGCGGATGCCGCCCCAGAACGAGCCGTAGCTCAGCCAGAGCTTGCCGTCGGTGTCGGCGAACAGGTCCGGGTCGATGGCATTGAAGTTGTCGGCCGCGGTGCTCTGCACGATCGGGCCTTCGTCGCGCCAGGTGTTGCTGCCGGGCGCATCGCTGCTGAGCAGGCCGATGACCGAGCGGTTCTTGCCGAAGGTCGAGATCGAGTACAGCGCCCAGAAGCGGCCGTGGTGCGTGAACAGCTTGGGGGCCCAGACGTCCACGCCCTTGTGGTCCGGCACGCCATCGGCCCACCAGGGCAGCGGTGCGCCGAAGATGGGCGTCAGGCGTTCCCAGGTCTTGCCGGCGTCGTTCGACACGAGACGCTGCAAGCCCTTGCCCGTCGTGAAGACGAACCAGCGCTCGCCCTGGATCAGGAGCGTCGGGTCGTGCGCGGCGGTGTCGCCTTGCGGCTCGATGGCCTCCGCGCCCGCAGGCCCGCTCAGCGCGAGCATCGTCGCTAACGTCCAAAGCACGCGGAGCGCGCGCATCACTTGCCCCAGCGCAGGACCAGCGGATCGAGGCGCTTGGCCGCATCCAGCAGGCCGGCGCGCACTTCGGGGCTCATCTCGGGGAAGGGGTGGCGCGGCGCATCACTCTGGATCACGCCGCCGGCCTTCATCAGCGCCTTGGCGGTCAGGATGCCGCCCTGACGGTTCTCGTAGTTGATCAGCGGCAGCCAGCGGCCGTACTGGACGACGGCTTCCTCGCGGTCACCCGCATGGAAGGCGTCGAAGATCTTGCGTATGCCGTCGGGGAAGCCGCCGCCGGTCATGGCGCCGGTGGCGCCGGCGTCGAGGTCGGCCAGCAGCGTGATCGCTTCCTCGCCGTCCCACGGGCCTTCGATGGCGGCGCCGCCGACGCGGATCAGCTCGCGCATCTTGCTGGCGGCCTGCGGCATCTCGAGCTTGAAGTACTTCACGTTGGCGATGTTGTTCGCCATGCGGGCCAGCAGCGGCACCGACAGCGGCGTGCCGGCCACCGGGGCGTCCTGGATCATGATGGGGATCGAGATCGCGTCGGACAGGCGCTGGTAGAAGCTCTCGATCTGGCCTTCGGACACGCGGAAGGTGGCGCCGTGATAGGGCGGCATGACCATCACCATCGCCGCGCCGAGTTGCTGCGCTAGCTGGCTGCGCTCGATACAGATCTGGGTCGAGTAGTGGGTGGTGGTGACGATCACCGGCACACGGCCGGCGACGTGGCCGAGGATGGCGCGCGTCAGCGTCTCGCGCTCGGCGTCCGAGAGGACGAACTGTTCGGAGAAATTGGCGAGGATGCACAAGCCCGTGGAGCCGGCGTCGATCATGAAATCGATGCAGCGCAGCTGGCCGGGGAGGTCCAGCGTGCCGTCGTCGCTGAAGATGGTCGGGACGACGGGGAAGACGCCTCGATAGGGGCGGGAGGTGGAGGCGCTCATGGGGTGCGGGCCCTTGTCTCTGAAGTTGAATGCCACGCCGGCTTTGGCGACGTGCGGCCGGCTGTATTCGCCGACATGGATCGAATTAAAGTATGACTAATTAGCTGAGTGTTTGCGGGTTAACCCGCAATTTCACCGCTATTCAAACAAAAAAGTATGACTAATAATTCCATCATCGCCTGGCCGCAGAAGCCGGGCCGCATTCCCCCAGGAGACGATCGATGAGTTCCTACGCCCTCTATCCCAGCTTGCAGGACCGGGCCGTCCTGATCACCGGCGGGGCCACCGGCATCGGCGAGACGCTGGTGGAGGCCTTCGCCACGCAGGGCGCGAAAGTGGCCTTCATCGATCTCGCAGCGGACGAAGGCCAAGCGCTCGCTGCGCGGCTGGCCGCCACGTCGCGCCATGCGCCGCAGTTCATGGCCGCTGACCTGAGCAATGTCGAGGCGATGCGCGCCGCCATCGCCGCCTTGCGTGAACGCACCGGCCCGTTCTCGGCCCTGCTGAACAACGCCGCCAACGACAAGCGCCACTTCGTCGAGGAAACGACACCCGAGTTCTGGGATGCCAGTGTCGCCGTCAACATCAAGCACCAGTTCTTCGCCGCGCAGGCCGTGCTCGAAGACATGAAGTCGCTCGGCGGTGGCTCGATCATCAACTTCGGCTCCATCAGCTGGATGCTCAAGCAGGGCGGCATGCCGGCATACACGTCGAGCAAGGCCGCGGCGCAAGGGCTGACGCGCTGCCTGGCACGCGACTTCGGTCCGCACAAGATCCGCGTCAACACGCTGGTGCCGGGCTGGGTCATGACAGAAAAGCAGTTGAAGCTCTGGGTCACCGAGGAGACCAAGCAGGAGATCGCCAAGGGCCAGTGCATCAACGCGCCGTTGATGCCGCAGCACATCGCCTCGATGGCGCTGTTCCTGGCGGCCGACGACAGCGCGATGTGCACGGCGCAGGACTTCATCGTCGACGGCGGCTGGGTCTGAGCATGCGGTGTCGTGAATACGGCCGCTTGCCGGACGGGCGGGCGGTGGAGGAGTACACGCTGGAGAACGGCCTCGGCCTGAAGCTCACGGCGATCACGCTGGGCGGGATCGTCACGGGGCTCTGGGTGCCGGATGCGCAAGGCCGCAGCGGCAATGTCGTGCTGGGCTTCGACAACCTGGACGATTACGTTCATCGCAATCCGTCGTTCGGGATCATCGTCGGGCGCTTCGGCAACCGCATTGCTGGCGGGAGCTTCGAGCTGGATGGCGAGACGCACACGCTGGTTCGCAACGATGGGCCGAACTGTTTGCACGGCGGTGTCGAAGGCTTCGGCCATCGGCTCTGGAGCGCAGAGCCTGTCGAGCCGAACGCGGGTGAAGCCGAAGCGCTGCTGTTCAGCTACACCAGCCCGCACGACGAGCAAGGCTTTCCCGGCGAGCTGACCGTCCGCGTGCGCTACGCCGTGAGCGCCACCGACAACAGCTGGCGCGTCGACTATGAAGCCGCGACCGACCGCGCCACGGTCGTCAACCTGACGCACCACGACTACTTCAACCTTGCGGGCGAGGGCTCGGTGCTGGAGCATCGGCTGACGATTCCCGCGTCGCGCTTCAGCGAAGTCGATCGGCACCTGATCCCGTTGCGGCACGCCGACGTTGACAGCACGCCGTTCGACTTCCGCACGGCCACGCCGATCGCGGCGCGCATCCGCCAAGCGCATCCGCAGCTGCTCATCGCCAAGGGCTACGACCACAACTGGTTGCTCGACGGTGAGCCAGATGCGAACGGACTGCGCCACGCCGCCACGCTGCAAGACCCGCACACCGGCCGCCGCATGAACATCCTGACGACCGAGCCCGCGCTCCAGTTCTATTCCGGCAATTTTCTCGACGGCACCTTGGCCGGCCCCTTCGGCCGCATCTACCGCCAGGGCGACGGCCTCTGCCTCGAGACCCAGCACAATCCTGACTCGCCGCACCACGCGGCCAGCCTCGATTGGCCCAGCACCGTGCTGCGGCCGGGCGAGGTGTTCCGCAGCTCCACCACTCACCGTTTCAGCGTCGATGAGCACCTCTGAACATCCGTCCTTCAGCCTCGCACTCGCCCAGGCCCACACGCTCGGCGAGGGCCTGCAGTGGCACGCGCCGTCCGGCCGCTGGTGGTGGACCGACATCGAAGGGGCCTGCATCTACGCCTGGACGCCGGGCGCCGCCGCAACGCTGGAAGTGCGGCTGCCCGATCGCGTCGGCTGCTTCGTGCACTGCCGCTCCGGCGCGATCATCCTGGCGATGGCCAAGTGCGTGGCGCGCCTGACGCTGCCTGACTTGCAGGCCACCGGCAGCATCGTCGGCGAACCCGAGACCCTCGCGCCGCTGGAAACGGAGCTGCTCAAGAACCGCGCCAACGACGGTCGCTGCGACCGCAGCGGCGCCTTCGTCTTCGGCACTCTGAACGAGGCCGACCCGCGCCAGCCCGTCGGCGGCTTCTACCAGTTCACGAAGGCCCACGGCCTGCGACGCCTCGCGCTGGACGGCGTGGCCATCGCCAACAGCATCTGCTTCAGCCTCGACGGCCGGCGCATGTACTACTCGGACACGCTGCAGCGCCGCATCATGGTCTGCAACTACGACTCGGCCAGCGCCGCGGTCAGCGAGCCGCGCCTGTTCGTCAAGAAGGAGGCCAGCGACGGCTGGCCCGACGGCGCCACCATCGACGCGCAAGGGTGCCTCTGGAACGCCGAATGGGGCGCCGGCACCGTGGCCCGCTACGCCACCGACGGCCGCCCGCTCGCACGCTACGCCGTGCCCGCGCCCCACACCAGCTGCCCCGCGCTCGGCGGTCCGAACGGGGACCAGATCCTGGTCACCACGGCACGTCAGGAACTCAGCACCGCCGACCTGATGGCCCGCCCGCTCTCGGGCAGCCTGTTCGGCATGGCGATCGAGCCGGGGCTGTTCCTGGCCGAGACGCTGTTCGACGATGGGTCGCCGCGGGTGTGACGGCGGAGGGCGCGCTCACTCGACAGCCGCCGGTTCGCTCTCCGTGAGCCGTTCGGGCTCCGTGGCGTCGAGGATTTCCTTGAGAAGCGACGTCGCGTAATTCCCGGCGGGCAAGGTGAAGCTGAGCTCCAGCTGATCGGCCTGAGGCCATGTCCAGGACAAATCCGCGGGGCTCGCCACCAGGACGCGGCGTTCCTGATCCAGCCCGGCGTGCTCCATGCCGTCGCAGAGGATGGCGTGCGCGCTGGCCACGCCGTTTTCCAGCGCCTGCGCCTCATCGGCGCTGCTCACGCGGCCCCGCCCCCAGAGCGGTCCGGTGGGCCGGCCCGCCTCGTCCAGCACGTCGCCGGACAGGATCTTGCCCCAGAGTCCCTGGCGAATGCGCAGGGCCAGCACTTCATTGAAGATGAAGGAGCGAACGGCAGACAGGTAGATGCCTTTCTTCTTCGGGTTGCGCACGCGGATCTCGCGCGCGAGCATGGCCCGGCCCTGCTCGACGTTGCCGCCGTCGTGTCCGAAACGCTGGGCACCGAAGTAGTTGGGCACGCCCAGTGAGGCAACGGCCTTGAGGTTGGCCTCGATGGCGTCGCGGTCGCCGTTCACGTCGCGCAGCACGATGCGGAAGCGGTTGCCTTGCAGGTCACCGCGGCGCAGCTTGCGCAGGTGGCGGCTCTGGCTCAGCACCTTGAATTCCGGGTGCTCAAGCGCGGTCAGGTCCGGCGTCTCGCCCTTGGGCAGATAGATGCTGAACCACTGGCGCGTGATGGCGTAGCGGTCCTTGAGGCCGGCATAGCCCACGTCGATGTCCTGGACGCCGGCAGCCGCAGCCAGCTGCTGGGCGACGTAGGCGGTGTTGGCGCCGTTCTTTTCGACTTCCAGCCAGATGTGGCCGCCCTCGCCGGAGGGCAGCTGCAGCGGCAGTTCGGTCACGATGAAATCCTCGTTGAGGAGTTTCAGTGTGGCGCGGGCGCCGCTGGCGGGATAGGCGTTGGGCCAGTGCGGCAGGGTCGTGTAGTGAGCGTCGGTCATGGGCAGCGATTCTCTCCCCGGACCGGGACGGACGAGCGAGTGCCGCGGACACGCATCCGCGGCACTCCCCGCAGCCGCTCTCGCGGCCTGCGGCGACTCACTCAGCTCACTGGCCCGTCAGCAGGCGGTTCAGCGCGGCCTGTGCGTCGATCAGGCCGTAGCCGACCTTGTAGTTCCACTTCTTGCTGAACGTGTTGCCGAACTTGCCGCTGTAGGTCGAGCCGCCCGCCACCGTGGCCGACAGCGTGGCCACTGCGGTGCTGCCCGCCGCGCTGCCGCCCAGCGGATCGGCGCTGTAGCCGAACACGTTGGTGCCGTCGTTGCGCCGGCCGATGCCGAAGTTCAAGGTGGCGCCCGGCGCGAAGTTGGCGAAGTTGACCGTCAGCACCGACGCCGTGCCGCTCGGGCCGTTCGTCACCGTGTAGCTCGCCACGCTGGGCTTGGTGCTGCCGCCCGGAGGCGCGGTGGCGCCGTTGAACGCGCTGACGACGACGCCAGTGCCGGTGGCGGTGGTCGTCGTGTCCGTCGGAATCGCCGTGGTCGGGTCGAAATGGATGCCCGCCTTGGTCAGGTCGATCGTCACGCTGCTCAGCGTCTGGCCTGCCGTGCCGTTGAAGCTCACGCGGAAGAAGTTGTTGTCCGCCCGGCCGTAACCGCTGGCCATCACCGTGACCGGTCCGGCCACGGCCTGCGCCGAGTTGGGCGTCTGGTCGGCATTGCCTTGCGTGGTGCTCGTCAGCAGGTTGCGCACGTCGTCCGGCGTCAGCGTGATGTTGCTCGACTTGGCGGCGCTCAGCAGCAGCGCGGCCACGCCGGCCGCGTGCGGTGCGGCGGCGCTGGTGCCGAAGAAGTTCGGATAGCCGTCGCCGTTGAAGTCGTACGGGCTCGGATTGCCGGGTCCGGGAGGGGCTGGCGGCGTGCTGCCGCTGGTCACCGAGTTGGCCGGGAAGAAGCTCGTGCTCACGCCGTCCACCGCCGCGAGCAGCGGCTGCTTGCGCGTGACCGGCGTGGCCAGGCGCTGGTCATTGGCGTCGAAATACTTGAGGACCGGGCCATTCGAGGAGAACTGCTCCACCACCGGGTACACCGTGTGCGACGAATCGTGCACGTCGGCGGTCGGCGAGACGTCGTAGCGGTACGCCGCCACGCCGCTGGCGCCGGCCGCGTCGTTGTGGCCGTGCGTGTTGCTGTTGGAGATCGTCAGGAAGTCGCCGCGCACCGGCGTGTCGTTCGAGTCGATGGTGTAGCGCAGGTGGGTGGCCAGGTCCCGCGTCACGCCGGCGCCGACGCTCGCGGAGCGGTTCGTCTTCACGATCACGACCTTGTACGACGTGGCCGGCGCGAGGGCCGTGCCCGGCAGCTCGATCGGCGTGTTCGTGCTGATGTTGTTCGTCATCCCGCTGCGGCTGGTCTGGATGGCGCCCGCCGCATTGAAGATCAGGATGTCGAAGTCCGTGGTCACCTGCTTCACGCCGTTGACGGTCAGGTTGTACGGATCGTCCCACTGGAACGAGAGCACGCCGGAAGCATCCGCGCTGGTGCCCGGGATGCGGATGTTCTGGACCAGGATGGGCGAGCCGTCGGGGTTGGTGCCGAAGCTGTGGAACGAGACGATGGCGCCTTTCTCGGCCGCCGAGATGCCGGCGTAGTTCACGCCCTGGGCGGTCAGCGAGGCCTGCGCGTTCGCGTCGTTCGCCACGGGGGTGAAGGTGGCCGTGTAGCCGGCGCTGTCGTCGTTGCCTGCGGACGAGAAATAGGAGACGCCCAGCGCGTTGACCTTGTCCACCGCCTTGCCGACCGGGCCGTCGGAGAACATCGGTTCGTCGTAGTAGCCCACGTCGTCGACGATCACCTGCGCGCCGGCCGCCTGCAGCGCGATGATGCCGGCCGCGAAGTCGACTTCCGACACGTCGGCCGTGTAGAAGGCGAGCTTGGCCTGCGGCACCAGGTCGTGCACGATCTGCAGCATGGCGCGGCCCTCGTCCTCGACGCCGGTGCTGCTGGTGTAGTCCTTCAGCACGGTGACCGGCGTGGTGCGGCCGTACGGGTTGTTCGGGCCGGGCAGGTCACCGGTGAGCTGGTCCTGCGCGTACTTCACGTTGGCGTACAGCGGGGCGCTGCTGGTGCCGGTGCCCGTGGTCTTGAGCTTGTCGAAGCTGTCCGACAGAGCGCCGACCATGATGCCCGCGCCCTGGTAGCCGCTGGCGTTCGGGCCTTCCGTCTTGAGCACGAAGGCGCCTTGCGAGGTGACGGCGCCGACGCGATGGCGCGGCTTGAGGCTGAGCTGCATGGAGCCCACGCCGCGCCGCGCCGCCATCGAGGACACCTGGCTGATCGGCACCCAGAGCGTCAGCGCACCCTGGTGGTACCAGTCCAGACGGGCCACCACCGTGCTGCCCGCGGCTTCGTAATCCTGAACGACCTGATCGATCGGCTTGCTGCCGTCGAGGTAGACATCCACGAGCACGCGGTCGTTGTCGTCCACGCGCGCCAGGCGCATTTCCGCGAGCTGGCTGCGGAAGCCCTCACGCGCCGCCTTGGCGGTCGAAACGCCCCGCTCGGCGTTCTGACCGGCGGAATGGTAGGCGCGTACGAGGTCGCCCAGGCCGAGGGCCAGGTTCTCGGGCACCGCCGTGCTGGTCTGGGCGAAGAGCGGGCCGCAGGCCAGCAGCGCTGCGGCGAGCGAGGTGAGGGCCAGGGCACGACCGGCACGGCCGGACGAGCGCTTGAATTTCATCGATGTCATTGCGCAACTCCAAGGTTGGATTACGAATTCGCTGGATCGAGACGTGAGAGGTCGGCCGCGCGCGTCAGCGCAGCAGCCAGGTCGCGGTACGGCAGTTCAGGCGCGGCGACGGCGGCGGCTCGCCATCGCGGCGAGCCCGCCGAGCACCAGCGCCAGCGAGCTCGGCTCGGGCACTGCGAGCGGGCCGGTGCTCACGCCGGTGAGCGCGATCGAATAGGCGCCGCCTTCGTTGCTGGAACCGCCGAAGCCGGAGAACGCGGCGCTGCCGCCGTCGCCGGTCGGGCCGAAGACGCCGGTCGAGTCCGCACCGCTCGTCCAGCTGGGGAAGATGTCGCCCAGCGAGCTCGTCGGGTTCTGGCTCGAGCCCGTGATCACCAGGTAGTAGTAGCCGGCCGTCAGCGAGCTCATGAAGCTCGTGCCGGCCGGGATGGTCGACTGGAAGCCACCGGAGTCGCCGTCGTCGTCGTTGGCGACGATGCCCATGCCGCTCAGCGAGAAGAGAAACAGCTGCGAGTCGAAACTGTTCTTGCCGGGCACGAAGCCTGCCGTGGAGGCGGAGAAGAGCGAAGGCGAGCTGATGTAGATCATGAACGCATCTGCCTCCGAGATGCCGTTGGTCAGCGTCAGGTTGCCGAGGATCGCGGAGACCGAATTGCCGCTCGGGCCGGTCACGAGTTGCGCATTGCCGTTGATGCCGTCGCCGGCATCGCCGGTTTCCGTGTACGTGACGCTGCCGGCCGAAGCGGCATGGCAGGTCAAGACGAAACCGGCTGCAACCAGCGCAGTTTTGATCAACGAGTACGGAGTTGATTTCTTCATGGGAATCCTGCTTTCTTCGATTTCTGGATTTCTCGAAATCCGTCCTACTGAAAGCCACGGGTCGAATTACCCGATGGCCGGTACTGCCTCGAACAAGGGAACAGCCTTGATACAGGTGCGCAGGCAAAAGCCGCCCTGCAGCCCTGAATCGGGGTTCAGGGCCGGCGTGAGTGAGGGGAGGGGGCCGATCAGCCGGAATCAGGGGATCGGACGTCGTGGCGGGTCAACATCGCCCGGCCGGCAGAGCCCTCGGCGTTGGGCCGACGGGGGACCGGGTGCGCGTGGCCTCCGGGCACCGACAGACTGGGCACCGCGACGGCGGGCAGTGTGTCAGCTTGTTACGCATCGGCTCGCTCCTGATGAGCTGGGGTTGCAATGGAACTGCTGTCCAGCTCCTATGCAACACCCGTGCCAGTGCGATTTTTGTGCGATATGTGCACTCTGTTAAATAGTTAACGTTAACAAATGGCAATGTTTATTGACATTGCATTGTCAAGTTCCTCGACTCAGGGTTGCCTCGGGGCTCGCGTGCCTTCGAGGCGAAATCGCTTCAGGCGGTCGATGCGTGCGGTGCCGGGCGCCGCTTCGCGCGCAGCCAGGGCATCAGCAGCAGACCCGCGCCGACGAGCGCCATCGAGCTGGGCTCGGGCACGGCTTCGGCGTTCTCCAGGTAGGCCTGGGTGTAGTCGAAGCCGCTGTCCGACGTGACGCTCAACGCCGCGAGCGAGATCTCCGTGTCGCCCACGTACACGCCCGTGACGCCGTTCCAGGCCATGGTGTGGCCGAGGTCGGCATAGCCGGCGGCGCTGGCCCCGTGCGCGAAGCCGTCGCACGGGAAGCCCCAGAAGGTCGAGCAGAGCACGCCGGCCGTGCCGCCCGCGCCCACCGAGCCCGAGAGCGACAGCGTCATCGGTGCGCCGAGCACCACCTGCACGCTGAAGTCGTACGGCCCGAAGGCGTCCGGCTGGTCCGAGTTCGTGACCGAATGGAAGCCCAGACCCGACAGGTCGGCGTTGGAGAAGTAGCGCAGGTCCCAGTCGTAGATGCGGAAGCCGCTGGCCGAGCCGCCCTGCAGCAGGCTGGTGTTGACGCCGGTCACGCCGTCGATGCGGATCTGGAAGTCCATGGTGACCACGGTGCCGGCGGCCAGGCCGGCGATGCTCCACACCATGCCGTCGCGGAAGCCGCCGCTGGCGTAGCCGTAGCCCGAGGCGCCGCCCTGGTCGTAGACATCGGGGCCCGAGCCCTGCACGAAGGCCGAGCCGTAGGCGGACAGGTGCAAGGCGCCGGGCGCGATCGACGCCGAGCCGCTGCCGCCCGCCGATTCGGTCAGGGCCGGGCCCGGATCGAGGATGGAAGCCTGCGTGCTGATCTGCAGCGGCGCGTTCGGGTTGGTGCCCGTTGCCACCACGTTGGGCGGTGCGTTCGTCGCGGTGCCGGCGTGCATGCTGGCCGAGGCGCCGACCGTGGCGGTGGCGGAGTAGTCGGCCTGAGCCGCGGGGGCGGTCACGGCCAGCCAGGCGGCGATCGCCGGGCCGGTCCATCGAGTGTGCAGAAGTTTCATCGCGCAATCCCTCCAGTGGCCGGCGGGATGCCTGGCCCTCCGCTATAGATGCGCAACCGCCCTTGATTTCGGACATGGGCCTCGGAACTTTCTGATGAGGGGAAACCCGAAATCGGGGTGAACAATCCCGTTCTGAGAGGCTGGAACCCGCTCCAGGGGCTGTGCCACACTTGACTTCATGCAGCCCGAATCAGTTACACAACTGCTGATCCGTGCCGGCGCCGGCGACGCCGCGGCGCTGCAAGACGTCTATGCCGCGATGTACGTGGAGCTCAAGCGTGTGGCCCGACGCCAGCTGCGCAGCAGCTCCGGGCCGATGGGCACCACGGAGCTGGTCCACGAGACCTACCTGAAGCTCACCGGCGGCAAGGTGCCGCCGCTGAACGACCGCAATCACCTCCTCGCCCTCGCGGCGACCGCCATGCGCGAAGTGCTGGTGGACCACGCCCGGCAGATGCAGGCGCAAAAGCGCGGCGGCGGCCAGGCGCACCTGACGCTGACCGACGACATCGCGGCCGCGCCGGGCATGGACCTCGCCGACCTGCTCGCAGTGGACCAGGGGCTGCAGAGCCTGGAGGCCTTCGATCCGCGCGCCGCCAAGGTGGTGGAGCTGCTCTGCTTCGGCGGCTACGACGTGGCCGAGATCGCCGAGATCCTGCAGCTGGCCGACTACACCGTGCGCCGCGACTGGCGCAAGGCGCGCGCCTTTCTTGCAGCGGGGCTGTCGACATGAGCGAACAGGAGCAGGAACAGCAGCAGCGCCATCGGCGCGCCTTCGCCATCTTCGACGAACTGATCGACCTGCCCGAGGCCGAGCGTGCCGCCCGGCTGGAGACGCTGTGCGCCGGCGACGCGTCGCTGCGGGCCGCGCTGCAAGCCATGCTGGCGGCCGACGACGAGGCCGGCGAACCGCTGCTGCAGATCGCGGCGCGCGCCAGCGATTCCCTGCGCGCCGAGGCCGAACCCGATGAAGGCATCGTGGGCCGGCAGATCGGCGTCTGGCGCATCACCGCGATGGTGGGCCACGGCGGCATGGGCGCCGTGTACGAGGTGCAGCGCGCCGACGCCGCCTACGCGCAGCGCGCGGCGCTGAAGCTGATCCGCACGGCGTCCGACTCGCCGACCGCGCGCTCGCGCTTCCTGCGCGAACGCCAGACCCTGGCGCGACTGCAGCACCCCAACATCGCCACGCTGCTGGACGGCGGCATCTCGTCCGAGGGCGCCCCGTACTTCGTGATGGAGTACATCGACGGCCAGCCCATCGTGCGCTGGTGCGACGAGCGCGCGCTCGGCCTGCGCCCACGCGTCGAGCTGTTCGCGCAGGTGCTCGAGGCGGTCGGCTACGCGCACCGCAACCTCGTCGTGCACCGCGACCTCAAGCCCTCGAACCTGATGGTCGACCGCGACGGCCATGTGAAGCTGCTGGACTTCGGCATCGCCAAGGAGCTCCGCGGCGGCGACCTCACGCAGACCGGCGACCGTGCGCTGACCTTCGAGTACGCCTCGCCGGAGCAGCTGCAGCAGGCGCCGATCACCACGGCGACGGACATCTGGCAGCTCGGGGTCGTGCTGCACCGGCTGCTCAGCGGCTCGCACCCCTTCGGCATCACCGAGGAAACGCCGCTGCCCCGGCAGTTGCAGCAGCTCGAGAGCGCGCCGGAGCCGCTGACCAAGGCGGCGGCACACGCGAGCGCCGAGCAGGCCGCGAGCCGCGGCGCAGCGAGCCCGCAGGCCCTGTCCGCGGCGATGCGCGGCGGCCTCGCCGCCATCGTCGCCAACTGCCTGCAGCGTGAGCCGGAGGCGCGCTACGCCAGCGTCGATGCGCTCGCCGCCGACCTGCGGCGCTGGCTCGACGGCCGACCGGTGGCAGCCGCGCCGATCAGCCGTCGCGAGCGCGCGTGGCTCTGGCTGCGTCGCAACCGGCTCCTCGCGACCAGCACCGCTGCCGTGGCCGCGGCGCTCCTCGTGGGCACGAGCGTGTCCCTGTGGCAGGCGCGCGAGGCACGGCTGCAGGCGCGGCTCGCCGAGCAGCAGAGCGCGAACGCGCGCGCCGCGATGCAGTTTCTCGTCGACACGCTGGCCGCCGCGGCACCGGAGCAGGCGCTCAACACCGAAGTGAAGGTGCGCACCCTGCTGGACAAGGCGCACGCCCACCTCAAGGAGGACGGTGCCATGGACCCGGCCGTGCGGCAAGCGGTGCAACGCCAGCTCGGGCGCCTGTATTTCTCGCTGGGCGAGCCCCGGATCGCACTGGAACTCTTTGCCGAAGGTCTTCGCGGGCTCGAGCCGCAGCAGCGCGAAGAGGCGCTCGCCCTGGCCGACGACCTCTCGGCGCAGACCAGCGTCCTGATCGACATGGACGAGCGCGCACAGGCGCTGGCCGTGGCCCAGCGCGCCGCGGCGCTGCGCACGCGCTTCGCGCCCGAGGATGTGGCGCAGCAGCTGCGCGCCCACAAGGACCTGGGCTTCGGCTACTACGGCAATCACGAGCTCGACAAGGCGGAGCAGCAATGGCAGCTGTCTGCGGCGCTCGCGAAGACCATGGCGGCGCCTCCCGTGGACGAGGTGATCAGCGTTCTTGACATGCTGGGGGGTGTGCAGAACGAGCTGAGTCAGCGTGCCAAGGCCTTGCAGACCTTCGATGAAGGACTCGCCTTCGCGGATCGGTTCGGCGTGCCGGCCGCTTCGCCGCTGCGCATCTCGTTGATGCGCAGCAAGGGCGAGGTGCTGATCGCCAGCGGCCGGGCCCCTGCCGCGGAACAGACCATCCGCGCGGCCCTTGAGCTGCAAGCGAAGACCGTCGGCGAGGGCGGCGTGGAGGCCGGTGCGCTGTACAACGCCCTGGGGCTGGCACAGTTCGAGCAAGGGCACTTCGGCGCGGCGGCGGCCACCTTCGCACGCAGCAACGCCGTGCTTTCCTCGGCCGCGCACGCGCCGTCGCAGCAGGTGGCGGCGCTGGCCAACGAGGCCGCCGTCAACGAAAGCGCAGGCGACTACGCGCGCGCCAAGCTGCTGTACGACCGCGCGATCGTGCAGCTCGACGCAGCGCATGTCGCCGCGACGGACCCCGTCCGGCGCGGCGTCCTGCGCAACGCCTCGCGCGTGCTCACGATGACGGGCGATTTCGGCGCGGCGCGCGAGCTGCTGGAGCGCTTGCAGACGCAGGCGCGCCAGATCGACGGCCCGGACTCGCAGGAATATGCCTGGGTGCTGTGGCAACGCGTCGTGCTGGCACGTCGCATGCGTGACGCCGCAGGCGGCGCGCGACTGCTGGAGGAGTCGCGCGCCCGCTGGTCGAAGCTGGTGCCGCCGGGCCATCCGATATTCGCCCATGCCCAGGCGAACGAGGCCGTCTTCGCCGAAATCCGCGGCGACCTGCAGACCGCCCAGCGCCTGCTGACCGAGGCTGCGGCTCGGCTGGAAGCCGCCGTCAGACCCGTCGATGCCGCCGCCACGCGCGCGACGCTGGCGCGCATCCGGCTCAAGCTCGGAGACCCGGCCGGCGCGCGGCAACTGCTGGCCCAGGCGCTGCCGGTGCTGCGCGAATCGGTGCTGCCCACGCATGTCGGCCGCGCCGAGGCCGAGCAACTCGCCCGCGGCCTGCAGTGATCCTGCGTCGGCGAGCCGGCGTCAGGGGCCGGGCGCCGTCGAATAGTCCATGCGGGCCAGATCCTCCAGCAGCGTCGGTCCCGTCGGCTGCCAATCCAGTCGCGCCCGGGTGAGTTCGGAAGACGCCGGCATGTCCATCGCCGCGAAGCCAGCCATCCAGCCGAAATGCGCGGCCGCCTGCTCGCGCTGCAGGGAAACAGCCGGGATCTGAAGACCTCGGGCGATTGCCTCGGCCATCTCGCGCGTGGTGATGCCTTCTTCGGCCACCGCGTGCCAGCGCGCGCCGGCGGCGTGATGCTCGAGGGCGAGGCCATACAGCCGCGCCACGTCGTCCACATGCGCGGCCGGCCAGCGGTTCGCGCCGTCTTCCACGTAGGCCGAAATCCCCTTGGCCCGCGTCATGGCGATCAGCGGCGTGAGCAGGCCCTGCTTGACGGTGTCGTGCACCTGCGGCAGCCGCACGACCGCGACGGACACGCCCTGCGTCTTCAACGCCTCGCCCGCGAATTCAGAGGCGCTGCGCGGATTGGGGTGGTGCAGGTCCAGAACGTCTTCGACTGCCACCCGGCCGGGGCCGGGGCTGCCCATGCCGGTGCCGGATGTGATGAGCAGGGGCTTGTCCGTGCCCAGCAGCGCTTCGCCCATCGCGTGGATGACGCGGCTGTCCTTCTGGGTGTTCTCGACGAAGCGGGAGAAGTCGTGGTCGAAAGCCGTGTGGATGACGGCGTCGGCGAGCCGTGCGCCGGCGGCCAGGCTGGCGGGATCCTCGAGGGTGCCGCGGTGGGCTTGCGCACCCATCTGCTGCAGCCAGCGGGCGCTCTCGTCGGAGCGGCAGAGCCCGAGCACCTCGTGGCCGCGCTGGAGCAGCAGCCGGGTGACGCGGGAGCCGATGAAGCCGGTGGCGCCGGTCAGGAATACACGCATGTCTAAGCTCCGAATCAGTGGGGACGACCGATTGGAGCGCCGCTGTTTAAACTGGTAAATACGTGACGTTATCCTGTTATAGATACCAACACCCATGAGCACCGATCTCGCACCGCTCGGTTCCTACCTGCGCAACCGGCGCACCCGGCTGGACCCGGCCACCTTCGGCTTCCCCACCGAGCGCCGCCGCACGCCGGGCCTGCGGCGCGAGGAGGTGGCGCAGCGCGCCAACATCAGCCCCACCTGGTACACCTGGCTGGAGCAGGGGCGCGGCGGTGCGCCGTCGGCGAGCGTGCTCAACCGGCTGGCCGAGAGCCTCATGCTCACGGAGCTGGAGCGGCAGCACCTGTTCATGCTGGCGCTGGGCCGGCCGCCGGAGATCCGCTACAGCGCTGTCGCCGGCATCACAGAGCGGCTGCAGCGGGTGCTGGATGCCTTCTCCACCAGCGCCGCCATCGTCAAGACCATGACCTGGGATGTGCTCGCCTGGAACCGCGTGGCGACCGTGCTGCTGACGGACTACGGGCAGATGGAGCCGAAGGAGCGCAATATCCTGCGCCTGATGTTCGGCCGGCCGGAAGTGCGGCGCGCGCAGGACGGCTGGGAAAAGGTCGCGCGCGTCGTGGTCGGCGCCTTCCGCGCGGACGTGACCCGGGCGGGCATGAACGAGGAGGCCGCCCGGCTCATCGAGGAGCTCTCCGGCATGAGCGCCGAGTTCAAGGCGCTCTGGGCCGACACGGAAGTGACCGGCATGAGCGAGGGTTCCAAGCGCCTGCACCATCCGTCCGCCGGCGTCGTCAATCTCGACTTCTCCACCTTCGCGGTCGAGGGGCGGCCGGAGCTCGCGATGGTGGTGTTCAACCCGGCCGGCCCGAAGGACGTGCTCAAGGTGCAGAAACTCATCTCGACCCTTGCAACTGATAGAGTCTGACGCGGCCCCTGAGCGGGTGCGTCCACTCACCCGAACCGCGAGCAGCGAAGGCGACTGATGGCAAACACAATCACCGAGACGTCGCCGACGACGGCCGGAACTGCGTCCGCGATCGACCAGGTGATCCAGACGGAGCTGTTGAAGGAGCGCAGCTCCAAGCTGCCGAACCATCAGGCGGAGAACGCCGCGATGCTCGGGCTCGTGGAGGCGCTCGCGAACGATCCCGATTCGGTGGCGCAGCGCCTGGTCGACGCCGCGCTGCAGCTGACCGGCGCGGGCTCTGCGGGGCTGAGCCTGGCGGAGACGGAGGACGGCAAGGAAATCTTCCGCTGGATCGCCACCGCCGGCGAGTACACCCGCTACATGCGCGGCACCATGCCGCGCCACTTCAGCCCCTGCGGCGAAGTCCTCAAGCGGGAGCAGCCGCTGCTGATGCGCGAGATGATCCGCGCCTATCCCTACGTCGACATGCTGCACGAGCCGCCCGCCGAGGTGTTGCTGGTGCCGTTCGCAAAGGACGGCGTGCTTGTCGGCACGATCTGGATCGTCGGCCACAGCCCGGCGCACACCTTCGACGCGGAAGACCTGCGCGTCGTCAGGAGCCTGGCGGTGTTTGCCTCGGCCGTGTCGGGCACCGTGGGCCTGGTGCGGGACCTGGTGGCACGTGAGGCGCAGTCGTCCCGCGAGCTGGAATTGAGCGAGCTGCAGCGCAAGCAGCTCGACCGCCTGGTCGCCGAGCGGGACCGGGCCGCCGAAGCCATCACGCGCGAGCTCAAGGACACGCGCCTGCTGCGCGACGTCGCCGCCCGCCTGATCGGCGCGGAGGGCAACAGCGCCCTCTTCGGCGAGATCCTGGATGCGGCGATCGAGATCACCGGCGCGCACGGCGGCACGATCCAGCTGCTCGACAGGCAGGCCGGCAGCCTGAGCTTCCTGGCCACGCGGGGTTTTCCGGCCGAGGTCGTGGCGCACTTCGCCAACGTCGACGCCTCCTCGGGCTCGCCGTGCGGCATCGCGCTGGCCAGCGGCGGGCGGGTGATCGTCGAGTTCAGCGCCGACGGCCCCGACCCCGACGGGTCGAACAAGCTGCACTTCGACGCCGGCTACCGATCGGCGCAGTCCACGCCGCTGGTCAGCCGCAGCGGCCAGCCGATCGGCATGTTCTCCACGCACTGGCACGACCCGCGTGAACTGAGCGAGCGCGAGATCCGTTTCCTCGACCTGCTGGGCCGCCAGGCCGCCGACCTGATCGAGCGCACCCAGGTGCAGGAGGCCTTGCGCAGCAGCGAGAAGGAGCTGCGCGAGGAAGCGCGCCGCAAGGACGAGTTCCTGGCCGTGCTGGCGCACGAGCTGCGCAACCCGCTCGCGCCCATCCGCACCGGCGTGGCCCTGCTCAAGCATGCGGCGGACGTGCCCATCGTCGAGAAGGTGCGACCGATGATGGAGCGGCAGGTCAACCACATGGTCCGCCTGATCGACGATCTGCTGGACGTCTCGCGCATCACTTCCGGCAAGGTGCAGCTGCAGCGCGAGACCGTCACGCTGGGCAGCCTGGTGGAGACTGCGGCGGAAGCCAACCGCGGCGCCATCGCGGCGGCGGGCGTGGAGCTGCTGCTGCAGATCGACGATCCCGCGCGCGAGCTGCATGCGGACCCCACGCGGATCTCCCAGGTCCTCTCGAACGTGCTGCACAACGCGGCCAAGTTCACGCCCGCAGGTGGCCGGATCACGCTCGGCACGGCGCTGTCCGCCGACACCGCCGAGCACGTGTTTCGCATCACCGACACCGGCGCGGGCATCGCAGCGGACCAGCTGCCCACGGTTTTCGAGCTGTTCACCCAGATCCGCCCCGACAGCGCCAAGCGCCACGGCGGCATGGGCATCGGCCTGGCGCTCTCGCGCAGCCTCCTCGCCCTGCACGGCGGGACGATCGAGGCCGAAAGCGCGGGCCTCGGCGCCGGCAGCACCTTCGTCATCCGCCTCCCGGCAGTGAGCGCCGCGGCGAAGATCGATGCGCAGGCAGCGCAAGATCCGACATCGAGCCTGACGGGCCTGCGCGTGCTGGTGGTCGACGACAACGAGGACGCCGCCAACACGCTGAGCGAGCTGCTGGCCGCGCACGGCAGCGAGGTGCGCGTCAGCTACCTGGCCGAGCCGGCGATCGAATCGCTCGATGAATTCACGCCCGAGGTGGTGCTGCTGGACATCGGCCTGCCGCACATGGACGGCTACGAGGCCTGCCGGCGCATGCGGGCCCGCAAGGGCGCCGCGGTGCGCATCGTCGCGCTGACCGGCTGGGGCCAGGAGCACGACCGGCAGCGTGCGCTGGAGGCCGGCTTCGACGCGCACCTGACCAAGCCCGTGGACTTCGAGCGCCTCGCCGCTGTCGCGGGCGTGGCCGACCGCGGGATCGCCTGATTCATGGCGTTGAAGGTGCCCGTGGCGAGATGGCTGGCTTCGGCGGCGGCCGCCGTGGTCGCCGTCGTCTTGCGCGCCTTGCTGCAGCCGGCGCTGGGCGACGAGCTGCCTTTCGTGATCGCCGCGCCCGTCGTGCTGTTCTGCGCGCTCATGTGGGGCGCCGGCGCGGGCGCGGTGGCGACCGCGGTCTGCCTTGTCGGCGCGCTGGTCCCCTGGCTGCCTCCCGACATCCTCAACATCTCCGGCGGCCTGAAGGCGCTGATGTTCGCCGCGGTCATGACGGCGGCGTGCGTGCTGATCGCGCGTGTCGACGCCACGAAGCGCCGGGCCGAGCACGCGGACAGCGCGGTCGACACGCCTGTCGTGCGCTGGCTGAACGCGGCCTTGTTCAGCGCCTTGCTGGTGCCGGCGACGGCGCTCGTGCTCGCCGGCTGGTGGACGTACGACCGCACGCTGCACGCCAACCGCGAAACGGCCGTCCGCCGCGCCGACCTGATCTACGAACACGCCCGCCGGACCTTCGAAGTGGCGGAGCGCCTTGCCGTCGAGGCGGCGACGCTGACCCAGGGCGAAGACAGTCGCATCCTCGCGCAGCAGGGCGACGTCCGGCAGCGCCTGAGCGACATGGTGCTGAGCGTGCGGGCCGTCGTGAACCTCAACGTGTGGAACGCGCAGGGCGTGCCGCTGGTCCGCAGCGACCGCGCGATCGACCCGGCCGCCTCCGTGGCAGACCGCGAGTATTTCCAGCGCCAGACACCGGCGGATCGCGGCTTCGATGTCAGCGAGGTGCTGGTCGGCCGCCAGACGGGCCGCGAGCTGTTCAACCTGACGCACCGTCGGCCGTCGGCCGACGGCACGTTCAAGGGCATCGTTGCCGTGTCGATGAGCCCGGAATACTTCCGCGATTACTACCGCGCCATCGTGGCGCAGAACACCGAGGTGGAATCGATCACCCTGGTGCGCACGGACGGCCGCGTCCTGGCGCGCTGGCCTGCGCTGGCGGACGGCGCGATCAGCCTGCCCGCCAGCGCACCGTCGGTGCTGGCGGTGCAGGAGGGCCAGGCCTCCGGCGTCGTCTTCGGGCGCCTGAACACCACCGGCGAACGGCGCATCGGCGCGTTCCGGCGGCTCGAGAACCTGCCGGTCTATGTCGTCGTCGGCTTCAGCCAGTCGGCGATGCTCGCCGGCTGGGTGCGCACGATGGGCATCGTCACCGCGATCACGCTGCCGATCACGTTGATGCTGATCGCCGTGACGGCCATCGCGCGGCGGCGCGTCCAGTCCGAACAGCGCGCCCAGCTGGAGCTGCACGAACAGACGCAGCTGCGCGCGGCCACCGAGAAGAGCGCGCTGGAGGCGCATCGTCGCCAGACGCTCGCCACGCTGACGGCCGGCGTCGCGCACGACTTCAACAACCTGCTCGCGATCCTCAGCAACAGCCTGCACATCCAGAACATCCGCCATCCGGAGCGCGCAACTGAGCCGCAGAACGCGGCGATGCGCCGGGCGATCCAGAGCGGCACGCGCCTGACCCGGCAACTGCTGTCGTTCACGCGCAGGCAGACGCTGCGGCCCGAGGTCGTCGAGCTGCAGGCCTGGCTGCCGGAGCTGGAGGAGTTGCTGCGGACGACGCTGGGCTCGCGGATTCCGCTGAGCGTCAGCGTGGCGCCGCACACGCCGTCCGTGCTGGTGGATGCGGCCGAGCTGGAGCTGGCGCTGGTCAACCTCGCCGTCAATTCCAAGCACGCGCAGCCGAACGGCGGCAGCTTCACGTTGACGGCCGGAGCGAGCCTTGAGGACGGCGCGCGGTCCGTGGTCATCGCCGCGACCGACCAGGGCGAGGGGATTGCGCAGGAGATCCTGTCCCGCGTGACGGAGCCGTTCTTCACGACCAAGGAGGCCGGCTCCGGTTCCGGCCTCGGGCTCAACCAGGTGCGCGGCGTCGTCGAGGCGGCCGGCGGGCAATTGCGCATCGAGAGTGTGGTGGGGCAGGGCACGACCGTGAAGCTCGTCCTGCCCGCGGTGGAGGCTGGGCCGGCCGATGCCGAGGCCGCCGCGCCCGACGCTTCGCGCAGCGCGCCGACGGACAAGTTCGAAGGACACGTGCTGGTCGCCGAAGACAACGACGACGTCGCGGCCGTGACGACTTCGCTGATCACCAACCTCGGGCTGCGGGTCACGCGTGCCGTCAACGCGGCCGAGGCGCTGAAGGTGCTGCGCTCGCCCGAGCTCGGCCGCGACATCGGCTTTCTGCTGACCGACGTGGTCATGCCGGGCGAGCTGGACGGCGTGGCCCTTGCGATCCAGGTGCGCAAGGAGCGCCCCGGACTGCCCGTGACCGTCGTCACCGGCTATGCGGACAACGTGCAGTCCGCGCTCGACGCCAAGCTCGACGTGATGCACAAGCCGCTGGCGCTGGAGGCGCTGGTGGCGCGCCTGCGCGGCGCGTTTCCGGCCCGGAGTTCCGCACCATGAGCGCCGCCGCGGCTTCCTGCGCCGTCGTCACCGTCCCGGCGGTCTTGCTCGCCGTCACGGCCGCCGAGCTGGACCGCTCGCAGATCGCCAGCCGCATTCGCGGCATGTTTCCCTACGCCTGGCTGAAGACCGCGGCCGTGCGGCAGGTGGGGCACAACTACGCCGTCTATGAGCGGGGCAGAGAGAAGGAACTGCTGCTGCGCGCGGGCTTTCCGGTCTCGGCGCCGTTCGTGGAGACGGGGGAGGTCCGGTGCTTCCCGCTCGCAGCAGGCCGGGCGGCGCATGCGATGCATGTGGGGCCGTACGCGGAACTGCCGCGCACCTATGCGCTGCTCGACGCGTGGTGCAAGGCGCAAGGCTTGCAGCTCAGCGGCCAGGCCTGGGAGCTGTACGGCGACTGGCACGAGGATCCGTCCCGGCTGGAAACGGGCCTGTACTACCGACTTGCCGACTGCGCCTCGCCCTGAGCGGGCGGCAAGGGCTTCAGGCGTCGCCGGCCGGACCTTCCGCCGGGTCTTTCAGGAAATCGAAAAGGTGCCCCATCCGGTGCGCCTTCGTGTCCAGGTAGGCGCCGTTGCGCGGGTTGCGGCCGACCTGGTGCGGCACGCGCTCCACGATCTGGACGCCGTGCGCTTCCAGCCCGTCGATCTTGGCCGGGTTGTTCGTCATCAGCCGCACCGAACTCACGCCGAGCGCGTTCAGCATGCGCGCTGCGAAGGCGTAGTCGCGCGCATCGGCGGGCAGGCCGAGGAAGCGGTTGGCGTCGAGCGTGTCCGCGCCTTTTTCCTGCAGCGCATAGGCGCGGATCTTGTTGAGCAGGCCGATGCCGCGGCCTTCCTGGCGCAGGTACAGCAGCACGCCGCGACCTTCCTCGGCGATGGCCTTGAGGGCACTGCGCAGCTGCGGGCCGCAATCGCAATGGCAGCTGCCGAAGGCGTCGCCCGTCAGGCACTCCGAATGCAGGCGCACCAGCACCGGCTTGCCGTCGCTGAAGTCGCCGATGCACATGGCCGCGTGCTCGAGCCGCGTCTGGGCTTCCAGAAAGCCGTGGAGTTGAAAGTCGCCGTGCGCCGTCGAGAGTCGGCAGCGGGCTTGTTCGATGTCTTCTTGCTGCATGGGGGGATTATCCGGCGAGTGTCAATCCGGCGTCAGACGTCCGTCGTATCCCCTGCCATCCGGGCCGGGAACACCTCGACCAGCCAGTCGATGAACACGCGCAGCCGGTGCGTCAGGTGCCGCGTCTGCGGGTAGACCACCTGAAACGGATAGGGCGCCGGCCGCCACGGCGCCAGGATCTCCTGCAACCTGCCGGCGCGCAGGTCCGCTTCGGCCGCATAGGCAAAGGTCTGCACGATGCCCAGGCCCGCCAGACAGGCGGCCAGGTGCGCGTTGCTCTCGTTCACGCCGACGCGGTGCTCGATCTTGAGCTCGGTGCGCTCGCCGTCGCGCTCGAAGCGGAACGGCACGGCGCGGCCGTTCCGGGTCGACACATAGCTCACCAGCCGGTGGCCGTTGCGCAGCTCCTCCGGATGGGCGGGCGTGCCGTACTTCTTGAGGTAGCCCGGCGTGGCGCAGGTGATGACGGCCGTCTCGCCGATGCGCCGCGCCACCAGCGAGGAGCTGTCCAGCGGGCCGCCGCGGATCACGCAGTCGACGTTGTCGCCGATCAGGTCGACCGACCGGTCCGAGACACCGAGATCGAGGCGGAGGTCCGGGTAGCGGGCCACGAAATCCGGCAGCAGGGGGATCAGCACATCGCGTGCCGTCGAGCCGCCCACGTCCACGCGCAAATGCCCCCGCGGCTTGCCGCGGGCGCCGCTGAACGAGGCGTCGATGTCCTCCAGGTCGCGCAGCACGCGCGTGCATTTGGCGTAGTAGTCCTGCCCCTCGGGCGTGACCGTGACCCGCCGCGTCGTGCGCTGGAGCAGCCGCACGCCCAGGTGTGTCTCCAGCTCCTGCACCTGCTTGCTGACGGTGGCCACCGGCATGTCGAGCGAGTCGGCGGCGCGGGTGAAACCGCCGGCTTCCGCCACGCGGGCGAAGGAGCGCATGGCCATCAGTTGATCCATCCGCGGCTCCTCGCTTGTCGGATTCAGATCGGATGATTATCCACGCAGGTAGATAGTTATTTCATTGTCAGGTGTTTTTCATTCAATCGATGCTGCCTAGAGTCGAGTCCTCGATTCACCCACTTCAGGAGCTTTTTCATGAACACCACGCAGCAACTCGCCGGCAAGATCGCCCTCGTCACCGGCGGCAGCACCGGCATCGGACTGGCCGCCGCCAAGGAGCTGGCGGAGCAGGGCGCCCGCGTCTTCGTCACGGGCCGTCGGCAGGCGGAACTCGACGCCGCCGTCGCCGAGATCGGCCCGTCCGCCACGGCGCTGCGGGCCGATGCCTCGGTGCTGTCGGACCTGGACGCCGTCTACGCGCAGATCTCACGCTCGGCCGGCAAGCTCGACATCCTCTTCGCCAACGCCGGCGGCGGCGACATGCTGCCGCTCGGGGCCATCACCGAGGAGCACTTCGACCGCATCTTCGGCACCAATGTGCGCGGCGTGCTGTTCACCGTGCAAAAGGCGCTGCCGCTGCTGACCGACGGCGCCTCGGTGATCCTGACCTCGTCCACCACGTCCATCCAGGGCACGGCCGCCTTCAGCGTCTACAGCGCCAGCAAGGCGGCCGTGCGCAACTTCGCCCGTTCATGGGCGCTGGATTTGAAGGACCGCGGCATCCGCGTCAACGCTGTCAGCCCGGGCCCCGTCCGCACACCGGGCCTGGGCGGCCTGGTGCCCGATGAAGCGCGCCAGGGCCTGTTCGATTTCCTGGCCTCGCAGGTGCCGCTCGGCCGCCTCGGTGAAGCGAGCGAGATCGGCAAGGTCGTGGCGTTCCTGGCCTCGGACGCTGCGAGCTTCGTCAACGGCGCGGAGCTGTTCGTCGACGGCGGCATGGCACAGGTCTGAAGTTCTGCGGCCCAAGTGCCGGCCGCTGGCTGCGCGCCGACAGCGCGCTGGCTCGCCGGCTGACACGGTCGCCGGCCGGGACGCTCTACGGTGGAGGCAGCACTTCAACCCGAGAGGTCCCGCCATGAGCCTTCCCAACATCCCGCCGGTCGCCGAGGACCTGACGCCCACCCACGCCGAGAACATGGACCCCGATGTGCGCCGCGATCTCGCCGGCAGCCCGGCCATCGAGAAGATCGCCGACATCGTGAAGAAGGTCGACACCTGCTTCCTGGTCACGCGCGGCGGCGTGCGCCCGATGGGCGTGCGCGAGTGCGACGACAGCGGCAACCTCTGGTTCCTGAGCGACCGCCACAGCAACAAGAACGCGCAGATCGCGGCCGATCCGCAGGTGGAGCTGTACTTCCAGGCCTCCGAGCACTCGGGCTTCATGCACTTGGCCGGCACCGCCTCGATCAGCGAGGACAAGGCGCTGATCGACAAGCTCTGGACACCGCTCGCTCGGGCCTGGTTCCAGGGCGGCAAGGACGATCCCTGCATCAGTGTCATCCGCGTTCACCTGAACGAAGGCCAGTACTGGGACAACAAGCACGGCAATGCCGTGGCCGGCGTGAAGATGCTGATCGGCGCGGCGCTGGGCAAGCCCATCGACGACGGGCAGATCGGTACGCTCAGGCCTTGAGGGCCGTTATCGGCCGCCCTGCATGGGCGGCTGCAACGCGTCTGCGATGGCCCAATGCCTGTTCCATGCAGCCAGCGTCTCGGCAGGCACGCTCGCGCCCACGTTGGCGCAGGGCTGCCGGCCAGGCCCGCTGCTTTCAGCGCGGGTCACCGTCAGCAGCGCGTCGTTGGCACCAGCCAGCAGGGCGGGATAGTGGTTCGCCACGCAAATCTGCCAGACGTCGACGGCCAGCTGCCTCCGCGGTTCGACGGCGTACGCTTGAACGACGAGGCCGTCGGAAGTCCACACGGTCGGCCGGCTCTGCGCGTACCTGCGCAGCCACGCGCCGCGCTGTCCTCATCGGCGAAATGAATCTGCGCCTCCCCGGCGACGGTCCGCGAGAGGCCATTGCATGACGGGCTGATCGAAGCTTCGCCGGTGCTCGCGCCAGGGTCGTAGAGGCCGAGGCTGCCGAACCATCGCCTGGCGCGCGGGAACATGTGCCCAGTGAGCGAGCAACCGCCCCATTCGAAGGTTCGCTGAAGACCGGGGCCGCTGACGATGGAGACCCGCCCCTCCGGCAATTGCGCCGTCAGCCGGACGTTCTCGTTCAGCACCGCTTCGGTCGCGATCCCGTCACGGGCAGCGGCGTTCGCCACGCCGGCCCACAGAGCGGCCATTGCAGCAAACGTGGCGATGGCAGTTCGACTCGACATGAAGGAATGCATGGGGCGGTCTCGCAATCGATCCGGGCAGGAGCCGATCTTGTACCCGATGCTGCCTTGGGCGATCTCGTTATGATTCGCCCCGTTGGTGCTCGCGCCCGTCCTCTGACGTGCGCAGTTCAACGGGAATCAGGAGGGACCCGGCCGCCGGCCAAGTCCCAACCTGAGCTGCCCCCGCAACGGTAAGCGGAAGGCGCGCCTCCACCACGGAAGAGCCGCCGGCTTGCGTCGACAACCCACTGGGTCCGCCTTGAGGCACCTGGGAAGGGTACGCAAGTGATTCCGTCAGCCCGGATACCGGCCAACAGGCGGACGAAGCCTCACAAGGGTTGCGTCCATTTCGCTCGTAGCCGCGGGGAAGCGGCATGCGGGCATGCATTCGTGCATTGATCCGGTTCCTTTCGACATGAACAAATCCCGCCACCTGCTGCTCGCGGCACTCCTGCCCGTGGCTGCCGCCGCCCAGGCTCAAACCCAACAACAGCTCGACCCGGTCGTCGTCACCGGCACCCGCGAGGCCCAGCCGCTGAGCCGCAGCACCGCCGACGTCGTGCTGATCGACGCCGACACCGTCCGCAACACCACCGCCGACTCCATCGAGACGCTGCTGCAGCGCGAGGCCGGCCTGCAGATCACGCGCACCGGCGGCCCCGGCCAGTCCAGCGGCTTCTTCATCCGCGGCGCCAACACCAACAGCGCCGTCGTGCTGATCGACGGCGTACGCGTCGGCTCCGCCACGCTCGGCCAGGCCGAGCTGGAGTCGATCAGCCTCTCGCAGATCGACCACATCGAAGTGCTGCGCGGCCCGGCCTCGAGCCTGTACGGCGCCGATGCCGTCGGCGGCGTGATCCAGATCTTCACGAAGAAGGGCCAGGGCCCGCTGCGCGTCTCCGGCAACGTGGCCGTGGGCGGCTACATCTCGCAGCAAGGCGACCTCGCCGTGAGCGGCGCGCAGAACGGCTTCGACTACGCGCTGAGCGCCGGCCGCGAGAAGAGCCGGGGCGTCTCCGCCGTGTTCCCGAACGACGCCAACGGCTACTACAACCCGGACAAGGACGGCTACACCCGCAACGTCGCCAACGTCCGCCTGGGCTTCACGCCGGCCGAGGGCCACCACATCGGCCTGAACGCGAGCGAGACGAAACTCAACGCGCAGTACGACTCGACCGAAGCGCCGACCTATTCGGACCCGTCACCCGACTTCCGCAACCACTTGAAGACGAAGGTGGTGGCGCTCGACTACCAGGGCCAGCTCACGCAGCTCTGGAAGACGCAGCTCCAGGTCTCGAACAACGTGGACGACTCCAACAGCGGCGGCCTGATCATGTACCGCTACAAGACGGACCGCGACCAGGCGCTCTGGCAGAACACGCTGCGCTTCTCGCCGGATCAGACGCTGGTGCTGGCCTACGAGCACCTGAAGGACAAGGCCTCGGGCGATGTGTTCGGCAACGGCATCAGCCGCAACAACAACGCTTACATCGCGAGTTATGCCGGCGCGTTCGGCGCAGCCGGCGTGACGGCGAGCGTGCGCCATGACGAGAACTCGGCCTACGGCGGCATCACCACCGGCAGCCTCGGCGCGAGCTACGCCATCACCAAGGAGTGGCGCGTGCGCGCCCTGGTCGGCACGACCTTCCGTGCGCCGACCTACAACGACCTCTACTACCCGTACTACGGTGTGCCGACGCTCCAACCCGAGCGCGGCCGCAGCGCCGAGATCGGCACCAACTGGCAGTCCGGCGGCACCAGCGCAGGCGTGACGGTCTACCGCAACAAGGTCCGCAACCTGATCGGCTACGACCCCGACCCGAACGGCACCGACTGCCCGGCCGGCTACTTCGGCTGCGCCGGCAACACCTCGCGCGCCACGCTGCAAGGCACGACGCTGACGGCCTCGCAGCGCTGGGGCAACTTCAGCGTGCGCGGCACCGTCGACTTCCTCGAAGCCCGTGACGACACCACCGGCAAGCGCCTGAACCGCCGCGCCGCCCACCAGGAAAGCCTGGCCGCCGATTACGACGGCGGCGTGTGGACCGTGGGCGCCGCACTGGCCGACGTCGGCGCGCGCCCGGACGGCAGCGCCAACCTCGGCGGCTACGCCCTGGTCGACCTGCGCGCCACCTGGCGCCTGATGCCGCAGCTGCGCCTCGAAGCCAAGGTGCTCAACGTCGGCGACCGCCGCGTCGAGCCGACGCGCGACTACCAGGGCCTCGGCCGCCAGGCCTGGATCGGCCTGCGGTTCGACACCGTCGGTCTCTGACGTCAGCCCGGGGAACGATCATGGAAATCGAAACCCCGCCCGTTGACCGCGACACACCCAAGCCCACGGGCGAACGGCGTGGCCTGGTCTTCGTGCACACCGGCAACGGCAAGGGCAAGAGCACGGCCGCCTTCGGGTTGGCCTTGCGTGCGCACGGCCGCGGCAAGGCGGTCAAGGTCTACCAGTTCATGAAGGTGCCGTCGGCCCGCTTCGGTGAGCACCGGCTCTTCGAGCAGCTGGGCATCCCGATCGAAGGCCTCGGCGACGGCTTCAGCTGGAAGAGCCGCGACCTGGAGCATTCGGCCGCGCTGGCACTCGACGGCTGGACCAAGGCCGAGGCGACGATCCGCGCCGGCGAGCACTTCCTCGTCGTGCTCGACGAGATCATGTACCCGCTGCGCTACGGCTGGGTGCCGCTGGAGCCCGTGCTGGCCTGCCTGCGCGAGCGCCCGCCGCACGTGCACGTGGTGCTGACGGGCCGCGGCGCGCCGGCCGAGCTGATCGAGCTGGCCGACACGGTGACGGAAATGACGATGGTGAAGCACCACTTCAAGGCCGGCGTGCCCGCGCAGCGCGGCATTGAAGATTGAGGGGCGCAACGACGATGCCCACCGAACTCATCATCTGCACCACCTGCCGCCCGGCCGGCGCCGCGCGCGAAGAACCCGCGGCGGGCGAACTGCTGCTCGACGCGGTCGAGCTCGCGCAACTGCTGGACGACGAAGCCCGGCACACGCATGTGCGCGTGCGCGGCGTGGCATGCATCAGCAGCTGCTCGCGCGCCTGTTCGGTGGCCCTCCAGGCCGCCGGCAAGCACACCTACCTGTTCGGCGATCTGGTGCCCGACGTCGTCACGGCGATGCAGCTGCTGGATTGCGCGAGCCTGCACGCCGGCAGCGCGGACGGCGTGCTGATGCGCAACGACCGGCCCGAGCGGCTGCGCAGCGGCATCCTCATGCGCATTCCGCCTTTGGCGACGCCTGCAACGGCGGACTCGTGAGCCTTCGATAGAATCCGCGCCGTTGGTGCTCGCGCGGCTTTCCCGGCTGCGCAGTTAAACGGGAATCAGGGAGGCGCGTCTTCACGAGGCAAGCCCAACCTGAGCTGTCCCCGCAACGGTAAGTGAACGGGGCCGATCTCGCATCGGCCCCGGGTCCCGGCAAGCAGCCACTGGCACGCGCTTCGCGTGCTGGGAAGGCGCCGGGGTCGCGTTCATCAGCCCGGAGACCGGCCAACAGGTGGTGCGCTTCGGCGCGCCGATTGACAGGGGCTTGCGGGGACGCAGGCGCCTGGGCTGTTCTTCCGTTTGCATCCACATGAAGCTTCCCTTTATGGCCGGCCCGTTGGCCGTGGCCGTCCTTGCCGTTTGCGGCACCGCCTCCGCACAAACCTCCGCAACGCTGGATCCCGTCGTCGTCACCGCGACGCGCTCCCCGCAAAAACTCAGCGAGGTCGTCGCTGACCTGACCTACATCGGCCGCGAAGACATCGAGCGCCTCGGCTTCGGCGGCGTGGCCGACCTGCTGCGTGACGTCGGCGGCGTGGAGATGGTGCGCAACGGCACGCCCGCGGCCACCACGTCGCTCTACCTGCGCGGCGCCGAGACGCGCCACACCGTCGTGCTGATCGACGGCGTGCGCGTCGACTCGCAATCGGGCTCCGGCGGCGCAAGCTGGAACGGCATCCCGCTGAGCCAGATCGACCACATCGAAATCCTCAAGGGGCCGGCCAGCGCCGTCTACGGCTCCGACGCCATCGGCGGCGTCGTGCAGCTGTTCACCCGCAAGGGCGCGGCCGGCAAGACGGCCTTCGATCTGGGTATCGGCGCCGGCAGCCTCGGCACGCGCCGCGCGGACGCCAGCGTCAGCGGCGGCAACGCGACTTTCGACTACGCGGCCTCCGTCGCCGGTGAACGCAGCGACGGCTTCAACGTCACCACGCCCGCCAACACCAGCGGCTACATCCCCGACCGCGACGGCTGGCGCAGCCACAGCGCCAGCGTGCGCCTGGGCGCCCAGCTCGGCGCCGACCACCGCATCGAAGGCATCGCGCTGACCAGTTACGTCGACGGACAGTACGACGCCTCCGCCAAGAAGCCGCTGATCGACGACCACAGCATCCAGGACACCCGCACCGTGGGCCTGAACTGGAAGGCACGCTGGCTGCCCGCCTTGCAGACGCAACTCAGCGTCGGCGAATCGCACGAGCACTACGAGACCAAGCCGTCCATCTACGTGACCGACACGCACGTGCGCAACGTGGCGCTGAACGGCTCCTACCAGCTGACCTCGGAGCAGCAGCTGAACTTCGTCGCCGAGCGCCGCGAAGACGAACTGGAGAACACCAGCCTGATCACCCCCGGCAAGGGCAAACGCCACGAGACCGGCGCCGCCGTCAGCTGGTTGATGAATGCCGGCCCGCTGAACCTGCAAGCCTTCGGCCGCCGCGACGACGACAGCCAGTTCGGCGGCGTCACGACCGGCATGCTGATGGCCGGCTACGAAGTGGCGCAGGGCCTGCGCGTGGTCGGCTCGATCGGCAACGCCTTCCGCGCGCCGACGCTGTACGAGATCGGCACCGTCTACGGCCCGGACCTCAGCAAGCCCGGCGTGCAGCCGCTCAACGCCGAGCGCAGCCATAACGTCGAGGCCGGACTGAAGTACCGTGCCGGCGACAACGAGTTCTCCGTCACCGCCTACCGCAACCGCGTCCAGGACCTGATCATCTTCGGCGCCTCCGGCATCTGCCAGTCCACGAGCGGCTGCTACCGCAACGTCTCGCGCGCGCTGCTGCAAGGCGTGAGCCTGACGGGCGGCACCAAGCTCGGCCCGATCCACCTCGGCGCCACGCTGGACCTGCAAGCGCCCAAGGACGCCGGCACCGGCCTGCTGCTCCAGCGCCGCGCCAAGACCTTCGGCACGCTGCGCGCGGACACCGAACTGGGCCGCTGGAGCTTCGGCGGCAATGTGCAGTTCTCGGGGCAGCGCTACAACGATGCGGCCAACAAGCAGCCGCTGGGTGGCTATGCTCTGCTGAACCTGGACGCGCAGTTCCGCATCACTCAGGAGCTGCGCCTGCAACTGAACCTGGACAACGCCTTCGACCGCAGCTACACCACGGCGCTCGGCTATGCCGTGGCACCGCGGACGGCCTTCATCGGCCTGCGTTACACACCGTCGTTCTGACCCCGTCCTTCTGACTGTTGAAGCCATGAACCACCACCACCTGATCGTCGGCGGCCAGCGCAGCGGCAAATCGCGGCACGCTGAAAAGCTCGCGCAAGCCTTCCTGCGCGAGCAGCCCGGGCGGCAGGTGGCGGTGGTGGCCACGGCGCAGGCCTTCGACGAAGAGATGGCGGCGCGCATCGCGCGTCACCAGCAGGACCGGCCGGCGGGCTTCGGCACGGTGGAAGCGCCGCTGGCGCTGACCGAAGCCTTGCTCGCTAACGCCCATCCCGAGCGGCTTCTTCTTGTCGACTGCCTGACGCTCTGGCTCACCAACTGGCTGATGCCGATGGACGACAAGCCTGACTTCGACGGCTGGGAGAGCGAGCGAGAAGCGCTGCTCGACGTATTGCCCAAGCTGACGTCGCCCGTGCTCTTCGTCTCCAACGAAGTCGGCTGGGGCGTCTCGCCGATGAGCCGCGAGGCGCGCTTCTACGTGGACGAGCTCGGCCGCCTGAACCAGGCCGTTGCAGCCCGTTGCCAACACCTCACCCTGATGGTGGCCGGCCAGCCCTGGACCCGCCCCGTGATGAACGAGACGAGATGAAAAGACTGCTTTCCTTCCTGACCGCAATCGGCCTCTCGTGGGCGCTCGCTGCGGGCGCCCAAGGCATCGACTTCAAGGACGACCTCGGCCACGTCACCCACTGGGCCACGCCGCCGCAGCGCATCGTCAGCATGGTGCCGTCGCTGACCGAATCGGTCTGCGAGCTCGGCGCCTGCGCGCGGCTGATCGGCGTGGACCGCTATTCCAACTACCCGGCGTCGGTCAACGCGCTGCCCAAGCTCGGCGGCATGAACGACACCAATGTGGAGATGATCGCGGCGCTCAAGCCCGATGCGGTGCTGGTGGCGCCGTCCTCGCGCGTGGCCGAGCGCTTGCAGGCGCTCGGCCTCAAGGTCGTGGTGCTCGACGCCAAGACCTACAAGGACGTCCAGCGCGTGCTCGACAAGCTCGGCGAACTGCTCGGCTCGCCCGATGCGCCGCGGGTGTGGCGCCACATCGAGGCCGCCGTCGGTGCCGCCGCGCAAAGCCTGCCGCCTTCGGCCAAGGGCACGAGCGTCTATTACGAAGTCGCCAGCGGCCCGTACGCGGCCGGCGAGATTTCCTTCATGGGCGAGGTGATGACCCGCCTGGGCGCGCGCAACATCATCCCGGCCAGCCTCGGCCCGTTCCCCAAGATCAATCCGGAGTACGTCGTGCGCGCCAACCCCGACGTGATCATGATGGGCCAGCGCGATGCCGAGGGCGTCGTCACGCGGCCCGGCTGGCAGCGCATCACCGCCGTGCGCGAGCAGCGCATCTGCATCTTCACGCGGGAGGAGGGCGACATGCTGGTTCGCCCCGGTCCTCGGTTGGCAGAGGCGGCTCAGATCATGGCGCGATGCCTTCGCGATACTGCAAAAGATCGCAAGAAGCAGGGCGCCGCCAAATGATGAGCCGCCCCGGCCCCTTGCTGGCGCTGCTGCTCTTGTTGAGCGCAGCGTTGCTGGTCCTCGGCGTCAGCGTCGGCAGCACCGGCTTCGCCTGGCTGCACGTAGACGGCGGCATGGCCGCGCAGATCGTCTGGGAGATCCGCCTGCCGCGCTCGCTCGGCGCATGGACGGCGGGCGCGCTGCTCGGGCTGGCCGGCGCGATCGCGCAGGGCCTCTTCCGCAATCCGCTGGCCGACCCGTACCTGCTCGGCAGCGCTTCTGGCGCCGGCCTGGGCGTGGCCGCCTCGCTCGGCCTGTTCGGCAGCGCGATCACCACCTCCGGCTGGGTGCATCACCTCGGCCTGACCGGCGCCGCCTTCCTCGGCTGTCTGCTCGGCGTGCTGCTGACGCTCATGCTCGCGCGCGGTGCCGAGCACTCGCTGCGGCTGCTGCTGGCCGGCGTGGTCGTCGGCGTGGTGCTGCTGGCGATGATGAACCTCATCATGCTGATGAAGGCGGACATCATGCGCGAGATGCAGGCCTTCATGCTCGGCTCGACCGGGCTGCTGGGCTGGAGCAACTTCGGCCTGATGGCGGTGGCGCTGGGGGTCAGCTTGTGCGTGTCGTTAGGCAGCAGCCGCGTGCTGGACGCGCTGACGCTTGGCGAAGCCACGGCGCGCTCGCTCGGCGTGCGCCTGGGCCTGATGCGCGTGATCCTGATCGGCGCCTTCGCCGTCGCCACCGGCACGGCCGTGGCGATGGCGGGGCTGATCGCCTTCGTGGGTCTGGTCGCGCCGCATCTGGTGCGCAATCTCTGCCCCACAACGCACGGCCGCCTGCTGGGCCTCTCGGCCTGCACGGGCGGCGCGCTGCTGCTGGCGGCCGACATCCTCGCCCGCTGGCTCACGGCACCGCAGGAGCTGCCCGTGGGCATCGTGACGGCCATCCTCGGCGGCGTCTACCTGCTCTACCTGATGCACCGTCAGGGGAGGGCGATGTCATGAGCATTGCGCTGCAATGCGAACGCATGCACGTGAGCCTGCAAGGCCACGAGGTGCTGCACGGCATCGACCTGACGCTGCCCGCGGGGCAATGGATCGCCATCGTCGGGCCGAACGGCGCGGGCAAGTCGACGCTGCTGCGCGCCCTGGCCGGGCTGGTGCCATCTAATGGCAAGCCCAGCCTGCTGGGCCGACCGCTCGATGCTTGGTCCGCGAAGGAGCGCGCCTGCCAACTTTCATGGCTCGGCCAGAACGAAGGCGGCGCCGAGGACCTGCGCGCGCTCGACGTGGTCATGCTGGGTCGCCTGCCGCATCAAGCCTGGCTCGCGCCGCCGAGCAGCGCAGACCACGTGGCCGTGCGAGCCGCCATGGAGCAGACGCAAAGCTGGGCCTGGCGCGACCGCCGCCTGGCCACGCTCTCAGGCGGCGAGCGCCAGCGCGTGCTGCTGGCGCGTGCGCTGGCCGTGCAGGCGCCGGTCGTGATGATGGACGAGCCGCTCGCCCACCTCGACCCGCCGCACCAGGCCGACTGGATCGCCATCGTGCGCGGGCTGGTCGCCGCGGGGCGCACGGTCGTCTCGGTCCTGCATGAACTCAATGTCGCTCTGCTGGCCGACGACCTCGTGGTGATGTCCGGGGGGCGCGTTCAGCATCACGGCGCGTGCAACGACGCGGCTGCGCGCGAGGCGCTGCAGCAGGTCTTCGAGCACCGCTTGCAGTTGGTCGAACTGAACGGCCGCTGGCTTTGCCTGCCCGACGCGCCCGCCGCCTGAACCGCGCATGCCCACCGTCCCCGCGCTCATGATCAGCGCCCCGGCGTCCGGCCAGGGCAAGACCAGCGTCACGGCTGCGATGGCCCGCTCGGCCAAGCGCCGCGGCCTGCTTGTGCGCGCCTTCAAGACGGGGCCGGACTATCTCGACCCGATGGTGCTGGAGCGCGCCAGCGGCCATCCGGTCTACCAGCTCGACCTGTTCATGGCCGGGTTGGAAGGCTGTCGCGCGCTGCTGGCAGAAGCCGCGGCGCAGGCCGACCTGATCCTCGTCGAAGGCGTGATGGGCCTGTTCGACGGCGACCCGAGCAGCGCCGATCTGGCGAGCGCCTTCGGCCTGCCGGTGGTGGCCGTGATCGATGCATCGGCGATGGCGCAGACCTTCGCCGCGCTCGCCACCGGGCTGCAGCGGTTCCGCTCGGACATCGCGGTGCGTGCCGTCATCGCGAACCGCATCGCCGGGCCGGCGCACGCGCGCATGGTGGCGCAGGCCTTGCCCACGGGGCTGCCTTTGCTGGCGGCCTTGCCGCGCTCCGAATCGCTGCGCCTGCCCGAGCGTCATCTGGGCCTCGTGCAGGCCATGGAAATGCCCGAGATCGACGCGCAGCTCGATGCCTGGGCCGATGCCTGGGATGCCGCGACGCGCCACGCCGATCCCGCGCTGCAAAGCCTGACGTTCGCGCGCACCGAATGGCCGGAACATCGACCGACGTTGCTTGCAGACCAGCCGCTGGCCGGCAAGCGCGTGGCCGTCGCCAGCGATGCCTGCTTCTCCTTCATCTACCCTGCCAACCTCGATTGCCTGCGCGGGCTCGGCGCGCAGCTGCGGCTGTTCTCTCCGCTCGCGGGCGCCGCTCTGCCGGCTTGCGACGCGCTCTGGCTGCCGGGCGGCTATCCGGAGCTGCATGCCGCCACGCTGGCTGCAAACGCGGACTTCTCGGCGGCCATCGCCGCGCACCTCGCTGCCGGCAAGCCCTTGCTCGCCGAATGCGGCGGCATGCTGAGCCTGCTGGAGACGCTGACCGACACGAAGGGCACCGAGCACCGCATGGCCGGCGTGATGCCGGGTCGGGGCGTGATGCAGCCGCGCCTCGCCGCGCTGGGTCTGCAATCGATCGCCTGGCCCGAAGGCGAGCTGCGCGGCCATAGCTATCACCACTCCACGATGGAGACGCCGCTCACCCCCCGGTCCCGCGCCACAAACCCGAACGCAGGCAAGACGGCGGAAGCGCTCTACATCGAGGGCAGCCTGCGCGCGAGCTACGTCCATCACTACTTTCCGTCGAACCCAGCGGCCATTGCTGCGTTCATGGGCGGCTTCATCGCATGAACGCGCAGCATCAGTTCACCGCCGAAGAGCGCGAACTGCTCTACGGCCTGATCGCGCTGCGCCGCGACACGCGGCACTTTCTGCCCGGCGCTCGCGTTGACGACGCCATCTTGCAGCGCCTGCTGCACGCCGCGCATCAGGCGCCCTCGGTCGGCCTCATGGAGCCGTGGCGATTCATGCGGCTGCGAGATGCCGAGTTGCGCGGTCAGGCCTTGGCCCTGGTCGAGCAGGAGCGTGACGCTACGGCGGCCGCGCTCGGCGAACGCGCGGCCGAGTTCATGCGCCTGAAAGTGGAGGGCTTGCGCGAATGCGCCGAGGTGTTCGCCGTCGCACTCGCGCCCGACGACGGTACCGTGTTCGGCCGGCGCAGCATGCCGCGCGAGATGGCCTTGTGCTCGGCCGCCTGCGCCATCCAGAACCTCTGGCTCGCCGCGCGGGCCGAGAACCTCGGCATGGGCTGGGTCTCGATGTTCGACCCCGTGGCGTTGGCGACGCTGCTGCGATTGCCCGAGGGTGCCATGCCCATCGGTCTCTTGTGCCTCGGTCCGGTGGACAGCTCCTATGAGCAGCGCATGCTCGAGGCCGAAGGCTGGCGCGTTGGCCGTCTGAGTGCCGATCCGCAAGCCCCGCTCTGGTCCGACGACCGCTGGCCGGATTGAGCACGCGATGGCGCAACTTCTGTCCTCCGAGCTGCCCATGGCTGCCTTGCTCCCGCTGGCGATGCTCGTCGCGATTGCGCTCGACCTCTGCTTCGGCGAGCCGCCAACGTGGGCGCATCCGGTCGTGGCGATGGGGCGCTACTTGTCGGTCTGGTCGAGGGCCTTGCTGCGGCTGTCGCCGCGTGCGGCGTTGGTCGGTGGCACGATTGCCTGGGCGCTCGGCGCTGTCTTGTTCACCGGCGTGGCCGTCGCGGTCGAGCTGGCGCTGATCACTGCGTTGCAGCCTTGGCTTTCGGTCGGACGAATGCTGGGCGCTGCGGTGCTGCTCGGCGTCCTGCTCAAGCCCTTGTTCGCCTGGCGCATGCTGCGCGACGAAGCAGAAGCCGTGGAGCGCGCGCTCGCCGAATCCGTCGAAGCGGCGCGCGCACGCCTGTCTCGCCTCGTGAGCCGCGACACGTCGACGCTCGACGCCCCCGCCATCCGCGAGGCCGTCATCGAAACCCTGGCCGAGAACCTCAACGACTCCGTCATCGCTCCGCTGTTCTGGTTCATGGTCGCCGGCCTGCCGGGCGCGGCGCTCTACCGCTTCGCCAACACGGCCGATGCGATGTGGGGCTACCGCGGCCAGTGGGAATGGGCGGGCAAGGTGGCGGCGCGGGTGGACGACGTGCTGTCGTGGATTCCCGCGAGGTTCACGGGCGTCGCGCTGCTCGGCGCGAGCGCGCTGCGTCTGAGCGAGCTGCGCCGGTTGGCCGCCGAGGCCTCGCGCACGCCGTCGCCGAACAGCGGCTGGCCGATGGCGGCGGTGGCCCTGCGGCTCGGCGCGCGGCTGGGCAAGGCCGGTGTTTACCTGCTCAACGCAGACGGCTCTTCTCCCGATGCAGGTTCGCTCCATTGCGCCCAAGATCTGGCGCGATCGGCCTTGCTCAAGGCCGTGCCCCTGCTTGTCGTGCTGACCTTCCTGCTCAGATGGCATCGATGAACAAGCTCCCCACGCACGGCGGACCGGACAGCGGCCCGCCGATCCGCTTCGACTTCTCCACGAACGCCAATCCGTACGGCCCGCCCGCGGCCTTGTGGAGCGCAGTCCGAGACGCGGACCGGCAGCGCTATCCCGACCCGAGCTACAGCCGTCTGCGCGAGCAACTGGCCAGCTGGCACGAGGTGCAAGCCAGTCAGGTCGAACCGGCATCGGGCGGTGCCGAGGCCATCCGCCGCTTGACGCTGGCGGCGCATCTGGACGGCCCCAGCGAAGTCTGGGTTCCGCAACCGGGCTTCGGGGATTACGCCTCGGCCGCGGCTGCGCTTGGTTTGCGCGTTAGCGCCTATGACATCCCGCAGCAGATCCGACCTTCGGCGCCCGCGCTCATCTGGGTCTGCGATCCCTGCAATCCGACCGGCGCGAGTTTCGACGCGCACGACTGGCAAGCCGTTTCGCAAGTCGCCGAAGCCTCGGGCAGCGTGCTGGCCGTGGACCAGGCTTATGAGGCGCTGCGTCTCGATGGTCATTCGCAGATGCCGCCCGCACTGAGCGAACGTGCGTGGCGGCTGCAATGCCCGAACAAGGCGCTCGGCCTGACCGGCGTGCGGGCGGCGTATCTGATCGCGCCGTCGAAACCGGATCGGCCCGCCATCGTCACCGCCGTCTCGCGGTTGGCGGCCAGCTGGGTGCTGTCGGCCGAGGGCGTTGCGTTGCTCACGCATTGGTACGACGCGGACACGCTCGCTCATCTCGAAGACAGCAGGCAACGCCTGCGCCTTGATCGAGCCTCGCTGCGCGAAGGCTTGCGCGCACTCGGCTGGCAGCAACGGGACAGCCTCACGCCGTTCTGGCTGGCGCGCCCGCCGGAACACACTGACGTGCCGCGCCTGCTGACCGAACTGCGCGAGCACGGCATCAAGCTGCGCGACGCCACGAGCTTCGGCCTGCCCGGCTGGGTGCGCGTGTCCGCCCAGCCTGCAGAATCCGTCGCCATGCTGCTCCAGACACTGAAGAGGATCCACCCATGAGCCGCGCCAAAACCGTCATGGTGCTCGGCACCACCAGCGGGGCCGGCAAGAGCTGGCTGGCCACGGCCTTGTGCCGCTGGTACGCGCGCCAGGGCCTGCGCGTGGCGCCGTTCAAGGCGCAGAACATGAGCAACAACGCGCGCGTGGTGCCGGGCCTGTCGACGCCTGACGGCCGACGCATGGGCGAGATCGGTTCGGCCCAGTACTTCCAGGCGCTGGCCGCGCGCCGCACGCCCGAGGTGCGCATGAACCCCGTGCTGCTCAAGCCCGAGAAGGACACGGCCTCGCAGGTCATCGTGCTTGGCGAGGTGGACGCGGCGCTCACAAAGATGGCCTGGCGCGAACGCAGCGAACACCTCTGGGAGCGCGCGCGACCTGCGTTGCATGAACTGCTCGAAGAGAACGACGTCGTCGTGATTGAAGGCGCCGGCTCGCCCGCCGAGATCAACCTGCACAGCAGCGATTACGTCAACATGCGCACCGCGCTGGAGGCGAACGCCGCCTGCCTGCTCGTGACCGACATCGACCGCGGCGGCGCCTTCGCCCATCTTTACGGGACGCACCAGTTGCTGCCTGAGCACGAGCGCGCCCTGATCCGCGGCTTTGTGCTCAATCGCTTCCGCGGCGATGCAGCGCTGCTCAGCCCCGGCCCCGAGCAGTTGCAGGCACTGACCGGCGTGCCGACGCTCGCAGTGCTGCCGATGTGGCGCGGCCACGGCCTTCCAGAGGAGGACGGCGTGTTCGACGACGCACCGACCCGCGGCGGTGCCGACGCGCTGCGCATCGCCATCGCAGCCTATCCGCGCCTGTCCAACCTCGACGAGTTCCAGCCGCTGCGCAGCCTGCCCAATGTGCGCGTGAACTGGGCTCGCAGCGCACGCGAACTCGAAGGCGCCGACTGGATCATCCTGCCCGGCTCCAAGGCGGTGGCTGCCGACCTCGCGTGGCTGCGCGCGCAGCAGATGGACCTCGCCATCGCCCGTCACGCCGAAGCCGGCCGCCCGGTGCTCGGCATCTGCGGCGGCCTGCAGATGCTCGGCGAGAGCCTCGTCGACCCGCACGAGATCGACGGCAACGCGCCGGGCCTGGGTCTGCTCCCCTTGAGCACGCTGTTCGAGCGCGAGAAGCTGCTGACGCCGACGCGCGTGCGCTTCGCATCGGCCTTGAACGCGCCTTGGTCTGCGTTGTCAGACGTGCAAACACAAGGCTACGAAATCCACCACGGCCGCACCGCCCAGCATCCCGCATTGCCCCGCGCCACGGAAGCCGTGTGGGACCAGCAAGCCGCTCCCATCGGCTGGCAGCTGGGCAGCGTGCTCGGCTGCTACGTGCACGGCCTGTTCGAGCAGACCGAGGTGCTGCGCGCGCTCTTCGGCGTGACCGCGCCGAGCCTGGACAGCGTGTTCGACGGCCTGGCCGACTACCTCGACCTTCATGTGGCGCCCGGCGTGCTGATGGGCCTGCTTTCTCCGAATCCCACTGAAACCTAACGACGATGTTCCACGACACCGACCTCATCCCGCAGATCCCCACGCTCGACCAGCCGGCGCTCGCCGAAGCGCTGCGTCTGCGCATCGACCAGAAGACCAAGCCGCAGGGCGCGCTCGGCCAGCTCGAGGACCTGATGCTCACGCTCGGCCTGATCCAGGGCACCGAGACGCCCGCGCTCGCAGCGCCGCAGATGATGGTCTTCGCCGGCGACCACGGCCTGGCGGCGCGCGGCGTGTCCGCGTATCCATCGGACGTGACCTGGCAGATGGTGGAGAACTTCCTGGCCGGCGGCGCGGCGGTCAGCGTGCTGGCCCGTCAACACGGCCTGGCGCTGACGGTCGTGGACGCCGGCGTGCGCCACGCCTTCGCGCCGCGCGCGGGTCTGGCGATCGCCAAGATTGCGCCCGGCACCGCCGATGCGCTGAACGGGCCGGCGATGAGCGCCGAGCAATGCGCCGAAGCGATCGGCAAGGGCAGGGCGCTGTTGAGTGAACGGCCGGGCAACGCCGTGCTGCTCGGCGAGATGGGCATCGGCAACACCTCGGCGGCGGCGCTGATCCTGGCGCGCCTGTGCGACCATCCGGTCGAGGCCTGCGTCGGCCGCGGCACCGGGCTCGACGATGCGCAGCTGCAGCGCAAGACCGAGGTGCTGGCGCAGGTGCTCGCAGCGCACCCGCAGGCGCAGCAGCCGCTCGACGTGCTGGCCGGCTTCGGCGGTTTCGAGATCGCGATGATGGTCGGCGCCGTGCTGCAGGCCGCGCTGGAGCGGCGCGTGATCGTCGTCGACGGTTTCATCGCCAGCAGCGCGGTGCTGGTCGCGACGCGCCTGCAGCCGGCCGTGCTGCAGCGCTGCGTGTTCGCGCACCGCTCGAACGAGAACGGCCACCGCCTGATGCTCGAAGCGCTGCAGGCCCGACCGCTGCTGGACCTTGGCCTGCGTCTGGGCGAAGGCTCTGGCGCCGCGCTCGCGTGGCCGCTGCTGGAATCGGCCTGCCGCATCCTGCGCGAGATGGCCAGCTTCGCGCAGGCCGGCGTCAGCGACAAGGGCGCCTGAATCCATGCTTGCGCTGCTCCACGAGGTGCGCCTGTTCTTCACGGCGCTGCAGTTCCTGACCCGTGTGCCGGTGCCGCGCTGGGTCGGCTTCGAGCCGGCGTGGCTGCAGCAGTCGGTGCGGCACTTTCCGCTCGTGGGTCTGTTCGTGGGGCTGGTCGGCGCGGCGGTGATGGGGGCGGCTCACTGCCTCTGGTCCGACGCCATCGCCGCCGGCCTGAGCCTGGCGGCCACCGTGTGGCTGACGGGCGCGTTCCACGAGGACGGCTTCGCCGACACCTGCGACGGTCTCGGCGGCAGCGTCGACCGGGTGAAGGCGCTGACGATCATGAAGGACTCGCGCATCGGCAGCTACGGCAGCGTCGGCCTGATCCTGATGCTCGGACTGAAGGCGGCGACGCTGACTGAATGGCTGCATGCCGACGCGGGCCGCGCGCTGCTGCTGACCGTCTGGGCGCACATGGCTTCGCGCCTGGCGCCGCTCTGGATCATGCAGGCCTTGCCCTATGCCGGCGATGCCGAGCACGCCAAGGCCAAGCCGCTGGCCACGGGCATCGGCAAGGGCGCCCTGGGCTTTGCTGCGCTTTGCGTGCTGCTGGGCGCGGCGGGCGTCGTCGGCCTCGCGCCGGACCTGCTGTTGCCGCTGGCCGGCGCCGCCGTGCTTGCCGCTGTGTTGTGCCGTTATCTGCAGGCCTGGCTCGACCGGCGCCTGGGCGGCTTCACCGGCGACACGCTGGGCGCCACGCAGCAACTGGCCGAGCTGCTGCTGCTGCTGGCCACGCTGGCGATCTGGAAATTCGGCCTGCGGACATGAAGCCAGCGCTTCGCGTCTGGCGTCACCCGCGGCCGGAAGGCGCGGCGGGGCGCTGCGTCGGCGCGCGTACCGATCTGCCTGTTCACTGGCGCCGCGCCAAGCGGCTGGCGCGACGCATCCAGGCCACGGCGCGCCGGGAGCGGCTGCCGCATGTGATCTGGACCTCGCCGCTGCAGCGCTGCGCCGATGTCGGCCGGTGGCTGCGCCGCTGGGGCTGGACGCACCGCATCGACGCGACGCTGGGCGAACTTGACTTCGGCTGCTGGGACGGCCGGCGGTGGGCCGACATCCGCCAGGAAGAGATCGACGCCTGGGTCGCGCAGTTCGCGAGCTTCGCGCCCGGCGGTGGCGAGAGCCTGCGCGACATGCTGGTACGCGCAGCGCAGTTCGACGCGGCCAGCGGCGCGATGGTGGTCTCCCACGGCGGCTGGATGCTGGCCCGCCGTTGGTTGGCGGAGCATGGCGCCGGTTCGGAACCGTTGAGCGCCGGCGAGTGGCCGCCCGCGCCGGCCTACGCAAGCTGCTGGCACATCGGCGGCTGATCGGTCTGCGCGCCGCTTGTCGACCTGCGGTTTGTCCCACCCCCGAAATGCGGGGTGCGCGAGGGAACCCGCCGTTGCACTGCAAATTCCTAACTGCTGAAATCAGCTGACACACATCTTAACGAGGCACGCCCAGTTGTGTCGGGCGCGACGAAGAGGATGGTGCAGTAGGCCGGTCTGCGCTTGCGCGGATGGGAGCCGTTGTCACCGACTTTCAAAATGAATGGGTATTCCATGCAGAAGTCCTTCGTTCGGCCCCTGTCGATTCCGACCGCCGCCTCGCCGAAATCCGTGCTGGCCGTCGCTGTTGCGGCGCTGGCTTTTGCTGCGGCTTCCGATGCCGGTGCGGCGACCTCGCTTGCCGCGAGCCGCGCCGGCCTGCCCGGCATCACCAAGACGGTCCAGACCGCCGATGCCGCGACCACGCTCTACTCGGACAATTTCGACACGTACACCGCCGGCTCCAGCCTGACCACGGCGGCCGGCGGCAGCTGGTCCAAGGACGGCAGCGGCAGCGCCACCGTCACGACGACGGCCGGTCTGCCGGAATCCGGCACCGGCGCGGCCTTGCTGGCGCCTGCCTCCGCCACCGGCGGCACCTGGCTTTACCGTTCGAACACCTTGATCGCGGACCCGGCCGCCAGCGCCAATCCCATCGTCACCGCGTCGGCCGGCCTCAACATCACCGCGCCGGCTTCCGGCACGGCCAACCGCTCGGTCGTGCTCGGCCTGCAGACCTACGACTCCGCTGTCGACACGATCGGCTCGGCCCTGCTGATCTGGGACGGCGCCAACACCTACGGCTTCGGCACCAGCCACCTGGTGTTGCAGTTCGACTGGGGTGACGGCAGCCAGGACTTCGGCTACGACTTCGGTGTCGTCTCATCCGCGCAGCTCTCGTCGGTGGGCTTCTTCGACGTCTCGGTCTCGCTGAACTACGCCACCGGCGACATCGCCTTCGCCTGGGGCAACACGACGCTGGGTCACGCCTTCGCGACCGAGACCACGCACGGCAGCTTCGATCCCACCAGCTTCACGGACTTCAGCGACGCGGACTTCTACTACGCCCGCGGCTCCACCGGGGGCACGCTGCCGCGCCTGGTGGTCGACAACTACTCGATCACGACCAGCGCCGTCACTGCCGTGCCGGAACCCGGCAGCTGGGCGCTGATGCTGGGCGGCTTCGGCGCGCTGGGCATGCTGGCACGCCGCCGCAAGCCCGAGTAAGTGCGCTCGCGCAGTACCGCAGCCGAGCCGGTCCGCCGGCTCGGCATTTTTTTGGGCCACGCTGTCGAGCACCGTGGCCGGCCTTGAGAAGACGCTGGCGCGCGTGCGCGCCCTGCTGCGCGGCGGGCAGGTGAACGAGGCGCGCGAGCCGCTGGCCGCGCTGGTGCCGCAGTACGGCACGCGGGCGGAAGTGATCGCGCTGCTGGCGCGCTTCGACCGGATGCGCGGCGCACCGCGCGAGGCGCTGGTGCGGCTGGCCGAGGCGTTGCGGCGCCATCCGCGCGCGGGGGAACTCTGGCTCGAGACGGGGCTGGCGCAACTGGCCCAAGGTCGTGCCGATGTCTCCGTCGACGCGCTCGAGCGCGCGCTGGCGCTCGAACACACCATCGACCCGGCAGACTTCGCGCCCGCCATCGGCCTCCTCGCCTCGCAGCGCATGGCGCAGCGGCGCTGGGCGGATGCCGGCGCGCTGCTGGACCGCTCGGTCCGGCTCGAACCGGACAACGCCAGCGTGTGGAACATGCGCGCCCTCCAGCGCGCCAACCTCGGCGATCTGGCCGAGGCCGAGCGTTCGGCGGTCCAGGCGCAGCGCCTCGACCCGCACGACGCGCATCCGTCCAGCAACCGCTGTCTGTTCTCCCTGTATCGCGACGACCTCTCGCCGTCCGAAGTCCTCGACATCCACTGCGACTGGGGCCGCCGGCACGGCGCGGCCATTCAAGCGATGCCGCCGCCGCAAGGACCCCGCCGGCCCGGCCGCTTGCGCATCGGCTATGTCTCCAACGACTTCGTCACGCACTCGGTGGCGACCTTCCTCGAACCCGTGCTGGCTGCGCACGACCGCTCGCGCGTGGAGGTGTTCTGCTACGCCAGCGTGCCGCGGCCCGACGCCGTCACGCAGCGCATGCGCGCCTCGGTGGAGCACTGGCGCGATGTGCTGCACTTGACGGACGCCCAGGCCGCCGCGCAGATCCGCGAGGACGAGATCGACCTGCTCGTCGATCTCGGCGGCCACACCTCGCATGCGCGGCTGGGCATCTTCCTGCACCGGCCGGCGCGCTGCGCGGCCACGTGGCTGGGCTACCCCGGCACGACCGGCCTGGCGGCGATCGACTGCCGCATCGGCGATGCCACGGCCGATCTGCCGGGCGCTGAAGGGTGGCATGCGGAACGACTCATCCGTCTGCCGCGGACGTTCTTCACCTATCCCGGTCCCGTCGATGCACCCGACGTCCAGCCCGACCCGCCGGTGCTGCGCAAGGGCCACATCACCTTCGGCGTGCCGACGAACCTGAGCAAGGTCCGGCCCGCGACCGTTCGCTGCTGGGCCGAGGTGCTCGCGCGCGTGCCCGGCTCGCGGCTTGCCCTGCTCGCACCGTCCGCCGAGGCGCCGCAGGTGCAGGCATGGGTGCGGGCCGCAGTGGCGGAGACCGGCTCCGATCCTTCACGCATCGACTTCCAGGCGCAGCAGTCTTTCGACGACTACCTGCGCGCCCACGCCGACTGGGACCTCGTGCTCGACACCTGGCCCTTCAACGGCCACACGACGAGCTGTCACGCGCTCTGGATGGGCACGCCCGTGGTCACGCTCGCCGGACAGATGCACGCGGGCCGGATGGGGGCGAGCGTGCTGCAAGCGCTCGGGCTGGATGAGCTGGCGCCGGGAACGCCCGAGCAATTCGTGGCGACCGCCGCGCAACTCGCCCTGGATCATGACCGGTTGCGCGCGCTGCGTGCCCCGCTGCGCGAACGCATGCAGGCCTCGCCGATGATGGACGCGCGCCGCTTCACGGCCGAACTGGAAGCCGCTTTCGAGCAGGCCGCCAACACTTGAGAAGCGCCGGGCCGCTTGAAGGAGCGGACCGACACCGCGACAGGCCGTCTTCCGACCATCGTCGCGTTGTCGCGGGTGTTGAATGAAGCCTCATTCCTGGAGGTTTTCCATGCGACACAACACCATCCTCGCCTCCTGCCTCGCGGCAGGTCTTGCCTTCGGTGCCGCGGCGCTGCCGACCGCCGCATCCGCTCAGAGCGTCTGGATCCGTACCGCGCCACCGGCACCTCGCGTTGAGGTTGTCCCCGCCCCGCGCGCCGGCTATGTCTGGGCGCCGGGCTACTGGCAATGGAACGGCCATCGCCACGTCTGGCACAACGGTTCGTGGATGCGCGAGCGCCGCGGCTATGTGTACAGCGCGCCGGCCTGGGTCGAGCACGACGGCCGCTGGGAGTTCAGGCGCGGTGCCTGGGCCCGTGGCGACGCGGACCATGACGGCGTGCCGAACGGCGCCGACCGTCGCCCGAACGACCCGAACCGCCATTGATCCGGCGGGCCGATCGAAGTGATGGAAGACGGAGGCGACATCATGAGCCGTTCACGTCCCCAACCCGACGATCTGCCGCGGCGCATGGCGAAGAAGCAGCGCATCAAGCTCGCGCTCCAGCAGCAGTGGCTGGAGCGCGAGGCGCGCTATCTGCCGCTGCCGGACCCGCCCCTTTACAAGCCGCTGGGCTGATCCGTCAGCACGGACTCAGGCCAGCGCCTTGTTGAAGGTGGCGAGCAGGCGCGCCCAGGCGCGCTCGGCCTGCGTCGCGTCGTAGACGCGCGAGTCCGGCGGGCACCAGCCGTGGGCGGCGGGGTAGACCTCGACTTCCGCCGGCAGCTTGGCGGCGTCGAATGCGGCGCTCAATGCCGTCTTGGCTTCGGGATCCTTCTTGTCGTCGTTCTCGGCGATGGCGGTCAGGTAGCTCGCATGCGTCTGGGCCACCAGACGATGCGGGCTGTCCGGCGCCGCGGTCACCAAGGCAGCGCCGTGGAACGTGGCCACCGCACCGACACGGGCGGGTGCAGCCACCGCCGTGCGGATCGCGATCGGGCCGCCCATGCAATAGCCCGTCGTGCCGAGCTTGCGCTTCTTGTCGACTTCCGATTGCGCGTCCATCCATGCGGTGAAGGCCTTGCCGTCCGTCAGGTGCGTGGCCGGCGTCAGCGCCTGCATCAGCGGCATCACTTCAGCGATCGGCGTCTGGCCGCCTTGCGCAGCGGTCGGCGCCTTCTTCTGGCGGTAGAACGGATTCACGACGAGCACGCTGTAGCCGGACTCGGCCAGCCGCTTGCCCATCTGGCGGAAGGCCGGGCGCAGGCCGAAGATGTCAGGCCACACGATCACGCCGGGCGCGGGGCCCGAGGTCGGCGCGACGAAGTAGGCGTCGCAGTTGCCGTCGGGCGTGAGGATGTTGACTTCGCGTTCGGCCACGGTCGCGGCGTTGGCCACCGCGGGCAGGGCGCTCAAGAAGCCGGCGGATGCGGCCGAGGCGGCGAAGGCGCCGAAATCGCGGCGGGTGTACTTCTTCAATTCTTCCTGGTCGTTCAGATCACACATGCGGGTTCTCCTCGTGGGTTACTTGTTGGGCGTGAGGCGGTAGAGGCCGCCCTCGTGGTCGTCCTCGATCAGCCAGAGCGCACCGTCGGGCGCCTGCTCCACATCGCGGGCGCGAAAGCCGACGCTCCAGTGCTCGACCTGCTTCGCGCTCGCGCCGTTCACCTCGATCCGGTGCAACGCGCGGCTCACGAGCCCGGTGGCGAAGGCCGAGCCCTTCCATTCCGGGAACATCGCGCCGCTGTAGAACATCAGGTTGCCGGGCGCGAGTACCGGCGTCCAGTAGATGACCGGCTTGACGAGGTCGGGGCGGGTGTCGGGGCTCGGGATCGGCACGCCGTCGTAGTTCACGGCGTAGGAGACCATCGGCCAGCCGTAATTCTTGCCGGGCTCGATCAGGTTGAGCTCATCGCCGCCACGCGGGCCGTGCTCGAGCTCCCACAAACGGCCGTCCGGCGCGAAGGCCAGGCCGTACGGCGTGCGGTGGCCGGTGCTCCAGGTCTCGGCCGGCGTGAGGTTCGGGCCGTCGAAGGTGTAGGTGCGCACGACGGGCGCGGTCTTGGCGGCCTCGGTGTCCTTGGGCGGATCGATCACGGGCACCGAGTGCGCGCCGGTCTTGCCTTCCATCGGGTTGCCGGGTGCGGGCTTGCCGTCGAGCGTCAGCCGCAGGATCTTGCCGACGGGCTGGTTCGGGTCCTGCGCCGGCGTGAAGCGCTGCCGGTCGCCGGCCGTCAGGAACAGGAACTTGCCGTCCGGCGAGAACGCCACCGCCGCGCCGGCCTGGCCGCCCTTGCCCTTGACCGGGTCGTGCCAGATCATCTTGAGGTCTTCCAGCGAAGCGCTGCTGGCGCCGAGCTTGAGCTTGGCGCGGGCGAGCGCGAGGCTCGAGGTGCCGGCTTCGGGGCCGGGCTCCGAATAGGTCAGGTAGATCACGCCGTCGCTCGCATATGTCGGCGCCAGGTAAACGCCGAGCAGGCCGTTCTGGTTCTCGTTGAGCACCTGCGGCACACCCGTGACTTCGAGCTTCTGCCCGGCCTGCGTCGTGAGGAAGAGCTTGCCGATCTTCTCGGTGATCAGCATGCGGCCGTCCGGCAGGAAGGCGATGCGCCAGGGCAGGTCGAACTGCGCGACCTTGGTCAGCTTGAACGGCGGGTTAGGGCTGGGGCGCAGCGGACCGGCGTTGGTCTGCGCGAGGGCCGGCAGCGCGCCGGCGAGTGCGGAAAGAATCAGTCCGAACGGTACGAACCTGGGCAATCGCATGAGGTCTCCTTTGTGGGGATCGGATGAGTATCCCGCGGCTGGAAGATCGGTGCAGGCGCTAGGCCAGCAGTTCATCCGCGATGCGTTCGAGCGTGTGCCGCGGCTCGCTCTCGATCACGTCGCCGTGGCTCACGATGATGCGGCGCAGCTCGGGCTCGGCCGCCCAGCTTCGCAGGGCTTCTGCCAGCGCGGGCTTGTCCTTCACGTAAAGTTTTTCGCCGACCCACGGCATCTCGGGTTCGTGCACGCCGAAGCCCATCAGCCGCGCCATCACCTTCGCGCCCAGGCCTTCCGGGTGCTGCACGTTGGCGATCAGGTCGTTGATGACGAGCGTCGTGCCGCTGCCGCGCCGCACCAGCAGCGCGGCCTCCTTGCCGTCGACGCCGGGCACGGTGTGCAAGCGTACGGCGAGATCGCCGAACGGGTCCTCGGTGGCATCGACGGGCACGGCTTCGGAGACGGCTTCGCGTGCGCCCGGCGCGCAGACAACCTGGGCCTGCGGATAGCGCTGCTTCCACGGCCGCAGATCGAGCCGGTGCGAGACGCCGGGTGCCACGAGATAGGCGATGCGCCCCTTGGCCTCCAGCTCGCTCATGGCGGGTTCGTGCAGCGGGATCGCGCTCCAGACTACCAGCTCGCCGCCTTGCAGTCGCGCGATCGTCATGCGGCGCGGGAAATGTCCCAACGGCATCGAGATCTCGCCCGCCACCGTCCACAAGCCCTCGTCGAGCTGCTGGATCGGGCCGTGCGGCTCGACCTTCCATTCGTCGTTGAGTCTGGACATGGCGTCCTCCGTTGGGGCGAAAGTGCCAGTCTTGCCATCCCTGCGGATGGACAGCGCCGGACGGGTGCGGAAACGAATGTAGGACGGTGGCGCGAGCTGCTGTTTATGCGTCGTTGGAGGTCACGATCAGCACGCGCACGGGGCAGACGAAGTTTGCGCAGCGTGCTTCGAGCGCGGATCGCAAGGCTTCGACCTGCGCAGCGGTTGGTTCTCGCAGCATCAGCAGCGTGGCCCGGCGCGGCTCGAACGATGCAGCGGCATCGATTGCATCTGCACGCCACCAGCCGCAGTCCCACGGGTCTGAGGGCCGTGCGGCGTTCGCGGTGAGGCATTCGCGCAGCAGCAATTGCACGCGCCATGCCAGACCTCGCCAGCGGCCCAGGCGTTGCAGTTCGAAGCTGCCGTCGAGTTCGCAGGCGGCGTGGTCCAGCCCCGGCTGCGGCGCGATCTGCGTGATGCGCAGCGGCTCCGTCAGCGGAAAGGCCGCTTGCTCGCACCAGTGGCGCAGCCAGGTCGACAGCGCCGCAGCGGCGACGCCGTTCGGGTCGGGCGGGAGCATCAGGTCAGTGTCGAAACGTCGGGGTGTGCGCATGGGACCGGCAGCGTAACAGCGCCGACGCGCTTCGACCTCAACGCTCGCCCGGCTCCAGCACGCGCTTCTCGATCAGATAGTCCGTGTTCCCCTGGTCTCCCGCCGCGCGCGAGGCGCCGTACTGCGGCGTCTGCGGGAATTCCGCGAACACGGCGGTGCGCAGCCGCCCATACAGGCTGCCGCCGGCCTGCCAGCTGGAGACGCCGCCGAGTTCCTTCATCAGGTGCCAGGCGAACACCGAATGCCCCTCCTTGCCTTCGTCGGACACCGGCTCGTTGCCGCCCGAGGAGAGCACGACGACGGCCTTGCGGCTGAGGATCTGGCTCACGCCTTCCTCCTGACCCACGCTCACGCGGTCCTTGCCGGCGAGCGAGCCGGAGTAGCAGCTGTCGGAGACGAGCATGATCTGCTGGGCGCCGATCAGGCCGACGAGCTTGGAGATGTCGGTGTTGGAGAGCCAGGACTCGGGCTTCTCGGCGTCGGCGTTGGACGGGATCCAGTAGCCCATCGAGGTCTGCTCCAGGTACTCGCCGTGGCCGGCGTAGTAGATCAGCACGGAGTCGCCGCGGCTGGCGTCCACGGCCAGGCGGTTGAGCGCCTGGATGATGGCTTCCTTGCTCGCGTCCTCGACCACGACGGTCTCGTAGCCGAGGCTGTCCTCGAGCTCCGTGCGCAGCGCGCGAGCGTCGAACAGCGCCCCGGTCAATTGCGGGATCGTCGGGTCCTGGTACTTGTTGATGCCGACGATCAGCGCGATCTTGCGCTCGATGGCCGGGACGCTGGCCTGCTTGACGCGATAGCGCGATTGCACGCGCGCCGCAGCGCGCTCGCGCTCAGCCTGGATCTGGCGTTGCAGCTCGGGCGTCAGCAGGCAGTTGCCGGTGCCGAGCTCGGCGGCAGTCTTGCAGCCCGGCGCGTCGGCCAGGCGCGGGTCTTCTTCGAGCTTGGCGAGCGAGCCGGCGAAGATCTTGCGCTTGTAGCTCTCGCGGGCGGCGAGCAGGGTCTCGATCTCGGCGCGCGTCATGTCGGAGAACGGCACGGGGCCGAAGGTGATCGTCGGCACGACGGCGAGCTGGGGGCCGAACTGCTGGGTGGGCGCAAGCGCTGGTTGCAGAGCCGGTTGCGGCACGATCGCCGGCATCACGTCGAGCACGCGACCGACAGTCGGCGTCGACATGCTGACCGGCACGAGCGTGGCGGCGACGGCGGTGTTGCTGCTCGTGGTCACCGCGCCATTGACGGCTTGCCGTGTCTCGTCGATCACGGTCTGCGTGGGTGATGCTGGCGGCGGCGAAGGGGGCGGCGGTGGTGGCGGAGGAGGTGGTGGGGGCGGCGGAGGAGGCGGCGGCGGGGGCGGCGGTGTCGTCGTGCCCGCGCTGATCGTCATCGTGGTGGCCGTCTGCGTCGGCGTCGGCGGCTGTGGGGCGCCGGCCAGCGAAATGCTGGCGAAGGTGCCGCTGTTCAAGCCGGAGCCGGCGGTCAGCATCACGTAGTCGTCGGTCGGCGGCGGCGGCGCGCCGGTCACGTTCATGCGCGCCATCGTCAGCTGGCCGAAGTTGCCGCCCGTGCCGCTGACGGCGCCGGTCACGGCGATCTTGTCGTTGGTGGCCGTGCCCGGGTCGCCGAGCTTGAGGTTCAGGATCGAGCCGGTGTCGAGCAGCAGGTCGCCCGTGATCGCCAGCAGGCCCAGCGAGCTGGCCGTGCCCACGCCGATCGTGCCGCGGTTGATGAAGCCCGACGTCACGTTCACCGAGCTGCCGTTGCCGAACTGCGCCACGCCGTTGTTGGTGAAGCTGCTGGCGTTGATCATCCAGTTCCCGCCTTGGGCGATCAGCTGGCCGTTGTTGACGATCGGCTGCGCCACGCCGGTCGGGTAGGTGAGGAGTCCGTAGCCTTGCAGCGTCAGCCCGCCCGCCAGCGTCAGGCCGCCGGCCGTCGGATAGCCGCTCTGGAAGGTGGCGCCGTTGGACTGGATCGTGGCCACGCTGCCGGCCGCCGGGCCGAGCGTCTGCGCGCCGTCGAGGTACCAGGTGCTGTTGGTCGTCAGCGTGACGCCGTTGGCCAGCGGCAGGCCGCCGAGCACGTAGACGGCGGCGCCGTTGCTGATCGAGAGGTTCGAGCCGAGGCTGATGTGATCGAAGGTGCCGCTGCTCACGCCGAGCTGCGGCGTGGCGTCGGTGTCGATCAGCGTGCCGTTCTTCAAGGTGCCGCTGAAGTTGGCGAGGCCGCCGGTCTTGAACGGGCCCGCGCTGCCCACGTCGAGCGTGCCGCCGCCGAGGTCCATCGTGCCGACGAGATTGACCGTCGTGCCGGCTGCGCGCGTGAAGGTGCCGGTGCCGGTGAAGGAGGTCGGCGTGAGCGCCGAGCCGCCGATGTTGAGCGTGCCCGTGCCGCTCAGGCTGATCAGCGCGCTGTTGGTCCAGGTGCTGGTGTTGTAGCCGAGGTTGGCCGTGCCGCCGGTGATGTCGATGACGCCGCCGGCGCCGTTGGTGAAGGCGCCCGTCTGGTCGTAGAGGTTGCCGGCGCTGAGGTCGATCGAGCCGTGGTTGGTGAAGCTCGTGCCCTGGAAGTACAGCGCGTTGGCGGTGTTGGCGCGGATGATGCCGTTGTTGGTGATGTCCGATGCGCCGAGGAAGTAGCCCCAGCCCTGGATCGTCAGGCCCGCGGGCAGCGTGAGCGTGCCGAGCGTGCCATAGCCCGACGAGAACTCCGCGCCGTTGCTCTGCACCGTGGCGTTGCCCGTCGTCGGACCGAAGGTCTGCGCGCCGCTGAACAGCCAGTTGGCCGCCGTCGTCAGCGTGACGCCGTTCGCCATTCCGAAGCCGTTCTGCACGATGATCTGCTGGCCGTTGGAGCCGATCGTCATGCTCGTCAGCAGGTTGATCGTGTCCAGCGTGCCGTTGGAGATGCTCAGGCTCGGCGTCGGCCCGGTGTTGACGAGGTTGCCATTGCGCAGCGTGCCGAAGTTGATGTTGTTCAGGCCGCCGGTGCGGAACAGGCCGGTGTCGCTGAGGTCGAGCGTGGTGCCGCCGAGATCGAGCGTGCCGGTCAGGTTCACGGTCGTGCCGGCCGTGCGCGTGTAGGCCGCGCCGGTCAGCGCCGCCGGCGTGAACAGGCCGCCGAGATTGAGCGTGCCTGCGTTCAGCTGGATCTGCCCGGCGTTGGTCCACGTGTTGGCCTGATAGCCGATGTTGGCCGTGCCGCCGCTGACCGTGACGATGCCGCCCGTGCCGTTCGTGAAGCCGCCGCCGACGTCGTTCAGCGTGCCCGCGCTGACGTTGATCAACGCGTTGTTGGTGAAGCCCGGCGCCCCCAGCGTCAGCGTGTTGCCGGCCGAGTTGACCTGGACGGTTGCGTTGTTGACGATGGCCGATGCGCCGGTCAGCGTGCCCCAGCCCTGCAGCGTCAGTCCGCTGGCCAGCGTGAGCGGCCCGACCGGCCCGGCGCCCGAGTGGAAGCTCGCGCCGTTCGATTGCAGCGTGGCCAGGCCCGTCGCAGGCCCGATCGTCTGCGCACCCTCGAAGAACCAGCTGTTGTTCGTCGACAGCGTGATCCCGTTGGCCAGCAGCACGCCACCGCCGAGCACGTCGATGCCGCCGCCGTTGGTGAGGTTGAAGCCCTTCGCGAAGGTGACCGTGTCCAACGACGTGTTGTTGATGGAGAGCTGCGGCGTGGCGTCGGGGCTGGTGAGGGTGGCGTTGCTCAGCAGCAGGTTGTCCAGCACCAGCGGCCCGGTGAACTGCACCGTGCCGCCTGCCGAGATCAGGTTGCCGGCCATCGTGGCGCCGCCCGGCGCGTTGATGTTGATGTTCAGCGCGTTGCCCGTCGTGCCCGCGAGCGTGGCCGACGGGTGCATGTTGATCGTGCCGTCGGCATTGAGCGTGAGCGTGCGCAGGCCGCCGGACGTGTTGCGGACCTGGACCGCGCCGCCGGGGTCGGAGAAGCCGTTGATGACGATGGCGCCCGTGCCGCCGGTGCCGCCCGAGGTCTGCAGCGTCACGTCGTTGCCGGCGTTGAGCGCGGCGTTGATCTCGGTGTCGCCGATGCTGGAGGTGGTCGGCGGATTGAACAGGCCGCCGGTGATCGCGCCGGCCGAGCCGTGGATGATGGTGATGTCGGACGGGTCGAGCAGCCAGCGGCCGTTGGAGCCGTTCGCACCGCTGGCGGATGCTGCGCTCACGCGGATGCCGGCCACGTCGAGCGCGCCCTTGCTCGACGTCTCGAGGAAGCCGCCGGCGCCCGTGCCGCCCGTGGCGCTGAGCGTGCCGTAGGCGCGGGTGGAGACGTCGCTCCACAAGACGAGCTGGCCGCCATCGACCACGCCATTGGCCTGGATCAGCGCATTCGGCCCGAAGTAGATGGCGCTGGAATTAGGCGTTAGCGCATCCTGCCCGCGCAGCCCGCCGCCCATCAGCACCGTGCCGCCGGTCTGGCCGGAGGCGTCCACCTGCGCTGCGTCCAGCACGCCGACGTTGTGGCCGAGCAGCTCGATCCTGCCGCCTGCGCCGCTCGTGCCTTGCGCCGAGACCTGGCCTTGCACGAGGAGCGTGCCCGCGCTGCCTGCGTCGAGCGTGATGTGGCCGCCGCTGTCGCCGTCGGCACGCGTCTGGCTGCCGGCGGCCAGCGTCAGCGCGTCGCCGGCCCGCAGGACGATCTGTCCTTGCGCGTCGCGCGAGAGCGTGTCCGCGCGGATGAGGCCCTGCTGGTTCACCAGCGCCGCTTCGAGGCTGACCGTGCCGCCCGGCGCCGACAACGTGCCCTGGTTCAGCACCTGGCCGATCGTCTGACCCGGCTGCAGCGCGACCCGGACGGTCAAATTCGGCAGACCCGTGTCGACCAGGTCCACGCTCTGCGCGCCGGCCAGCGCGATCTGCGTGGCTTCGATGTCGCCCGCGTTCTCCACCCGCGGTCCGATCAGCACGATCTGGCCGCCGTTGGCGCTGCGCAGGTTGCCTTCGTTGCGGAGCAGCGCTTGCGAGTCCGTGCCCTCGAAGTGATAGCGGCCGGCGAGGAAGTCGCCATCGAGCATCGGCAATGTCGAGACGACGAGCGAACCCACATCCACCCGCGCGGAGGCGCCGAACAGCACGCCGTTCGGATTGAGCAGCCAGACCTGCCCGTTGCTGGCCAGGCTGCCGAAGATGGCGGAGGGATCGCTGCCTGTCACGCGGTTGAGCACCTTGCTGGCCGCGTTGGCCTGGTTGAAGTAGACCTGCGCCGCGCTGCCGATCGAGAAACTCTGCCAGTTGAGGATGGCGTCAGGGCTGTTCGTGATCGTGAGGCGGTTGCCCTGAACGGCCTGCGTGGCCTGGCCCTGCACGACTTGCAGCCCGGCGGGCAGCGTGTTGAGCGGCGGGTTCCCCGCGCTCAGCACGAGGGCAGGGCTCATCAGGCCCGCCGTCAGCAGCGCGCGGCAGAGGCGTTTGACGGGGCGGTTGCGCAGAGCGGGCATGCCGGCACTCCTAGATCGCGAGGCTCAGGGTGACGTGCACGCGGTCGTCGCCGCGGCGCGTGGTGCTGCCCGAGCGCAGCGCATGGCCCCAGTCGAGCCGGGCCTGAAAGTCTTGATGGGCGAAGCGCAGGCCGGCGCCCAATGAGGCCAGCTTGCAGAGCGTGCGGCCGGGCGCGCAGGGCGTGTCCAGCCGGTTCTGCGCCCAACCCGCGTCGGCGAAGGCCACGGCGCGCAGCTGGGCCAGCGCCGGTGAGACCGCGGCGAACAGGGCCGGGCTCATGTATTCGAGCGTGGCCTGCAGGCCGCGGTCGCCGCTGATCTCGCGCTCGGCATAGCCGCGCACGCTCGAAGCGCCGCCCAGGCCGAACTGCTCGCCCGGCACCAGCGCATCGCTCGTGTATTGGGCCGCGGCGCGCACGCTCAGTGAGCCGAGGCTCTCCTGGCCCGTGCCGTTCGTGAAGGTGTACAGGCCGCCGTAGTTGCCGCGCAGCACCGTGTAGTGGTGGCGCGCGCCGGGCCGCACGGCCTGCACGCTGGCGGCGTCGGCGTGGCCGCCGGCCAGGCCGAGGTTCAGGCTCGCGGCCAGGCCCCAGTTCTGCGTCAGCTGGCCGCCGGTACCGCTGGCGTTCTGGCCGAAGTACTGCACCGTCAACGGCTGCACTTCGACGCTCGCCCCGGCCGAGCCGCAGGCGCCTTCGGGCAGGCCGGCGATGCTGCAGCTGTTGTCGTAGACGCGGTCTTCCAGGCCGAGCATCAGGCGCTGGTCCGCGTTGCCGATGCGCGGCAGGTATTTGCTGAGCCGCGCGCCGACGATGTGGCCGCGGCCGGCGAAGTCCAGGTCGCCCGCGGCGGTGGCCGTGGTGCCGGCCGTCACGTCGTACCAGGCGGCGTAGGCGTCGAAGGCCATCGAGCGTTCGTACAGCGGCACGCGCAGGCTCGCGCTCGCGACGACCAGCTCGCTGGGGTGTTCGGGCGCCAGCTGCAGCTCCAGGCCGAGGATCTGGTCGCGGCCGAGGAAGTCACCGACCATCCATCCGAGCGCGCTGCGCCAGCGGCCGGTGCTGGCGTTGCCGGTGTTGTCGAGCTTGAGGTTGAAGCGCTGCGTCGGCCGCTCGCGCACGGACACGTCCGCGTCGATGGCGCCCGGCGCCTCGCCCGGCTTGAGCAGCACCTGCACGCTCTTGACGGGGCTTTCGTTGGCGAGCTGGATCTGCTCGTCGATCTCGCGCACGCGCGGCGTCTCGCCGGTCTTCAGGCCGGGCAGGCTGGCCAGGATGTTGGCGGTGCTGAAGTGCGCATTGCCGCTGACCTCGATGCGGGCGAGCCGCCCCTCGACGACGCGGATGCGCACGATGCCGTCCTTGAGCGTCTGCTCCGGCAGGAAGGCGACCACGCCGCCGTAGCCGGCGCGGCGGTAGAGCTCCTGCACCGCGGCGGCGGCGGCTTTGAGCTTCGGGAAACTCGGCTCGGCGCTGGACCCGCTGCGGAACTCTGCCAGCCGGGCCTGGATCAACTCGGGCGCCAGCAGCGTGTTGCCGCTGACCTCGAAGCCGGGCGCGTCGACGACGCCGGCATCGGCGGCAGTGGCGACGAGAGGGATGAAGGCAAGCGCCGCTGAGAGCGTCGCTCGAAACGTTGCACCGTGCCGACTGCTGGCTCTCAAAACCGCCCCCTGCTCGACCTGCCCCGGGTCCGATCTTGACCGCAGGCCGGTGCGAAGACAAGCCGCGCCGCGTCGTGGAATACGCTTGGTTTGTGCGTTAGGGTCTACGCAAGAATGGCGACATAAAAGGGAGACGTTCGATGGTCCGCAAGCTCTGGATTGGTGCATGCCTGTGCGCGGGAGCGCTATCAGCCACATGGGCCGCGCCGGCCACGCCGCTGCTCACGTCCGCCGACCTGCGCACCAGCGTGGACCTCTCCGGCCCGTGGCACTACTCCATCGACCCCTACCGCTCCGGCCTGGCCGGCTTCCACGGCGAGCCGCCCGACGCGGGTCAGCAGCGCTGGCGCGACGTGGACGTGCGCGCGGCGATGGCGGCCGACAACCGTGTGCTCTACGAATTCGACCTCGCGCATGCGCCGGTCACGACGCTGCCTTCCTCCTGGCTGACGGAGGCGCCCGAGCTGCGCCACTATCAAGGCCTGATCTGGTACCAGCGCCACTTCACGGCGCCTGCTTCGCGCACCGGCCGCCAGTTCCTGCGCTTCGGCGCCGCCAACTACAAGGCGGTCGTCTACCTGAACGGCCAGCCGGTCGGCCAGCACGAAGGCGGCTTCACGCCGTTCGCCTTCGAGGTGACGAAGCTGCTGCGCGAGGGCGACAACCAGATCACTGTCGGCGTCGATTCGCAGGCCACGCCAGCCACCGTGCCGCCCCCGGTGACCGATTGGGAGAACTACGGCGGCCTCACGCGGCCCGTGCGGCTGGTCTCCACGGCGGATACCTACGTGGACGACGCCTGGGTGCGGCTGACGCGCGACGGGCAAGTGCAGATCGACGCGCATCTGGACGGCCCGCAGGCCGCAGGGCGCCCCGTGCATCTGCGCATCGCCGAACTCGGCCTGGACCTCGCCGGCACGACCGACGCGCAAGGCGACTGGCACGCCACCGTGGCCGCGCCGCGCGCGCTGGCCCGCTGGTCGCCGGACCAGCCGAAGCTCTACGACGTGGTGATCGAAGCCGGTGAGGACCGCTGGCGCGACCGCATCGGCTTTCGCACGATCGAGGTGCGCGGCGCCGACATCCTGCTCAATGGCCGCCCGATCTTCCTGCGCGGCATCTCCGTGCACGAGGAAGAGATCGGCCCCGACCCCACGCGCAACATCACGCCCGACGCGGCCCGCGCGCTGCTCGGCACGGTGAAGAACGGCCTGCACGGCAACTACGTGCGGCTGGCCCACTATCCCCATTCGGAGGTGATGACGCGCATGGCCGACGAGCTGGGCCTGCTGGTCTGGAGCGAGGTGCCCGTCTACTGGCTGGTGGCCTGGCCGAACCCGGACACGCTGGCCACCGCGCGCCGCATGCTCGCCGAGAACATCCTGCGCGACCGCAACCGCGCCTCGATCGCGATCTGGAGCGTGGCCAACGAGACGCCGGTGAGCGAGGCGCGCAACACCTTCCTGCGCACGCTGGTGGCCGATGTGCGCCGGCTCGACGACACGCGACTGGTGAGCGCGGCGCTGCTGGTGGAGCGCGACGCCAAGGCCGCCGTGCCGACGATGCGCCTGGCCGATCCGCTGGCGGACGTGCTCGATGTCATCGCGATCAACACCTACAACGGCTGGTACTCGTCGGACCGGCTGGCCGACCTGCCGGCCAGCGTCTGGCAGCTGCCGGCGGACAAGCCGCTGGTGTTCTCCGAGTTCGGCGCCGATGCGAAAGCGGGCTTCACCGACGACCGCGTGGCGCCGCGCAAGTTCTCCGAGAACTACCAGGCCGAGTACTACCGCAAGACGCTGGAGATGGCGGACCGCGTCGCCACGTTGCGCGGCCTGTCGCCGTGGATCCTGAAGGACTTCCGCTCGCCGCGCCGGCAGAACCCGGATTTCCAGCAGGGCTGGAACCGCAAGGGCCTGATCTCGGAGACGGGCCAGCGCAAACAGGCCTTCGAGGTGCTGGCCGCCGACTACGAGCGCCGCCAGCAGGCAGCGCAGCGCTAGATCACGCGGCCTGCAGCAGTGCCACGCTGCCCTGGCCGCCGTCCGCGCAGATGCTGACGATGGCGTAGCTGCCCGAAGGCAGGGCTGAGAGCTCCTTCACCGCCTGGCTGAGGATGCGCGCGCCCGTGGCACCGAAGGGGTGGCCGAGCGCCGTGCTGCCGCCGTGCGGGTTGATGCGCTCGCGCGGGAAGCGGCCGAAGCGCGACGTGTCGGCGATGCCCGCCTTGGTGGCGAGGAAGTTCTCGTCTTCGAGCGCCTGGATGTGGAAGAGCACCTGGGCGGCGAAGGCCTCGTGGATCTCCCAGAGCCCCACGTCGTCGTAGCGCAGGCCGTGGCGGGCGAGCAGGCGCGGAATCGCGAAGGCCGGCGCCATGAGGAGGCCTTCGACGCGGAAGTCGACGGCGCAGATTTCCCAGTCCACCAAGCGGGCGCGATGGGTGGAAGCCGGCAGCCGATCCAGGCCGGCTTGCGTGCCGACCCAGAGCGCCGCGGCGCCATCGGTCAGCGGCGAGGAGTTGCCGGCGCTCAGCGTGCCGTGGCCGCTGGTGCGGTCGAAGGCGGGCGGCAGGCGGGCGAGCTTCTCGAGCGAGCTGTCCTTGCGCGGGATGGCGTCGCGCGCCACGTCGCCGACCGGGATCACGAGGTCCGAGAAAAAGCCATTCTCCCAGCCGGCGACGGCGCGCTGGTGGCTGTCCAGCGCCAGGCGGTCCTGCGCTTCGCGGCCGATCTGCCACTGCTTGGCAGTGATCTCCGTGTGCTCGCCCATGCTCAGGCCGGTCGTGCGGTTGGTGACCGAGGGCAGGTAGAGCTGCACGTCGCGCAGCTGCAGTTCGACGGCGTGCGAGAGCTTCTGCCCGAGCGAGCGCGCCTTCTGGAAGCCGCGCAGCCAGTCCGAGAGGTTCTGCCCGAGCCCGAGCTGGACGCGGCTCATGCTTTCGGCGCCGCCGACCAGGGCCAGCGAGCGGCCGCGCGCGTCGTCCAGCATGCCTGCGGCCTCGAAGGCGCCGACCATGCTGGTGGAGCAGGCCATCACGGTCGAGAACGCGGGGATCGTGGCCGGCGCGCCGGCTTCCATCAGCAGCTCGCGGGCGAGGTTGCTCCAGGTGAGGTTGGGCGCCACGCAGCCCCAGACGGCGAAGTCGGGCTGCGCGCCGTTCTGCAACTTGCCGAGCATGGCCTGCGCCACCGGCACGGAGAGCGCCAGCGCGTCGCGCCCGGCCAGCGCGCCGTCGACCTTGGCGAACGGGGTGCGCACGCCGGCGGCGAGCCAGACGTCCGGATTGCGCGTGGCGGGGAGGGCGGCGGTGTTCATGGCGGTCCTTTGGACGGAAAGCGACTTCGGAAGCGGACGCTAGATCAGCGCCCGCGCATAACGCTCCAACCCGGCGGGGTCGGCGATCACGCACTTGGCGTGGGCGAGGCGGATCAGCCCTTCGCGTTCGAGCTTCTTCAGCTCGATGGACAGGCTCTGGCGGCTCACGCCGAGCATGTCGCTGAGCTCGGTCTGCGTCAGGTGGACCTCGATCTCCCCTCGCGCCGCGGTCGGGCCCTGCGGCTCGACGTTCACGAGGTTCATCAGCAGGTGCGCCACGCGGGCGTTGATCGGCAGCAGGTGCTGCACCGAGAACAGCTCGTACAGCTGGCGAAAGCGCAGGCACATCAGCCGCATCAGGTTCATCGCCAGCACGGGCTGCGTTTCCAGTTCGGCCAGCAGCGCCTCGCCGGGGATCTGCAGGATCTCGGTCAGGCCGTGGGCGTCGGCGTCGTGGATGGCGTCGCCGTCGTCCAGCACGGGCACCAGGCCGAAGACGTCGCGCTCGTGCAGATGGCGCACGACGTGGCGTTTGCCGTCACGGCCGTGGATGGCGATCTCCAGACCGCCGGCGAGCACGATGGACAGGCGTGTCTGCGGCTCGCCGCGCCGCGCCAGCGCCTCGCCGGGTCGCAGCGTCACGATGCGGCTGCGCGCGGCCAGCCGCTCCAGCACCTCGGGCGCCAGCGCTGCGAACCAGGGCACTTGCTGCAGGGCTTGATAGGCGGAGGGTGGGGACTGCGGGGACGGGATCATGGTTAGTCGCTAAGGCACATGTCGGATTTCCGACAGACGGCGGCGGGCACCCAAAAAGACACTGCGCGCACCCCTCTGAAGGTGCATGCACTATGACAGACACATTTTTGCAGAACCACGCCGTGCCGGCCTCGGTCTGCCTGGAAGCCCTGCGCCGCTGCGGCGTCGACCACGTGGTGACCGTGCCCGATTGGGTCCAGCTGGCGCTGCACGCGAAGCTCGAAGCCGGTGAAGAGCCCGGCATGCGGCTGATCAACACCAGCAACGAGAACCAGGCGATCACGCTGGCCGCGGGCCTGACCCTCGGCGGCAAGCGCCCGGTCGTGGTGATGCAGAACCAGGGCGTCTACAACTGCGTGAACACGCTGCGCGCGATCTGCATCGACGCCCATGTGCCCACCGTGATCCTCGCCGGCCAGTTCGGCCGCGAATACGCCAACCTCGGCCAGCCGGCCACCGAGTCGCGCCGCAGCCTCGTGCGGCTGATGGAGCCGATGCTGGAGTCGCTCGGCATCCCGTTCCACACGCTCGATTCCGCCGCCGACATCGGCTGCATCGACCAGGCCTACGCCGAGGCCGAGATCAACGGCGGCGCCGTCGTCGTCCTGGTGTCCGCACCGCTGGCCTGGAGCTGAAGGAACCCCCATGCTGAACATGATCCAAGCCTGCGGCGCCGTCGCGCAACTGCGCCCGCAAGATTCGCTGCTCGTCGCCACGATGGGCGCGATGTTCGTCTTCGACCGCATCGAAGCAAGCCAGAACCTGCCCAAGCCGGCCAACCGCATCAACGCCGTGCCGCTGATGGGTGGGGCGGCAGGCCTCGGCCTGGGCCTTGCGCTCGCGCAGACCGAGCGCAAGGTGATCGTCGTCGACGGTGACGCGAGCCTCCTGATGGAACTCGGCGGCCTCAACACGGTCGCTTCGCAGGCGCCGGCCAATCTGCTGCACATCGTGATCCACAACGGCACGCAGTTCACGGGGCTGGCCAACATCAAGGCGCCAGCCCTGGGCTTCAGCTTCGCCCAAGCAGCCCGCAATGCCGGCTACAAGCAGGCCGAGACGATCAGCGATCCCGCGCAATGGCCCGCGCGCCTCGGCGCGCTGCTGGCCGCGGAAGGCCCGAACTTCGTCGAGCTGATGGTCGAACCGATGCCGCAGCAGACCGGCCCCGGCTTCGAGCAGGCCGAGATGCCTGACGTGCAGTTCGAGCGCATGCGCCATGAAGCGACGGCGCTGCGTGCCTATTTGAAGCCCGCCTCGGGAGCCTGAAGATGGCCGCGGCCGAGTACGACTACATCATCGTCGGCGCCGGTTCCTCCGGCATGACGCTCGCCACGCGTCTGACCGAAGACCCGAACATCCGCGTGCTGCTGCTCGAAGCCGGCCAGCCGCGCCACAACGACTTCTGGGTCAAGACGCCGGTCGGCGTGGCCAAGATCCTGGGCGACGCCAACTACGTCTGGCAGTCCAAGACCACGCCGCAGGCCAGCCTCGTCGGCCAGGAGATCTACTGGCCGCACGGCAAGCTGCCGGGCGGTTCCAGCTCGGTCAACGGCATGATCTTCGTGCGCGGCGAGCCGGCCGAGTACGACGCCTGGGCGAACGAACACGGCTGCACGGGCTGGTCCTACCAGGACGTGCTGCCCTACTTCAAGCGGCTGGAGAACACCGGCTCCGGCGATGACGAGTACCGCGGCCGCAGCGGCCCGATCACCGTCTCGCACCTGCGCGAGACGCACCGCGATCCGGTGTCCGATGCCTTCGTCAGCGCCTGCCAGGAAGCGGGCATTCCGCCGACCGAGGACTACAACGGCAAGCAGCACGAGGGCGTCGGCTACCTGCAGCTCTCCACCCGCAACGGCCAGCGTTGCAGCACGGCGCGCGGCTACCTGCCGCTGGCCGAAGGCCGGGCCAATCTCGATCTGCAGACCGAGGCGCTGACCACGCGCCTGCTGTTCGCCGGCACCAGCGCCGTCGGCGTCGAATACGTGCAGGGCGGCGAGACCAAGCAGGCGAAGGCGCGCTGCGAGGTCGTGCTGTCGGCCGGCCCGATCAAGACGCCCCAGCTGCTCGAACTCTCCGGCATCGGCCAGGCGCAGCGGCTGCAGGACCTCGGCATCGCGGTGCTGTTCGATGCGCCCGAGGTCGGCGAGAACCTCGCCGACCATCTGCAGGCCCGCATCACCTTCGAGGCCACGCGCGAGATGGGCATCAACGCCACGCTCAACAGCAAGTGGCGCACCGCGCTGATGGGCGCCGGCTACCTGATGACGCGCAAGGGCTTCATGGCCACGCCGTCGGCCACCGTGCATGCGCAGGCGCGCACGCGCCCCGAGCACACGCGGCCCGAGGTCAAGATCCAGCTGCACCAGATGAGCGGCCCGGACCGCTACACGATCGACCCGTTCCCCGGCTTCCAGGTGGGCTTCTTCCAGCTGCGTCCGAAGTCGCGCGGCTGGCTGCACGTGAACACGCGCGACCCGAGGGGCGATCCGATCATCGAGCCGAAGTACCTGACGCACGAGGAAGATGTGCGCGCCATGCTCGACGCGCTGCGTCTGTCCCGCAGGATCATCGATCAGCCGTCGATCAAGGGCCTGGCCAAGCGCGAGACGCGCCCGGGCATCGACGTGCAGGACGACGCCGGCCTGCTGCACTACATCAAGGAATGCGGCCAGACCTCCTGGCATCCGATCTCGACCTGCCGCATGGGCGGCGACGAGCGATCGGTGGTCGACCCCGAGCTGCGCGTGCGCGGCGTCCAGAAGTTGCGCATCGTCGATTCGTCGGTGATGCCTTCGATGCCCTCGTCCAACACGAACGCGGGCTCCATCATGATCGGCGAGAAGGGGGCGGACCTGATCCGCGCCCAGCGCTGAACGCCGGTCCACCACAACCAAAAGCAAAACAGAGACAAGACCATGCCCACATTGGATTACCGACCTGGCCGTGCCTGGAGCATCGCCAGCATGCTGACGCTGTTCATGGTGGTGAATTTCGCCGACAAGATCATCCTCGGCCTCGTCGCCGTGCCGATGATGGACGAGCTCAAGCTCAGCCCCACCGAGTTCGGCGTCATCGGCAGCAGCTTCTTCTGGCTGTTCGCGATCTCCGGCATCGTCGGCGGCGTGCTGGCCGACCGCTTCTCGACCAAGTGGCTGCTGCTGATCATGGCGCTGGCCTGGTCCGTCTGCCAGCTGCCGATGGCGCTGTCGGGCTCGATCGCGGTGATGGTGGCGTCGCGCGTGCTGCTGGGCGTGGGCGAAGGCCCGGCGTGGCCGGTGTCCATCCACTCGGCGTACAAGTGGTTCCCGGACGTCAAGCGCAACGTGCCGATCGCGCTGTTCTCGCAGGGCGGTGCGATCGGTCTGCTGATCTCCGGCGTGACCGTGCCGCTGATCACGGCGCACTTCGGCTGGCGCGCCAGCTTCTATGCGCTGGCGGCCGTCGGTGTGGTGTGGGCGCTGCTGTGGCTGCTGATCGGCGCCGAAGGGCCGCTGCCCGTCGGTGAACAGGGCCAGAAGACGAAGGCCAGCGGCCAGGAAGTGCCGCTCAAGCGCGTGCTGCTGGACGCCACCGTGCTCGGCAACTTCATGCTGCACTTCGTCTCGTACCTCTGTCTGGCGGCCGCGCTGACCTGGCTGCCCGCCTACCTGCAGAAGGGCCTGGGCTTCGACAACGTCGCGGCCGGCCGCCTGTTCGGCCTGACGGTGGCGATCAGCATCCCGGTGGTGCTGCTGTTCTCCACCCTCTCGCAGCGCCTGCTTGCACGCGGCTGGAGCTCGCGCACGGCGCGCGGCCGCTTCGCCTGCCTGGCCAACGTCGGTGCCGGCGTGCTGATGTGCCTGCTGCTGCTGCCCGGCCCGACGCCCATGATGCGCGTCGTCTTCCTCGGCGTGACGCTGGGCCTGACCACCGTCATCTACTCGCTCGGCCCGGCGATGCTGGCCCAGGTGGCGCCCGGTTCGCGCCGCGGCGCGGTGCTGGCGATCGACAACTCCATCGCCTCGGTGGCCGGCCTGCTGGCCCCGCCGATCCTGGGCAAGCTGATCCAGGCCACGCCCGGCGCGGCCGGCTACGAGCAAGGCTTCGGCCTGATCGGCGCCATCCTGCTCGTGGGCAGCGTGATCGGCTTCCTGACCATCAATCCCGAGAAATCCGCCGCTGCGCTGAACCGCTGATGTCCTATCTCGACGACCCCGCGTCTATTTCGCGGCCGAGCGCACGCTGCTGGCCTGGCAGCGCACCTCCATCGCCCTGATCGGTCTGGGTTTCGTCGTCGAGCGTTTCGGCCTGTTCATGCGCATGATGAACAACGGCGCGGCGCTGCCGCCGGGGCACGCGGGGACGTCGCTGTTCTTCGGCGTGTTCCTGCTGCTGGCGGGCGCGGCGATGGCGCTGCTCTCCGCCTGGCAGTTCAAGCGCTTCCTGCGCGAGCTGAGCCACCCGGAAGTGCCGCGCGGTCACGCCACGTGGCCGGGGCCGCTGATGAACCTGTCGGTGGCCGTTGCGGCGTTCGGCATGGCTGCTTGGTTCGTGATCACGGGCTGAGCGCTCCCGCGCCCGCCCGTGGCGGGGCGGCTCAGGCCGCCGTGTCGCGCAGCTCGCGGCGCAGCACCTTGCCGACCGCGGACTTGGGCAGCGCCTCGATGAAGATCACCTGACGCGGCACCTTGTACGCAGTCATCTCGCGGCGGCAGTGTTCGATCAACGCTTCTGCCGACAGCGCCGCACCCGGCGCGCGCACCACGTACAGCCGCACCGCCTCGCCACTCTTCTCGTCCGGCACGCCGACGCAGGCCACCTCGGCCACGCCCGCGCAGGCCGAGGCCACCACCTCGACCTCGTTCGGGAACACGTTGAAGCCCGAGACGATGATCATGTCCTTCTTGCGGTCGACGATCTTGAGCAGGCCTTCGGGCGTGAACACGCCGATGTCGCCGGTGCGGAAGTAGCCGTCAGCGGTGAAGGCGGCGGCGTTGGCTTCGGGCTTCTGCCAGTAGCCGCTCATGACCTGCGGGCCTTTGACGCAGACCTCGCCGGCCGCGCCGGGCGCTGCATCCGTGCCGTCTTCCGTGATCAGCCGCACATCGGTCGACGGCATCGGCACGCCGGTCGTGCCGTTGAAGGCGTCCACGGCCTCGGTGTTGAAGCTGACGATGGGGCTCGTCTCCGAGAGGCCGTAGCCCTCGCGGATCATTGTGCCGGTCAGCGCCTTCCAGCGCTTCGCAGTCGTCTCGATCACGGCGGTGCCGCCGCCGCCGGCCAGGCGCAGGCGCGACCAGTCGACCTCGGTGGCGCGCGGGTGCGCGGCGATGCCGGCGAAGATGGTGTTGACGCCGGTGATCACGGTCGGCCGCGCGGCTTCGAGCACCTTGACGAAGGCATCCATGTCGCGCGGGTTCGGCACCAGCCAGTTCTCGGCGCCGATGCTGAAGTAGGCGATGAAGTTCACCATCAGCGCGAAGATGTGATAGAGCGGAATCGCGGTCACCACGACCTCTGCGCCCTCCCGCAGCGTGGACGGCGAGATGGCGCGGAACTGCTGCACGTTGGCGATCAGGTTGCGGTGCGTGAGCGCCGCGCCCTTGGAGATGCCGGTGGTGCCGCCGGTGTATTGCAGGAACAGCAGGTCGGCGCCGGTGAGCGTGGGCGCGGCGTAGTCTGAAGACCCGTTGCCGGCGAGGATGTCGGCCAGCGGCGTGACGGCCTTCAGGCGCGCATCGATCGGCGGCGAGGGCAGCGGTGCGGCCAGGCCGTCTCCCGGCGCGGCAGTGATGACGTGCTGCACCTCGGTCTGCTCGATGATCTCGGCCAGCGTCGGCGTGGAGCCATTGAAGATCACGACCACCTTCGCGCCGGCGTCCTTGAGCTGGTGGGACAGCTCGCGCGGCGTGTAGAGCGGGTTGACGTTGACCTGGATGGCGCCGAGCCGCGCGATGGCGAGGAAGGCGATGGGAAAGGCCGCGAGGTTGGGCATCATCACCGCCACGCGGTCGCCCTTCGCGACGCCGAGCTCGCGCTGCAGATGGGTGGCGAGGCGCGCCGAATGGCGATCCACATCCGCGTAGCTCGAGCGCTGACCGAAGGCCACGAAGGCCGTCTTGTCTGCGTAGCGCCGCATTGCGGTTTCGAGCAGGGCGACGACGCTCGGCCAGGCGTCGGCATCGATCTGTTCGGGCATGGAGCCGCAGGCCTTGCGCCAGGGGCGTTCGATGGTCATCGGGTGTCTCCTCTCGGGCCAGGAATCGGCCCTCTGATGTGGCCGTGAGTGTCCTGGGGGGCCTCCGATCGGTCTGTCCAAAAGCCGACAAATGCGGCGCAGGGAAACCATGAGACCGCGGGCCGGATCAGTCCTTGCCGTCTCCTGCGGCGATGCGCTGCAGCACCGCGCGCTCGCGCCGCAGCGCCACGTCGATGGCCGGCAGCCGGTGCGCCAGCGGGCCGCCCTTGCGGGTGGCGAAATGCACGCTGACCGAGGCCATCGGCACCGGGACGATCTCCAGCTGCGCCGCCAGTTCCGGCCATGCGGCGATCCGCTTCATGGCGACTTCCGGCTCGGCCTGCGCGCTCGACCAGACCGTCAGGTCGCAGCGGCCGCGCTGGACCATGCGCAGGCGCGCCTCCAGCGGCGTGTCGACCACTTCGAGCTGGAACTTGCGACCTTGCGCGGCCTCGAACTCGTCGCCGTAGCTCACGCCGCGGCGCAGGCAGACGCGGCGGCCTTTCAGATCGTCGAGGCGCCGATAGCCGAACGACTCGCCGCGGCGGACGATCATCCAGGCGTGCTTCCGGAAGATCGGTTCGCTGAAGTCGAGCGTGGCCTCGCGCTCCTTCGTCCTGGCGATGCTCATGCCGATCGCAGCCCCTTGCTCGGCCATGGCGATCAGGCGCGCCCAGGGCACGACGAGGCGGGTCCAGCTGAAGTCGAGGCCGGGGCTGAGGACATCCAGCATCTGCGACAGGCCGGCCGCGCCGTCGAGTGCGATGGGCACTGCCGGCTTGGACGATGGCGTCTGAGCCTGCGCACGCGTTGCCACGGCCCAGGCTGCGAGGAGCAGGCTGCGGCGCGCGATGGCGAGGCAGGCGTCGGGGTCGGGCATCCTGCGGGGTGGTAAGAGTGAAGAGAAGCCTCGACCGAGGCCTTCAATTCAGTCTAATCCACGCCCCTGCCGAGCCGTTGTGCTAACCCTCAATTCGTGCGCATTGGCGAACGCTTGAACGCGGGTCAGGCGGGTGGATCCTTCGCCCGCGTGCGCGCCACGGCGCCCATGATGCCCAGGCCCGCGACGATCAGGCAGGCGATGGCCACATAGGTGGCCGCCAGGCCGGCCGTGATCAGGGCCCAGGCGATGCCGGCGAGCAGCACGGCCAGTCCGAGGATGTAGAGCGCGAACGACATGGTCCACCTCCGGTTGTGAAGTCAGCTTCACTCTAGCGATGCCGGTCCCGCAGCCGGGTCGGAAGGCGATGGAGTGCGCGGTAGGGCGGCTCCTACCGCGCAGGCGTGCAGGTCAGAACTTCAGCCCATGCCGCTCGTGCCAATCGGCCAGCGACTCCTCCGGCCACTGGCGGAAGTGCACATGGCCCTTGCCCGTCGGCACGTCCACCCAGTTCGCCACATAGTCGAGCGCCGCTTCCACAACGGCCGGGGGCTTGGGCAGCGGCGTGTCGATGGCCGAGGCGTGCGGGTGGATCAGCTCGGGCCAGCGCGGGTCGTAGAGCCAGAGCGGGCTGCCGCACTTCAGGCAGAAACGCCGTTCGGCCTTGGAGCGGCGCGCGCGCTGGCCGGGCTCTCGCATGACGGCGTGGTAGCAGCCGAGGTGCCTGGCGCCCTTGACCTTGAGCGTGGCAGCGTCGCCGCCGAGGTTGATGGCGTAGCCGCCGCTGCCGGCGGTCTTGCGGCAGATCGAGCAGTGGCAGTGGGCGAACGGCACCGGGCTGTGCGCCTCCAGGCTGAACCGCACGGCGCCGCAGTGGCAGGAACCTTCGAGATGCATGGCGGCGGCGGCTTCAAGGCTGCGGCATCGGCGTGCCGTTGACGACGTTGACGCCGCGGTAGGTCACGTTGACGCTGGCCGGCGTGGCGTTCTGCACCCCGGACTTGGCGCTGATCTTGTACGCCCGGCCGGGCTCGAGCGTGGCCGTGCAACTGCCGCGGGCGTAACCTTCCGTGGCGCGCAGCGTGACGGTCATGCGCTGGCCGCACATCTGGCCGTCCACATAGGTTTCGACCCAGACCGAAGGCGAGCCCGATCCGTTCGTGACGTTGGCCGTGGACTCGATGAAGTAGGCGCCGCGGGCCTCGACCGTCAGCGTGCACTCGGCGCTGTCGGCGGAGGACGTGCAGTCGATGTTCTGGGCGCGTGCGGCCGACGGCGCGAGCGCGCAGAGCAGGAGGCCGGCGGCGAACGCCCGGCGGGCAGGGGCTGGATCGCTCATCACGTCATCCCTTCAGGCTGGAGTGGCCTTCAGGATGGCAGGCCGCAGGCGCGCGCGGCGTAGGACCGGAGCTGATTCAGCCGCTGACTCAGCCGCTGATGAAGGGCGCCGTGCGCGTCCATTTCGTCGCCACCCATTTCTCGCCTTCGAGCACGGGCAGGCTGTGGTGGACGGAGGCCGGGTAGAGCTCGCCCTGGCCGTCGCAGGACTGGAAATACACGGCGCTGCCACGCTGCGGCGTGACGCTCCAGCCGAGCTCGGGGAAGGCGGTCTCGCCGCCGGCGGGCACGTCGTTCAGGTAGGTCACGAGCGTGCAGATGCGCTGCCCGCTGCGAGCGATCGAGGCGCGGTTCGCTTCGCTGCTCGGCTGCAGCCAGTCGTAGTGCGGCGCGCTGCCGGCGCCGGGGGCGTAGTGCAGGATCTGCAGGCCTTCGCCGTGCGAGACGGGCAGGCCCGTGAGCGCGGCGAAGCGCTCATCGAGGCTTGCGATCAGCGCGTTCTCCGCCGGGCGGAAGAACATGCCGCTGCTCTGGCGCTCGTCGCTGACGATGGCTCGGCCCGTCTGCGGATCGACGAGCGTGGACGGCGTGAGCCGCGGCCGCGCCATCTCGATCAGCGCGGCGCATTCCGCGGGCGTCATCACCTCGTTGAGCACGGCCAGCATCGGCATCACGCCCGGCAGGTTCAGGCGCGCGGCGACCTTGATGCTCATCGCGTACCTTCCACCGTGCTGTCGGCCACCCAGGCGGCGCCTTCGACGTGGAAGGCCTGCTGCATCTCCATGCGGCCCTGGCCCTGGATCAGCGTGTCGAGCATCGGGAAGACGCGGCGCACGTCCTCGTTCTGCACCCAGGGATCGGCCTTGAAGCGATAGAGGAAGCGCACGCTGGCGCGATCCGCGGTCGGGGCCTCTTCCACACGAACGATCTTCTCGACTTCGAGCCGGCCGGCGCAGAGGTCGGCCTTGCCGTTCTTGGCGGGTTTCATCGACGCGCGGCCGGCGTCGGTCAGGTCGTAGCGGCGCGTGGGCACGCGCTCGACGGCGTTGTTCTCGTCACGCCAGTCGACATAACCGTCTCTTCCGCTGACCAGACCGGCGCGCTCCAGCACGGGCAGCTGGATGGCGTTGCGGGTGCGCGCGGCGATGTCGCGCGAGTTGACCTCGATCGGCCAGTCCTGCTTGGCCACGCAGATTTCGCCGCGCGCGGCGAGGAAGCGGTCCAGCGCGGGCGCGAGCGCCTCGGCCGTCTTCGGCGGCTGATAACCATCGGTCAGCGTGTTCAGGAAGGCGAGCAGGTCCTGGATGTCCTGCTCGTCCATCGGCGCTTTGCTGCCGGCGGCGCGGCCGTCGAGCGGCATCTGCGCGTCGATGTTGGCGTGGTACTTCTTGGGCAGGTCGTTGAACTTCTGCACCTTGCCCTTGACGGTCGGATACCAGCGCTCAGGGTTGGTGTCGCGTGTGGCGTAGAAGCGCACCACGTCTTCGAGCGTGCCGATCTGGCCGTTGTGGAAGAAGGCCTTGCGGGTGGCGACGTTGCGCAGCGTGGGCGTCTTGAACATGCCGCAGAGCTCAGGCGTCGCTGCTTTGCCGCCCTTGTCGGTGTGGTCCGTGCGGCCGCAGATGCCGATGTCCATCGTCTTGCCGACGAGGCCCTTCAGGCGCGGCACGCCGATGGCGGAGAACGAGTAGTCGGTGAACTGCGCCACGCTGCCGCCGACACCGGCGCCGCTGTAGTGGCAGGCCGCGCAGTTGCCCCGGTTCGGGTCCTGGAAGACGGCGAAGCCGCGCGCCTCTGCAGGCGTCAATTCGCCGCCGACCTTGTTGCTGGCGTAGTAGTCGTACTTGCTGGTGTAGGGGTGGAAGCTCGGGTCTTCCATCTGGAACGCCTGCAGCGCCTGCAAGGCGTGCTCGAAGGCCTGCTTCGGGTCGTTGAACACCTGTTCGCCGAAGGCCTGCTTGAAGAGGGGCGCGTAACCGGCCTTCTTCAGCTTGGCGACGACGTCTGCGGCACTCTTGTTCGCCATTTCGTTCTGAGCGAGCAGCGGGATCTTCGCCTGCTCGGCCAGCGTGGAGGCGCGGCCATCCCACGCGAAGCCGCCGCCGGGTCCGGGCGGGCTGACGCCGTCCGGGTTGTCGGCCAGATCGGCGTAGGCGGGGGTGTAGTCCTTGTACGTCAGCGTCGGCACGGCGCGGGCGCCGGGCTGGTTGAGCTTCGGGCCGCCGAGCTGCAGGCGCAGGTTGTTCGACGGCGCGTAATGGTTGTTGGGGTCGTGGCAGGTGGCGCAGGACATGCGGCCGGAGCCGGAGAGCGTCGGGTCCACGAACATGGCGCGGCCGACCTGGGCGGGCAGGCTGAGCGCGGGCGCCGCCGGCGTTTGTGTTTGCGCGCTGGCGAATCCGGAAATCGCCACGCCGAGCAGCAACAGGCTGCGGATCATTTCATCGCTCCTCAAGGCAAGAAGCCGGCCGGCATTGCTGCCGGCCGGCTGTGCGCCGAACTGACGGGTTACTGCTTCAGCGACCAGAGGTTGACCTGCGTCGCGTCGGGGCCGGTCTGGGCGGCCGTGTTCACGTCGTTGGACTGCTTCTGGGTGTACGAGGCCGGGAACACGTAGCTGTGGTTCATCGGACGGACCGAGTCGAAGTGCGTGTCGGCGCTGCCCGCGTATTCCGGCAGCAGGGCCAGGTTGGCGGCGATGAAGGCTTCCGTGTACTTCGAACGGTTCATGTACGAGAACGGATCGGCCGGGTCGGCCAGGGCGAACATGTCCTGCAGCGTGCGCACGAAGGAGAAGTGGCTGTAGTAGTCGCTGTCCACGAGACGCTTCGGAGCCGAGACCTGGTTGGTCAGCAGGCCGAAGATCGACTCGCCATGGCCCTTGTTGCCCGAGCCGTAGCCGGCGACCGTCGAATCACGCGAGACGGCGCTGCTGCTGCCGACGAGGGGTGCATCGACGTTCGTGCTCACGGGGTTCCAGCCGCAGCAGGAGTTGAAGCCCGAGGTGGCGTTGCCTTCGTCGAACATGATGACGATGGCGACGCGCTTGTTCGGGTTCAGCCAGAGTGCCGACGAGCGGATCTTCTCGACCAGGTACTTCACGTAGTTGTCGCCGCGCGTGATGATCGGCGAGACAGCGGTGGGCGAGACGGCGTTGGACACGCTCGAGCAGTCGCTGGCGGTGCCGGACTTGGCCGTGGCGCTGTCCGTGCCGGTCACGCTGATGCCGTGCATGTCGTCGCACTGGTCGGGCACGACGAAGTTCAGCTGACCCACGTCGCCGCTGGCGAGGTCGGAGCTGAACTGGTCGACGTTGTAGCCGGCCGGGATGGCGTACTTCGTGCTGGCCATCATCACGCTGTCCCACTGGCCGCCGCCGAGGGTGCGGTTGTTGGCCTTGAAGCCGGGCTCGCTGCGCACGTTCTGGTAAGCCATGCCCGGGTGGTGCTTGGTCTTGTACAGGCCGGCGGGCAGCGGCAGGTTCAGCGTGGCGCTGCCGATCTGCGAGGCGTTGCCGCCGACGGTGCCGGCGGGATAGACGTGGTCAGGCGCGCTGATGGCGGTGTCGGCGATCGAGTCGGTGCGGAAGTCCTGGCCCGGGTTCATCGACTCGCTGTAGGTGCGCCATTGCAGGCCGGCCTTGGACAGCGCGTTGAAGATGTTGGCGCGGCCGACGATGTTGTGGTTGGTGGTCTGCGCGCAGGTGGCCGTGAACGGCGAGTTGGCCAGGCCCGGCTGGGTCTTGTCCGGCGTGGGCAGGTCCTGCACGGCGTTGGTGCCGGTGGCGCCGCAGTTCCACTGGTTGTCGTCGGTGATGCCCCAGTCGTCGGCGCCGCCGAGGGCCGTGTAGTTCGGCTCGCTCGGGTTGCCGGTGGCGAAGTAGCTGGTGAACTGGTTGCCTTCGTTCAGGTACTTGTTGATGTTGGGCGCGTAAGCGGAGCCCTTGATCGACAGCGTGGCCTTGTTCTCCAGCATGATCACGAAGATGTGGTCGTAGCGCGGGATGCCTTCGACGTTCATCGCGACCTGCTGGGCGGCCGGCACGCTGGCGGCGCTGCCGCGGTCCTTGAGCTTGGAGGCGTAGGCCCAGCGGTTGGTCAGGGCGACGGATTCCTGCATCACCACGGCCTTGGCGTTGCCCGACAGCGTGTTCGGGTCGGCCAGCGTTTCCGTCACGGCCAGGCCGAGGCGGCCGGCGAGGGCGCGGCTCTCGGTGGCGTAGTTCGTGCCGTTGGCTTCGACCATGCGCACGACTTCGGTGGACAGCGGCGTGACGGCGACGTTCGCCGGCAGCAGCGGGCTCGTCGTGGCGGCCGTGATCTGGTCGGCCGAGACGCGCAGCACCAGATGCTGGCTCACGGCGCGGCCGCCGTTGGTGGCGGCGGTGGAGATGTCGGCGATCAGCGGGGCCGAGACCTTGCTGGAGATGAGGAAGCTGCCGTCGGCCTTGGTGACGGTGGAGACTTCACCGGCATCGCAGACGCCGTTGTTGTTGGTGTCGAAGCAGACGGTGGCGCCGGCGTACACCGACGTGACGGTGCTGCCGCGGGTGGCGGTGCTCGGCGAATCGGAGATCACCGGCGGCGTGAACAGCGTGCCGGCGACGACGCCCTTGACGCTGACGGCGGCTTGCGCGGGCGCCCAGGCGGCCAGCAGCGCGACGGCGGCGGACAGCGTGGCGAGGCGGGCGGGCTGGGTGGCTTGCTTGCGGAGGTTCATGGTGTTCCTTCGAATCAGGCTGCGTTGCGGCGGCGCACGGCGACGGCGGCGAAGGCGATCAGGCCGGCGGCGAGCAGGGCGGCGCTGTTGGGTTCCGGCACGGCGGCAGCGGCCGTCAGGGTCCAGTGGCCGTTGTCGGCCAGTTCGGCGCCGCTGATGGCGTTGCCGTTGGCATCGACGACGTCGAGGTCCACGGCAGCGACCACACCGCCGGCGACGGTGAAGTAGTTGTTGAAGGCGCTGTCGTAGAACGAGAAGTTCGACTGGGCGAGGTCGGCCGAGATCACGGCGGCGGCGCTGGTGTCGCCGGTGACGGGGTCGAGACCGGTGATGCTCAGCGGGCCGGTGTAGGCCGTGCCGTTGATCCAGAGGCTGGCGTTGGTGATGCTGGAGATCAGGTCACCGACTTCCGTGCCCATGAAAGAGCCGGTGATCGTCACGGGGGCGCCGTTGCCGGTGTTGGCCGGGTCGAAGCTGTAGCTGAAGTTGAAGGTGGTCTGGGCCTGGGCGCCTGCGGCGGCCAGCAGGCCGGCGAGCAGGGCAGTGGTGGCGAGGAATTTCATGGGGTACGACCTTTCGCTTTCTGCGGTGGGGTGCTGTTGTTCTCGGGCCGATGCAGGGGCTGTCTCGGCGGGTCGCAGTGTGGTGAGCGGGGATGACACATCCGTGACCGGTTCGTGAGATCCGTCACGACTCGTGCGGGTCGCGCGGCGCTCGAAGGTCAGCGTGAAATGGTCGTTAGGCCCGTCGCCATTGGGGCGCCTTCGACGGCATGGCGAACCGCGCACGCGTCGATGCGGACCAGGTAAAGAATTGTTCTTGCGCGGAACTCCAACAGCTCGACGCGCTCGTTCTCCACCTCGCAAGACCTGGCATCAAACCTGCTAAGTCCTGGGTGTTAGATTGTCTCCTCCATCTCCAACGATGGATTCAAGCCCCGAGGCGCACCGCCTCGGGCTTTTTTTATTCTGATGAGCGCGCGGTGGTGCACCGCACCTGTGCACCTTGCCCCGTCATGGCGACGTCGCGTCTCATGTCGTAGAGTTTGCAGTGATGTCGGATTTCAAACCCAGGCCTTCCAGCCCCGCGTGGCCCACCGCCCTGATCACCCCGGGCAAGGGCTGGGCGCGCTTCACCTATGCGCGCGAGGACATGGAACTGCTCGGCGTGGTGCAGATGGGCATGCAGATCGGCGCGCTGGCGCAGTTGCCGAGCGGCGAGTACGCCCAGGTCAACGGCGACTTCATCGAACTGCTCGATGCCGACGAGCTCGCCACGGCGCTGCAGCGCGCCGGAATGGTGGGTCCGGGCACGCCGATGGTGAACGTCAGCACCAAACCGGCGGTTGCGCCGGTGGTGACGGTCAAGAAGCGGCGGCGGATCGAGATGCCGACGGGCTGAGCGCCGGCGCTGTCGGCGCGGCTGAGGCGACGACCGGCAGCAGCTTCCCACGCAGCGCGGCCCAGACGGTGGCGATGAACAGGCTCACCACCAGCACATTCGCAATCACGAACAAGACTGGCGCGAGCGAGGTGAACACCCAATCGCCGCCACGGTCGGCGAAGCGCATCGTGGCCGAGGCGATCGCCGTCGTGCCGAAGGTGAAGGCCCAGTAGCCGGCCGTGAAAGGCTGGCGGAACCAGCCGATCAGACGGACCGCGATCAGCGCCTGGATCACCGCGTAGCCGAGCAGGCCGTGCGCGATCAGGTCCGGCGGGCCGGTGGTGATGGCCGTGTAAGCCAGCAAGGTGACGGCCGGAGGCGCGGGCTGGATGCCGACGGTCGGGCGCAGGGCCAGCGGCACCTCTTCGGCGTTGAGCAGCCGGCCGACGATGATCGACTCGATCGCGAGCCATGACAGCACGGCGGCGCCGAAGAACAGCTGGCCCAGCTCCGGCCAGCCGAGCGCACCGGCGGCCATCGCCGAGACGAGGTTGGCGGCGACGGTCGGCAGGTAAAGGACCGGCGTCGTGAAGTTGACGCTGCGCCCGCCACGCCACAAGCCACCATGGCGCCACACACCGAACAGCAGCGAGCCGAGCGCGCCGACGCCGCACAAGGCCAGCGCCGCTGGACGCGAATACGGCAGCACGGCGATGCCGACCAGCATCGTCGTGACTGGCAGCAGCGCGACGAAGCAGCACTGGATCGGATGCGCGATCTCGGCCAGCGCGGCCTCGCGGTTGCGCAGCCACTTGAGCGCGTACATCACCACGAGCAGCAGCCACACGGTGCCGGCCACGGCCATCACCGCTTCGCCGAGCCAGCCCGGCGCGCCCCAGAGCTTCGCGGCGGCCCGCCAGTCCGTGCCCAGGCCGCACAAGCCCAGCACCATGCTGAAGAAAGAGGCGGGAACCACCCGGCGCGTCGTGCTCATCCAATGCCCTCGAATCGAAATGTTCAGACCGCTTTCGCCTTCGCCTTGTTGCGCAGCGAAATGCAATACCCGAGTGTCACCGCAATCCCGGTGACCACGGCGGCGGTCCCGCCCCAGACGGCCACCTGCATCGGCGCGAATGCGAACAAGGCGGCGTAGATCAAGCCGCTCAAGGTCAGCGACCAGCCACCCACGCGCCGCACCCGCTGCGCCCAGACCTGCGGCACGAAGGCCTTGGGCATGCGGTTGCCCATCCACGCGATCATCAAGCCGTTGAGGCCGATCACCAGGCGCGTGACCGTCTCGGATTCAAGCAGACCCTGGCGGCGCGCATAGCTGCCGGCCAGCGCGATCAGCACGATGCCGGCGGCCCACAACAGGCTGCCTTGAAGTTCCTTGCGGGCTTCTTCCTTGTTCATTTGAGCGTCTCCTTCTTGACGGCATTGACAGGGGCGCGTGTCTTCTCGCTCGCGCCGAACGAATGGACGAAACCGAGCAGTGCTTCTTCGAGCACCGACAGCTTCAGGTGGTAGATCACGGACTTGCCGGACTTCTCGGTGTGCACGAGGTCCGCTTCCTTGAGCACGGCGAAATGCGCAGACATCGTGGGCTTGGACACGTTGAACTGGTCGCTCAGCTCGCCGGCGCTCATCGGCCGCTCGCGCAGCAGTTGCAGCACGCGGCGGCGGGTGGGGTCGGAAAGGGCTTTGAAGACCTGGCTCATGACTCGATGATTAGCTAATTATCGAAATGTGTCAAGCGTCATTCGCAAGCCATGCGTCGGCTGCGAAGATCGCTGCACGTCATTCGAACAAGGACCGCCGCCATGGCCGACAAGACCTCCGCCCCCTTCGTGCTCGAACGCCGCTTCACCGCGCCGCGCGAGCTCGTCTATGCCACGCTGACCGAAGCCCAGCATCTCGCGCACTGGATGAGCCCGCCCGGGATGGAGCTCTCGCACTGCACGGTCGAGGCCAGGGTCGGCGGTGTCTTTCACTACGCGATGGTGCCCAAGGGCGTGCCCGGTGCGCCGGCGATGTGGGGCAAATGGACCTTCCGCGAACTCACGCCGCCCGAGCGCATCGTCGTCGTCGTGCAGTTCAGCGATGCCGAAGGCGGCGCGACGCGCCATCCGATGGCGCCGCAGTGGCCGCTCTACACGCTCTCGACCACCACGCTGACGCCCGACGGCGACGGCACGCTGATGAAGCTGGAGTGGCGCGCGCTCAACGCCAACGAGATGGAAGAGGCGATCTTCAATGCCTCGCACGCGAGCATGGCGATGGGGTGGGGCGGCACGATGGATGCGCTGGACCGCTATCTGGCGCAGATCCAGTCTTAGATCCTGGCTTTACTTACTTCCCGATCCACTTCCACACGCCGCGCAAACGGTTGCCTTGTGGATAGTCCCGGTCACTCCGTCTAGGCTTGGGCCTAGCATTCAGCAACCTTTCGGAGCCAGCCATGAGTTCAATCGCAATGTCGGTCTTTCTCGATTCGGAATTCGGTGCGGAGACCGAGCTGCCGCACGCCGGCAGCGCGCTGGAACACCCGCTGGTGTTCGACTCTGCGGCGAAGGAACTGCACGCGCTGGCCCGCCAGGGCCGGGTAGAGATCCTGCATGAGCGCCGCGCTCAGGGCGGCGGCGCGGACGGTCTGATCGACCAGTTGCGCTTCAGGCGGCTTCAGTAAGGGCCTCTCCGGCCGTCGCGGCCAGGCCCATCAGCGCTTCGATCTCCACCGGGTTGGTGGCGAGCACCGTCTTGCGGCCGCGGATGCGGTCGCGGAACCAGAAGCTGTCCTTCATCACGATCAGGTCCGCCTCGCCGAGCGGCAGGCCGAGGTCCTGACCCTCGAATTCCCAACGCTCGGGCGCACCTTCGATGATCAGGTGGCTCTGGTGGCGCTGGCGGCAGATCTCGCTGCATTCACGCACGCGCTCCATCCAGGCCGGCGACACGCGGATCACGGCGTCGATCGACTGGCTTTCAAAATGGCTTTGCAGGACGGCGGGGATCCGCACGAGCGCGCCCTCGTGAGGCAGCGCGGAGTTCAGCAACTTCATGGTTTTTCAGCGGTCAAAAAGTGATTCGTTGAGCGAGCCAGATCATGAGCCCGGCCGGTGAAGCCCGCGTGAAATCCTGCGTCCTACCCGTCTGTCGGAGATGACGCCGAAATAAGACGTTATCTGCACGGTGTCGCCGCAGGGATGGCGCTTGCCGTGACGAATCCCACGGCCCTGGGGGTGTCTCGCACGGAGTCACCCAACTGTCATAGTGCTTCCACTTGTAAGCCGTAGTCTGCGCAGCTCATCGAATCCTCGATTCCCCACCAGTTCGGGAGCAGCAGCTTGATCGCAGAACCCCAGACGAAGACGACGACCTTCCCGCCCATGCCGGCGGCGACGTTCACGCGGCCGCAGGTCCGCTTCACCCAGCCCGTGGCCGGCGACCTGGCCGAGGCCTGCGTCACCGTCTCGCCCGAGCACACCAACGCGCAGATCTACGAGATCCTCGGCCGCCACCGCGAGGTCGCGAGCCTGCCCGTGCTGGAAGAGGGCCGTCCGATCGGCCTGATCAACCGCGCGCTGTTCCTCTCGCAGATCTCCAAGCCCTTCTACAAGGAGCTGTTCGAGAAGAAGAGCTGCATCGCCTTCATGGATAAGGCGCCGCTGATCGTCGAGGCGGCCACACCGATCGAGCAGCTCGCGCTGATGACGGTGGAGTCCGGCGAGAAGGCGCTGGCCGACGGCTATCTCGTCGTCGAGCACGGCCAGTTCAAGGGCCTGGGTCAAGGCCTCGAGCTGATGCGCGTGATCGCCGAGCAGCAGACCGAGCGCAACCGCCACATCATGCAGAGCATCGAGTACGCGAGCGTGATCCAGCGCTCGATGCTGAGCGTGTCCGATGCGTCGCTGGCGCGCAGCGTGAAGGACGCATGTCTGGTCTGGGAGCCGCGCGACACCGTCGGCGGCGACTTCTACCTGTTCTGCGATTTCCCCGACGGCTGGTTCGCCGCGGTGGCGGACTGCACCGGCCACGGCGTGCCCGGCGCCTTCCTCACGCTGCTCGCGCATTCGGCGCTCAAGCAGGCGCTGGACAAGCATGGCCCGCGCGACCCCGCGCTCTTGATGGCCGAGGTCAGCCAGAGCATCAAGACCTCCCTCGGCCAGGCGGACGTGACGGCCGACGGCGCCTCCAACGACGGCCTCGACGCCGCCTTCCTCTGGTTCGACGCCGCCGAGCGCCGCATCAGCTACGCCGGCGCCCGCACGCCGCTGCTGCTGCACGAGCCGGGTCAGGCCGGCGTGGCCATCATCGATGCCGACCGCATGGGCCTCGGCTACCCCGACACGCCCGCCGATGCCCGCTGGACCTGCAAGCAGTTCGAGCTGCGCCCCGGCTCGATCCTGATGACCTGCACCGACGGCCTGATCGACCAGATCGGCGGCCCCAAGAACATCGCTTTCGGCAAGCGCCGACTGCGCGAAGCACTGGTTCGCCACCGCGAACTCCCGATGCCCGAACTGGGCGTCATGCTGATGGCCGAGCTTCGCGGCTACCAAGGCGCGCAACTGCGCCGGGACGACCTCACCTTGTTCGGCATGCGCCTGAACTGACCGTTATGGAAAAGACCTACGACCAATACCTGGAGTTCTGCGAACTCGCGCGGCAGAAGAAAGTCATCTTCTACTACGTCGGCTACTTCTCGCAGAACATCATCACCGCCATGAGCGAGGCCGTGCGCCTGCGGCTCGAACTCGCGGGCGCGGCCGGCCCGCTGCGCCGGCGCCTGTTCTCCTGCTTCGTGGAGATGGCGCAGAACATCATCCACTACTCCTCCGATTCGCTGACGCCGCCCGAGCAGGACCGCAACGAACTGCGCCACGGCTCCGTGTGCATCGGCGTGGACGAGGAAGGCCGCTACTTCCTGCTCTGCGCCAACCCGATCGCCATCGATCTGGCCGAGCAACTGCGCGAGCGCCTGGAGACGCTGCGCACGATGACGCTGGACGAGATCAAGGCCAGCTACCGCGAATCGCTGCGCAGCGAGACGCCGGAAGACAGCAAGGGCGCCGGCCTCGGCTTCCTGACGATGGCGCGCGACGCCAGCGAGCCGCTCGAATTCGAATTCCAGACCACCGGGGATCCTGGCACTGCCATGTTCTTCCTGAAGACGACCATCTAAGACAGAACAGCAAGAGGCAAGTCCATGAACCCACTGCACATCCCCGCAACCGGCAACTCGCCCGAAGTCGAGTTCCGCTTCGATGCGCACGAGCTGCTGCTGCGCGGCGAATCCTTCCCCGAGAATGCCGCCGCCTTCTACGGCCCCGTGATCGCCGCGCTGCGCGAATTCCTCGCACTGCCCGACGACGATAAGACGCTCGACATCGAGGTCTCGCTGACCTACTTCAACAGCTCCAGCACCAAGATGCTGTTCACGCTGTTCGACCTGCTGGACAAGGCGGCAGCGAGCGGCCGGCGCATCAAGCTGCACTGGCTGCACGACGCCGAGGACGACACCATCCGCGAATTCGGTGAAGAGCTGATGGCCGACTTCCACAACCTGGAGATCCAGCTCCGTGCCCTTGACGCTTGAAGCCACCTCCGCTGCCGCCTCAGCCATGTCCAACAGCGTTGCGCCCGATCTGTTCGAGCAGGAATCGAACGCGCTGGAGCGCGCGATCGCCGCGCGCGACAACCCGGGCCTGTCCGCCCCGCAATGCCGCGAGGCGCTGGGCGACCTGATCGACCACTTCGAGCGGCTGATGCGCGAGAGCCGCCGGCTGATCCGCCGCAGCGACCGCGAGGAGCGCGAGCTCAACGTGCTCAACGAGGAGCTGCACAGCCTGGCCGCGCAGCTGGAGTTCAAGGCCAAGCACGATTCGCTGACCGGCGCGCTCAACCGCGGCGCCATCTTCGAGCGCGCCAGCCAGCACTTGAGCCGCGGCGCGCTGTCGCTCGTGGTGCTGGACATTGATTTCTTCAAGAGCATCAACGACGCCTTCGGTCACCCGGCCGGCGACGCCGTCATCTGCGAGGTGGTGAACCGCCTGCGCGGCGCCGTGCCCGAAGAGGCCGACATCGGCCGCGTCGGCGGCGAGGAGTTCTCCATCCTGCTGCCCGGCATGTCTTTCGAAGACGCCACGCGCCAGGCCGAGCACATGCGCCAGGCCATCGCCTGCAAGCCTTTCGATTGCCTGCCCGGTCGCATGGTGACCGCTTCCTTTGGCGTGAGCTGGACCGCCGGTCACGGCGTCTTCGGCGACGCCTATGCCCGCGCCGACGAGGCGCTCTTCGATGCCAAGCGCGCCGGCCGCAACCAGGTCTGCGCGGGGCTGGTGGGCCACAAATGAGCGCGCTGCTGCGATTGCTGTCGGACTTCATCACCGACCTGCGTTCGACGGCCGGCGCGCGCAGCGAGTCCGTGCTCGACGCGCAGCAAAGCCGCCTGCTGGAAATGGCCGGCACCGATGCGCTCACGGGCCTGGCCACGCGCCCGCACTTCGCCGCACTGGCGGACGAGCGGCTGCGCGCCCAGCCCGAAGCTTCGTACGTGCTGCTCTGCCTGGACGTCGATCGGCTCAAGACCGTGAACAGCGTGCTCGGCTTCGACGCCGGTGATTCGCTGCTGCTCGGTCTGGCCGGGCGCCTGGAACTGCTCGGCGAACAGGGTGCGCTCTGCGGTCGTCTGGCCGGCGGCACCTTCGTCGTGCTGCTGCCGATGCAGGGCCATGCCGATTGGCAGTTCGCCGTCTCGCAACTGCACGCCAGCCTCAACCACAAGCACCGCTGGCATGGCCAGGTGCTGGACCTGACGGTCTCCATCGGCGTGGCGCTTTACCCGGGCCACGGCCACCAGCCCGAGGTGCTGATGCAGCGGGCCGAGCAGGCGATGTTCGAGGCCAAGCGCTGCCGCAGCGAGGTCGCGCTGTACGACCCCGATCAGGAGGCGCATCGTCAATCGCACCTGAGCCTGCTGTCCGAACTCGAAGCCGCCATCTCGCAAGGCCAGCTGCGCCAGTTCCTGCAACCGAAGTGGGACCTGCAGGGCGACGCCATCGCCGGTGCCGAAGCGCTGGTGCGCTGGCAGCATCCTGAGCGCGGCTGGCTCCCGCCGAGCGAGTTCGTGCCGTTCGCCGAGAGCACGGGCCGCATCCGTCAGATCACGCAGTGGATGCTCGAGCAGGCGGTGACAACGTTGGCGGCGTGGCAGGCGCAGGGGCGCGCGGTGCCGATCGCGGTGAATATTTCCACACTCGATCTGCAAGATGGACTGCTGCCGGCACGCATCGAATCGATGTTGCAACGCGCAGGCGTGCCCGCCCATCTGCTCCAGCTCGAGCTGACCGAGACGGGCCTGATGACCAGCGCCCGCGACCCGATCCACGTCATGCACTCGCTACGCCGCCTCGGCGTGCGGCTCGCCATCGACGACTTCGGCACCGGCCAATCCTCGCTCGCCTACCTGCAACGCCTGCCCGTGCACGAGATCAAGATCGACCGCAGCTTCGTCGACGGCGTGGACCAGGATCCGAAGCGCCAGGCGCTGCTCGGTTCCATCATCACGCTGGGTCACGGCCTCGGTCTGCAAGTCACGGCCGAGGGGGTGGAAACGGCCGGCGAACTCGACGTGCTGGGCCGCATCGGCTGCGATCTGGTGCAGGGTTTTCTGCTCGCCAAGCCGATGGATTTGCAGAGCTTCGAGGCCTGGAGCACGGAGCGGCAGGCGTTGGAAGTTTCATAGCGTTGCATTGGTGATCCAGCAAATGCCGGCTATTCTTTCGGCGCATGAATCACCTGCTTGACCAACTCGCCACTTCCGTCACCCGGGCCAACTCCCTGGAAGAGCTGACCCGGCCGCTGCTGGAAATGCTCGAAGCCGTGACGGGCCTGGAGTCCACCTACCTCACGACGATCGACCTCGACGCCGGCGTGCAGCATATCTTGTATGCGCGCAATGCGGACGACCGCATGCAAATCGGCGAGGGGCTGTCGGTGGCCTGGTCGGATTCCGTCTGCAAGCGTGCGCTGAACTCGGGCAAGCACGCGAGCAACACCGTGCCGGAAGATTTCGGCGATTCGCCCGCCGTCGCCGCACTGGGCCTGCAAACCTACATGACCGCACCCGTGATGATCGGCGGCGGCAAGGACGAAGAGGTCTACGGCACCTTGTGCGCAGCCAGCGGCCACACCCGCGAACTGGACCCGCATGCCGAGCGCGTGCTCGCGCTGTTCGCCAAGCTCATCGGCCAGTACGTGGACCGCGAGCGGCTGATGCGCCAGCTGATGAACGCGAACGAGCAGCTCGCCGCCGCCGCCATGACCGACACGCTGACGGGCCTGGCCAGCCGCCGCGCCTTGCAGGACGGCCTGACGCGCCTGCTCGCGCAGGGCGAACGCAGCGACGCCGCCGTGTTGATCGCCTTCGTCGACATGGACGGCTTCAAGGCCGTCAACGACACCCACGGCCACGACACCGGCGACCAGTTCCTCGTCGAGGTGGCGAACCGCCTGCGTCGCGTGCTGCGCGCCGGCGATCTGGCCGCGCGCATCGGCGGCGACGAGTTCGTCATCGCCGGCATCGGCCCGAACGTGCGGCCAGACGTGGCCGAAGCCACGCGCGCCTTCCAGCAGCGCATCTTCCAGGCCACCATCGGCGACTATGCGCTGAACGATCGCGTCAGGCTCGATTACGCCGGCGCCAGCGTGGGCGCCGTGGCGGTCGATCCCGGGTCGAAGACCGTGGCGCAGGCCCTGCGCGAAGCGGACGTGGCGATGTACGAGATCAAGCAGTCGCGCAAGGCGAGGGCGGCGCTGCCTTCACGCTGAGCCGACCAGCGCCTGCGCGGCCTTCAGCGCCATCGGCCGGCCCAGGTGATACCCCTGCGCCTTGCCCACGCCTAACGCGCGAATCACCTGCAACTCGGCTTCGGTCTCGATGCCCTCGGCCACGATCCGGCAGCCCGTCTCGGTGGCGAAGCCGCAAAGCGCCGCGGCCAGCGCGCGGCGCGAGCGGTCGGTGTCGATGGCGCGGGTCAGGCTGATGTCCAGCTTCACGATGTTCGGATGCAGATTCAGGATGTGGCGGAAGCTCGCGTAGCCGGCGCCCGCGTCGTCGATGGCGATGCGCAGGCCTTCGCACTGCAAGGGCAGGATGGCAACGGCGATGTCCTCGTAGCTCTCGATCGCCTGATGCTCGGTCACCTCCAGCACCACGCGGTCGAGCGGGAAGCCGCGCAGCACCTCGGCGAGCGGCCCCTGCACGATGGTCTGCGGCGAGAGGTTGACGGTGAGGTAGACCTGCGGCGGCAGTTGATCGAGCGCCGCCAGCGCCATGCGGATCGCCTTCGTCTCCAGCTCCACCGCGCGGCCGACGATCGCGGCCTCGGCAAACCAGATGTCCGGCGAGCGGTAGGGCTCGGTGCGGAAACGCGCCAGCGCTTCGAAGGCCACCACGCGGTGCGAGGCGACCTCGACGATGGGCTGGAACACCATCGCCAGCAGGTCGGACTTCAGCACCATGTCGATGCGGTGCTCGATGGCCAGGCGTGCGTCGCGGGCGTCCATCTCCTCCTGGATCTGCTCGCCGACCATCTCGGCGAAGACGCGCATCACGCTCAGATCGCGATCGGTCAGCGTCGGGTTCGGCGCATGGCTGAAGCAGCAAAACGTGCCGTAAACGGAACCGTTGGCCAGGCGGATCGGCACGCTCATGTGCGCGCCGACGGGCAGCGCGCGCGTGGCGGCGAGCGTGAGCGCCTCGGCGTTCAGGCAGGCGTCGGTCATCAGCTCGGGCAGGCGGCCGTCGACCACGCGCAGGCAGTAGCTGTCCTCGGCGGGTTCGTAGAAGCCGGTCTCCACGGGCGAGTCGGGTTCATCAGTGTCGACGTAGCGAAAGATGCGCTGGCCGTCGAGCAGCTCGGAGATGAACGCCACGTCCATGCCGAGGTGCTTGCGCAGCGAATTGAGGATGCGCGGCAGCGAGGGGCGGATGTCCAGGCTCGAGGCGAGGGTGGCCGGCGTGACTTCGGCATCGACCAGGGCGGCCGCGGCGAACGTGAGGGGATCTTCCAACTGCGACGCTCCTTCTGATATTTGGCATCTGAGCTTGAAAGACGGTTTAGCGCAATCTGCGCGTGCCGTGTGTCGGACGCTATCCCGTCGTGATCTGGCGTTAGCTTTTTGGCCGGCTGATCACTGTATTTATACTCAGTATCCTGATGTCTGCCCAGCCTCTGCCTCCGCTCACCCGTCAGCACCGCACCCGCCTGAGCGCGCTCTGGCGCTCGGCCGGCTGGCCGTGCAAGGACGGCATCGAGATCGACCTGCTCGCCGCCGGCCTGCTCGTGACGATGAACGACGAGGCCGGCCGCGAGCAGCTGCGCCTGAGCGATGCCGGTATCGCCTGGCTGGCGCAGCAGCGGCAGCAGGGCCAGCGCGTGCTGAGCCGGCACGACCGTCTGGCGCAGCGTTTCGCCGAGCAGCTGATGGGGGCGGGGCGGATCGTGTGGCGGGAGCTCTCGCTGCGGGCGATGATCGAATCCGAAGCGCCGCCGAAGGACATTCCGGCTTCCGCCCTCTGGCCCGAAGAAGCGCCGGCCGAGGCGCCGGCCCCGCACGCCTGGCGCATGGCCCGGCCCGATCTTTTCTCCGTGCGCAACACCAGCGTCGAGGCCTACCTTCAGCCGCAGGTGCACGAGGTCAAGGTCAGCCGCGCCGACCTGTTCTCCGACCTGCGCCACGCCGCCAAGCGCCAGGCCTACGAGTGGCTCAGCTGCGAGACCTGCTACCTGTTTCCCGCCGGCATGGCCGAGCCGGAAGAGATCCCCGAGCGCTACGGCGTCTGGGTGCTGCACGGCGAGATCGCCGACGGCCGCTTCGAGCAGTTGCGGCCCGCGCGCCACCAGCCCTGCAAGCTGCCCTTCGCCGTCTGGCTCGCGCTGGCCAAGGCCACGCCCTTGCAGTTCGATGCCGACGAAGGCCCGCAGGCGCCGCTGAACGAGAACGTCACGTGACGGATCCGGGCGAGCGCAGCTACCGGGTCGCCGTGCGCGAGTTGTGCGAGTTCAGCGCCAAGAGTGGTGATCTGGACTTGCGCTTCACGCCGGCGCCGACGGCGCTAGAAGGCATCGAGGGCCATGCGCGCGTGGCTTCGCGGCGCGGTGACGATTACGAGCATGAGGTCACGCTCACCGGCCGGTTCGAGGAACTGCTCGTGCGCGGCCGCGCCGATGGTTTCGACGCGGCGCGCGGCCGGCTCGAAGAAGTGAAGACGCACAAGGGCCGGCTGGAGCGCCAGCCCGCCTCGCACCGGGCGCTGCACTGGGCGCAGCTCAAGGTGTACGGCGCGCTGCTCTGCGCGGAACGCGGCCTCGACGAGATCGAACTTGCGCTCGTCTACTTCAACATCGGCAACGATCAGGAGACGGTACTCACCGAGCGCTGCAAGGCGACTGACCTTCAAGTTTTTTTCGAGCAGCTCTGCGGCCGCTTCCTGGGCTGGGCGAAGCAGGAGCTCGCGCACCGCGCGGCCCGCGATGCCAACCTCGCTGAGCTGCAATTTCCTTTCGGCGATTTCCGCGCCGGCCAGCGTGTGCTCGCCACCGCCGTCTACAACGCCGCGCGCAGCGGCCGCACGCTGCTGGCGCAGGCGCCCACGGGCATCGGCAAGACGCTCGGCACGCTGTTTCCGCTGCTCAAGGCCGCGCCGGGGCAGCAGATCGACAAGGTGTTCTTCCTCGCCGCCAAGACCTCGGGCCGGCAGCTTGCGCTCGACGGGCTGCAACGCCTGCCGGCTGCGCCGCTGCGCGTGCTCGAACTGGTGGCGCGCGACAAGGCCTGCGAGCATCCGGACAAGGCCTGCCACGGCGAGAGCTGCCCGCTGGCCGCCGGCTTCTACGACCGTCTGCCTGCGGCACGCGCTGCTGCCGTGGAGCGGCCGGCGCCGCTCACCCAGGCGCGCGTTCGCGAGCTGGCGCACGCGCACGAGGTCTGCCCGTATTACCTCAGCCAGGAGCTGGTGCGCTGGGCCGATGTCGTCGTCGGCGACTACAACTATTTCTTCGATTCGAGCGCGCTGCTGTACAGCCTGAGCCAGGTGAACGGCTGGCGCGTCGGCGTGCTGGTGGACGAGGCGCACAACCTCGTGGACCGCGGCCGGAGCATGTACAGCGCCGAGCTGAATCCGCAAAGCCTCGCCGAGGCGCGCCGCTCGTCGACCGCCCGCAAGAACGCCGCGATCAAGCGCGCGCTCGACAAGCTGCGCAAGAGCTGGGGCGCGCTCTCGGATGAGTTGAAGGGCGACGCCGAGGGCGCGAACTACAAGGTCTGCGCCGAGCCGCCGGCCGCCTGGCTCGAAGCCTTGCAGAACGCCAGCGGCACGATCAGCGAGCACCTCGCCGAGCATCCGGCCGAGGCACCCGATCTGGCGCTCCAAGGATTCTATCTGGAAGCCTTGCAGTTCCTGCGCCTGTGCGAAACGCTCGATCCGTCGCATTCGATCGTCGATCTGAGTCGCGCCGAGGTGCGAATGATTTCAGCCGGTAAGGACGCCGCGTGGCTTGCCGCGACGCCGCTCGTCTGCCTGCGCAACATCGTGCCGGCGCCGCATCTCAAACCGCGTCTGGAAGCGGCGCACACCGCCGCTCTCTTCTCCGCCACGCTGGCACCCGCGCAGTGCTACGCCGACCTGCTCGGCCTGCCCGAGAACCACGGCCACGTGGACGTGGAATCGCCGTTCCGCGCCGAACAGCTGCAGGTGCAGATCGCGCGCGAAGTGTCCACGCGCTGGCGCGATCGCAGCGCCTCGCTGGACCGCATCGTCGAGCGCATCGCCGCGCAGTACGCGGAGCGCCCCGGCAACTACCTCGCCTTCTTCAGCAGCTACGACTACCTGCATCAGGTGGCCGAGCGCCTCGCCGCGCGGCACCCCGACTTGCCGCAATGGCGCCAGCAGCGCCACATGCGCGAGGCCGAGCAGAAGGCCTTCATCGCGCGCTTCACGCCCGAGAGCCGCGGCGTGGCCTTCGCCGTGCTCGGCGGTGCATTCGCGGAAGGCATCGACCTGCCGGGCCAGCGCCTGATCGGCGCCTTCGTCGCCACGCTCGGCCTGCCGCAGCTCAACCCGGTGATGGAACAGTTCCGCGAGCGGCTCGGCGCGCGCTTCGGCGCGGAGAACGGCTATGACTACGCGTACCTCGTGCCGGGCTTGCAGAAGGTCGTGCAGGCCGCCGGTCGCGTGATCCGCAGCACGGAGGACGAAGGCGTGGTGCAACTGCTGGACGAGCGCTTCGGGCGCGCGGATGTGCGGCGGCTGCTGCCGGCGTGGTGGCACATCGCCGGCGCCTGATCGCTCAGGCCTAACGCGTGAACTGCAGGCCCACGTAGACGAGCGAATGCAGCTGATCCTCACCGGCGGCGCCAAACTCGCGCCCCGCGGCTGCGAGCAGCGTCAGCGACTCCTGCAACTTCCAGCGCAGGCCGAAGTTCACGAGCGTCTCGTGCGCGCCGGTCGCCTGCGTCTGATGCAGCTCGGCCAGGCACTCGAGGCCTTCGCCGCAGGCGTGCGCCAGCACGAAGCCGGCCACCCACTGGTTCTGCGCGCCCGCGCCGTTGACGAAGTTGCGTCCGAGTTCTGCGGCGATGCTGAAGCCCTGGCCGATGTCGGCCGAGAGTTCGAGCGGCAGGAAGAACGAGTGCCCCGGACTCGTGATGCCGCGCCGGTTCGACGAAGCCAGCAGGTTGCGTGTGTACTGCGGGTAGGTGGAGAGCGAATAGCCTGCGTCGTCCTCGTCGACGAAGCGCCACTTGACGCCGAAATCGCCATCGCCGAGGCCCGACTTGGTGCTGCTGCCCGGGTCCTTGGCGGAGACCCAAGGGATGTCGGCCTTGAGCTGGATGTGGTCGCCCCAGCCATAGTTGATGTCGGCATCCGGCGCGGCCAGTGCGCGGCCGGCCGAGGTGCGGGACTGGATCGCGCCGAGGTTGATCTCCCAATGGCCGTTGCCGGGTGTGCCTGGGTCGTCGGTCACCATGGGCGGTCCGCCCTGGGCCTGGGCCGAGGCGGCGAGCATCAAGAAGCCGCATAACGCTGCGGCTCGGTGGACGAGGGTGTGCAATTGCAGCGCGCGCATCCGGCCTCCCGCTCAGCTGGCAGCGTTCAGACCCGCCGTGCCGCCTCGCGACGGCCGGCTGCGCCAGAGCAGCAGCAGGGCCACGAAGGCGCCGCCCGTCATCAGTGTGGACAAGGGCAGGCCGATGTTGAGGATGTGGTTCTCTGCCAGCCAGTCGCCGATCGCCGTGCCGGCCGTGCGTGCGCAAGCGACCGCCAGCCAGTAGCTGAAGAAGGTGCCGACAACGCCCTTGGCGCGCAGCAGCAGGGCCAGCGCGAGAACGACCGACAGACCGATCGACGCCACGCCCTGGCCGACCATGTGCGAGCAGATGTCACCCAGCGCCGTGCCGAACACGCCGGCGGCCAGCATCGCCAGCCAGTAGTCGCTGCCGGTGTTCGGCAATCCGCTGGCGGCCTGCCGTGCACCGCGCGCCGAGCGCCAGCCGAAGAAGGTGACCAGCGCGGCGAGCCCGAGCGTGAGCAGCAGGCCGGGGATGCGCACGCGAAACGCGAGGTAGTCCGCAATATTGGTAGCGCCCGTGCGGATGATGATGATCACGAGCCAGTAGTAGAACTGGTGCGGCCGCGAATCGCCGCGCTCGACCAGCAGGGCGGCGACGGCCAGCACCGTCAGCAGCGCGACGCCGAGGTAGATGCCCAGGCCGCTCTCGTGGGCGTAGAGGTCGCCGAGGTTGGTGCCGAAGACACTGGCCAGCGTGATGGCGGCCCAGTAGCGGGCGTCGACCTTGGGGATGTGGATGGGCTTCAACGGGCGCTCTCTGAAGGTAGATGAACCGCCCATCTGAACACGGCGCGTGTTAACGCCGCGTGAGCGTCCGAAAGTTTCGGATTGCGCTGAAGTGTGAAGTCAGCCCCCTCAGCCTTCCCCGCGCTCCAGGTTCTCCCGCACGGTGTCCAGCAGCGCGATCAGCTGCCGCCGCTCGGCTTCGCTCAAGCCTTGCATTGCCTGCGCAGAGAGCTTCTGCGCTTCCTTGCGCACCGCAGCCTGGAGCGAGCGCCCGAGCTTGCTGACCGAGAGGCGCACGCTGCGCTTGTCGTGGGCGTCGGCTTGCGCCTCCAGCAGCCCGCGCTCGCGCAGGCCCGAGATCAGCCGCGCGATCTGGCCCTTGTCGCGGCCCGAGTGGGCGACGAGTTCGCTCTGCGTGGCGCCCGGCCGCGAAGCGAAGAAGCCCAGCGCCTTGGCCTCCATGTGGCTCAGCTCGTGCTCGGCTTCCTTGAAGGCGCGGAACTGCTGGGCGCGGAAGAGGTGCATCACCGCGTGGATGCGCTCCACCACCTGCTCTGGGAGCTGGGCCGCGGGAATGTCCTCACGGTTGACATTGTCAACTTGTTTTTGCATGATGGATGACATTATCAACCAATCAAGCAAGCCATGTCCACGACTGAAACCCGCCCCGTCCGCCGCATCGAGCGCGTCCGCCACGAGATCGTCCGCCGCGAACTCGAAGTCACGAAGGTCGAACGCCTCGGCCCGCATTTCACATCCGTCACCCTGCGCGGTGAATCGCTCGCCACGTTCCGCTCCGATTCCTTCGACGACCACGTCAAGGTCTTCTTCCCGGAAGGCGAGGGCGAACCCGCGAGGCGCGACTTCACGCCGCGTCAGTTCAGCCGCAAGCAGCAGGAGCTGACGCTCGAATTCGCGCTGCACGAACACGGCCCCGCCTCCGACTGGGCGCGCCAGGCCGCCGTCGGCCAGCCGCTGGTCGTGGCCGGCCCGCGCGGCTCGATGGTGATCTCGCTCGACTACGCCTGGCATCTGCTGATCGGCGACGCCTCGGCGCTGCCGGCGATTCATCGCCGACTCGACGAGCTGCCGGCCGGTGTGCGCGCCACGGTCGTCGTGTTGATGGACGATCCTGCCGACCGCCGCGAGTTGAGCAGCCGTGCCGAGCTGGACGTGCATTGGGTCGAGAACGAAGCGGCCTTGCATGCCGCTGTTGCCGCGATCGCCGTGCCCGAAGGCGATGTCTTCGCCTGGGCCGCAGGTGAGGCCGCCGTGATGGCCCGGCTGCGCCCGCTCCTGCTCGACAAGGGCTTGCCGAAGGAGTCTCTCAAGGTCGCTGCGTACTGGAAGGCGGGAGCCCAGGCCTTTCATGAAACGCTGGGAGATGCGTCGGTATAGTCCGCCGATGCTCAAAAGCCTCCTCGCGTCCCTGGTCCTCCTGGCGCCGCTGGCGCAGGCTGCGCAAGCCCCCGCCGTCGAGCTGAATCCGGAGTGCAAGACGGCCGGCCGGTCCGTGGCCGAATCGGGTTATGTCTCGATCGGCGGCATCCGCCAGTGGGTCACCGTCGACGGCGACGACTGCGCGAACCCCGTGGTCCTGATCGTCCACGGCGGCCCCGGCAACCCGAACACGCCGTTCGCGCACAAGCTCTTCGGTGCCTGGGCGAAGCAGTTCACCGTCGTGCAGTGGGACCAGCGCGGTTCCGGCAAGACCTACGCCGAGAGCAAGCCGGCCGAGGACGAGGTGCTGACGATGCAGCGGCTCACCCAGGATAGCGTCGAGATGGCGCGTTATGCCCTGCAGCGGCTCGGCAAGCGCAAGGTGATTCTGATGGGCGGCTCGTGGGGTTCGGCGCTGTCGGTCAACATGGCGATGGCCGCACCGGAGCTGTTCCATGCCTATGTGGGCACGGCGCAGTTGGTGAACTATCAGGCCGACATGGCGCAGAGCTATGCCAAGACGCTGGCGCTGGCCAAAGCCGCGAGCGATGCGGATTCGCTCGCCAAGCTGGACAAGCTCGGCCCGCCGCCATGGACCGACCCGCGCGCTTTCGGCGTCCTGCGCCGCATCACGCGCAAGTACGAAGCGCTCAGCACCGACGCGCCGCCCAAGGGCTGGTTCGCCTTCGCGCCCGGCTACGACACGCCGGCCTATGAGGCGGCGTACGAGGCGGGCGAGGACTATTCCTTCCTGAACTTCGTCGGCCTGCACGGCGACGGCATGGGCCCGAAGATCGACCTGCGCAAGCTCGGCCTGCGCTTCGCGATGCCGGTGACGATGCTGCAAGGCGAGCAGGATCTGGTCACGCCGTCCGAGGTGAGCCGGCCTTACTTCGACGAGATCGTCGCGCCGAAGAAAGAGTTCGTGCCGCTGGCGCGCACAGGCCACGATCCGAACCCGATCATGATCGAGGCGCAGTACGCGGCCTTGCAGCGCGTGCGTGCGCAAGCCGTGGAGGCGGACAGGAAATGACGATGGCCCGCGGCCTCGTGCTAACGCTCGTGCTCGGCGGCGTAGCGGTCGGGGCCGCGGCATCGGCGGCGGGCACGCCCGATCTCGCACTTGGCAAGGCCGCCTTCGCCGCCTGCGCTTCCTGCCACCAGATCGGCCCCGGCGCCCGCGCCGGCTTCGGCCCGCAGCTCAACGGCGTGATGGGCCGCCGCGCAGGCAGCACGACGGACTTCAAGTACTCGGAGGCGATGAAGAAGGCCGGCTTCATCTGGGACGAGCGGCTGCTCGCCGCCTTCATCGACAGCCCGGAAAAGCTCGTGCCCGGCACGAAGATGCGCTTCTTCGGCCTCGGCTACGACGAGAAGAAGGTGGCGGCGCTGGCGGCGTATCTGCGCGCCAGCTCCACGGCACCCTGAGGGGTCAGAGCGCTTTCGAGAACACCAGGCTGGTGTTCGTTCCGCCGAAGGCGAAGGAGTTGCTCAAGGCGTGGCGCAGGCCCGGCGTGCTCTCACCTGAACCGAGCACGTGCCCCAATCCTTCGCACGCCGGATCCAGCGTACTCACGCCGGCCGTCGGCGGCACTTCGCCGCGCTCCAGCGCCATCACCGTCCACGCCGCTTCCACCGCGCCGGCGGCGCCGAGCAGATGGCCGTGCGCGGCCTTGGTGGAACTCAGGCGCAGCGCGGGCGCAGCCTCGGCCCAGACCTCGCGCAGTGCGGCGCACTCGACGGGGTCGCCGATGATCGTGGCCGTGCCGTGCGCGTTGCAGTAGCCCACGTCGGCGGGCGTCAAACCCGCCGAAGCGAGCGCGCGGCGCAGCGCAGCAGCCTGCCCACGCTGGTTCGGGTTCGTGAGATGCGCGGCATCGCTGCTGATCGCGCTGCCCGAGAACCAGGCGCGCACGCGGCGGCCTTCGCGCAGCGCGTCGTCCTCACGTTGAAGCACGAAGAACGCCGAGCCCTCGCCCAGCACGAGGCCCGTGCGGTCCGGCGAGAACGGCCGGCAGCTGCGGCTCACGTCGGCTTCATCGGGCGCGGCGAGCGTGCGCAGCGCCTGCCACGCGGCGACCGTGCCGCGCGCCAGCACCGATTCGGCGCCGCCGGCGATGGCGATGTCGATGTCGCCGCGGCGCAGCGCGTGCGCGGCCTCCGCCAGTGCGATGGCGCTGGAGGCGCAGGCGACGGCGTAGGTCAGCACCGGGCCGCGGATGTCGCAGTGCAGGGAGAGGATCGCAGCCGCGCCGTTGACCATCCCGGCCGGCACGGTCAGCGGCGGCATGCGCTTGCCGTTGTAGAGCGCGGCGTAGCCGGTGTCGACCGTGGCCGCGCCGCCCATGCCGGTGCCCACGAAGAGGCCGACGCGTTCGGCGTCGGGCCAGGGCGCGGCGAAGCCGCCATCGGCGATGGCGTTGCGTGCGGCGCCGAGCGCCATCTGGCTGACGCGCTCGGTGCCGACCTGCTGCAGCTTGGGCAGCACGGCGGCCACGTCGCCGGGCACGAGGGCGGCGGCGATGTCGGGTATGGCGGGCACGCCCTCGAAGGACAGGCGGCCGATGGCCGAGTCACCGGCCATCAACCGCGCCCAGGCGGCGTCGAGATTGGAACCGAGCGGGCTCGACAGCCCGAGACCCACGATGCCCACGCGCTCCATGAGCGCCGAGCGCGCGGTCATGCTCATGCGGCCTGGGCTTGGGCCTGCAGCTGCTGCGCGGTCAGTCCGTCGAGCAGTTCGGCCAGGTCGCGCAGGGTGCTGACGGTGGTGGCGGCGGAGTCGGGCACTTCGACGTGGAACTTGTCTTCGATGGCGAAGATCAGCTCGGCCTTGGTCAGCGAATCGATGTCGTACTCGGCGAAGGGCGCGTCGGGGTTGATCTTGCTTTTCTCGACGTCGAAGTTCTCGTGGATGAGGTCCTGAAGGATTTGAATGCTGTCCATCATGAAGTCCTGGCTTGCTTGCCCGCGACGCGCGCGGTGGTGGGGAAAGGTTGAGCGGCGAGCGGCGCGCCGGGCGCCACGGGCCGCAGCTGCGCGGCGAAGCTCGCGACCATCTCGGCCACGAGGTTGCGGTCGTTGTCGGCGCTGACCATGTGATAGCTGTTCTCGAGCACCTCGAAGCGGGTCGGGCCGACGCGCTCGGGATCGAAGGTCTTGCGCACGGTGTCGAGCTGGCAGATCTCGTCTTCGCGCGCGTGGATCACGAGCAGCGGGCGGTGCTGCTGGCCGAGCAGGCCGCGCACGTGGCGCGACATGCGCTCGCTCTGCTGCACGACATTCAGCGGCACGCTGGCGGGGCCGACGAGCGTGGCTTCCTCGCTCGTCATCTGCGCGCGCACCCACTGGCGCATGCGCTCGTTCTTGAGACCGAAGGGCTCGCGCTCCGCCATCGAGAACCACGGCGAGATGCCGAGCCCGTAGGCGATATAGCGCAGGCGGTACCACCAGGGCAGGCCCCAGCCGTTGTAGGCCACGAGCGGCGACAGCAGCACCAAGCCGCGCAGCGGTGCGCGCGGCAGGCGCTCGGCCACGGCGGTGGCGAGCATGGCGCCGGAGCACAAGCCGCCGAGCAGCGCGGGTTCGCCGTCGGCGAGCAGGGCGCTGACGGTCTCGGTGGCGGCGTCGACCCACTCGGTCCACTGCGCTTTCGTGTTCAGCTGATCGTGGCTGTAGCCGGGGATCGAAGGGCACTCGAGCTGGATGCCCAGTCGCCGCAGCGGGTGCAGCAGCAGGCTGAATTCCTTGGGCGTGCTGGCCAGGCCATGCAGCAGGACGAGTCGGCGTACCGGGGGAGTCTGCGGGTCGTTGGACATCGGGATGTGGAGGCTGAGTCGGGCCAGCTTAAGTGCCTTTCCCGTTGGAACGGTTTCACAAACTCGTGGTGTCGGCTCCGTGAAAGTACGCCGTCAGACTCCGCTCAGGTATTGCGTCAGCACTCAACAGTTCTTCGCGGAACAGAAACGTTTCGGGCGGCTTGCGCACGCTTTCGCCGCGCGGGCATCGTTATCCTCCGCGCATGGGCCGCCGCCTCCGATTTCTTCTCTTCGTTTCGTGTCTTGCCGGTTGCATTGGGGGCGGTTCGCCGGCCCGGGCGGCAGGCTCGCTGCTGCTGATCGATGCACCGCCCGAGCGGACGACGCTGTCCGTCGGCGCTACCGCGCGCGGCTGGCCCGATGCGCCCGGCGCCACGCAGCAGGCCCACGCGCTGTGGCCGGCCGTGGACTTCGCGATGCCGAACGGCTTCTTCGTCTCCACCGATGAAAGCGTGGGCTGGAACCTCGCGCCGCAGTTCATGGATGCGCAAGGCGTGAAGGACTGGCAATGGGGCGCGCGGCTCTGGCCGCAATGGGGCCGGCCGCAGCGGCGCACGCCGCGCGGTGTGCAGCGCCAGGGCACGCGCGTGCTCGGCGAACTCTTCGCCAACGTGCAGGCCTCGCCCTTTCTGCTGCTGCAATCGGGCTTGAGCGTGGGCAGCGGCCGGCACAAGGACGGCGCGCAACTGGAGCTCGGCGCCACGAGCGGCATTCCCATCGGTGACGAGCTGATCGGCATCAGCGTGGCGGCGAGCTACGCCAACGCGGCGCAGCTGCGCAGCGGGTTCGGCATCAGCCCCGGCAGCGCAGCGGCGAGCGGCCTGCCGGCATGGCAGCCCTCGCGCGGCTGGCAGGACTGGAGCACGGCCGTGAGCTGGGAGCACAAGTTCTCGGACGACTGGTCGGTGAGCGGCCAGTGGCTCGGCGCGCGCTTGCTCGGCGCGGCGGCGCGTTCGCCATTGACGCACACGACGTTCCAGCCGTCCTTCACCATCAGCCTCTGGCGCAAGATCTGACGGCGATGGAAATGCACGACCTGCTGCTGCTCATTGCGCTGCCGATCTTCGGGGCGGCGATGGGTTTCGAGTGGGCCTGGGGCCGGCGCCACGGCCGCGACAACTACAGCTGGGCCGACACGCTCTCGAGCCTGAGCCAGGGCCTGCTGAGCCAGGCCGTGGCGGCCGTCACGCCGCTGCTGCAGACCGGCATCTATGCAGCCGTGCTGCGGCATGTGCATCTGCTGCCCACGACGCGCTGGGCCTCGCCGCTGGGTTGGGTGCTGGCCGTCGTCTGCTACGACTTCTGCGACTACTGGCTGCACCGTGTCAGCCACGAGAGCGCGTTGTTCTGGGCCGCGCACGCTGTGCACCACCAGAGCGAGCACTTCAACCTCAGCACAGCGCTGCGGCAGGAGAGCTTCTATTCGGTGATGGGATTTCCGTTCTTCCTGCCGCTGGCGCTGCTGGGTTTCTCGACCGAGCAGTTCCTGACCGCCGGCCTTGTCGTGCTGCTCTACCAGTTCTGGATCCACACCGAGCACATCGGCAAGCTCGGCTGGTTCGACCGCGTGTTCTCCACGCCGTCGAACCACCGCGTGCACCACGCCGTGAATCCGCAGTACCTGGACCGCAACTACGGCGCGGTGCTGGTGATCTGGGACCGCCTGTTCGGCAGCTTCGCCGAAGAGAAGGAGCCCTGCATCTACGGCACCGTCAAGCCGCTGGCGAGCTGGCAGCCGCTCTGGGGTGTGACGCAGTTCTACGTGGAGATCGGCCGGCGCATGCAGGCGACGCCGCGCTGGATCGACAAGCTGCGCGTGATCTTCAAGTCGCCGGGCTGGCAGGCGCCGGGGCTCGATTTCGGATCCGCGGATAACGCTGCGCTTCGACTGACGCAGCCGAAGTTCGATCCGCCGTTGCCCGCCGCTTCGCGCGCGTGGGCCGGCGCGGTGTTCCTCGCCTGCGCGGCGGGCTTCGGCGTGTGGCTGGTGCGCTCCGACGAGCTCGGCTTCGCGTTGCAATGCGGGCTCGCGGCGTTGATGGCCGCTGCGCTCGCGTGCCTCGGCCGCTGTCTGCAGGGCAGGGCGCGCGCGGCGCTGCCCGGTGCAGCGGGCGTGGCGCTCGGCCTCCTCATGGTGGCGGCCTCGCTGCGCTGAACGTACGTTCCGTAACCATGTTTCCTGTCGGCCCGGGCCGACAGAGCAACAAGACCAAGACTTGCTTGAGGGCTGCTGTACGGGCCGCAGCATTGGCGCTCCGATCATTCATTGACAAGGAGTTCCCAATGATCAACCCGTCCCGACATCGATATTCGAGCGCACTGATCGCCAGCCTGCTGGCCTTCGCCGCCGCCGCCCCCGCGATGGCGCAGTCGAGCAGCAGCTCGTCCTCGTCCTTCCTGCCCTACACCAACAGCGGCTACATCGGCCTGAACCTCGGGCGCACGCGCTTCGACATGGGCTGCGGGCTGGGCAATTTCAAGTGCGACAGCAACTCCAACCTCGCGGTGAACCTCTACACCGGCGGCATGTTCAACGAGTACATGGGTCTTGAACTCGGCTATCTCCACACCGGCAACCTCGACCGTGCCGGCGGCACGACCAGCGCACAGGGCGTGAACCTGCTGCTGGTGGGCCGCGTGCCGATGGGCGCGTTCAGCATCTTTGGCAAGGCCGGTGGCGTGTACGGACGCACCAAGGTCTCAACGGACGTCCTCTCCGGCATCCCCGAAGGCTCGAAGTCCGGCGGCGGTCTGTCGGTCGCGGCCGGTATCGGCTATGACCTGAGCCCGAAGTCGTCGATCGTGGCGCAATGGGCGCGCAACAAGTTCAAGTTCGCCAACGAAGGCCACCCGAACGTGGACACGACGACGATCGGCTACGTCTACAAGTTCTGACGTCGAATTCACCCAGGCAACTGCACATGGATCGGGCCCTCGCCTCACGGCGCGGGCCCGATTTGTTTGTTCGCCGCCACGGCCTTGATGCTCGCAACAGCTTTGGCATTTCTAACCACCCATTCAAGCGGTGTGCGACGGCCGCACGTCAGAAATCAGCGTAAACCCTCAATCGCGGCTGAGATACTGATGCTTGAGACACAAGAGGAGTAGAGACAGAACGATGAATCAAGCGCGCAGCAATCCAGGCCTGCCCGGCGTCCTCAAGCAGTTGGGCAAGATGACCGCGATCCGCGACACCTACCTGGTGGAGCAAAGCCTGCTGCGGACCCTGGGCCCACTTCTGGGCGTGACCCGCACCTCCCTCTACCGCATCGACGGCCTCGGCCACATCGTGCGCTCCCTGCACCACTCGCGCGTGGTCGCCACCGACGAAGGCGGCGTGCAGCGCGTGACGGAGAACGTCGAGGAAGTGGCCAACGAGGCCGACCTGCAGGAGGAGATCAGCGACCTGTTCGAGAACGTGCGCCTGCTCGACAAGCCCAGCAGCCGCATGCTGGAAGGCCAGCACATCATCTGCTACCCGATCCACGGCGGCAACGAGCTCTGCGGTTACTTCCTGCTGCGCCGCGATCACGAGATCTCGCCTGTCGAGGACGGCATCGTGCGCGGCGTGCTGGAGGTCTTCACCAACTTCTACGACCTGCTCGACACCAGCCAGCGCGACCGCCTGACCGGGCTGCTCAACCGCTACTCGCTGGAGCTCAACCTCGACCGCTTGTGGAACCTGCTCTACACGCGCACGCACACGCCGCCGGCGCCGGCCACGATGGCTGACGAGGGCCACGCCAGGCGCGAGGAACCCTCGCAGCGCTATTGGCTCGCGGTGCTCGACGTCGACCACTTCAAGCAGATCAACGACACGCACGGCCACGTCATCGGCGACGAGGTGCTGATCGTCATCACGCGCCTGCTCGAAGCGGCCTTCCGCCGCTCGGACCTGCTCTACCGCTACGGCGGCGAGGAGTTCATCGCCATCATCGCGGCCAACGATCTCGATGCCGCGATGCAGGTGTTCGAGCGCGCGCGCCGCCGCATCGAGGGCTTCAAGTTCCCGCGCGTCGGGCACGTGACCATCAGCGCGGGCTTCAGCGGCGCCGATCCGGTCGTGCTGCCCCAAGAGGTCATCAACCGCGCGGACAGTGCGCTGTACGAGGCCAAGCGCGCCGGCCGCAACTGCGTCTTCCACTACGAGAGCCTGGTGCGCCAGGGCGTGCTCAAGGAAGTCAGCTCGGGCAGCGTCGACCTGTTCTGAAGCACGGGGCCGCACGTGCCGGGAGGCACGTGAAGGCTTGTGAAGCATTCGTTGCATCTGCTGACAGCCCTCGTCCTACTGCGGGCTGGGCGAGGCGCTGACCCGTCACAAGGGTGTGCAGTTCTAAATTGGCTATCGGGCGGTGACCTTTTCGGTTCTCAGCCTGATCGCCCCGAGTCCCGGGGTTCAACGCCAAGGAGAAAGTCTCATGAACAAGCACATTCCCACCGCCGCCGCCGCTCTTGCACTCGCCAGCGTCATCGGCATGGCTTACGCACAAAGCAGCGACCAGACCACGAGCGACACCAGCTCCACGGCCCAGCAGACCCAGTCGCAATCGGCCACCGACCCGATGACGCCTGCCCCGCAGGACACCGCCACCCCGCCGGCTGATCCGGCATCGGCAGCCACCACCGACAGCACCAACGCGTCGACCAGCGCCATGCCCGGCGATGCCAACTCGACGACCACGCCGGACTCAGCCACCGCGACCGATTCGTCGTCCACCACGGACACGACTCGCGCTCCGCAAGCCGACCGCAACTGAGCTGACGTCTAGAGAAGACGGCCATGCCCTCAACGCTTGAGCGCCTGCGCGGCGAATTCGGCCCGCGACTTGCCAACCTGACGCGCGGCAAGTCGCACCGATGGATCCAGGGAGCACTGGTGATCGCCACGATCGTCGTGCTGTTCGTGCCCATCCGCCCGGGCGCCAGGCCGTTGATCTCTTTCGGTTCGCACCGCGCTGCGAACCCGCCCGTGCAGCCTTTCGCCACGCAGGCCGCGCACGTGGCCCGACAACCCGTCGTGCCGCCCATCCCGCGTCAGCTGGAGATGGGCGACGAGCCCGCCTCGCCGGACGTGCACCGCCTCGCCCAATGGGTGGTGGACACGGCCAACAACGGCCGCATGAGCTTCGCCATCCTGGACAAGAAGAACGCCAAGGTGTTCGTCTTCGCACCGGGCGGCAAGCTGATCGAGGCCTCGCCGGTGCTGCTCGGTTATGCCAAGGGCGACGACACCGTCGTCGGCATCGGCAAGCGACCGATTGCCGACGTCAAGCCTTTCGAGCGCACCACGCCGGCCGGCCGCTTCATGGCTGAACCGGGCCGCAACGCGGGCCTGGAGGATGTGATCTGGGTCGACTACGACGCCGCCGTCTCCATGCACCGCGTGCGCCTGACCAACCCGGCCGAACACCGCGCCGAGCGGCTCAAGTCCGCTAACGCGCAGGCCCGACGCATCAGCTACGGCTGCATCAACATCCCGCCGGCCTTCTTCGAGCGCGTGCTCTGGCCGAACTTCCAGCGCAAGGGCGGTGTCGTCTACATCGTGCCGGAAGTGAAGCAGCTCGAGGCGGTGTTCCCGCAGGTGCCGCAGCTGCCGACCGCGCAGCAGGCGCAGGCTCAACCCCAGCCGTCCTCGAAGCCCCACGCGGCTTGAGCGCGTGCGCTCACCGTATCAGCGTCCTACGTGCGTATCGGTGGCCGCTGATACCCGCCGAGTGGCCGGCTGCATAAATTGGGTGCCATCCCAACCCGAATCTCAAACAGGAGTTCACTTCATGCGTACTGCCCACCGAATCCTCGCCGCTGCCCTGATCGGCGCCGCCGTCCTTGCCGCCGTACCGGCGCAAGCCCGCTCGGACGCGTCGTTCATGAAGGCCGCCGCCCATGCCGGCGCCGCCGAGATCGAGGCCAGCAAGCTGGCGCAGACCAAGGCCAAGAACGCCGACGTCAAGGCCTTCGCCGACCAGATGGTCAAGGACCACACGGCCGTGGCCGACGAGCTGGCCAACCTGGCCACCACCAAGAAGGTCAAGCTGCCGGACGGCCCCTCGATCTCGCAGAAGGCCGAGATCAAGCTGATCGACGCCGGCGACAACGACAAGTTCGACGAGCGCTACGCCAAGAGCTTCGGCGTGAAGGCCCACGAAGACACGATCAAGCTGTTCGAGGAAGCCGCCAAGGACGCCAAGGACCCGGACGTGAAGGCCTGGGCTGCCAAGACCCTGCCGGGCCTGAAGCACCACCTCGAGATGGCGCAGGCCCTTCCTGTCCTGAAGAAGTAATCGATTCACCCCGGGCCCGGACACGGGCCCATTCCCTGCAGTAGCAGTCACCGCAAAGCAGTATTGGAGTTGGCATGAACAGATACCTCCGAATGGGCCTGCGTCGTCAGACCGAACCGCGCCCCGGCGCCCCGCTCAAGGGCGTGCCCGACGATCCGCATCTGCTGGGCGAAGGCAGCCCGGTTCTTGATTCCGTCTACGACGAGATCGAGGCCGAGCTGGAAGCCACGGCCCCGGATGCCCCGCCCAATGCGGACGACGAGGACGATGACCTGACGTTGCATAGCGTCACGTCGCGCGCCTGGTGCGGCGAGCGAGCCGAGTACGTGCCGGTGCGCTGGCAGCAGCGCACGGTGCAGGTCTCGCGCGCCAAGGTGCGCCGCTTCGGCTGATCGACCCGCCGCTCAAAAGAGTGAAGCCGCGGGCGCCTGACAGGGGCGCCCGCGGCTTCGCTTGTTTCAGGTGGTAGGGAACGGCTTCAGCTGCGCAGCGAGGATTGCGGTGCCGCCAGGCGTGCCGGCGGGCCGATCACCCACCGGCGGCCGTCGCCGAGATCGCCCCAGGACATGGCCTTGGGCGGGTGCGGATATGGCGGCTCGCGCACGGGAATGGGCCGCTCGGGCGGCGGCTCGTCCACGCTCGGCTCGGGCTCTTCGGGCTGGTGGATCGGGGGCGACAGCGGCGGCGCGGCCGGGCCTGGAATATCGGGCACGGGCTGCGTGGGAACGCCGTCGACGATGAATGCGGAAACTGCTTGGATCATGGGATTCTTTCGTTTCAGTGCGCCAGCGTCACCCGCCAGATCGCATTGCCGACGTCGTCGGCCACCAGCAGGGCGCCGCTCTTGTCGAGCGCCACGCCGACCGGCCGGCCCATGGCCTGGCCTTGTGCGTCGAGGAAGCCGGTCAGGACCGGGATGGGCATGCCGCTGGGCTTGCCGCCGCTGAAGGGCACGAAGACCACGCGGTAGCCCGCCGGCTGGCTGCGGTTCCAGGAACCGTGCTGGCCGACGAACATGCCGCTGGCGAAAGGGGCGCCGAGCGCCGTGCCCGACCTGGCGCTCGCTGCGGCCAGGCCGAGCGAGGCGGTGTGTGCGCCGAGCGCGTAGTCCGGCGCCACGGCCTTGGCGACCAGGTCCGGCCGCTGCGGCTTGACGCGCGGGTCGAGGTGCGGGCCGTAGTAGCTGTAGGGCCAGCCGTAGAACGCGCCGTCGTGGACCGCGGTCATGTAGTCGGGCACGAGATCATCGCCGAGTTCGTCGCGCTCGTTGACCGACGTCCAGAGCAGGCCGGTCTCCGGCTGCCAGGCCATGCCGACGGGGTTGCGCAGGCCGCTGGCGAAGATGCGGCTCGCGCCGGTCTTGATGTCGATCTCGAGGATCGACGCACGGCTCGTCTCGGCCTCGATGCCGTTCTCTGCCGCATTGCTGTTCGACCCCACGCTCGCGTAGAGCTTGGTGCCGTCGGCGCTGGCGACGAGGTTCTTGGTCCAGTGGTGGTTGATCGAGCCGCCGGGCAGATCGGCCACTTTCACGGGCGGCCCGACCAGCTGCTTCTGCCCGAGCTTGTAGGCATAACGCAGGATCGCATCGGTGTTGGCGACATAGAAGTTCTCGCCGACCAGCACCATGCCGAAGGGCGAGTGCAGGCCGAGCGTGGCGTCGGCGAAGACGCTCTGCGTGTCGAGCGTGCCGTCGCCGTTGGCGTCGCGCAGCAGGACGATGCGATCGGGGCTCTTCACGCCGGCGCCGGCCTTGCCCATCACCAGGCCGGTGATCCAGCCCTTCAGGCCTCCGTGGCTCTTTTCACCTTCAGCGGGCGTGTTGGATTCGGCCACGAGCACATCGCCGTTGGGCAGGACGTAGATCCAGCGTGGGTGGTCCAGGCCGGTGGCGAAAGCAGAAACAACCAAGCCCGCGCGCGGCACGGGCTTGGCACCCGCACCCCAGCCCACGGCCTTGGCGACCTGCGTCGTCGGGAGGAACTGGGGGTGCGGATCAGGCAGCTGCGGATCGGGTCCGACGTCGCGCGTGGGCTCGGCGGCGATGACCGCCAGAGCGGCCAGCGTGAGCAACGTGACGGTCAGGCCCAGCGCAGCTGCCTGGACAAGAGGCCGGGGTGGCGGAGGGGCAGTCATCTTCCCTCGGCGGGGAGGGGGAGGGGGAGCGTCGGAAGACGACGTTCGCCACCCCGGCGCAAACTTCAAAGCCAACGCTCGCCGTAGTAGTCGTAGACCTGGCGGCCGTATTCGTCCTGGTAGTCGGGTTGCTTGTCCTTCTCGGCCGAGTAGTGCGGTGCGCGGTCGAGCTGTTCCTTCTCGAGGTTCACCACGTACGCGTCCTTGACCGTGTCGTACTTCAGCAGGTTCCAGGGCAGCGGATAGCGGTCGGTGCCCATGCCGAGGAAGCCGCCGAATTCCATCTCGGCGTAACGGACCTGGCCGGAGCGCTTGTCGATGATCAGGTCCTGGATCGAACCGAGCTTGTCACCGTGCGGGTTGAAGACCTTCGTGCCTTCGACCATGGAAGAGGGGATGTTCAGGCTGCTCATGATGTCTGTCCTTTCGCGGGAAATGATTCGGCGACGTGTCGCCTGGGTTCATTTATCGCTGACGGACGTGCTCCTGCCTGTAGGGCGGGGCAGGGGGGGCATGTAGGCGCGGACCTGCTCGATCAATTGATGCAATTCGTCGGGTTCGAAGGGCTTGCCGAGCACGCGCACGTGCGTGCCCAGGTCGCAGAGCTGCTTGTCCATCGAGTAGCCGGTGGAGAAGAAGACCCAGGCCGCCGGATCGCGCGCCAGCACCTTCTTGGCCAGATCCACGCCGTTCATGCCGGGCAGGCTGATGTCGGTGATGAGCAGGTCGTAGGGCGTGCGCTCGTAGGCGGCCAGCGCTTCCTCGGCGCTGCCGCAGCCGGTCAGCTCCAGGCCTTCCTCGGCGAGCAGCAGGCCGATCTGCTCGCGCAGGTCTTCGTTGTCTTCGACGAAGAGGGCGCGCAACGCGGCAGGCGCGGGCGGCGTGGCGAGCATGTGCCGGGCCGTGGACTGTACGGATGCGGTGGCCTGCGCCTTGGCCAGCGCGCAGACGGTGCGCGCGAGGCTCGCCTGCGTGAACGGCTTCTGCACGACGCGCTGGAAGCCGGCGTCGAGCGCGCGCTGCTGGTCCTGTTCGCGTGCGAAGGCCGTGACCGCGGCGGCTGGCAACTGCGCCGCAGACAGGCCCATCTCCTTGCGCACGGTGGCGATCAGCTCGTAGCCGTCCATGCCAGGCATGCCGAGGTCGCTGAGCAGCACGTCGAAGCGGCCGGTGTGCAACTCCTGCATGGCGGCCAGGCCCGAACTGGCCGTGGTCACCGTGGCACCGGCTTCGGCCAGCAGGCGCCGGCCGGACTCGAGCACGTCCGGATGGTCCTCGACCAGCAGCACGCGGATGCCCTGCAGATCGCCGTCCAGCGGCGCGCTGCCGCTGATCGGGGCGAAGGCGCTCTCGGGCGTGTCGAACACGGTCTGCGCCACGTCTTCGGCCAGAGCCAGGCGCAGCGTGAACGTCGCCCCGGTGCCCACGCCGTCGCTGTGCGCGAACACCTCGCCGCCGTGGTGCTCGACCAGGCTCTTGACGATCGAGAGCCCGAGGCCGAGGCCGCCGTGGCGGCGCGCGGTGGAGCCGTCGGCCTGGCTGAAGCGGTCGAACAGCAGCGGCAGGAAATGCGGCGCGATGCCCACGCCGGTGTCGATCACGCAGAGCTCGGCGAAGCCGCCGTTGCGGCCCGTCGTGATCGTCACCACGCCGCCCTTGGGCGTGAACTTGATCGCGTTGGTGACGAGGTTGTTGAGGACCTGCGTGAGCCGGCCCGCGTCGCCCAGCACCAGCAGCGGCGCGCTGCGATCAAGCCGCAGCTCGAAGCGCAGGTGCTTGTCCGCGCAGGCGGGATCCGCGGTCTCGCCGACGGCCTTCGCGATGTCGTTCAGGTCCACGCACTCGTGCTCCATCGTCAGCTTGCCGGAGCTGACGCGGCTCATGTCGAGCAGGTCCGACACGAGCTGGCCTTGCAGCCGCGCGTTGCGGGCGATCGCGTCGATGCCGCGGCGCAGCGTCTGCGGATCGGCCTCGGTGCGTTGCAGCACATTGGTCCAGCCGACGATGGCGGCCAGCGGCGTGCGCAGCTCGTGGCTGAGCAGGGCGAGGAAGTCGTCCTTGGTGCGCACCATGCGCTCGCCCTCGCTGCGCGCGGCCTGCTCGGCGCTGAGCAGCGCCTCGCGGTGGGCTTCGAGTTCGCGGCGGTCGCTGATGTCGTGGAAGTAGACGGAGAGGCCGTCGACCGAAGGGAAGCAGTGGAACTGGAGCCAGCGGCCGGTGCCTTCGCCGCGTTCATCGCTGCCGGGCAACTGACCCTCGAACGAGAGGCTCGTCGGCGAGGCGGCGGCGCGGCGCAGACCGTCTTCGAACACCGTGCCCAGCAGGTGTGGGAACAGCTGCCAGAGCGAGGTGCCGAGCATCAGCGCGGCCGGCGTTTGCAGGAGACGCGCGCCGGGTTCGTTGATGTAGCCGAAGCGCCAGTCGGGGTCCAGCAGCATCAGGCCGTCCGAGATGCTGCCGAGCATCGATTGCAGGCGGCGGTCGGCCACGCGCACGGCCTCGGTGCGTTCGGCCACGCGCAGCTCGAGCGTCTCGTTCAACTCGGAGAGGCGCTGCTCGGCCGCGCGACGTTCTTCGACCTCGCGTTGCAACGCCTGGTTGCTCTGCCGGATCGCGCGGTCCTTGCGGTGCAGGTCGGCGAACACGGCCACCTTGGAGCGCACCACGGTCGGATTAACGGGCTTGTTCAGGAAGTCCACGGCGCCGCTGCCATAACCCTCCGTCATGTGCTGGTCGCGGTCGTAATAGGCGGTCAGGAAGATGATCGGCACGTGCGCCGTGCGCTTGCGCTCCTTGATCATCTGCGCCAGCTCGAAGCCGCTCATGCCCGGCATGTGCACGTCGAGGATCAGCAGCGCGAATTCGTCCTCCATCAGCGCCAGCAGCGCCTGGTCGGCCGAGTAGGCGCGCACCAGGCGGTAGTCCGGATGTTCGAGCACCGTCTCCAGCACCACGAGGTTGGCCGGGTCGTCGTCCACCAACAGGATGTTGACGGGCGCCTGCGGCTCCGGCGCAGGATCGCTGCGCGCGACCGTGCTCTCGACGGGCAGGGGCGGCAAGGACGGTCGCAGGGTGGACACGTTCATCGGAACAACCACGTGCGCATCAGCGAAAGCAGCTGATCGGTGTCGACGGGCTTGGAGATGTAGTCGCTGGCGCCCGCTTCGAGGCACTTCTCGCGGTCACCCTTCATGGCCTTGGCGGTCAGCGCGAGGATGGGCAGGTTGCGGTACTCCGGATTGGCGCGGATCTCGCGCATGGTCTGGTAGCCGTCCATGTCCGGCATCATGATGTCCATCAGCACGATGGCCAGGTCCGGCGTGGCCTCGATCAGGTCGATGGCGGCGCGGCCGCTGGTGGCCGTGATCACCTCCATGTCCTGGTTCTCCAGCAGCGTCGTCAGCGCGAAGATGTTGCGCGCGTCGTCGTCCACCACCAGCACCTTTCGCGCGGCCAGCAGCGAGCTGGAACCGTGCAGGCGCTTGAGCATGTCCTGCTTGTCATTCGGCAGCGCGGTGACCGTGCGGTGCAGGAAGAGGGCGGTCTCGTCGAGCAGCCGCTCGGGCGAGTAGACGTCCTTCAGCACCACGCTCTTGGCCATCACGCGCAGGCGCTGCTGCTCGGCCTTGTCCAGCTCCTTGCCGGTGAAGACGATCACCGGCGTGTCGGCCAGCTCTTCGTCGCCCTGGAGCTTTTCCATCAGCTCGAAGCCGTTGATGTCGGGCAGGTGCAGGTCCAGCACCACGCAGTCGAACGGGTCGTCGTGCAGCGCGGCGAGCGCTTCCTCGCCGGTCTCCACCGCCACCAGTTCGATGTCGTCATGGCTCAGCAGCTCGACGATGGCACTGCGCTCGATCGGGTTGTCCTCCACCACCAGCAGCCGCTTGGTCGGCTTGTCGGCGAAGGACTTGATGCGCTCCAGCGCCGTCTCCATGCCCTCGCTGCTGGGCGTCTTCACCACATAGGCGAAGGCGCCGCGGGCCAGGCCGTGCGTGCGGTCTTCCTCGGCCACGCTGACGATCTGCACGGGGATGTGGCGCGTGGTCGGGTCCTGCTTCAGGTGGTTGAGCACGGTCCAGCCGAGCATGTCGGGCAGGTAGATGTCGAGCGAGATGGCGGTCGGCCGGTACTGCCGCGCCAGCGCCAGGCCTTGCGAGCCCTTCAGCGCCACCAGGCCCTTGAAGCCGCGCTCGCGTGCCAGGCCCAGCACGATGCGGGCGTAGTTCGCGTCGTCCTCGATGATGAGCAGGCTCGGGTCGCCGTCCACGAGCGTGTCGCGGTCGTCGGCCACGAAGGTTTCGCGCGCCGTGGCGGGCAGGCTCAACTCCAGATGCGGGTGGCCGCCGTGGCCGCCTTCGACCATGCGACGCTCCAGCGCTTGGCGCGGCGCGCCCGATTCGACGAAGCGCAGCGGCAGGTACAGCGTGAAGGTGCTGCCCTGGCCGTGCACGCTGGTCAGCTTGATTTCACCGCCGAGCAGCGAGGCCAGCTCGCGGCTGATCGCCAGGCCCAGGCCCGTGCCGCCGTACTTGCGCGAGGTGCCGGCGTCGGCCTGCTGGAAGGCCTCGAAGATCAGGCGCTGCTTGTCCGGCGGCACGCCGATGCCGGTGTCCTCGACCTCGAAGGCCAGCACCTGCGTCGCCTTGGCGAGCGCCGGGTGGTCGGGGTTCCAGCCCTCGGTCGCCAGGCCCACGCGCATCTCCACATGGCCGCGGAAGGTGAACTTCACGGCGTTGGAGAGCAGGTTCTTCAGGATCTGTTGCAGACGCTTGCCGTCGCTCTCCAGATAGCGCGGCAGGTCCTCGGAGAAGCGCACGCGCAGCGGCAGGTTCTTGGCCTCGGCCACCTGGCGGAAGTTGCGCTCGATGGTGTCGCGCAGGCCGCTGAAGGTGATCTCCTCGATCTCCACCGTGACCGTGCCGGACTCGATCTTGGAGAGGTCCAGGATGTCGTTGATCAGGTTGAGCAGGTCCGAGCCCGAGGAGTTGATGTTGCGGCTGAACTCGACCTCCTTGGCCGAGAGGTTGCCGCCGTTGTTGCCGGCCAGCTGCTGGCTCAGGATCAGGATCGAGTTCAGCGGCGTGCGCAGCTCGTGCGACATGTTGGCGAGGAACTCGGACTTGTACTTGGAGGTCAGCGCCAGCTCGGCCGCCTTCTCTTCCAGCTCGTGGCGGGCCTGCTCCACTTCCACATTCTTGCGTTCGACCTCGGCGTTCTGCTCGGCCAGCAGGCGGGCCTTGGTGCCGAGCTGCTCGTTCGTTTCTTGCAGCTCGCTCTGGCGCGATTGCAGCTCGACGGTCAGCTGCTGCGACTGGCGCAGCAGGCCTTCGGTCCGCATCGTCGCCTCGATGGTGTTGAACACGGCGCCGATGCTCTGCGTCAGCAGTTCGAGGAAGGCGAGCGAGGCGTCGTTGAAAGGCTGCAAAGAGGCCAGCTCGATCACGGCCTTGGTCTGGCCCTCGAACAGCACGGGCAGCACGATGATGCTGACCTTGTGCGCCTGGCCGAGGCTCGAAGACACGGTCACGAAGTCTGCCGCCACGTCGTTCAGCAGCACACGCTTCTTCTCCAGCGCGCACTGGCCGACCAGGCCTTCACCGAGGTCGATGCTCTCGGCCAATTGCACCGTGCCGGACTGCGCGTAGCTGGACAGCAGTTGCAGCTGCACGTCGCCCGCCGTCTCACCCGAAGCGCCGGCCAGGTGATAGATCGTGCCCTGGTGCGCCTGCACCAGCGGTGCCAGTTCGCTGAGCAGCATCTGCGCCACGGTCATGAGCGCGCGCTGGCCTTGCAGCATGCCGGTGAAGCGGGCGACGTTGGTCTTCAGCCAGTCCTGCTCGCGGTTGCGTTCGGTGGTCTCGCGCAGGTTCGAGATCATCGTGTTGATGTTGTCCTTCAGCTCGGCCACTTCGCCCTTGGCCTCGACCTGAATCGCGCGCGTCAGGTCGCCCTTGGTCACGGCGGTGGCCACCTCGGCAATCGCGCGCACCTGCGTCGTCAGGTTGGCGGCGAGGAGGTTCACGTTGCCGGTCAGGTCCTTCCAGGTGCCGGCAGCGCCAGGCACGTGAGCCTGGCCGCCGAGTCGGCCGTCCACGCCCACTTCACGGGCCACGTTGGTCACCTGATCGGCGAAGGTGGCCAGCGTGTCGGTCATGTTGTTGATGGTGTCGGCCAGCGCCGCCACCTCGCCCTTGGCCTGCACGGCCAGGCGCTGCGTGAGGTTGCCGTTGGCCACGGCCGTCACCACCTTCACGATGCCGCGCACCTGGTCCGTCAGGTTGCTGGCCATGAAGTTCACGTTGTCGGTCAGGTCCTTCCAGGTGCCGCCCACGCCGGCCACCTTGGCCTGGCCGCCGAGCTTGCCTTCCGTGCCCACCTCGCGCGCCACGCGCGTCACTTCGCCGGCGAAGGCATTGAGCTGGTCGACCATCGTGTTGATGGTGTTCTTGAGTTCGAGGATCTCGCCCTTCACGTCCACGGTGATCTTGCGGTTCAGGTCGCCGCGGGCCACGGCCGTCGTCACCTCGGCGATGTTGCGCACCTGAGCGGTCAGGTTGGCGCCCATCGAGTTGACGTTGTCGGTCAGGTCCTTCCAGGTGCCGCCCACGCCCGGCACCACGGCCTGCACGCCCAGACGCCCTTCGGTGCCCACTTCGCGCGCCACGCGGGTCACTTCCGAAGCGAAGGAACGCAGCTGCTCCACCATCGTGTTGATGGTTTCCTTCAGCTGCAGGATCTCGCCGCGCACGTCCACCGTGATCTTCTTGGAGAGGTCGCCGTTCGCCACGGCGATCGTCACTTCCGCGATGTTCCGCACCTGACCGGTGAGGTTCGACGCCATCGAGTTCACGTTGTCCGTCAGGTCCTTCCACGTGCCGGCCACGCCGGGCACGACGGCCTGACCGCCGAGCTTGCCTTCGGTGCCCACCTCGCGGGCCACGCGCGTCACTTCGGACGAGAAGCCGTTCAGCTGGTCCACCATCGTGTTGATGGTTTCCTTCAGCTCCAGGATCTCGCCCTTGACCTCCACCGTGATCTTGGAAGACAGGTCGCCCCGCGCGATGGCGGTCGCCACTTCGGCAATGTTGCGCACCTGGCCCGTGAGGTTGGACGCCATGAAGTTCACGTTGTCCGTCAGGTCCTTCCACGTGCCGGCCACGCCGGGCACGCGCGCCTGGCCGCCGAGACGACCGTCCGTGCCCACCTCGCGCGCCACACGGCTCACTTCCGAAGCGAAGCCGTTGAGCTGGTCCACCATCGTGTTGAGCGTGTTCTTGAGCTCCAGAATTTCGCCCTTCACGTCCACCGTGATCTTCTTGGAGAGGTCGCCGTTCGCAACGGCGGTGGCCACGTCCGCGATGTTGCGCACCTGAGCGGTCAGGTTCGACGCCATCGAGTTCACGTTGTCCGTCAAGTCCTTCCACGTGCCGGCCACGCCGGGCACCACGGCCTGTCCGCCGAGCTTGCCTTCCGTGCCCACTTCACGGGCCACGCGCGAGACCTCGCCGGCGAAGCCGTTGAGCTGGTCCACCATCGTGTTGATGGTGTTCTTGAGCTCGAGAATTTCGCCGCGCACGTCCACGGTGATCTTCTTGGAGAGGTCGCCGTTGGCCACGGCCGTCGTCACTTCCGCGATGTTGCGCACCTGGCCCGTGAGGTTGGTCGCCATCGCGTTGACGGAGTCGGTCAGGTCCTTCCAGATGCCGGCCACGTCGCGGCCTTCAGCCTGACCGCCGAGCTTGCCTTCCGTGCCCACCTCGCGCGCCACCCGCGTCACTTCCGACGCGAAGCCGCCGAGCTGGTCCACCATCGTGTTGATGGTGTTCTTGAGTTCGAGAATCTCGCCGCGCACGTCCACGGTGATCTTCTTGGAGAGGTCGCCCTTGGCGACGGCCGTCGTCACTTCCGCGATGTTGCGCACCTGGCCCGTGAGGTTCGAGGCCATGAAGTTCACGTTGTCGGTCAAATCCTTCCAGGTGCCGGCCACGCCGGGCACCACGGCCTGGCCGCCGAGCTTGCCTTCCGTACCCACTTCGCGAGCCACGCGGGAGACCTCGCCGGCGAAGCCGTTCAGCTGGTCCACCATCGTGTTCATGGTGTTCTTCAGCGCGAGGATTTCGCCCTTCACCTCCACCGTGATCTTGGAGGAGAGGTCGCCCTTGGCGATCGACGTGGCCACACCGGCGATGTTGCGCACCTGACCGGTCAGGTTCGACGCCATCGAGTTCACCGAGTCGGTCAGGTCCTTCCACGTACCGGCCACGCCGGGCACGACGGCCTGGCCGCCGAGCTTGCCTTCGGTACCGACCTCGCGGGCCACGCGGGTCACTTCCGAAGAGAAGCCATTGAGCTGGTCCACCATCGTGTTGACGGTTTCCTTCAGCTCCAGAATCTCGCCCTTCACGTCCACCGTGATCTTGCGCGACAGGTCGCCGCGGGCCACTGCCGTCGTCACCGTCGCGATGTTGCGCACCTGGGCCGTGAGGTTGGTCGCCATCGCGTTCACGGAGTCGGTCAGGTCCTTCCATGTGCCGGCCACGCCAGGCACCACGGCCTGGCCGCCCAGGCGCCCGTCGGTGCCCACCTCGCGGGCCACGCGGGTCACTTCCGAAGAGAAGGACCGCAGCTGGTCCACCATCGTGTTGGTGGCCTCTTTCAGCTGCAGGATTTCGCCGCGCACGTCCACCGTGATCTTCTTGGACAGATCGCCGTTCGCCACGCCGATCGTCACCTCGGCGATGTTGCGCACCTGGGCCGTGAGGTTGCCGGCCATCTGGTTGACGGACTCGGTCAGCTCCTTCCACACGCCGCTCACGCCCTTGACCTTGGCCTGTCCGCCGAGCTTGCCTTCCGTGCCCACTTCGCGGGCCACGCGCGTCACTTCCGAGGTGAAGACCGAGAGCTGCTCGATCATCGTGTTCACGAGCTTGGCCGAACGCAGGAACTCGCCCTTGAGTTCGCGGCCGTCGACTTCCAGCTCCATCGCCTGGCCGAGGTCTCCCTTGGCCACGGCGCCGATCGTGCGGGCGATTTCTGCCGTCGGACGCACGAGGTCGTCCATCAGCGAGTTGATCGATTCGACTTTCGTCGCCCAGCCGCCCATCGAGCCCGGCATCGACATGCGGTGCTTGAGCCGGCCTTCCTTGCCGACCATGCCCGAGAGGCGCGAAACCTCGGCGGCGATGCGCGCTTCCTGCGCGATGGTCTGGTTGAAGACGGTGGCGATCTGGTCGTCCACGCCGGCCCAGTGGTTCGGCAGGCGCACGGAAAAGTCGCCGTCACGGAAGGCGACCATGGCCGCGAGGATCTGGCGCGAACGCGCTTCGGCGGAATCGCCGTCGATGGCCGCGGCGCGTGCGATCACGGCCTCTGCGGTGGCACCGTTGGGACCTGCGGTACTTCTCGACCGCTTCTCGGAACTCGGCGCAAGGCTCATGGGGGACCTGTATCAGGTTGATCGGAACGAACGTTCAGGCGAGGCGCTGCTGCTGTATCAGAAGCCTCCGACGACTATAGGACCGGCCGTCCGGCTTGCGTGTAGGAGCGTTCCTACTGATGCGCTGACATAGGGCGCTAGTTACCCGGAGCCGGACCCGCTCCTACACGCCCGTCGCCTAACGCCTGACATGAACTGACCGGGCCGGAGTCCATAACCGTATTCAAGAGCGCGTTGCAGTTCGAACGGCGCTCGGGAAGGACGGTTGTATGACCAAGAAATTCCGTTTTTTACGCGCCAACATGCGCAGGAAGGGCAACCCCGCCATGAGGAACAGCATCGAGAACCCGGGCCCCTCGTTGTCCGAATACCGCGGCCACTTGTTCGGCGTGGAAGCTGCGCCCCGCGGCCGCGAATGGGAAGGCCGTTATCGCATTGATTTCATGCCGGAGCCGCCGGGCGACTTCAACCTCGGCCCGCGCTGCTTCGTCACGCTCGATGCGACCTGGGCGACGCCGATCGAGGCGATGAACCACGCGACCGAGCTGGCCTATGCAGCGATCGACGCCTTCGAGCGACTCGATGAAGCGAACGAGACTGCGGCCGATCCGGGCCTGCGCGACACGCGGCTGACGTTGCGCTACGTGATGCAGCCGGACGAGGGCGTGGAGAAGCAGATCGAGTGCACGGGCATGAACGATGCGCTGCGCCAGATCCGCCGCCTGGGTCCGGACCTGCGCCACGCCTTCGTGCTGGACGCGGCGGGCACGACCGTGCTCGAAGCCGGCCGCGACGATCGAATCCAACGGGAGCGCCCTGATCATGCAGACTGGCCCCAGGTCGATTGAGCGCGCGCCTGCGCCGCCGCCATCTTTGGTGCGCGTTGACGATGCCTCACCCGGCATTCAGCGCGTGCGCCGCGGGCGCGGCTTCGCCTACCGCTCCAGCGAAGGCGAGTGGCTGCGCGACGCCGGCGAGTTGCAGCGCATCCGTCGGCTGGCGATCCCGCCGGCCTACCAGGACGTGTGGATCTGCCCGCTGCCCAATGGCCACATCCAGGCCACGGGGCGCGATGCGCGCGGCCGCAAGCAGTACCGCTATCACCCGGCATGGAGTGCTGCGCGCGAGACCGACAAGTTCGAGCAGATGGCCGAGTTCGGCCGCGCCTTGCCCCGCTTGCGCTCGCGCGTCTCGCGCGATCTGCGCGGTGCGCCGACGCTGAGCCGCGAGGTGCTGCTGGCCGGTCTGGTGCGCCTGCTCGACACCACGCTCGTGCGCGTCGGCAACGAGGAATACGCGCGCAGCAACGGTTCCTACGGTCTCACGACCTTGCGCAACCCGCACGCCAAGGTCAGCGGTGACCATCTGCACTTCCATTTCAAGGGGAAGAGCGGCGTGCAGCACGACATCAGCATCCAGGACGCCAACCTCGCGCGCATCGTGCGGCGCTGCCAGCAGCTGCCGGGGCGCGAGCTGTTCCAGTACAAGGATGAGGACGGCGCGCTGCGGCGGGTGCTCTCCGCTGACGTGAACGGTTACCTGAGCAGCATCGGCGGCAAGCACGGCAGCGGCTTCACGGCCAAGGACTTCCGCACCTGGCACGCCAGCGCCACCGCCCTGGAGCTGACGCGCCAGGCCTGCGAGCGCGACCCCGTGCGCTTCAACATGAAAGCCGTGCTCGCCGAGGTGGCCCGCCGCCTGGGCAACACGCCGGCCGTGTGCCGGCGTTCCTATGTGCACCCGAAGGTGCTGGCGCTCTGGGAAGACCTGCGCTCGCGCGACGCCGACATCGTTGCGAAACGCCGCCGTGAATTGGCCGAGTTGCAGGCTGTGAGCGGTTCCACCGGCCTGCGCCAGCAGGAAAAGCGCCTGCTCAAGTTTCTGTAGGCGTAGGCGCGCACCTGCAAGCGGGCGCGGCAGATGCCGGTATGGCGGGGCAGGGTGCTCGCCCAAGATCGGGAAACCGACAAGGAGTTGATCATCATGGGCAGCAGCAATCCCGCCGTGGCCGCCACGGTCGACAGGCAACGCAAGATCCAGCGCGAGCAGAACGAGCGCGACAAGGCAAGCGCGAAGAAGGACGCCAAGGTCACCAAGCTGCCGGTCAAGAAGGCGGCGTCAAAGAAGGCCGTGCAGGCCGGCGCGCGTGAGCAGCCCGTCGAGTTGTCGGCGCAGACGCTGGAAAAGCCCGGCGACGATTCCCAGCTCGAGCTGCAGCCGCGCTTCCTCGCCCCCGACTACATCGGCAGCGCCAAGCTGCACAACATGACGGCGCTGATCACCGGCGGCGATTCCGGCATCGGCCGCGCGGTGGCCGTGCTGTTCGCGCGCGAAGGCGCAGACGTGGCAATCATCTATCTCGACGAAGACGCCGACGCCCGCGAGACGCAGCGTCTGGTGGAAGACGAAGGCCGCCAATGCCTGCTCCTGCCCGGCGACGTCAAGGACCCGGCCTTCTGCGAACGCGCCGTGCGCTCCGCCGTGGACGCCTTCGGCAAGCTCGACGTGCTGGTCAACAACGCGGCCTTCCAGTCGCACACCGATTCGCTCGTGGACATCACCGAAGAGCATTTCGACGAAACGCTGCGCACCAATGTCTACGGCTACTTCCACATGGCCAAGGCCGTGCTGCCTTACCTGGGGCGCGGCTCGTCGATCATCAACACCGGCTCGGTCACCGGCCTGCGCGGCTCGCCCAAGCTGCTCGACTACTCGACCACCAAGGGCGCGATCCATGCGTTCACCAAGGCGCTGGCGCAGAACGTCCTGAGCCAGGGCATCCGCGTGAACGCGGTGGCGCCGGGGCCGGTGTGGACGCCGCTGAACCCGGCCGATTCGTCTTCGCCCGAAGAGGTGGCCGAGTTCGGCCAGCAGACCGACATGCGCCGCGCGGCGCAGCCGGAAGAGCTGTCGCCGGCCTATGTGTTCCTCGCCTCGCCGGTGTGCGCGGGCTTCATCACGGGCATCGTCCTGCCGGTGACCGGCAGCGTCGGCGAGATCTGAAGCGATGCGCAAGCTGACCTGCACCCGCTGCGGCCAACGCGTCTTCTTCGAGAACACGCGCTGCGAGAGTTGCAGCGCGGCCCTGGGCTTCGTGCCGATGGAGCTGACGATGGCCGCCTTCGAGGTGGCCGCCGGCGGCGAGTGGCGGCGCCACGGCGCGGAGGATTCCGCGGAATCGGCGCAATGGCCCTGCGCGAACTACCTGAACGAGCAGGTCTGCAACTGGATGGTGCCCGCCGGTTCGGAAGAGACGCTCTGCCTGAGCTGTCGCAGCACCGAGATGCTGCCGCCGCTCGACGTGCCACCGAACCGCGAACGCTGGGCCGCGCTGGAGCAGGCCAAGCGCCGGCTCTTCTACGGCCTGCTCGCGATGGGCCTGCCGCTCGACGGCCTGAGCTTCCGCTTCCTCGCCGATCTGCCCGACGGCGCGCCCGAAGCCCATCCGCTGACCGGCCACAACCACGGCGTCATCACGATCAACGTCGCCGAGGCCGACGATTCGACCCGCGAGGCGACGCGCGCGCAGATGAACGAGAGCTACCGCACGCTGCTCGGCCACTTCCGCCACGAGGCCGGCCATTTCTATTGGGAGAAACTGATCGACGGCACGCCGTGGCTCGATGAATTCCGCCGGCAGTTCGGCGACGAGCAGACGGACTATCAGCAAGCGCTGCAACAGCACTACAACATGCCTGTCGCTGACTGGTGGCAGCGCTTCATCAGCGCCTACGCCAGCTCGCACCCGTGGGAAGACTGGGCCGAATGCTGGGCCCACTACATGCACCTGCACGACGGGCTGGAAACCGCTGCGGCGTGGGGCCTGCGCCTGGCCGGCGTGGAACCGCAGCCGCTGGACCCTGACGAGCCGCTTCAGCGGCCCCTGATCGAGGAGTGGTTGCCCGTCTCGCAATTCGTCAACGCCATGGACCGCAGCCTCGGCACGGCCGACAGCTATCCGTTCGTCGTGCCGCCGCCGGTTGTCGAGAAGCTCCAGTTCATCCATCGCGTGATCGCTGCGCAGCCACCGCCATGAAGACTTCTTCTCCACCTGCACTCACGGCGCTCTGGTCCGATCTGAACCGGGCCACCGAGCGTTGCCTCGATACCTACATGGGCGCCGAGCATGCCGAGCAGTCCGAAGCGCTCGCACGGCTGCTGCTGATGCTGGAGTTGCGCTGGAAGCTGGAAGAGCAGATCCTGTTGCCCGCGCTGCGCGAAGGCGACGCGACGCTCAAGGACGATTCGCGCGAGATCGCCGAGGAGATCGACCTGCTGCGCGAACTCGCCGATCTGGCGGAACGCCACAAGCTGGATCCGGGTAGCACGGTGACCGTGACCAATGCCGTGGCAGGCATCGCTGCGCTGCGCTCTGCGCGCATCGAGCGGGCATTGGAGGATGCGGAGCGCGCGAGCAGCATCGATGCCGAGCACCTTGCCGAAGAGGTCCGCGAGATGTTCCAGCGCTGGCGCGGCGAGATCGCGAAGTCGGGCGACATCGAGGACGAAGAGCGCGACCCGGTCGGTGGACCGCCGCGCTGAGCTTCGTCCTCAGACTTCCCATTGCGGGTGCAGCTGCCGTACCCGATTCAACGCCATCGCCGCCGCTGCCGTGCGTGTCTCGACGCCGAGCTTGGCGTGGATGTGTTCCAGGTGTTTCTTCACCGTCGCCGGGCTGGCGCCGAGGATGTCGCCGATGTCGCGGTTGATCTTGCCCTTGATCACCCAATAGAGGACCTCCGCCTCGCGGGCGGTCAGCGCGAAGGCGAGGCCGAGCGTGCGGATCACGGCGGCGTCGGAAACCTCGCGCATGACCAGCAGCCAGTCGTCGCCGCCCGCATCGCTCTCGATGCCGTGGTGCAGACGAACGCAAAGTCGCCGCGCGCCGAGCTCGGCGCGGAACTCCGGCGCCGGGCCGGTGGCGGCCGAACCTTCCGCCGGCAGCTCTGCCAGCGTACGGCGCAGCCAGGCAAGCAGGCCGGCGGGCATTTGCGGTGCGACGGTGCCAAAGTACAGGCTCATCAGCTCGCGGGCCAGCGGCGTCTGCCACACCAGCCGGCCGCTGCTGGCGCGTACGGCGATGCTGGCGTAGCCGAAGGCGTCGAGTGCCTGGCGGGTCTGGCGCTTCTCGCGTGCGGCTTGCAGGTGGACCTGCATGCGGGCGAGCACGGCGCGCGGGTCGAGCGGCTTGGTCACGTAGTCGACGCCGCCGGCGGCCAGCGCGGCCACGAGATGCTCGGTCTCGGTCAGGCCGGTCATGAAGACGATCGGGATGTGCGCGGTGGTCGGGTCGGCCTTGAGGCGGCGGGCCACCTCGAAGCCGTCCATGCCGGGCATCATCGCGTCGAGCAGCACGATGTCGGGCTGGGCCTGCGCGGCGCGCACGAGCGCGGCTTCGCCGCTGGTGGCGGCGAACACGGCGTAGCCGGCTTCGTCGAGCGCGTCGTGCAGCAGCGAGAGGTTGTCGGGCACGTCGTCCACCATCAGCACGCGCTCGCCCTCCGTGCGTGTGAGCGCGAGGGCCACGGAAGTCGGTTGCGGATCCATCATGACTGCAGACATCGGAGCATCGCCTCGAATTGGAATTGACGGGCCAGCCCGCGGTGGAACTGGCAGAAGGGTTGGTGGCGCGCGTCGGCGGCCTCGATCACATCGAGCTGCGCGAGCACGCCGCGGTAGTAGCCGAGCTCCAGCGCGCCGCGCAGGCCGGCGAGCAGCTCGGCGGGCGGGAGCAGGGTGGGCCGGGGTGGGAGCGGCGTGGGCGCTTCGGCTTCATCGCCGCGCCACTGGAGTTGCAGCCGATCGCCGAGCCAGTCGAGCAGCAGCTCGTGGCGTAGCGGCTTGACGAAGAAGTCTTCAGGCGCGATGCCGGCGTCGTTCTCCTGGCCACGCTCGAAGGCGTTGGCGGAGACGACGGCGATGGCGCAGTCCGTCTTGGCTAACGGCCCGAGTTGACGGAGGCGGCGGATGGTTTCCCAGCCGTCGATTCCCGGCATCGCCAAATCCATAAGTACGGCGTCGGGTTGCCAGCCGGCGGCGACCAGGTCCAGCGCGTCATGCCCGCTGGCGGCGCAGCGCACGGCGAAGCCCATCGGCTCCAGCAGCTCGACCAGCAGGGCACGGTCGTCGGCCTCGTTGTCCACCACGAGCACGCGGCGCGCGGGGCCGGCGATGCCGCGGCGTTCGATCGGCGCGGCGCGCTGTTCGGCGGCGGCCTGGTCGTGCAGCTCGGGCAGGAACAGGCGCACGGTGAAGGTCGAGCCTTCGCCCTCGCGGGAGCGGGCGCGCAACTCGCCACCCATCAGCTCGGTCAGCATCTTGGAGATGGTGAGACCGAGGCCTGCGCCGCCGCCGGTGTTGCCGCGCTCGAAAGGCTCGAAGACGCGCGCCAGCTCCGCCTCGCTCATGCCAGGGCCGCTGTCCTGCACTTCGATAACCGCCATTTCACGCGCATGCCGCACGCGCAGCACGACCTGACCGCTCGACGTGAACTTGATGGCGTTGCCGAGCAGGTTGATGAGGATCTGCCGCACGCGCTGCTCGTCTGCGCGCACCCAGGCGGGCAACGCGCCCTGGCGCTCGAAGGCGAAGGTCAGGCCCTTGGCGGCGGCCTGGTGCTCGAACATGTCGGCCAGCTCCGCGAGCAGTTCGGGGAAACGCAGCGGCGCGGGCGCGAGGCTGAGCCGCCCGGCCTCGATGCGGGCGATGTCCAGCGTGCCGTCGATCAGCTGCATCAGGTGCTCGCCGCCGCGCTTGATCACCTGCACGGCGTGGCGGCGCTGCGGCGGCACGGTGGCGTCAGCGGCCATCAGCTGCGCGTAGCCGAGGATGCTGTTCAGCGGCGTGCGCAGCTCGTGACTGATCGTGCTGAGGTAGCGGCTCTTGGCCTGGTTGGCGGCGTCGGCCTCTTCGCGGGCGCGCTTGAGGGCGGCGTCGGTGCGGCGGTGCGAGGCGACCTCGCGGCGCAGGGCCTGCGTCTGGCGGCGGGTTTCTTCCTGCGCCACCTCGCGGCTCTGCTGGGCGAGCACGAGCCACCAGGCGACGGTGCCCGCCACGAGCAGCAGCGCGAGGTACGCCTTCACGAGACTGCCTCTCAAGGCTTCGCGAGCCGTTTCGTCGAGCAACGGCAGTTGCTGCTGATAGAGCAGGGCGAACAGCGCGGCCAGCAGCGGCGCGATCACGCCCATCAGCAGCAGGTAGTGCGAGAGGCCGGTGTCGAGATACGACCAGCTCTTGCGCGGCAGCACGCGGCGCAACAGCGCGGACCACTGCGCGGAGAGCCGCGCCTGCGGTTTGCAGAGGTCGCCGCAGCGTGCGTCGAGCGTGCAGCAGAGCGAGCAGATCGGCCCCTGGTACGCCGGGCAATGGGCCATGTCCGGGCCTTCGTAGTCGCGCTGGCAGATCACGCAGCGCAGGCTGCGTTGATTCAAGTGAGCGCGGGTCGGCTTCCGTGCCAGGTAGTAGCGGCCGCGTGTGGCCCAGGCGATCAGCGGCGCGGTGATGAAAGCCGTCAGCATCGCGATGGCCGCCGACCACGCCTGCGCCATTTCGCCGAACAACCCGAGGTGCGCCGAGATGGACAGCACTGAAGCCAGCGCCATCGCGCCGACGCCGACCGGGTTGATGTCGTACAGGTGCGCACGCTTGAACTCGATGCCTGGCGGCGAAAGGCCGAGCGGCTTGTTGACCACCAGGTCCGCCACGACGGCCATCATCCAGGCGATGGCGATGTTGGCGTACAGGCCGAGCACGTTCTCCAGCGCCTCGAACAGGCTCATCGACATCAGCAGGAACGCGATCAGCGTGTTGAACACCACCCACACGACGCGGCCCGGATGGCTATGCGTCAGTCGAGAGAAGAAGTTACTCCAGGCCAGCGAACCGGCATACGCATTGGTGACGTTGATCTTGAGCTGCGAGACGACGACGAACAGCGCCGTCACCGCCACCGCCCAGCCGTAGCGCGGGATCAGCGTCTCGTACGCGGCGAGGTACATCTGGTTCGGGTCAACGGCGCGCTCGGGCGGCACGGCGTGGCTGATGGCGAGGTAGGCCAGCAGCGCACCGCCAAGCATCTTCAACACGCCCAGCACCACCCAGCCCGGCCCGCCGGCCAGCACCGCGGCCCACCAGCGGCGCTTGTTGTGCGGCTCCATGCGCGGCATGAAGCGCAGGTAGTCGGCTTGCTCGCCCATCTGCGTGATCAGCGCCACGCCGACCGTCAGCGCAGCACCAAAGCCGTGCAGATCGAAGCCGCTCGATCCGCTGCGGGAACCCATCTGGTGCGTGATGCCCTCGAATGCGTCGGGATGGCGCCAGCCCATCCACGCAAAGGGCAGCACGAGCAGTGCCAGCCAGAGCGGCTGCGTCCACATCTGCAAGCGGCTGATCGCGGAGATGCCGTGCGTGACCAGTGGCACGACGACGAAGGCGCAGATCAGGTAGCCCCAGAGCGGCGGGATGTCCAGCGCCATCTCCAGCGCGTAGGCCATCACGGCGGCTTCGAGCGCGAAGAAGATGAAAGTGAAGCTCGCGTAGATCAGCGAGGTCAGCGTGGAGCCGATGTAGCCGAAGCCGGCGCCGCGGGTGAGCAGGTCCATGTCCACGCCGTAGCGGGCGGCGTAGACGCTGATGGGCAGGCCCGCCGCGAAGATGATGGCGCCCGTGGCCAGGATGGCGGCCAGCGCGTTGCTCCATCCGTATTGCAGCAGCAGCGTGGCGCCGACGGCTTCCAGGATCAGGAACGAGGCCGCGCCGAACGCGGTGTTTGCCACGCGCGCCATCGACCAGCGCCGGAAGCGCTGCGGCGTGAAGCGCAGCGCGTAGTCCTCCAGCGTCTCGCGGGCGACCCAGGCGTTGTAGTCGCGGCGAATCTGGATGACCTGTTGCGGTGCGTCGTTGGCGGCTGCGGAGGTGTTCATCGGGTTTGCCCGAATGACGGTGCACATTCCGTGCCTGCGTCTGGACTGGCGGCACGCCGCTTGCTACAACCCGCGCATGGAACTCACACCCCGAGAGAGAGACAAGCTGCTGATCTTCACCGCAGCGCTGTTGGCAGAGCGGCGCCGCGCGCGCGGCCTGAAGTTGAATTACCCCGAGGCCGTGGCCTTCCTGAGCGCCGCCGTGATTGAAGGCGCCCGCGACGGCAAGACCGTGGCGCAACTGATGGCCGAGGGCCGCGGCTGGCTCACGCGTGCGGACGTGATGGAAGGGGTGCCCGAGATGATTCCGGACATCCAGGTCGAGGCGACCTTCCCCGATGGCACCAAGTTGGTGACCGTGCACCAGCCGATCGTCTAAGAACAAGGAGACTGTCAGATGAAGCGTTTTGTTAGCTCGGCGCTGTTGATCGCGCCTGCTTTGGCTTTCGCCCACACCGGCGATGGCAGCCTGCACGACCACGGCTTTGCCACCGGCTTCGCGCATCCGTTCACCGGGCTGGATCATCTGGGCGCGATGCTGGCCGTAGGCTTGTGGAGTGCGCTGGCGCAGCGTGGAAAGAACGTGGTGGTTGCGCCGGTGAGTTTTGCCGGGCTGCTGCTGGTCGGCGCGCTGCTCGGCATGGCCGGGTTCACGTTGCCGGCTGTCGAGCCGATGGTGGCGGCGTCGGTGCTGGTCCTGGGTTTGCTGGCCGCCGTTCGCTTCCATCTGAACGCCGCCGCCTCGGGCGCATTGGTCGGCGCCTTCGCGCTGTTCCACGGCCTGGCGCACGGCGCTGAATTGCAGGGTTATGCGGCGCTGGCCGGCATGGTGGTGGCGACGGCGCTGCTGCACGGCATCGGCATCGCGCTGGGCCTGAAACTCACCACCCGCACGGCCCGCGTCGCCGGCGGCGGCATCGCGTTGCTCGGCGCCGGCCTTTTGGCGCAGATGGTGTTCGCATGATGATTCCCGGCGAGCTGCTCACCGAGGCCGGCGACCTGCCGCTGAACCCCGGGCGTCGCACGATCAGCGTCGTCGTCGTCAACGCGGCGGATCGGCCGATCCAGGTCGGCTCGCACTACCACTTCGCCGAGACCAACGGCGCGCTCCAGTTCGACCGCACCGCCGCTCGCGGCATGCGCTTGAACATCGCGTCAGGCATGGCGATCCGCTTCGAGCCGGGCCAGCAGCGCACGGTAGAGCTGGTGGACATCGGTGGCGCCCGCGAGATCTGGGGCTTTCGCGGCCTCGTGCAGGGAGCGCTCTGAATGGCGACCATCGGGAAACGCGCTTATGCGGAGATGTTCGGGCCCACGATCGGTGATCGGCTGCGGCTGGCCGATACCGAACTCATCATCGAAGTCGAGCAGGACCTGACCCTGCGCGCCGGCGGCTACGGCGAGGAAGTGAAGTTCGGCGGCGGCAAGACGATCCGCGACGGCATGGCGCAATCGCAGCGCACGCGGGCCGAAGGCGCGGTGGACACGGTGCTGACCAACGCGCTGATCCTTGACCACTGGGGCATCGTCAAGGCCGACATCGGCCTGGTCGGCTCGCGCATCTCCGCCATCGGCAAGGCCGGCAATCCGGACACGCAGCCGGGCGTGGACATCGTGATCGGCCCGGGCACCGAGGTGATCGCCTGCGAGGGGATGATCGTCACGGCCGGCGCGATTGACTCGCACATCCACTTCATCTGCCCGCAGCAGATCGAGGAAGCGCTGTCCAGCGGCGTGACGACGATGCTCGGCGGCGGCACGGGCCCCGCCACTGGGACCTTCGCCACCACCTGCACGCCCGGCCCCTGGCATATCGAGCGCATGCTGCAAGCGGCCGACGAGTTCCCGATGAACCTCGGCTTTCTCGGTAAAGGCAACGCGAGCCGCCCGGCAGGCCTGATGGAACAGATCAATGCCGGCGCCATCGGCCTGAAGCTGCATGAGGATTGGGGCACCACGCCAGCGGCCATCGACAACTGCCTGGACGTGGCCGAGCGCACCGACACGCAGGTGGCCATCCACACCGACACGCTCAACGAAAGCGGCTTCGTCGAAGACACGGTGGCCGCGTTCAAGGGCCGCACGATCCACACCTTCCACACCGAAGGCGCAGGCGGCGGCCATGCGCCGGACATCCTGAAGGTGGTGGGCGAGGCCAACGTGCTGCCCAGCTCCACCAACCCGACGCGGCCCTACACGATCAACACGCTGGACGAGCATGTGGACATGCTCATGGTCTGCCACCACCTCGACCCGTCGATTGCCGAAGACCTCGCGTTTGCCGAGAGCCGCATCCGCAAGGAGACCATCGCGGCCGAAGACATCCTGCACGACCTCGGCGCGATCAGCATGTTCTCTTCCGATTCGCAGGCCATGGGCCGCGTGGGCGAGGTCGTGATCCGCTGCTGGCAGACGGCGCACAAGATGAAGGTGCAGCGCGGCAAGTTGCCGGGTGACGGTGAGCGCCATGACAACGCGCGCGTGAAGCGTTATGTTGCCAAGCTCGCGATCAATCCGGCGATCGCGCATGGCATCAGCCACGAGGTCGGCAGCATCGAGGTCGGCAAGTGGGCCGACATCGTGCTCTGGAAGCCGGCCTTCTTCGGCGTGAAGCCGGCGGCGATCCTCAAGGGCGGGGTGATTGCGATGGCGGCGATGGGCGATCCGAACGCGTCGATCCCGACGCCGCAGCCGGTGCATTACCGGCCGATGTTCGGCAGCTTCGGTGGCTCGCTGGCGCGCTCATCGTTGAGCTTCGTTTCGCAGGCGGCGGTGGATGCCGGTGTGGCTGGGCGTTATGGGCTGGCGAAGACGGTCTCAGCGGTGCGGGGCATCCGCGGCGTGGGCAAGCGTCACATGGTGCACAACGACTACGCGCCGAAGATGGAAGTGGATGCGCAGACTTACGCCGTTAGGGCGGACGGCCAACTGCTGGTCTGCGAGCCGGCCACCGTGCTGCCGATGGCGCAGCGGTATTTCCTGTTCTAGTTCCATTTGTTCTCGTTTTGTCGTTCATGGACGACGTTCTGGTTGCTTCTCCTGGGTGAGGAGATCAGAATGTCTTTCATGAACGACATGATTCGCCTCCAATCCGAGCTCGGCCTTGCCATCAAGCAGGCCCGGTTGGACGCGAAGCTGTCCATCGCCGAGGTCGCTGCGAAAGCGGGCCGGGTGCGCGATGTGATCTACCGCATCGAGGCCGGCAAGGACACTTCGCTGGCCTCGCTGTTCGCGGTGCTTTCCGTCCTGAAGCTTCAGCTGCGGCTGGAGACGCAGGGCCTGCCGACGCTGGAGCAGGTGCGGGCGCGCTTCGGTAACGAAGAGGACGAAGAGGACGAAGAGTAGCCCATGGCGCTGCCGCTGAAGATCCCGCAGCTTCAGGTGTCGATCGACGGCAGGCCTTCCGGCGAGTTGCTCAAGCATTCGATCTTTGAGTACCGCTACAGCAGTCCAGCGCCGGAGCAGTCGCGCGTGGCGCTGCTGATGCCCGCCCGGCAGCGGCCCACCTGGCAGGACGGCGATCTGTTCGCGGTGATGGACCAGACGCTGCCCGAGGGCGACCTGTTCCTGCGCTTGACGATGATGTATCCGAAGCAGCAGTTGCAGCCCATGCACTTGCTCGCGATGGTCGGGCAGAACGGCATCGGCCGGCTCGGTTATGCGATCCCCGGAGAGGCGGCGCCCACGCCGCTCAAACCCATGGCGCGCCAGGATCTATTGGCGCTGCCGTTCAGTCAAAAGCTCTTTGACGAACTGGTCAGCGCCTACCTGAGTACCGGCGCCGGCATCGCCGGTGTGCAGCCCAAGATCATGGTGCCGGATCGCGCCACGGTGCCGATTCCTTCGCTGATCGTCAAAGTCGCTTCGACGCAATATCCGGGCTTGGCGGCGAACGAGTTTCTTTGCCTGTCTGCGGCCAAGCGCGCAGGCATCGAGACGCCGGGCTTCGACTTGTCGCACGACGGTCAGATGCTGGTGGTCGATCGATTCGATCTGGTGAGCGGCGCGGATGGAACCGTCGAGCGCCTGGGCTTCGAGGACATCGCTTCGCTGATGAGTCTGCGCGTGCGTGACGCGCTGTCTGAGCGCAAGTACCGTGGCAGCTATCAGCGAGTGGCTGAACTGCTGACCTATCTACAGCTGCCAGCGGAGAACCTGCACTGCTTCTTTGAGCAGGTCGCCCTGAGCGTGATGGTCCGCAACGGCGATGCGCATCTGAAGAACTTCGCGGTGGTCTACGGCAAGGATGAGATGCCGACGCTGTCGCCCCTCTTCGACGTAGTGACGACGGCGATCTACACCTACACACGATACGTCGGTGACGACGAACAGACCGATCGCACGATGGCGCTCAAGCTGTTCGCAGGAAAACACCACACCAAGGCGTATCCGACGACCGAGGAATTGATGCAATTCGGCACCGAGGTTTGTGGCGTTGTGCGGCCCGGGCCCGTCTTGCAGCGCATCGCGCAGGCCATGCAGGAGACCTTGGCAGACGCGAAGACGGATTCACGAATCCCCACGGATTTGCTCGCCAAGATGGCACCCGTCTGGCGCCATGGCATGGCCTATGTGCCGCTCAGGTAACCCGTTATCAAGGCTGCGCCGGCCACAAGAAGCTCTGCCGCGCCGGCTTGCCCGCGGTGACCGTGACCGGATGCGACACCGTCTGGCCCTTGAACACCGCGTCGACCTTGTAGTTGCCCGGCGGCAGCTTCACGAGCAGGAACGGGCCGGTGGCGGTGGTCTGGAAGACGGCGTCGGCGCCGTTGCGGATCGTCACGGCCACGTCAGCGGCGAAGGTGGGCTTCGGGTTCGCGTTGACGGCGAACTCCAGCGTCAGCGGCCATTGCGAAGCGATCGCGTCAATGGCCTGCGATTCGTCGGAGCCGATGCCGCCGCTCAGGTACTGGATCGCGCCGCTGGTCTTCACGGGTGGCAGCGGGGCTTGTGCCGCCGCAATGCCGACGGCGCTAGCGGCCATCACCAGCGCAAGAATTCTGGGTTGGAAAGACAACATCGCCATCTCCTTCATGTCATGACTCGACGATCATTGCGGCATCGCTGCGCCGCGCGCGTCGCCCTGCTGCCGATTCCCGCGTCGGCGGCGTCTGACACCGTTCATCCAAGAGGAACAACATGAACCTGCCCGCCCATCAACTGACGATGACGATCCTGATGACGCCGGACACGGCGAACTTCGCCGGCAATGTGCATGGCGGCTCGATCCTCAAGCTGCTGGACCAGGTGGCGTATTCGTGCGCGAGCCGTTATGCGGGGCGCTATTGCGTGACGCTGTCGGTCGACCAGGTGATGTTCCGGCAGGCCATCCATGTGGGTGAGCTGGTGACGTTCCTGGCCTCGGTGAACTACACGGGCACGTCGTCGATGGAGGTCGGCATCAAGGTGGTGGCCGAGAACATCCGCTCGCAGGAGATGCGGCATGTGAACAGCTGCTTCTTCACGATGGTGGCGGTGGACGACGACCGCAAGCCCGCGCCGGTGCCGCCGCTCGATCCGCAGACCCATGAAGAGAAGCGACGCTTCGAAAGCGCGCAAGTCCGCCGGCGACTCCGTGCGGAGTTCGCCGAGCGGATGAAGCAGATGGGCGAGTGAGTTCCCCCGCCTGATTCAGTGGTCGTGATGCAGGTACTCGGCCTGCTTCGGCAGCCGGAGGCTGAACAGGAAGGTGATGACCATCATCGCCGTCACGTACCAGTAGAACGCCGATTCGATGCCCGCGCCCTTGAGCGAGAGGGCGACGTATTCCGCCGAGCCGCCGAACACCGCGTTGCCGATGGCGTAGGCCAGGCCGACGCCGAGGGCGCGCACTTCGGGCGGGAACATCTCGGCCTTCACGATGCCGCTGACCGAGGTGTAGAAGCTGGCGATGCCCATGGCCAGGATCACGAGCAGGAAGGCGATCCAGGGGCTGGTCACGAACTGGAGCACGCTCATCAGCGGCACGGTGGCGAAGGTGCCCAGGCCCGCGAACAACAGCATGTTGTTGCGCCGGCCGATGCGGTCCGACAGCGCGCCCACCAGCGGTTGCAGCAGCACGAACACGATCAGCGCGCCCGTCATGACCTGGCTGGCCGTCTTGATCGGCAGGCCCACGGTGTTGACCAGGTACTTCTGCATGTAGGTCGTGTACGTGTAGAACACGAGCGAGCCGCCGGCCGTGTAGCCGACCACCGTGATGAAGGCGCCGAGGTGGTTCTTCAGCAGGCTGCGGATCGTGCCGGCGTTCTTGTTGGTGCGGGCGGCGTCGTTCTGCGTCTCATGCAGCGTGCGGCGCAGCAGCAGCGCGACGACCGCGGTGATGGCGCCCAGCACGAACGGGATGCGCCAGCCCCAGGCCTTGAGTTCAGCGGTGGAGAGCGTGTTCTCCAGCACCACCAGCACCAGCACGGCGAGCAGCTGCCCGCCGATCAGCGTGACGTACTGGAACGACGAGAAGAAGCCGCGGCGGCCGCGCAGTGCGACCTCGCTCATGTAGGTGGCGGTGGTGCCGTACTCGCCGCCGACGGAGAGGCCCTGGAACAGTCGGCACACCAGCAGCAGCGCGGGCGCCCAGGCGCCGATCTGCGCGTAGGTCGGCAGCAGCGCGATCACGAGCGAGCCGCCGCACATCATGGCGACGGAGATCAGCATCGAGGTCTTGCGGCCCACGCGGTCGGCGATGCGGCCGAACAGCCAGCCGCCGATCGGGCGCATCAGGAAACCCGCGGCAAAGACGCCGGCCGTGTTGAGCAACTGCGCGGTCGGGTCGGACTTGGGGAAGAAGGCCGGCGCGAAGTAGAGCGCGGTGAAGGCGTAGACATAGAAGTCGAACCACTCGACCAGGTTGCCCGAGGAGGCCGCCATGATGGCGTAGATGCGCTTGCGCGTCTCGGCGGCGGTGTAGGGACGGTAGGTCGGAGGGGTGTCGCCGCTGCTGGAGGGCGCGGCGTTGCCCGGCTGGGCGTAGGTGGCGGTCATGTTGTTGTCTCCGGATGTACGGTGTGCCAGCCGAGTATGGTCAGCGGCGCCACTCGCGTCGTCCGTAGGTGAGGCCGCGGCTTCTGCGTAGGTTTACGCAGACGTAAACCCGGAGGGGAGAGCCTAGAGCGCGTGGTCGCGGATGAAGCGGTCCAGCTCGTGGCTGTTGGCCAGGCCGAGCTTGGCGAAGACGTGGGCGCGGTGCGTCTCCACGGTGCGGGGCTCGATGGGCGTGAGCAGCTGGGCGATGCGTTTGTTGGCGTGGCCCTCGGCGACCAGACGTGCCACCTGTACTTCGCGTGGGGTCAGCTTTTGCCAGAGCGACAGCGCCGCCTGCCGCGCCTGCAATCGTGTGCCGATTTCAGTGGCATGGGCGAGGGCCTTTTCCAGCATCTCCAGCAGCCGCTCATCGGTGCAGGGCTTCTCCAGCCAGCCGAAGGCGCCGTTCTGCACGGCCTGCACGGCGATGGGGATGTCGCCGTGGCCGGAGAGGAAGAGCACGACCAGCGGGCTCTGCTTGTCGCGCAGCGCGTCGAACACTTGCAGGCCGCTCATGCCGTCCATGCGCAGGTCGAGCACCGCCACGCCCGGCTGATCCAGCGCCGCGCCTTCGAGGAAGGCCTCGCCCGAGGCGAACGCCTGCACCGCATGGCCGCGCGAGAGCAGCAGCAGGCCCAGCGAGCGGCGCACCGCTTCGTCGTCGTCGATCACATAGAGCTTGCTCATGAGGGCTGCGCGCATTCCAGTTCGAGCGTGAAGACCGCGCCGCCGCCTTCTGAGGCCGGCCGGTTGGCAAATGACAGCGTACCGCGGTGGCTTTCCGCGATCGTGCGGCAGATGTTCAGGCCGAGACCGAGGCCGCCGGTCTTGGTCGTGAAGAAGGGCGAGAACGCCTGCGCGGCGACGGCCTCGCTCATGCCGGGGCCGCGATCGGCGATGCGCAGGGAGATGTGGCCGCCGATCTGCTCCGCATCGATCTCCACGACGCGGCGCTCCTGCGGCGTGCCGGCCTCATCCATTGCCTGCAAGCCGTTGAGCACGAGGTTCAGGATCACTTGTTCGAGCAGCACGCTGTCGCCGCGCACGGGCGGCAGGTCGGCCGGCACGCGCACGTCCACGCGGGCGCGGCGGGCGCGGATCTCGCCTTGCAGCAGCGCCAGAGCAGCCGCCACGCGCGGAGCGAGTGCAACGTCTTCCGCCACGATCGTGTGCTGTCGCACGAAGCCGCGGATGCGCCGCACGATCTCGGCGCTGCGCTGGGCCTGCTTCATCGTTTCGTCCAGGCTCTCGTTCAGCAGCACCTGCTGGCCCTGCGCCGCGAACGCCTTGGCCGCGCTGGCGAAGTTGGAGAGCGCCATCAACGGCTGGTTCAGCTCGTGCGCCAGCGTCAGCGCCATCTCGCCGAGGCTGGCCAGGCGCTGGGCGTGCCAGAGCTGTTCGTCGCGCTCACGCTGGCGCTCCTCGGCCTGCTTCTGCGCGGTGATGTCCACCACCGAGCTCATCCAGCCGGTGTGGTTGCCCTCGGCGTCGATCAGCTTGGCGGTGTAGACCATGGTCAGCACGTCGTGCCCGTCGCGGTGGCGGATGCGGGACTCGAAGCCCGAGATGACCGAGCGGCCGGCCATCGTCGTCTCGTAGTCCTGCCAGTGCTTGTCCAGGTCTTCGGGGTGCCAGTAGGGGTAGGGCGGCAGCATGCCGAGCAGCTCCTCGGCGCCGTAGCCGCACATCTCGCAGAAGGCGGGGTTCACGTAGATGATGCGGCCTTCGAGGTCGCGGGCGCGCATGCCCACGAGCAGCGAGTCTTCCATCGCCTTGCGGAAGGCGTGGGCCTGGTCGAGTTCATGCGTTCGTTCGCTAACGCGTTCTTCAAGCTGACGCTGAATGTCGCGCTGCTCGCGGAAGCGCCGCTCGCGCAGCCGCCAGTAGAGCGTGGCCAGCAGCAGGGCCAGCGCCGTCAGCGAGGCCAGCAGCCAGGCGCGCTGGCGGGCCTGCACCACGGGGGTGCGGTCGGCGGTGACGGTCAGCGTCCAGCCGAATTCGGGCAGGAACTGGTCGATGGCCAGGTAGCTGCGCCGGCCCCCTTGCAGCCGGGTGCGCAGGACATAACCATCATCCTCGGCGGGTTCGAGCCTGGCGGCCCAGTCGAGCTGCGGGAAGGTCTCGCGCGGGCCGTACTGGAGCTGGCGATGCACGCCTTCCAACTCCACGGCGGAGAGCGGCTCGCGGCTCTGGAACAGCCATTCCGGCACGGAGCTGAGGAAGACGATGCCGTGGTTGTCGGCAATCAGGACCGGGTCGCGCACGGTCGCCCAGGCGGCGGCGATCTCGTTCAGGCTGACCTTGACGACGGCCACGCCGAGGACGGGGCTGTCGTCGCGTTCGCGGACCGGCGTGGAGAGGAACAGGCCCGGCTCGCCGGTCGTCTGGCCGAGGCCGTAGAAGCGGCCGTCGCGGCCGGCCATCGCGTCGATGAAATAGGGTCGGTTGGCGTAGTTCTGGCCGACGAAGCTGCGCGCCGGCTCGCGCCAGTTGCTGGAGGCCAGCGTGAGGCCGTGCGTGTCCACGAGGTAGAGCGCGTCGGAGCCGGCGCGGGCGTTCAACTGCTCGATGTAGCGATCGGCGCGGTCGCGCACGGCCGGGTCGTTCGGGTGGGCGAGCAGGTCCAGCACTTCCTGCTGGCGGGTGATGGCATAGGGCAGGTAGGCGAAGCGCTCGGCGGCGCCGCGCAGGCCCAGGGCGTGGATCTCGATGGCACGGCGGATGGCGTCCATCTGGGCGGCGGTTTCGCGCTTCGCCGCCCATTCGCCAGTGGCGAGGGTGGCGGCGGCGAGCAGCGAAATCAGCAGCAGGACGATGGCGATGCTGCGTGGGCTCCTGGGATTGGGGCGGTGGACAGGTACAGCGGACATGCCCGCGAGTGTCCCGCATCTGAATCCGTGTTCGCGATGAGCTTTTGAGCCACGGCGCAGCACGGGATTTGGGCTACGCTTGCGCGCAGTTGCTCCGTTATCTCCGCAAAGCTGTCGATGATCCAAGTCTCCAAAGTGTTGCCGCAAGGGCAGGGCCTCACGCCCGTCCTCGTGAAGCGCGCGGCCACGGTCGTGCTCGATTGGGATACGCGGCAGAAGAGCCGCTTCCAGGCCACCGACAGCCAGGGGCGCGAGCTCGGCGTCTTCCTGCCGCGCGGCACGGTGGTGCGCGGCGGCGATGTGATGCTGGCGGAGGATGGCTCCTTCATCCGCGTGGAAGCGGCGCCGCAGCCGCTCTTGCGCATCACGGCCTGCAAATCGCACGGCTCGCCGTTCGACCTGACGCGTGCCGCGTATCACCTCGGCAACCGCCATGTGCCGATCGAGCTGAAGCCGGACCACCTGAAGATCGAGCCCGACCATGTGCTGGCCGAGATGCTGCGGTCCATGCACCTGATCGTGAACGAGGTGGAAGAGGGCTTCGAGCCCGAGGGCGGCGCGTATGCGGGCTCGCATGTGCATGTCCACGCGCACGGATCGCATGGGCACGGGCATGACGACCACTCGCACTGAGGTGATCGCGCCCCAGCTCCGCCTGATGTGGCTGGCCTCGCCGGCCTTGCCGATCGGCGCGTTCTCGTATTCCGAAGGGCTGGAAGCGGCGGTGGAGGCAGGGCTGGTGCATGACGCCGATTCGGCGGCGGGCTGGCTTTCTCAGCAATTGCAGGTGATGGCGCGCGGCGACATGGCCGCGATGGCGGCGGCGATCGAAGCCTGGCGGGCTGACGACGATGTTGCACTGACAGAGATCGCCACCTGGGTCCGCTGCACGCGCGACGGTGCCGAGGCGCGCTTGCAGAGCGAGCAGATGGGGCAGTCGCTGCTCGTTTGGCTGCGCAATCTCGGACCGTTGGACGAAGCGCGGATCGCGTCCGTCGGTCTACCGCATTACGTGATCGTCATGGCGCTGGCCTTGTCGAGCGTCGACCTGCCCGTCGATCAGCTCTTGCAGGCGCAGGCTTTCGGCTGGGCCGAGAACCAGGTGCAGGCGGCGCTCAAGGCCGTGCCGCTAGGTCAGACGGCCGCGCAGCGCGTGCTGGCACGCCTCGCCGCCGAAATCCCTGCCGCCGTAACCCGCGCCATCGAGACGAAACCGCACGAACGACAAGTCTTCGCGCCCCTGCTCTCCATCCTGGCCTCTCGCCACGAAACCCAATATTCACGACTGTTCCGATCATGACGACGACGAATCTGCATCACATCCCCGGACGCACCAAGAAGCTGCCGCCGCTGCGCGTGGGCATCGGCGGGCCGGTGGGCTCGGGCAAGACGACGCTGCTGGAGATGCTCTGCAAGGCGATGCGCGAGAAGTGGGATCTGGTCGCCATCACGAACGACATCTACACGAAGGAAGACCAGCGCCTCTTGACCGTCAGCGGCGCGCTGCCGGCTGAGCGGATCATGGGCGTCGAAACGGGCGGCTGCCCGCACACCGCCATCCGTGAGGATTGCTCGATCAACCTGGAAGCCATCGACCGGATGCTGGGGCAGTTCCCGAACGCGGACGTCGTCTTCGTGGAGAGCGGCGGCGACAACCTGGCCGCCACCTTCAGCCCGGAACTTTCGGACCTGACGATCTACGTGATCGATGTCGCCGCCGGCGAGAAGATCCCGCGCAAGGGCGGCCCCGGCATCACCAAGAGCGACCTCTTCGTGATCAACAAGACCGACTTGGCGCCTCATGTGGGCGCCGATCTGGGCGTGATGGAGTCGGACACGCGCCGCATGCGCCCGACCAAGCCCTTCGTGATGACGAACCTGAAGACGCAGTCCGGCCTGGACCAGGTGGTGGCTTTCATCGAGTCCCGGGGAATGCTCAGTTAGGCAGTTTGATGATGGCTTGGGTAAACCCCTTGCCTTCGGCAATTTGTGCGGTTGCACAATGATGTCAAAGGAGACGTCATGGCATCGACCAAGAGCAAGGCAGCAAGCACGGGTGAGGAAGGCCTCCGCGTGCTCAAGAAATACCCGAACCGCCGCCTCTACGACACACGCACCAGCAGCTACATCACCCTGGCCGATGTGAAGGCCATGGTGCTGGACAACCAGCCCTTCGAGGTGCGCGACGCCAAGACCGGCGATGAGATCACCCGCGCCATCCTTCTCCAGATCATCCTGGAGGAAGAGACCGGCGGCGTGCCGATGTTCAGCAGCCAGTCGCTCGCCCAGATCATCCGCCTCTACGGCCATGCGATGCAGGGCGTGATGGGCGAATACCTGGAGCGCAACATGCAGTCCTTCACCGACTTGCAGACGCGCTTCACCGAACAGAGCAAGGGCAACCCCTTCACGCCCGAAGCCTGGACCCAGTTCCTCGCCGGCACGCCGATGAAGGGCGTGATGGAAACCTACGCCGAGCAGTCCAAGACGCTGATGGACCAGTGGCAGGAGCAGATGAAGCAGGCGAGCACGATGTTCCCGGGGATGTCGGGGCTGGTGCCGCCGAAGAAGTAACGCGGCAGTTCTGCGGCGCAAGGGGGCGCGTGCGTGCCGGTTCCGGCAGATGAGGGAAAATACCGGGCTATGACCGACACCACCTCCCTCGCCACCCCCTTGGCCGCCGGCGCCGCGCCCAAGATCGGCTTCGTCTCCCTCGGCTGCCCCAAAGCCCTCACCGACAGCGAACTGATCCTCACCCAGCTGCGCGCCGAAGGCTACGAGACCTCCAAGACCTTCGCCGGGGCGGACCTGGTGATCGTCAACACCTGCGGCTTCATCGACGACGCCGTCAAGGAAAGCCTGGACACCATCGGTGAGGCGCTGGCCGAGAACGGCAAGGTGATCGTGACCGGTTGCCTGGGCGCGAAGGGCAGCGACTCGAACAAGGATGCGGGCGCGCTGGTGCGCGAGATCCATCCGTCGGTTCTGGCCGTTACGGGGCCGCACGCCACCCAGGAGGTGATGGACGCGGTGCACACGCATGTGCCGAAGCCGCACGATCCCTTCATCGACCTCGTGCCCGAGTCGCGCGGCGTGGCCGGCATCAAGCTGACGCCCAAGCACTACGCCTACCTGAAGATCAGCGAGGGCTGCAACCACCGCTGCTCGTTCTGCATCATCCCGAGCATGCGCGGCGACCTGGTCTCGCGCCCGATCGGCGACGTGCTGAACGAAGCGCGCGCGCTGTTCGAGAGCGGCGTGAAGGAACTGCTGGTCATCAGCCAGGACACCTCGGCCTACGGCGTGGACGTGAAGTACCGCACCGGCTTCTGGGATGGCAAGCCCGTGAAGACGCGCATGTTCGACCTGGTGGCCCGCCTCGGTGAGATGGCCAAGCCCTACGGCGCCTGGGTGCGCCTGCACTACGTCTACCCGTACCCGCACGTCGACGAAGTGCTGCCGCTGATGGCCGAAGGCCTGATCCTGCCGTACCTCGACGTGCCGCTGCAGCACGCGCACCCCGACGTGCTCAAGCGCATGAAGCGCCCTGCCAACGGCGAGAAGAACATGGAGCGCCTGGCGAAGTGGCGCGAGGTCTGCCCCGAGATCGTCGTGCGCTCGACCTTCATCGCCGGCTTCCCCGGCGAGACGGAAGCCGAGTTCCAGTACCTGCTCGACTTCATGCAGGAAGCGCGCATCGACCGCGCCGGCTGCTTCGCCTATTCGCCGGTGGAAGGCGCGGGCGCCAACGCGCTGCCGGGCGCGCTGCCCGATGAAGTCCGCAACGAGCGCCAGGCGCGCTTCATGCAGGTCGCTGAAGCTGTTTCGACGCAGAAGCTCGCCGAGCGCGTGGGCGCGACGATGCAGGTGCTGATCGACAAGGCGCCCGCCATGGGCCGCAAGGGCGGCGTGGGCCGCACGTACGCGGACGCGCCGGAGATCGACGGCACCGTGCGCATCCTGCCGCCGGAGAAGGCGAGCAAGACGATGAAGGTCGGCGACTTCGCCAAGGTGCGCATCGTTGCGACGGAAGGCCACGACCTCATCGGCATGCTCCTATGAGCGGCAAGAAGTCGATCGCGACCGAACAGATCCATCACCCTTACACGCCGCCGGAGGGCTGGAGCGCCCAGCCGGTGCCCGTCTACAAGGGCTCGACCGTGTTCTTCGAGAACGTGGCCGACATGCGCAAGCCGCGTCCGCGGGACGGCAAGACCTACCGCTACGGCCTGCATGGCACGCCGACGAGCTACACGCTCGCGGCGCGGCTTTGCTCGCTCGAAGGCGCGGAGTTCTGCCTGCTGACGCCCAGCGGCTTGTCAGCGCTCTCGCTGGTCAACCTGGCGCTGCTGTCGCCCGGCGACGAAGTGCTGCTGCCCGAGAACGTCTACTACCCGAACCGCGCGATGCTCGACCACACGATGGCGCGCTTCGGGGTGAAGAGCCGCACGTACGACCCGCTCGATGCGGCGGCGTTGCAGCTCGGCGAGAAGACGCGCCTCGTGTGGCTCGAAGCCGCGGGCTCGATCACTTTGGAGTTCCCCGACCTCGTGGGCTTGATCCGCCGCTGCCGCGCGGCGGGCGTGCTCACCGCGCTGGACAACACCTGGGGCGCGGGCGTGGCGTTCAAGCCGTTCGCGATCGAGGCCGGCAATGGCGAGACCGTCGCCGTCGACATCTCCATGCAGGCGCTGACCAAGTACCCGTCCGGCGGCGCCGACGTGTTGGCCGGTGCGGTCTACACGCGCGACCCGGCGCTGCACGCGCAGCTCAACGACACGCACGAGCACATGGGCTTGCAACTCGCGTCCAACGACGTCGAACTGCTGCTGCGCGGCCTGCCGACGCTGGAGTTGCGCTACCGCGCGCAGGACGCGACGACGCGTGCGCTGGCGCAGTGGATGCAAGGCCGGCCGGAAATCGCGCAAGTGCTGCACCCGTCACTGCCTGGCTCGCCGGGTCATCAGTTCTGGGCCGAACAAGCCGGCGAGGGCGCAGCCTGCCTGTTCTCGGTCGTGTTCAAGCCCGAGTACGGCACCGCTCAGGTGGACCGTTACATTGACGCACTGGAACTCTTCGGTGTCGGCTATTCCTGGGCCGGCCCAATGAGCCTGGCCGTGCCGTACGACATCCGTCGCGGCAAGCGTTCGTTCGCGGAAGGCATCGTCGTGCGCTTTGCGATCGGGCTGGAAGCCGAGGCCGATCTGCGCGCCGACCTAGAACAGGCCTTCAGAGCAATCTGAGCCGGATCTTCGCGGCGCGCAGCGCGGCCAGCAGGCGCGCGTCGCCGGCCAGATCGCCCCAGAGCGCGGGCACGGCGGCGAAGGCCGCCACCGGGTCCGCCGCCGTGCAGATCGCATGCGCGGCCTGCGGGTCCATGCCCTGGTCTTCGTAGGGCTCGGCTAGTGTGCCGCCATGCCAGCGTTGCAGCACGGCCAGCATCAGCAGGGGCAACATCGCACCGCTGGCGATGTCGGCGCCCGCGGCCAGGCGTTCGCGCAGTGTCGGGACGATGAAGCCCGGCAGCTTGCTCCAGCTGTCGGCGATCACGCGGCGGCAGGTGTCGGCCAGCGCGGCATTGCCGAAGCGGGCCAGCACCGTGTCGCGGTAGGCGGGCAGGTCGACCGGGCTGCGGGCCGCTCTCAGGCTGGGGATGACCTGTTCGCTGAGGTAGTCGTGGGCGATGCGCCGCACGCGCGGGTCCGCTATCGCCTGATGGATGAAGCGGTGGTTCAGCAGCGTGCCGGCCCAGGCGATGGCGCTGTGGCCGGCGTTGAGCATCCGGATCTTGGCTTCCTCGTACGGGGTGACGTCGGCCACCAGCTCTGCGCCCGCGCGCTCCCAGGCGGGGCGGCCGTTGCAGAAGTCGTCCCCGATCACCCATTGCAGCCAGCTCTCGGCGGTCACGGGGGTGGCATCGTCGAAGCCGGTGGCGGCGAGCACGCGCTCGCGCAGGGCCGCCGGCGGGCGTGGCGTGATGCGGTCCACCATGGAACTGGGCCAGCTCGTGTGGGTGGCGATCCAGTCTCGGAGTTCGGTATCGTTCGCCAGAAACTCAAGCAATCCGCTGCGCGCAATCTGGCCGTTATGCCGCAGGTTGTCGCAGCAGAGCAGGGTGAGCTTGCCGCCGTCCGTCCGCCTGCGTTCGCGCAGCAGCGCCGCCAACGCCGGATAGAGCGCGTTGGTTGGGCCGGGCGCATAGCCCGCCTCCGTGACGGTGAAGGAGACGATGCGCGTCTGCCGCTCAGCACCGAGCGCGATCAGCCGCGCCAGCCCGGGCTCGAAGGGCACGACCTCGCTGATCGCCTGCACGCGTTGGTAAGCCGTGGTGCCGTCCGGCGCCACCGTCTCCACCGTGTAAGCGCCGCCTTGCGCCACCAGCGCCGCTTCGACGGCCTCCTGCCCCGCGCAGATGTTGCCCGCCGCGATGTGCCACTGCGTGTCGCCCGCGTCGATCAGCCTTTGCAGCGCCACCGCCTGATGGGCGCGGTGAAAGGCGCCCAGCCCCAGATGCAGGATCCTCATGCGGAAAGCTTGCGGATGCGGCGCGCCAGCAGCCAGAAGAACAGCACGGTCAGCCAGTTGACCATCGCGACGGCCGTCATCGCCCAGCGCAGGCCTTCGGCGCCGGCAAGGCCCGACGACTGGCCGCCGGCGATCACATCGCTGATCGCGCCGACCACGAGCGGACCCAGGCCTTGACCGAAGACGACGCCGGCCACGCTGACGATGGCGATGGCCGTGGCGCGCGCGTCGGGCTTGACGAGATCCTGCACCGTGGCGAACACGGGGCCGAGGATCGCACCGGCCATCATGAAGACGACGAAGAGCATGCCGAACGCCAGCAGCGGCTGTGGCGCGTGGAAGCTGCCCATGTAGAAGGGCATCACGGCCACCTGGATCCAGGCGGCGAAGCCTGCGCCCCAGGCGCGCGACTTCGCACCGTACTTGACCGAGAGCTGCCCGCCCGCGATCGAGCCGATGGCCGTGGCCACGCCCAGGCAGAGGCCCAGGCCGCCGCCGATCTGCATCGGCGTCAGCGCGAAGGCGCGCTCGAAATAGCTGGGCAGCCAGGTCATCACGGCCGCGCCGGCCAGCGAGGTGGTGGCGAAGGCGCCGACCAGCAGCAGGAAGGCCTGTGGATCGCCCAGGCGCTTGAACATGCTTTCGCCGGCCGTCTGCGGCGCGGTGTCCACGCGGGCCGGCTCGCGCACGGTGACGTGGAAGATGGCCGTTAGCACCAGGCCCAGCACACCGAGGATGACGAAGCCCGTTCGCCAGCCGACCGTCTGCACGAGGATGCCGCCGCCGAGCAGCCCGCCGAGCATGCCGAGGTAGGTGAACGCGCTGTGGATGCCGATCGCGCGGCCGCGGGTCTCGCGCGGGTAGTAGTCGCCGAGCATGGAGTGCGTGGCCGGCACGCAGCCCGCCTCGCCCACGCCCACGCCGATGCGCGCGGCCAGCATCTGCATGAAGTTCATCGCCATGCCGGAGGCGGCCGTCATCAGCGTCCAGGCCAGGAAGCTGGCGCCGATGATCCACTTGCGGCTGCCGCGGTCGGCCCAGCGCGCCAGCGGGATCGCGGCCAGACCGCCGAGCAGGGAGAAGGCCAGGCCGGTGAGCAGGCCGAGCTGCGTATCGCTCAGGCCGAACTCCTTCTTCATCGGCTCCATAAACATGGAGATCACGACCTTGTCGGCGGCGCACATGAAGCCGACGACGGAGAGGGCAGCGAGCACGTAGGCGCGGTAGCGCGGGCTGACCTGAGCGGGGATCAAAGGTGCGGCGGGCGCCGCGGGCTGCGGATCGGCGCCCGTGGCTGGAGTGGCGGTCAGCGTTTGCATGTCGGAGTCCTTCTGCTTCATCAATCGAAGAGCCAGCGCAGCGTGTCGGGCAGCAGGCTGCCGCCTTGCGCGAGGGAATGGCCGCCTGCGCCGATGACGAGGCGGTGGTCGATGCCGCGGTAGGCCAGCGCGGCGGCCATGTCGCGGTTGGCGCTGGGCCAGTGGCCGAAGACGATGTCGAGGTCGTGCTCGGCGGTTTGCAGGAAGACCTTGGCGAGTGTTCGGTCGGTGTCGCGGCGGATCTTGCTGGAGAGCGTGTGCCCGCCGCGCAGGTTCACGAAGCTGCCGCAGTGGCTGGCGACGTGGTTGAAGAAGTCAGGGCGCTCCCAGGCGGCATTGAGCGCGCAATGGCCGCTGGAGGACAGGCCGACGAGGGCGCGCTTCGGGCCGAGAGGGGCGCCGTCGAGTGCGTGCGGGATCAGTTCCTCGATGAGGAAGCGGGCGTAGGCGTCGCCGGGCGAGTCGTACTCGATGCTGCGGTTGCCGGGGCCACCGTAGATCGGCAGGCCGGGGCCCTCGGCGCCGGGTTCGACGAAGAGCGCGACGCAGGGGAACGGCAATTGGTCGAGCACCGTGGCGGCGTTCGCTTCGGGGCCGAGGAAGCGCTCGCCGTCCATGAAGACGATCAGCGCGGCCTCCCGGTCTGCAAGATCGGCGGACTTGTAGAGCTGGTAGCGGTGCGGAACGCCCGGGTAGATGGGGCCGGGTGGGCAGATGCCGGCGGTGAGCGTGCCGCGCAACGGCGCTGCTTCAACCGGCGCGTACGGGCCGGGCGTGGTCATGCTCATGGCGAAGCGCTCGGCATCGGCCTCGGACATGCCCGGCAGATGCTGGCGCAGCTGAGCGGCGAGTGGGTGGCTCATGGCTTCTCCATCACCTGCGTTGCGAACGCGTTGACCATCTGCGCGAACTGCTTCGGCTCGCGGATGCTGACACCGTGGCCCGTGTGCTCGAAGTGCCGCACTTGCGGCGCGCGCGGCAGCCCGGCGATGAAGCCCTTCTCCTTCTCGATGGCGCGCGTGTCCTCGCTGCCATTGACGATCAGCACGGGTTGCGTGATGGCGGCCAGGCGCGGCTTGAAGTCCTCGCCCATCAGTGCGCGCACGGCGACCGGCACGACGCGGATGCTGCCGCCCGCGTCCAGCACGGCCTTGGCGTCTGCGGGCTGGAAGCCGAACTTGCCCATTGCGGCCTTGAGCACGTCCTGTTCGTCGACGAAGGCGAGCAGCGTGCGCACCATCACGACGTTGCCGGCGTAGTTGAAGATCTCCATCGGCTCGAAGTTGCCGCTCGACCCGCCGAGCACGAGGCCGCGCAGCTGCTGTTGCGGCAGCGCAGACGCTGCGGCCATGGCCGTGTAGCCGCCGAGCGAATCGCCGACGAGGATGACCGGCGCGGGCGCCACCGCAGCGGCCGCTTGCTTGACGGCAGCCGTTGCGGCTTCGAGCGTGTAAGGCTCCGAGCGACGCGCGCCGTGGCCCGGCAAGTCGATCGCGATCACGCGCCAGCGCGGATCGAGGTCGCGGCGCACGGCGTCCCACATGCGGCCGTTGAGGCCGGCGCCGTGCAGCAGGATCAGCACCGGGCCGTCGCCGGGCGGCGCCACGGCGAGCGGCGGGTTGGCCATCGGCTCGCGGTGGCGCCATTGCCATTCGGCCGTTGCCACCATGGCGAGGGCGGCCAGCAGCAGCAGGGCGATCAGGCCGGCCAGCACCCGGAGGATGCGTTTCATCACACGCTTCATTGCATGAACTCCCGCAGGGCGTCGGCCCAGAGATGGGCGTCGGCGCCGGAGGCGAAATGGCCCTTGTCGCTGTCGATCGGATGGGCCTGCCAGCGCACGCCGGCGGCGTCGAGCTGCGGCGCGATCTGCGTGGCGATGTCGGGCGGGAAGACGGCGTCGGTGCGCGAGTTGGCGATCAGCACGCGGGCCTGGATTTCGTTGAAGCGCGGGCGGATGTCGAAGGCCTCGGCCGCCTGCATCAGCGCGATCAGCGAGGCGGGCTCGAAGCTGCGCGCCCAGTCTTCGGCCATGCGCTGGATCTCGGCGCGGCGCGCGTCGGCGTCGGGGATGCGCGGGGTCAGTTCGGCGTCGACGCCGTAGCGCGTCAGCGTGGCCACGCGCATGGCGACGAGGCCGGCCTTGAGCTGCTCGCGCACCACGTCCACGTTGCCGGCGCCCGGCGGATGGAAGGGCGCGCCGACGGCGGCCACGATGCGCTCCACGAACGCCGGGAACTGCACGGCCCACTGCCAGGCTTGATACGCGCCGAAGGACGGGCCGACGGCCGCGGCCAGGCGCCGCACACCGAGGTCGTCGAGCAGGCGCTTTTGCAGGCCGACGATGTCTTCAAGCGTGATGCGCGGGAAGTTCTCGCCGTACGGTCGGCCCGTGCTCAGGTCGACGCTGCCAGGCCCGGTCGAGCCGTAGCAGGAGCCGAGCATGTTCGGCGCGATGACGAAGTAGCGGTCGCTGTCGATCGCCTGGCCCGGCCCGACCAGCTCGCTCCACGAACCTTCGGCCACGCTGGCGCCGGCATCGAGCATGCTCGGGCTCGTGGTGTACCCGTGCAGGATGAGCACGGCGTTCGTGCCGTCTGCGTTCAGCGTGCCGAGTGTGCGGTAGGCCGTGACGGCCTCCGGCAGCACGGCGCCGCTGGCGAGTGCGAAGTCGTGGAAGCGATGGAACTGCATGGCCTCAGAAGCGGTAGCTGCCTTCGATACCGATCGTGCGCGGCTGGATGATGCCGGCACCATAAGGCGCGGTCGGCGTGTACGGCGGCAGGCCGCGGTCGCCGAGGACGATGATGCCCTTCGCGTCGGTCGCGTTTTTCACATAGGCCGCCACGCGCCAGCTGGCGTTCTCGACCGCGGCGCTGAGGTTGACCGTCGTGTAGGTCGGCAGGTCGATGTTGGGCTTGCCGCTGAAGTCGCTGCGGCGCTTGCCGGCGTAGGCCAGCGCGGCGCCGAGCGAGGCGTTCCAGTCGCCGGTCAGCGCGAAGCGGTAGTCGGCGGCGAGCGAGGCCGTCAGCTTCGGCACGAAGGGCATGGCGTCGCCGCTCTTGCCCAGCGGCGTGGTGGGATTGACCATGACCTGGGTCGTGTCCTCGGTCAGGTGGGCGTCGGTGTAGCCGACGGTGCCGCGCAGGCTCAGGGCGGCGGTCGGGTAGAAGGTCAGCGTCGCTTCGGCGCCGCGGCTCACGGCCTTGCCGCCGTTGATCAGGAAGTTCGAGCCGGCGCGGTTGGTCTGGATCTGCACGTCCTTCCAGTCGGTGTTGAACACGGCCGCCTCGAACGACGCCTTGCCGCTGGCGAAGACGGTCTTCCAGCCGACTTCCGCGCTGGTCAGCGAATCCGGGCCGACGATGGGGCTGGCGCCGGTCACGGGCGTGGCCGCACTCGGGCCGCCGGAGCGGTAGCCGGTGGCGAGGCGGGCATAGACGGAATCCGTCGGGCTGACCTTGTAGCGTCCGGTCAGCAGCCAGGTCGTCTTGCTGTTCTTGCTGTCCTGCAGCAGCGCTACGGGCGGCGTGAACAGCAGGCCGGTGTAGAGCTGGTCGTAGTGCTGCTTGTCCTGGCCCCAGCGGATGCCGGCTTGTACGTCGAACTTGTCCGTTGCGGCGTAGGTGGCGTTGGCGAAGACGGAGACTTCCTTGTAGTCGGTGTCGATGCGCGCCTTGGCGATGCCGTCGGGGTAGGGGATCGACGTGCCGGGAACGACGACGGGCTTCACCGCGCCGTTGGCGGCGTCGAAGGTGTTCATGCCGGGCAGGCGGTTGGTGTCGGTTTCCTTGGTGAAGTAGACGCCGCCTTCGTAGTCGAGCTTGCCGTCCAGCGCCGTCGAGGATGCACGCAGCTCCTGCACGAAGCGGCGCGTGTGGGTGCGCTGGTCGAACTGCACGTTCAGCCCCGGCTGGCCGGCGAGCAGCGCCAGCAGCGTGCCGTAGCTCAGCGAGACGTCGCTGGTGGCCTGGGCGTCGAGCGTCTGTAGCGTGGTCGACGAGACGACGTTGAAGTTGCCGACCGTGCCGTTGAGCGTGACGTTGCCGAGGTTGAGCTTGCGGTGGCCGATCACGGGCACGCGGTTGTCGATCTTGTAGTCGCCGTAGGTGGGCACGAGCGTCGTGCCGTTCACGTCGACGCCGTTCTGGCCGTCGGCGTTGATCGTGTTCGTCAGCGCCTGGGCCTTGAGCTTCCAGTCGGGCGAGAGTTTCCAGGCGAAGGCCAGGCGCGCGCCGCGGCTGCGGACCTCGTTGCTGTCGGTCTTGGGTGCCAGCGCATCGACGTTGTCGATGTAGCCCGGCTCCTTGCGCGTGAAGGCGGAGAAGCGCAGGCCCATGTTGTCGCCGAGCGGCATGTTGGCCGTGGCGCGGGCGAGGTTGCCGTCGCCGCCGTGCGCCACCGAGCTGACGCCCAGCGTGATGCCGCCGCTGAAGCGGGTGAAGTCGGGGTCGGCCGTCACGTAGCGCAGCATGCCGCCGACCGCGCCGGAGCCGTAGAGCGTGCCTTGCGGGCCCTTGAGCACTTCGATGCGGCGCAACTCGGCGGGGTCGAGGTCGGGCACGAGGTTGGAGCCGCCGGTGTAGGCGTTGACGGAGCCGACGGGCGCCTCGTCGATGTAGACCGCGGTGGTGGCCGAGGACTGCGCCGCGCCGGTCGAGATGCCGCGCAGCGTGACCTGCATGTTGGCGCCGTTGCTGGTGATGGACATGCCGGGCACCTGCGCCACGTAGTCTTCCAGCTTGGACAGGCCGCCCTTGGCCAGACGCTCGGCGCTGACGGCGGTGACGGAGGCCGGCACGTCGAGCGCGGCCTGCTCGCGCTTTTGCGCGGTGACGACGACCTTGTCGAGCGTCAGTTGCGTCGGGTCGCCGTCGTCGGCATGGGCGGCTGCGCAGGCGGCCAGTGCAGCCAGGGCGATGGGCTTGAGTTGCTTGGCATTCATGGTTTGTCTCCGTTGAATTTGCGGTTGGCTATCGGGGAGGGCCATGCGTCTGGGCGCATTGGTGTCGGCCCTGGACGTTCAGAAAATCTTGCCGGGGTTGAGGATTCCCTTCGGATCCCAGGCGGTCTTGATGGTGCGCATCAGGCCGACGACCTCGGGGCCGTATTGGGCGAGCAGCTTCTCCTTCTTGCCCATGCCGATGCCGTGCTCGCCGGTGCAGGTGCCGCCGGCCGCAAGCGCGCGCTCGACCATCGCGGCGTAGACGCGGTCCACCGCTTCCTGCTCCTGCGGGCGGTCGGGCATGGGCATGAAAAGGACGTGGAAGTTGCCGTCGCCGACGTGCCCGAGGATCGGCGCCACGAGGCCTTCGCGGTCGATGTGCTCGCGGGCTGCCTGCACCTGCTCGGCCAGCGCGGACATCGGCACGCAGACGTCGGCCACCACGCTGACGCAGCCCGGCTTGAGCGCCAACGCGGCGAAGTAGGCGAGGTGGCGGGCGCGCCAGAGCTGCGTGCGGTCCTCGGGGCGTGTGGCCCACTTGAACTCGACGCCGCCGTGGCCGGTCGCCACTTCCTGCGCGAGCTCGGCCTGTTCCTTGACGGCGGTCTCGCTGCCGTGGAATTCGAGGAACAGGGTCGGCAGTTCTTGCAGGCCGAGCTTGGAATAGGCATTGCAGGCGCGGACCTGGTGTTCGTCGAGGAACTCGATGCGCGCGAACGGCACGCCGCTCATCGACATCTCTGTCACCGCATCGACCGCGGCGCCGAGCGTGGGAAAGGCGCAGAGCGCGGCGGCGACCTCGACGGGCAGCGGGTGCAGGCGCAGCGTGATCTCGGTGATCAGGCCCAGCACGCCTTCGCTGCCGACCATCAGGTGCACCAGGTCCAGGCCGGCGGAACTCTTGCGGGCCCGCGTGCCCAGGCGCACCAGGCGGCCATCGGCCAGCGCCACTTCCAGCGCCATCACGTTGTGGACCATCGAGCCGTAGCGCATCGTCGTCGTGCCCGAGGCGCGGGTGGAGACCATGCCGCCGAGCGTGGCGTTGGCGCCGGGATCGACGGGGAAGAACAGGCCCGTGCCCTTGAGGTGCGCGTTCAGGTCCTCGCGGGTGATGCCGGGCTGGACGACGCAGTCGCTGTCTTCGAGGTTCACGGCCAGCACGGCGTTCATGCGGCTCATGTCCACGCAGATGCCGCCGAACGGCGCGCTGACGTGGCCTTCGAGCGAGCTGCCTGCGCCGAAGGCGATGACGGGGACGCCGAGTTCGTGGCAGATGCCGAGGATCTCGCAGACCTCGGTCTTGTTCTCGGGCCAGACGACGGCATCGGGCGCGAGGCGCGTGGCCAGGCCTTCGCCGCGCGCATGCTGATCGCGCACGGCCTGCGAGAGGGTGATCCGCTCACCGAAGCGGTTTTGCAGGCGTGAGATCGCCTGCTCGACGGCCTCTGGAGTCGTCGAGAACGAGGTGTTGGTGGTCATGGAGCCCCTGCTAGGTGCTGTTCTCGGGCGGCTGGCGCTGCACTTGCACCAGGGCCAGATCGAAGTGATAGGACATGGCCGACTGCGCCCCCATGGGGTCGCCGGCGCAGATGCGCTCGACCACGGCGTCGTGCGCGTCGATCACGCGCTGGAGTTCGGCCTCGCTGCGGGTCTCGGCCAGGTGCATGCGCGCCGAGGCTTCGACGGGCGTGCCCAGGGCACCGAGCAGCAGGCTGTTGAGCGGGTTGCCGCTGGCTTCGGCGATCAGGTGATGGATGGCGGAGTCGCACTGCACGCGGCGTACCGGGTCGCGCAGCGCCTCGCGCATCTGGCCGGCCAGCTCGCGCAGGCGTTGACGCTGTTCATCGGTGGCGTAGCGGGCGGCGAGCTGGGCCGTCTGCAGCTCGATCGCGCGGCGGGTTTCCAGCACGTGGGCCAGGCTGACCTGCGCGGTGTTGAGCGCGTAGTCGAAGACCTGGGCCAGCACTTGGGCGTCCACGGTGCGCAGGCGCGGCTTGCGGCCGCCTTCGATCTCCAGGATGCCGAGCGCCGCGAGCGTGCGGTAGGCCTCGCGCACGCTGCCGCGGCTGACCTGCAGGTCCAGGCCGATCTTCACTTCGCTGGGCACGGCGTCGCCGGGGCGCAGCCGCTCGCTGTTGATCAGCGCGAGCAGATGCCGAGCCACTTGCGCCGACAGGGTCGGGCGCTCGATGGGGGACAGCGAAGGCTGGGCGGAAATCATGGTCGGTTTTCCGATGTGTTGGGTTCAAGCGTAGTCTCACCCATCAAACCTGTCAAACAGGTTTGATGGGTTATCGGGCAAATACGGGGGTGCGACGTCAGTTTCTACGCGATCATCTAGAACATGTATGACAGGTTTGTTTGGAGAACGAGCGATGACGTCGACCCCACCGGTGCTGATTCTGATCCACGGTGCCACCATGAATCGGCACATGTGGGACCCGGTGCGCCATCACCTGCTGCCGGACTTGCGGGTGCTGGCGCCGGACCTGCCGGGGCACGGCACGCGGCGCGGCGAACGCTTCACGCTGGAGGGGGCCGTGGCGACGGTGGCGGAGGCGGCGCGTTCGGTGGCCGATGCGCCCGTGGTGCTGGCCGGCGATTCGCTCGGCGGCTATACGGCGCTCGCGTCGGCCCGCGCCGTGCCAGCGGCGCAGCTGCGCGGGCTGGTGCTCAGCGGCTGCACAGCGAATCTGGAAGGCTTTGCCACGCTGTCGCACTTCGTCGCCAAGTCGGCGATGTTCCGCGTCTTGCTGGCGCTGTTCGGCGACCAGCGGCTCGTGGGGGCGATGACGGGCAAGGTCCGCAAGATGCTGCTCGATGCGGGCGTGCAGGCCGAAGACGCCGACGCCTTGCTGGCCGCGGGCCTGAGCGTGAAGGTGTTTCCCGAGGCGGTGCAGGCGCTGCGCGGCATCGATTTCCGCAGCCAGCTGGCGGCATTGCAATTGCCGGTGGCGCTGGTGAATGGCGATCAGGACAGCGTGATGCTGCGGCAGGAGCGCGACTTCCTGGCAGCGGCGCAGCGCGCGACCCGGCACCGCTTCGACTGCGGGCACGGGGTGAGCCTGCTCAAGAGCGAGGAGCTCGCCGCGCTGATCACGCGTTGCATGGCCGAGTGGTCGGCGCCCGCCGAATCAGCGTGAGCGTTCTTTCATCGCGCGCTCGACCTCGCGCTTGCCTTCGCGCTCCTTGATCGTGTCGCGCTTGTCGCCCTTGTCCTTGCCCTTCGCCAGCGCAATGTCCGCCTTGATGTGGCTGCCCTTGTAGTGCAGGTTCAGCGGCACGAGCGTGAAGCCGCGCTGCTCGACCTTGCCGATCAGGCGGCGGATCTCGTCCTTCTTCAGCAGCAGCTTCTTGGTGCGGTCGGCCAGCGGGTTGACATGGGTGGAGGCGGTACGCAGCGGGTTGATGCGGCAGCCGATCAGGAACAGCTCGCCGTCCCGGATCATCACGTAGCCGTCCGTCAGCTGGACCTGGCCGGCGCGCACGGCTTTCACTTCCCAGCCTTCGAGGACCATGCCGGCTTCGAATTGTTCTTCGATGTGGTAATCGAAACGGGCGCGGCGGTTTTCTGCAATCGACATAATGCGGTCCATTGTATGAAGCAAGTGAAAAAGTCAGTTCTCCTCTGGTACAGCCCGGCCGAGATGTACGCCCTGGTGACCGGTGTCGAGCAATATCCGCAGTTCCTGCCGTGGTGTGCCGCAACAGAAATCCTGGAGCGCCGCGACGATGGCTTGACGGCCCGCGTCGACATGTCGATCTCGGGCATCCGCCAGTCGTTCACCACCCGCAACACGCATGTCCTCAACGAAAGCGTGCACATGGAGCTGGTCGAAGGGCCGTTCTCCAAGCTCGACGGCATGTGGAAGTTCCTGCCGTTGGCGAACCCGCAGGCGTGCAAGATCGAGTTCGAGATGTCGTACGGCTTCTCGAACCGTGCGCTTGAACTCGTGGTCAGCCCGGTTTTTGATCAAGTGGCCAACACGCTCGTCGACCGCTTCGTGAAGCGGGCGGAAAGTCTCTACGGTGCGCGTTGAACTCGTCTGGAGCCCGCAGGCCGGCGATGTGCGGCATGTGTGGCTCGACGTGGAGGAGGGCGCGAGCGTCGAGCAGGCGCTGCGCGGCTGCGCGGACTTCGCGGATCAGTTGCCGCGACTGGCGGAACTCAAGATCGGGATCTGGGGCCGGGTGCGGCCGTTGATGACGGCACTGCGAGATCGAGACCGCATCGAGGTCTACCGCGAGCTGAAGGTCGACCCGAAGGAGGCGCGGCGCCAGCGCTACCGCGCCAAGGGCGAACGGATCGTCTCGCGGCACCGGCCCCTGGCGGGCAAGGCCGGCAAGTCCTGAAAGTTCAGGAGCCGCAGTCGGTCGCCAGGATGGAGCGCATGCTCCGGATCTGCGCGCTGCGCGCCTCGTCGCTCAGGAAGTCGCCGCCCACGCCGGTGCGCAAGGGCACGCCGGACTCCAGGGTGGCGAGATTTTCGCGGGCGCTCGCGCAACTCTTGCGCTTCTCTGCGGCCAGCTGCGCTTCCATCGCCTTCTGGCGGGCGAGCTGATCGGCCTGTTCCTGCTTCTTCTTGGCCTGCGCGTCGAGCTCCGCCTTGCCGGGCGGCGCCGAAGCCGCGACGGGCGGCGGCGTGGTGTTCACCGGCTTGCCGTTCTGCAAGGTCACGATCTGCACCGGCGGCGCACCCGGAGGCTGCTGCAGGATGTTTGCTGCCGGCGTGCCCGGAGGCGGCGGCATGTCGCTGTACTGGATCTTCCCGTTGGCGTCCTTCCACTTCCATTGCGCGAAGGCGGGTTGCGAGACGGCCAGGAGCGCCGTGACGGCGAGCAGCAAGGGGGCGATCTTTTGCATGCGGACGAGTGTAGTCCGGGTATGGCGTTAGCAGGGCAAGGGATTCGTGACGTTCCGTATAATGCCGCTTTGCGACCGGAGTTTCCCCCATGCGCCTTCTTGGAAAAGCGCTCACCTTCGACGACGTGTTGTTGGTGCCAGCGTTCTCCCAGGTGTTGCCCCGCGACACCAGCCTTGCTACCCGCCTCTCCCGCAACATCCAACTGAACCTGCCGCTGGTGTCCGCTGCCATGGACACCGTGACGGAAGCCCGTCTGGCGATCGCGATCGCCCAGGAAGGCGGCATCGGCATGGTTCACAAGAACCTCACCATCGAGCAACAGGCGGCTGAAGTCGCCCGCGTCAAGCGCTACGAGTCCGGTGTGGTGCGCGAGCCGCTGACCATCGCCCCCAACGCCACCGTGCGTGAAGTGGTGGAACTCTCCCGCCGTCACGGCGTGTCGGGCTTCCCGGTGGTGGAAGGCAAGAAGGTCGTCGGCATCGTCACGGGCCGTGACCTGCGCTTCGAGACCCGCATGGACGTTTCCGTGCGCGACATCATGACCCCGGCCGAGAAGCTCGTGACCGTGCGCGAAGGCGCCTCGCTCGAGGAAGCCAAGGCGCTGATGCACAAGCACAAGCTGGAGCGCGTCGTCGTCGTCAGCAACGAGTTCGAGCTGCGCGGCCTCATGACGGTGAAGGACATCACCAAGCAGACCAGCTTCCCCAACGCCGCCCGCGATGCCCAAGGCAAGCTGCGCGTCGGCGCTGCGGTCGGCGTCGGTGAAGGCACCGAGGAACGCGTCGAAGCGCTGGTGCGTGCCGGCGTCGATGCGATCGTCGTCGACACCGCCCACGGCCACTCGGCCGGCGTGATCGAGCGCGTGCGCTGGGTGAAGAAGAACTTCCCGCAGATCGACGTGATCGGCGGCAACATCGCCACCGGCGCGGCGGCGCTGGCCCTCGTGGAAGCCGGCGCGGACGGCGTCAAGGTCGGCATCGGCCCGGGCTCCATCTGCACGACCCGCATCGTCGCGGGCGTGGGCGTGCCGCAGATCACCGCCATCGACAACGTGGCCAAGGCGCTCAAGGGCACCGACGTCCCGCTGATCGCTGACGGCGGCGTGCGCTACTCGGGCGATATCGCCAAGGCCATCGCGGCCGGCGCGTCCAGCGTGATGATGGGCGGCATGTTCGCCGGCACCGAAGAGGCGCCGGGCGAGATCGTGCTGTTCCAGGGCCGCTCGTACAAGAGCTACCGCGGCATGGGCTCCATCGGCGCCATGCAGCAGGGCTCGGCCGACCGCTACTTCCAGGACACCGGCGGCAACAACCCGAACGCGGACAAGCTGGTGCCCGAAGGCATCGAAGGCCGCGTGCCGTACAAGGGCTCGCTCGTGTCGATCATCTTCCAGATGGCCGGCGGCCTGCGCGCCTCGATGGGCTACTGCGGTTGCGCCAGCATTGAAGACATGCGCGACCGCGCGGAGTTCGTCGAGATCACCTCGGCCGGCATCCGCGAGAGCCACGTGCACGATGTGCAGATCACGAAGGAAGCCCCGAACTACCGGGCGGACTGAACGACTGCATCGCAGACGGGGCTTCGGCCCCGTTTGCTCATTTCAGGAGACGTAATTGACCCCTCCCAAAGCCAAGCCGGCCGCCGGCATGGGCTTCATCATGGTGGCCGTGCTGATCGACATGATCTCCATCGGCCTGATGATCCCGGTGCTGCCGCCGCTGGTGGGCACCTTCACGGGCAGCGAGTCCGAGCACACGCTCGCGCAGCTGGCCGTGACCTTCGCGTTCTGCATCGCCAACTTCTTGAGCTCGCCGATTCTCGGCGGCCTGTCGGACAAATACGGCCGCCGCAAGGTGTTGCTGATCGGCTTCTCGGGCCTGGCGCTGAGCTTCTTCGTCACGGCGATGGCGACGGCGCTCTGGATGCTGATCGTCGTGCGGCTGTTCAGCGGCGCGATGCAATCCAACATCGCCATTGCCAACGCCTACGTCGCCGACATCACGCCGCCCGAGCAGCGCACGCAGCGCTACGGGCAGCTTGGCGCCGCCTTCGGCATGGGCTTCATCCTGGGCCCCGTGCTCGGCGGTCTGCTCGGCCACATCAACCTGCATCTGCCGTTCTTCGTGGCGGGCAGCCTGGCCGTCGTGAACTGGCTGTATGGCTACTTCGTGCTGCCCGAGTCGTTGGCGCCGGAGCACCGCCGCCCGTTCGACTGGACGAAGGCGAACCCGCTGCGCGCCTTCTCGCGCGTGCAGGCGCTCAAGGGCGTCGGCCCGCTGATCTACGTGATCGGCTTCTCGGGCCTGGCGCAGACCATCGTGCAGAGCTGCTGGGTGCTCTACACCGGGCACCGCCTCGGCTGGGGCCCGATGGAGAACGGCCTGTCGCTGCTGGCGGTGGGCGTGATGTCCGTGCTGATGCAGGGCGTGCTGCTCAAGCCGATCCTGCGAGCGATCTCGGTGAGCCGCCTGGTGATGATGGGTCTGGGCATTTCCGTGATCACCAACACCATCATTGGTTTCGCCACCGAGGGCTGGATGGTCTATGCCTGCATCGTCGTCGGTGGCCTCGGCTACGCGGCCGGCCCGGCGCTGCAAAGTCAAATCTCCAAAGCAGCCAGTGCGACCAATCAAGGCGAGACGATGGGCGCCATCTCCTCGCTGAACAGCCTGATGGCCGTCGTCGCGCCGCCCATTGGTCTGGGCCTGATGTACCTCGTGGCCGACCTGCCCAAGACCGATCTGCGCATCGGCGCTCCTTTCTTCTTCATCGCCGTGCTGCAAGTTCTCTCGCTGATCTTCGCGCGGCGCTTCTTCGCCACCTTGCCCGATGAGGGCGAGGCTGCCGAAACCGCTACGGCCTGAACGCATATGCAACACGACAAAGTCCTCATCCTCGATTTCGGCTCCCAGGTCACCCAGCTGATCGCCCGCCGCGTGCGCGAATGCGCCGTGTACTGCGAGATCCATCCGAACGATGTGTCGGATGAGTTCATCAAGAGCTTCGCGCCCAAGGCCATCATCCTGTCGGGCTCGCATGCCTCGACCTACGAAGACCACGAGCTGCGCGCCCCGCAAGCCGTGTGGGATGCCGGCGTGCCCGTGCTGGGCATCTGCTACGGCATGCAGACCATGGCCGTGCAGCTCGGCGGCAAGGTCGAGTGGAGCGATCACCGCGAGTTCGGCTATGCCGAGGTCCGCGCCCACGGTCACACCAAGCTGCTCAACGACATCGCCGACTTCACCACCGGTGAAGGCCACGGCATGCTCAAGGTCTGGATGAGCCACGGCGACAAGGTCACCGCGCTGCCGCCGGGCTTCAAGCTGATGGCGTCCACGCCGTCGTGCCCGATCGCCGGCATGGCGAACGAGGAGAAGGGCTACTACGCCGTCCAGTTCCACCCCGAAGTCACGCACACGATCCAGGGCCAGGCGATGCTGCATCGCTTCGTCCGCGAGATCGCCGGCTGCAAGGGCGACTGGATCATGGGCGACTACATCGCCGAAGCCGTCGCGAAGATCCGCGAGCAGGTGGGCGATGAGGAAGTGATCCTCGGCCTGTCCGGCGGCGTCGATTCGAGCGTGGCCGCCGCGCTGATCCACCGCGCCATCGGCGACCAGCTGACCTGCGTCTTCGTCGACCACGGCCTGCTGCGCCTGAACGAAGGCGACATGGTGATGGACATGTTCGAGGGCAAGCTGCACGCCAAGGTGATCCGCGTGCAGGCCGAAGACCTGTTCCTCGGTCAGCTCGCCGGCGTGAGCGACCCGGAGAAGAAGCGCAAGATCATCGGCGGCCTGTTCGTCGACGTGTTCAAGGCCGAAGCCGCGAAGCTGAAAGCCGGCGACGGTGGTCACAAGGGCGCGACGTTCCTCGCCCAAGGCACCATCTATCCCGACGTGGTCGAGAGCGGCGGCACCAAGACCAAGAAGGCCACCACGATCAAGAGCCACCACAACGTTGGTGGCCTGCCCGAGCAGCTCGGCCTGAAGCTGCTAGAGCCGCTGCGCGAGCTGTTCAAGGACGAAGTGCGCGCCCTGGGCGTGGCGCTCGGCCTGCCGCCCGAGATGGTCTACCGCCACCCGTTCCCCGGCCCGGGCCTGGGCGTGCGCATCCTCGGCGAAGTGAAGAAGGAGTACGCCGATCTGCTGCGCCGTGCGGATGCCATCTTCATCGAAGAGCTGCGCAACCACCGTGATGAGGCGACCGGCAAGACCTGGTACGAGCTGACCTCGCAGGCGTTCACGGTGTTCCTGCCGGTCAAGAGCGTCGGCGTGATGGGCGACGGCCGCACCTACGACTACGTCGTCGCGCTGCGCGCCGTGCAGACCAGCGACTTCATGACCGCCGACTGGGCCGAGCTGCCCTACGCGCTGCTGAAGAAGACGTCGGGCCGCATCATCAACGAGGTGCGCGGCATCAACCGCGTGACGTACGACGTGTCGAGCAAGCCGCCGGCGACGATCGAGTGGGAGTGATCAAGCGGGAATGAGGGGCCTCGACCCAAGCACGGAACAGCGCAAAAGACTGTTCCAAATACGACATTGATTCCGTGTCAAGACCCCGCTCCAGCTACGCAGTTTTGCGATGCCGGCCTCAAGGCGGCCCTTCGTGTGAATTCGTTCTCCAAAAGAGGCCTCTGTCGGGAGACAGAGGCCCTCGCGATGCCTCTTCGCGACACTGAAATCCTGTATTTCCTAAACCGGAATTTGATCTCGCGCATGAAACCAATTGCAGGGACAAGGCGCCCCGTCTCCTAGAGACATCTGCACCTGTTTCTAGTTGCTTCAGCGGCAATACCATCCGGCCAAACCCTGGTCCGTGGAAGTGGATGTCGCGATGAAGCAGTACTCAAAATCGCCCGGCAATGCCCCGTTTTCGAGTGCAGCGCCGGCTGCACGGAGTCCCCGTCGCGCCCCCTGGCGCGCTGTCCCAGCGATCGTGTTCTCGGCTGCACTCGCAGCCTGCGCGATCCAGCCGCAAGCGCTGACACCGGAGGAAGCCCGCGACCGCGCCACCGACCTGCTGACCCGCCACGTGGCCAACCAGGAGCCGGTGACGCACGCCATCGACCTGTACGAGGCGATGGCGCGGGCCATCAAATACAACCTCGACTACCGCGTCGAGGTGATGGACCAGGCGGTGCGCATCAGCGAGCTCGAGCTCAAGCGCATGGACATGCTGCCGCGCCTGGTGGCCTCGCTGGACTACAACACGCGCTCCAACGATTCCGGCGGCTCCAGCCGCTCGCTGCTCACCGGCAAGACCTCGCTCGAATCCTCCACCTCGACCGACCGCGACGTGGTGGACGCCAACCTCAACCTCAGCTGGGACGTGCTCGACTTCGGGCTCAGCTACGTGCGCGCCAAGCAGTCCGGCAACGAGATCATGATTGCCGAGGAGCACAAGCGCAAAGCGCTGGTGCGCATCACCGAAGACGTGCGCACCGCCTACTGGCGCGCGGTCGGTGCGCAGCGCATGCTGGCCAAGGTGCGCGTGCTGGAGCTGGCGACCGAAGAGGCGCTGATCAAAGCGCGCCAGCAGACCGACGGCGAGACCACCAGCCCGCTGGCGCCGCTGTCCTACCAGCGCGAGATCCTCACCATCCGCCGCGATGCGCAAAGCCTCGTGCGCGATCTCGCACTCGCCAAGCAGCAGCTCGCCGCGCTGATGAACCTGCCGCCGGATGCCGAGTTCGAGCTCGTGCTGCCCCCGCGCGAAACGGCGTCGGCGCCGCTGTCGATGGGCTCGGCCGACATGCTGCACTTCGCCATCGAGAACCGCCCCGAGCTGCGCGAGGTGGCCTACCAGCTGCGCAACAACGACTGGGAATACACCACCAGCCTGCTGCGCACGCTGCCCAGCCTGAAGCTCATGATGGGCCTGGACTGGAACAGCAACGGCTATCTCTACAACCAGTCCTGGCTCAACGCCGGCGCGCAAGCGAGCTGGAGCCTGATGAACGTGTTCCGCCTGCCCGCCGACAAGCGCCGCGTGAAGGCGCAGGGAGCGCTGCTGGACCAGCGCGCGCTGGCGCTGACCACCGCCGTGGGCGTGCAGGTGTACGTGGCACGTGCGCGCTATGAGATGCGCCGCACCGAGCTGCAGACGGCGGCCGACCTCTACGAGGTGCAGAACGCGATCATGGAGCAGATCCGCGCCGGCTATGAGGTCGGCAAGCTCAGCCGCCAGACGCTGATCCGCGAGCAGCTGAACAACGTCCTCTCCGAGATCCGCTACGACGTCGCGCTGGCCGATCTGCAGAACGCCTTCGCCAATGTCTACGCCTCGATGGGCGTGGACGTGGTGGACGGCACCGTCAGCAGCAACGACCGCGTGGACGTGCTGGCCGACAAGCTGCGCAACATCTGGAACGGCCGGCAGGACCTGGCCACGAAGGTGACGCGATGAGCGCCGCCCGGCTGGCAGGCCGGCTCGCGCTGAGCAGCGCGCTGCTGCTGACCGCGCTCACGGCTGCGGCTCAACAACCCGCCCGCGCCGCCGCCGACCCCGCAGCGCCTCCCGCTCGCGGCGTGCTGCGCGCCGAGCGTGAGGCCGTGCTGGCCAGCCCGCTGTCCGAGCGCATCGTCAGCTTGCCGTTCAAGGAAGGCGCGCGATTTGCGCGCGGCGCCACGCTCGTGTCCTTCGACTGCGCGCGCATGAGCGCCGAGCTGAACGCCGCCCGCGCCGGCTACGCGGGCGAGGCGCGCAACGCCAAGATGCAGACCGACCTGCTCGGCCTGGGCGCCGCCGGCAAGGGCGAGGCCGACATCGCCGTCGAGCGCGCCAAGGAGAAGCAGGCGCAGGCCCAGTCCATCGAGCAGCGCATGGTCGCCTGCCGCATCGCCGCGCCGTTTGCCGGCCGCGTCGTCGAGACCTATGTGCGCGAGAGCGAGGCGCCCGCGCCGAACAAGGAGCTGATCCGCATCGTCAGCACCGGCGCGCTGGAACTGCACATGGTGCTGCCTTCGCGTTGGCTGGCCTGGATGCAGATCGGCTCCGAGATCCGCTTCACCGTCGATGAAACCCGCGATGTGCTCGAAGCCAAGGTCACGCGCATCTCGGGCGCGGTCGACCCGGTGAGCCAGACGGTCAAGGTGATCGCGTCGGTCGCCAAGGCGCCCGAGCGCGTGCTGCCCGGCATGAGCGGGCAGGTGAGCTTCCCGGCCGCGCAAGTGGCGGGTGCGGTGGTGCGATGAACGCGCCGGTCCGCCAGCTGCACATTCCGTCGCCGGGGCAGCCGCAGCCGCAGCAAGGCCCGCGCGAGGCATCGGCGGCGGCCAATGAAGCCGCGGCGGCGGCAGCTTCGGCAGCAGCGGCGGCCGTCTCGCTCGAACAGCGCCTCACGCAGCTGATCCGCATCGAGGGCGAACTGCGCGGCTGCAACACGCGCACCGAACTCTGGCAGCACCTGGTGAACGAAGCCGCCGTGCTGCTGCCCTTCGGCCAGTCGCTGGTGCTGGAGAAGGGCGAGGCCAAGGCCGACCTCTCGGGCCGCTGGCGCGTGGCGGCGGTCTCCGGCCTGACCAGCGTGAACCGCGATTCCCCGATGCTGCGCTGGTACGAGAACCTCGTCGGCCGCATCCCCGTGCAGCCCGGCGCGCAGCGGTTCGCGCTGCGCGACCATGCCGACCCCGAAGACCCCTGCACGCAGGAGGCGAGCCAACGCCAGATGATGTGGATCCCGCTGGCCGAGCCTGGCCGCGCCGCCTCCAAGACATCGTCCGCCGGCTGGATCCTGGCGCGCAAGGAGCCCTGGGAAGAGGGCCACGAAGCGCTGGCGCTGCGCCTGGCCTCGGCCTACGCCCACGGCGCCAACGCCATCCGCGGCCGCGAGCGCCCGACGCGCCCGTGGCGCAAGTACCTCCAGCGCGCGGCGATCATCACCACCGTCGCCGTGCTGGTGCTGGCCTTCGTGCCCGTGCCGCTCACCACCATGGCGCCGGTCGAAGTGGCACCGCAAGCGCCGTTCGTGGTCGCCGCGCCGTACCAGGCGGTGGTCGACCGCATCCTCGTGATGCCGGGTGCGCGCGTGAAGGTCGGCGACCCGCTCGTGCAGCTCGTGGACACCACGCTGCACAGCGACTACGCCGTCGCCACCCAGAAGCTCGAAGTGGCCCGCGCCCGCATGCTGCGCTTCCAGCAGGCCTCCACCGAAGACGCCAGCGCCAAGCGCGAACTCGCGCAGGCGCAGAGCGAAGAGACCGTCGCCGCCGCGGAAGCCGACTACGCCCGCGCCATGCTCGACAAATCCATCATCCGCGCCGAACAGGCCGGCGTGGCGCTGTACGGCGATGCGCGCGACTGGGAAGGCCGCCCCGTCGCGGTCGGTGAAGCCATCATGCGCGTGGCCGATCCGGCTCTGGCCGAGTTCCGCATCAAGGTGCCCGTGGCCGATGCCGTGAACCTGCGCGTCGGCACCGAGGCCACCGTCTTCCTCGACGCCGCGCCGCTCTCGCCGCTGCACGCCACCATCACGCGTGCCGCCTACAAGGCCGAGACCGACGCCGCCGGCACTGCCACCTTCATGGTCACCGCCCGCTTCGACGACAAGACCGCCAGCGCGCGCCTTGGTTCGCGCGGCATCGCCCGCATCCACGGCGAGCCCGTTTCGCTGTTCTTCTATCTCTTCCGCCGACCCATCACTGCGTTGCGCCAATGGACAGGCCTCTGAACGAGCCCCCAGCCCAGCCACCCGGCCCGCCGCAGCCGGGTGGCCTGCCCGACGACGCGCCGCTGCCGCCGCTGCGCGCCGACCTGCAGCTGGTCGAGGGCCCTGAACAGCAGGACGGCCAGCGCGTCTGGAAGATCCACGACCCGCTGGCGCAGCGCTATTTCGAGATCGGGCAGGACGCGGTCGACCTGCTCGCGGTGTGGAACGGCGGCACCGTCGGCGCGCTGGCCGCGCGCGTGGCCCTGCGTGGCGATGGCACGGAAGACCCGAAGCAGACCGTCATGCAGCTGATGCAGTTCCTCGACACGCACGAACTGCTCGCCCCGCGCCCGCAGCAGAGCTTCTCGCGCGCCAAGGCCGCCGGCCTGAAGAAGACCTCGCTGATCACGGTGGCGCTGCACACCTACCTTTCCATCCGCGTGCCGCTGGCCCGGCCCGACCGGCTGCTGCGCCGCACGCTGCCCTACATGGCCTGGGCCTTCCAGCCGGCGTTCTGGTGCGTCGTGCTGGCCGGCGCCGTGCTGGGCCTGTACCTCGTGTCGCACCAGTGGGAAGACTTCCTCAACACCTTCACCGGCATGCTCGACCTCGGCGGCATCGCCACCTACGGCGCCTGCCTGATCTTCGTGAAGGCGCTGCACGAGCTGGGTCACGGCTACACGGCGGTGCGCATGGGCTCGCGCGTGACGACGATGGGCGTCACCTTCCTCGTGATGGCGCCCGTCGCGTACACGGACACGACCGACGCCTGGCGCCTCGCCAACCGCGCCGACCGCGTGCGCATCGACATCGCCGGCATGGCGGTGGAAGTCATCATCGCCGTGATCGCCACGCTGGCCTGGGTCTTCATCCCGGACGGCGCGCTGCGCAGCGTCGCCTTCGCGCTGGCCACCACCGGCTGGGTGATGAGCGTGGCCGTCAACTGCAACCCGCTGATGCGCTTCGACGGCTACTACCTGCTGTCCGACCTGGTCGGCGTGCCCAACCTGCAAGACCGCTCCTTCGCGATGGCCAAGTGGCGCATGCGCGAGCTGCTGTTCGCCTACGGCGAGCCGATTCCCGAAGAAACCACCCGCGCGCTGCGCCTGGGCCTGATCGCGTATGCGTGGACGGTGTGGATCTACCGCTTCTTCCTTTTCCTCGGCATCGCGGTGCTGGTCTACCACTACTTCTTCAAGATCCTGGGCATCTTCCTGTTCGGCGTGGAGATGTGGTGGTTCATCCTGCGGCCGATCTGGCGCGAGCTGGCGGTGTGGATCAGCCGGCGAGGGCAGGGCGGCCGGCGCGCGCGCTGGACCGTCGGCATTGCCGCCGCGGCGCTCGTGGCGTTGTGCATGCCCTGGCCGTACACGCTGCGCATCCCGGCCGTGCTCAGCGCTTCCGGCCAGGCGCCGGCGTATGCGCCGCGGCCGGCGCGCATCGAAGAGGTGCTGGTCCACCCCGGCCAGCAGGTGAAGGCCGGCGACGTGCTGCTGCGCCTCTCCGCTCCGGCGCTGGATGAACAGCTCGACCGCTCGCGCGAGACCGCACGCGGTGTGGCCGAGCACATGGCCCGCAGCGCTGCGGATGCGCGCGACCTCTCCGAGAGCCTCGTGCTCGAGCGCCAGCTGCGCATGGAGCAGGACCGCGGCGACGGCGTGCAACGCGAGCGCGAGCGGCTCGTGGTGCGCGCCGCCGTCTCCGGCACCGTGGTGGACGTGGCCGACGAACTGCACCCCGGCCGCTGGGTGGACGACCGCACCCGACTCGTGCTCATCGCCCGGCCCGGCACCCTGCAAGCAACGGGTTATGTGGACGGCACCGAACTCTCGCGCATCGAGGAAGGCCTCACCGGCCGCTTCGTGGACGAAGAGCGCCTCATGCGCCCCGTCGACGTGCGGCTGGACCGCATCGCCGCCGCGGCCAGCGAATCGATCGACGAGCCGCTGCTCACCTCGGCTGCCGGCGGCACGCTGCCCGTGCGCCCCGACCGCGAGAGCCACTCGAACGCCCACGCCTTGCGGCCCGAGTACGCCGCCTTTGAAGTCTTCGCCACCGCCGCCGCGCCCCTTGCGGGCACGGCGCCGGTGACCGCGCCGCTGACGGAAGTCCGCGGCGAATTGCAGGTGCGGGGCCATGCCCAGAGCCTGGTCCTGCGTGCGCTGCGGCGCGTCGCCCAGATCCTCGTGAGAGAAGCAGTGCTATGAAGAAGCTCCTGACCGGAATGTCCCGTGCCATCGACCGTCTGCTGGGGACTGCAGAGCCGCGAGCGCAGGCGCCGAAGGCCCCGAGCGCCGGCCGCAGCCGCCTGCACCTGCGCGCGCTGGAGCCCCGCGTGCTGCTCGACGCGGCGGCCGCCGCCACGCTCGCCGAGACCGTGGCCGACGCCGACCGCCAGCAGCACGCCGAGCCCGCGCACGATGCGTCGCAGGACTCGCACGACGCGCTCCTGCAGGCGCTCGCCGTCGGTGAAGCCTCGCCGCAGGCGCAGCTCAACATCGTCTTCATCGACAGCAGCGTGGAAGACGCGCAGGCGCTGATCCAGGCCATCGGCGACACCGCCGAAGTCCACCTGATCGCCGCCGGCGAAGACGGCGTGCAGGCCATCGCTGCCGCGATCGCCGGCCGCAGCGGCATCGACAGCATCCACATCATCAGCCACGGCGTCGAAGGCGCGCTGCAACTCGGCTCCGTCGCGCTCGACGCCGAAACCATGGCGGGCCGCTACGCCGACGTGCTGCAGGGCCTGCGCAGCTCGCTGGCGCCGGACGCCGACATCCTGATCTACGGCTGCGATTTCGGCGGCGGTGCCGCGGGCGAGGAAGCGGCGCAGCTGCTGGCTGCGCTGACCGGCGCGGACGTCGCGGCGTCCACCGACGCCACCGGCGCTGCCGCGCTTGGCGGTGACTGGGACCTGGAGCTGCACGAAGGTTCGATCGAGGCCCACGCCATCGACGCGCCCGACTACGATCACCTGCTGGCCGCACCGACGCTGGATTCCGCGCAGTCGCCCATCGTCACCGTCAACGAGGATGCCGGCGCTCCGAGCGGCGCCGTGGGCCAGCTGCTCAGCACCATCACCATCGGCGAGACCGGCACGAACAAGGGCATCGCCGTCACGGCCACGACCGAAACCAACGGCACCTGGTACTACACCACCGACGGCGGAACAACCTGGACCGCCATGGGAACGGGCCTGAGCGCCACCAACGCGCTGCTGCTGGCCGACAACGCGCAGACCCGCATCTATTTCAAGCCCAACGCCAACTACAACGGCACCACCTCGCCGCTGACCTTCAAGTCCTGGGACTCGAGCTCGGGCACGGCCGGCACCAAGGCCACGAGCACCACCGGGACCAACTTCTCCAGCAACACCGACACGGTCGCCGTCACCGTCAACTCCGTCACCTTCAACGTGCTGGCCAACGACAGCTTCGAGAACAACGGTGCGATGGTCACGGGCGTGGTGCAGCCGCCCAACGGCGAAGGCTCGGTCACCTTCGCCACCGACGGCACGATGGTGTTCACACCAGCGAAGGACTTCTACGGCACCACGAGCTTCACCTACCTGGTCAGCTCCGGCGGCACGACCGAGTCCACCACCGTGACCGTGGACGTGACGCCCACGCCGGTGGTGATCAACCCGGACACCGTGAGCACGCCCGAAGACACGCCGATCACCATCGACGTGCTGGGCAACGACACCGGCGGCGTGCCGCTGAAGGTGGACAGCATCAACGGCCAGCCGATCAGGGTCGGCCAGACGGTGCCGGTCAACGGCGGGACAGTAACGCTCAATCCCGATGGCACGCTGAACTTCGTGCCGGAGCCCGGCTTCAACGGCCCCGTCTCCTTCGACTACACCGCCGACGACGGCCGCGGCCACAGCGGCAGCTCGACGGTGCAACTGAACGTGACGCCGGTGAACGACGCGCCGGTGCTGACCGATCCGGCCACGCCGCTGCCCGCGCTCACCACGAACGACAGCGACCCGGTCACGCAGGACTTCTCGCACGTCTTCACCGACCCGGATGGCGACCCGCTGACGTACACCGCCACCGGCCTGCCGCCGGGCCTCTCGCTCGACCCGAAGACGGGCCTGCTGACGGGCACGGTGGCGCACGACGCGTCCTCCGGCGGCCCGTACACGGTGACCGTCACGGCCACCGATCCGAGCGGCGCCAGCGTCAGCACGACCTTCACCTGGCAGGTCGACAACCTGCCGCCGGTCGCTCACGACGACAGCGTCAGCACCCCGTTGAACACGCCGCTGCTGATCGACGCGCTGGCCAACGACACCGACCCCGATGGCGACCCGCTGCACTACGACCCGGCGATGCCGCCGTCCGCCGTGCACGGCACCGTCAACATCGGCGCGGACGGCCTGCTGCACTACACGCCGGCGCCGGGCTACCGCGGCACGGACACCATCGTCTACACGGTGGTGGACAGCGATGGTGCCGTCTCTCACGCCACGATCACGGTCCGCGTGGGGCTGGACAACGTGGCGCCGGTGAACCAGCTGCCGGCCGACTTCTCGATGATGGAAGACGGCACGCTGCAGCTGGCGGGCATTGCCGTGCAGGATGCGCCGAACGAGCCGCTGACGATCGACCTGAGCGTGGACGCGGGCACGCTGCTGGCGCAGTCGGTGGCGGGTGTTGCGGTCACGGGGTCGGGCAGCGGCCATCTGGTGCTCAGCGGCACGACGGCGGCGCTAAATGCCTACCTGGCCTCCGCCGATGCACCGCGTTATCAGCCGGTGGCCGATTTCAACGGCGCGGTGCAACTGACGCTCACCAGCGACGACGGCCAGTACAAGAGCAGCAGCATCAGCACGATCCACATCGCGCCGATGGCCGATGCGGCAGATGACTATCTGACGACCAGGGCCGGCCAGCCGGTCAGCTTCAATGTGCTGACGGGGCAGCTCGGTGCGAACGCAGACAGCTTCGAGAATCCGGATCGCACGGTGGTCTCCGTCACGCAGCCGGACGCGAGCGTCGGCACGGTGACCTTCGCGCCGGACGGCAGCATGGTCTTCACGCCGGCCGCAGGCTTTGTGGGCGCCGCGAACTTCACCTACACGGTGTCCAGCGGCGGCGTCACGGAAACGGCCAACGTGGAAGTGGTGGTGCGCGCTGCGATCGGCCAGCCGCAGGTCGTGCTGCCGGAGCCGCCGCAGCCCAAGTCGCCGGTCCCGGTACTGCCGCTGCCGCACGAGCCGGCCGACAGCCCACGCGTGGCGCGCTCGGACTGGCCGCCGGTGGAGGTGCCGCTGATCGTGGTGGACACGGTGCGCGCGCTGGGCTCGATGGGCGCGACGCCGAAGATCGGCAGCGAACGGCCGGTGCTCGACGCCGTCAACGGCGTGGAGAACCTGCACCCGACGGCTGCGCTCGACGTCGGCAAGCCGGTGCTGCAGGCGGTGAACGGTGTGTCGCCGCTGTCCAGCATCGCTTTCGGCAACGAAGTGCGCCTGCCCGAGAGCGCGGTCGACAGCCAGCCGCAGCGCAGCGAACTGCTGGGCGGCAGCCCGGTGGCGGGCCCGGCGCGGGAGCAGGTGAACGTGGCCTCGCAGCTGATGCCGGGCGACGGCCAGGGCCGCGGCGACGTGGAGTTCGACCTGCACTGGCAGGAACGCCAGGGCTGGATCGAGGTGCACGGCCGCGACGCAGCGGGCACCTGGAACACCATGGACGTGACGATGCAGGACGGCAGCCCGCTGCCGAACTGGATTCGCGTGGTGGACCGCAGCTACATCGTGCTGGACCGCGCCGTCGGCGTGGACGGCGTGACGCTGAAGGTGCGCCTGAAGTGGAGCGACGGCACGGTGCGCGAGGAGATGGTGCACGTCGGCACGCAGGGGCGTGCTGCGCAGGCCTCGCACAACGCCCCGCAGGACTTCGCGGCCCAACTGGCGAGCGCGAGCCGGTCGCAGCTGGACCGCAGGCTGATGGAGGCACTGGGCGGCAAGTGAGCTGCGACGCTGTTGGCTGAGATGCCGTGAGGGCAGGGCGGCTCTACACTTCCGGCATGCGTGCCGCCCTCAGCATCCTCGGCCTGGTGATCGTCCTGGCCATCGTCCTCTTCAACGCCAAGCATCAGATGAAGGCCATGGCGCCTGCGCCTGCGGCTTCCGCCGCCGCGAGCGACGCTGCGCCGACCGTCAACCGCGCCACGCCGGACGCGGTCCGCAACGAGGTGCAGTCGGCCATGGAACAGGCCGCGAGCGCTGCTTCGGCCGCCCAGCCATGAGCGTCGACGAGTACGCGATGCGCCTGGCGCTGGACCAGGCGCAGAACGCATGGCTGGCCGGCGAGGTGCCCGTCGGCGCCGTGCTGATGCGCGAAGGTCAGGTGATCGCCACCGGCTACAACCGCCCGATCACCACGCACGACCCGACGGCGCATGCCGAGATCGTGGCGCTGCGCCATGCGGCCACCTTGCTCGGCAATTACCGGCTGCCCGAATGCGAGCTGTTCGTGACGCTGGAACCCTGCGCCATGTGCGCGATGGCGATGATGCACGCGCGCTTGAAGCGCGTGGTCTTCGCCGCGCCCGATCCCAAGACCGGCGTGGCGGGCTCGGTGATCGACCTGTTCGCGCAGCCCCAACTGAATCACCACACGCGCATTGAAGGCGGCGTGCTGGCTGAATCCTCCGCCAAGCTGCTGCGCGAGTTCTTCGCCGAACGCCGTGAAGCCGCCCGCCAGCGCCGCCTGGCCCGCCAACACCACCATCCCGCCGACGGATGCGATGAGCCGATCCCTGTCGGCGAAGTCCTGAACCTCGACGAATTGAATCCATGACCGACACCACACTGACTCTTCTCTCGCCTTCCGGCGCGCTGGCCAATGCGGCCCAGCTCAAGCGGGCGGCCAAGCGGCTGGGCAAGCTCGGCTTCGAGGTGACCATCGATGAAGCCGCCTTGTTGAAAGACCAGCGCTTCGCCGGCGACGACGACACCCGCCTGGCCGCGCTGCACCGCGTGGCCAAGGCCGCGCCCTCGATTGCGCTGGCCACCCGCGGCGGCTACGGCCTGACGCGCCTGCTCGACCACATCGACTGGAAGAAGATCGCCAAGAGCGTGGACAAGGGCACCCGCTGGGTCGGCATGAGCGACTTCACGGCGCTGCAGCTCGGCTTGCTGGCGCACGCCAAGGCGCCGAGCTGGGCTGGCCCCGTGGCCTACGACGACTTCGGCCGAGCGGATGCCGACGGCGGCGTGGACGACGTGACCGAAGGCTGCTTCGTCGAGGCGATGGACGGCTTGCTGGAAGCTGTCGGCTTTCGCACCGAAGTGGGGTTCGACGGTCTGGGCGTCAAGGGCACGCTCTGGGGCGGCAATCTGGCGATGGTCTGCTCGCTGCTGGGCACGCCGCATTTCCCGAAGATCAAGAACGGCATCCTCTTTCTGGAAGATGTCGCCGAGCAGCCCTTCCGCGTCGAGCGCATGCTGATGCAGCTGCGCATGGCCGGCGTGCTGGATGCGCAGAAAGCAATCGTGCTGGGTGAATTCAGCTTGTGGCGCAAGACCGAAGCCGACCGCGGCTACGAGCTCAAGCACGCCGTCGCCCGGCTGCGTTCGCTGACCAAGACGCCGATCCTGACGGGCCTGCCCTTCGGCCATGTGCCGACCAAGGTGTGCCTGCCTGTAGGACGAAAGGCCGAATTGCTGGTTCAGGGCCGAGATGCCTTTATCGGATGGGCCCATGGGCATCACAATCACGCCGATGGTCACGATCACAAGCACTCGCACAAGGATCATGACCACCACGATCACTGAGCATATCTAGACGGACAAAGGGGCATCGAAGTTACCTAAGGGTTACATCGGATTGCGGCTTGTTGTTGAGAGCAGCTTTCAGGCCCGGGTTAGCCCCATGCTTAGGGGTAGATTTACTCCGTATAGAATGCCAGCTGCGTAAGGATGAACGTCAAAGCCGTTTCATGACGGCGTTGACTGGATTTCGCGTCACGCCCGTGGTCAAAAACCAGCGGGCATTTTTGTTGAAGTGGGTCTCATCCTCCCGGTGATGAACCTGCAAGCTGTCCCAGCGGTTCCCCGGGCTGAATGCTTCGGGCCGATCCTGGTGACGGATCCCGAGACTTCAGGTCTTTTGGTTCGTTGATGCAGCAGGCAGGTGCATGCTGTGTAGGGCAGGGCCCATGGTTCTTGATCTGGTGTCCTGGTAATCAACTCCGGCGCCGTGAAAGATAGGGCAGTCATATGAAGGAGCGCGCATGAACTTTGCGCAGGAAAATAACGGGTCGAAGCGCCTCGTTGGCTTTGGCGTCGTTGTCCTGATCCACATCGTGTTGATCTGGGCCGTTGCCACGGGCCTCGCGAAGAAGATCGTGTCGAAGATCAACGAGCCGATCGAGACCAAGGTGGTCGAGGAAGTGAAGCCGCCGCCGCCTCCTCCCGAGAAGGTGCTGCCGCCCCCGCCGGACATCAAGGCTCCGCCGCCTCCGTTCGTGCCCGTGCCGGAAGTCGTGGTCACCGCCCCGGCTCCGCCGACGCAGGCCGTCAGCACGAATGTGCCGCCCCCGACGAACACCGTTGTCGCAGCGCCGCCGCCCGTCGTGGCAGCGCCGCCGGCGCCCCCGGCACGTGCCACCGTCTCTTCGACCTGCTCGAAGTGGGAAAAGCCTGAGGCACCTTCCGTCCAGTGGACGGGTGAGGCCTCGTTCATGGCCACCATCACGGTGCGCGGCAACAAGGTCGTCGGCGTCGAAGTGGCCACGGCCCGAGGCGGCGGTATCGACCGCAAGTCGGAACGCGCCATCAAGAACGCCATCACTCAGACCGTGCAGTCGACTTATGTCTGCAACGGCGAGAACGTTGTCTTCCAGCAGGAGTTTGCTTTCCGCATCGAATGATGCCGAGCGGATCCAGCCAAGCCTTCTAGGGATCGATCGAACCGACAGCCTTTGCTCCGGCTTTGCCCAAGTCGTCGGTCCCTTTTCCAACCCATCTCAGATTTCTTCGTAGGAGTTGACTCCATGACCTCTCGTATCACCGGCCTGTTCGCCGCTATCGCATTCGCCGCGACCCTGGTGGCTGCCCCCGCCTTCGCGCAAGACAACGCTGCCTCGGCCCCGGCCGCTGAAGCTTCGGCTACCGTGGCTCCCGCCACCGACGCTGCTGCTGCTGCTCCTGCAGCCACCGAAGTCGAAAAGGAAAATCCCTACGGCCTGACCGCCATGATCCGTGACGGCGACGCCGTGTCGCGCGGCGTGATGGCTCTGCTGGTCATCATGTCCATGGGCTCCTGGTACATCCTGATCACGAAGATCTGGGACGGTTCCAAGCTGAACAAGGAAGCCAAGGAAGTCCGCGCCACCTTCTTCAAGAAGGCCAGCCTGGCTGAAGGCGTCAAGGGCCTGAAGGAAAACGGTGCTTTCCGCTTCATCGCCGCTTCGGCCGTGGAAGCTTCGGAGCACCATGAAGGCGCCCTGACCGAAAACATCGACCACAGCACCTGGGTTTCGATGAACGTCGACCGCGCCGTGACGGAAGTCAACGCCCGCGTGGGCAGCGGCCTGGGCTTCCTGGCCACCGTCGGTTCGACCGCTCCGTTCGTCGGTCTGTTCGGTACCGTGTGGGGCATTCTGCAAGCCCTGACGAAGATCGGCGCCGCTGGTCAAGCTTCGATCGACAAGGTCGCCGGCCCCGTGGGTGAAGCCCTGATCATGACCGCCTTCGGTCTGTTCGTGGCCGTTCCCGCCGTGCTGGGCTACAACTGGCTCGTCAACCGCAACAAGGGCACGATGGCTCAAGTTCGCGCCTTCGCCGCCGACCTGCACGGCGTCCTGATGGGTGGCCGCGCCAAGCGCTAAACCCAGCCCCGGAGAATCATCATGGGCATGAACGTCGGATCTTCCGACAGTGGCGAGGACGAAGTCGTCTCCACCATCAACACCACGCCCCTCGTGGACGTGATGCTGGTGTTGTTGATCATCTTCCTCATTACCGTCCCGGTGGTGACCCAGTCCGTCAGCATTAACCTCCCTCTGGAGCGCAATGTGATTCGGGTCACCAAGCCGGAAAATGTTGAAATCGCAGTCACCAAGGGTGGCGAAATGTACTGGGCCACGGCGCTGGTGCCGGACACCGATGCGCTCCTGGAGCGCCTCAAGAAGGTGGCCGTGCTCAACCCGCAGCCGCAGGTTCACATCCGTGCCGACAAGGACGCGCGTTATGAGGCCGTGGGCAAGGTGATCTACACCTGCCAGCGCGCCGGCATCATGAGCATCCACTTCGTCACCGAGCCGCCTGCACGTCAGTAAGCCGAGGAGTCTTTTATGGGAATGAACGTTGGAAGTTCCTCGGGGAGCGGTGATCCGGAACCGATGATGGACGTCAACACGACGCCGCTCATCGACGTGATGCTGGTGCTGCTGGTGATGCTCATCATCACCATCCCGATCCAGCTGCACTCGGTCAACCTGGACATGCCGCCGCCGAACAATCAGCCGCATGACCCGCCCGTGACGCACGAAATCTTCATCGACTTCGACGGCTCGATCAACTGGGACGGCGCTGCGATCACGCAAGGCGAGCTGGAAGGCAAGCTCGCTGCCGTGGCTGCGGAAGCAGACCAACCGGTGGTCAACATCAAGCCGAACAAGCTGGTGGACTACGGTTCCGTCGCACACGTGATGGCATCGGCTCAACGTCACGGCGTCAAGAAGATGGGCGTGGTGGGCGGCGAGCAGTTCCGCTGATCACGCACCGCGGCAAGTGACGCCAGCGCTACTCGCCGATACTGATACGCGCCTCCCGCAACCTGGGCGGCGCGTTTTTATTTGCAGGAGAAAGACCTCATGAAAATCAAGATCATCACCCTCGCCGTCGTCGGCGCCGTGGCCTTGATGGCCGGCAATGCCCCGCAAGGCGGCATCCAGCTGATCGGCTCCGCCTCGGCTCAGGAAACGGTGCGCCCCGAGGTCGGCAAGCACCTGAAGGACGCTGCGGCCCTGATCAAGGGCGGCAAGTACAAGGAAGCCCTGGGCAAGATCCGCGACGCTGAAAGCGTCGGCGGTCGCACGGCAGGGGAGAACAACGCCATCGAAGGCATGCGCCTGTCGGCTGCCCAAGGCGCCGGCGATGCCGACACCATGGCTCACAGCTTTGAGGCCCTGAAGAACTCCGGTCGCCTGAACGGCGCCGCCGCGCTGCAGGCCGAGCTGGCCGTGGCCGGCACCTACCTGCGCGCCGGCAACGCCGCTCAGGCCTCCACCTGGGCCCAGCGCTACCAGCGCGACGGCGGTACCGATCCGTCGGCCAAGCAGATCCTGGCCAGCGCCCAGTTCAAGTCCGGCGACGTCAGCGGCATGCTGCGCGACTCGCAAGAGGAAATCGCCGCCGACGAGAAGGCCGGCCGCACGCCGCCCAAGGACACGCTGAACAAGATGCTCTATGCCGCCCAGAAGAAGGGCGACAGCGCGGCGGAAGCCTCGGCCGTGGACAAGCTGCTGAACTACTACCCCAGCAAGGAACTGTTCGCCCAGGTGCTCGGCACCGTGCGCGCCAAGAAAGGCTTCTCGGAACGCTTCAACCTCGACGTGCTGCGCCTGAAGCTGGCCAGCGGCAACCTCAAGGCCGACGAGTACGCCGACTACGCGCAGCTCGCCGCCGCCGCCGGCTACCCGGAAGAAGGCAAGACCGTCGTCGAGAAGGGCATGGCCGCTGGCGCGCTGGGTACCGGCCCGCAAGCGTCGCGCGACAAGCGCCTTGCCGACTTCCTCGGCAAGAAGATCGCCGACAACAAGGCCGGCGAAGCCGCCGCCCTGGCAGCCGCCAACGATGCCCGCGACGGCATGCAGTTCGTGCAGCTGGGCCTGGCGCAGGTCTTCCGTGGTCAAGGCGCCGCTGGCGTGAAGACCATCGAGCAAGGCATGGCCAAGGACAACTTCGCCCGTCCGGACGACGCCAAGCTGTACTACGGCATCGGCCAGTTCTACGCCGGCGACACGAACAAGGCGATCTCGACCTGGCGCACCGTGCGCGGCACCGACGGTGCTGCGGACCTGGCCCGCCTCTGGATCATCCAAGCTCGTTCGGGCAAGAAGTGATCTGACGACGCGCTTCACGCAAAACAAAAGGCCCCTCGCGAGGGGCCTTTTTCATGGGCGCCGGAAATGCGCTAACGCCTCACTTTGGCGCCATGCGGATCGCGCCATCAAGGCGGATCACTTCGCCGTTCAGCATGTCATTCGTGACGATCTGGTGCACGAGCTTGGCGTAGTCCTCCGGACGGCCCAGGCGCGAAGGGAAGGGCACGCTGGCGGCCAGCGCGTCCTGCACCTCCTGGGGCATGCCGAACAGCATCGGCGTGCCGAAGATGCCGGGGGCGATGGTCATGTTGCGGATGCCGTTGCGGGCGAGGTCGCGGGCGATCGGCAGCGTCATGCCGACCACGCCGCCCTTGGAGGCCGCGTAGGCCGCCTGGCCCATCTGGCCGTCGTAGGCAGCGACAGAAGCGGTGGAGATCATCACGCCGCGCTCGCCGGTGGCTTCGGGCTCGTTCTTGCTCATCGCTTCGGCCGCGAGGCGGATCATGTTGAAGCTGCCGACCAGATTCACGGTGATGACCTTGGCGAACAGCGCCAGCGCGTGCGCGCCTTCCTTGCCCACGGTCTTGGCGGCGGGCGCGATGCCGGCACAGTTCACCAGGCCCATCAGCTTGCCCATCGACGTGGCCTTGGCGACCACGGCCTGGCCATCGGCCTCGTTGCTCACGTCGCACTTGACGAAGGCGCCGCCGAGCTCGGCTGCGAGCGCCTGACCGCGTTCTTCCTGCAGATCGGCGATGACGACCTTGCCGCCGTTCGCGGCCAGCATGCGCGCCGTGCCTTCGCCGAGGCCCGAGGCGCCGCCGGTGACGATGAAGACCTTGCCTGCGATGTCCATATGTAGTGTCTCCTGAAGAGGGGGTAATTTGGTTGACGTTGACGTAAACGTCAATCGTAGAGCGAAGAAAAGGCCGCAGGGGCAGAACCCTTGCGGCCCGTTATGCGATTTACGCCAGGGCGGCCATCGCGCGTCCGGTGATTTCTTCCACCGTGCCCACGCCTTCGATGCGGCGGTAGGCCGGGGCCTTGGGCTCGCCCGGCTTGGAACCTTGCGCGGCCCACTGCGAGTAGTAGTCCACCAGCGGGCGGGTCTGCGACTCGTACACTTCCAGGCGCTTCTTGACGGTCTCTTCCTTGTCGTCGTCGCGCTGGATCAGTTCTTCGCCGGTGGCGTCGTCCTTGCCTTCGACCTTCGGCGGGTTGAACTTGACGTGGTACGTACGGCCCGAGGCCACGTGCACGCGGCGGCCGCTCATGCGTTCGACGATGGCGCTGTGCGGCACGTCGATCTCGAGCACGAAGTCGAGCGCCACGCCGGCGGCCTTCATGGCGTCGGCTTGCGGAATGGTGCGGGGGAAACCGTCGAACAGGAAGCCCTTGGCGCAATCGGGCTGGGCGATGCGTTCCTTGACCAGGCCGATGATGATGTCGTCGCTGACGAGGGCGCCGGAATCCATCACCTTCTTGGCAGCCAGGCCCATTTCGGTGCCGGCCTTGATCGCGGCGCGCAGCATGTCGCCCGTCGAGATCTGCGGAATACCGAACTTTTGGCAGATGAATGCGGCTTGCGTGCCCTTGCCGGCGCCTGGCGCGCCCAGAAGAATCAGTCTCATGTGTCCCCTAGATATCTCAATCCATACTTGAGAAAGGGCGCTTGTCCTGCCGGACAAAACGCCCTTGTTTACTCTCCCAAGGATAGCATGGGCGATCCGGGTCGGACTCGGGTCCAGCCCTGTGAGATCAAGCCCCGATCAAGGCGCGGACGCGCTCGAGATCTTCAGGCGTGTCGACGCCAGGGCCGGGCCGCTCGGCGCTCACGTGCACCGCGATGCGCTCGCCATGCCAGAGCACCCGGAGCTGCTCCAAAGACTCGATCTGCTCGATCGGGCTCACCGCAAGCTGCGGGAATTTGCGCAGGAAGCCGGCGTGATAGGCGTACAAGCCGACATGGCGCAGCGCAGGGCCTTTGCCGGAGGTCGGCGCACCGCCGCCGTCGCGCCACCAGGGGATCGGCGCGCGCGAGAAGTACAGCGCGATGCCGTCCTTGTCCGTCACGAGCTTGACCACGTTCGGATTGGCGAACTCGGCCGCGTCTTCCAGCTCGTGCGCCACCGTCGCCATCACGCAGTGCGGGCGCTCGGCCAGCGTGCGGGCGCAGGCGTCGATCATCGAGGGCGCGATCAAGGGCTCATCGCCTTGCACGTTGACGACCATGTCGGTGCCGGTCAGGCCCAGCTGTTCGCAGGCTTCGGCCAGGCGATCGCTGCCCGACGGGTGGTCGGCGCGCGTCATCAGCGCGCGCACACCGTGCTGCTCGCAGGCGCGCTGCACCTCGATCGAATCGGTGGCGACGACAACCAGCGTGGCTTGCGAGAGCGCCGCGCGCTGCGCCACGCGCACGATCATCGGCACGCCGCCGATGTCGGCCAGCGGCTTGTTCGGGAGGCGGGTGGAGGCCAGCCGCGCCGGCACGATGACCGTGAAGCTCATTTCTCTTCAGCGTCCAGCACGCGCGCTTCGTTCTCCAGCATCACGGGGATGCCGTCGCGGATCGGGAAGGCGAGGCGGTCGGCGTGGCAGACGAGTTCGCGGCCGGTTTCAGTGCGGTGGTCGGTCAGCGGACCTTTGCAGATCGGGCAGACGAGCAGTTCGAGCAGTCGGTTGTCCATGGTGTTCAGTTCAGCAGTGTCTGCACGCGGGCGCGCAGTGCTTGCACGAAATCGGGATCGGGCTGGAAGTCTAGCGCCACCACCCAGGCCTGGGTCTTGCCGAGCTGATCGGGGCGCAGCTTGACGGCATCCTTCTCGGTGATCAGCACGTGGCGGGTGTCCTCGGGCCAGGGCAGGGTGGCGAAGTCGTGATGGTCGGGCAAAGGCAGCGGCGTGAAGCGCAGGCCCTGCTCGGTGAGCATGTCGAAGAAGCGCTGCGGCTGGGCCATGCCGGCGGCGGCGAGCAGCGGTTGGCCGCGCAGCGCGTGCAAGGCTTCTAGCGAGGCCGGCTCGCCTTGCCACCAGGCGCTGAGCTCGACGGCGCCGCTGAAGGCACGGCGGCCAAGATGGCCGGGCAGCGGCGTACTCGGCTTGCTGGCGTTGTAGAGCACGAATTCGCTGTCGCGCAGCGCGCGCACCGGCTCGCGCAGCGGCCCGGCGGGCAGCAGCCGGCCGTTGCCGTAGCCGCGGTCGTCAAAAACGAGCACGCTCAGATCGCGCGGCAGGCGCAGATGTTGAAGCCCGTCGTCGCTGATCAGCAATTGCAGTTCGGGATGCGCCGTCAGCAACGCTCGCGCCGCGGCCACGCGATCGCGCCCGACGGCCACCGGCACACCGGTACGCAGATGGATCAGCAGCGGCTCATCGCCGGCTTCGGCAGCGCTTGAATGGCGCGTGACGAGGTGGACTTCATCGCTGGTGCGCCCGTATCCACGCGACACCACGCCGATGCGCTTGTCCGCCAGCATCCTCAGGATCGCCAACGTCGTCGGCGTCTTCCCCGCCCCGCCCACGATCCAGTTGCCGACGACGAGCACCGGCACGGGCAGCGATTCAGGTTTTGCATGAGCAGCGCGCCAACGAACAACGGCGCCGTACAGCCAGGACAGCGGCAGCAACAGCGCCGACAGCAGGCCGGGCGCGAGCCACTCGCGCTGCAGCCTCGAAGCCAGGGACATCAGTTGCCGGCGCCGGTCTGGGCCGCGAAAGTCAGGCGGGAGAGGCCGGCGCGCCGCGCCGCATCCATCACGTTGATCACCGACTGGTGCGCGGACGCCGCATCGGCCGAGACGATCACCATCGCATCCGCGTGGCCGCCGGCTGCCGCGGTCAGCGCCTGCGTCAGCAGCTCGACCGAGCGGCCTTCCACCGGCTGGTGGTTGATGGCGTAGCGGCCGTCACCGGAGACGGCCACGATGATCTCGGTCGGCCGCTCCTTCAGCTGCTCGGCGTCAGCCGTAGGCAGGCTGATCTGCAGCTCGGTGAACTTCGAGTAAGTGGTCGAGAGCATCAGGAAGATCAGGACCACGAGGAGCACGTCGATGAACGGGATCAGGTTGATCTCCGGTTCCTCGAGGTGGCGCTTGGTGAACTTCATGTCGGTTCGCTTCGGTTCAGCCGGCGATGAAGCGGCGCAGGTGCGACATCAGCCGCTCGCTCGACTGCTCCAGCTCCAGCACGTACTCGTCCACGCGGCCGCGGAAGTAGCGGTAGAACATCAGCGACGGGATGGCCACGATCAGGCCGAAGGCGGTGTTGTACAGCGCCACCGAGATGCCGTGCGCCAGCAGCGTCGGGTTGCTGGAGCCGGGCGCCTGGCTGCCGAAGATCTCGATCATGCCGACCACCGTGCCGAGCAGGCCCAGCAGCGGCGCGGCGGCGGCGATGGTGCCCAGCGTGTTGAGGTAGCGCTCGAGCTGGTGCGCGGCGCGGCGGCCGGCGGACTCGAAGGCCTCGCGCAGCTTGGACTCGGACATGCGCGGGTCCAGCGAGACGGCGCGGATGCCGGCGGCCAGCACCTGGCCGAGCACGGAGTTTTCGGAGAGGCGGTTCACCACATCCGGCGGCGGCAGCTGCTGGCTGGTCACGCCCAGCACTTCGTCGAGCAGGCGGGCCGGCGCCACCCGGCTGGCGCGCAGGCTGGAGAAACGTTCGATGACGAGGGCCAGGGCCACCACCGAGCAGAGCAGCAGCGGCCAGATCGGCCAACCGGCCGCTTGTATGATCGAAAACAAGGCGTGTCCCTTTGCATTGAGCCCAGCGATTGCGGGGGATTATGGCCCCAAGAAACGGGGCCGACGTTGCAGTGAAAGCACGGTGTGCGCGGCCGCTTTGCAAGCGCTTGTCAACAATCCACCGCGGCTGTGGATAACTTTGTGGGCAAGCGGCGGGCGGCGGCGTTCGCGGCCCGTCAAATCAAGCGTTTAGACACATTGCCTCATTCTTGGGCAGGGAAATTCGAGTTGAAAAACAAGTGCTTATGGTCGTGTGACGGAGCTGTGACGGTGTTGGTGCCCCGCGAGCCCAGTATTGGCGCGGCTGTGGACTGCTGGACCCGCATGGCCACTGGCCTGGCGGGCGCTTAAGGCCATGCAGGGCGCATCGAATCGGATGGTCTGGACGGTCGGCGGGCTGGTCGCGGCCTTGTCCGACTTGCTGGCCACGCGCTTTTCTGGCGTGGTCGTCACGGGCGAGATCGCCGGCTTCACGCGGGCAGCCAGCGGACATTGCTACTTCACGCTGAAGGATGCCGACGGGCGCGAGGCCAGCATGCGCTGCGCGATGTTCCGCCGTGCGGCCGGGCTGCTGGACTTCATGCCGGCTGAAGGGCAACTCGTAGAGCTGCGGGGCCGGGTCGCGGTGTATGAGCCGCGCGGCGAATTGCAGTTCGTCGCCGAAGGCATGCGCCGGGCCGGCGCCGGGGCGCTGTACGAACAGTTCCTGCGAATGAAGGCGCGGCTCGAAGCCGAAGGGCTGTTCGATGCCGAGCGCAAGCGCGACCTGCCGCGCTATCCGCGCACTTTGGGCGTTATCACTTCCACGGCTGGCGCTGCCCTGCACGACGTGCTGACGGCGCTGGAGCGCCGCGCACCGCATGTGGGCGTGGTCGTCTACCCGAGCCTCGTGCAAGGCTCCGAGGCGCCCGCCGCTATCCTGCGTGCGCTCGCCGCGGCGAACCGGCGCGCCGAAGTCGACGCGCTGCTGCTCGTGCGCGGCGGCGGCTCGCTTGAGGACCTCTGGGCCTTCAATGACGAACGCGTCGTGCGGGCGGTGGCGAACAGCGAGCTGCCGGTGATCTGCGGTGTCGGGCACGAGACCGATACGACGTTGTGCGATCTCGCCGCCGACCTGCGCGCGCCCACGCCCACTGCCGCCGCCGAACTGGCTGCGCCGGCCCGCGAAGACCAGCTCGCCGAGCTCGACGCCTTGCACAACTACATCATCCGAAAGGTGGAGCGCGGCATCGACCAGGCGGCTCAGCGCCTGGACCGCGCCGCGCTGCGGCTTGCGCGTCCGAGCGTCCTGCTGGCCCGTGAGCACCGCAAGCTGGACCAGCTGAAGCAGCGCATGGCCCACCTGCCCGTGCGCCGCGTCGAGCTGCAACGCCAGCGGCTCGACCACGTCAGCTCGCGCCTACAAGCAGCCGCGCCCCAGCGCCTACAGCAGCTGACGCACCGTCTCGATAGCATGTCGGCACGGCTCTCCGCGCTCGATCCGCAGCGCGTGCTGGAGCGCGGCTATGCGTGGTTGGACGACGGCCAGGGCAGGGCGCTTTCCTCGATTGCGCAGTTGCAAGCCGGCCAAGACCTTCGTGCCGTGCTGGCCGATGGCGAGGCTGACATGCGCGTGCTCTCCACCGTGCCTACAATCCGCGGCGCTTAACCTTTCACTCACTACGGAGTCATCATGGAACACACCCTTCCCCCGCTGCCCTACGCCAAGGATGCACTGGCACCGTACTACAGCCAGGAAACGCTGGAGTACCACCACGGCAAGCACCACAACGCCTACGTTGTGAACCTGAACAACCTGCAGAAGGGCACCGAGTTCGAATCGATGACGCTCGAAGAGATCGTCAAGAAGAGCAGCGGCGGCATCTACAACAACTCCGCCCAGATCTGGAACCACACCTTCTTCTGGAACTGCATGAAGCCGCAAGGCGGCGGCGCTCCGAGCGGCGCGCTGGCCAAGGCCATCGATGCCAAGTGGGGCAGCTACGACGCTTTCAAGGAAGCCTTCGTCAAGAGCGCCGTGGGCAACTTCGGTTCGGGCTGGACGTGGCTCGTGAAGAAGGCCGACGGCTCGGTCGACATCGTCAACATGGGCGCCGCCGGCACCCCGCTGACGACCGGCGACACGGCCCTGCTGACTGTCGACGTCTGGGAACACGCCTACTACATCGACTACCGCAACCTGCGCCCGAAGTTCGTGGAGACCTTCCTGTCGAACCTGGTGAACTGGTCGTTCGCGGAAGCCAACTTCGGCTGATCGACTGAGCGGGTCACGCCCATGAAAAAGGCCGGTCACTGACCGGCCTTTTTCTTGCCAGCCTCGCGCGCCTGATGTAGCCGAAACACGTTCGGGGTCCTGCCGCAAAATCAGCGAATCGACAAAGGAACGGAGTCGCTTGCTGTCATGGGGTGGTTTCTTCTCACGGTGATCTTGCCGATGGTTGCGCCTGTCGCTGGGATCATGGTGTTCTGGCTGCTGCCGCTGCCGGATACCGTCAAAGGGTCCTTGAAGCTGGTGATGCCGTTCAAGGACGGACAATTGTGCTGGGCGTCGATGGGGTTCTGCGTTGCGGGCCTGTACGAAATCGCCGAGCCGCCTGCCGGCACGCTGCCGCTGGACCACACGGTCGCAAATTGGTCCAACGCGAGTCTGATCGTGTTGCTGGTTTTCAGCGCCCTGGTCGCCGCAGCAGGCGCGGCGTTTCCGACGCCCTTTCCGGCACCGCCAGGCGTCAAGCTGCGCAAGTACTACGCGCCCATGGGCACATCATTCGTGCTCATCGCGTTGGCGGGTGGGGCTTACACGGCAGTACACTTCCAACTGAGCAGTTAGGAGTTCCCATGAATGCTTGGTTCCAAACGCATTTCCGCGATGAAGCGCAGGCCCGCCTCACGATTGCCAAGATCGCGCTCGCCGGGGGGGCATTGGCCTTCGCGCTCATGCTGATTGGCTGGCTGCTGGCGTAGCAAGCGAAGTTCCAATCAATGAAAACGGCGAGCCGAGTGTTCGCCGTTTCGTTTCTGAGTCGCGCGAAGCGCTGAGGCTATCGCCGCGCTGCCGGCCACGCCATCGGCGCCTTCATCATCACGCGCCAGCGCCACACATACAGCGGCACCAGGATCGCCAACGCCAGCACCAGGAAGCTGCCGAAGTTGAGCCAGCCCTTTTCCAGCGCCACGCGCGCGCCCGCCGCGGCCACGCCCAGCGGCATGTAGACCAGGAAGGCCAGCCAGCCCTTGAGCGGCGAGGCCTTGGACCAGTCGCGCAGCAGCACCAGGCCGCAGGCGAGCAGCACGACCGGGAAGGCCAGGATCGTGGGGCTCGATCCCGGCACGAGGCTCAGTGCCACGCTCATCACGATCGAGCCGCCGCCCCACAGGATCAGGAAGTCGCGCATCAGCGCGCGGCCGAACTGGCGGTTGAACGCTTCGCCGCGCGGCACGCCGGGCAGCAGGGCGACGAGGCTCTGCTCGTGGCGGCGCTTGATGACCGTGCCGTGCAGCTGCGAGATGCCGCCCATCAGCGTGCCGAGCAGGCCGAACATCGAGTTGCCCACGCCCTTGCCGGCATCGTCGTAGTCGAGAACGCCGCCCAGCCACAGGCTGGTCAGCACGAGCGTCATGATGACGAAGAGCACGAGGATGCCCATCGCCGTGGAGCTCAGGTGCGCCTGCGGGCCTAGGGCCAGCATCTCGCGGCTGAAGCCGGCGCGGCCTTGTTCGGCGCGGGCCATGACGCGGGCGAAAGCGCTCTGGTAGCCACGCTGGATGGTCTTGCCCCACCAGCCGGTGCCCGGGTTGGCCGCTTCACCGTCCATCGCCGCCTTGAAGTCGCGGCGGCGCTTCTGCAGGCGCTGGTAGAGCGCGCGGTGGGCTTCGTCGCCGTCCTTCACGAGCGAGGCGAGGAACACCGTGCCGCCCGCCAGCAGGCACAGCATGCCCAGCGGCGTCTCGAGCAGGTGGAAAGCCTGCACGATCGACTGCCAGGCCGAGTCGGTCATGTAGCGCGGCGCCAGTGGCGCGAAGCCCATCAGGGCCGTGGTGGCCCACAGCATCGGCTGGCGCATCGCGGCCGCCACGAAGATCAGGCTCAGCGTCACCCACACGCCGAAGTTGCTGATCGGCACGACCGGCTCCAGCAGCTTGCTCGCGCAGGCCACGATCAGGAAGATGCCGATCAGGTTCAGGCGCAGGCGGCGCGGCTGGTGCGGCAGCAGCCTCGCCAGCGTCGGGTGGTTCTGGTGCAAGGTGTTGGCGACGATCAGGCCCCACACGGCGAACGCGAGGACCGGCGTGATGCCGATGAAGATCCCCAGCGCCATGTCCGGGCTCTTGAACAGACCGAGCGCCGGCACGCCGAACACCAGCAGCGCGACGACGCACCAGCTCCACCAGCGCATCGTGTTGGCGAACGACTGCCAGGCCGCGCGCACCGGGCTCATGTTGTCGAACGAGAAGGCGGCGGCGCTCATTGCGTCAACTCCGCGAACAGGTCTTCGAGGTTCAGCGCGTCGCTGACCAGGCCTTCGGGCATCAGGCCGTGCTCACCGGTCGCCAGCACCGCCACATGGCCGCCGTCGAGCGCGCGGCGCGACAGCACCTTCAGGCCGAGTGCCCGCACATGCGCGTCGACGCGTGAAGCCAGGCCCGTGATGCGCCGGCCGTCGTCCATCAGCTCCGACAGCGGCGCCTGCACGCTGATCTTGCCGCGCGCCAGGAAGGCCACGTTGAACGCCACGCGCTCCAGGTCGCTCAGGATGTGGGTGGAGAACACCACCGTCGTGCCGCGGTCCAGCACCTGTTCGACCAGCTCGCGCAGGAAGTCGCGGCGGCCGATCGGGTCCAGGCTCGACACCGGCTCGTCCAGCACCAGCAGGTCCGGCTCCGGCGCCAGCGCGCGTACGATCGACAGGCGCTGCTGCTGGCCGCCGCTGAGCTTGCTGATCAGCTGGTCCTGCGGGATCTCCCAGCGCGACATCAGACTCTCGGCCTTGGCACCGTTCCACTTCGGATAGAAGCTCTTGAAGTAGGCCAGCAGCTGGCGCGGCGTGAGCCACTCGAACAGCTGCGACTGCTGCGGCACGAAGCCGATGCGGGCGCGCATCGCGTCGTCCATCGTCGAGAGCGGCTGGCCGAACAGGTCGATCTGCCCGCCGTTCACTTCTCGCAGACCGAGCAGGCTTTCCAGCAGCGTGGTCTTGCCCACGCCGTTGCGGCCCAATAGGCCCACGACCTGACCCGGCAGCAACTGCCAGTCGAGATCGTCCAGCACCTTCTTGGCGCCCTGGTTGCCGTACGAGAGTTGCAGCCCGCGCAGTTGCACGGAAGCGGCCGGCGCCATCTGGCTGCTGGCGAGGGAGAGGCCTTGGGAGGCGGCGGCTGGATTGAGCGTGGACGTGTTCATCGAGTGGTCTCCTCCTGAAGGATCTTGCGGAACAGGTCGACGGCGTCCTGCGCCTCGACCTCGAGTTGACGGGCGGCCTCGGCGGCCTGAACGAGCGCGGGGCGCAGCAGGGCGGCGCGCTCGGCTTGCGATCGCGCCTTGCGGTGCTGAGCCGCGATCACCATGGAGAGGCCCCGGCGGCGCTCCAGCAGCCCTTCGGCCTCCAGCAGGCTGAACGCCTTGGAGATCGTCATCGGGTTGACGGCCAGCGCCAGGGCCAGCTCGCGCACCGAGGGGATCTCGTCGCCGGCTGCCAGCTGTCCGCTGGCCACGCGGCGCCGCAGCTGTTCCATCAGCTGGCGGTAGATCGGCTCGGGCGAACCGGGGTTGATGTTGAATGCAGTCGTTTCGGACATCGGGGGTGTCTGGTGTATTGATGCCAACGTGTATCGTGACACTAGTACACCATGTGTGAGACACCTTGTCAACAAGGGATCGCAAAGAGGCTGATAGCCTTCAGCACCTCAATCCACGGGAGCCCGAGAAATGATCGATCACACCGGCGTCGTCGTTAGCGATTTCGAGAAAAGCAAGCAGTTCTACAAGCAGGCGCTTGCGCCGATCAACTACGGCTTGCTGATGGAATTCCCGGCCGCGGTGACGGGCAGCACCGACGTGGCCGGCTACGGCGAAGCGCCCAAGGCCGACTTCTGGATCTACCGCGGCTCACCGAACAAGCCGCCGATCCACATTGCGTTTCGCGTGAGCACGCGCGCGGCGGTGGATGCCTTCCACAAGGCTGCATTGGAGGCGGGCGGCACGGACAACGGCGCGCCCGGCATCCGCGCGCACTACCACCCGAACTACTACGGCGCCTTCGTGCTGGACCCGGACGGGCACAACATCGAGGCCGTCTGTCACGAACCGGCTTAAACGCCGATCACCAACCGCTGAAGGGGCGGCTCGCCAGGCTGGAGTTGAAGTAGCGCGGGTCGTCCGTCACTTCGACGCCGGCCCAGGCCGGCTTGTCGAAGGCTTGGTCCTCCGAAGTCAGCTCGACCTCGGCCACCACGAGCCCGGCGTTCTCGCCGAGGAACTCGTCGACCTCCCACACGAGCCCGCCGTGCGGCACGCGCCAGCGGTATTTCTCGACGCGCGGCCCGTCGCTCATCTCCAGCAACTGCTTCGCATCGGCCAGCGGCACCGCATACTCGAACTCGGCCCGCGTCGCGCCCTGCGATTGGCCCTTGATCGTCAGCCACGCCTCATTGCCCGCGATGCGCACGCGCACCGTGCGCTGCTTGTCGCGGTTCAGGTAACCCTGGCTCAGATGCTCCGGCGTGATGCCGCTCTTCCAGTCCTCGCCGATCACGAGGAACTTTCGTTCGATCTCGATGCCCATCAGTTCAGCGCCGCGCGGCCATCGCCGCCGCGCACTCGCTCACCAACGCCGGGCCCTTGTAGATCAGCCCGGTGTACACCTGCACCAGATCCGCGCCGGCCGCGAGCTTGGCGCGCGCGTCTTCACCGCTCATCACGCCGCCCACGCCGATGATCGGATAGCCGGCGGGCAACGCCGCGCGCAGCAGGCGAATCACGCGGTTGCTGGCCTCGAAGACCGGCCGGCCGGACAGGCCGCCCATCTCATCGGCATGCGGCATGCCCTTCACGGCCTCGCGAGAGATCGTCGTGTTCGTCGCGATCACGCCGTCGATGCCGTTCTTGGTGAGCGTCTGCGCGATCACGGCGACCTGGTCTTCTTCCAGATCCGGCGCGATCTTCACGAACATCGGCACCTTGCGGCCCGTCTCGGTCTCCAGCGCCAGCTTGCGCTCCTGCAGTCGCGAGAGCAGCGCGTCTAGCGCCTCGTCGCTTTGCAGCGCGCGCAGGTTCTTGGTGTTGGGGCTCGAGATGTTGACCGTGATGTAGTCGGCATGCGGGAACACGCCTTCCAGTCCGATCAGGTAGTCGTCAACAGCGTTCTCGATCGGCGTGACGGCGTTCTTGCCGATGTTCAGGCCGATCTTGCCGCCCGCCTTGTGGAAGCTGTAGGCCTTCTTCACGTTGGCGATGAAGGACTCCAGCCCTTCGTTGTTGAAGCCCAAGCGGTTGATCAGCGCATCGGCCGCGGGCAGGCGGAACATGCGCGGCTTGTCGTTGCCCGGCTGGCCCTTGGGCGTGACCGTGCCCACCTCGATGAAGCCGAAGCCCATGGCGCCCAGGCCATCGATGCAGCGGCCGTTCTTGTCCAGACCCGCGGCCAGGCCGATGCGGTTGGGGAATTGCAGGCCGGCGACCGTCACGGGATCGGAGACGCGGCGTTGCGCCCAGCTGCACTGCAGCGGCGTGTTCTGGAAACGGGCGATGGCGCCGAGCGTCAGCTCGTGCGCGTGCTCGGGGTCGAGGCCGAACAGGAAAGGGCGGGTGAGGGCGTAGGGGATCAGCGGCATGGGGCGGGATTGTCGCACCGTGAATTTGGCCATTTCGAGCCCGATTCCCGGTCTGATTTCATGGTGTGGAAGTAACGGCCTGGCGCGACGTGTTAACGCCCAGTTCCCCGTGATAGTCTGCCCGGCTGACGCAACTGGCGTGGGGGCACGAACGTGGTGTTTTCGGGGCTGGTATCCGGGATGCGAAGGACGGTGTCGATCTCGATCCGCCGGGCGCTGGTGAGCCGCATCGTGCTGCTCACGGCCGGCGTGCTGCTGGTGTTTTCGCTTTGCGCGATCCGCTGGATCGTGGCCCCCGCCGTCGAAGCGCTGGCGCAGGCCCAGATGGGCCACGTCGCGGCCGAACTCGACGCCCGCGTGCAGCAGCTCATCAAGAGCGTCGAGTCCACCGCCCGCACCAGCGCCTCCTGGGGCCGCTACGGGCTGCTCAAGCTCGACGACCTCCAGCGCTTCAACGACTTCTTCTTCGCCGTCATCGCCAGCGACCCCGAGATCAGCTCGGTGCAGCTCGCCGACGAAACCGGCCACGAGATCTTCCTGCTGCGCATGGAAGACGGCACCTGGGTCAATCGCATCAGCGATCCGCTGCGCTGGGGTTCCCGCACACGCTGGCTCTATTGGGACAAGGACCGCCAGCTCATCAAGGACGAAACCCGCGAGCTCCCCTACGACGCGCGCACCCGGCCCTGGTTCAAGGCCGCGATGGCGATGCAGGACGATGCGCAGCTCGCCTGGACCGAGCCCTACACCTTCTTCACGACGCAGGAGCCGGGCGTGACGGTGGCGGCGCGCTGGACGGCGGCGGACGGCAAGCGCTTCGTCGTCAGCCACGATGTGCGGCTGATGGATCTCTCGCGCTTCACCACCCACGTGGTGGCGGGCAGTGTCGGCATTGCCGCGCTCGTGCACCACGACGGCCGCGTGATCGCCTTGCCCCGCGATCCTCGCTTCATGGGCGAATCCGAGCTGCGCGACAACGCGCTCAAGCGATTGGACACGCTCGACCTGCCGCATCTGACCGCTGGACTGCAGGGCTGGCGCAATGCCGGCGAGCCCGACGAATTGCTGGTGCGCTCGGGCGGCCTGGGCTCGGCCTGGTACAGCCTCGTGCAGCGCAGCCACCTCGGCGCGGGCAACCCGGTCTGGCTGCTGGTGGCCGCGCCTGAGAGCGACTTCATTCCGAGCAAGCCGGGCGATCTCGCGCTCCTGATGCTGCTCGCACTCGCCTCGCTCGCCGCGGGCGCCGCGCTCGCGCTCGGCATCGCCCGCGAGTTCGCGCGGCCGCTGGCGTTGCTCGGAGCCGAGAGCCAGCGCATCGGCGCGCTCGATCTGGACCGGCCCGTCGAAGTGCCCGCGCCCTGGACCGAAGTACGCCAGCTCGCCGATGCGCAGGAGCACATGCGCCACCGCCTGCAAGAAGCCACGACCGAACTCGAAGCGCGTGTGGCCGACCGAACCGCCGAGCTGATGGACGAGCGCGAGCGCCTGCAGCATGCCGAGAGCCAGATGCGCCACGCGATGGAGCTGGCCGAGGCGGCGGCGCGCGCCAAGGCGGATTTCCTCGCCAACATGAGCCACGAGATCCGCACGCCGCTGAACGCCATCATCGGCATGGGCCACCTCGCGCTCAAGACCGAACTCGACGCCCGCCAGCGCGACTACCTGGAGAAGATCCGCCTCTCCGGCCAGCACCTGCTCGGCGTGATCAACGACATCCTCGACTTCTCCAAGATCGAGGCCGGCAAGCTCACGGTGGAAGCGCGCCCGTTCCGGCTCGTCACCGTGCTCGACCACCTCGCCAGCCTGAATGCCGACAAGCTCGCCGCCAAGGGCCTGAACCTCGCGTTCGACGTGGCGAGCGATGTGCCGCCCGTGCTGCTCGGCGACTCGCTGCGGCTCGGTCAGGTGCTGATCAACTACGTCTCCAACGCGATCAAGTTCACCGAGCGTGGTGGCGTCACGGTCTGCGTGGCCGTGCTGGAGCGCGGTGAGCGCGCCGTGCTGCTGCGCTTCGCCGTGCGCGACACCGGCATCGGCCTGACGCCCGAGCAGCAGCAGCGTCTGTTCCAGAGCTTCAGCCAGGCGGATGCGTCCACCACGCGCAAGTACGGCGGCACGGGCCTCGGCCTGGCGATCTGCAAGAACCTGAGCGAGCTGATGGGCGGCATCGTCGGCGTGGACAGCGAAGCAGGGCAGGGCTCGACCTTCTGGTTCACGGCCTCGCTGGGCTACGGCGCCGATCTGGTCGTGCCGGAAGAGGCGGGCGCCGCGCCGGCCGAACTGGCTGCGCTGCGCGGCGCGCGCGTGCTGCTGGCCGAGGACAACGAGTTGAACCGCCAGGTGGCCAGCGAGCTGCTCGGCGAGGCGGGCCTGATCGTCGATGCGGCGTTCGACGGTCGGCAGGCCGTGGACATGGTCCGCGCCGGCGACTACGACCTCGTGCTGATGGACATGCAGATGCCCGAGCTCGACGGCCTCTCGGCCACGCGCGAGCTGCGGCAAGACCCGCGGCTGGCCGATCTGCCGATCGTCGCCATGACGGCCAATGCGATGGAGGCCGACCGCCAGCGCTGCGCCGAGGCCGGCATGAACGGCTTCGTGGCCAAGCCGATCGAGCCTGAGGCTTTATGGCGGGAGCTGCTGCGGTGGGTGAAGCCGGGGCCGCGGGAAGGCGCATCACCGGCGCCGAAAGCCGCTGAGGCTAACGTCCAGGGTCAGCTGCCAAAGGGCATTGAAGGCGTGGACATGGCAGCCGGCCTGCGGCGCGTGCTCGGGAAGGCGGATCGCTATCTGGCGCTGCTGCGCGGCTTCGTGACAAGCCAACCCGACGCGGCTGCGCGCATTCGGCAGGCCATCGCAGCCGAGGATTTGCTGACCGCCGAACGCGAAGCCCACACGCTCAAAGGCCTGGCGGGCAACGTCGGCGCCGACGAAGTGCAAGCGCGCGCCAACACGTTGGAAGCCGCGTTGCGCGCCGGCTCGGCCGATGTCGAACCATTGATCGCCGCGGTCGAAACAGAGCTCGCCGCGCGCATCGCCGCCATCACTGCGGCGTTGCCTGCAGAAGCCGAACCCGATGCGGTGAGCAACCCAGCCAGCGCCGACCCTGCCGCCCAAGCCGCCATCCTGACCCGCCTGCGCGAACTGCTCGCCGACGACGACGCCGCCGCCGAGCGCCTGCTCGCCGACAACGCCGCGCTGCTGGCCGCCGCCCTCCAGGGCCGCTTCGCCCGCGTGCGCGACGCCGTGCGCCGCTTCGACTTCGAGGCCGCGCTCGACAGCCTGGATGCCTGACCGAATTGAAGGAGCGAACAAGAATGAACCCGACCGACGCACCCCAACGGCACTCGATCCTCGTGGTCGACGACACGCCCGAGAACCTCGCGCTGATGAGCGGCCTCTTGCAGGATCTTTACCAGGTCCGCGTGGCGCCGAGCGGCGCGCGGGCGCTGAAGATCGCGCAGTCCGAGCGCCCGCCGGACCTGATCCTGCTCGACATCATGATGCCGGAGATGGACGGCTATGCCGTCTGCGTGGCGCTGAAGGCCGATGAGCGCACGCGCCACATTCCCGTGATCTTCCTGACCGCGATGAGCGAGGAGACCGACGAGGAGATGGGCCTGGGCCTGGGCGCCGTCGACTACGTGACCAAGCCCGTCTCGCCGCCGATCCTGCTGGCGCGGGTGAAGTCGCAGCTCTCGGTCAAGGCCGCGGCCGATTTCCTGCGCGACAAGAGCGCCTACCTCGAACAGGAAGTGCAGCGCCGCACGCGCGAAGTGCGCGAGGTGCAGGACGCCACCGTGCTGATGCTGTCCTCGCTGGCCGAGACGCGCGACAACGAGACCGGCAACCACATCCTGCGCACGCAGCGCTACGTGCGCGTGCTGGCCGAGGCGCTGCGCATGCACCCGCGTTTTGTCGCCGTGCTCGACAACGACGAAACGCAGGAGCTGCTCTACAAGTCCGCGCCGCTGCACGACATCGGCAAGGTCGGCATCCCGGATCGCATCCTGCTCAAGCCCGCGAGGCTCACGCCGGAAGAGTTCGAGGTGATGAAGACGCACACGACGCTCGGTCGCGACGCCATCGAGCACGCGGAAGCGCGGCTCGGCCACACCGTGCCCTTCCTCGCGCTGGCCAAGGAGATCGCCTACTCGCACCAGGAGAAGTGGGACGGCAGCGGCTACCCGCAAGGCCTGGCCGGCGATGCGATCCCCGTCTCCGCGCGGCTGATGGCGCTGGCCGATGTGTACGACGCGCTGATCAGCCGGCGCGTCTACAAGGCCCCGATGCCGCACGAGCAGGCCGTTAGCGTGATCGCGGAAGGCCGCGGCACGCACTTCGACCCGGACGTGGCGGACACGTTCCTCGCGCTGCACGAGGAGTTCCAGGCCATCGCGCGGGAACTGGCCGACGGCGACCAGGAGCTGCAGGCGCAGTTGCTGCGCGTGGAGACGATGCACGGCGCCTTATGAAGACGCTCAGGCTTTCGCCAGCTTGAGCCCCCGGTCCCACGGCGCCACTTCGCCGAGCGCTTCGAGCAGGAAGTCGATCAACGCCCGCACCTTCGGGCTCGGGTGGCGGCTCGGCAGGTAGACGGCGTAGAGCGTGTTCGAGTCCGCGTTGCCGCCTTGGGGCAGCCAGTCGCCGAGGACCGAGACGAGTCGGCCTTCGCGCAAGTCGTCGCCCACGGCGTAGGTCGGCAGCACGGCGAGACCCAGCCCGGCCAGTGCCGCCACGCGCAGCGATTCGCTGCTGTTGGCCGTGAGGCCGCTCTCGAAGCGCAGCGCGCCGCGCGTCTGCACCGCAGCCTCGCCGTGGCGCGCATGCCGGAAGCGCCACGGCTCGCTCGAATGCCAGTGGCCGAAGCGCAGGCAGCGGTGCTTCTCCAGGTCCGCCACCTTGCGCGGCCGGCCGTGGGCTTCGAGGTAAGCCGGCGAGGCGCAGAGCACGTAGTGGATGCTCGCCAGCCGGCGCGCCACCAGGCCGGGGCTCGGGCTGCTGGTCAGGCGCAGCACCAGATCGAAACCTTCCTCGGCCAAATCGACGAAGCGGTCGTTCAGGCCGAGCACGACCTGCACGCTCGGATGCCGCTCGCACTGCGTCAGCAGCTGCGTGACCTGCAGATTGCCGAACGCGGTGGAGACCGAAAGCCGCAAGACGCCGGCCGGCGAGCCGCCGCTGGAGACTTCATCGGCGATGGCCTGCGCGTCTTCGATCAGCCGCAGCGCGCGCTCGTAGACGCGCTGGCCCTCGCTCGTGGCGCTGATCGAGCGGGTGGTGCGGTGGAGCAGCCGGGTGCCGAGTTCGTCCTCGAGCCGCGCCACCTGCTTGCTCAGCATCGACTTCGACATGCCCAGCCGCCGCGCCGCGCCCGAGAAGCCGCGCGCTTCCACCACGCGGGCAAAGGCCTGCAGGTCTTCGAGTCTTCCCATGGTTCAGCGTCCTTGCCAGTTGTCGTTCTCGATCTGGAAACAGTGCGTCGAAATTCTGATGGATTGTGTCTTGAATGGGTGAATTCCAGAATCGCTTCCCATGAACACGCTGACACGCTCCCATCCTTCCATGAACTTCGCGGCGCCGCCGGCCAGCCTGCCGCTGCTGTTCGTGCTGCTCTGGAGCACCGGGTACCCGGCCGGCAAGCTGGCGCTGGCGCACACGGGGCCCTTGACCTTGCTGACCTTGCGGTTCGCGTTGGCGGCGCTGGTCTTGTTCGTGGTCGCGGTGGTGACGCGCGCACCCTGGCCGAAGCGCTGGCAGGAATGGGCGCATCTGGCGGTCGTCGGTGCGCTGATCCAGGGCGTGCATTTCGTCGGCATCTATTGGTCGGTGCACCTGGGCCTGTCAGCCGGCGTGGCCGCGCTGATGGTCGGTCTGATGCCGCTGGCGACGGCGCTCGGCGCTCGCCTCTGGCTCGGCGAACGCATGGGCCGCGCGCAGGCGCTCGGACTGCTCGGCGGCCTTGCCGGCGTGGGGCTCGTCGTGTTGAGCAGGCCGCTGCACGGCGCCGATTTGATGGCGTATGCGGCTGCATTGCTGGGCCTGCTGGGGCTGGTCGCCGGCACGCTGTACCAGAAGCGCTTCTGCGCCGGCATGGACCTGCGCACCGGCGCCAGCGTGCAGCTCGGCACGGCCGCCGTGCTGGCCGCCTTGGCCGCCGGTCCGATGGAAAACTTCGAGGTCCACTGGACGCTCGACTTCAGCGCCGCCATGGCCTGGATGGTGTTGGTCAACGCCATCGGCGCGTTCAGCCTGATGTTCGTGCTGATCCGCCGTGGTCAGGCCTCGGGCGTGGCGCGCCTGTTCTTCCTGATCCCTGGCGTCTCGGCGCTGATGAGCTTCGTGTTGCTCGGCGAACGGCTGGCACCGCTGGCCGTGGCGGGGTTCGTGATCGCCGCCGTGGCGGTGTCTTTGGCCGAGCGTGCGAGCGCAAAACGTCAGGGCGTTGGATAATCCTCCGTTCACACGGAGAGTTGACTGATGAAGCCCCTGGACGATGCCGCCCATGATCACGAAGCCGGTTCGCGCGATGCCACGTATGACGCCACGCGCACCGACGACACCCGCATCGGCGCCGTCCGCCCGCTGATCAGCCCGGCGCTGCTGCTGGACGAACAGCCCGCGCCCGACAGCACGCTCGCCCTGGTCGAGCGCGCCCGCCGCGAGATCTCGGCCATCCTGCAAGGCCATGACGACCGCCTGATCGTCGTCGTCGGCCCGTGCTCGATCCACGACCACGACCAGGCCATGCAGTACGCCCGCCTGCTCAAGGATGTGGCCGCCGAGCTGCGCGACGACCTGCTCGTGGTGATGCGCGTGTACTTCGAGAAGCCGCGCACGACGGTCGGCTGGAAGGGCTACATCAACGACCCGCGCCTGGACGGCAGCTTCCACATGAACGAAGGCCTGCGCCTTGCGCGCAAGCTGCTGCTGGAAGTGAACGCGCTGGGCCTGCCTGCCGGCACCGAATTCCTGGACCTGCTTTCGCCGCAGTACATCGCCGACCTGATCGCCTGGGGCGCCATCGGCGCGCGCACGACCGAAAGCCAGAGCCACCGCCAGCTCGCCTCGGGCCTCTCGTGCCCGGTCGGTTTCAAGAACGGCACCGACGGCGGCATCAAGGTCGCCAGCGACGCCGTGCTGGCCGCCCGCGCCAGCCACGCCTTCATGGGCATGACCAAGATGGGCGCGGCTGCGATCTTCGAGACGCGCGGCAACGCCGACTGCCACATCATCCTGCGCGGCGGCAAGACGCCGAACTACGACGCCGCGAGCGTTCAGGCTGCGTGCGAATCGCTCGCCAAGAGCGGCCTGCGCGAACAGGTGATGATCGACTTCTCGCACGCCAATTCGAGCAAGCAGTTCGAGCGCCAGATCGAGGTCGGCAACGACGTCGCGATGCAAATGGCCGGCGGCGACAAGCGCATCACCGGCGTGATGATCGAGAGCCACCTGCAGCCCGGCCGCCAGGACCTGGAAGAGGGCCAGACCCGCGCGCAGCTCAAGCCCGGCGTGTCGATCACCGACGCCTGCCTGGGCTGGAGCCAGACCGAGCCGCTGCTGCGTGAGCTGGCGGCCGCCGTGCGCGGGCGCCGCGGGGGCTGATCCGCCAGGCGGCAGCGCGGCTGTCGTCCCGTTCTGAACCGCAAGGATCATTCGATGGGGCTTGTCCGTCAGGGCAAGCCCCATCGCCATTTCCGGGCTGCAGTCTTAACGTCGCCGAACTTGAAAGCGCTTTCAGAAAACGCTTTCAAGCGAACATCCAAACACAACAGGAGACGACATGCAGAACAGGAAGGCACAGAGAAGCCTCATCACCCTCGTGCTGGCCGCCGCGGCCGCATCCGGCGCCGGCGTAGCCGCGGCCGACACCGTCAACGGCTTCGCCAACGGGGGTTTCGAGACGCCCGCCGCCGACGCCTCCACCTTCGCCGCCGGCTGGCTGGCCGCGCCGACGGGCAACCCGGCGATGCTCTCGAACGTGGCCCACACCGGCGCCCACTCGGCGCTGCTGACCGTGCCGAACGGTTTCGGCGCCTCTACGCTGTTCCAGGACTCCGTGGCCCACGGCGGCCTGCCGGCGCTGACATCCGCGAACTGGGGCGACACGCCCGTGCTCAGCTTCTGGGCCATGGGCGACGTGAGCACCACGGGCAACGTGCTGTTCTCGCTGAACTACATGGGCGCGGACGGGATCATTGCCTCGAGCGGCAACCAGTTCTTCCAGAATTCGATCAGCGCCAACGGCTGGACCCTGATCACCTACCAGGCCGCCGCGATTCCCGTCGGCACGACCTCGGTCTTCCTGGAGATGAACACGGCCTTCGGCCCCTTGCTCGACGGCCGCGTCAACGCCGTCTACATCGACGATGTGCAGCTCGCACTGAACGTCACCGCCGTGCCCGAGCCCGACAGCTACGCCATGCTGATCGCCGGCCTCGGCGCCGTCGCCCTGGTGGTTCGCCGCCGCAACGCCTGACGCGCAAGGAGACGCCCCTCATGATGAATTCCAGATTCCATCCGCTGGCGCAGGCCTGCTTCGGCCTGGCGCTTGCCGCCGCTGCGGCGCACGCCGGCGCGCAGACTGCCGTGCTCGATTCGTACAGCCCCTCCGGCACGGCCGACGGCTGGCCCTCGCTCGTGTACAGCGATGCCTCTGGCCGCCAGGACGTGGCGCTGCCGTTCACGATCAGCGCCGCCACGTCGATCGCCTCGATCATGAGCTCGCTCGACGGCACGGGCGGCGTGACGCTGGGCATCTTCACCCGCGATGCGGCCACGCCGTCCGGCGTGACGTGGCTCTACAGCGCGCACCTGAACAACCCGACGGCAGACAGCACCATCACGCCTACGGGCTGGTCGCTCGCGGCCGGCACCTACTGGCTCGCCGCCGTGGCGGACTCCGGCTTCCAAGGCACCTGGCAGAGCGGCACCGACGACCACACGGCCGACTTCGCCTTCCGCGACAGCAGCGGCACCTGGCAGGTGGTGAACAGCGACTTCGTCGGCCTGCCGGCCGCGCGCATCACCGTCAGCGCCGTGCCCGAGCCGGCCAGCTACGCGCTGCTGCTCGGCGGCGCGCTGATGCTCGCCGCGCTGCGCAAGAAGGGAGGCCGCGCATGAAGACGACATCCGCTTTCCGCTTCGCCGCCGCGGCGGTCGCGCTGGCCGCCGCCACCGCGGCTTCCGCCAGCGTCACCAGCCCCACCATCGGCCGCCTGATCTGGTCCGAGGAGTTCAACGGCGCCACGCTGGACACCACGCTCTGGACCGCCAGCAACGGCAACGGCTGCCAGATCAACCTCTGCGGCTACGGCAACCAGGAGCTGGAGTACTACAGCCCCAACAACCTCGCCATCGTCGACGTGCCCTTCGAGCCCGGCACCCGCGCGCTCGCCATCACAGCGCGGCGCGAGACCGTGGGCAGCAATGTCTTCACCTCCGGCAAGATCGACTCGTTCGGCAAGGTGCAGGTCAAGTACGGGATGATCGAAGTGCGCATGGCAACGCCTTCGGTGAAGACGGGTCTCTGGCCCGCGGCGTGGATGCTCGGCGTCAGCCCGCAGGCCTGGCCGCGCAACGGCGAGATCGACATCATGGAGATGGGCGGCAAGCCGCCGTCCGGCCTGCCGGCGATCTCGCCGGACCAGTTCGTCGGCTCCAACGTCATCACCTTCCAGCAGGACGCCTGCGTGCCCGGCAACGAGAGCTGCGCCGGTTCCACCGCCTGGCAGAACAAGAACTGGTACACGCCGTCGCGCTCGCTGGCCAACCGCTTCGTGATCTACCGGCTGTACTGGACCGACACGCAGATGCGCTTCACCGCCGTGGACAACGGCCGCGAATACGACATGTACAAGGCGCCGCTGGCCGTCAACTCGCCCGCGCTGCAGCAGCCGTTCTACCTGCTGATGAACATGGCTGTCGGCGGCACCTTCACGCCGGCGGCCACGCCTGCGCAGATCACGGCGCCGCTGCCGGCCACGACTTACGTGGACTATGTGCGCGTTTACGAGCTCGACGGCCTGGGCGAGGTGAAATTCGGCGTGGGCACGCAGCCCGAGGTCGGCAAGTTCGGCGTCTTCACCGACAACACGCCGGTGGACGACAAGCAGGTGCCCGGCGTGTCCTCGGACATCTTCGTGTGGAACAACGCCTCCATGTCGCCCGGCAATATCGCGCCGTATGAAGGCAGCGGCGTGCTGGCGCTGAACTACACGGCGCCGGGGCAGTGGTTCGGCGCGAGCATCGAGTCGCGCCAGACGCACGACATGAGCGGCTTCCGCAACGGCTTCGTCAAGCTCAAGATCAAGATCCCGGGCAACGTCGCGTTCAAGGTCGCCATGCAGGACACGTACACCAACCAGCACGCGGTCACGTTCCCGGCAGGCGTCACGGCCTATGGCCTGGTGCGTGATGGCGAGTGGGGCACGGCCACCATTCCGGTGGCCGAGATGGCCGGTCCGCTGATGGCGCTGCAATCGATGCTCGATCTGTTCCAGATCTACAGCGTGGACGGGTCGCTGCCCGGCGCGCAGTTCCAGATGGCGGTGGACGACATCATCTGGGATTCGAGCCCCAGCGCGGGCAGCAGCGGCACGCAGCTGTCGGTGTTGCGGGGCGGGGTGAGCAAGTCGCCCGCTGCGCCCATTGCGCCCGGCGCTCCCGTGGCCGCGGCCGCGCAGAGCAGCGCGACGATGCTGAGCTTCTCCTCGACCGCGACGGACTGGGTCGACGTGCACTACACCGTCAACGGCGGCGAGCCGCAGACCGTGCGCATGAAGCAGGGCGCCAACGGCGCCAGCAGCTTCACGGCGGCGGGTCTCAAGAAGGGCGACGTGGTCGAGTACCGCTTCACCTACTGGGACGCCCAGCGCAAGGCTGCCGTTGATTCGGCTTCGCGCCGCGTGGAGATGAAGTAACGCGTCACCGCAGCGGCGAGGGTTGCTGCCGGGGCAGGGCGCCGATTGAGATAATCGGCGCTCTGCCCATCTGCTTCCCGCACGCAATGACCCAAGATGAACTGAAGACCCTCGTCGGCCAGGCCGCCCTGCAATACGTCCAGCCCGGCTCCATCGTCGGCGTGGGCACCGGCTCCACCGTGGACAAGTTCATCGACGCGCTGGCTGCCAGCGGCGTGGCGATCGCGGGCGCCGTGTCCAGCTCGGTGCGCTCCACGGAACGCATGAAGGCACTCGGCATCCGCGTGCTCGATGCTTCGGAAGTCGACAGCCTGCCCGTCTACATCGACGGCGCCGACGAGATCGACGAACGCGGCAACATGGTCAAGGGCGGTGGCGCCGCGCTCACGCGCGAGAAGATCGTGGCCGACCTGGCGGCGCAGTTCGTCTGCATCGCCGACGAATCCAAGCTCGTTCCCGTGCTGGGCAAGTTCCCGCTGCCGGTCGAGGTGATTCCGATGGCCGCGGCGCAGGTCGCGCGTCGCTTCAAGGCGATGGGCGCCGAGGCGACCTTGCGCGCCGGCTGCGTCACCGACAACGCGGCCCACATCCTCGACGTGCGCGGACTCTCCATCGCTGACCCCGCCGCTTTCGAGGCTGACGTCAGCGCCTGGCCCGGCGTCATCACCGTCGGCGTGTTCGCGCGCAACAAGGCCGCCGTGTGCCTGCTCGGCACGAGCGCAGGCGTGAAGACGCTGGAGTTCTGACCATGAGCCAGCCGCCCCGTCCCGAGTTCATTCGTTCGACCGCCGAGGTCGACGAACGCGCCCACATCTACCCGCAGAGCAACGAGCCGATGGGCCCGGTGCGCCGCCTCGGGCACGCCGCCGGCCTGCAGCGCCTGGGCATCAACATCCAGCGCCTGCCGCCGGGCCGGCGTTCGTCGTGGCCGCACGCGGAAGAGAACGAGGAAGAGTTCGTCTACGTGATCGAAGGTGAGGTCGATGCCTGGGTCGACGGCCATCTGCACCGCATGGTGGCCGGTGACATTGCTGCCTTCCCCGCGGGGACCGGCATCTGCCACTGCTTCATCAACAACGGCGAGCGCGATGCGCTGCTGTTGGTCGGTGGCGAGGCACCGGTGAAGGGCAGCCGGATCTTCTATCCGCTGAACCCCTCGCGCCTGCAGGACATCGGCCCGCAGAACTGGTGGGACGACATGCCCCGCCACGAGCAGGGCCCGCACGACGGGCTGCCGGACGCAGCCCGGAAGTAACGCGTCAGATCAGCGCAGGCGGAAGACGGAGATCGCTTCCGCCAGCTGGCTCGACTGCTCACGCAGACTCTCCGCCGCTGCGGCCGACTCTTCCACCAGCGCGGCATTCTGCTGCGTCATCTGGTCGAGCTGCGTCACCGCGGCGTTGATCTGCTGGATGCCATCGCTCTGCTCGCGGGTGGCAGAAGAGATCTCGCCAATGATGTCGCTCACGCGCTGAACGCTGGCGACGATCTCGCCCATCGTGGCGCCGGCGTTCTGCACGAGCTGCGTGCCCGATTCCACGCGTTCGGTGCTGGCCTGGATCAGCGTCTTGATTTCCTTGGCGGCCTGCGCCGAACGCTGCGCCAGCGTGCGCACTTCGCCGGCCACGACCGCGAAGCCGCGGCCTTGTTCGCCTGCGCGAGCAGCTTCAACGGCGGCGTTCAGCGCCAGGATGTTCGTCTGGAACGCGATGCCGTCGATCGTGCCGATGATGTCGTTGATCTTGCGCGAGCTGGTGCTGATGGCGTCCATCGTGGAAACCACCTCGGCCACCACCTGACCGCCGCGCTGGGCGATGGTCGTGGCGTTGCTGGCCAGGTCCTTGGCCGTGCCGGCCGATTGCGCCGTGTGCTGCACCGTGTCGCTGAGCTGCAGCATCGAGGCCGCGGCCTGCTGCAGGTTCGAAGCGGTCTGCTCCGTGCGTGCCGAGAGGTCGTGATTGCCCGTGGCGATCTCGCTGCTGGCGGTGTTGATGCTGTCGGTCGAGCCGCGCACGGCGCTGACCAGGCGCAGCAATTCGCCCTGCATGGTCTGCAGCGAGCGCATCAGCGCGCCGGTCTCGTCCTGGCCGCCGGCGGGTACGGTCTGGCTGAGGTCGAAGCGGGCGATGGCGTCGGCCACTTCGGAGGCGGCGCGCAGCGGCGCGGTGATCGAGCGGACGAGCCAGAGGCCGAGCCAGATGCTCAGCGCGAGGGCAATCACGCCAAAGATCACCAGCCGCGTGCGGGCCGAGTCGATCTGGTCACCGACGGCGCGTGCGGCCACGTCGAGGCGGTCGCGCTCGATCTGCAGCAGGGCACGGATGTTGTCCTGGAAGGCGGCGGCGGCGGGCTGGAAGTCGCTCGTGAAGATCTGCTTGGCCTTGTCGGCGTCGCCGGCCTTCTTGGCGGCGGAGACGGCGTCGCGCGTGCTGAGATAGGCCTTGCGCGAGGCGGAGAGCTTCTCGAAGGCGGCGCGTTCTTCGGGCGCGTCGAGCAGGCCGTCGAGCTGCTTCTGAAGTTCGGTGGATTGCTTGGTCGACTCAGCGGCTGCGGCGGCGAAGAACTCGGTCAGCGCGGCGTCTGTGCTCACGGCGATGGCGCTGGTGCGCGTGACGCCGTTGGTGATGTTGCGGGCCCAGTCGGAGGCGACGCGTTCGGCCGCGAGGCTGTGCTCCTTCATCTCGAGCTGGCCGGCGGCAATGCGCGAGAAGGCCAGGTAGTCGAGGCCGGAGCCCACGAAGGCGATCAGCAGCACGACGCCGAGCACGCTCAGCATGCGTTGGCCGATGCTCCGGCCCGTCTTCTTCGTATCGTCCGCCATGGCTGTCTCCGTCCGTTTTCTAGGCAACCTGAGATTCTGGCCGGCCCCCTCCCGGAACCGGCGATGCGGACGTCTCGCCGGACGCTTGCTGCGCCCAGTTTGTCACATAACGTTCAAGTTCAGCGGTGTCTGGACTGGCCGACGGCCCGTGCCCAGCGCAGCAGCTCGTCGTCCCCGGCCGTGGCGGCGCGGGTGGAGGCGGCGCCCGGATGGCGGCGGATCTTGTGCAGCAGCGTGTCCTCGTCGAGGCTGGCGATGTACGCCGCCACCTGCGTATCCGACGGGATCACGCCGCGGTTGGCGAGGCTGTAGCTCTGGATCATGATGGCTTCGACCACGCCGGCCATCTGCTTGTCGAGCAGGCGCTGATCGGAGGCGCTGCTGTCGCTGCAGCTCGGATTGCTGCTGGGGGAAGGACTGCTGTTCATCCCCTCGGATTGTGGGCGGCAGCGGCTTGTGTGAGGGCGTGCGGCGTCTGCGAAGACGTTGCAAGACGTTCGGTTACCTAACGACGGATTCAGCGGGCTCAGCGGGATTGACGGACGCGAAAACGCGCGGGGTCGATGGCGTCGACGAGGCTTGCCTCGAGTGGCACGGGCGCGCCCGTGACCTGGGCGGCGAGCACTTGCGCGCAGAGCATCGCCCAGGTGATGCCGCGCGAGCCGAGCGCCGTGCAGACAGCCAATCCGGGCAGGCGTGCGATGAAGCGCGGCTGGTCGAGCCGAATGCCGGCGTCGGGTGCGGGAATGCCGCCGACGAGGGGCAGACGGTCCGGCGTGGCGAGGCGCCAGGCGACGCGGCCGACGGGCGGTGAGGCGGGCACTGCGGTCAGGCCGGCGAGGTCGGCCCACTGCGCGAGATTGGCGGCGTGATCGGCTTCGCGCAGTGTCGGGTCCAGGTCGCCTTCCTGGTTGGTGGCGCCGCACCAGAGGCCGCCCGCACCGTCGCTCATCGCGTAGCCGAGGCCGGCCACCGGCACGCGGGGAATCGGCGCGGCGGGCGAGAGATGGCTCAGCTGGCCGCGCTGGCAGAGCAGGGCGAGTTCGGGCATCTGCGCTTGCAGCAGCGCTTGGCCTTCGTGGCCGCCGGCGAGGACGACAAGCGGGGATTCAGTGATCTGCATGCCCTCGGCGTCGAGCAACAGCCAGCCTTCGCCGGCCTGGCGCAGCGTTGTGACGCGGGCGTTGATGAAGCGTGCGTTGGCGGCGTCTAGCATCGCTTGCACGTAGGCCGCAGGCGGCAACGCGCCGCCACCTGGGTAGAACCAGGCGGGCGAGGGCAGGTCGAGCCCGCTGAGCTCCCGGGCGGCGTTCCGATCGAGCGCCTGCACGTAGTCCGGCGGCAGATGCAGACGATCGAGCAACGCCTGCATCTGGCCGACATCTCGCTCCTGCTCCAGCCGCAGCAGGCCGTGCTGCAGCCAGGGCAGAGCGGGGGCGAGTTCGTGCAGCGCGCGTTCAGTGGCGAGCGCGGCGCTGCGGTTGAAGCGCGCGTGGATGCCGTCGTCGGGATTGAGGGTGCCGTGGAACAGGCCGCCTGGATTGCCCGAACTGGCCTGCGCCGGGCCGGGGCGCGCATCGATGACCGTCACTGCGAGGCCTTCGCGCGCCAGCGCCCAGGCGCACGCGGCACCGGCCAGCCCGGCGCCGATCACCACGGCCTCGCGGGCCTTGGGTGCCAGCGGCGCGCGTGCCGCTGGCCTCTGCGCGACGTGCCACGGCCGATGCTTCGCCATCAGCAGGCCGCCCTTGCTCGCAAGACCGCGCAGCCGTTCGAACCCGAAGCCAGCTGCGGTCAGCGCCGCACGCACGGGCGGCGCACAGCTCCAGGTGCTGGCCGTGGCACCGGGCGCAGCGCGGCGGGCGAGGGCCTTGAACAGATGACCGTCCCACATCTCCGGATTGCGTGAAGGCGTGAAGCCGTCGAGGTAGAAGGCATCGACATCGTCGGCCACCAGCTCGCGCATCCAGCGGTGAACGTCGCCGAAGGCGAGCAGCAGGCGCACGCGGCCTTGCTCGAAGTCGATGGCGTGGACGTCGGGCGTCAGCGCTGGCCATTGCGCGACGAGTTGCGCGGCAAGTTCCGGCAAGGGGGAATTCGCATGCGCACGCTGCAGGTCGTCACGCCGCAGCGGATGCTTCTCGATGCTGACGAACACCAGCCGCTCGCACCGCGCCGGATCGTCCCGCCACGCCTGCCAGGTCGCGAGGAAGTTGTTGCCCAGCCCGAATCCCGTCTCCAGGATCACGAAGCGCTCTCGGCTCGCCCATCGGCCGGGCAAGGCGTTTCCGCCGAGAAAGACATGCCGTGCCTGGCTCCATCCCCCGGCACGCGGGTGATAGACGTCCGCAAACGCCGGATTCGCCGGCGCAGCGGGATCGCTGAGATCGACTTCGGCGGGGACGAGGGGCTGGGTCTTCATGGCTGGCTGCGCAGCGTACAACAAGGGTCAGCAGAAACGGAACGAGGCAGCCTGGGCTGCCTCGTTCGCGTGCGATGTTCAGGGAACTGAGTCAGTCCCCTTGGAACGTTAGCGCTTGGGTTGCGTCAGGCGAGCTCCGCCGTTGCCGCCACCACCACCACCGCTGCGGCCATCACGACGACCGCCTTGGCCTTGACCCTGGCCGCCACCGCCCTGACCCTGCCGTTGCGGCTGGCCTTGGCGCTGACCTTGGCCTCCACCACCACCGCCACTTTGACCATGGCGCTGCGGTTGCTGACCTTGCGGACGACCGGCACCACCACCGCCACCGCCGGGGCGACCGCCACGGCCGCCGCCGCCGCCACCACCGCCCGGCGCGCGACCGCGGCTGCCGTTGGGGTTGAGGATCATGCGGCCGAGCACGATCGGCTCGGGCTTCTCATCGGAACCGGGGGCGAAGCCGGGGATGATTTCCTTCGGGATCTCGCGCTTGATCAGCTTCTCGATCTCGCGCAGGAAGCCGTTCTCGTCCACGCAGACCAGGCTCACCGCCTCGCCTTGCGCGCCGGCGCGGCCGGTGCGGCCGATGCGGTGCACGTAGTCTTCCGACACGTTCGGCAGCTCGAAGTTGACGACGTGCGGGAGCTGGTCGATGTCGATGCCGCGGGCGGCGATGTCGGTCGCCACCAGCACCTGCAGCGTGCCGGCCTTGAACTCGGCCAGCGCCTTGGTGCGCGCACCCTGGCTCTTGTTGCCGTGGATGGCCATGGCGCTGATGCCCTGGTCGTTCAGGTAGTCGGACAGGCGGTTGGCGCCGTGCTTCATGCGCGTGAAGACGAGCACCTGGTGCCAGTTGCCGTCCTTGATCAGCTTGGCCAGCAGTTCCTTCTTCTTCTCGCGGGCGACCGGGTGGACCTTCTGCGCGATGGCGTCGTTGGTCTGGTTGCGGCGCGCCACTTCGATCAGCGCGGGCTGGTTCAGCAGGCGGTCAGCCAGAGCCTTGATGTCGTCGCTGAAGGTGGCCGAGAACAGCAGGTTCTGGCGCTTCGGGGGCAGCACGGCCAGCACCTTCTTGATGTCGTGGATGAAGCCCATGTCGAGCATGCGGTCGGCTTCGTCCAGCACCAGGATCTCGACCTTGGACAGGTCGAGCGTGCCTTGGCTGTGGTGGTCGAGCAGGCGGCCCGGCGTGGCGACGAGGATGTCGACACCGTCGCGCAGCTTGTTCACCTGCGGCTGCATGCCCACGCCACCGAACATGACCATGCTCTTGAGCGGCAGGTACTTGCCGTAGGTCTGCACGGATTCTTCGACCTGCGCGGCCAGTTCACGCGTGGGCGTGAGCACGAGGGCGCGCACCATCGGCTTGCCGCGCGCATTGCGCACGGGCTGGCCGGCGTCGAGGCGGTGCAGCAGGGGCAGGGTGAAACCGGCGGTCTTGCCGGTGCCGGTCTGAGCGCCGGCGAGCAGGTCGCCGCCCTTGAGGACGGCGGGAATCGCCTGCGCTTGGATGGGAGTGGGGGTGGTGTAGCCGGCGTCGGCAATGGCCTTGAGAAGGGGGGCGGCCAGGCCCAGGGAATCGAAGGACATCAGATCTCTAGTGAGCACGCTGCCCGTTCAACGCGACCGCACCGTTCGTTCTTGTTCGGGCCAGTCAACAGGTCGCGAGAGGAGCGTGCGGAGGCTCGTCAGGCCCGCTGCGCCATGGGTGTCATGGTGACGGCAGGCCACGCATCAAAAAAAACGCCGCGCAAGACTGTGGCGCAGCGTTGTGCCTCATTGTAGTCGCTCAGGGCGAGCTCATCCGGGCTCGATGGGGTCTTTGCCGTTTCGTGTGCGGAATGAACGGCCGGCCAGCCCCTGCGGGAGCAGTGAGGGCCGCTGCTAGACTGCGCGCCTCGCGGCACCGCGAGCTTTCAGGAGGAGTCGCCCTTATGCACCGACGCGGCCTGTTCTGGCGCATGTTCGCCGTCGCCGCTGCGACCACGAGCCGCCACGGCCGTGCGGATGCCGCGCCTGCGGCAGTTCCTGCATCGCTGCCGCCCGCCGCTCCGGGCCAGAAGGTCCTTCGCTACGCGCTGACGATGGCCGAGACCGGCCTCGACCCGGCCGACATCAGCGGTACTTCCAACACCATCGCCTCGGAGATCTTCGACGCGCCGCTGCAGTTCGCCTTTCTCGGCGCGCCGGGCGCGATGCGGCCGAACACGCTGGTCGCGATGCCGGAGGTCAGTGCCGACTACAAGACCTTCACCTTCCACGTGAAGCCCGGCATCTACTTCGCCGACGACCCGGCCTTCAACGGCCGCAAGCGCGAGCTGGTGGCGGCCGACTATGTCTATTCGTACAAGCGCCTCTACGACCCGAAGCACACCGCCAACTTTCTGTTCCTGCTCGAAGACGCGAAGGTACTGGGCCTGTCGGAGCTGCGCCAGGAAGCGATCAGGGCCAGGCGCGATTTCGACTACGACCGCGAGGTCGAAGGCCTGCGCGCGCTCGACCGCTACACCTTCCAGATCAAGCTCGGCCAGGCCGCGCCGCGCTTCCTGCTCAACCTCACCGACAGCGCCTGGGCCGGCGCCGTGGCGCGCGAGGTGGTGGAGTTCTACGGCGACCGCATCGCCGAGCACCCGGTCGGCACCGGGCCATTCAAGCTCGCGGCGTGGCTGCGCGCCTCGAAGATCGTGCTGGAAAGGAACCCGAACTTCCGCGAGCTGTATTACGACGAACAGCCGCAGCCCGGTGACGCGATGGCCGCCGCCGCCGTGGCGGCGCTGCAAGGCAAGCGCCTGCCGCTCGTGGACCGCGTGGAGATCTCGATCATCGAGGAGAACCAGCCGCGCTGGCTCGCGTTCCTGAACGGCGAGCACGAGCTGATCGAGGACGTGCCGGCCAACTACGCCAGCATCGCGATGCCGGGCGGCAAGCTCGCACCGAACCTCGCCAAGCGTCATATCGAGATGCTGCGCTACCCGCGCGCCTGGAACTTCTTCAGCTACTTCAATCTCGAAGACCCGGTCGTCGGCGGCTACACGCCGGACAAGGTGGCGCTGCGCCGGGCGATCTCGCTGGGCGTGGACATCGACAAGGAAATCCGCATCGTCCGCAATAACCAGGCGATCCCCGGCCAGAGCCTGATCGCCCCTTGCGCCAGCGGCTACGACCCGGCCTTCAAGTGCGAGATGAGCGATCACGACCCCGCGCGGGCGCAGTCGCTGCTCGACCTCTACGGCTACAAGGACCGCGACGGCGACGGCTGGCGCGAGTTGCCCGACGGCTCCCCCCTCGAGCTCGAATACGCCACACAGCCCGACCTGCTCTCGCGTCAGCTGGCCGAGCAGTGGCACAAGAACATGGCGGCCATCGGCATCCGCATGCGCTTTCGGGTGGCGACGCAGGCGGAGAACCTCAAGGCCTCGAGCGCCGGCAAGCTGCAGATGTGGGGCATGGGTTGGGGCGGCTCGCCGGACGGCAGCGACCTGCTCGTCCTCGCCTACGGACCGGCCAAGGGCGACGCCAACCACGCGCGTTTCGACCTGCCGGCGTTCAATCGCGTCTTCGAGAAGCAGCGGCCCATGCCCGACGGGCCGGAGCGCGAGGCCGTGTTCCTCGAAGCCAAACGGCTGCTCGCCGCCTACATGCCCTACAAGGTGCACGTGCACCGCCAGTTCACCGACCTGGCCCACCCGTGGGTGATCGGCTACCACCACAACTCCTTCATCCGCAGCGCCTGGCGCTACGTGGACATCGACACTGAGATGCAGCAGCGGCTCGCAAAGACATGACGGCAGGGACGAATGAGATGAACCAGACGCTGCTGGTGGCTGACATCGGAGGCTCGTACATCCGGCTCGGACGGTATCGGCAGGGCGCGGAGGTCGAGCTGCTTGCGGCGGTCGCGACGCCGGCGAACGATTGGGCGGCGTTCTGCGCGGCGCTCGGTGAGGTCGTTCGCCGGCATGCACAGGGCGCGGCGGGGCTGTCGATCTCGATCACGGGGGTGGTCGTGCCGGAGACGGGCGAGGTCGCAGCGGCGAATCTGCCTTGCCTCGCCGGGCGACCGCTCGCCGCCGAGCTTGAGACGCTGCTCGGCCTGCCAGTCTTCGTCACCAACGATGCCGACTGCGCCGCGCTGGCCGAGGCGCGCTTGGGGGCTGGCGCCGGACAGGACGTGGTGTTCTGCGCCGTCCTCGGCACGGGCGTCGGCGGCGGTCTTGTGGTCGATGGCCGACTGGTCCGCGGCGCAGGCGGCCTGACCGGCGAGTGGGGCCATGCGCCGATCGTGAACGAGGCGATGGTCACGACAGGCGACGGCCGAGAAGTGCGTGTGCCGCGCTTTCAATGTGGCTGCGGCCTGAGGGGCTGCGCAGACACCATCGGCGGTGCGCGCGGCCTCGAACGTCTGCACGCGGTTCTGCATCCGCAGGCGCAGGACAGGGACAGCCGCCAGATCCTCGATGCCTGGGCTGCCGATGAACCGTTGGCCGCCGCGACGATCCGTGCCTATCTCGAACTGCTCTCCGGCCCGTTGGCGATGGCCGTCAACCTCACCGGCGCGAGCGTGGTGCCGGTCTTCGGCGGTCTGGGTCGCAACGCAGCGTTGATCGCTGCGCTGGATGCCAAGGTGCGCGCGCAGATCCTGCGCCGCAGCGAGCAGCCGCTCGTGGTGCCGAGCCTGCTGAACGACCACGCGGGGCTGATTGGCGCCGCCTACGCCGCCGAGGCGTTCCTGCAGCGAGGCCGCGCATGAGCAGCGGCCTGCTCCTCGAAGTCTGCGTGGACGACGCAGCCGGCCTGCACGCCGCCGTCGAAGGCGGTGCCGACCGCATTGAACTTTGCAGCAGTCTGGATCTTGGTGGTGTCACGCCGTCCGCGGGACTGATGGCCGAGGCCGCACGGCTGAGCGTTCCCGTGATCGCGCTGATCCGCCCGCGCGCTGGCGGCTTCGTCTACGCCGCTGTAGAAGAGCGCGTGATGCTTGGCGACATCGAGCGCGCCCGCGATCTCGGCCTGGCTGGCGTCGCCATCGGCGCGCTGGACGCCAACAACCGCCTCGATCTCGCCCTGCTCGAACGGCTCGCGACTCGCGCCGCCAGTCTGCAGCTGACGCTGCACCGCGCCTTCGACCTCGTGCCCGATCCGCTCGAAGCGTTGGAGCAGGCCGTGACGCTCGGCTTTCATCGCATCCTCACCTCCGGCGGCGCCGTTCAGGCGCCGGCCGGCGCGGCGCAACTTGCGGCCTGCGTCGCGCAGAGCCGCGGGCGCATCCGCATCCTCGCCGGCAGCGGCATCACGCCGGTCAACGTCGACGCCTTGCTCGCCGCGACTGGCGTGCGCGAAGTCCACGCCTCCTGCCGCGCTTCGACCGTCGAGCCTGCGCCCGAGCTGCTCGCCTTCGGATTCGCAGCCGCATCGTCGGCACGTTGCACCTCGGCGGCCGTGGTGCGCGCGCTCAAGCATCGCCTGCTCGCCCATTCACCATAAAGCCCCCCCGTCATGCCCCCCCGCAAGCGCATCGCCTTCGGCGGTATCCACATCGAATGCAGCACGTACAGCCCGGTCCTGACCGAGCTCGGTGATTTCGTCGTCCTGCGCGACGAGGGCCTGAAGGCCTCGCCGCTGTTCACCTTCCTCGGCAGCTACGAGGACGCCGAATTCCTGCCTCTGCTGCACGCTGGGGCCGTCCCCGGCGGCCCCGTGAGCCGCAGCACCTACGAAGGCTTGAAGGACGAATTCCTGGCGCGCCTGCGCGCACTCGGCCCGCTCGACGGGCTCTATCTGCCCATGCACGGCGCGATGTACGTCGAAGGCATGGAAGACGCCGAAGGCGACTGGATCTGCGCCGCGCGCGGCGTCGTCGGCGAAGCCTGCGTCGTCTCCACCAGCTACGACCTGCACGGCAACGTCAGCGACCGCGTCGTCGAGGCGATCGACTGCTTCTCCGCCTACCGCACGGCGCCCCACATCGACATGCTCGAAACCCGCCAGCGCGCGGTGGACATGCTGCTGCGTGCGCTGCGAACGGGCGAGCGCCCGCGCGTGGTCTGCGTGCCGATCCCCGTGCTGATGCCCGGCGAGCGCAGTTCCACCGATGACGAACCGGCCAAGCGCCTGTACGCCAGCCTGCCGACGATCGAAGCGGCGCCGGGCGTGTGGGACGCCTCGCTGATGGTCGGCTACGTCTGGGCGGATGAACCCCGCGCCCGCGCCGCGGCCGTGCTGAGCGGCACGAACCTGGAGGCGCTCGAACAGCAAGCCAAGGCGCTGGCTTCGGCCTACTGGCAGGCGCGCGAGGAATTCCAGTTCGGCGTCGCCACCGGCACGCTGGCGTGGTGCGTCGATCAGGCGCTCGCGTCGGCGACACACCCGGTCATCCTGGCCGACTCCGGCGACAACCCGACTGCCGGCGGCGTCGGCGACCGCGCCGAAGCCCTGCAACTGCTGATCGAGCGCGAGGCGCAGGGCTGCATCGTGGCCGGCATCGCCGATCCGGCGGGCGTGGTGGCCTGCTTTGCGGCGGGCGAGGGCGCCGAGCTGGCGCTCTCCATCGGCGCAGGCTTGCACCCTCAAGGCAGCCGGCCGGTGCAGGCCACGGTCGCGGTGGCGAAGCTCTGCGAGGCGTACAACAGCTGGGGCCGGCAGGCCTTGGTCGTGATCGGTGGCATCCAGCTGGTGCTCAGCGAGAAGCGGCGGCCGTATCACGATCTCGCGGACTTCGAACGGCTGGGCCTGGACCCGCGGCGGGCGCGTGTTGTCGTCGTGAAGTCAGGCTATCTCTCGCCGGAGTTGGCGCCGATGGCGAACCCTTGCCTGATGGCCCTGTCGGAAGGCGTGGTCGATCAACACATCGAGCGGCTGGTTCGAGCGAGAAAGGCCGTGCCGACGTTCCCGTTTGATCGGGCGTTCGAATACCGGCCGGTGTATTGCCGGTCCGCATTCCGGACTTAATTCGCGTTTTGATCGATACCGGCTCGGGTTTTCTCTGGGGTTGGCGCGAACGAACGCGCAGGCATCGCCCCCAAAATCGGCCGCCATGCTTTGCACAGGCAAGGCCCATGGACTGGAGAAAACCGTGAAGCGTTTGCTGGGTCTGACGGCAGTGATCTTTGCGTGGTTGGGAGTGTTCGGTGGCGCGTCTGCGCAGCAGACTGTGCGCATCGGCATGGTGGCTGGCTTCACGGGTCCCGTGGCCGGCCTCGCGCAGGAGAGCGCCGAAGGCGCACGCCTGTACTTCGACTCGATCAACGCCCAGGGTGGCGTCAAGGGTCAGCACATCGAACTCGTCACCGTGGACGATCGATACGACGCTGCGACGGCTCTGGCAGGCGCCAAGTCCCTGGCCGCCCAGGGTGTCCTCGCGTTGATGCTCAGCCGCGGCACCAGCCCGACCGAAGCCATGCTGCCGGTGCTGAAGGAAAGCCGCCTGCCGCTGATCGCGCCCGCCACGGGCGCCATCAGCCTGCGCGAGCCGGCGCAGCCCTATGTCTACAACCTGCGCACCAGCTACCAGCGCGAGGCCGAGCGCGCCGTCGCGTATCTGTCCGGCATCGGCGTGAAGCGGATCTCCATCGTGCAGGTCAACGACAGCTTCGGCAACGACGCCAGCATCGGCGCCATCCGGGGCCTGGAAGAGAACAAGTTGCGCGCGATGTCGAATCTGCGCTTCGACCGCAAGAAGCCCGCGCTCGCACCGACCATGCAGGCCGTCTCCCAAGCCGGCATCGAGGCCGTCGTATTGATCGGGCCGGGCGATGCCGTGGTCGAAGGCATCAACGCATTGCGCGCCGCCGGCTCGAAGGCCGTGGTGGCGACCCTGTCCAACAACGCTTCGAGCGAATTCGTGAACGCGCTGGGCGAGAACGCGCGCGGCGTCGTCGTGACCCAGCTCTTTCCGTACGAGCGCTCGACGTCCAGCTCCTTGGTGCGCGAGGCTCAAGGCCTGGCCAGGGCGGCCGGTCGCAGCGAGTTGACGCCGGCCCATATCGAAGGATTCGCCGCCGCCAAGCTCGTCGTCGAAGCGCTCCGCCGCGCGGGCAAGGACGTGAACCGCGAGCGGCTCATCAAGGCGCTGGACGGGGCGACCTTCGACCTGGGTGGCCTGCAGGTGCACTACTCCGAGAAGGACCACACGGGTCTCGAATTCGCCGACGTCTCCATCGTCGACCGTTCCGGCAAGTTCATGCGCTAGGCCTCGGCCGCACCGGGTCAAAGCTGCGGAAAGAGACTCACGCCTTGCGTGGGCAACCTGTGCATGCATGCAGCGAACAGCGGGTGGACGAGCCAGTCGTCCAGCCATGACCGCAGCGACGGCAATTCCAGCGTTGCAAACCATGCCGGCTCAACCGCGGCGAACTGGCGGACGAAGGGCAGCACGGCCAGATCGGTGGCGCAGGGCGTGGCGCCCCCGAGGTAGGGCGCGCAGTGCAGGCGCGTCTCCAACGGCTGCACAAGCACATCCAGCGCCCGGTCGCGGTGTGCCTCTGGTGAGAGGGCCTCGCTCGCGTGGCGCTGGGGGTACTTCCAGCGATCCAGGTGAAGCTTGAAGTCGCCGTCATTGCGTCGCAGCAGGTCCAGGTTCGCGGGCGACTGCGCACGTGCCCACCAGCCCTGTGCATCGGGCACGCCCAGCGCCCAGCGCATGATGTCCCAACTCTCCTCGAGCACGCTGCCGTCGGGCAGCTGCAGCACGGGCACCGTCGCTTTGGGAGACAAGGCCAGCAGGCTTGCGGGCTTGTTGCGCAAGCTGACCTCCACCGCCTCGAAGACCCGCCCGGCTTGCAACAGCGCCATCCGTGCGCGCATCGCGTAGGGGCAGCGGCGAAAGGTGTAGAGCCGCGGCAGCGGCGGGTCAGCGGCGGAGCCTGGTGCCCGGGACGTCGGCGTCGATGGGTGCATGGTTGAGACGTGAACTTGCTGGCGGCTCAATGAACGCGCAGCACCTCGAACTGCTGTCGCACGGGCGCCAGCTGTAGGGCTACTTCGTCACCCTCGCATTTGCCCAGCATGGCTCTGGCCAGCGGGGCTTCGCTGCTGATGACCTGAACGACCTGAGCGCCGCTGACCAACTTCATGCTGCCTCCGGCCGGACCAAGAAAGAGCTGATGCTGTTTGTCGTCGGCATCGACCAGGCAAACCAGCGCGCCGACCTGGATGCCTTTGCTGGCGTCGTAGGCGCGTGGGCGGAATTGCTGCCAATCGGCCATCGCCCGACGGATCGCTTCGGCGCGACGAGCCTGGCCGGTGGCCAGGTAGGCGGCCTCAAGACCCAGCGTGTCGTATTTGTTCTCGGCGATGTTCTCTTCGTGAGTCGCCGTTTCGTGCGCCACCCGCGCAGCCTCTTCGGCTTGCAGCAGGTCTTCGGCGAGTCGCGCCAGCACCTGCTGCTGGAGCAAGAATTTATCCATGATTGAAGGCTGACCTCTCGTACAAGCGGGCCGCTGGATTATGAAGGTCGCCACCGATTCTCGAAGCTTCCGGTGCCTCAAGGATCGCGTCCCGTCGCTGGGAGTCGTCAACGATGGGCGGAGAGCTCCGCATCAAGCCCCAGCACATATTTCCCGGGCGCCCTTCCCAACGCTCGCGGACCGGGTCCCGCCTGCCGAGGCGGAACGCGCCGCCCGCATCCGTGGCTGACGAGCCAATCGTCCCATTGCGGCCACCAAGAGCCTTGTTCCACCGACGTGCGATCTTGCCAATTCTCTGCGTCCAGGCTCACCTCGCAGCGCTTCCTCGTTCTGATTCGATAGTGCCGATGCGGATGTCCCGGCTCGCTGACAATGCCCGCGTTGTGCCCGCCGCTGGCCAGCACGAAGGTCAGGTCCGCATCGGTCAGGTGGTGCAGCTTGTAGACGGAACGCCAGGGCGCCACATGGTCATTCTCCGTGCCGACAAGGAAGATGGGCAGGTGCAGGTTATTGAGCGAGACCGCGCGCCCGTCAACAACATAGCGCGCGGCCGCCAGATCGTTGCCGAGGAACAGCCGGTGCAGATACTCGGAATGCATGCGGTACGGCATGCGCGTGGCATCGGCGTTCCAGGCCATGAGGTCGTTCATCGGCGCGTGCTCGCCCATCAGATATTCCCGCACGGCGCGTGACCAGATCAAGTCGTTGCTCTGCAGCATCTGGAACGCACCGGCCATCTGGTCCGCGGTGAGGAAGCCGCGCCGCCACATCATGCTGTCGAGCATGTGCAGTTGGGCGGGGTCGATGAAGAGCGCCATTTCGCCGGGCTCGGTGAAATCGGTCTGCGCGGCAAACAGCGTCATGCTCGCCAGGCGCTCGTCGCCGCGGCCCGCCATGGCCGCAGCTGCGATGGCCAGCAGTGTGCCGCCCAGGCAGTAGCCCGCCGCATGCACGCGTTGACGGGGCACGATCCGTCTGATCTTGTCCAGCGCTGCCATCACGCCGAGTTTCCGGTAGTCCTCCATGCCCAGCTCGCGTTCGCGAGCCCCCACGTTGCGCCAGGAGATGCAGAACACCGTGTGGCCCCGGTCGACCAGCCAGCGAACCAGGGAGTTGTGTGCGGACAGGTCCAGGATGTAGTACTTCATGATCCAGGCCGGCACGATCAGGATCGGCTCTGCGTGCACGCGAGGCGTGGTGGGGCTGTACTGGATCAGCTCGATGAGGCGGTTGCGCAGGACGACCTGCCCGGGCGTCGCCGCCACGTCCCGTCCGACGACGAAGCGCTCGGTGCCGTCCGGCGGCAGGCCGAGCGCCCGGCGTCGCAAGTCTTGGCCCGCCTGCAATGCGCCAGCCAGCAGGTTCATGCCCTGCTGCTCGACGCTGCGCTCGATGACTTCCGGGTTGCTCCAGGGCCAGTTCGAAGGCGCGATCAGGTCCAGGCACTGGCGAGCGACAAATGCCACGACGTCTTCGCTGTGTTGCGCGGTGCCCGGCACCGCATGCGTGGCTGCTTGCCACCAGTCCTGCAGCGCCAGGAAGGCCTGCGCCTGCTGGCGATAGGGCAGACCCCGCCACGCTGTCGCGGCGAAGCGCGGATCGGCTGCCAGCCGCTCGCTGCCGGGCCAAGGCTGGCCGAGGGCCCGCAGCAGCGCCAGACGTTTGCCCGGCGCGCCGGCCAGGTGCAGCGCCCAGTCGAAGCCGGCAAGCGCCAGCGACTCCGGCGACACCCCGCCCGTGAAGCGCGCCAACACCGCCTCGCGAAGCTTGTCCAGCGCCTCAGCCTGCGGGGTCGGGTGCGTTACCGAGACCATCGTCAGTGCTCCACTGGTGCTGGCAGCACCTGAAGCGTCATCCGCGTCACGGTAGACGTCTCCGGGTCCGTCTCGCCTTCAAAGCCGAGCGAATGCAGCAGATGCAGCATGACCCAGTTTTCGCGCAGCACATGGCCGACCAGCCGCTGCGTGCGCTGCGCGGCGGCGTGGTCGATCAGGGCCTGCATGAGCAGGCGACCTAGACCCTGTCCGTGGAGGTCGCTGCGCACGAGGACGGCGAACTCCGCCTCCACGTTGTCCGGGTCGCGCGCGAGCCGGCCCACGCCGAGCGTCTCGGGGCCGTCGCGCGGCTGTTCATCAACGAGCACCAGCGCCATCTCGCGTTCATAGTCGATCTGCGTCATGCGGGCCAGTTCGTCGTGCGAGAGGCGATGCGGCGCCTGGAAAAAGCGCAGGTGCAGGTCCTGCGCATGGCAACGTTCGAGGAAGGCGCGGTGCTGCGCCTCGTCCTCCGGACGGATCGGGCGCAGTACCAACTGACGGCCGCCCCAGATCAGGCGCCGCACGCATTCCAGTGGATAGGGGCGGATGGCGAATCTGTCCACGCCAGCCGGCCCAGCGGCCGACAGCCGCACGCGGCCGTCGAGGGCGATGGCGCCGTCTTCGTCGGCCCAGAGCGGGTTGATGTCGAGCTCGGCCAGCTCGGGCAGTTCGGCCAGCATCCGGGCGATCGCGATCAGCACGTCGGCCACCGCGTCGTGCTGCACGCGCGGGTGGTCGCGGTAGCCGCCCATCAAGCGCGAGACGCGCGTGCGGCCGATCAGTTCCAGCGCCAGTGCGCGGTTCAGCGGCGGCAGCGCCACGGCGCGGTCGGCCAGCACCTCGACGGCCGTGCCTCCCTGGCCGAACAGCAGCACCGGGCCGAACACCGGATCCACATGGGCGCCGACGATCAGCTCCAGCGCATGCGGTCGGCGCACCATCGCCTGCACGCTGAAGCCCTCGATGCGAGGCGGGCGGGGCAGCGCGGTCATGCGCGCGAGCATCGACTGCGCCGCCGAGCGCACGGCAGTCCCGCCGTGCAGATCCAGGCACACGCCGCCGGCATCGGACTTGTGCAGGATCTCGGGCGAGACGATCTTGAGCGCTACCGGCCCGTCGATCGCGCCTGCCGCGTCGGCCGCGGCTTCAGGAGAGGGCGGAACGCGCCGTGTGGGCACGACGGGGATGCCGAAAGCGGCGAGCAGCTCCTTTGCAGCGATCTCATCCAGCCACTCGCGTCCGGCGCCCAAAGCCTCGGCGACGATGGCGCGCGCACGGTCGAGGTCCGGGGCGCGATTGGCACTCGCCGACGGCGTCTGCCGCAGTTGCGCCTGATTGCGCCGGTAGGTCTGCATCAGGGCGAAGGCGCGCACGGCCTCCTCCGGCGTGTCGTAGCTGGCGATGCCGGCAGCCTCGAAGACGCGGCGCGCGGGAGCCACCGTGTCGGCGCCGAGCCAGCAGCTCAGCACTCGGCCTGGGTGGGCCGAGACCAGCGGCGCGCAGGCCTTGGCAATCTCGACGCTCGGCACGATGGCCGTTGGCGCATGGGCGAACAGGATGGCGCGTGCTTCTGCCGTCGGGAGCAGCGCCTTGAGCGTGTCCACATAGCGCTGCGCCGGCGCGTCGCCGATGATGTCGATCGGGTTGCCATGCGACCAGCCCGGCGGCAGCACCGCGTCGAGCTGGCGCGTCAGTGCCTCGCCCGGCGCGGCGAGCTCCACCCCCAGGGCGCTGGCGGCGTCGGCCGCCATCACGCCGGCGCCGCCGCCGTTGGTCATCACCATCAGCCGCTCGGCCGGGTTGTTTCGGAAGCGGGCCAGCGTCTGCGCCGCGATGAAGAGTTCCTTGAGCGTGTCCACGCGCAGCATGCCGGCGCGACGGATGGCGGCGTCGAAGACGATGTCGGAGCTCGCCAGCGCGCCCGTGTGCGACGCGGCGGCCTTGCTGCCCGCAGCCGCTCTTCCGGCCTTCACGACGATGACGGGCTTCGCGCGGGCCGCCGCGCGCGCGGCCGACATGAACTTGCGGGGCGCGTTGATCGACTCGATGTAGAGCAGGATGGCGCGCGTGTGCGGATCGGTCGCCAGGTGGTCCAGCAGATCGCCGAAATCCACATCCAGATGCTCGCCCAGCGACACGAGGTGCGAGAAGCCGATGTCCTCGGCGTTCGCCCAGTCCAGCAAGGCCGTGAGCAACGCGCCGGATTGCGACACCAGCGCCAGCTCGCCGGGCCGTGCCTGGGCTTGCGTGAAGCTCGCGTTCAGGCCGAGGTGCGGGCTCAGCAGGCCGATGCAGTTGGGGCCGAGCAGGCGCAGCAGATGGGGCCTCGCAGCGTCCAGCAGCTGCTGCTTGAGTGCGGCGTCCAGACCGGCCGTGACGATGATCGCGGCGCGCGTGCCGCGTTCGCCCAGCGTTGCGACAAGGCCAGGCAGTGTGGCTGGGGGCGTGCACAACACCGCGAGGTCGGGCGCCTCGGGCAGCTCGGCGGCGTCGCGGTAGCAGGCCCTGCCGTCGAGCTCGCTGCAACGCGGATTGACGGGCAGCACCGGCCCGGCAAAGCCGCCGGCGAGCAGGTTGCGCCAGACGGTGGTGCCCACCCGCAGCGGCTTGTCGGAGGCGCCGAACACGGCCACCGATTTCGGCGTGAGCAACCGGTCCAGATGGCGCAGCGACATCGCTTGAAAGCCGCGCGAGTCAGTGCGAGAGCAGCAGCGGCACCGGCGAGCTGCGCATCAGCGTGCGCGTCACCCCACCCAGCACCGCCTCGCGCAGCCGGGTGTGACCGTAGCCGCCAGCCACGATCAACTGGGCGCCCAGGTCCGCAGCGTGCGACAGCAGCGCTTCACCCACGGGGATCTCGGTCCGCAGGGCGCTCACTTCCACGCGGACGCCATGCCGCGCCAGCCAAAGGCCGATGTCGGCGCCCGGCAGCGGGCCGTGGCGCGGGTCGACTCCTTGCGGAGCCTCGAACACGACCACCTCCACGCGGCGCGCCTGGCGCAGCAGGGGCAGGGCATCGTGCATGGCGCGAGCGGCTTCGCGGCCGCCATCCCACGCCACCAGCACGCGTTGTTCGGGCGGCATGGCGAAGGGCTCTTCGGGCGATCTGGCATAGGGCAGCAGCAGCAGCGGTCGGCCCGAATGCAGCAACACGCTCTCGGGCATGCCGGCCTGCTGCTCGGCGGCCCAGACCCGAGGTTCGGTCTGCGTGGCCACGGTCAGGTCGCAGTAGCGGGAGGCCAGCGTCATGGCCACCGCAATGTCTTCGCAGCTGATACGGCTTTCATACGAGGTGAGGCCGAGCGCCCGCGCCTGCGATTCGAACTGCCGCACGGCGCTCTCGGCCTCCTCATGCAACAGCTGCAATGCACGTTCGGTGAACTCGCCCGAGCCGAGCAGCCCCGTCGGATCGGCCGGCGTCATGACCCAGCCGGTCGGTGCGAGGCCCACGAGGTGGGCTTCATGCCGCAGCGCCAGTGCGGCGGCTGTGGCGACGCGGCTGTGCGCCTGCGCTGAATTGTCGAGATGGACGAGGATGCTGCGGATGTTCATGGGAGGCTCCTTGCGGTGGATGGCGCTGCGTTGCGCGATCAGTGGTCCGAGGCGATGCGCAGGACGATGCGTCCCTCGATGTCGCCGTGCTGCATGCGGTCGAAAACGCCGTTGATGTCTTCCAGCCGAGCCTCGCTGAACACGGTCTGGATCTTTCCTTCGCCGGCGAAGGCGAGCGCTTCCTGCAGGTCCTTGCGCGTGCCGACGATCGAGCCGCGCACCGTCTTGGCGTTGAGCACGACGTCGAAGATCGGCAGGGCGAAGTCGCCAGGGGGCAGCCCCACCAGCGACATCGTTCCGCGCTTGTGCAGCATGCCCAGTGCTTGCGAGAACGCGCTGCGCGACACGGCGGTGACCAGCACGCCATGCGCGCCGCGCAAGGCTTTCTGCACCTCCTGCGCCGGGTCCTGCACGGCGGCGTTGATCACCATGTTCGCGCCCAGGCGCCTGGCCATCAGCAGCTTGGTTTCGTCGATGTCCACGGCAATGACGTGAAAGCCCATGGCCTTGGCGTACTGGATCGCGTAGTGCCCCAGCCCTCCGATGCCGGAGATCGCCACCCAGTCGCCCGGCTTGCAGTCGAGCACCTTCAACCCCTTGTAGACCGTGACGCCGGCGCACAGCACCGGCGCGATCTGTGCGAAGCCGATGTGCGGCGGCAGGTGACCGACATAGGCCGGATCGGCCAGCACGTATTCGGCATGGCCGCCATTCACCGAATAGCCCGTCATCTGCTGGGCGTCGCAGAGCGTCTCCCAGCCGGTGATGCAGTGCTCGCAATGACCGCAGGCCGTGTGCAGCCAGGGCACGCCGACGCGGTCGCCTTCCTTGATGCCCTTCACGCCCGCCCCGAGCGCGGCGACATAGCCCACGCCTTCGTGACCCGGGATGAAGGGCAGCGCCGGCTTGACCGGCCAGTCGCCGCGTGCCGCGTGCAGGTCGGTGTGACACACGCCGGAGGCCATCACCTTCACCAGCACTTGGCCCGGCGCCACGTCGGGAACGGGCACTTCGCAGATGTCCAGCGGTCGCTGGAAATCGCGCACGACTGCTGCTTTCATGGTCTTCATGACAGGCTCCTGGATGGTTGCTGCGGCTGGAAGCTCACGCGGGCTGTGCCGCCTCGGCGGGCTTGACGATCAGCACCGGGATCGGTGCCAGGCGCATCAGGTGTTCGGCGTCGCTGCCCATGAACAGGTGGGCGGCGCCGCGGCGTCCGTGGCTGCCGATCACGATCAGGTCGGCGCGCCACGCCCGGGCCTGATCGATCATGCGATCAACCAGCTGATGGCCGCCACTTTCGGCCAGGCGCGTCTCGATGGTGAGACCCTGCGTTTCGGCCTGGGCGCGCGCCTCCTCCAGCAGGCTCATGCCGGTCTTGCGCATGCGGGTCAGCACGTCCTGCGCGTACACGGCGTACGGTTCGAAGCCCGTTGCGCCGAGCAGCTCGTCGATCACATGAACCACGCAGACCTTCGCGCCGGTCTGCCTGGAGATTTCGAGAGCCTCTGCAAGGCCGATCCTGGACGGCGGGCTGCCGTCATAGGGCACGAGGATGCGTTGATACATGGGGTTCGTCCTTGCACATGCGATGTCGTCACTCTGGATGACGTGTTCGGAGAGTGATTGAAAAAACGCAAACGAACGGACCAGTCGGCTTCACTTCACCACCAGCACGGGCGTCTTGGAGCCGGCGAGCACGCGCAGCGTCTGGCTGCCCAGCAACGTCGCGGCCAGCGCGCCGCGGCCGCGGGTGGCCATGACAATCAGGTCGCAGCCCAGATCAGCGGCGCACGCAAGGATCCTTTCGTAGGGGCGGTCGCAGACGGCGACGCGCCGGTCCAGTTGCACGTCGGTGTCGTCCATGTAGGCCAGAGCTTCGTCGAGGCGGCGCTGTCCTTCTCCGGCCAGTTGCAGCCGCAACTGCGAGCCGGACTCGCCGTCCTTGATCACGACCGAGGCGTAGTCCACGGCGTTGTAGTCGGGAACGACCATCAGGGCCGTGATCCTGGCGCCGCAAGAGCGCGCCAGCGCGATGCTGGTGGCGACGGCGTTGGCCGCGAGGTCCGAACCATCGGTGGCAACGAGGATGTGCTTGAACATGGGGTGAGCTCCGAAGTCGTGCGGCCAGTCTCCTGCGATGACACGCGCCGCAATTGAAAAAGCGCAAATGCGCGCGAAGGCTCATGCCTACGCTTGATCCGGACGGACACGATGCAACCCGCGCGAGTCCGGTTCACGATCCACGCAACAGGACTTCAAGATGAACAAGAACAACTTCATTTGCCTTGCGCCCGGCCTTGTGCTCGCCGCGGGACTGACCGTGCCTCCGGCGAGCCATGCGCAAGACGGCGCCTGGCTGGTCCGCGTACGTGCGCTTGAGCTGAACAGCGCGAACAAGGACTCCACGGGGCTCGACCTCTCGATCAACAACAAGGTGATCCCGGAGCTCGATGCCTCCTACTTCTTCAGCCCGCAGTGGGCCGCCGAACTGGTGCTGACCTATCCGCAGAAGCAGACGATCCGCTCCAGCGGCGCCGACATCGGCAGCCTCAAGCACCTGCCGCCGACGCTGTCGGTCCAGTACCACTTCACCGACCTGGGCGCCTTCAAGCCTTACCTTGGGGTGGGTGTGAACTACACGCGCTTCTCGAACGTGAGCTTCACCCCGGCTGTCGTCACGGCGCTGCATCCGTCGCTGGACAAGAGCAGCTTCGGCCTGTCGATGCAAGCTGGCTTCGACTGTCAGATCGAGCGCAACGTCTACCTGAACGTGGATGTGAAGAAGGTGCAGATCTCGACCGACGTCAGTTCCTCGGGCGCCAAGGTGGGCACCTTCAAGGTCGATCCCTGGCTCTTCGGCGTCGGCGTGGGCTGGCGCTTCTGAGCTCTCGCATCGCCATGAAGATCCTGCTGATCCAGGGGCACCCGGACGCGACGGCCCTGCACCTCAACCATGCGCTGGCGCAGGCCTACCGGATCGGTGCTCTCGATGCCGGTCACGAGGTGCACGACGTAGAAGTGGCCCGGCTCGACTTCCCGCTGCTGCGCAGCAAGGACAGTGGGAAGAGGGTGCCGTACCAGCGGGGCTCGTTCGGGCGCAAGCCGATATCGCCTGGGCGGAGCACCTCGTGTTCTTCTTTCCGCTCTGGCTGGGCGGCATGCCGGCCCTGCTCAAGGGCTTCCTGGAGCAGGTGGCGCGGCCGGGCTTCGCGCTCTCGAAAGCCGAACCCGGCCGCCTGCCCGAAAAATTGCTCAAGGGACGCTCGGCGCGCCTGGTGGTCACGATGGGCATGCCCGCCGCCGCCTACCGCTGGTACTTCCGCGCGCACAGCCTGAAGGCGCTGGAGCGCAACATCCTCGGCTTCGTCGGCATTGCGCCGATCCATGAAACGCTGATCGGGATGGTCGAGGAGATGGAGCCCGCGCTTCAGGTCGAGTGGATGGCCAAGATGCGGGACTTCGGCCGCGCGGGCGCCTGAGCGAGGCGCCGGGCCTGACTCAGTGCCTCATGCGCTTGTCTGCGGGGGCATCGAAGCCCTCGCCGGCAGCCATCACATCTCTCGATGACCGGTGAGCGCTGCGATGCCGTGCCGCCATCTCCCGGCCCATCTCCGCGCGCAAGCGCTCGGTCAGGCTGGCTCGCGCGAGCGGGTACAGGTAGCTCTCCTCGAAGGCGATGTGGGCGCGCATCAAGCCGCAGAAGATGCGCACGCCCTCGGCCAGCGTGTCCATGTCCACCCAGCCCTGGCCGCCTGCAATCGCGTCGATCTGGGCCCCGACTTCACGCCAGTCCTCGTCGAGCCAGCGGTGGTCTTGCAGCAGGCTCTGCACGGCACGCACCGTTTGGTCGTCTCCTTCTTCGAGCAAGCGCGGGAAGACGTGTTTTTCCTCGTCCAGGTGGTGCTCCAGCGCGTAGGTGGAGAAGAAGCGGCTGATCTCGGCGGCCTCGGCACGCAGCACTGGGCTGACCCCGTGCGCCTGGAGTTGCGAGACCAGGTCGCTCATGCGGTCGAGTGCGGTGATGGCCTCTGCATGCGCGGTGTCGAGGATCTCGAAGCCGTCTTGAGGCGTGTCATCCGCGTGATGCCGCGCACGGTGGTGTTTGGTCGATGACATGGTTCACTTTCGTTTGGATTCGGGACTCGCGCCCCGGAATTTCATGCAGCCTTGGGCGACAGCCAAAGGGGGCGACGGACGGCCGGCCAGGTGTCGAGTGTCTGCACGGCATCGGCCAGCGATGCCAGAGCCCCGAAGCCGGATCCGCTGAGCACCTCGTTCTGCGCCAGGCTGATCACGGGTGTGGGTGCATGGCCCGCGTAGGTGGCCACCTCGGCCGCAGCACGCGCCGAGGACTTCCCGGACGCCACGCACACCAGCGACAGATGCGGCACGGCGGCGGTTTCATCGCGGAACTGTTCGCCCAGGAAACCGCGCAACGGCGAGGCCAGCAGCCCCAGCCAGATGGGCGTGAACAGGATCACGCGATCGAAGTCCTGGAGCGCCGGCCCGTCGTACGTGAAATGTGCGGGCAGCGCTAGCAGCGAGTCGGCGATGCAGCGCAGGTCACCCAGCAGCCGAACCCGCGGATGGCAATCGCGGATCTCGCCGACCGGCCATTGGGTGAGCTGCTGCAGTTGCCGCGCGGCCTGGCGGGTGGTGCCGGTGCGCGAGTAGAAAACGATCAAGGTGCGTGACATGGTCACTCCTTCGCTTTTGATGTGCGGGCGTCAGCCCACGCGCAGTTCGTTGATCACGCGGCTGACACCCGGCGAGGACCAGGCCGCGCCGCACGCCGCGTCGCGCTCCTGCCAGGAGTGGACCTGGCCGCGCAGGGTCACGACCGGACCCACGGCGCTGACCTCGATGTGGCGCGCCTCCCGCTCGGACTGGCGGGCCAGCGCCTCGCGAATGCCGCGTTCGACGTCCCTGCCGGACACCTGGGGCCTGAGGCTGATTTCGTCGGTGATGCCGACAACGCCGATCAGCGGTCGCAGGGCTTTCTCGATGCTGCGCCGCTGGTAGTCCCAGTCCAGTTCGCCTTGCAGCGTGATCCAGCCCTTGTCGACGACCAGGCGGATCCGGTCTGCCGGGATCTTGCCGTTGTCGCGCAGCACCTGCTCTGCCGCGGCCGCGAGATCGGTGTCGCTGCGGCGGTGGCTGGCCGAGAGCAGCACGTCGATCTCGAGTGCCATCGCCTTGACACCGGCCACGCGCTGCAGGGCCTTCTGGACGGCGGTCTTTTCTGCATAGGTTTGCAGATGGCCGCTCACGGTCACGATGCCATCCTTCACGGCGACGCCGATCGCGTTGGCGTTGATGGCCGGGTCCCATGCCAGTTCGGCGGTGACATCGTTCTTGAGTTGCGAATCCGATTTCATGACAAGCGCCTCCAGTGAGGGTCGGCGGGCCGCCGATCGGCCCGGCGCAACAACGATAGGTGCGACGACTCGGGCGCGATTGAGTAAACGCAATCGCGAGGTCGGTGTGCACTGACGCCCAGCGCACTTGAAAAACCGCAAGGGCACTTCAAACCGCAGGCCTACGCTTCATTCAGACGTCCGTGTGTCCTCAGTCCTCATGAAGGAGTCAGCGATGAAACCCAAGACCTCCGTGGCCCCGGTGGATGCGCCCCACGCGGCGGCCAAGGCCGCCTCTCATCCAGGACCGGCTGCACCGATGGCTGCCATCGATGCAGGGTTGCAGCACCAGCTCGAAGCGCTGAATCGCGGTTGCTGTGCATTTCTGGAGGGCTCCCAGCGCATGCGCAAGGTGCAGCTCGATGCAGCGCACGAGGCGTTGCTGAGGCACCAGGCCTGTCGCGAGAAGTTGCGCGCTTGCAGCAACGTGACCGAGGCGCTGGAGGTTTCGCGCGAGGCGGGCAACGCTGACATGGAAGCTGCGTCCCGCTACTGGAACGACCTCGTGGGCATCGGCAATACGACGCTGGCCGAGCTCGCCGAGCTGCAGGGCAGCCAACTGGGCCTGGTGCGCGCGCAAGAGGGATCGCACGACGCTGACCACTTCAAGTTCGCGTCCCTCACGGCCTGGAACCCGTTGGCCCACTGGATCACGCTGATCGCGCCGCCGCTGCCTTGATCGCGGGGCGGCGTTCATTCACCACTTTCACCAAGGAGTGTTCTCATGATTCAGAACGTGGGCGACCTGGACCGCCTGATTCGCATTGCGCTCGGCGTGAGCCTGATCGTGCCGACGATGATCGGCCTCATCGGTCCGATCGGCTGGGTGGGCGTCGTCCCGCTGGCAACCGGGTTGGTACGTTTCTGCCCGGCCTATCTGCTGTTCGGCCGTCGCAAGCGCGACGCCGTGGCCGACGAAGCTGCCTTCAAGGACCGGGGAGGTCGCGAATGACGACGCTTGAAGGCAAGTTCTCGCAGCTCACCCACGAACTCTCCACCGGCCTTAACGAACTGCACCAGAGCACCCCGGAGCTGCTGCGCGCGTTCAACGATGTCGGGCATGCCGCGATGAAGCCCGGGGCGCTCGGCCGCAAGACCAAGGAGCTGATCGCGCTGGCCATCGCCGTCTCCACGCGTTGCGATCCCTGCATCGGGTTTCATGCGCAGGCGCTCGCCCGGCTCGAGGCGACGCAGCAGGAGGTCGATGAGATGCTCGGTGTCGCCGTACACATGGGTGGCGGGCCATCGCTGATGTACGCCCTCAACGCCCGCGCCGCTTTCGCCGAGTTCACGCGTATTCGGGAGAACGGCCCGCATTTGCCTGCGATAGCCTGAAGGCTCAGCCGGGACTCAGGTGCACCAGGGCGCGGCCTGCGCCTGCAAGTCATGAACGAGCGCCCAGGCTGCGGCGGCGAGGATGGGAATGCCGGCCAGGCGCAGCCAGTGCGGCGCCGAAATTCGACGCCAGAGCAGCGGAGCCAGCCAAAGGCCGGCGCCGCTGGCGAGCGCGAAGGCCGCCATGGCCAGGGCGCCGCTCATTGGACGGGATGCGAGGGCGGCGAGCACCAGCGCGCCTTGCAACGTCGCGCAAGGCAGCATCACCCACGCGGCCCCGGCCAAGCCCGCTCGCGCAACGGGGCCGCGCATCGGATGCCAGCCGCCGGCGAGCGTGGGCTGGCTGCGCCCGATGCGCCACGCGCTGAAACGAGGCAGTTGGCCCTTGATCAGCAGACAGGCGCCGAACACGAGCAGCGCGGCGTGCAGCAGCACCCACACCGCGCTCAGGCCGCGCGAGACCAGGCTCCAGCTGTGCAGGGCTTGCACGCTGGCGGCGGCCAGGGCACCCGCTGCGGCGTAAGACGCCAGCCGCAGGAGATGGAAGGTCTGCCGCGCGCCCCGGTTCCCCGCCGTGAGCGCCGTGCAGGCGGACCCGCACATGAGCGCGCAATGCGGCACGCTGGCCGCGCCCAGCAAGGCGGTGCTGGCGATGAGGGCAGCGTCCAGGACGGCCATCAGACGATGCGCGAGAAGCGGTCGCGCCCCCGGTCGACGCGCAGATGGCGGTCGAAGACCATCGCCACGGCGCGGATGAAGAACCAGCCGGTGGCGGTGACCTCGATCGTGTGGGCGGTACGCCGCACCAGGCCACGCTCCTCCAGGTTCGCGATCTGGTCGAGCTCTTCGCGGAAGTAGGTCCCGAAGTCCACGCCGTGGTGAAACTCGATGGTGGTGAAGTCCACATGCCCCTGGCACATCAGCGCCATGATGACCTCGCGGCGCACGAGATCGTCCCGGCTCAGCCGCAGGCCCCGGGCGGTGGGAAAGCTGTCGTGGTGCAGGGCGTCGTAGTACTCGTCCAGCGTCTTGTGGTTCTGGCTGTAGGTATTGCCGATGCGGCCGATGGCCGAGACGCCCAGGCCGATCATGTCGCCGTCGGCATGGCTGCTGTAGCCCTGGAAGTTGCGGTGCATGCGGCCCTCCTGCTTGGCGCGCACGAGCGCGTCGCCAGGCAGGGCGAAGTGGTCCATGCCGATGTACTGGTAGCCGTGGCCCATGAAGCCCGCGATGGCGCCTTGCAGCATGGCCAGCTTGTCCGCCGGCGCGGGCAGATCGTCGGCGTGGATGCGGCGCTGCGGCTTGAAGCGCTGCGGCAGGTGCGCGTAGGCGTAGAGCGCGATGCGCTGAGGCCGCAGGCCGGCGACCTGGGCCACCGTGCGCGCGAACGACGCGGGCGTCTGCCGTGGCAGGCCGTAGATGAGGTCCACGTTGATGGAGAGGAAGCCGAACTCGCGCGCCGAATGGAACAGTGCATTCACCTGCTCGTAGGGCTGCACGCGATGGACGGCCGCCTGCACGTCCGCGTCGAAGTCCTGCACGCCGAAGCTCAGGCGGTTGAAGCCCAGTGCGGCGAGCCAGCCCAGGCGTTCCCGATCGACGGTGCGCGGGTCGATCTCGATCGACAGCTCGGCATCCGGCAGCACGCGGAAGGAACGGCGCAGCCGAATCATGAGCCGCTCGATCTCGTCGTTGCCGAGAAAGGTGGGGGTCCCGCCGCCGAAATGGATCTGCGCGACGGGCGCGTGAGTGCCCAGCACGGCCACGTGCATGGCGATCTCGCGTTCCAGCGCGTCAAGGTAGGCCGCCGCGCGTTCGTGATGGCGGGTCACGACCTTGTTGCAGGCGCAGTAGTAGCAGACGGATTCGCAGAACGGAATGTGGATGTAGATCGACAGCGGCGTGTGGCTGGTGGGCGTGACGCCGCTGACCCGGTGCTCCAGCGCGCGCTGGTATTGCTCGGCACCGAACGCTTCCACGAAGCGATCGGCCGTGGGGTACGAGGTGTAGCGCGGCCCCTGCAGGCTGAGCAGGGGCTGGAGTTCGGCGGACAGGGTGTCGAGGTGTGCAGGGGCTTCGGTGGTCATGCAACCACTTTGCCCGCCGGGCTCCGTCGCCGCATGAAAAAAATCAAATGCGGGGTGTCCGCAGGAGCGCGGCACTGAAGGCCGTGCCGACGCCGGCCAGCGCCCAGAACACCAGGAAGGCGAGAGACTGGATGGCCTGCGGCGGCCAGTCCTGCAAACCCAGCGCGTTGTCGTGCAGATCGCCCGGATCGATCCAGCCGAACACGAGCATCTGCAACGCGCATGCAGTCAGGAACGAGGGCCAGAGAATGGCCGCGATGCGGAACACGAGGCCGCCAACGGCTTGCGGCTCAGCGTCCGCCTGTGGCTGCATGGTTGCGGGCCAGAAGGGCCGGCTGTGTCTCGGGGCCGGCGTCCTCCGCCGGGGCCTGCTGGGCCGTCACGGCGGGCTGTTGCTCCAGGGGCGGGTCGGGCTGACGAAGCAGCACGATGGCCGTGGCGATGCAGGCGGCCACCACCGAGGCGGGGCCCGAAATGACGAGCCACACCATGGGGTGGCGCCACCAGGGTGAAACGGGACCGTTGACGGGAACCATGTCGAATCTCCTCAGGCTGGCAGGACGAAGGTGGACTTCTCGGTCACGGTGGCCGAAGCGCGGCCGCTGCCGCCGCCGGCCTGGTCGGCGATGAAGCGGATCGGATGCGGGCCTGCACGCATCTCGCTCGCGGCCTGCGCAGGCACCTGGACCCGGAGCACGATCCACCGGGCCTGTGCGGGGCCGACGTCGAACTCCGCGTCCGAAGCGATGACCGCAGCCGGGATGCCTGCAACGCTCAGCCGGTAGTGCCGCGGCACCTCGGTGCTGTTCATGATCTGCAGCCGGTAGACGTTCTCGATCCGGCCCTTCTCGACGATGCGCGCGAGCGAGCTGCGATCGCGCAGCACGTCGAGCCGGAAGGGAGGGCGCATCGCGATGCCGCCGATCACGAGCGTGGCGATCAGCAGCAGCACCGCCGCGTAGATGAGCACGCGCGGCCGCAGCGTGCGACGCCAGATCGTGGCGTCGCTCCAGCGCCGCTCGATGGCGTTCTCGGTGGAATAGCGGATGAGACCGCGCGGGCTGCCCACCTTGTCCATCACGCCGTTGCAGGCGTCGACGCAGGCGGCGCAGCCGATGCAGTCGTACTGCAGGCCGTGGCGGATGTCGATGCCGGTCGGGCAGACCTGCACGCAGAGCGCGCAGTCGATGCAGTCGCCTTGCGTGGCCCGGGCTTCGCTGCGGCGCGTGCGCGGGCCGCGCGGCTCGCCCCGCTGCACGTCGTAGCCGATGATGAGCGTGTCGCGGTCGAACATGGCGCTCTGGAAGCGCGCATACGGGCACATGTATTTGCAGACCTGCTCGCGCATGAAGCCGGCATTGCCGTAGGTGGCGAGCGCGTAGAAGTTGACCCAGAACCACTCCCACGGGCCGAAGTCGAGCGTGAAGGCTTCATGCCAAAGAGAGCGGATCGGGGTGAAGTAGCCGACGAAGCTGAAGCCCGTCCAGAGCGCGAGGATGATCCACGCCGCGTGCTTGCCGCCGCGGCGCAGCAGCTTCTCGATGTTCCATGGCGATGCATCAAGCCGCAGTCGCGCGCTGCGCTCGCCCTCGAAGCGCTTCTCGATCCAGAGGAAGATCTCCGTGTAGACGGTCTGCGGGCAGGCATAGCCGCACCAGAGCCGCCCGCCGACGGCGGTGAACAGGAACAGACCGAAGGCGCAGAGTGCGAGCAGGCCCGTCAGGTAGATCAGGTCCTGCGGATAGAAGACCAGGCCCCCGATGTAGAAGCGCCGCGCCACCAGGTCGAACAGCAGCGCCTGCCGGCCGTTCCACTGCAACCACGGCATGCCGTAGAAGACGGCCTGCGTCAGGAACACGAGCGCCCAGCGCCAGCGCGCATACCAGCCGCTCACGCTGCGCACCTGGATGGTGGGCTCCTTCTGGTAGAGCGAGATGACGGCGACCTGCGGCGCCTCGGGCTTGTTCATCGCGGTGCGGCGGCTGTCGTCGGTGTGTCGAGTGCTGTCGATGCAGTCGTGCCGGTGGGCGCCTTGTTCGACAGCCCCCAGACGTAGGACGCCAGCACATGGATCTGCTCAGGGCTCAGGCGCGATTCATGTGCCGGCATCACGTTCGTCTTGCCGTTGCGGATCATGGCCATGATGGCTTCCTCACCCCAGCCGTGCAGCCAGACGTCGTCGGTCAGGTTGGGTGCGCCGATGGCGGGATTGCCCTTGCCGTTGAAGCCGTGGCAGCCGGCGCAGACCGCGAACTTGGGCTTCATGTCCGAGGCGCGGATCGCGTTGTACGGGCCGCCGGACAGGCTCAGCACGTAGTTGGCGAGGTTGCGCTGCTCTTCTTCGTTGCCGACGGCGGCGGCCATCGGCGGCATCGTGCCCACGCGGCCCTTGGTGATGGTCTCCTCGATCCGATCGGGCGAGCCGCCCCAGAGCCAGTCCTTGTCGGTCAGGTTCGGGAAGCCCTTGCCGCCGCGCGCATCGGCGCCGTGACAGCCGGAGCAGTTGTTGGCGAACAGGCGCTCGCCGATGGCCATGGCCTTGGGGTCGCGGGCGATGTCCTCGGCCTTCATGGGCATGTAGTGGGCGTAGATCGGCGCCATCGCCGTGCGCGCCTCGGCCACGTCCTTGGCGACTTCGCCCGTGCTGGACCAGTGCAGGGTGCCGGGCAGGCTGCCCAGGCCGGGATACAGCACCAGGTAGCCGAGCGAGAAGACGATGGTGAGCACGAACAGGCCCATCCACCAGCGCGGCAGCGGGTTGTTCATCTCGCGCAGGTCTTCGTCCCAGACATGGCCGGTGGTGTTGTCCGTGCTCATCACGCGGCGGCGGCTCGCCACGATGAGCAGCGCCAGGCAGGCGAGGATGCCGAGCAGGGTGGCCGCGGCGATGCCGATCGACCAGCCGTTGTTGAAGAAGTCGCTCATCGGACTTGCTCCTCTTGTGCGGTGACGAGCACCAGCTCATCCATGAGCGGCAGCAGGGCGGCGCTCTGGAAGGCGGCCTGGTTGCGCCGGCTCCACGCCCAGACCCAGATGCACACGAACAGGACCAGGGAGAAGACGGTCACGGCCACGCGGAGTTCATTGATGCTCATGTCGGCTCCTTGCTTTCACTTCACGGCCATGCCCAGGCCCTGCAAATAGGCCACCACGGCTTCCAGCTCGGTGTGGTCCTTCACGGCAGCGGCGGCGCCGGCGATGTCGGCTTCGGTGTAGGGCACGCCGACCTTGCGCAGCGCGCGCATCTTGGGAGCGACCGCGTCCGGGTCCAACTGGGCGGTGGCCAGCCAGGAGTAGGCCGGCATGTTGGACTCGGGCACCAGGTCGCGCGGGTTCATCAGGTGCAGGCGGTGCCATTCGTCGCTGTACTTGCCGCCCACGCGCGCCAGGTCCGGGCCGGTGCGCTTGCTGCCCCACTGGAAGGGGTGGTCGTAGACGGACTCGCCGGCCATCGAGTAGTGGCCGTAGCGCAGCGTCTCGGACTTGAGGGTGCGGATCATCTGCGAGTGGCAGTTGTAGCAACCCTCGCGGATGTAGATGTCGCGGCCCGCGAGCTGCAGCGCAGGGTAGGGCTTGATGCCCTCCACCGGCTGCGTGGTCGAGCGCTGGAAAAACAGCGGGACGATCTCGATCGCGCCACCGATCGCCACGGCGACCAGGGTGAGCACGATCAACAGGAAGTTGCTGGTCTCGATGCGCTCGTGACCGCTGGCGTTGGTGGTTGTGGGGCTGCTCATGGGATCTCCGTTGTGCGATCAGGCGGCGGCGAGTGCTCGCGGGATGCGCACGGTCTGCGCGCGGCCGACCTGCACGGTCTTGATGACGTTCCAGCTCATCACCAGCATGCCGCTCAGGTACAGCAGGCCGCCGATCAGGCGCACCACGTAGAACGGGTAGGTGGCCTTGACGCTTTCGACGAAGGTGTAGACCAGCGTGCCGTCCGGGTTCGTGGCACGCCACATCAGGCCCTGCATCACGCCGGCGATCCACATGGCTGCGATGTAGAGAACGATGCCCAGCGTGGCGATCCAGAAGTGCAGGTCGATCGCCTTCACGCTGTACATCTGCGTGCGGCCGAACATGCGAGGGATCAGGTGGTAGAGGCTGCCCATAGAGACCAGACCCACCCAGCCCAGCGCGCCGCTATGCACGTGGCCGATCGTCCAATCCGTGTAGTGACTGAGGGAGTTGACGGTCTTGATGGACATCATCGGTCCCTCGAAGGTGCTCATGCCGTAGAAGGACAGCGAGACGATGAGGAACTTCAGGATCGGGTCGTCGCGCAGCTTGTGCCAGGCACCGCTGAGCGTCATCACGCCGTTGATCATCCCGCCCCAGCTCGGCGCCAGCAGGATCAGCGAGAACACCATGCCGATCGACTGCGCCCAGTCGGGCAGGGCGGTGTAGTGCAGGTGGTGTGGGCCCGCCCACATGTAGGTGAAGATCAGCGCCCAGAAGTGCACGATCGAGAGCCGGTACGAGTACACCGGCCGCTCGGCCTGCTTGGGGATGTAGTAGTACATCATCCCGAGGAAGCCGGCCGTGAGGAAGAAGCCCACGGCGTTATGGCCGTACCACCACTGCACCATCGCGTCCTGCACGCCGGCGTAGGCCGAGTAGCTCTTCCAGAAGCTCACGGGCACCGCTGCGCTGTTGACAATGTGCAGCAGCGCCACCGCGATGATGAAGGCGCCGAAGAACCAGTTCGCCACGTAGATGTGGCGCACCTTGCGGATGCCCAGCGTGCCGAAGAAGACGATGGCGTAGGCCACCCAGGTGATGGCGATCAGGATGTCGATCGGCCACTCCAGCTCGGCGTATTCCTTGCCCTGCGTGATGCCCAGCGGCAGCGTGATGGCCGCCGCCACGATCACCGCCTGCCAGCCCCAGAAGGTCAGCATGGCCAGGCGCGGCAGGAACAGCGGCACCTGGCAGGTCCGCTGCACGACGTGATAGCTGGTGGCGAAGAGTGCGCAGCCGCCGAAGGCGAAGATCACCGCGTTGGTGTGCAGCGGCCGCAGCCGCCCGTAGCTCAGCCAGGGAATGCCCGCGCCGAGGTCTGGCCACGCCAGCTGCGCGGCGATGAACACCCCGACCAGCATGCCCACCACGCCCCACAAAACGGCGGCCAGGGCGAACATGCGCACGGGGCCGTCTGCGTAGACGGGCGGGGACGCGACGACGGATGTGGCCATTTCATAGCTCCAAGAAACATGCAACTTGATTCTTTGTTGCAGCTCATTCGGAGACTTGAGAATCCGCAAGCGGATCGCTTGCATCCACAAAAATTCGTTGGCCTTCCAACTCCAGATCCTCGAACTGGCCGGCGTCGAGCGCCCAGCCGAACAGCGCCACGATGGCCAGCACCAGCACGGCCGACAGCGGGATGAGCAGGTACAGGATGTCCATCAGCGCGCCAGCCTCAAGGCGTTGAGCACCACGACCAGCGAGCTGCACGCCATGCCCAGGCCGGCGGCCCAGGGCGGCAGCAGTCCGAGCAGCGCCAGCGGGATGCAGGCCAGGTTGTAGGCGATGGCCCAGACGATGTTCTGGCGTACCACGCGCATCGTGCGGCGGCTCAGGCTGACCGCCTCGGCCAGCCCGGCCAGCGAGTTGCCGGTGAGCACGAGGTCGGCCTGGGCCTGCGCGAGATCGGCCCCTTCGCCCATCGCAACGGCCACGTCGGCCCGCGCCAGCAGCGGTGCGTCGTTGATGCCGTCTCCGGCGGCGATGGTCACCTCGCCGCGTTCCTGGGCTTCGCGCAGCGCAGCGAGCTTGTCCTCCGGCGAGAGGCCGCCGCGACAGTCCGCGAGCCCAAGCCTGCGGCCGAGCGCCTGCACCTCGCCCGGCACATCGCCGGACAGCATCGTGATCGCCAGTCCTTGCCGGCTCAGTGCCTGCAAGGCCGCGGCGCTGTCGCTGCGCAGCTGTTCCCCGAAGTCGAAGCGCGCCAGCGCGCGGCCGTCGCAACCGAGCCAGACGGTGGATGCGCCGGGCGTGCTTTCGCGCGCACCGGTCCAGTTGGCGGAGCCCAGTCGCCAGAGGCGCCCGGCGTCGTCGCGCGCCTCCACCCCGGCGCCGGCCTGCTCGCGCAGGTCCCGCCAGGCCATGCCGCAGGTGCTCGTCGCCCGGTGGGCGAGGGAGCGCGCCAGCGGATGGCGGGACCAGCCGGCCAGCGAGGCCGCCACGGCTTCGAGCCGGGCAGCGTCACCGGTCTCGTCGATCAGGTGCATGCCGGTGCATTGCGGCAGGCTTTCGCTCACCGTGCCGGTCTTGTCGATGAACAGGTGCTGCGCCTGGGCCAGCGCCTCCAGTGCATCGAGCCGGCGCAGCAGCACGCCGGAACGGGCCAGCCGCGTCGTGGCGCTCAGCAGGGCCGAGGGCGCGGCCAGCGAAAGCGCGCACGGGCAGGTGACGATGAGCACTGCCACGAAGACCTGCACCGAACGCGCCGGCTCGATGAAATGCCAGACGATGGCAGCCAGCATCGCCAGCAAAAGGACGGCGAGCAGGAACGGACCGGCCCATGCATCGGCCACGCGACCGACATCGGGGCGCTGCGAGCGTGCATCACGCATGAGGGCGGCGATGGCTTCATAGCGGGTCTCGGCGCCGCAGCGTTCGACGCGCATCTCCACTGGCGCGCCGAGGTTCAGGCTGCCCGCGATCACGGCTTCGCCCTCGCGGCGCGGCAGCGGTCTCGATTCGCCGGTCAGCAGGGCTTCGTCCACCGTCGTGCTGCCGCGGACCAGCACGCCATCGGCGGCGAAAGCCTGGCCTACCGGCACACGCAGGCGGTCGCCGGCGCGCAGGGCGTGCACGCTCACGAGCTCCGTGCTGCCGTCTTCGCGCAGTCGCGACACACCCTCGGGCAGCCGATGCAGCAGGCCTTCGAGCTGCGTCTCGGCGCGATGGCGCGCGCTCATCTCCAGCAGGCGGCCGATCAGCAGGAAGCTCACGAACATGCCCAGGGAGTCGAAGTACAGGCTCGAGCTGTCAGTGCCGCGCGCGGCCAGTGCGCACAAGCTGCTGGCGACGAATGCGGCGGCGATGCCCAGGGCCACCGGCACATCCATGCCCAGGCGCGCGCGACGCAGCGCCGTCCAGGCGCCGCGGAAGAAGGGCGCTGCGGCAAAGGCCATGATGGGCAGGCTCAACAGCCATTGCGCCCAGGCCAGCAGCTGGAGTTGATCCGCCGGCAGCTCGCCTGCGCGGGAGAAGTAGGCCGGCGCGGCGAGCATCATGATCTGCATGGAGCAGAAGCTGGCCACGAAGACGCGCCAGAGCATCAGGCGGCGTTCGCGGCGACGCTGCTCGCGGGCCGCCGCCGCGGTGTCGGGCACGGCGCCATAGCCCAGCTGCGCCAACGCCTCGATCCAGCGCGAGGGCCGGGTTTGCGTGCTGTCCCAGCGCACGCGGGCCGTCTGCGTGGCATAGCTGACGCTGGCGCCGAGCACACCGGGCAGGCGGCGCAGTTCTGTCTCGATCGTCAACGCGCAACTGGAGCATCGCAGGCCGTCCAGCCGCAGCGAAGACTCGGCGCGCGATCCCTCGCCGCCCGGCTGCCAGCGCGTGAAGCCGGCGAGCTCGTGCGGATCGTCGATGAGTCTGGCCGCGGTGTTCAAGGCTTCCCGCCGGCGGCGGAACGCACCAGCAAGACGGGCACCGGGGCCATGCGCAGGATGGTTTCGGCATCGCTGCCCATGAACAGACGCGTCATGCCGCGTCGCCCGTGCGAGCCCAGCACGATGAGCTGGGCTGGCCAGGCATTCGCTTCGGCCACCACCTGTTCGCTCAGCCGCCCCTGGAAGGTGTTGCGCATCACGCTCGTGCAGGCGACGCCGGCCTCGCGCACGGCGCGCTCCGCTTCGTCAAGCAAGTGCCGGCCGTTCTCTTCGAGCTTGTCGATGATCTCGCGGTTGTAGCCCGCCGAGTAGCCCGCGCCCGCCACGCCGAAGCCGGCGCCGAGCACGAACGAGAGCTCGTCCACAACATGGAACAAGCGCAACTCGGCGCCGGTGAGTCGTGCCAGCGATATGGCTTCGGCCAGTGCCTGCTCCGAGGGTTCGCTGCCATCGATGGGAACCAGGATCTTCTCGTACATAACGCCTCCTTCAATCGGATGGCGCGAGTGTGGAGGTCGGCCCGCCGCGCGGCTTGCGGTTTTTCAAGCTGTGATCGGCCCCTGCGTTCATGCTGGGTGCATTCATTGAGGAGAACTTTTCATGGCCCGCACCGTCATCGCCTATTACTCGCGCACAGGCACTGCTGCCCGCGTTGCAGAACAGCTGCAGGAGTTGGCCGGCTGGCCTTGCACGGAGGTTCGCGACCTCAAACCACGAGAGGGCCTGCTGGGCGACCTGCGTTGCGTGCTGGATTCGCTGCTGCAAAGGCGCGTGCATTACGAGACGTGCGGGGCTGACCTGGGCGGCCGCACACGGCTGGTGGTGATCGCGCCAATCTGGATGGGCCAGTTGGCGTCGCCGATGCGCAGCCTTCTGCACGATCTCTTCGGCGGCGGCCGAGGCCTGGGCATCGAGCAGGTTTCGCTGATCTGCGTGATGGGCGGCAAGGGTGCCTTCAATGCTGCAGACGAGATCCAGTCTCTGGTGGGCGCGCCGCCGCGTCCGGTCCTGGCGTTGCGGCAGCAGGAGGTGCTGGACGGCAGCTGCATCGCCAATCTGCTGGCCTTCAAGGAAGCGGTGAACGTGGAGCAGGCCAGCGCCGGCCAGCCGTTGCGCCAGGCCTGGCTTTCGCCGGAGACCCGCTGAGCGGCGGGATCCCAGGGAACTGCTCAATGCAGGTCGTTGGCGATGCGGCGCTGCACGAAGGCGGCCAGTGCTTGCACGTCGGGGATGTGCAGGTCGTGCCTGCCCTTGCCGACGAAGTCGATCACGTGTTCTTTGCAAAGGCGCGAAAGACCCCGGCTCACGGATTCCAGCGTCATGCCGAGGTAGTTGCCGATCTCGGCGCGGCTCAGGCGCAGGCAGATCTGGTCGCCGCGCAGGCCCCGCGCTTCCTGGCTCTGGGCCCACCACAGCAGGAAGTCGGCCACGCGGGCTTCCGTGGGCAGGCTGCAGACGGACATCAGCCATTCGCGTTCGCCCGAAATCTCGCGGCCCAGCGCGGCGTGGAGTGCGCTGAGCAAGGCGGGTTCCTCGACGGCGGCTTCGAGCAGGGCGCGGTAGCTCAGCGTCCAGACTTCGCAGGTGTCGAGCGCGACCGCATCGCAGGCCTTGCGGCCGTCGGCCATGCCGTCCAGACCGAGCCAGTCGCCTCGGAACTTCACGCCCACCAGTTGCTCCCGGCCGTCTGCAGCCAGTTGCACGAGCTTGAACATGCCGGCCGTCACGACGTGGAGCTGGCCGAAGGGCTTGCCCGCGTGGTAGAGCACATCGCCCGCGTGCATCACGCGGCGGGTGCAGTGGAGGTGCCTGGCCAGCAGTTCCAGCGTGACGGTGATGCGATGCACCTCGTCGTGCTCGGCCGCCGGCATGCCGACCACCGGGCGAGCGGACCAGTCGGGGGAGGTGTGGTGCGGTGTCTGGATCATGGTCTCGGTCCTCTTCTTCGGATGTGCTGGACCACATGCTAGGGAGAGGCGGACAACGCCTGAGCAACGCCCCGCTGCACTGGGTAACGCTGTGTGAATGAACGGTAACGGCAGCCGTTTCAAAGTGCGACCGCGCCACTTGACGGATATCAGTTCGCGAGGCGGCGCTTTCCGTAGTCTGTCCGCTCGTGGCCACGCAACGCCGCGGATCGAAACACAGGCCAGGCTCATCTTGTCCACCGTTCCTCCAGGCGCGCACGCGCTGTCTCCCCAGTCGGCCGATCTCGCGCCGACGATTGCTCAGCTGCGCGAGCGCGGCGAAGGCTGGCGGCCGCTCGACGGCAAGATCTTTGCGCTGATCAGTTCTTCCGAGGAGAGCGAAGACGCGCAGCGCTTCCGGCGCGCTGCCACGGGACTGGGCGCGAGGGTGGCATGGATGCGCCCGAGTCTGGGGCGTGAGAGCGGGCAGGAGCTGGTCAGAGCCACCAGCCGCGTGCTGGGCAAGCTGTATGACGCGATCGAATGCCAAGGTCTGGACGCCGGCCTGGTAACCCTGGTGCGGGAATCTGCCGGCGTTCCGGTCTTCGACGCGTTGGCCGCCACGGCATCCGAGACCCTCGATCCGGCTGACGAGGCGGGCCGGCAACTCCAGCTCCAGGCGCGCCTGCTGCGCAGCCTGACCTGAATCGCGGGCTGCCGCAGGTGCGCAGAGCGCACGTCGAGCCCCAGCTTCCATTACCCAGCGTCACACAACGATGCGCGCCATTGCTGCTGGCGTTGCACGGACTGCCGACGATGGCGCCTCACAAGCAGTGCATGTCGAGACATGAATGAGCCAGGGAGGCTGACATGACAGGACTGAACACGATGCCGACGCGAGCGGACGACCCTCAACACGCGGCCGCGCTGTGCCGGACCCTTACGCTTCACCCGGTGTGGACGGCGGGCGCCTACGTGCTGTTCGGCCTGATCGGCCTGCTGCTGACTGCGGACGCGCACAAGGCCGGCTCCTTGCGCTTCGTCTGCGCGGCGGCCGTGCTGGTGCTGGTTCCCACCTTGCTGCTGTACTGGGCGCTGCGCTGTCGCGCCTGGCAGATGGCGGCCCAACGCGAGAAGCTGCGCGTCTGGCGCTTGCTCGAGTCGATTGCCAACAGCTCCAGCGACGCCATTTACGCCAAGGACGCGCAGGGCCGCTACCTGTTCGTCAACCAGGAGACCTGCCGCGTGCTCGGCCGCAGCGAGGCGCAACTGCTCGGCGCCGACCTGCGAGGGCTGCTGCCGGAAGACCAGATCGCCGGACTCGCCGCAGAAGACCGGGACGCGTTCGAAGCGGCGCGTCCGATCCGTCGCGAGGAGCGGCTCAGCACGCCGAGCGGCGAGCGCGTCTACATGAGCATCAAGGGCGCGTTGCGCGACGGCAAGGGCCGTTCGCTGGGGGTCTTCGGCATCAGCCGCGACGTGACCGAACAGCGACTCGAAGAGGCGCTCCGGCATCAATGGGCCATGGCCTTCGAGAACATCCGCGACGGTGTGATGATCACCGACGCTGCCTGCCGCATCCAGAACGTCAACACCGCCTTCAGCACCATCACGGGCTACAGCGCGGAAGAAGCGGTTGGCGCGCCGGTCAGGCTGTTGCAGTCCGGGCGGCACGGGCCGGACTTCTATCGCCAGATGTGGGGCACGCTGCGCCTGCTGGGCCACTGGCAGGGCGAGATCTGGAACCGGCGCAAGAACGGGGAGATCTATCCGCAATGGCTCACCATCAGCGCCGTGCGCGAAGGGGATGACGGCGAAGTCACCCATTACGTGGGCGTGTTCACCGACGTTTCGCTGAACAAGAGCGCCGAGCTGGAACTGGAGCGCCTCGCCCACTACGACTCGCTGACCGAGTTGCCCAACCGTGTGCTGTTGCACGAGCGCCTGGAGCAGACGCTGCACCGCACGCAGCGGCGCCGCGCCACGACCGCCGTGTTCGTCATCGACCTGGACAGCTTCAAGACCGTGAACGACAGCCTCGGCCACCCGGCGGGCGATGAGCTGCTGGTGCGCGTGGCCGCCCGACTGCAGGAGCGGCTGCAGGCCGACGATCTGCTGGGGCGCCTGGGCGGCGACGAGTTCCTGGTGGTGCGCGAGGACTGCAAGTCGCCCGCCGATGCCGCCACGCTGGCGCGCGACCTGCTCGGCGCTCTTGCCGCGCCGCTGCGCTTGAGCTGCGGCGTGGACGCTTACGTGACGGCCAGCATCGGCATCAGCCTGCATCCGGTGGACGGCAGCATGGGCGTGGTCGAGCTGCTGCGCGACGCCGACGCGGCGATGTATCGCGCCAAGGAACAGGGCCGCAACCGCTTCTGTTTCTACACGAGCAACATGACCGTCGAAGCCACGGCCAAGCTGGAGGTCGAGGCGGCGCTGAGCCAGGCGATGGACCGTGGCGAGCTGCTGCTGCACTACCAGCCCAAGATCGATGCGCGCAGCGGCCGCGTCTGCGCCGCCGAAGCGCTGCTGCGCTGGGACCGCCTTGGCGTGGGCCTCGTTGCACCGGGCCAGTTCATCCCCGTTGCGGAGCAGAGCAGCCTGATTCTCGCCATCGGCGGCTGGGTGATCGACGAGGCCTGCCGCCAGATCCGCAGCTGGCTGGACGCCGGGCTGCCGGTGGTGCGCGTGGCAGTGAACGTGGCCGCACGGCAGTTCGCCGCCGGAGACCTCGACGCCATCGTGGCGCGTGCGCTGCAGCGCCACGAAGTGGACCCGCGGTGGCTGGAGCTGGAGATCACCGAGGGCATGCTCATTGCCGACCCCGGTGCAGCCACCGCGATGCTCTGGCGCCTCAAGGACCTGGGCGTGAAGCTCTCGCTCGACGACTTCGGCACGGGCTATTCGAGCCTGGCCTACCTCCAGCAGTTTCCGCTCGACGCCTTGAAGATCGACCGCTCCTTCGTCACCCGCATCGGCCAGGAGCCCGATGGCGCTGCGTTGGTCGATGCGGTCATCGCGCTGGCCCACCGGCTGCGCCTGCGCGTGGTGGCCGAGGGCGTGGAGGACGAGCTCCAGGCGGCCTATCTGGTGGGCCAGTCCTGCGACGAGATGCAGGGCTATCACTTCGGTGCGCCCGCCGCGCCCGCGGTCTTGCAGCGTCTGCTCGGTCAGCAGGCTGTTCGACCCGCGCCAGCCGAAACCCATGACCCCGATTTCCCACCCATTCCAGGAGCCAGCCATGCGCAACAACCTGCCCGTCACCCAGCGTGAACACGAATTCCCGACCGATCGCAACCTTGTTTCGACGACCGATCTGAAGGGCCGCATCCTGCATTGCAACGCGGCTTTCATCCAGGCCAGCGGCTACAGCCGCGAGGAGCTGCTCGGTCAGCCGCACAACCTGATCCGACATCCCGACATGCCGGCCGAGGCCTTCCGCGACATGTGGGCCACGATTGCCGCGGGCCGGCCGTGGTCCGGCATCGTCAAGAACCGCCGCAAGAACGGGGATCACTACTGGGTGCGCGCCAACGTCACGCCGCTGCTGGAAGACGGCCGACCGGTGGCCTATCTCTCGGTGCGTTCGAGCGTGCCGCGTTCGCAGATCCAGGAGGCCGAGGCGCTCTATGCCTGCATGCGCGACGAAGCGCGCGAGGGAGCGCTGGTGCACACCTTGAGCGCCGGCCAGCTGCATCGCCGCGACTGGCGGGGACGCCTGGGCCGCTGGAGCGCTGCGATGCCCTGGCTCGGCCAGGCGCTGGCGTACGCCGGCATCGGCGCCGCGGGGCTGGCGCTCGCCACGCTGGACGTGTGGCTGGCTGCCGGGCTGATCGCGCTGATCGCGGCGTGCGCCGCGCTGCTGGGACGCAGCCATGCGCGGCGCAGCCTGAACCAGGTCGAGCAGTACGCGAACCAGCTGGCCGCGGGCGATCTCTGCGCACAACCCGCCGCGGGCGCGAGTGCCGAGACCCGCAGCCTGGAACTCGCGCTCGGCCAGCTGGCCATGAACATCCGCTCGCTGGTGGCGGACACGCGTGTCGAACTCGAGCAGATGAATCGCGTCAGCCACGAGATCGCGCAAGGCAACCAGGATCTGGCGCAACGTACCGAATCGCAGGCCGCCAGTCTGGAGCAGGCGGCTGCCAGCATGGAGCAGATCACCGCCACCGTGCGGTCGAGCAGCGACACCACCCACCTGGCCAGCGGCGTGGCCGATGAGCTCAGCAACGTCTCGCGCAAGAGCGCCAGCGTGGTGCATTCGGTCACCGAGACGATGGCGGGCATCGCCAAGTCATCTCAGCAGATCGGCGACATCATCGGCGTGATCGACAGCATCGCTTTCCAGACCAACATCCTCGCGCTCAATGCCGCTGTCGAGGCGGCCCGCGCGGGCGAGCAGGGCCGCGGCTTCGCGGTCGTGGCCGGCGAGGTGAGGGCGCTGGCGCAGCGCTGCTCGCAGGCGGCGCGCGAGATCAAGCAGCTGATCGAGTCCTCGACCGAGCATGTGCAGGTGGGCGAGCGCCAGACCATCCACGCCCGCAGCAGCATCGACACGACGCTCAAGTCCGTCGAGAACTTCACCGTGATGATCGGCGACATCGACCGCGGCGCGCGCGAGCAGTTGCTGGGCATCTCGCAGGTGCACGAGGCCATCCAGCAGATGGAAGGCTTCACGCAGCAGAACGCCGGCCTGGTGCAGCAACTGGCCGGCTCGGCGCAGCAGATGCTGGCGCAGACGGAAGAGGTGAGCGCGGCGCTGCGCGTGTTCAAGCTCGATCGAAAGGGGGCGCCGGGCGGCTTGCCCGATGCAGTGGAACTGCGCCGCGCGGCGCGACAGGTTGCTTGACGCGCGGAGCTCAGCCCAGCGCGCGCACCAGCGCACTGGTGAGCTCGCCGCGGCTGTAGGGCTTGGGCAGCAGTTCCCAGCCTGCGGGCGACTCTCGGTCGGCATCGAGCAGCTCGGCCGAGAAGCCCGACATCAACACCACGGCCAGCTTCGGCAGGCGCTCCTGCGCGATCCGCGCCAGCTCGGTGCCGCGCATGCCGGCCCCGAGCGCGATATCCGTCAGCAGCAGTTCGAAGTCAGCCTCCGGTGTCAACAGCAGCAGTGCCTGTTCGGCGCTGGCGCAGACCTGTGTCGCGCAGCCTAGGCCTTCGAGAAAGCGCTGCGCGACCATGCGCACTTCCGGATCGTCCTCGACCATCAGCACCTTGAGGCCCGCCGGCACGCTGCGGGTGCCGGCTTCGGCAGCTTCCGCCACGTCGGGCATCTCGGGAGGCTGGGGCAGATACAGGCGGATCGTCGTGCCCTTGCCGGGCTCGCTGTCCAGCGCCACCAGGCCGTGCGATTGCTTGGTGAAACCGTACACGGTGCTCAGCCCCAGCCCCGTACCTCGGCCGGGCTGCTTTGTGGTGAAGAAGGGCTCGAAGGCGCGTTCCTTGACGGCCTCCGACATGCCATCGCCATCGTCCGAGACGGCGATGCAGACGAAGCGCCCCGATTCCAGCTCTGCCGGGAGCGACTGGGCCGGCGCAGCGCTGAAGCGCAGGTGGCCGCCGTCGAGCATGGCGTCGCGCGCATTGATGGCGATGTTGAGCAGTGCCGATTCGAGCTGACCCGGGTCGGCCTGCACCGCCGGACACTCGGCAGCCACGTCCACGACGATCTGGATGCGCTGGTCGAGCGTGCGGCGCAGCATGTCGGCCAGCGAATGCAGCAGCGAGTGCACGTTCACGGCGCTGGGCTGCAGGACCTGCCGGCGCGAGAACGCGAGCAGCTTGCCGGTCAGTTCGGCGCCGCGGCGCGACGCGCGCAAGGCCGCACTCACGAGCTGTTGGCCGGCTGCATCTTGCGCAAGGGCCGGCAGTTCCTCGAGCACCTGCAGGTTGCCCTGGATGACGGTCAGCAGGTTGTTGAAGTCGTGCGCGATCCCGCCCGTCAACTGGCCGACGCTCTCCAGCCGCTGCGCGTGGTTGAGCGCTTCCTCGGTCTGCGCGCGTTGCAGGCAGGTGCCCAGCAGGTTGGCCAGCGATTCGAGGAAGCGCTGTTCGTCGTCGCCGAAGCGCTGCGCCTGGCGCGAGCGCACGGTCAGCGCGCCGATGAAGCGGCCCCGGTCAGACAAGGGGACGGCCAGCGCGCTGACGAGCCCGGCCTCGAGATAGGTCGGCGGCACGTTGAAGCGCTTCTCGGTGCGATAGTCTTCGATGCGGACAGGCGTTCCTTGTGCCAGCAGGAAGCCGGCCGGCGAGTCGGCCCGGTTGGCCAGGCGGGCCCCGACGGTCTCGCTGGGCAGCATGCCCACGCCGCTGGCAACGCGAAACTCCAGACCATTGCTTTCCAGCAGAACGACCAAGGCCAGCTCGACCTCGAGCGCTTGCGCCGCAATGGCCGGCACTTGCTGAAGCAAGACCTGCGGATCGCGCGCATCGACAGCCAACCGTCCCAGCTGCGCCAGATGTTCGCTGTAGCGGGCGCGCTGCAAGGCCTGCTTGACGCGCGGATAGGCGCCGATGCCGCGGATCGCCGCCACCACATACGGGAGCCCGTGGTCCTGCAGGGGGCTCAGCGCGATCTCGACCATCACTTCGCTGCCGTCGCGCCGTCGTGCCACCAGCTCCATCTGGGTGCCCATCGGTCGCGCGCGCGGCGCGTGCGCGTAGGCGTCGCGGTAGGACGCGTGGCGCGGACGGATGCTGTCGGGAACGAGCGCATCGACCGGCAGCCCGATCAACGCGTCCTCGTCGTAACCGAGCAGCGAAGTGGCGGAAGGGTTGGCCAGCACGATGGTCCCGGCCGCGTCCACCAGCAGCAGGCCGTCCGGGTAGGCTGAGAACAGGGTGCGGAAGACGTTCTGCTCGTCCATGCCCGCCGTCGGCCCGGCCTCGGTGCTCATGACGGCCGCCGTCCTAGGCGCTCGATGGCGGGAATGAAGATATAGCCCGCGCCACGCACGGACTTGATGATCTGCGGGTTCTCCGCGTCCGTCTCCAGCTTCTTGCGCAGGCGGCCGACCTGCACGTCAATCGTGCGGTCGAACGGGCCTGCTTCGCGGCCGCGGGTCTCGGCCAGCAGGAAGTCGCGGGAGAGCACGCGGCCGGGGTGCTGGGCGAAGGCCTGCAAGAGGTCGAACTCGCCGGTCGTCAGCAGCACTTCCGCGCCGCGCGGATCGGTGAGCCTGCGCGCCGCGACGTCCAGCTCCCAGCCTTCGAAGCGGAATCGTTCGCGGGCGGACGGCGCCAGCTCTCCAGGGGGCGTGGCCGCGGTGAGATCGCCGGACGTTGTCGGCGCAGCGGGCACGATCCGGCGCAGCACCGCCTTCACCCGGGCCAGCAGCTCGCGCAGGTCGAAGGGCTTGGTGACGTAGTCGTCCGCGCCGACTTCGAGGCCGACGATCTTGTCCACCGCATCACCGCGGCCTGTCACGATCACCATGCCGCAGTGCCAGTGCTCGCGCAGTTGCCGCGCAATGGCCAGGCCGTCTTCGCCGGGCAGGCCGAGGTCCAGCAGCACCAGTGCCGGCGGGTCGCTGGCCATCAGGGACATCAGCGCCGCCCCGCTGTGCACCTGGCTCATGCGGAAGCCGTGGCTGGCCAGGTACTGCGCGAGCAGCTGGGTGATGTCGGTTTCGTCGTCGAGAACGGCAATGTGCGAGGGGGCCACGGGAAGCAGGAAAAATTGGTGGGGCTGCAGAGCAGCTCTGCATCTGGGATTCTGCCTCCTGCATATCCAGGTCTGGCAAGGCCGTCGGGCGCTCATCGCACGGGCTGCGCAGTTGCGCGCAAGGGCCCGGTCAGTGCCACGAAGGCCACGGCACGGCGGGCCACGCGGGAATGGAGGCGGCCTAGGCGCTGACGCGGAGCTTCAAGGCGGGGAAGCGTAGCGCGGGCTCGCAATGAAGAGCGATTTGCGCCGCATTGCCTGCAGCTCTCGTCGGCGACCACTCCCGGCCCGGGCCGTTGACGTGGATTCGCCGAACCGCGGTACGCCACGAGATGGGGTATCCACGCCGTCCGCGTTTCCTCGAACAAGGAGCGCAAGACAGCACGCGAACAACGCGGCGGGGCGGGCATCTCCTGCGCAGAGTGATCCGGTGCTCGCGCCTGCCAATCAATTCGCGGAGACGGTGCGGAACAACGGCACGAAAGTCGAAGCGCGGCTCCGCCACGCGGAAAGGGAAAAGCCGTTGGCAATCAACGGCTTTTGGTGTTGGTGGTGGAGACGAGGAGGATCGAACTCCCGACCTTCGCATTGCGAACGCGACGCTCTCCCAGCTGAGCTACGTCCCCACGGTGGCAAAAAGTATAGCCACGGTTCAGGCGCTGTCACCCTGGTAGAGATACTGCATCGAGGAGCTCGTTTTCGATCTGCAGCTGACTCTTGTTCTGCTGCAGCGCGGCGCCATCGAGCAGAAACGTGTCTTCCACGCGCTCGCCCAGCGTGGAGATCTTCGCCAGCTGCAGGTTGATGCCATGCCGCGCCAGCACGCGCGCGATGGCGTAGAGCAAGCCCGCGCGGTCGCTGGTGCTGATGGACAGCAACCACGCCTGCGCGCGCTCATCGGGCCGAAGGTTGATCCGCGGCGTGTACGGGAACGACTTCACCCGCCGCGAGAGCCGGCCGCGGCGGGGCTCGGGCAGCGGACCTTGCGCGTTCAGCGCGGCGCCGAGTTGCAGCTGCACGAGGCTCACCAGGTCGCGGTGCTGCGCCTCGGGGTCGGGGCTGATGACCTGGAAGGTGTCGAGCGCGTAGCCGGTGCCGGTGGTGTGCACCTTGGCATCCAGAATGTTGAACCCGGCTCCGTCGAAGTAACCGCATATGCGAGCGAACAGGTCGCTCTGGTCGGGCGCGTAGACCAGCACCTGCAAGCCTTCGCCGATGGGCGAGGGGCGGGCGCGGACGATGGGTTCGGTGGCCTTCACATGGCGCCAGAGTTCGCGGGCGTGCCAGGCGAGGTCCGCCGCGTCATGACGGGCGAAGTAGCTGACCGCCAGCGTGGACCAGAGCGGCGCTTCGGTGTCGGGCAGCATCGAGCGCAGCGCCAGCAGCTGGCGGGCCTCCTGCTTGCGCGTTTCGATCTCGGCCGCGAGATTGGGCTTGGCGCCACCGAGGCGGCGCAAGCAGACGCGGTAGAGGTCTTCGAGCAGCTTGCCCTTCCACGCATTCCAGACCTTGGGGCTGGTGCCGCGGATGTCGGCCACGGTGAGCAGGTACAGCGCGGTGAGGTGGCGGGCGTCGCCCATGCGCTTGGCGAAGGCGTCGACCACGTCGGGGTCGGAGAGGTCTTCCTTCTGGGCCACGCGCGAGAGCGTCAGGTGCTCGCGCACGAGGAAGGTCACCAGCTCGGCGTCGGCCTTGGACAGGCCGTGTTCCTTGCAGAAGCGGCGGGCGTCGACGGCGCCGAGGTCGGAGTGGTCGCCGCCGCGGCCCTTGGCCACGTCGTGGAAGAGGGCGGCGATGTAGAGCAGCTCGGGGTGGTCCCACTGCGAGGCCAGCTGCGAGCAGAACGGGTACTCGTGCGCGTGCTCGGGGATGAAGAAGCGGCGCACGTTGCGCAGCACCATCAGGATGTGCTGGTCCACCGTGTAGACGTGGAACAGGTCGTGCTGCATCTGTCCGACGATCTTGCGGAACACCCAGAGGTAGCGGCCGAGCACCGAGGTCTGGTTGAGCAGGCGGAAGACGTGCGTGTGGCCGACCGGCTCGCGCAGGATCTTCATGAAGGTGGCGCGGTTGGCCGGGTCGCGGCGCCAGGCGCCGTCCATCAGGCCGCGGGCGTTGTAGAGCGCGCGCAGGGTGCGGGCCGACAGGCCCTTGATGCCGGGCGTCTGCTGGTAGAGCAGGAAGGTCTCGAGGATGGCGTGCGGCTCGCGCTGGTAGAGGTCGTCGCTGGCGACTTCGAGCATGCCGGCGCGCTCCAGGAAGCGCTCGTTGATCGGCCGCATCAGCGCCTGCTGCGAGCCCATGATGCGTTCTTCGAGGTTCAACAAGAGGATCTGGTTGAGCTGCGTGACGGCCTTGGCCGCCCAGTAGTAGCGGCGCATCAGCACTTCGGAAACGCGCTGGCCCTGGCTGGCCTTGTAGCCGAAGCTCTCGGCCACGGCGGTTTGCAGGTCGAAGATCAGCCGGTCTTCGCGGCGGCCGGCGATCACGTGCAGGCGCGCGCGGATCAGCGTCAGCAGACCTTCGTTGCGCTGCAGCTGGCGGCTCTCGAAGGCGGTGATCAGGCCCTTGGTGGCGAGCGTCTGCCAGGTCTTGCCGAGGTCGGCCGCGCGGGCGATCCAGATCAGCACTTGCAGGTCGCGCAGGCCGCCGGGGCTTTCCTTGCAGTTCGGTTCGAGCGCGTACGGCGTTTCCTCGAACTTGGTGTGGCGCTGGCGCATTTCCAGCGTCTTGGCGCGCAGGAAGTGCTTGGCGTCCATCGCGCCCGCCAGCTTGCGAGAGAGCAGTTGAAACAGCGAGCGATCACCGGCCAGCCAGCGGGCTTCGAGCAGGGCGGTCTGGATGGTGACGTCGCCCTTGGCCTCGGTCACGCACTCGTTCACGCTGCGCACGGAGGAGCCGATCTCCAGGCCGATGTCCCAGCAGGCGGTGATGAAGGTCTCGACGGCGTCCTTGGCCGCGCCGGGCATGTGCGGGTCCACGCCTTCGGGCAAGAGGACCAGCACGTCCACATCGGAATACGGGAACAGCTCGCCGCGGCCGTAGCCGCCGACGGCGACCAGGGCGCTGCCTTCGGGCAGGCCGGCCTGGCGCCAGAGGATTTCGAGTTGCGCGTCGACCAGCTTGGCCAGGTCGCGCAGCAGCTTGCGTGCGGCGGTGACGGTGGCTGGGGCGGTCTGGAAGGTTTCGATGAGCGCCTGCTTGCCCGCCTTGAGCGAGCGGCGCTGCTCGGCCAGCAAGGAGGCGTTCATCGGACGATCACGCCGGGTTCGTGATGAACGCGGGCGGCGGCGGGCTGCCGGCGGAGAGCGTCATGATCTCGTAGCCGGTCTCGGTCACGAGCACGGTGTGCTCCCACTGGGCCGACAGCGAGCGGTCCTTGGTGACGATGGTCCAGCCGTCGCCGGTCTCGCGGATCTCACGGCGGCCGGCGTTGATCATCGGCTCGATGGTGAACATCATGCCGGGCACGAGTTCTTCCAGCGTGCCGGGGCGGCCGTAGTGCAGCACCTGCGGCTCTTCATGGAAGACGCGGCCGATGCCGTGGCCGCAGAACTCGCGCACGACCGAGAAGCCGTTGCTCTCGGCGAAGGTCTGGATCGCGTTGCCGATGTCGCCCAGGCGCGCGCCCGGCTTGACCTTGGCGATGCCCTTCCACATGGCTTCGTACGTGAAGTTGCACAACCGCTTGGCAGCGATCGAGCCCTCGCCGACGACGAACATGCGGCTGGTGTCGCCGTGCCAGCCATCCTTGATGACCGTGACGTCGATGTTGACGATGTCGCCGTTCTTCAGCGGCCGGTCGTTCGGGATGCCGTGGCACACCTGATGGTTGATCGAGGTGCAGATCGACTTGGGGTAGGGCGTGTAGCCGGGCGGGCAGTAGTTCAGCGGCGCGGGGATGGCGCCCTGAACGTTGACGATGTGGTCGTGCGCCAGCTTGTCCAGCTGTTCGGTGCTGACGCCGGGCTTGACGTGCTCGGTGAGCATGTCCAGCACCTCGGAGGCGAGGCGGCCTGCGATGCGCATGCCTTCGACATCGGCGGCGGTCTTGATCGTGATGGTCATACCGCCGATTTTAATCGGCCCACACCACGACGCCCGTCCACGCCGTCAGAAGCACCACGATGCCGAAGGCAATGCGGTACCAGGCGAACATCTCGAAGCTGTGCGTGGAGATGAAGCGCAGCAGCCAGCGCACGCAGACCCAGGCGGCCAGGAAGCTGACGATGAAGCCCACGGCGAACATCGGCAGGTCGGCCGAGGAGAGCGCGTGGCGCTCCTTGAACAGGCTGTACAGGCTGGCCATGATCAGCGTCGGGATGGCCAGGAAGAAGGAGAAGTCCGTGGCCGCCTTGCGCGACAGGCCCAGCAGCATGCCGCCGATGATGGTGGCGCCCGAACGGCTGGTGCCGGGGATCATGCCCAGGCACTGCACGCAGCCGACCTTGAAGGCGTCCATCGGCGTCATGTCGTCCACCGAATGGATGCGCGGCGCCACCGGCTTGGTGCGCTCCACCCAGAGGATGATCAGGCCGCCGACGATGAAGGCGGTGGCCACGACCGGCCCGTTGAACAGATAGGCCTTGATGATCTTGTAGATCAGGAAGCCGACGATGCCGGCCGGCAGGAAGCCGATGAAGACGTTCAGCACGAAGCTGCGCGCCGCCTTGCTGCTGCCCAGGCCCGCCAGCGCGCTGGAGATGCGCTGCCAGTAGACGATCACCACGGCCAGGATGGCGCCGCTCTGGATGGCGATGTCGAAGACCTTGCTCTTGGCGTCGGTCATGCCGAGCAGCGAGCCGGTCAGGATCAGGTGGCCCGTCGAGGAGATCGGCAGGAATTCGGTCAGGCCTTCGACCACGCCCATGATGGCGGCCTTGAGAAGCAGGATCAGGTCCACGGGGACTCCATGAATGCGGCTGTTGAGAAGCGGCGCGGATCATACGTTGCGCGGTGGTGGCAAATTCCCGTTTTGGCCTGCGTTGACTGGCACTTGGCTTGCTGAATACATTACTGACCGTAAAGTCAGTAGCCATGTCCGCCAAGACCGAAGCCCCAGCCGCCCCTCACGCTCGACAGCGCCGCAAGGACGCCCGTCCGCAGGAACTGCGAGACGCCGCCCTGGCGCTTTTCGTGGAAAAGGGTTTCGCCGCCACGCGCATCGAGGACGTGGCTGCGCGCGCCGGCGTCTCCAAGGGCACGCTCTATCTGTACTACCCGGGCAAGGAAGACCTGTTCAAGGATGTCGTCCGCGAACATTTCTCGGCCACGATCAGCGACGGCATGCAGCTGCTCGCCCAGCACGAAGGCTCCATGGCCGAGCTGATGGAGCACCTGATGACCCGCTGGTGGGAGAAGGTCGGTCAGGGCCCGGCCGGCGGGCTGACCAAGGTGGTGCTGGCCGAAGGGCGCAACCTGCCCGAGCTGGCGCAGTTCTATCTGGAAGAGGTCATCCGGCCCACGCACGAGCTGCTGGGCGCGCTGCTGGAACGCGGCATCCGCAGCGGCGAGTTCCGCCCGGTGCCGGTGCTGGAGACCGTGCATGTGCTGATCGGCCCGCTCCTGCACCTGATGCTTTCCGAACACTCCCTGGGCTACTGCGAGGCGATGGATGCGCCCGCGGTGCTCCGCACACAGCTGGACATCATGTTGGGCGGTCTAAAATCCCCGGCTGCTTCCCTGACCACACGCAAGAAATCAAAGCCATGAACGTCGAACAAGCCCGCTTCAACATGATCGAACAGCAGATCCGCCCCTGGGATGTGCTGGACGCCTCGGTGCTGGAACTGCTGGCCGTGATCCGCCGCGAGGACTTCGTCCCGGCCGAACACCGCGCCCTGGCCTTCATGGACGTCGAGATCCCGCTGCATGGCGGCCAGTCCATGCTGGCGCCGCGCGTCGAAGCCCGCCTGCTGCAGGAACTGAAGATCCAGCGGCACGAGAAGGTGCTGGAAGTGGGCACGGGTTCGGGCTTCATGGCCGCGCTGCTCGGCCACAAGGCCCAGCGCGTGGAAACGATGGAAATCGACCCGCAGCTGGCTGAAACGGCAGCTGCCAAGCTCAAGCGCGCCGGCCTGACCAACGTCCGCGTTCATCAGCAGGATGGCTCGAAGGGCCTGGCCAACGAGGCGCCGTTCGACGCCATCATCCTGTCGGGTTCGGTCGCCCAGGTGCCGCAGGCCCTGCTGGACCAGCTCAAGATCGGTGGCCGCCTGATCGCCGTCGTCGGCGGCGAGCCGGTGATGGCTGCGCAGATCATCACCCGCAAGGGTGAGCACGAGTTCGAAGCTCGCACGCTGTTCGAGACCGTGGCCCCGCGCCTGGTCGGATTCGCCGAGAAGGCCGCTTTCGCGTTCTGAGGATCACCGGCGTTTTGACGGCCTGTCGCCGCAAAACGCCATCCTCCGCCGCGCGGGCTGCAACTCGTCGCATTTCTTGAGTCATGGGGGTGGTCTGGCAGCTATAACCTCGGCTGTTGTTTGCCAGACTTTACAGAGAACAATCAAGGAAGCACATGTCTGATTCACGCGCCCTTCGCATCGGCCGTCTTGCTGCAGCGGTGACGCTGGCCTTCGCCGGCGTTGCCCAGGCCGAGAGCCTGCAGGACCTCTACACCGCCGCGCGCGCCTACGACGCCACCTACCTGGCCGCCCGCGCGCTGGCCGACACGGCCGAGTACAAGCTGACGCAGGCCGAGGCGCTGAACCGCCCGAACGTCGGGCTGGGCGCCAGCGTCGAGGGCCAGAACTCCTGGACGCCGTCGGGCTACAGCCCCGTCAACCCGAACAAGACCCTGACCAGCCAGGTCGGCGTGACGGGCTCGATGCCCGTCTACAACCCCGCCAACTCCGCGACCATTGAACAGGCCCGCCGCCAGCTCGGCATCTTCTCGGCCGACCTGGAGTCCGCCGAGCAGGACCTGATCGTGCGCGTGGCGCAGGCCTACTTCGACGTGCTGGCCGCACAGGACTCGCTCTCCACCGCGCAAGCGGCCAAGAAGGCGATCGCCGAGCAATTGGCCTCGGCCAAGCGCAACTTCGAGGTCGGCACTGCCACCATCACCGACACGCGTGAAGCGCAGGCTCGCTACGACCTGTCCACCGCGCAGGAGATCGCCGCCGACAACGACCTGCGCACCAAGAAGGTCGTGCTCGACCAGATCGTCGGCCGCCGCAACGTCAACCCCAACCCGCTGATCCAACCCGTGGCGCTGCCGGCCCTGCCGAGCGCCGAAGTGGAAGATTGGGTGGCGCGCGAAGACGAGCATCCGGTCGTGCGCAAGGCGCGTCTGGGCGTGGACATCGCTGCGCTCGAGTACAAAAAGGCCCGCGCCACCAACGGCGTGACGGCCAGCGTCTCGGGCTCCGTCGGCGTGCAGAACACCAAGAACAACCTCGGCGCCTATGGCCCGGCGTTGAGCGGCGAAGGTACCTACAAGTCGGGCAACCTGACCCTGTCGATCAACTACCCGCTGTATGCCGGCGGTGCGCTGACCGCCCGCGAGAAGGAAACCGCCAAGCTCGAAGAGAAGGCGCGTGACGATCTCGAATACGCCCGTCGCTCGGTCGACCAGGCCACCCGCAGCGCCTTCCTCGGCGTGCAGTCGCTGACCGCGCAGGTCAAGGCCCTGGAAGCCGCCGAATCGTCGAGCAAGCTGGCGCTGGAAGCCACGCAGCTCGGCTACAAGGTCGGCGTGCGGGTGAACATCGACGTGCTGAATGCGCAGACGCAGCTGTTCACCACGCAGCGCGACCTGGCCAAGGCCCGCTACGACACCCTGGTGACCGGCCTCAAGCTGCGCCAGGCGAACGGCACGCTGCGCCCGGACGACATCGCCGCCATCAACGGCCTGCTCGTCAAATAAAAGGTCCGCCTTTTGCTCCAAGGGGCGGTTTCTCCACTGCGAGAATCCGCCCCATGCTTTTTCTGCTCTCGCCCGCCAAGTCGCTCGACTACGAGACCGCCACCCCGCCGCAGGTCCTCGAGCGCGCCACCCAGCCGCAGTTCACGCGGCAGTCCTCCGAACTCATCAAGCTGCTGCGCGGCTACAAGGCCGAGGACATCGGCGAGCTGATGGATCTCTCGCCCGCGCTGTCCGAGCTGAACGTGGCCCGCTACAAGGCCTGGCGTGCGCGCTTCACGCCGGCGGACAGCAAGCCGGCCGTGCTCGCGTTCAACGGCGATGTGTACGGCGGCCTGGATGCGCCTTCGCTCTCGGATGAAGACCTCGATTGGGCGCAAGCCCACGTCGCCATCCTCTCGGGCCTGTACGGCGTGCTGCGCCCGCTCGACCTGATGCGCCCGTACCGCCTGGAGATGGGCACGGCGCTGCGCGGCGATCACGGCCCGACGCTCTACGCCTACTGGGGCGACCGCATCGCCGAGCACCTGAACAAGCGCGCCCGCGCCGAGGCCGCGCCGGTGATCGTCAATCTGGCCTCGCAGGAGTACTTCCGCGCCGCCGACCGCAAGGCGCTCAAGCCGCGCGTGGTCGAGTGCCAGTTCGAGGACTGGAAGAACGGCCAGTACAAGATCATCAGCTTCTTCGCCAAGCGCGCTCGCGGCCTGATGGCCCGCTACGCGATTCAGAATCGCATCGGCACGCCCGAGGGGCTGCGCGGTTTCGACGTGGACGGCTATGGCTTTTCGCCCGAGGCGTCGACGCCGGAGAGAATGGTGTTCAGGAGGAAGCTGACGTGAGTGCACAAGTCATCACGCCCGAGTTGCGTCGTTGGATCGTCGAACAGGCGCAGGCCGGCCACAAACCCGAGGCCGTGCTCGCTGCGATGAAGCAGAGCGGCTGGGCCGAATCCGTGGCCATCCAGGCGCTGGAAGACACGCTGCAGACGCATCTTGAAGGCCACGCGCGCGACAACGGCCTGCCGATGCCCAAGAAGGTGCCCGAGCCCGAGCTGACCGGCTCGCGCCCGGTGCTGCCGGCCGGCGACCGCGAGGTGAAGGTGTTGACCACGCTGCAGCATCCGCGCGTCGTCGTCTTCGGCGATCTGCTCTCGGCGGCCGAGTGCGACGAAATCATCGCGCTTGCTGAGAAGCGCCTCTCGCGCTCCGAGACCGTCGCCACCAACGCCGACGGCAGCGAGGTGAACTCCGCCCGCACCAGCGACGGCATGTTCTTCGAGCGCGGCGAGCACCCGGTGATCGCCAGGCTCGAAGCCCGCATCGCCGCGCTGCTCGACTGGCCGGAAGAGAACGGCGAAGGCCTGCAGATCCTGCGCTACCGGCCCGGCGCCGAGTACCAGCCGCACTACGATTATTTCGAGCCCGAGCACGTCAGCACGCCGACCATCCTCAAGCGCGGCGGCCAGCGCGTGGGCACGCTCGTGATGTACCTGAACACGCCCGAGGCCGGTGGCGCCACCACCTTCCCCGACGTGAAGCTCGAAGTCTCACCCGTCAAGGGCAACGCCGTCTTCTTCAGCTATGACCGCCCGCACCCCATGACGCTCACTCTGCACGGCGGCGCGCCTGTCATTGCAGGCGAGAAGTGGGTGGCGACCAAGTGGCTGCGCGAAGGCAAATTCGTCTGATCCTCTCCTCCACACAACAAACAGAACCATGAGACATCACCCGCTGCTGGCGGCGCTGGTGGGCGGCCTGCTGGCCGTCAGCAGCTGCGTCACCCAGGCCGAACCCTGGACCGTGCGCCCCGAGTGGGTCAGCGCGCACATGAACTTCCTGGCGTCCGATGCGCTGCAGGGGCGCGGTAGCGCCACGCGCGACGAGCTGATTGCGGCGACCTACATCGCCGCTCAATTCGAGAGTTATGGGCTCAAGCCCGCGCCGGGGATGAGCGGCTATCTGCAGAAGGCCGTGATCCCGCAGGAGCGCTTTGAGGGCAAGGCGCAGGTGGCCTGGGGCGAGAACCAGACGGCCGAGCCGGTGCTGTTCATCTCCAACGGCCAGCCGGCGCAGGGCCGCATCACGCTGGCCGGCACGACGGATCCGAAGCAGCTCGCCGCCGGCAAGGGCGAAGTGCTGCTGGCCTCGGGCGACGCGCCGGCGATGGCCTGGCTCGGCGCCGCACGGCAGCAGGGGGCCAAAGTGCTGGTGCTGCGCGAGAGCGAGATGACGCGCAAGACCTACGCCGGCTTCGGCGGCGAGCCGCGGCTGATGCGATCGCAGCGCGGCACGCCGATGCCCGCGGTGCTGAGCGTGCCACCGCAGGTATTCGACCAGCTCGTGGCGGCGCAAGGCCAGAGCCTGAGCTTCACGCCGCCGCGCGTGGTCGAGTCGCAGCTCGTCACCACCAACGCGATCGGCTACCTCGCCGGCACCGACCCCAAGGCCGGCACGCTGCTGTTCACGGCGCACCTTGACCATCTGGGCCTGAAGGCCGACGGCACGGTCATGCACGGTGCCAACGACAACGCCTCCGGCACGGTCGCCGTGATGGAGCTGGCCCGGGCGCTGGCGAGCGGCCAGCGGCCCAGGCGTTCCATCCTCTTCGTCGCTTTCGGCGGCGAGGAGCTGGGCCTGCTCGGCGCCGGCTATTTCACCGAGCACCCGCCGATCCCGCTGACGGAGCTCGTGGCCAACCTCGAGTTCGAGATGATCGGCGCGCAGGACCCCAAGCTGCCCGAGCGCACGCTGATGATGACCGGATTCGAGCGCTCCGACTTCGGCGAGGCCATGGCCCGCCACGGCTTCCGCATCGCACCCGATCCGTATCCCGAGCAGCAGTTTTTCGAGCGCTCGGACAACTACCAGCTGGCCAAGCGCGGCATCGTCGCCCACACCGTTTCAGGCTGGGCCACGACGCCGACCTATCACAAGGCCGACGACGACCTGGCGCACATCGACATGGGGTTCATGACCACCGTGATCCAGTCGCTGATCGAGCCGGCGCGCTGGCTGGCCGACGGTGATTTCGTGCCGCAATGGAAAAGCGGACAGAAACCTTGATGGTGGAGAATCGCGCCATGAACTCGAAGATCAAGACCCTCTCCGTCTCCCTCTCGCTCGCTCTGCTCATCGCCGCCGGCGTCAGCGTTCAAGCCGCTCCGGCGGTGCACGCCACGCCGCAGCCGGACGCTCCGGCCGTCTCCGCCAAGCCGCACCTGAAGGCGCAGCAGGCCGCGAAGAAGCACAAGGCGGCGAAGAAGGCGGCCAAGAAGAAGGCCAAGGCCAAGAAGAAGAGCAGTGGCAAGCACACGCAGACGAAGGCCGGTCACCAGGTCCACTGAGCGAACCGGACGGGCAAAAGAAAAGGCACCCCGCGGGGTGCCTTTTGCTTGGCGGCGTGCTGATGAAGAATCAGACGCGCTTGCGGTACTCGTGGGTACGCGTGTCGATTTCGATCTTGTCGCCGTTTTCGACGAACAGCGGAACCGGGATCTCGAAGCCGGTGCCCTTCAGGCGGGCGGGCTTCATGACCTTGCCCGAGGTGTCGCCCTTGACGGCTGGCTCGGTTTCGATTTCGCGCACGACGCTGGTGGGCATTTCGACGGAGATGGCCTTGCCGTCGTAGAACACGACTTCAACGGTCATGTTGTCTTCGAGGTAGGAGATGGCGTCGCCCATGTTCTCGGCTTCGACTTCGAACTGGTTGTACTCGGCGTCCATGAAGACGTACATCGGGTCGGCGAAGTAGGTGTACGTGCAGTCCTTCTTGTCCAGCACGATCTGGTCCATCTTGTCGTCGGCCTTGAAGACGGTTTCCTGACCCGAACCGTTCAGCAGGTTCTTCATCTTCATGCGCACGGTGGCAGCGCCGCGGCCGCCACGGCTGTATTCGGTCTTCAGGACGACCATCGGGTCCTTGCCCTGCATGATCACGTTGCCGGCGCGGATTTCTTGAGCGAGTTTCATGGATGGATTCCGATCTTCTGGGTTTGGTGCTGCCCAGGATTCTCAAGAATCGGTCGGGCACAAAGCCCTTGATTCTAGCGCGAAGTCGCCAAAAAGCCCAGGAGCTGGGTGGTGAGGTCGGGCTGGGCTGCCAAGTGCTCACGCCAGCTTAGGGCGTGCGCGGGGGCGAGCGAGGGCAGCGCGGCGGGCCAGTCGCCCAGGCCGTTCCAGGCGCGGAAGAGGGCGGCGGTGGCTGCGTCCGGCGCGTAGCGGGCCAGGAAGGCGTCGAGCTTGGCAGCGTGGGCGTGGTCGTCCTGGAAGTAGATCTGCCAGACGAAGGGCTTGCCGGCCCACTGGGCGCGGACGAAGGAATCCTCGCCGCGGACGAAGTTGAGGTCGCAGGCGCGCAGGAGCTGGTCGTATTGCGGCTGGGGGAGGTAAGGGAGGTCTTGCCAGCGCACGGAGGCGGGCAGGGCGGACGGGCGCTCGAACTTGCCGGGACAGGCGAGCAGGAGCGTGGGGGCGTCGGCCAGCAGTTGCACGAGGTGCTGAACGTCGGCCTGCGGGTAGGCGAAGAGGCTGACGAGGCGCTCGCCTTCGCGCCGCTCCACGCCTGGGGGCAACGCGGCCGGCTCCTCGAACAGCCCGGGTTCGCGCAGCAGCCCGCCGGTCTTCTCCGTGAAGCCTGGATAGAAGAAATGCTTGGTCAACCCCGCCGCCGGTCCGCTGAACTGCGGCGACGGCAGCCCGTGACTGCGTTCGACGTAATCCTCGGCGCTCAGGTATTCGAGGTTGATCCAGCGCGGCGGGCCGCCGGGGCGTGCAGCCATGGGCTCAAGAATCGCGTGAGGCGGATCGCAGCCGAACAGCTCGATCACCACGTCGCCGATCGTCTCCGGCGCGTGGTCCCAAGGCAAAACTTCAACCGCCCCACGATCCGGCGCCATCCACTTCAACGCCGACGCATCATCCAGCCACAAGCGCACCTGCTCCCCGCGCGAAGCCAGGTCGCGCGCCAGCCGCCAGGCCACGCCCACGTCCCCGTAGTTGTCGATCACGCGGCAGAACAGATCCCATCTCATTGGCGAAATTATCATCGGCCCCATGGAGACACCTGAAGAGAACGAGGTCAGCGTCGGTCAAGAGGCCGACAACGCCGCAGAACGGGCCGAAGCCAAGCGCGTCTTCGCCATGGAGCAGGCCGCCCGCGAGAAGCGCGAGGCGCTGCTGGCCGAAGTGGCGGCGCTGCCGGCGCTGCCCGGCGTCTACCGCTACTTCGACGCGCAGGATCAGGTGCTCTACGTCGGCAAGGCCAAGAGCCTGAAGAAGCGCGTTTCGAGCTACTTCCAGAAGGATCACACGGGCACGCGCATCGGCCTGATGGTGGCGCGCATCGCCCGGATGGAAACGACGGTCGTGCGCACCGAGGCCGAGGCGCTGCTGCTCGAGAACAACCTGATCAAGGCGCTGACGCCGAAGTTCAACATCGTCTTCCGCGACGACAAGAGCTACCCGTACCTCAAGCTCAGCGGCCACGCCTATCCGCGCGTCAGCTACTACCGCGGCGCGGTCGATCGCAAGCACCGCTACTTCGGCCCGTACCCGAGCGCGTGGGCGGTGAAGGAGACGATCCAGCTGATCCAGAAGGTGTTCCGCCTTCGCACCTGCGAGGACACGGTGTTTGCCAACCGCAGCCGGCCGTGCCTGCTGTACCAGATCCGCCGCTGCTCGGGTCCCTGCGTGCCGGAAGGGCAGGGCGACGGCTACGCACGCGACGTGCGCAACGCCGAGCGCTTCCTGCTCGGCGACACGGACGCCGTGATGGAAGGCCTGCAAGGCGAAATGATGGCGTACGCCGAAGCGATGCGTTATGAGAACGCCGCCGAGGTGCGCAACCAGATCCAGGCGCTGTCCAAAGTGCTGGCGCAGCAGGCCATCGATGAGAACAGCGCCACGGGCCGCGACCGTGACGTGGACATCCTCGCGGTCAAGCTCGCCGGCGGTCGCGCCTGCGTGAACCTGGCGATGGTGCGCGGTGGCCGGCACCTGGGCGACCGCGCCTTCTTCCCGAAGCGCGTGGACGAAGCCACTGCCGTGCTCTTGGCCGAGGACGACGAAGAAGGCGTGGCCTCGCCCGAGCAGCAGGTGCTCGAAGCCTTCATGGCGCAGCACTATCTGGAGGCGCCCGTGCCGCCGCTGCTGATCGTCAGCCATGAGGTGGACAAGAGCCTCGCCGAAGCGCTGAGCACTCAGGCCGGCTACAAGGTGACGACGCAAGCGCAGCCGCGCGGGCAGCGCCGCATCTGGCAGGAGATGTGCGCCAAGGGCGCCGAGCTGGCGTTGGCGCGGCTGCTGTCGGAAGAGGGCTCGCAGAAGGCGAGAACCCGTGCACTGGTCGAGGCCTTGGATCTGTCCGTGCCCGATCCGGATACCTTTCGCATCGAATGTTTCGACATCAGCCATACCGCCGGCGAAGCGACGATGGCATCGTGCGTGGTGTTCGAGGGGCATCAAATGCAGAGCAGCCAATACAGGCGCTACAACATCGAGGGCGTCACCGGCGGTGACGACTACGCGGCCATGCGCCAGGTGCTGGAGCGCCGCTACAGCAAGCTCGCCGAGGCCGCGCAACTCGGCACCGGCCGGCTGCCGGACCTCGTGCTGGTGGACGGCGGCAAAGGCCAGGTCAGCATGGCGCGCGAGGTGTTCGAAGAGCTGGGCCTGGACCTCTCCCTGATCGTCGGCGTGGAGAAGGGCGAGGGCCGCAAGGTCGGCCTCGAAGAGCTCGTGTTCGCCGACGGCCGGGCCAAGGTCTACCTCGGCCATGAATCCGCGGCGCTGATGCTGGTGGCGCAGATCCGCGACGAAGCGCACCGCTTCGCCATCACCGGCATGCGCGCCAAGCGCGCGTCCACCCGCACCGGCGGCAGCCGCCTCGAAGACGTGGCCGGCATCGGCCCGAAGAAGCGTGCGCAGCTGCTGCAGCGCTTCGGCGGCGTGCGCGGCGTGGCGGCGGCCAGCGTGGACGAGATCGCCAGCGTGAAGGGCATCAGCCGCGAACTGGCGGAGGAAATCTACCGTGCGCTGCGCTGAACATCACTACCGCTGCATCGGCATTACGCTACTGCTTTTGCTCGGCGCGTGCGCCACGCCACCACCGCCTGCGCAGCGCACGCTGCCCGCGCCGCTGCCTTCGCCGTACAAGGATGTTCCCGTCGTGACCACGCCCGCTCCGCCGCCGCCCAAGCCCGTCCTCGGTGCCAACGGCATTCCGCTGCCTTCTGCGCCGCGCTCCGCGGCCGAACTGCGATTGCAGGCCGCGCACCGCCTCGTGGCCGCCAACCCGGAGCGCACGCACATGGGCAAGCCGCAGGAGATCCTGCTGGCCATTCCGGTGCTGGAGGTGGAGCTCAACGCCAACGGCTCGGTCAAGCGCATCAACGTGCTGCGCAAGCCAGGCCAGGCGCCCGAGACCCTGCAGATGGCGATCGACGCCGTGAACCGTGCCGCGCCGTACGGCGATGTCTCGCACCTGCCCAGGCCCTGGGTGTTCATCGAGACCTTCCTGTTCAACAACGACCGGCGCTTCAAGCCGCGCACGCTGGACGAAGGCTGAGCGCCGAGGAAGCCTGACGGCACGCCTTCGTGGTGCACAATCGCCGCACCATGTTCTTCACGATTCCCACGCTGCTCACCTGGGCGCGCATCGTCGCCATCCCGGCCATCGTCGGCGTCTACTACATCGGCGAAGGGCCGAACGAGAACCTCTTCGCCACGGTGCTGTTCGTCGTCGTCGCGCTAACGGACTGGCTCGACGGCTACCTGGCCCGCAAGCTCAACCAGACCTCCGCGTTCGGCGCCTTCCTCGACCCCGTGGCCGACAAGCTGATGGTGTGCGCCGCGTTGCTGGTGCTGCTGCACCTCAAGCGCGTGGACGCGCTGGTGGCGCTGGTGATCGTCGGCCGCGAGATCACCATCTCCGCGCTGCGCGAGTGGATGGCGCAGATCGGCGCCTCGCGCTCGGTGGCGGTGCACATGGTGGGCAAGCTCAAGACGACCGTGCAGATGGTCGCCATCCCGTTCCTGCTGTTCAACGGCCAGCTGTTCGGCGTGATCGACACGCGCCAGGTGGGAGACTGGCTCATCTACCTGGCTGCGGTGCTGACCATCTGGTCGATGGTCTACTACCTGCAGAAGGCGCTGCCGGAGATTCGCGCCAGGGCCAAATAGTTGACGCGCGCCGGCCATTTCGCGGGCGAGCTTGCAAACGGCCTTGTATCGGGACTTCTCCCGTCCCGACGGGCTCGAAGAATGGGCCTAGAATCCGCTTCCCCGCGCAGGTCGCGCGGCCAGAATTTCACGATCATGTGCAATCCTTCTAAGGGGGTACTTCAGTGAATAAGTCCGAATTGATCGAGCACATCGCCACGCAAGCCGACATCTCCAAGGCGGCAGCTGGGCGTGCGCTGGAAGCCGTCATCGGCGCGGTGAAAACCACGCTCAAGAAGAAGGGCGAGGTCTCCCTCGTCGGCTTCGGTACCTTCAGCGTAGCCAAGCGTGCTGCACGCAAGGGGCGCAATCCGCGCACCAATGAAGAGATCAAGATCAAGTCGGCCATGGTTCCGAAGTTCCGTCCCGGCAAGGCCCTGAAGGACGCGGTCAACTGACCGCCTGCGTTCTTCCCGGCAAGGTTTCCGGGCGCTTAGCTCAGTTGGTAGAGCAGCTGCCTTACACGCAGCATGTCAGCGGTTCGAGCCCGTTAGCGCCCACCAGTCAGTAGCCATCTCCTGGATGGCTACAATGCAACCGCCAAAGGCGAACCACGAGGTTCGCCTTTGTCACGTTGTGAGCTCCCCGTTCAGAAGTTCATGCGGGTCCCTGAGGTCCCCTGAGGTTTTCGATGTTTGATTTCGTTCGCACCCACACCCGGCTGTTCCAGTTCCTGCTGCTGCTGGTGATCCTGCCGTCCTTCGTTCTCGTGGGCGTGCAGAGCTACACCAGCCTGCTGGATTCCTCCAACGCGGAGGTGGCCAAGGTGGACGGCGTGAAGATCACGCAGAGCCAGCTCGAGGCCGCCGTGCGCAAGCAGGCTGAGCAGATCCGCAACCAGAACCCCAACATCGACCCCAAGCTGCTGGACACGCCCGAGCTCAAGGCCCGCGTGCTCGAAGGCCTGGTGCGCGAGCACGTGCTGCAGACCGCCGCCGACAAGGAGCTGCTCAACGCCAGCCCCGAGCGCGTGCAGCAGCTGATCCGCAACGATCCGAGCTTTGCGGCCCTCTACAACGCAGACGGCACCATCAACAAGGGCCTGCTCGCCGCCCAGAACCTCTCCATCGAGGGGCTGCTGGTGATGGTGCGCCAGAACCTCTCGCAGCAGCAGGCGCTGAGCGGCGTGGCTGAAAGCAGTTTCTCCGGCACGGCGCTGTCCACCGTCGCCTTCGACGCGCTGCTGCAGCAGCGTGAAGTGCGCGTGCAGCGCTTCGACCCCAAGGACTTCGCCGCCAGCATCAACCCAAGCGACGCCGAGATCGAAGCCTTCTACAAGGACGCCGCCAACGCCAAGCTGTTCGAGCAGCCCGAGAACGCGCAGATCCAGTACGTCGTGCTCGACATCGCCGCGCTCAAGGGCGGCGTGACCGTCAGCGACGAAGACCTGCACAAGTACTACGAAGAAAACGCCGCGCGCTACACCGTGGCCGAAGAGCGTCACGCCAGCCACATCCTGATCAAGGCCGACAAGAACGCCCCGGCCGCCGACAAGGCCAAGGCCAAGGCGAAGGCCGAGGAACTGATGGCGCAGGCGCGCAAGAACCCCGCCGGCTTCGCCGAACTGGCCAAGAAGAACTCGCAGGACGAGGGCTCGGCCCCGAACGGCGGCGACCTCGACTGGTTCGGCCGCGGTGCGATGACCAAGCCCTTCGAGGATGCCGTCTTCGCCATGAAGCAGGGCGAGATCAGCAACGTCGTCGAATCCGAATTCGGCTACCACGTCATCGCGCTGACCGGCGTGCGCGGCGGTGCCAAGAAGACCTTCGAAGAAGTGAAGGGCGAGATCGAGGAAGAAGTGCGCAAGCAGCTGGCGCAGAAGCGCTACGCCGAGCTGGCCGAGCAGTTCTCCAACATGGTCTACGAGAACCCCGATTCGCTCCAGCCCGCGGCCGACAAGTTCAAGCTGCAGCTGCAGACCGCCACCGTCACGCGCAAGGCTGCGCTGACCGCCAGCGGCCCGCTCGCTTCGCCCAAGCTGCTCGACGCCGTGTTCGGTGCCGACGCGCTGCGCAACAAGCGCAACACCGAAGCCGTGGAAACCGCGCCCAGCCAGCTCGTCTCCGCCCACGTCGTCAAGTACAACCCGGCCGCCGCCCAGCCGCTCGCCGAGATCAAGGACCGCGTGCGCGCGCTGCTGGTCGTCAAGCTCGCCAAGGCGGCTGCGATGAAGGCCGGCCAGGAGCGCCTGGCTGCGCTGCAGAAGGGGGGCGATGAAGCCGGCCTCGGCGCTGCCGAAGTTGTCTCGCGCGCCAAGCCCGCCGACCTGCCGCCCAAGGCGCTGATCGGCGTGCTGTCGGCCGACGCTGCCAAGCTGCCCGCCTTCGTGGGTGTGGACGCAGGCGAGGGCGTGTACGTCGTTGCCCGCATCGACAAGCTGCTGCCGCGCGACCCGGCCCTGACCGACCCGAAACGCATGGTCGACAACTACAACCAGGCCTGGAGCGCCGCCGAAGGCGATGCCTACTACCGCGCCCTGAAGACGCGCTACAAGGTCAGCGTCAAGGCGCCGGCTGCCGCGGCTTCGGCCGCGGCTCAGTGAAGCCCATTAAGGGAAAACGAAAAAGATTCCTGAGAATCTGATTCAGACAGAGATTTTCTGTCTATAATCTATGGCTCTGCGGTGGCTATAGCTCAGTTGGTAGAGTCCCAGATTGTGATTCTGGTTGTCGTGGGTTCGAGTCCCATTAGCCACCCCACCGAACGAGAGAATGCCGACAAGATTCGCGTCTTGTCGGCATTTTTCATTGGCGCCACGAAAGTGTGTTCCTCATCACCATGCAGACCTTCGCCCGCATTCCCGCCCGCACCCTGCTGATTGCCGGCCACCCCAATAGCGGCTGGTCCGGCGCAGACGAAGGCACGCCCGGATCGTTCGAACTCGACTTCAAGTTCGAGATCACGAGCGATGGGGCGCGCGGGTTTCTGTTGGTGTATGCGTCGCTCGATGGCCAGTACGCTGCGGACTCGTGGCACGAATCCATCGAGGCCGCGTACGCTGCGGCCGCCGAGCAGTTCGGCATCGAGCGGGATGAGTGGCAGGCTGCGCAGGCCTGAAGGGCGCGGGAGCCCTGCCACCGAGCGGAATCAGGAGTCCGCTGATTCCTTCGGCCGTTCCGCCGCTTCGTGCTGCTGAGGCGCGGACTTGCGCTGCGCCTTCTCGTCCTTCTTCTTCTGTTTCGCGAGCTCGCGCTGGCGTTTCTCGAACTGGTAGTTGGGCTTTGCTGGCATCAAGTTCTCCTGATTGACTGAGGGCTCTGTCGATCCAGGGCGCCTTGGGCGGCACTCGCCTTCGATTGTGCAAGTTCCCGTCGGTGAATGTTCTGGCCAGTGGTCGTCAAGCGCAAGGTGCCGCCGCTCCATTCGAGCCAATCCAGCGCCACCAGACGGTCCACCAGCGCCTCCGAGATCTCATGCGCCTGGCGCCGCTGCAGCGCGTCGACACACTGGCTCAACCCCTCCCGGAGCAGATCGGGCCCTGGTGGCGGGCCCCCTTGTTTTTTCCCTGACGGGACGGTCTTCTTCATTCGACTCCTCGTGCTTCGCGCCGCAACGTGCGGCACGAACAGATGCGCCAAGCGATCAGATCGAGAGAGAACTTGCGGCGCGTTCGCGGGAATCGAACGAAGCGAAGGCTTCAGGCTGACAACTTCACGGTCTAGCGACCCATAGTAGCGCACGAACCGAAGCGGCCGCGTCCGACAGGCCGGCGGCAGTGCGAAGCCGGCGCATTCGGGCGGGATCGCTTACACTGGTTGTCCCTTTCAGGGGCCGACCCGGTTTCGACGTGGGTGCGGATCCGGCGTAGGGCATGTCGAGCACCAGTCAGCTCGTAAATCCATCTGGAAACAAAGTAACTGCAAACGACTCTACGTTCGCACTCGCTGCTTAATTGCAGATGAGCTTCTCAACGGTTCGCTGATGGGCCGGGCCAGAGGTCGAAAGGCTGAAGGCTGAGAAGTCATTCACATCAGCTGGTTCTGAGGCGGGTCACTCGCTTCAGGACGAGATCAAGTGACTGGCGTCACAGGCAGCGTGCCACTGCGCGGCTTGAGGCGTGAGATTCAAATCAGACGGCTAAACATGTAGAACTATCCGGTGATGGCTTGCGGACGGGGGTTCAATTCCCCCCGGCTCCACCATTTCAGCGTCCTAGGACGTACAAAGTAGTCCAAAAGACGCTTAAAGGCCTAAGTGAATCAATCACTTAGGCCTTTTTCTTTGCCCATTCGGTCCGTCGCCATCCCACTGCATCCAACCCAGCCTGGGGGCATTCCTGGGGGCAACGTCTAAAATCGGGGTTGCAGCGCCGATTGATGCCCCCAGGAATGTGGCTTTTCAGAGGGCAAACCGGTGTTCTGCCCAGCGCGGTTCAGGCCGGGAAGGGCTGCCGGAAGTGCCCCTTTCCCTGATCTGCAGCCAGACCGGGGGGGCGCAGAACCTTGGGCTTGCGCGTATATCCGGCGGCTGGCTTTACAGGCTCGTCGCTGTCAGGAATCTGGGAGGCATTGGCTATGTCTGAAGGCAAATTGAGCGACGTGGCAATTCGGAATGCGAAACCCTCCGAAAAGGCGCGAAAGCTATTTGACGGTGGCGGCCTGTATTTGGAAATCCATCCCCGTGGTTCGAAATACTGGCGGCTGAAATATCGGATCGCCGGAGTCGAAAAGAGGCTTGGTTTAGGCGTCTACCCGGAGGTCGGTCTTAAGGCTGCGCGTAGCAAGTGCAAAGAGGCGCGCAGGCTGATCGCGGAAGGTCAGGACCCCAGTGAGGTCCGGCAGGAGGCGAAGGCGCAAGCGGCACAAGCTCGCGAGGCCGGGCGGCGGGAAGAGGCAGGCTTGCCTGCTGTAGGCACGTTTGAGGCTGTAGCTCGAGAGTGGCTGAGCACCGTCCACGAGATCAAGGTCAGTGCTGGCCACGCTGCGCGAACGCGCATTCGCCTGGAGCAGGATGCATTTCCCTGGATTGGTCGCCGGCCCATCGACGAAATTGAGGCGCCTGAGCTGCTGCAAACCATTCGGCGCGTCGAGGCACGTGGCGCGATCGAGACGGCGCACCGCGTCAAGGATGCGTGCGGCCAAGTCTTTCGATTCGGGATCGCGATAGGGCGCTGCAAGCGCAACCCAGCGGCAGACCTGAAGGACGCGCTGCAGCCGGTACGGACGAGGCACCTGGCAGCGATCGTGGATCCGGCGCAGGTGGGAAAGTTGCTGCGCGATATGCACGAATACCAAGGCAACTTGCTGACGCGCGGAGCTCTGGGCCTGTCTGCCTTATTGCTCCTGCGGCCTGGAGAACTTCGGCACATGGAGTGGGATTGGGTCGACATCCCCGCGCGCACCTTGATAGTACCGGCCTCGGTCATGAAGCGCACGAAGGCGGAAAAGGAGAATGGCCCGCCTCACATCGTGCCGCTGGCGGACCAGGCGACGGCGATCCTCGTGGAACTTCAAGCTATGACGGGCTCTGGCCGCTTTGTCTTCCCTGCGCTCACTTCAAACCAGCGGTGCATGAGCGACAACACAGTGCGAAGTGCGTTGAGGCGATTGGGCTACGGGAATGATGACATGACGGCTCACGGCTTCCGAGCAATGGCCCGAACCATGATCGCCGAGCGTTTGCATATTCCCCCCGAGGTCATAGAAGCGCAACTCGCCCATGCGGTCCCGGATGCCCTGGGCCGTGCTTACAACCGAACTCAATATCTCGACCAGCGGCGCTCGATGATGCAGGCCTGGGCTGACTATCTGGACCGGTTGCGGAAGGGGCCAGATGCCGCCAGGACTCGATCGGATAGCGCGGAAGCTGGGCGTTAGCAGCTGCGTGGCTCAAGAGGGCATTCCGTCCTGATTTCCTTGCGCTGTAACTCTGGAGCACGTGATGACGGAGGCGAAAGCGCCAAGGCCGGAGTGAGCTGGCAGGTGCCTCGCTCCTCTGTGCCTTGCCCGCTGCATCACTTGTTGGCATCTTAGTTGATGTTTTATGGCGATTGGAGTGCAAATAAGATGGCTATTGGAGAAGGCTCTACTGACGTCAACATGGCTTAGAAGAGTTCTTGAATGCATTTGAGCATCAACTAAGATGTCTTCCGTTGACCAATATGGCAGATTTGCCGTACAATCGTGCCACACGGGAGTTCAACATGCGTCGCGTCGAAGCCAATTTCACCAGCCCTCTGTCTGCGTCGGTCGCAGCACAGCTAGGCGGTGCTATTCGGCAGGCGCGTCTGGGGCGGAATCTCACCCAGGAGGATTTCGCGCAGCGAGCTCGGGTGAGCGTTGCAACTCTTCAAAGAGTCGAGCGAGGAGATCCGGCTGTGAGCTTCTCTTCCTGGTTGTCGGCCATGGAGGCGAGTTCGCTCCTGGGTGTTTTGACGGCAGCTGCCGAGCTCAGCCTCGATGCTGTCGGGAATGCTCGCCGGCAGATGGAGCAGCGACAGCGTGCGTCCAAGCTGAAGATCAAGGCCGCCGATAGGCTGCGGTCGTATGCCTTCTGAGTTCCATGCAGTCGTCTTCGCCTACCTGGCGGGGGAAACCAAGGCGGTCCCCGCTGGGACTCTGACGGTCCTGGAGGAAGGGGTGAAAGTCCTCTCCTCGCAGTTCGGCTACGGGGCCAAGTACCTTCAGCGTCCACAGGCGATTCCCGTGGACGCGGCGAGTCTTCAATTGGCTGGTGCAGTTCCAGGCACCGAGAAGCAGTACGAACCCACGAATGGGCTCGAATTCTTCGGTGCGGTTCGCGATGCGATGCCGGACATGTGGGGGCGCAGGGTCATCGAGAATCGCCTCAAGGTTCCCCCGAACTCCCTGCCTGAGACTCGCTACCTCATGGAGGCGGGGTCCAATCGGTTTGGTGCTCTGGATGTTCGTGAGACGCTCGACAGCGAAGAGAGCCATGGCCAGCTCGTTCCTGTCACGGACCTCAAATACCTGCTTGACGCGGCAGATCGCATCCAGTCGGGAGATACGGTTCCCGACGAGTTGGCGCAATTGTTTGACGCCGGACCCAGCATGGGCGGAGCGCGTCCGAAGGCGGTCGTCCGTCGAGGGGCAAAGCAGTACCTGGCGAAATTCCCTGCCGAAAAGGACGGCTTCAACGTCCCAGCGGTGGAACGCGCGACGCTTGAGCTGGCGCGTGCGTGCGAGTTGTCGGTTCCCGAAACGGATCTCATCGTGTTGCCAGACGGCCGGGAGGTCATGCTCATCGAGCGATTCGACAGATATGCCGCCGGCAATGGATTTGCAAGGCGTCATGCCATGAGCGCCCTCACGGTTCTTGAGCTTCATGAGTCGCAGTCTGCTCAAGCGTCGTATTCGGACATCTCCTTGAAGATGGCCGGCATCAGCGCTGCAGGCCGTGTTCAACGGGATCGCGATGAGCTATTCGGACGGATGGTGTTCAACATCCTGGTCAGCAATGACGATGACCATCTCCGAAACCATGCCTTCATCTGGGAGCCCGAGGGCAACGGGTGGGCGCTGAGCCCTCTGTACGATGTTCTGCCGAAGCCTCAGGTCGCCCAGGAGCGGTACTTGCACCTGGGGATCGGCAAAGAGGGGCGGTTCGCCAGCATCCCGAACGCCCTGAGCAATGCCGGCTGGTTCGGATTGAATGAGGGCAGGGCGAAAGAGATCGTCGAGCGCATTTGCATGAGAGTTCGCGAATGGCGCAATCACTTCGATCAATACCAGATTCGTCCGAAGGACATGGAAACCGTGGCCAGCGCAATACGTCACCCGAGAGATGTTGGCTGGAACTAGCTTGCCGCCTGAGATGTCTATGGCCAGCTAGCCGGTGACAAGATCACTGAGTCAGCCAAGCAAGCGGAGCGGCCAACGGAGACCAACGCAGCGGTTGCGTTCGTTTGCGCGCCCCGCGTTGCCGGACTACTTCGAACTCTTCGCACTTCCGCTAGCGATAGCCGCAACGCGTGGGTCGATGGTCCCTGTGATTCTCGGCATGTGGGCCGGTCACGTAGGCAGCTACGAAGCTTTTCTATCCATGAGTGACCCTAGAGTGAGGACACGTCGTGAGCCTTCCTGACTTGAATGACTTGGCGGCGTCGTACGTAGCCGACTTCAGCGGCGTGCCGCTGGCGGAACTTGCGAGTCAAGCTAAGTCGCTCGTCCAGGCGATGGCGCCATTGGATCGCCGCAGATGCTCATCAGCGCACTCATGACGTCCCGTTTGCCTTGCTCGAGTATCTCGGCGCGGAGTCTACGGGCTCGCTCAGAGAGAGGCGGTGAAACATCTTTCGGAGTCATATATAGACGTTTTTGCTTAGATTTGGTAACGTATATGTATGCCGAAGAGATCTGCCGCCATTGATCAAATGCCTGCCGCCGTGGCAGTTCATCTCCAACGGCTTGGGGAAAATCTGGCCATTGCTCGCAAGCGCCGCAAAGAGTCCAGAAAAGTTTGGGCTGAGCGCATTGGAGTATCCGCCCCAACAGTCGGACGGATGGAACTGGGTGATCCCAGCGTGGCCGTGGGCGTCTATGCGACTGCACTGTGGCTGATCTCGAGGGACTCAGAACTGCCTGGCCTGGCAGAACCGGCGGCCGACCTGGGAGCCTTGGAAGAGGCGGTGCGCGCAGCAAAAAGGAAGTCTGTGCGTAAGGCCCATTCCATCAGTGATCAACTCGATGCAGCTGAGCCGCTCCTCAAAGCCGCCAAGCCCGAGCGAGGCGATCCATGACTGGCATCAGCGCTGCGGACTACAAGCCCGCTAACGAGCTCTTTTTGTGGTGGCTCGGCGATCCGAGCAATCCCATGCTGATCGGAGACCTGCTCATGGTCGCTTCGATGCGCGGAGTCTCGCTTCGATACGACGCCGGCTGGTTGTCCAACGGATTCGCGCTCAGTGAAGATCTGCCGCTGAAGTCAGGAGAGATGCTGCCCCGAGAGAAGGACTCTGCCGTTGGCGCAGTCGACGATGCGAGGCCGGATCGCTGGGGGGAGCGGGTCATCAACTTCCTGGACAAGCCTGCTCGACGTGCCGTGCTGGACATGCTCTGGCTGTGTGGCGAGGAGCGCTTCGGTGCACTTGGGGTTTCTTTGCGCCGGGACGCCTACGTGCCACGCGGACTGGGACCTCTGCCGGCTCTGGCTGACGTCCCTGCAATGGAAGTGTTGGTGCAGCGAATTCTTGCCGGCGAACCTGTTCCTCAGGATGAGCGGCGTTTGATTGCGCCAGGTGTCACTTTGGGCGGCGCCCGGCCCAAGGCGCTCTTGATGATCGACGGTGTTCAATGGGTGGTCAAGTTCTCGGAGGCCGATGACGCCTTCAACCTGCCACTGGTCGAACATGCGACCATGACGCTTGCGCGCATCGCCGGCATCAATGTGGCTGAAACCTTCGTCATTCCGTTGCAGGGCGCGCACGCGGTGCACCATGCCATCGCGATCAAGCGCTTCGACCGGGAGGGGCTCCGCAGGCTGCATGCCGTGTCGGCCAACGTTGCGTTGAAGGCCGCAGGCCAGGACCTTGGCTATCCGGAGCTGGCGCAGCTCCTGAGGCGACGCGGCTCTGCGAACAGTGCAGTCCGTGCTGCGGACATGGAGGAGGTGCTTCGCCGTGCGCTCTTCAACGTGCTGATCGACAACACGGACGACCATGAGCGCAATCACGCCTTGCTCACCGACGACAGTGGAGCGCTGCGGCTGTCTCCCGCGTTTGACGTATTGCCGTCGGGGCAGGCTTTGGGATACCAGCAAATGCGCCTCGGCTCACAGGGGAACGAAGCGACGATCGACAACGCGGTCAGCGAACTGAGTCAATATGGCCTGCGGCCGAAGGCGGCCGATGCGGCACTGCGCAACGTCGTCGAGGCCGTGGCTGGATGGAAGGACCACTTCCGCTCGGTTGGCGTGTCTTCGGCAGACATTGATTTCCTCTCTCAGCAAATTGATCGTCCAGCGCTGTTGGATCAGCGAAAGGCGTATCTGAATTTCTAGAGTCGGCGGGAAGCTGAGCGCCAGACCATCGTCAACGAGAACCGAGAAAAGTGAATCAGGCAGATGGCAGAAGCAGGCGGACCGACGACACAGGCTGGCATAGGGTTCCAGGATCAGGATCAGGATCAGGATCAGGTTCGGGGGACGGCGGCGCCTCACACCGATCCGCCCAACTCCTGTGCGCACCACATTGCTGCATAGAGCCCCCGCTTGTCGAGTAAGGCGCTGTGCGTCCCGCGTTCGGCCACCTGGCCTGCCGCAATGACGGCGATCTCATCGGCATGCCGCACCGCGGAGAGGCGGTGAGCAATGGTGATGGTGGTTCGACCGTGTGAGACCGCGCGCAACGTCTCCAGAATCTTGCGTTCGGTGGAGGTGTCGAGCATCGAGGTCGCTTCGTCAAAGATGTAGATCAGCGGCTGATGCAAGATGGCACGCGCGATGGCGATCCGCTGCCGCTCCCCGCCCGAGAGCTTCAGACCGCGCTCACCAATCACCGTGTCGTACGCCATTGGCAAGGACGCCACAAAGTCGTGCAGCCCCGCGAGTTGCGACGCGTCCTCGATGTCTGTTGTGGTCGCGCCCTCCCTGCCGATGGCAATGTTGGCGCCGATCGTGGTGTTGAGCAGCACCGTGTCCTGGGGAACCACGGCGATCATGGCGCGCACGGCATCCGCCGGTAGAGCGTCGAGGCGAGCCTCGTTCAGGAAGATCTCGCCGGCCTGCGGACGGACCAGGCCAACCAGCATTCGCGTCAGCGTGGATTTGCCGCAGCCACTGGCGCCAACGATACCGAGGGATTGCCCCGCGGCAATGTCCAGATTGAGCGTGTCGAACACCGGCATGGCCTCGACGAAGGCGAGACGCACATTCTTGAAGCGGATCTGCGGTGGGCACACGCTGGCGCCCGGAGCTGCAACTCCGGCGGGGGATGTTTGCGCCAGCGCAGCTTCGGGCGCATGCCCCATCTGCTCGGACAGTGCCGAGGTGGTCGCCATCGGCTCCGTCGGTCGTGCGTCAGTCCGCCGCTCCAATCTGCCCAGGTCTTGCTCTATGGGCTCCTCCAACACGCTGAGCAAAGGCGCCATGAATGCCAGCCCCTGATGAAACTCGCGTGTCGCGATCGCGAACACCTCAAGGGGACGGATCATCTGCGCCAGGTACAGGTTCGCCATCACAAGGCCGCCAAGACTCAAGAGGCCTTCATCGAAGCTGCGCAGCGCGACGATAAGTGAGCAGGTCATTGCCGCTGCGAAGACCGCCGTGGTCGCCAGGCCGATTCGCAGTCGTTGCACTTGCAGCTGCTGCCAGCGGCTCTTCAGTTCTTCCAGCGTTCGCACATAGCTGGCGATGGTTCGTCGCTCGGCGGCGAAGCATTTGATCGGTTCGATGTTGGTGAGGCTGTCGGTAAAAAGGCTCGTGCAGCCGGTCGCGGCCTCGCCAACAGCTCGCGCCGCATTGCTCAGCCCGCGCATCTTCGACCGCATCACGGCGAGATAGCCGACGGCCGTCGCTGCGAAAGCCACCCCCAGGGCAGGCAGGCGCAGTGAGACAAGCACGACGGCCACGGTCGAGCTCTCCACGAGCACCGGGATGATCTCCGTGGAGAAGCTGAGCAGAGAAATCTGGCAGCCCGTGAGCGCTTGTTGCTGCGCTTGTGCGAGCGAACCGCTGCGCTGATTCAAGTGGAAGCTCAGCGGCAAGTGCAGCAGGTGCCGAAAGAAGCGCAGACGTAGCGACGCATACAGCTGTTGCTCAGCGTGGCTGGCAAGGGTCGGCCGAATCTCGGCGAGGACTCGACCGATGAACAGGCACAACAGATAGGCTGCAGCGTACGTCGCGATGCCGCCGAAGGGCCCCGCACCGCGCGTGGCGATCGCGGCGCTGTCGACCACACCCTTCAGCGCGAGCGGCGCGAGTCCGGCGACAAGGCCGCCCAGCGCAGCGAGTGCGCTGCTGACCCCCAGAGGCCAGATCACGGCCCGATCCACGCAGGCGATCAAAAGCTTCAAAGGGGGTGCCATGTTGCGCATCGGGTACTGGCTTGCAGACGTCAAATCGGCCACCGGCTGATCCACGCTTCGATCGCGACGAGCCCGTGAATCTGGCTGACCGGTCCTTGCAGCGCCGAAGTCTTTCCCGAGAGCACCGCCTCAACCTTCGGGAGGTCGAGCAGACCGCGGCGCGCGAGCTGACCCTCGAGCAGCAGCGGACGAATTTCCTTGAGATTGGAGAGCAGGATCGCCTTCACGTGCTCCTCCAGACCGCCCTTGGAGCGACGATGGACGATCTGCGAGGGCAGATCTGCTGCAAACGCCTGGCGGGCCAACGCTCGGCCGTGACCTCCTTGCGTCAGCAGGTAGGTCGGCAACCTCAGACACAACTCGACCAACGGCTGTGAGAGCAGGGGATTCACGAGCTCCGGCGCAGCTTCTCGCTCGAAAGGGTTGTAGTAGGTGAGGGGGTGCAGTAAGCCAAAGGTCTGGACTCGCTTGCCGATCGGAATGTCCGCCGCGTCTTGCAGCGAGGGATGAAGAAAGCGCATGCGGTGCTCCATCCCGGTTCGCACCTCTGGCGCGAGAAACGGCGCCGTGCCCGTCAGTTCCCGTTCGAATGCGCTTGGCGCGACGCGCTCCTTCATGGCCAATCCAATGGCGCGCCAGATCGACACCCGGCCCAGGCGGGCTGCGTCCATGGCTGCTGCAAGAAATCCTGTGCTCAGCCCTTGAGCGGCCAGGCAGTCAGAAGCAGGCCACCAGCTCGCGAACTCATAGAAGAGCGAGTCTCCGCCTGCGCCGGTGAACATCGCCGGGGCACCGTACGCGGTTGCGAGTTGAGCGTCGGATGCGCCGCTCATCCATCCGACGTAGGGAATCGGCACGCACATCCGGGCTGAGCTCAGTACTCGGCCGATACGAAACCCAGGATCGCGCTCGCGCTCGATCAGGTCGCGGCCTGCACTCGCCGCGGCGAGCCGAGCATAGACGCGCTCGTCGCTGTCCGATCCGCGCGAGTGGTAGTTGATGCTGATCACGTCCGCGGCGGTCCTGGCCGGCGCGAGGCAGCTGATGAGGATCGACGAATCGACGCCGCCCGACAGTCGCACCAGCAAGGTGTCGTAGCACGAGGCCCAGGCATCGACGCATGCCTGCACGCCCTCCCGAAGCAGGCCTGAAGCTTCTGCGGCAGAGAAGGAGGCCGGCGATCGCGCGAAGTCGACGGCGCGCCACACCAGCTCCGAGTCGAGCCGGAGCAGATCAATGCTCTCCCCAGGCAACACCTGCAGGACGCCCTCAAGCGCAGTCTGACGTCCGCTCAATGCTCCGCCCTGCAGGCACACCTTGAGCGCATCCCAGTTCATCGCCCATCTCCGCAACGCCCCCACCAGAGCGAGGGCGTCTTCGAGCCACGAGAACACGAGGGTGACTCCGTCGAGTTGAAGCCGAAAGCAGGGCAGCGTGCCGCTCGGATCGCGCAGCACGCGGGCAAGTCCTTGCGCTGTCTGAACGAACGCGACATAGCGCCCCCAGAAATCGGTGGCGAGCGACCGCCCACCACTCCTCAGGATGGCATCGCCCTCGGCGCCGGACAAACTTTGGTTCCTGGCGGGGCGTGTGCCGAGTGCACCGGGCCGGAAGAGCTTTCCGAGAATGACGCCCAGACCGCCCTGCAGATGGATGACCTCATTGACGCCTGCGCGAGCTCCGATCGTGAAGACATGAAGTCCAGGCCGCTGCAGGGCAGGCGTCCAATCGACCCATCCGAGACACTCGGCGTCCAGGCGCTCGGCCAGTGCGGCTGCCGTTGCGTGAGAGACGTTCCAAGAGAATGCGACATAGCGGAACACGGTGGTTCTTCCGGCTACACGACGAGGATGGGCGTGAACGCACGCACATACTCGTGCTGGTCATTCAACACCGTGGCGCCGGCTTGCACCCAGGAGTGAGCGCCGAAGGGAGCCGTCTTGACGCCAATCACCCAATGGGGAAACAGTCCATCGGCGGCCAGGAAGCTGATCAATGCCAGCGAGTCGAAGAGGCATTTCTCGTGCGCCGTGAGCAGTATGGGGCGCAGCCTCTCGTAAATGATCGCGTGACGCACCATGTGTTCCAGCGCTTCTCGCGAGTAACCGGATTGCCCTTCCTTGTGCCGCCTCACGGTCGAAACGATTGAGTGCAAGGAGTGGAATCGCAGCCACCAAGCGGCGCGAATGGCGCTGTTCACGAAATTGCCGAGCCTGCGTACGCCAACCGTGGCGCGATCGCCGACATCGCCAAGATCTAGGGACGCTGTGGGGTCAACGACTGCGGGCCAACTTGCGTCCACGCTGCCGGGAGCCGAAGAATCTACCGTCAGGAGGCCCTTGGCCAGCAGGCGGGCGGTGACCGGATTGGACGTGGCATCGGCGCACTGCGTCGCCTCGGGCGCACGAAGCAGGCAAGGGCCATGCGCGCTGTCTGCCGGCGTCGCCGGCCATCTGCTGACTCGCCTGGCCAGGTCCAAAGAGGTCGGCCTTCCCACCCCCGTGTAACGATTGGCCTTCAGGTCAAGCAGGATGACCTGCCCCTCGATCTCGCAGGCCCGCACGTGTTCGGCAAGCTGAAGTCGAGCATGGGGGTGGGTAACGCTCATCGCCTTCTCCTGGGGGGATGGCACGCTCGCCGGCTCATACAACGCGACGGAGGTCGACACGTGTGTCCTCCGCTTGGCAAGACCGACGCATGAAATCGGGGAGTGGAGAGCGGCACGCACCCACGACGAGCGGGTGCGTGCCGCTTCAGGCTCCGCTCAGCGCTTGGCCGGCACTTCCGGGTTCTCTTCGGTGTGCTGCGTCGAGGGGGTGCCCATCGTCAGCTCCTTGGCGTCACCGAGGTCGACGACTTCCATTTCCTGCGTTTGCGAGGTCTTGTCCATGTTGGACTCCTTTCAGTTGAGGGAACGAATTGCCCGGGCGAGATTGCTTGCGGGCAGCCTCAAGGTATCGCCGCAGCGGGCGCGAGTCGACGGCTCCGCAAGTCGATGCGCGAGCGTTCGGTGCGCTGCTGACCGGGGCGTCGCAGCAAGAAGGTCCTCGCGTCGCATGCGAGTCGGCGGCGGCACCACAGCTATCAATGTTCGGCAGCGAACGGTCGCGGGCTTTGGCGCATCGATAGGTGCGTAGATCGCACGCCTTGCCGGTTTCCGATGCTTTGTGCGCTGAGGTTTCCTCGCGCCGAAACGTCAATAGACCATGAGCAGCGAACTTGCGGTCGCCAGGGAGGCGAAAGCCGAGGAGCAGACGTGGAGCCTTTGTTGGCAAGCTGCCAGCGGGCGCAACTTCCTCGTGCACCGGTCTTTGCCTGAGGACATTCGAGGGCGGCTGATCGGCGCGCATCACCGCCACGGCCGGGTTCTGATCGACTACCTCATTCTCCCCACGGAGATTCACGTCATTTCTCAGGTGTGGCCTGGGGACTCGATTGAAAGCGTGGCTCGATCCATCGCCAACGTGGTGTCTCGCTGGGTGCGAGAGATCGAGCCCGTGCCAGGACACGTGTTGGCAACGAAGTACTGGGCCCAGCGGCTCGAGTCCGATGAGGACGTTCGGGATGAAATCAGAATGCTGGCGTGGAGACCTGTCAGCCTCAAGGTTTCCGCCACGAAGCACCACTACCCCCATGGAGCGCTGCGGCACGCGATGGGGCTTCGAGCGGCAAGCGGCTTTGATGCGCAGCCGCTCTTGCGCTATTTTGGGAAGACCGTCCCGATCGCTCGGCAGGCGCTCAGTGAATGGCTGGATGTGCGCCCCTCGCCGCAGGACTGGCGCGCATGGGAGTTGAACCGTGGCTTGGAACTTGCCACAGGCACGGTCGGGCCTCGTCCCTATATGGCGAAGAAGGTGACGGGGCCGGCCGCAAGAATGATTGCCGCGAGCGGCGGGTCTGGGATTGATGATGCGCTGGAACTGCTCGAGATCTGGGTCGGCGCGCGAATCCAGCCTGCGACGCCGATAGATCTTCATGCATCTGATTCCCTTCAGGCCTCGCGAGGACGCGCACTGGTTGGATGTCTGGCAGTGTCCATGCATCTATGTTCGGCCTCTTCCGTGGCACGGCATTTCAGTTTGGCCCGATCGACACTTTGCGAGCGGATGGCGCGCTGCAAGACGCACCCTGCGGACCGGTTGATTCTGCATACCTCGCTGACACGTATCGCCGAAGAAGCTGCCGCACTTCGAGACGTCGCGCCGACGCGGTCGCACGGCACTGGTAAACATTGAAAACCAGATGCGCCACGGCCTCGGTGAGAACTCCGATGCCAGGCGCACGGCGCCTTCAATGAGATCGTGCCAATCCGCTGCTCCAGTCCGTCAGATCAGACTTTCGCCAGGCGACTGCTCGCTCGCCGATGCGGACGGGCTTCGGGAATTTGTTCTCTGCGATCATCTTGTAGATCGTCGAACGTCCCAGTCCCGTGCATTGCAGCACGTATGGCAATCGCAGCAGGGGCTCGACTCCCGAATCGCTCGGCGCTCCGCTTTGGACCAGTGATTGCACGACGACTCCTGGCGGTGAATGAATGCATTCAAATCTAGGCGCTTGTCGTGCCTTGGATGAGATGAATATTCAGTCAAATCTTGCAGGCCTGGGGAGAGAGGCGCCGGCACCTCTGCAGCCGCCTCCGCAGGCTCGCCCAGCGCATGTCGGGTTCCAATGCCTGCAGCGAACGCACGGGAAGTGATCGCAGCGGCTCGACCATCGCGCCAGTCGCTTCGCTTTGTGGCACGGTGGCCGCGGAGCCGCCGCTGCTCATGACATCGCTGCACCGTTTGCTTGCTTGCGTGTCTCAGACCAGCTGATCCACGCACTGCTGCGCAGCGGTGCAGCGCGACGGGCAGCCGGTGCGCCTGTCGTCCCACCGCGTTCCCCCCGATCACCCCCGTCCCGCTGTGAGGGGGATGACGGGGGGAACTGATGCGGTGGGCCGGGAAACCGGCGCACTGCTTCGGCTGCAGGAGACCCCGCCCATCCCCAACCCCTTCCCGTGAGGGAAGGGGCCATGCCCACCCCCCGCCCGCCCGTGGGCGGGAGCGAGGAGTCCAGCAAGAGGAACAGGTTTTCAACAGCCCCATTCCGGCGGCGGGCCTGGACCTCTTGGAAGGAGATTGGTCATGGCAAACGTACAAGTCACGCAGCGCAATGCTCATCTGGCAAGTGAGGTGCGCATCGAATACGTCGGCGGGCGCGACGGCAGGGTCGCCAAAGCCTTCGTGACGGCGATCAGCAATACCCGCTGGGGTTCGGGCGAGTCGCGCGGCGAGGAATCCACCTCGATCCAGTGGACCTTGTGGGGCACGCAGGCCGAGAACGCGGCCACGTACCTGGGCAAAGGCTCGCATGTGAATGTCGTCGGTCGCCTGCGCAACAACAACTTCGAGAAGGACGGCGAAACCCAGTATCGGCTGGAGTTCGTCGTCGAAGAGATCGACTACCTGGACAGCCGGGCCGATGCGGAGGCACGTCGAAGCGCCCGTTCGAACCCACCGGCCGCCAAGTCCGCCCCCTCCAAGGCGCGGAAAGGCTCCTGACGCGGTACCGCTCGGTGGGCGGGCAGATTCCCGAGCAGGGAGGCGCCCGCCTTCATTCCCTCACTCCACATCGAAGGAAATCATCATGCATCCGACACTTGCAACCCGCTTTGGCTACAACACCACCCGCGTTCTGCGCTCAGCCGATCCGCTCGGCGAGGACCAGATGCGCGTCGTGGCGCCTTCCATCTTCGCTCTGGGCAAGCACACCAGCCGGTCCGAGCGGTACACCTACATCCCCACCATTGAGGTCCTGCGCGGGCTGCGCAAAGAAGGCTTTGAGCCCTTCATGGTCGCGCAAGGCTCAAGCCGTGTGGAGGGCAAGACCGAGTTCACAAAGCACATGATCCGGATGCGCCACGCAGGAAAGGTGCAGACCCGACCTGAGGCGAGCGAGATCATCCTGATCAACAGCCACGACGGCGCAAGCTCCTATCAGATGCTGGCGGGCATGTTCCGCTTCGTCTGCTGCAATGGCCTGGTCATTGGCGACGTGGTCCAAGACATCCGCATCCCGCACAAGGGCAACATTCAAGGCGAGGTGATCGAGGGGGCGTTTCGCGTGCTCGAGGAGTTCGAGACCGTCGAGCAGCATGCCGACGCGATGAAGGCATTGCCCCTGGAGCCGGGCGAGCAAATGGCCTTTGCTCATGCTGCACTGGCGCTGCGTTTTGGCGCAGAGCGGCCCGACGAGAACGGCATTGCCATTCCGCCGCCGGTCACTGCTGCCCAGTTGTCTGAGGCGCGACGCATCGAGGATGCGGGGCACGATCTCTGGTCGACCTTTCAACGCGTGCAGGAAAACGTCATGCGTGGCGGACAGTCTGGCCGAACGGTCCAAGGCCGACGGCAACAGACGCGACCCGTTGGGAGTATTGATCGAGGCGTGAGCCTGAATCGCGCCCTCTGGATGCTCGCCGAGGAGATGCGCAAGCTGAAGGCCTGACCGGCCGTGCCCTCGCTGGACTCGGTGTCATGGGTCCAGCGGGATGCTGTGAGCTTCGCCGCGCTGCGCTGCGTCCTTCGGCCCCGATTTGCGCAGCACGCACACCCACGCTGCGTCAGGGGCGACACGGATTCACCGAGCCCCAGCCCAAGCGCTGACGATCCACGTCAAAGCCGACGCGAGAGTGGCCGCGCCAAGTGGGATCAGCACGCGCTCAATGAGGCTTGGTGGAGGCCGCCCATTCGCGCGCAGCAAATGGCCAAGCTGCGCCGCAGCGGCGTCCACCTCCGCCTGAAAGCAAGCCCGGGCTGCCTCGCGGATCGCCTGCTTTTGCTGCTCCGCACTGCGATTCGCCGCCAGTGCTGCACGAGCGGCAATGTGCTTTGCCACCTGGGTCTTCGCCTGTTCAGCCAGCGCGTGCAACTGAGCCTCGTTCTCCGTGCGAAGTGCGTCAATCTGCTGCGCCATCTGTGCCTGCGCGCCGACAATGCCGTCGCGCGCAGCTTCCATACCCAGCAGCAGTTGCTGGACCTGCGCGAGCAGGTCGCCGAACTCGCCGATCGCTTCGGCCAGCAGGGCCTCGCGAGCGGTGGTCGGCATGCCCATGGGGCTATAGCTCCACCGACTCTGTTGCGCACGGAGTCGCGGTGTTGGCGCGCAGTGCCAGGGCGGCAAAGCACGCGTCGTGTTCAGGCACGACGCCGATGGCCAGGCGCCGCGTTGCCAGCCGCTGGGCAAACTCGATGCGCCGCGCGCCTTCCGTGGTCGACGCGATGAGCGCCTTGTAGTCCGTGGAATCGGCGGCAATGGCCGCCAGATCGGTGTTCATGCCATTGATTCGAGCGTAAATCTCGTTGACCTCCAGCGCGCAATCCAGCGAATGGCGCGCCAGGGGTGCCTGCTTCAGGAACGACAGCAACAGCTCGAAGGTCCGTTCCATCTCTGCCCGCTCTTCGACCATGTTGAAGACGATGCGCACCTTCTCGGCGGGGACACCCAACCGAGAGAGCTCCGCCAGTGTGGCCATCGTGTCCCGTTGCTGCTTATGAGCCGGAACGGTCGGTATGACGAAGTAGTCGAAATCTTCGTGGCTGCCCCGGTAGCGGCGCATCAGCGTTAACAACTCTTCGATATTGCTCGCCCCGATGTCGACAATGGCGTCTTCCACGACCTGCAGGTACTCCTGCAACTCGGCGAACTGGCGACCGCGAATGACATGGTCCTCGACCTCGCCAGCGTTCACGCTCTCGATCGAGACGAGCACGGCGCCCGGAATTCGCGGCAACAACACGTGTCTCGCGATTGTGGTCTTGCCGACGTTTCCGGAATAGCTAATCACGGCGATTTTCATGGTGCATCCTCTCCAGAAGCAGCGGATTAGCGCTCCTGCCTCGCATGAACTCTTCGACGATCTGTTTGCCTGAGCGTGCATCGCCAGCAAAGCCATGCGAGGCGTCGATGTCAGGGTCAACTAAAGCTGGAAGCGCGCGCCGGACCGGCCGCGCCGAAGGCTGTTGACCGCGAGCCGAAGCAGCGCCTTGCGCGTCCACACTTCGACGCAGCTTGGCATCCAACGGCCTGCGCGCTTCGCGTTTGACCGTCGTGACGCTCACCACAACACCGGCGTCCCGAAGCGCCAGACGAATAGCTTCGAAGGTACAGCCGTCTGCACGCAGTCGATGAATCTCGGTGTGGTACTTGCCGGCCTTGCGGTCGCTCCGTCCCAGTGGATTTGTCATGGTCAGTCGCGGTGATGCGTCGGGTGTCTCCATGTGCAGAACTCTGCCCCGACGCTTTGTATTGCTGGTGATGAATTTCCGGTGATTTCGTGCGCTTGGACGACTCTGCACATCTGCGCTAGGCGAGCGTCCGGATGTGGGGCGCATCGCACCGCCGAGATCGCCAAACTTTGGACGGCATAGGACCAAACGGGACAGTTGGTCCGGCTATGGTCCGCTTACGGTCCGGCTTTGGTCCGCTTTCGGTTCAGCACCCAGATGCCGGCACGTCGCGTGCTGAATTCGCGCTCGAATTCATCGCCACAGGTGGGATGAATCGAGCCAATACTTGAATCCATAGTGAGTGCAGGATAGGCGGTTTGCCGCCGATTTCACAAGCGCTCTGCTGATCCCTGAGGGTGCTTAATGAGCAACGTAACTCACGAGTTCGTCACTATCGACATGCGCGGCCTCAAAGCGTCGCTGATCGCACACGCCAGCGAGAGGCGCTGCAGTGTCTCGGCCGTCGTGCGCGAAGCCGTTATGCGTCGGTTGGGAACGTGTGCCGTTGAAGAGGCGCACCCTAATTACGCAGGTCCCAGCGATTTGCCGCGCGATTCCTGCGTCAAGCTCTCCGTGCGTATGAAGCGCGATGAGGCTCGCCGGATCGACGCGGCTGCGCGGGCTGCGGGACTGTCACGAGGCGCATATTTGATTGGCCTGACCGATGGCATTCCCGTCTTGGCAAACGGGGGCAGTCGGTCTGAGATCACTCGCTCTCTCATCACCTCCTGCTCGGTGCTTGCCACCATGGGCCGGAACATCCATGAGCTGCATGAGGTGCTTCGACGCGACGATGCCCCGCGCTCATTGGATTTCGTGCGTGCGATCGAGGGTGTCGAGGCCAAAGTGGCGGCGCATCTGCGGGTCGCAAGTGCTGTTCTAGCTGAGCTGCGACCGCTACGAGCCGCAGGGAAGTTCTCGGCGGGATCCCAATCTCGAGAGAAGCGGAAAGTTGAGCGCCGGAATGAAACTTGACGGTGTCTTGGTGACCTGGGGAGATCGGCTCTTCTATCCCGGAAATTGGATGGTTCGCGATCGCCCGCAGCCCAAACGTTCTGCGACCTCAATCGGTCAGCGCGCGGCGGCGATCCGAAGACGGATCGAGGCGACGGTTGTGCGTCGCTCGCCGCAGGTGATGGTAAAGGTCACAGGCGGCGGACGTTGCATGCGCGCGATCGCTGCGCACTTCCGTTACATCAGCAAGAACGGCCGCCTCGAGATTGAAACGGAGCAAGGCGAGAACGTCCGTGGTCCCCATGGTGTGCGAGACTTGACTGAGGAATGGAAATACGGCGGAAGCCTAATCGCAGAGAAAGCGCCTGCCAGCTCGCGTCGCGAGGCGATCAACCTGATGGTATCGATGCCACGCGGTACAGATCCGTTGGCTGTCTTGAGAGCTGCGCGCCAGTTTGCGCGGGAGGAATTGACGGGGCATAAATACGCGATGGTGCTGCATGATCACCAAGCCAACCCGCATGTGCATATCAGCGTCCGAGGCGAGTCGAGCGTTGGCACTCGGTTGAACCCGCGCAAGCGCGATCTGCAGCGATGGCGAGAGACATTTGCGGAAAAGCTCCGGGAGTTGGGGCTGGACGCCGAAGCAAGCCGAGGGGCTACCCGGATGCGGCAGCCCAGCCCAGAGAAACTATGGCGATTGAAGGCCGGAGACGAGGGGCGACTGAGGCGCCTCAGTCGATGCGCCCGAGCAACCAATATGATGGGGCCTGCGACGGGTAAAGCTGCCAGCTGTTGGATGCACATCGCCATTGCGTTGAGCCGTGGTCCGAACTCCGAGGATCGCCAGCTTGCCGAATCGATCATCACGTTCTTGAAACGTGATGCTGAGACTCCTTCTCGCCGGGGCCAGCGGGGAACTCAATTCGTACTGCAGGGCCATGATCTGTCGCGGCATCGATGAAGCTTCCGATATCGGCAGACTGCTTTAGGGGAGCTCGCGCGCTTGGCCGGTGAACCGCGCCGACGACTTCAGTCGGCCTGGAACGGTCGCCGCGAAGGGCGGCATCCAATGGATCTAGCGCTCGATATGACTGCGTGATGCATGCCGACATGTGGGGTGATCTGGGCCCGTTTGTCCGCTGGACCGACCTCCGCGAACTATGCGCGCCATGGGCTTCACTTGCTCTGCAAGACCGGCTCATTGGGTTGCCGACCGCCCTTCGCTCCAATTGACAACGTCAGACTGTCGCCACGCAGCGGCCCGTTCACCAATGCGAACCGGCCTTGGAGATCTGTCGCCGGCGATCATCCGATAGATGGTTGAGCTTCCCATCCCGTCGCACGCATGACGGTGGGCAAGCGCAGGAATTGCCGGAGTGGTGCAGCCGGGCTTGCGTTGTCGTGCGCTTGTGCGCGCATGTGAGGCTCCTGGAATTGCGCGTGAAACTCTATGCCCGCGTGCGCGCTGAATGTCGATGAAATTCGCCTCAAGTCTCGCTGTCTGCGCGTGCTGTCTGTTCGCTCGAAGCACCGCAAGCCGGTGCCAGTGCTGAAGGGGACATTTGCGGTGGCGCGGGGGCGTCCAGAGGTCCGTGCACTGGGAGGCCCGCGCTTGGCAATTGCCCGTCCGCCGCGACCACGCTCGTCACATCGCACAAGTTGTTGCTGCCGTCGAAGACGTTCTCTACGACGACGGTGAAACGCCTGTCGGCCATCGCCACGATATAGCGCCACCCGTTGACCAAGCGGACGCCGCCGACCATGCCGCCAATGGGCAGCAACCGCGGGTCTGAATCCTCGCCGGATGCGATAGAAGGAGCCAACTTCCTGACCGGATATATCCAGGTGCATTCGCGCCAAATGCCATCTAGGAGCACACGCGCCGGGCGGATCGACTTCAACTGCTGCATCATGACTGCTGCTGCTGCTTCTGCTGGAACAGCGCACCCTAAATTCTTGCTGTAATCCTTCAATAATGTGTTCCACTGCTTGACAAAGAGTGGAAATTGGCTCCGTCCTCACCACGTCCAACCCTGCCGCTCGGCCGGCGTTCAGCCGCGGTGAGGTGCATCTGGAGCGCCCAACGCACCTACCGCGAACCACCTTCCATGATCGATGCCCTGATTCCCCACATCCAGCGACTGCAACAGCAGGGGAACTGTCGTGTTGCTCAAGTGGGACGGCGAGCGGCCTGGCAAGCGTTGCACCGTCGTCGTGCTGCGTGGAACGGATTTTTTGTGGCGCATGGACGGCGACGAGGTCGGATGAATCCTGGCCGAAGCTTTGGCCGAGTACGAGGCAATGCATCGGGTTTGAGATCTTGGAGCCACGTCAGAGGCGGCGTGTGTCCGCAGCGCGGGGCGGCCCCGGCCATCCGTGTCTAGATCGATGATCCGCCTGATCTGTTGCCGGCGGCAGGACAGCGCGAGCGTCGGCGACTCGTAAACGCCTTGCTCGCCCTTGAGTGCGTAGCGACTGCCAACGAGCGCAGTCCAGTTCCACCCGAGCGAAGTCTCGTTGGTCTTCAGGCTGACGGTATGCCCGCTGTAGCGCAGATCGATTTGTTGGGGGGCTAGCGCCATAACCAAGCCTTCTTTCGTCTAGCCTCCAATTTGTATACTTGTGTTGCTAATATGTATGTAAAGCGTTTCTTATCCAAGGGCGACAGACATGACTCCTGATCGCTTACGTTGAAAAATGTCGCCTCTCTCCTCACTCAACGCATCACAACGGCAGGGATTGGCTGTGGGCTTGGTCCTGCTCGTTGTCGTCGTATTCACGCATAACCCGACGGATGGCTATGTCTGGGAGGAAGCGATCAACGAGTTCGACCGCCTGCCTCCGACGGCGGAGTGTTCGATGGACCGACTCGACGCCCTCGCCACGAGCCACGCTCGCAAGACGTCCGCCGAGGAAGAAGAGGAGAACCGGCTCGTCGCCGCATGCTTCCCCTCGACGACCAGCTCCAGCGTGGAGATGCTGCCATTCAGCGAGTGGCGGTCGGTGGGGGCATTGCAGCCTTGGTTCGCCAGCCCGGCGAACTGCCTTTGGGCGATATTCGCCATCATCGTTGGCGCGATGGGGTGGGCGTGGGTGCTCCGGCCGGAGCCGGCGCTGATTGAGGAACCGTAACCACGCGCGGGCCGCGCCGCGTCATTCGTCGCTTCTTGCCTCGGGTCTCGTCAATGTTTGCGCGCATGACGCTGTGCTGTCGGCAGAACCGTGTCGAACCATTCCGAGGCTCTTCATCGACGCATCGCTGGGCGGCGCGCCGCGGTGCATGAAGTCGCGGCTATATTCGTTGCCATCGTCGCGTCAGCCCAGGAACAGGGCAGGCGCGTGGGCTGCTTGCCGTCAGGCAAGACATTCGTTCGCGGACTCGAGAAAGGAGTTGATCGTGCAAGTCATTCCAAATTTTTACGACTGGATTTACTCAACATGCAACTTCATATCTTCAGAGGTCCCGGCCGCGTCTTCGCTTTCACCGAAGATCCGTCGGGTAAGAACCTGCCGCTCAAATATGCGCCCTGGACTCCGTTCAAGAGCGTCGAACTTCAGCGGGACCAACCCACACCAGGCGTCGACTCGAACGAGTGCCTGAGGGACATCGAGCGATTCGGCATTCACGTGACCAACGCGCACCTTCGGATCACGGAAGAGGCGCTCGGGTGAGCCGCGGGCCGCGTCTCACAAGTCCTCACGCAGGCTCTGTGTGGATTGACGGCGGGGCTCGGCCCTTTAGCGAGGCTTTAGCGACGCACTAGCGAGGCGCTGGAGTTGGAGTTGGAACGGATCGCGTCTCATCGACCCTGCTGTAAGGCCGCGCCGTTGACGATCAACTGCAGGCCTTCCTTGTAGCGCTTGTCAAACTTGTCGAAAAGAATCTCCCCCGCCTGCTGCAGCAGAGGCAGGCCAGCCTGCCGCAGGCGGGCGCCGCGCTCTGCCAAGTCGTATTTTTCCGGGCGTTCTCCGGGGCGCGGAAACACGGCCTGTTCTTCCATCACGAAGCTGACCGTGTAGTTGTAGACCGTGCTCAGCAGCACCGTCGCCTGTCGCACGGTGAAGCCTGATTGCACGAGCTTCTGAGCAATCTGCTCCACGGTGCGCATGTATTCGATGTTCGTCAGCCGTGTACCTGCCACCATGCGTGCGCCGTCGCGGTAGACCAGCAGTTGCTGGCGCAGCCCGGCACCATAGGCCGCGACCCAGATCGGCCATTCGACCGAATCACGGGCGGGCAACAGGCCCGACGCGCCGCTGGCCAGTACGGCGGTGGCCATCTCGTCGATCAGCTCGTCCTTGCTCTTGAGATGCCAGTAAAGGGACGCAGCCTGCATGTTCAAGCGCTGCGCCAGCAGTCGCAAGGTCAATCCCTCCAGGCCGACCTCATTGAGGAGCGCCAGGGCAGCGGCAGTCACCTGCTCTCGGTTCACTTTCATCTTTGCAGAATACCAGCGTTGACAAGCTCAATCTAACGCCGTTAGAGTAATCTAACAACGTTAGATTGCGAGGTGAGAGATGAAAGCGGCCATCGTGAACGGACCTGGTCAAGCGCCGGTTTTCGGTGAGTTTGAAGCGCCGCGCAGCGCTGCGGGGCTGGCGCTCGTCGCCGTCAGTGCCGCCGCGCTGAGTACGTTCAGCAAATCCAGATCGACGGGGCAGCACTACAGCGCGGAGGGGCGGTTCCCCGCCATCGCGGGGGCTGAAGGCGTGGGGCGCCTCGTGAATGGGCATCGGGTGTACTTTGTTTTGCCGCAGTCGCCCTACGGCGCGCTGGCGCAAAGTTGCCTGGTGGACCCCGCTCACTGTGTGCCGATTCCGGATGCACTCGACGATGTGACTGCTGCAGCCCTCGGGAACCCCGGTATGTCGGCCTGGGCCGCGCTGGTCGAACGGGCGCGCATCCAGCCCGGCGAAACCGTGCTGGTGAACGGTGCCACCGGCAGCGCGGGCCGTCTGGCGGTGTTCCTGGCGAAACACCTTGGGGCGGGGCGCGTGATCGCGACGGCGCGAAATGCCGTGGACTTGGAGAGCCTGAAGCAGGCGGGTGCGGACGCGCTGATTGCATTCGATCTGGACCGTGATCCGCAGGCGGGCGGGAAAGCCTATGAGCGCGCGCTGGCACGCGAATTCTCCGAAGGCGTCGATGTCGTCATCGACTACTTGTGGGGTACCAGTGCGAGAACGATCATCGTCGCCATCGCCAAGTACGTCGAAGACGGCCGGCGGGTGCGTTTCGTCCATGTGGGCGGTGCCAGCGGCGCCGAATCCATCGATCTGCCCGGCGCGGCCCTGCGCTCCTCCGCGATCTCCCTCATGGGCAGCGGCCTCAAGAGCGTGCCCTTCGATCGTCTGCTGGACTCGGTCCGGCGGGTTTTTGACGTGTCGGCCGCAGTCATGCCGAAGATTCCGATGCGAGTTCTTCCTCTGGAGGATATTGAGCGGGCCTGGCAAGCGCCTGGATCGCCGCGCATCGTGATCTCCGTCTCGTGAATCCAGACCTGGGCAGCGATGTGGCGGGCTGGCGTCAGGCTGGGTCAAGCGAGCTGCGCGGAGCGCACCCAACTCTCACGGGGCCCTGCGACGAAGTCGTCGATACTCCAATGCGAATTGACTTGCAGTTGTTGCGCATGCGGAAGTTCAGGGCTTGGCTGGTAGCTGGTGTGAGTGCGCTTGCGAGCGCCATGGCGTTGGGACAGCAAGCCGGGTGTGGGCCGTACCGCCTGGCCTTGTACGAGTACGGCTCGCTGGCCTTCCAGCGGGAAGGCGAGGACGCTGCAGGCATCGACGTTGCCATCGTGGAAGAGGTCAGTCGGCGCACCGGTTGTCGGTTCGACGTCTTCATGGACTCTCGCGTGCGGACCTGGGACGACCTGGAAAAGGGCGTGCTCGACATGACGGTTTCTGCCATCGCGACCGATGATCGGGCCAAGTTCGTCCGCTTTGCAATCTACATGAAAGGCCGAAATCGACTGCTCGTGCGCACCGATCTGCCCACCCCGGTGCGTTCGATGCAGGAGTTTGCCGAGCAGCGCCAATTGCGTTTGGCGGTCGTCAAGGGCTTCAAGCATGGTCTGCGCTGGGATGACTGGATCAACGCGTTGCGACGACAGGGGCGCGTGGATGAATATCCGGACGCGAGCATCGCTGCACGCCTTGTTTTTCTGGGCCGGGATGCGGCCTTCATCTCGGAGCCCGTCGTGTGGGGGCTCATCCTCGCTGACAGCAAGCTCGAAGGGCGAGTCACAGTGATCGATGGGTTGCCGCTCGACAACTACGCTGCCGGCTTTGCAATGTCCAGGAAGAGGGTTCGAGAAGACGACGCACGCAAGATCCAGTCGGCGATTGCCGACATGCGCGCCGACGGCAGTCTCTACAGAATCTTCGTCGAGCACCTGCCGCATGCCGACGCGCTGGGGTCAATGCCCTAGAGTCGTTGCGGCACGCCGGTAAGGTCTTCAAGTTCTTGCGCAACGAAGCGCCGTTTTTGGAAATCGGAAAATCGATTGAATGCGCCGATTTGAAGTTTGCTACTCCAGAAACTTCAAATCAGGCTCGCTGGATTCGAGATGGGGGCACGTGCACAATCAGTGCATGCCAAACATTGCCACCGCACTCAAGGAAGAGATCAGCCGCCTGGCCCGCAAGGAACTGCGCGCCGAAGTGACGGATCTCAAGAAATCAGCGTCCGCCCATCGACAGAGATCGCGGCGTTGAAACGACGGATCTCCGAGCTAGAAAGGGCCATGAAGGGCCTTTTGCGACAGGCAGGCCGGATTGAGGCAAAGCCCTCCTCTGCGTCGCCGGATGACGACGCAGAGGAGGGTGGCCACCGGTTTCGTGCTGCTGGCTTGGCGAGCAATCGTCAAAGGTTGGGGCTGTCCGCAGCCGACTACGGACTCTTGGTCGGCACGACGGGGCAGTCGATCTACGCCTGGGAGCAAGGGCGTGCAAAGCCGCGAGCCAAGAACCTTGCCGCGATCGCGGCGCTTCGGGGCATCGGGAAAAAGGAAGTTGCGGCCAAGCTCGGAGTATTGAAGAAGGCCGGATAGCGCCATCGAGTTGCTCATGTTGAGGGGTGCCCTCAGATGTCGGCCCCGATATCTCCTTGTGGGTCGGATCCCGGAGCGGCTGCGGGCACCTTGCAACCCGGAACGACTGTTTTCCTTGTTGGGTTCGTGCGGGCGTCTTGACGATCTGTTGATGGGACCTCGATAAGAATTGATCTTTCCTTGACGGGGCAAGTTCTACATTGCGTGCGTGCCCACACTACTTTGGCGTTCGTAGCAGAGCCCATCCGATAGGAGTTGATCGTGCCGCTCAAGACCTTCAAGACTTCGCAGACGAACCGAGAAGCCCCCAAGCCTCCCAAGCCATCGACGATCACCATGCTCGCGCCCGCCGGTGCTCCACATCCTCGTGAAGCGCTTTGGTGCAGCCGATACGCAGGTGGCTACTCGGATTGGATGGACGATTGGCCCGTCAAGTCGGCACGTCGTTCATAGTTGCTCGCCGATGGTCTGACGCGAGGGCTTCGTGGATGTCCCTTTCGCCTGCGCGAGTCCTGCCTTGGGCCGCGGCCATGCAAGCAAGTCGGAAGAGCCCGTGCGATGTCGCTCATTCATGTGGCCTGGCGTTATCAGTAGGTAAATTGCCTACGGCAGGTTCCAGGAATTGCGGCTTGGCAATGAGTTATCTTCATGAAAAATTGAAGGTGGGGCTGACAGGCTATCGCCTGCACCACCTTGCCATCGCTCGAAGCTGCTAGTCGTATCGCTTCTTAGCCTGCGGTTGGGCTGCGTCGACAAGCGCCGAATCTTGAGGTCCCAATCTTCGAACATGGTGCATCTCTGCACGGAGGGGTTATGCGGTTTCTGTCGAATCTGAAGATTTCCAAGCGCCTTGGGTTGGCCTTTGGCCTGTGCCTGGTGCTCTCATGTCTCGTCTCGATGCTGGCAGTCAGATCTTTGCGCAGCATCAATGAGTCGCTGAAATCGGTGACCGAGGACCGGTATGTCAAAGTGCAGTTGGTCGGTGACGTCAAGGAAGAAGTGAACTTGCAAGCGCGAATGGCGCGCAATTTGCTGCTCTTCGACAACGCGGCGGATGTCCGAAATGAGTTGGATGGTCTGCAGAAGTCGCGTTCCAAGATTGGCCCCGTTCTTGTTCGCCTTGACTCCATGATCGCGGGCGGCTCCGAAGGCCAGCAGCGCCTGGATGTCGTGCGAACCGATCATGAGCGCTTCGACAATGAGCTCGCAAAGTTGCTGGGGCTCGTTCGCGAGGACCGTATGAATGAAGCGCGTGCGCACGTCCTGCAGGTCATGCGCACCGAGCAGCTCAAGTTCATGGCCGCGTTGGACGAACTGTCAGACCACCAGGAGAAGCTGATGGAAGCGTCTGCGGTGGAAGCCGATGCTCTGGTCAACTCGAGCACTTGGATGGTCGTGGCTTTGACGATCGTTGCCACCTTCGCCGCCATTGGACTCGCTTGGTGGGTGTCGCGATCCATTACCTCGCCGCTTTCGCGCTCGGTGGAAATGGCCGAGTCGGTGGCCAGTGGCGATCTCCAGCCAAGGGCCGCGACGACGACGCGGGATGAAACCGGACAACTCATGTCTGCGCTGGACCGGATGAAAAGTCAGCTCGCCAACATCGTTGCCCAGGTTCGCGAAAGCTCAGAGTCGATCGCGACGGGCACGGGGCAGCTGGCGGCAGGTAACGCGGACCTGAGCCAGCGGACCGAAGAGCAGGCGAGCAATCTGGAAGAGACCGCGGCCACGATGGAGCAATTGACCGCCACGGTGAAGCAGAACGCCGAGACGGCTCGAGCCGCTACCGATATGGCTACCAGCGCCGTTCAGGTTGCGCTAAAGGGCGGCGAAGTGGTGAGGGAGGTCGTGCAGACCATGGAAAAGATCAGCGACGCGAGCAAGCGCATCTCCGAGATCATTGGCGTGATCGACGGGATCGCATTTCAGACCAACATCTTGGCGCTGAACGCCGCGGTCGAGGCTGCTCGTGCAGGCGAACAGGGCCGAGGGTTTGCCGTCGTTGCGGGTGAAGTTCGCGCGCTGGCTGGACGCTCAGCCACCGCCGCACGCGAGATTAAATCGCTGATCGGCGAGAGCGTCGAGACGGTCAAAGCTGGTAATCGGCTTGTCGGTGATGCAGGCAAGACCATGGAAGAGGTTGTCCACCAGGTGCAGCAGGTCAATGCAATGATCGGAGAAATCAGCTCAGCGAGCCGCGAGCAGAGTGAGGGCATCGACCAGGTCGGCAATGCGGTCATGCAACTGGACCAAGTCACGCAACAAAACGCTGCGCTTGTCGAGGAGGCGGCTGCAGCCGCGGACAGCTTGAAGCAGCAGGCGCTGCGGCTGACAAGCCTGGTGGCAACGTTCAAACTTGCCTAGTTCCTCTCGAATCAACTCGCCTTTGGCGCCGGCATGGGGACCGCCTGCTGGAGCGGTGTGCCTTGCTCCCAAGCGCTTTCCGCCGGCAAATTTGTCCGGTCAACTGCGTCTGCGTCCGTGCTGCGGGGCGTTGCGGGATTTAAGGCTGCATCGGCCGCTTCTGACATCGACCGCGTTGCTGTGCACTGCACGGCCTGGAGCGGGGCGCAACATCTTTTGAACTGCAAGGCCTCGCCGAAATCGTCGCGCGAGTTTTGTTCGCTAGCGCTGATCAGTCAGCTCGGTGAGTTGCTTCAGAGCAGCCTCTCAATGAGTTCGAGGTAATCCCGCGCGATCGTGACGAGGCTGCTTGCGTGACTGATGCATCCGCACAGGCCAGCCCTGGGGCGAGCGTCGAGATTCATATCAGGCGGTACCTTGGCGAGCGTGACAGTCCATGCTTGTGAAGCGCGCTGCGCAATGGCCGAACGAGCCAGCTCCCGATGCAGCTTCGGTCGTAAAGATGACCTGTTTTCGATGAACAATTCGAACAGCCCCCACTTGAGGGGGATGGCGCGGTGGTCTGTACTTTCGTGTGGAATGGCTCACTTGTGAGGGGAGATTCGTGGCGTAGTAACGCTCTTGCCTTCTGCTGGAACGATTGGGAATTTCCACGTAGGCAATTTGCCTACGCAGCAGTCCTGAGACTCCCGCTGGGCAGGCGTTGGTGCGGCTGCAATGATCTGTGCCTGTAACCAAATATTGGCCGGGTGACCGGTCTGCAGATGGCCATGAGCACAGTTCCGAACTCGACAGAACACTGCAGCGCTTACGTTGCGGCATTGCCCGGCCAGGAAGCCTTTGAGCAGGCTGCCGCGGACATGATCTCGAAATGGAAGGGTTCGAACATGAACCCCTCGCGCGCCTTCGCGCGTCAGCCCTGGCGGCGCGGACTGCTTCGACTGAGCGTTCGGCTCAAGCTGCTGGTGGCCGTCGCCATGTCCTGCCTCGCCGTGCTGGTGCTGACGGCCTCGGCGATCGTCTTGCTGTACCGCTCGATCGAGGAGGCGGCGCAACTGGAGGCGCGCAATCTGGCCATGGCGGTGGCCATCGAAGGCGCCTCGAAGGGGCCGGCACTGCAGCACTACGTCCGCAGTCTGGACGCCCTGTATCGACGGGATCTGTTCATCCTGGACCGTGACCACCGCACGCTCGCTGACATCGCCCCTGGCGAAATCGGCAGCGTCTATCGGCAGGACCAAGGCGGAGAGATCGAGGAAACCATGCGCGACGGCATGCCGCGCCGGTTCGTCGAGGTGAGCACGCAGCACCCGGACGGCGCCGCGCTGATGGCTGTACCGCTGCATCAGACCGCCGACCAGGCCTCGCCGATCGTGGGCATCGTGGTGCTCGAATACACGAGCATCGAGCAGCAGTTGTTCAGGGCCGATGCCTGGAGCTTGTATGTGGTGGGGCTGATCGGTCTTGCCACCGTCATTGCCGTCGGAGCTTTCGGTTATCAGGCCGCGAGCCGCCTCGCCCTGGGCATCCAGAGGGTTCGCGCTGGCGTGCTTGCGTTCGCTGGCGGAGACACGTCCGTCCGGATCGCGTCGTCAAGCTCCGACGAGGTCGGTGACCTGACGACGGCCTTCAACAAGATGGCCGACGACCTCGACATGAGCCGCAGGGAACTCATGCTGGAAGCCGAGATGGCGCGCCAGGCGGCCACGCATGCCGAGATGCTGGCCAACACCGACATGCTGACGGGCCTGTCCAACCGCGCGCACCTGTCCGCCTTGATGACGAAGGTGTTGACCGACGCCGAGTCTCGCGGGCAGGGCGCCGGCGTGCTGTTCATGGATCTCGACCGGTTCAAGAACATCAACGACACGCTCGGGCACGAGGCCGGTGATGCCGTGCTCCGCTCGGTCGCCGAGCAGCTCCAGAAATGCCTGGGGCCGAATGAATTTGTCGGCCGCCTGGGCGGCGACGAGTTCGTCATCGTGGTCGGCGGGGTCGCGTCGCCAAGTTCTCTGGCCTGCGTCGCCCGCCGCGTCCTGACTGCGGTGGCACATCCCATCTTTGTCGACGGTCAGGAAATTCGCACCACCGGCAGCGTCGGGATCAGCGTCTTCCCACGCGACGGACGGGACCCGCAAACCCTGAAGAAGAACGCGGATATTGCGCTGTATCGCGCCAAGGAAGAAGGGCGCAACGGCTATTCGTATTACTCGCCGGACCTGAACCCCCACTCGATCGAGAAGCTCGCGTTCGAATCGGAATTGAGGCGTGCGCTGGATCAGGGGCAGTTGCGGGTGCACTACCAGCCCAAGGTCGATCCCTTCACGCGGCGCGTGCGAGGCGTCGAGGCCCTGGTCCGGTGGCAGCACCCCACGATGGGCAGCATCCCGCCGGCGCGATTCATTCCGGTCGCGGAGGAAACGGGGCTGATCGTGCAGTTGGGCCGATGGGTGCTCGAGCAGGCCTGCCGGCAGCAGGTCGCCTGGAAGAGCAGCGGACTGGCCGATGTCTCGATGGCCGTCAATCTGTCGATTCGTCAGTTCAACGACCCGGACCTGCTCGAGGACGTCACCTGGATCATGGCCGAGACAGGCATCGAGCCCGGGCAGCTCGAACTGGAGATCACCGAGAGCCTGCTGATGAACAACGAAGCCTCCGGCACGACGCTGCTGCGCGAGCTCAAGGCGCTCGGGCTGCGACTGGCCGTCGACGACTTCGGTACGGGCTACTCCTCGCTGGCCAACCTGAAGCGCTTCCCGATCGACACGTTGAAGATCGACAAGGCCTTCGTGCACGACCTGGAAGGCAACGACGAGGACCAGGCGATCGTGCAGGCCATCATTTCGATGGCCAAGTCGCTGGACCTCAAGATCGTCGCCGAAGGCGTCGAGACCGAGGCGCAATGGGTCTTCCTGCGCGATCGAGGCTGCGATGACATCCAGGGGTATCACTTCAGCAAGCCGGTGCCGGCGAGCGAACTGGTCGCGCTGTTGGCCCGGGCCGTGGAGCCCGTCTCGGCATGAACAGCCTCTACCGATTGCTGTTCCTGGGCGCGATCGTCGCGGCCGACGTCGTGACGGATTCTGCGGACGGCAGCACCTTCCAGGTGTCCGCCACGATCGTCAATTCCTGCAAGGTCTCGGGCACGACCTTGAACTTTGGCGGCGCCATCGATCCACTCGCCAACTCAGGGCCGCTGGACACGAGCTCCGTGCTGACGGTGATCTGCACGAACACCACGCCCTACACCGTCTCGCTCAACGCGGGTACCAACTCCGGAGGCGCATCCAGCTTCTCAAGTCGCGCGATGAAGAGCGGCGGCCACTCCTTGGCCTATCAGCTCTACACCGACGGGAGTCGCTCCACCATCTGGGGCGATGGCAGCGGTGGCAGCTCCACCGTGAGCGGGACTGGCACCGGCAATGCGCAAGCCCTGAGCATCTACGGGCGTGTCTCGTCGCTCGCCAATGTCGTGCCGGGCAATTACTCAGACACGGTGATGGTGACCATCACCTACTGAACAAGCACAAATTCGATGGCCCTAAATACCAGTCGATATATCTATCGCTATGTATTATTTTGAGGCGTGGGCCTCTGATACTTCGTGCGACAAGAGTCTCAAATAGCGGAAATCTTGAGTGTGTTTACTTTGCATTTACAGAGCGACAGCATGTAATTAACGGGCGAAAACGCAAATAGAGTCCTTAATTCGTGCCGCCGACAGCCCCTAATTCGGTTCGTTGCCTGGCGTGTTCAGCGATCTTCCCGCTTGGAGATATTGCGATGAAGTCCGCAGAGACACAACCCGCGGAAGAGGCCATGCAGGCCCTTGCCCCTGTTGAACACGCGTGCCTCGCGCTGCGGCAGCACGCCTTCGGATAGCGGGCGGCATCGCACCTCCCGACTGATGCGTTCCATACCTTGGGGGCGCATCCATAACCTTGGCTAGTTTATGCCTTCTCAAAAGGAATGGCAGGGGCCTTTCATGTCTGGTTATTTCAGAAGCATCAGCGTCGGCACCAAGACGGCATTGGCTTTTGTCACAATATCTTTGCTGATGATGGTGCAGGCGGTCCTGGCCATGCACAACATGTCCGCGATGACCAGCAGTTTCCACGTGGTCTCGGAAAGTGGGATTCCCTCGGTCAAGAATGCCGGCGAGTTGACGCGAACCGTTGCCGAGCTTCAGTTTCGTGAATACCAGTTGGCCAAAGCGTCGCCGGCAGAAATGGCGGCGGCACAGCAGCAGCTCAGGAACAGCCAGGACGGCGTTTCAAGCAGCATCCAGCAGGCGAAGGCGCTCGCGGACACCGACGACGAGCGGCGCCTGGCGCAGCTCGCCGAGCAGCAGTGGACGAGCTATCTCGCGCTCGATGCGTCCGGCCGCGGCGCTTCTGGCCCGCCGGGCAGCGAGAGCCTGCATCGCTTCGACGATTTGCTGGCCACGGCCGAGCGCATCGTCCAGGTCAATGCCGACGAGGCGGTGGAAGTGGCCCGCGACGCAGACCGCAGCTATCGGCGGTCGTATGACGCGACCCTGATCGTGATCGTGATCGCCGTGGTGGCGACGCTCGCTTTCGGATGGGGCCTTTCGCGCGCGCTGAGCCGACGCCTCGCGGACTTGCTGAGCATGGGCCGGCGGATCGTCGACGCGGGTCAATCCACCTTGGCTCACGATGCGCTGCTCGAGACGGATGAGCTGGATCAGCTGACCGCCGTGCTCGGCCAGGTCTACGAGAGCCGCAACCGCGGCCTTTCGGTGTCGCGGCTCACCCATGAGCTGCGGACGCCTTTGAACTCGATCCTGGGCTTTGCCGAGCTGATGTTGAGCGAGCGCGATGCCGCGCTGCCCGCCACGCACAAGGGCTACGTCCAACAGATGATCCAGAGCGGCCAGCATCTGATCAGCCTGATCGACGGCCTGCTCGAGCTGTCGAAGATGGAGGTCGGGCTGGCGAACCTGCGGCCCGTCAGCGTGGACCTGATCGACCTGGTCCAGGAGGCCCTTCAGCTGATTGCGCCTCTGGCTCAGGCCCGCGAACTGCGAGTCCGCTTCGACACTCACGGCCAGTCGGCAAGGTGGGTTCTCGCCGACCGCACACGCCTGCTGCAGGTCGTGCTCAACCTGTTGAGCAACGCGGTCAAGTACAACCGCGACGGCGGCCTGATCGAGATCACCGTCCGCCCGGACGCTGCGAGCGGCCAGGTGCTGCTCGCGGTGCGCGACGAAGGGCAGGGCATTGCGCCGCAGCACCGCAAGGAACTGTTCAAGCCCTTCCAGCGGTTGGGCCGCGAGGTGGGCGCTGTTCAGGGAACGGGGTTGGGTCTGGCGATCAGCAGCAAGCTCATGCATCTGATGCACGGCGACATCCAGGCGGAGAGCACGCTCGGTGTCGGCAGCCGCTTCACCGTCTCGATGCCGGCGGGCCTGCCAGGCGCCCGGCAGAAATCGACGCCCGCCCAGCCGGTCGCTGCGGTTCCGGCCCCGCAGCCCCACGAAGCGCTGCCGCGCCAACTGGCAGGCACGGTGCTGCATGTGGACGACGACGAGATCAGCCGCATCCTGATGCAGGCCTACTTCCTGAGCCACCCCGACGTGCGGCTGCTGTCCGCAGACGCTGCCGATGCAGGCATCCAGATCATGCGGCAGGAGCGTCCCGACGTCGTGCTCGTGGACATTTGCATGCCCGAGGCCGACGGTTTCGAATTCCTGCGCCGGATGCGCGCCTTTCCCGATCTGCACGACATCCGCTGCGTGGCCGTCTCGGCCAACGCCTCGACGGAGGACTCGGAGGCCGCACTCGCGGCCGGCTTTGACGGGTATCTCGTGAAACCGCTTTCAATGCCGACGCTCTTCGCCTGCGTCGATCCATGGCTGCAGCCTGCCGCCTGACGACCTTCAACGAGACACAAGGACAACACATGCGACTTCTCACGGATCTTCGAATCGGCGTCCGGCTGCTGCTGGGCTTCGCCTTGCTGCTGGCGCTGCTGGCGGTCATCTCCGGCGCGAGCCTGGCCCGCATGGGCAGGATCTACGCCAACCTCGACGACATCGTCAACGGCAACAACGAGGAGTCCCGGCTGGCCAGCGAAATGCAGCTGCTCGAGAAGGAGACCGACTCCGATCTGCGCTATCTCGTGCTGCTGGACAACCCTGCGGAAATGCGCGGTGTCGTCGACAAGATCAACGCGCAGCGCAGCGAGTACGACAAGACGGAGAACGAGCTGGCCGCGCTGTTCAAGAGCGAGGCTTCGACCACCGTGCAGGAGCAGCGCCTCTTCGACCAGGCGACGCAGAACAAGCAGGCGGCGCGTCCGGCCGTGGACAAGGTCATCGAGCTGGGCCTGCAGAACAAGGACGCGGAAGCGGTCCACGCGCTGGTGCAAGAGGCCGCGCCACTGCAAAGGAGCTGGTTCACGTCGCTGCACGACCTTTCCAACCTCGAAGGCAAGCTCAGCAACGACGCGGGCAAGGAGGCGGCCGAGATCTATGCGCAATCGCGTCTGATCGTGCTGTGCCTGTCGGGCCTGGCCTTGGCGGTGGGCGCTGCCGCAGCATGGGCGATCGGCCGCTCCATCACCTTGCCGATGGGCCGCGCGATCGCCGCCGCGCAGCGCGTGGCCGCCGGCAATCTCGAAGGCGTCATCAAGGCTGAGGGCCGCGATGAATCCGGGCAGCTGCTGCGGGCGCTCGCCTCGATGCAGCAGGCGCTCGTGCTGACCGTCTCCGCCGTGCGCCTCAATGCAGACAGCGTCGCCTCTGCGAGCGTCCAGATCGCACAAGGCAATTCGGACCTGAGCCAGCGCACCGAGGAACAGGCCAGTGCGCTGCAGCAGACGTCGGCCACCATGGCCGAGCTCGGCGCGACGGTCAGCAACAACGCCGCCAACGCCGCGCAGGCCAGCCAGCTGGCCCTGACTGCCCGCGACGTGGCGCAGCAAGGCGGGGCCGTGGTCAACAAGGTCGTCGACACGATGCGCGACATCAACGAGAGCTCGCACAAGATCGCCGAGATCATCGGCGTGATCGACGGCATTGCGTTCCAGACCAACATCCTCGCCTTGAATGCCGCGGTGGAAGCGGCCCGCGCCGGCGAGCAGGGACGGGGCTTCGCCGTCGTGGCGGGAGAGGTTCGCAACCTCGCCCGCCGCAGCGCCGACGCTGCCAAGGAAATCAAGGATCTGATCGCCACGAGCGTCGAGCGCGTGCATCGCGGCACCGAGCTGGTGGATCGGGCGGGCCAGACGATGACGGACGTCGTCAGCGCGATCGGGCGTGTCACGGAGATCGTTGGTGAGATCAGTGCGGCTTCGTCGGAACAGGCGACCGGCGTGGCGCAGGTCGGCGAGGCGATCTCGCAGATGGACCGCGTGACGCAGAACAACGCGGCGCTTGTGGAAGAGAGCGCCTCGGCCGCCGAGAGCCTGAGTCAGCAGGCCACGCAGCTGGTGGGCTCCGTGGCGTTCTTCAAAGTCTCGGCGCAGGCCCTGTGAGCCGTCCTCAACGATCCGAGCGGGGGCGCACAGGCCGGGCGATCAGAAAATCTTCGAGCCTGCGGCCGCTGGCCAGCGCCTCCTGCAACCAGCGGGGACGCTTGCCGCGTCCGCCCCAGGTGTTGCCGAGCTCGTCTGCGTACTTCGCGGCCCGCCCGTCGGCGGCCAGCGCGAAGGGCTCGCCGAACAGCTGTTCAGCTGTAATGCCGTGCAGTGCGATCTCCCTTCGCATCCTCACGATCACATCTCTCTCCAGCTGACTGGCTTCGCGTTGAAGCTCTTCGATTTGTTCGCGCAAATGAGCGAGAGATTTGCTCATGGACTCCACGCCTCCCTACCGGTATCTGTTCGCCCGACCTTAGCACTGGCAGCCGCATCCGATGGTGCATTAAGCCTGACGTTGCCCCCACATATCGATGCTGGATTTACGCATCTCAACAGTGGGACGTTGATCGTTAAGACGTCGTGTTTACTTTATTGCTGGCTGACACAAAAGCCGACATTCAGATCTCATTTCTACCCAACACTGGCATGCATTTCGACCGGTTCATCGCGCTGACGCGCCAGAACAAACGCGCTGTGAAGGATCTCCTACTGATCCTCGCCGGCCTCCTCGTTGCTCTCTACGTTGCATACACCTTCGATATCTTCTGGACCGAGGGGCAGCGCACGCCCGTCGAAGAGAAGATCGAGCTCGACGAGGTCCTGCTCATCTCGTCTTTGCTCGGTGTGGCGTTGCTGGTCTTCGCTGCGCGTCTGCACGGAGCCCAGCAGCAGGAGCTGGCACGACGAATTGCGGCGGAGCGACAGGCCCGTGAACTGGCGTATCAGGACGGCCTGACCGGCCTGCCCAACCGTCGGCAGTACGAAGAGGAGCTGGCCACCGCCGTGGCTGCGCCGCCGCGACCGGAGGGCGCTCATGCGATGCTGCTGCTCGACCTCAACGGCTTCAAGAAGGTCAACGACGTTCACGGCCATGCGGTCGGCGACGAGCTGTTGGTCGGCGTGGCCAGCCGCCTTCGCTCGGCGATGCGAGACGGCGACATCGTGGCGCGATTCGGCGGCGACGAGTTCGCGATCCTGGCCACCCACCTGCTCGGGCCGGAGGCCGCGACCAGCATTGCACTTCGGGTCATCGAAGCGCTCGAAGCGCCCATCGAAGCGGGCGGCTCGCTCCATCGCATCGGCGTCGGCATCGGCATTGCCCTGTTCCCCGCCGATGCGGCTTCTGGCAGCGAAGCGTTGCGCAAGGCGGACGTCGCGCTCTACCGGGCCAAGGCCGAACGCCGTTCGGCGCTGCGGTTCTTCGAGGCGTCGATGGATGCGCGCGTCATGGGGCGTGCGGCGCTGGAGTCGGCTCTGCGGGAGGCGATGACGTCGGGACACATCCAGACAGTCTTCCAACCCAATGTGGACCTGCGCAGCGGGGCAGTGGTCGGATTCGAAGCCGTGCCTCAATGGGTCGATCCTGCGCGCGGCTTGATGCCGCGGGAACAGTTCCTTTCGATCGCCGAGGAGACGGGGCTGATCCACGCGCTGGCAGAGCGAACGCTCCGGGAGGCCTGCGCGGCCGCGAGCACCTGGCCTGATCACGTCATGCTGACGACGGACCTGTATGCCGGCCAGTTGAAGGGCGCCGCGCTGGCGCCTCGCGTGCTGTCCATCCTGCATGAGAGCGGACTCGCGCCGGGCAGGCTCGAACTGGAGATCGACGAAGGCGTGCTGGTGTCCGACATCGACGGTGTGCGCTCCGCGCTGGAGCCGCTGCGTGAAGCGGGCGTCCGCGTCTCGCTGGACAACTTCGGCACGGGTTACTCGAGCCTGCGTCACCTGAGGAACGTTCGGTTCGACAAGGTCAAGATCGATCGCTCCCTCGTGCAGGCTGCGCCGACGGACCCGGAATGCGCCAGCATTGTTGCGGCCCTGGCAGGCTTGGGACACGGGTTCGGAATTCAGGTCGTCGCGGAGGGTATCGATCAAGGCGCCCAAACTGTGGCGGCACTGGCCGCCGGATGTGAACAGGGACAAGGCGGTGCTTACGGAACCGACTTGAATCGCGAGCGCACGCAGCTGTTGGCGACCTCAGGGGTGACGCGCATGGCGGCATCATGAACGTGCTTGGTTGTTGCCGAGAAGATCGGCTCAGTGGCTGGCGCTGGTGCGCGGTGCGATTTGCTCGTGCCGGCGATCAATCCTTACCCCAAAGTCGGTCGAACAGAACTCATCGACGTTGTCGAGCACTGTTTGGCAGAACTCCGAAGTCCCCGCCTGGCTTGCTTCCCGCGGGAAGGAAGAAACCTGCAGGGTCAGCGCATCCCGGTAAGGCTTTGACGACCGAATCCTGGCCGCACGCGTGGCATCGATCTGACCGCAAGCTGAAGCGGGGTCCAGCCTTTGCTTGAATTCGGCAGCTCGGTTCGGCTCGTTGCGAGAGCAGATCGTGATGTATGCGTCAAACCTTGGGAAGCCGGTCTCAATCGATGGCGTGTCCGCTTGCGCGAGGAAAGATAGTGCCGAGATTCCGATCCCTCGGAGGAGAGATCGCAAGCGCGAGGTGTTTTTCATTGGAAAACTTTCGGCTGGAACGAAGGCATGAAGCTCGCCGTCTGCCTAAGGTCGGGCAGTGAGGTTGCCATGCAGGTACTTTCTCTCAAGCTTGGCAATGACACCTTGTTTAGCGAGCTGGTTGATCGAACTCTGCAGCTTGTGCAGTGGGGCCATGTCGGTTCCAGGCGCGCAGCCCAGGTCGACGTCAATGTTCTCCACGCGCAATACTTCCCGCACCGCAATCCCCTGGCTCGCGGCCCGGAAGCGCCCGCTTATGGCGCCGGTCGCCCACAGGTCGAAGCGCTGATGCTGCAGCATCGGCGGTCCTTGCGTTTGCGAGGGGATCTCGAGTTGCTTGATGCCATTCGAAATACTGAGCACCGACTTGGCGATGTCGTTTCGGGCAACGCCCACCGTCAGATCCTGGGCGATGACATCGTGAAGGTCTCTGATGTTGAGCTCTCTGCCGGGCATGGCGAACAAGGCGATCCCGCCGTGAACAATCGGCCCCACCCACAGAAACTTCTCCTCGCGCTCCGGTGTTCGACCGATGGCCAGCAGGCAATACGAAGGTCTGGACGAATAGATCTCGAATGCCCGATTCCAGGGCATCTCCTCGTAGACGATGGATACGCCGGCATAGGCTGCCGCGAGATCGAGGATCTCGACGGCCAGTCCGGCGAATTCCCCCTCTTCGGTCTTGTACGAGAGAGGCGGGTTGTGGTCCGTGGCAACGTGCAGGGCCAGGTCAGTGCTCAGCGCATGTCTGCTGAACAGAAGCAAGACTGCGAATGCACCCCTGCGGGCGAATGAGCGCCATCGCTGCCCTAATGCCCAGCTGCCATTCTTCATCGCTTGAGCCCCGATGCTGGATGAGTTGCGGTAACGGCTGTTAACAGCTCGCTAATTTGACGCCCAGTTCGGGCCCATTGCATTGCTGAACTTTTCAGCTTGGTAAGAAGAACGGAGGCTGCATCTGTAGGCAATTCACCTACGGTGCATGCCAGCGTTTCCGGCTTGGCGCACCCAACTTGCTTGTGAAGAATTGCAACAGCGGCTCGGACCAGCATCAACGCCTCGCTCTGCGCGAGTGAGGCATCTCGTCAATGAGCCTGTTTTGGCTATTTTCATTGGTTGGGGTAGATCATGAATGCAAGCAATTGGTCTGTGAGAGCAAAGCTCGGTGCCGCCTTTGGCAGCCTGTCCTTGATCGTTCTCGCAGTTTGCTTTTTCGCGCTGCGCGCGCTGGACCAGACCAACACGGAACTCATCGCGTTTGTCGATGGTGTCAATCAACGTGCACTGCTGGCGAACCAGGTGCGCACGGCTGTCGACCGGCGCGCCATCGCTGCGCGCAATCTGGTGCTGGTCACCACAGCTGCCGATACGGACCTGGAGGAGAAGGCCGTCAATGCGGCGCATCGCGATGTGCAGGACCGCATGCGCCGGCTGCGCCAATTGACGGACGATGCATCGGTTCCCGCCGAGGCGAAGCGCCTCGTGCAGAGCCTGGCCAATATCGAAGACCGGTATCAGCACGTCGCGCTGAACATCGTGCAGCAAGCACTCAGCGGAAAGAAGACCGAGGCCGTCCAGCAGATGAATGCCGAATGCCGCCCCTTGCTGGCCGCATTGACGCAGGCTGCTGACGCATTCGAGGCCTATACGCTGGAGCAATCAATGGCGGTCATCACCGAAGCCGAGGCACATTACGCGCGCAGCCGGATCGCACTGCTGGCCGCATGCGTTGTCGCGTTCGCCGCGTCCGTGGGCGCGGGGCTGCTGATCAGTCGCAGCATCTACCGTTCGCTCGGTGCAGAGCCGGGTCTGCTCGGCGATGCCGCGTTGCAGGTCGCCGAGGGCAACCTGTCCCCGTTGCCATTGACGAAGCAGGTGCCGTCCGGCAGCGTGATGGCGCATCTGCATGCGATGCAGGGCAATCTTTCTTCCATCGTTCAGCAGGTGCGCTCGGCTTCAAGCTACATCGCATCCGGCTCTTCCCAGATCGCCGCGGGGAGCTCCCATCTGAGCGAACGCACCGAGCAGCAGGCCAGTGCGCTTCAGGAAACCGCCTCGACGATGGACCAACTAGGCGCCACCGTCCGCAACAACGCCGAGCACGCCTCCAAGGCCAACGAGCTGGGCAAGAGCGCTTCGGCGCTGGCAGTGCGCGGCGGGGAAACCGTGCAGGCCGTGGTGCAGAAGATGCGCGCCATCAACGAGACCTCGGGGCGCATCTCCGAGATCATCGCGGTGATCGACAGCATCGCCTTCCAGACCAACATCCTCGCCTTGAATGCCGCCGTCGAGGCGGCTCGGGCCGGCGAGCAGGGCCGCGGCTTCGCCGTCGTCGCTTCGGAAGTGCGCGCGCTCGCCACGCGCAGCGCTGACGCGGCCAAGCAGGTCAAGACGCTCATCCATGCCAGCGTGGAGGAGGCCGAATCGGGCAGCGCCCTGGCTGACCACGCAGGCCAAGCCATGCAGGAGGTGGTGTCGGCCATCGGTCGCGTGAGCGCGATCGTCACGGAGATTAGCGAGGCCAGCGCAGAGCAGCACATCGGCGTGGATCAGATGGGGCAGGCCATCGATCAGATTGACCAGGCGACGCAGCAGAACGCGGCGCTGGTCGAGGAAAGCTCGGCTGCGGCAGATGGGCTCAAGAATCAGGCGGCTGCGCTCGTTTCCGTTGTCCGTTCGTTTCGCCTGCCTTCCTCGACGGGGCACACCGTCTGGTGAAAGTGCTCGGGGATCGGCCGTCAGCGATGGCAACTGCGAAACTCATCGGGTGGGTTCTTTATCTTTCGCGCGCCGTGACAACTCAAGGTGCGTGGCGTACGGGGCGTTGTGCATCACGGCTGCCAGCAAGCGTCGTTGGTGACCTTCCGCGTGTGGTGATGAGCGTCGACTGCCGACCCGTTTCAGTCAGAGAAGGCACGAAAGACGCCTGCACAAAGCAGACGCCCAAAGCGGATCCCAGATGCCGGCAGCCTCCGACCTCAAGCCGGCAGGTGAACCCCGGAGATCTCCGCGCAGATCGCCATCAGTTGCTCCTGCAGCTCAACTTCCAGCGCCTGCGGATTCGCGTCCATGCGTTGCCGGTGGCGGAAGTACTGCCCGCTGACCTTTGCCTTTGCGTCGTCGCTGACCGCGAGCCAGGCTTGCGTGCGATGCGCCTGGTCCATGTCGTCCGGCGCGGACGGGCCGCCCATGCGGGTCGGCACCCAGCCCGGCTCCAGCGCATTGGCCAAGACGTCTGGCCACCGGCGCGCGACAGCGAACGCGAGCATTGCATGGTGCAGCTTGCTCTCCGCGTAGGCCGTCGAGCCCTCCCAGCGGCGCGCGCGCCAGAGGATGTCGTCCAGGTGCGCGCTGACGCGGTGATGCATGCCCGAGCTCAGGTACACCGCTCGCCGGGGCTTGTGGATCAGCGCCGTCAGGATGTAGACCGACAGGGTGTTGATCGCGAAGACGTGCGGCAAGCCGTCGGCCGTGAGGCGGTGGCTCTCACGGTAGCCGACGGCGGCGTTGTGGATGACGGCGTCGAAGCGGCCTAGCTCGTTGACCCGGGCGGCCACGTCCTTTGCCCCGTCGATGGTTTCGAGGTCGCCGACCACTACCGCTTGCGCTTGCGGGAAGAGGCTGCGGGTTTCTTCCGCACGCTCGTCGTTGCGGGCGTGCAGGACCAGTTGGTGACCTTGCTGATGCAGCAGCTCTGCCGCCATCAGACCCAGGCCGGTGGAGGATCCGGAGATGAAGATGCGTGACATGTGATTTGTCTTGAAGAAGGTTGTACCGTCGGATGGTCAAGGGCGAACAGTTCGCTGGCTCAGCAGCGCGAGCACTGCGCCGATGACCGCGCAGAAGGCGCCCAGCAGATAGACCGAGGCGAATCCGAACTGCCCCGCGACGAGCCCCGCCGAGGGCCCCGCCACCCCGTAGGCGATATCGAGAAACGCGACGAACGCGCCCATGGCGCTGCCCCGATTGGCGGGCAGCACCCGCTTGAGTGCCTCGACACCCAGGGCTGGAAAGACCAGCGCGCAACCGAGACCCGTCACGAGCGCGCCCGCCAGCGCCACGGCTTCGGTCGGCGCGGCCCACACCAGGAGTTGGCCGACCGCCTCGACCGCCAGCGATCCGACCGCCACCCGGTAGCCGCCGATCCGGTCGGGCAGATGACCCAGCACCAGGCGGACGAGGATGAAGCCGAAGCCGAAAGCCGTCATGACCCAGCCGGCATCGGCCCAGCCGCGGGCCGCGAAGTACAGCGAGGCGAAGGCCGTCAGGCCGGACAGCCCCACGCCCTGCAGCGTCAGCCCGAGTCCCTCGCGCCAGATCTGGCCGATCACGCGGTGGAACGGCAGGCGCTGGCCCGTCGGCGAGGCGTACGGCCTGGCCCCGACGGCGATGACGCTGGCCGCCAGCGGCGCGGCGATGCAGGCCAGCATCGCCGCCGACAGACCGATGTGCTGGTAGAGCGCCATGCCGACCGGCGCACCGATGGCCACGGCGGCGAACATCGCGATGCCGGTCCACGACATCGACATGCCGGCCCGCTGCGGCCGCACCGAGGCGATCGACCAGGCGACGCAGCCGGTGACGAACTGACTCTCGCCCAGACCGGCGGCCAGCCGCCCCGCAATCACGATGCCCAGGCTGACGAGAGGAGGCAGCGAGGGCAGCGCGGCCACCAGATAGAGCAGCCCGCCCAGCATGCAGAAGGCCGCGCCTTGCAACGCCGCTCGTTTGCCACCCTGGTGGTCCGCGATGCGCCCGGCGTAGCCGCGGGTCAGCACCGTGGCCAGGAACTGAATCCCGATCACGAGCCCGACGATCACGCTGCTGAAGCCGAGCTTCTCGTGAACGAACAAGGGAATGACCGGCAGCGGCAGGCCGACGGCGAAGTAGCCGCAGAACAGCGCGGCGATGACAGCCGCGGACGGCCGCGCCAAGTGGGAGGCCGGACCGGTCCGGTCGAGCGTCCCCGCTGAGAGTGTCGACATGAAAGACTCCTGGATCGAGATGGGTGCGGACGGATTCAGGCAGCCGCGACGAGCAGATCGGGCCGATAGCCGCTGGCGCGGAGCAGGTGGTCGCGCGATGCGCTCACGTCCCGAGACAGCTTGGCCATGTCGACGTCGATCAGCTGGCCGGCACGCTTGCGCAGGCGGCCCGCGACCATCACCGTGTCGACGTCCGAACGTTCGACGGCCTGGACGATCGTGCCGACAGCGTCTGACACCGGGAACACCGCCACGCCGTTCGTGCGGACCATGATGATGTCGGCCTGCTTGCCCGGCGTGAGCGTGCCGATGGAGGATTCGAGCCCCGCCGCGCGCGCACCGTTGACGGTCGCCGCCTCCAGGACGGCCTGCACGGAGATCGGCGCCGGCACCGCGGCTTCGCCGCGAAAGCGCCGGTAGCGCATGGCCGAACGCTGCTGGCCGAACAGCGCGTGCATCTCGCCGAACATGTCGCTGCCGAAGGCTGTGTCGAGGTCGATGCCCAGCGCCGGCTTCAGACCGTGATCGATCGCCTGCTGGTAGGCGAAGCTCTCGTCGTCGAAGCCGAACAGGGCGTCCGAGCGCGGGTTGATCGTGATGTTGACGCCCGCATCGGCGAGCAGCTGCCAGGTCGCCTCGGGCAAGCGCGTGCAGTGGTTGAAGATGTTGTGCGGACCGAGCACGCCCGGCTGCGCGAACTCGGAGCCGAGCTTGGCGAGATCGCCGATGAACTCGGTCAGGATCTGCATGTCGAGCTGGCGGGCCACCTTCCACCATTCCAGGTTGAACATGCCGAACAGACCGACCTGGACGAGGTTGCCCCGGCTGTTCCATCGGCCGACCAGGCGTTCCAGGTCCAGCGGCAGGTGCGCCGAGGAAGCCTGCTTGTCCATCGCGGCGCCGACCATGTGCAGCGCGCGAATGCCGGAGGTCTGCAAGCCCTCCAGCGCAGCGTCGGTGTGCTCCGGGCTGCGTGAGTTGTGCGAGGCGTCGATCAAGGTGGTGATGCCGGCGTCGAGCGACGCAACAGCCGTGAGCTTGCTGCTCAGGTACATGTCCAGCGGCCGGTAATGCGCGCCGAGCTTCTCGGCAACGACGTCGATGTACGCGAACAGGTCGTCGACATCGGGCATCAGACGACGCATGACGCCCAGCCAGGCGTGGTGGTGGGCGTCGATCAGACCGGGCAGCACGATGCTGCCTGCGGCCTCGATGACTTGAGCGCCTTCGGCTTGCAGATCCGGCCCGATCGCCGCGATGCGGTCGCCTTCGACGAGCACGTCGCCGACGGTCAGGTTCGGAATCTGGGCGTCCATGGTGAGGACGGTGCCGCCCTTGAACAGCGTGCGGTTGGCGGAATCAGACATGGGGAAGCTCCATTCGGTGGGGATTGCGACGGAGCGAACGATAGGTAGCCAACGATTTTTGATAAAGATAGAGTCGATCAAACTACTTTTGCTTAAATTCAACAATGAGGCGCCATGAGCTTTGACGGACGACTGCTTTCGGGCATGAGCGTGCTTGCCGCCGTGGTGGAGGCCGGCAGCTTCACGCGGGCCGGCGAAGTGCTGGGCCTGTCCGCGTCCGGCGTCAGCCGATCGGTGGCCCGGCTGGAGCAGCGCCTGGGCATCCGGCTGCTGGACCGGACCACGCGAACGCTGCACCTGACGGTCGACGGCGCGCGGCTGTACGAGCGTGCTGCACCGCACCTGGAAGGCATCGAGGAGGCGGCAAATTCGGTGTCGGGCGCGGCGACCAGCGTTCGCGGCGTGCTTCGCGTCAGCCTCAACCCGCTGTTCGCCCGCAATGTGCTCGGGCCGATGCTGCCGCTCCTGCATCAGCGCTATCCGGACCTCGAACTGATCGCCGTGCCGCATGCCGACGCCGGCCATCTGGTCGCCGAGAGCATCGACGTTGCAGTCCGCTTTGGCCCGCAGCCGCCGTCCTCAATGTCCTACCGGCGACTGCTCGATACGCGGGTTCTGACGGTTGCCTCTCCGGACTATCTGGCGCGGCACGGTCGGCCGAAGAGACCTGCGGACCTGGCCAAGCACGACTGCATCCAGTTCATCGATCCGCAGCGCGGCAAGCCGTTCGAATGGGTATTCCATCGCGGTCAGGAAGTGCTGCCGGTCCAGACGCGCGGACGACTCACGCTCTCGGACCCCGACCTGATGATCCAGGCCTGTCTTGCGGGCTGCGGCGTGGCGCAGGTGCTGGCGCTCAGCGTGGAAAGCCTGCTGCCGAGCGGCGCGCTGGTGGAGCTCTTTCCGGACTGGCCGGACGAGCGGTTCCCGCTCTACGTCATCCGCCCTTCGCGGCGGCTGCCACCGGCAGCCGTCGAGGCCTTCTTGGAATTCTGCCGAGAGATTTGCGAAGAACGCACATAGCGCATGTCGGCCGCACGCGCGGTTGGGAGCTGAGGTCAACGGTCTACCTGACTGTGCTTCGCCGCCGCTATCGACCCGTGGTCGCCCGCGGCTCAGCCAAGAAGCGCCCCAAAGCGCCCGCTCGACATCCGACTAGACGGTCGGGACCGTGCCACCGTCGATCAAGTACTCGGATCCTGAAATCGAGCCCGCGCGTGGCGACGCGAGGAACGTGATGAGGTCAGCCACTTCCTCCGGCTTGGCCGGTCGGCCCAGAGGAATGCCACCGAGTGCTTGCATGATGATCCGCTTGCCGCCCTCGTAATCCGTCCCGGACTGCTGAGCCAGGCGCTCGGCCAGCGCAACGGCGGCTTCGGTTTCGATCCAGCCCGGCGCGACACTCAGCACGCGGATGCCCTTAGGCGTGACCTCCTTCGAAAGCGCCTTGCTGTAGGTCGACAGGGCTGCTTTGGCTGCCGCATAGGCGATCGTCGACTCCGGCAATGGCAGCAGACGCTGGATGGAGCTGACGTGGACGATGACACCGGAGCCTCGAGCCAGCATGGCCGGCAGCAGTGCGCGGTCGAGGCGCACCGCAGGCATCAGGTTCTGGTTGAATTCCTTCGCCCACTCCCCATCGTCCAGCGCCGCAAAGCCGCCGCCGGGGGCGCTCGAGCCGCCAAGCACATTCACCAAGATATCGACGCCGCCTTCGTGCTGGAGCACCGACTGCGCCACGGCAGTTGCGCCTTCGGCTGTCGAGAGGTCAGCGGCGAGGTAGCGAACACCCTCGATGGGATGCGCAGGCAGAGAGCGTGCAGTGGCAACAACGTGTACGCCGGCCTCTCGAAGGCCGTCCACGACCGCTGCGCCCACGCCCTTGGTACCTCCCGTCACCAGTGCACGCTGGCCGGCCAATCGAAGATCGAAGCTCATGCCGTGATCTCCAGCGATGCGATCAAGCCGCGTTCCAGGCGGAATGCATATTGCAATTCGACCGGGCTGCCCGGGAAGTTGCCGGTCACCCGGCTCGTCACGAGATGGCGCCCATCCCTTTGCTCCACTGCGAAGGGCTCGCTCGTGTATGCATAGGCGGACGACGTCGCAAGCTTCCAGGCCTTAATGGCGGCCGCACCCGTATGGGTGCGGCCTTCGTCCGTCACCACGCCCTGCTTGATGAAGCAACGTGCCACGGCATCGGCGCTTTGTCGGTCGGCGGCGAAGTACGCCGCGATGGGGTCGGGAAGGTCAACGGTGTTCATGGCAAGAGCGGTTGGTGTCTGAGGGTTCTCAGAATGCCGTTGCGAGCATGATTAGTGAATAATCCAGAATCTAACTGAGCTATTTAGCGTTCAATACACAGTGAGAGGTTCCGACTTTGCCGAACTGAAGGCGTTCGTCGCCGTGGTCGAACGCGCCAGCTTCGCGCGTGCAGCAGAATTCCTGGGGCTGTCGCCTTCCGCCTTGAGCCAGACCATCCGGCAGCTCGAAGCGCGGCTCGGGGTGCGGCTCCTCAATCGCACGACGCGAAGCGTGGCGCCGACCGCCGCCGGAGCGCAGCTGCACGCGCGCATGGCACCGCTGATCCGCGACATGGACGAGGCGGTCGTCGAAGCCAGTGCTGCGGCAGGCCAGATGGGCGGCACTCTGCGCATCAACACGCTGGGCATGGCGGCCCGGCAGATCATTGCACCCCGCCTCGCGCGGTTCCACCGTTCGCATCCCGACGTGCTGCTCGACATCGTGGTCGACGACGCATTGAGCGATATCGTCGCCGGCCGCTTTGACGCCGGCATTCGTGTCGGGGGGAGGCTGGAGAAGGACATGATCGCAGTGCGCCTGACGCCGGACGTGAAGATGCTCGCTGTGGCTTCGCCGGAATACCTGGCACTGGCAGGCACGCCACGCGAGCCGGACGATCTTCACCTCCACGCCTGCATCAACTGGCGCCTGCAGGCCGACGGTCGCCCCTACCGCTGGGCGTTCGAGAAAAAGGGGAACCGGCTGGAAGTGGCTGTGCAAGGCGCACTGATAACCAATCAAGCACATCTCGGACTCGAAGCTGCTCTGCAAAGCCTGGGCATCCTCTACGCCTTTGACCACGAGGGCATTAGCGACGCGTTCGCTAAGGGAAAGCTGGTGCAAGTTCTAGCCGATTGGTCGATCACAAAGCCCGGGCTGTTTCTCTATTACCCGAACCGTCGGCATTCGCAGCCAGCGCTGCAAGCCTTCATCGACTGCTTGCTGGATCGCGACATGCCCATTCCAAGACGCAGGGCCGCCAGCCGAGGCTGAGTCACTGTTTCCTGCGAGCAGAGTCAACCTCCGATTCTGTAAGCGGCTGCACACGCCCCAACGCGGACGTTCAGGGCGCCGGCCGCCCGTCTTCAATGGCGGGGCCACCAGATGCGTGTGTCTGGCTCCTCCAGAGGCTGCGGGAGGGCCTCGGCCGATAGGCGGATGATGCGCCGCCGGCTCTCACGAATGAAGGCCAGTTCTCGGGCATGGTGCTTACGGAAGAGCATGTCGAACCGGCCGTTGCCAATCAACCTCTGCAAACCTGACTTGATGGCGTTTGCGAGAGGAACGTCGTCAGCGCGCACCCAATAGTAGATTGGATAGGGGAAGTACAGTGCGCGGCTCGCCTCGATGCTCACCGGCATCGCATTGCTACGGTTCGAGGCAATTTCAATCAGAATTTCGTTAGCACCTCGAGGGAGTGCGTCGCAGCGCCCTCCTACCAGCATGGCATATAGGTGATCGGACTTCGCCGATAGCTCGAGCGTCAATCCATTGGCGCGCATAACGGGGACGTCAGCCCATTGGGCCTGCAGGCCGAACCGCAAGGTGTGCAAGAAATCGCCGTCGGATAGCGCAGCAATGCGCTGCCTGTCGGAATCCCGAACGACGAAGTAGCGTAGACCAACAAGGCCTCGCATGATGTCAATGCGGATGGGCTTCAACTTCTGGAGGCGCAACTCGCTGATACCAAAGCAGGCGACATCTATCTCTCCGGACTGCAGCAATATTTCAGCGCGTCCTTGGACAGCTTCGCTATCGCCGAGGCCGTGAATCTCTGCGTCCCGCCAAGCGCTCTTCTCCAGAATTTGTCGCAGCAGCAACCAGCGGAACGCATAAATATCCCCTTCGGGATACGACCGCAAGAGCCCGGGTTGACCCGCGCTTCCCAGCGCGTACGTTGAGGCAAAGGCTCCGGCGGTGGCCAAGACGTGACGACGACTGCAGACTGATCTGGTCATGAGCAATTTATAACTCGGGCAGGAGGTACTTCGGCCCAGGTGGGTGGCGAGCGCGTTGACCCTGCAGATGCTCAAAGCTGCAACGACGGGGTCGACAAGTCGCCGCGCAGGCTACAGACCAGGCGGGACGCGTGCACTTATTCCGAATTTCGGGCAGCCAGGGACTTGGCCATGGCGGGACCAACGAAGCGGGCGAATATCAATTCCAATGTGCCATCCGCGCGCATGCTCTTCATCGCACTGCGGATCCTTTCCACGTCGGCCGCGGCAACTCGGCTTCGCGAAAGAACCAGCCCAAGGACGGCGGTGTCACCTCGTGCCACGTCCAGCATCTGCACTTCGCCGCCAAGATGATTGCGCTCGATCAGAGGTGGCCAGACCAGCGGCTGCGACAGAAATGCATCCACCCGCCTCGCGGAAAATATACGAGCCAAGACCTCCAGATCCGCCACCTCGTCAACGCGCCCTTCACCCTTCAACGTCGCGATCCACAGGTCGAGGACCTCGCCGTGAACAAAGCCCTTGACGACCCCGAGACGAAGCGATTTCTCAGCCCGAAAATCCTGCAGCGTTTTGATCCTAGCGGCCAGGCCGCTCCTGACAACCAGATAGTTGCGATTGTTGAAGACGTACGGAACGAAGATCGCAAACTTCTGGCGCTGGGAGGTCTCGATGCCTGACACCGTCATGTCCAACTGCCCGCTCTCGAGGGCGGACCAGGTGCGCACTCGGGAATCCAGGAAGCGCACCAGTACGCACCCGGTACGCCGGGCCAATTCCTCGATGACGTCTTTGTCGATCCCGGAGTACTCATTGTTCGAGCGCTTGAAATACAGCAGGCCGGTCTCATAGAAGGCCACCTGATAAGGGCCGCAGGTTGCCGGCTGCGCCGAGGCGCTGGTGCTTGTGACGATGCAAGCTGCGATGAACGCTACCCACCTGTTCACGGAGCGGTTGGCGGCACATCCCTCAGAACTGATCTGGGGTATGGCTTCAAACCGCCGTGGCTGCGGAGGTGCGGCGTTCGATTGCGGACACGCATTCAGCGAGATCGCGCCATCCATATTTGCCTCCAGCCGAGCTATTGCATTGCGGATTGCTATGCCATTTAGGCGTTCCATCGATCAGACATGACAACCCCTCGCCGAGCTATCCAGCCCACTCCCTGAGCGCACCTCGGCTTTTGACAGCCAGTTGGCGTCTGCGTCGACCAAGTCTATCCGCTGTTGAGCGGTGCGAAGCAGCCTAGCCGATAGCTGTCGTCTTTGGCGGCCTAGTCGGCGCCGAAGTGCACGTTAACTGCCCTCCCGATGACCGTCTCCAGCCGTGTGCCGCCGACTCACTACCAGCCGACTGGAAGAGGGCAGCCGTTCAATGCCTGAGTCGGAGATTTGCCGTGAAGCCGCGCCGCCTTCCGTGAGTACTTAGCGGGCGTTCTGCATGACTCCCCAGGACTCGCAGATGCCGCCGTACGGCGCCATGATTTCACTCACCCGATACTGGACGGCGGTGACACCCTCGTAAGTGACCGGCGCATGGACCTAGAGCAGCGAAGAACACCGCCATGTTGACGATCACACCGACGACTGCCGCCGTGATGCCCGTCAGGGGCGCCGTGAACTTCAGGTTGCCGTGGGTTGGCTCGATGAACGGGCCGCCCAGCAGGATGAAGAAGAACGACGGCAGGACGGTGAAATCGTCACCCCGGCGGCTGCGGCCGCTCCGGCCATGACAGCGAGTCGGCGCCGAAGATGGCGTGGGTCCATCCACCGACAAGCCCGACAAACGAGACGACCATGATGAGCGGGCAGGCGTCGTCTCGCCAAGCACCAGGCCGTCCATCATCTGAGCGGCCTTGTGCCAGTGCGGGTGGTCGACAGCACCCTGGTAGAGGTACGGCAGGACGGCGTAGGCGCCGCCGAAAGTCATCAGCGCGGCCTTCGTGAAGAACAAGCTCATCTGAGTCAGTACGGCGTCCCTGCCGAACGCGGCGGCGAGCCAGGGTGAGCCCAGCGTCCGATGAAGCAGGCGAAGGCGCCGGACCGTGTAAACGCCAAGCGCGTGTGCTACCGATCGTAGCGACATGGAGTCCGCGCGCCGTCTGCCGGGTCGAGCAAAGGCCCATAGGCGGGCGGCGTCGTCTCGCTCCCGCGCTCGTCATGCCGATGAGATTCCCTAGCGCGCCGAGAAAGTCGCTTCCCTTTGACGACTGGTGCGCAGACGGATGCACCGGCGCATTTGTGCATCTGAGCAGTTCATTCCTCTGAACGAAATTGTGAGATCCGCCCTGCGTCCCGACCTTAGGTGCGGAATTCGCACGGTTTCCATTTCTGTTTGGTAACCAAAGGGGCCGTCCATAGAAACTTAGTTGCACAAATGAAAGACTTGAGACAGCATCAAAGCGCCGACATCGGCCGGAGACGAGGTGAGCACGGTCGTGCCTACATTGCGCTCCGCAATACGCGGTTATGTGAGCGGGAGCAGTGTCTTGAAAGTCTTGCTGGTCGAGGACGAAGCCCACGACGCCGAATTGGCCCTTCGCATGCTGCGCAAGTCTGGGCTGGAATGTTCCGGCTTGCGGGTGGACACGGAGGATGAGTTCCGCAAGGCGCTCCTGGAGTTCCAGCCAGACGTCATCCTTTCTGACTTCAGCATGCCGCTCTTCGACGGCATGTCCGCGCTGTCAATCGCACGGGAGCAGTTCCCGCAAGTCCCCTTCATCTTCGTGTCCGGCACGATTGGCGAGGAGTACGCCATCAATGCGCTGAAGAATGGCGCCACGGACTATGTGCTCAAGGGCAATCTTGCGCGTCTGGCGCCCGCTGTGACGCGGGCCCTGGATGACGTTCAGCGCACGCGTGAGCAGAGGCGCACCGCTGAGGCGCTCCATCACAGCGAACAGCGCTTCTTGTTGGCAGCCTCCACCGGAGACGTTTGGGACTGGGTTGTCGCCACTGGCGAGTCTTACATCCCATACCAGTGGAAAGAGCGGCACGGCTATGCGGAGGCTGAGATCGAAAATCTTTGGAGCTCGTGGTTTGATCTACTGCACGCAGATGATCGCGGCGCTGTGGAAGCGGCGCTGGCCCAGCACCTGAACACCGGCGCTCCTTATGAAGTGGAATTCCGCACGCGTGCCCGCGACGGCAGCTATCGATGGTCACAAGCAAAGGGCAAGGCCTTGCGCGACGCGGCAGGGCAGGCCACGTATCTGGCAGGTTCCATTGTCGACATCACGGAACGCAAGGTGGCCGAGATCAAGGTGCATCACCTCAATCGCGTCTATGCCTTGCTGAGTGGCATCGGCTCGTTGATCGTGCGTGCGCAGAGTCGGGACGAACTCTTTTCGGAGGCCTGCCGTATTGCTGTGGAGGCCGGCGGCTTCCTGCACGCATGGGTAGCGCCGGTCGGTGAGTCGGGTGCCGGCCTGGGGACGCCCGAGACGCTGTCGGCAAGCGCCTCGTGCCTCCAACCTGAAGAGGCTCGCGCGGCACGGGAATGGGTTCTGGCCATGTTGGTTCCCAGTGTCATGGCCAGCGGACAGGCAGCCTTTGAGGACGACCTCACCTCCCTCTCGGACGAGCTGCAAGGTCTGCGCGCCGCAGCCGCACTGCCGATGGTGGTCGAAGAGCAGGTGGTGGGCGTGTTGGTGCTGCACACCGGGGAGGCGGACTTCTTCGATGCTGCAGAACAGCGCTTGCTCGGCGAGATGGGCAATGACTTGTCCTTCGCGCTGGACCACATTCGCAAGTCGGAACGGCTGAGCTACTTGGCCTTCTACGATGCACTCACCGGCTTGGCCAATCGCGAGCTCTTCATGGAGCGACTCACTCAGTACGTGGAATTGGCCAGGCGCGAACAGCGCAAGTTGGCTGTCCTGGCGCTCAATATGGACCGCTTCAAGACAGTCAACGAATCATTGGGGTATGCCGGAGGTGATGAGCTCTTGAAGCAGCTGGCGGGCCGCCTGATCGGGCAGGCGACCGACAGCAACTGGTACGCGCGCATTGATGCTGACCATTTTGCGGTAGTTGTGCCCGAGATGCGATCGGAGGAGGAGTTGGCGCGCATGATCGAGCGCAACACCGAGGCTTACTTTGGCCCAGCCTTTCACATTGCCGGCACCGAACTCAGCATGTCGGCACGGGCGGGCATTTCGATCTTCCCGAACGATGGCGACAGCGCTGATGCGCTTTACCAAAACGCCTTGTCGGCCGCGGCGAAGGCCAAGACACGTGGCGAGAATTATTTGTTTTATTCGCAGGACATGTCTCGCAAGATCGCCGGGGCATTGGCGCTCGAAAACCGCCTGCGTCGCGCCGTGCGCAACGAGGAGTTTGTGCTCTTCTATCAGCCTAAAGTGGACGGCAGCACGCGCCAGATCCTGGGCGTCGAAGCATTGATTCGCTGGCAAGACCCAAACAACGGCTTGATTCCGCCGGTGCAGTTCATTCCGCTGCTGGAAGAGACCGGATTGATCGTGGAAGTGGGCGCCTGGGCCATGCAGCAGGCCGTGCGAGATCACAAGCGCTGGCGCGACCTCGGACTGTCGCAGGTCCCGCGCGTGGCCGTCAACGTCTCGGCCATCCAGTTGCGGCGGGCAGACTTTGAGGGAACGGTCCGTAGCGCCATCGCGCTGGACGGCAGTCACGCTTGCATGGACATCGAGATCACCGAGAGCCTGGCGATGGAAGATATCGAGAGCAATATCGTGCGCCTTGCGCGCGTTCGTGACATGGGCGTGAACATCGCCGTGGACGACTTTGGCACGGGTTACTCGTCACTGCGCTACCTGGCGCAGTTGCCCGTGCAGACACTCAAGATTGACCGTTCCTTCGTGAGCACCATGCTCACCGAACGCAGCACCATGACGCTGGTCTCCACCGTGATTTCGCTGGCGCATTCGCTGCAGCTCAAGGTGGTGGCCGAAGGCGTGGAAACCGAAGAGCAGGCGCGCTGTTTAAGCCGTTTGGGTTGCGACGAGATGCAAGGCTATTGGTTCAGTCCGCCCGTACCGTTCGAGCGCTTGGTGCAGACGCTGTCTCGTCTGGAAGTCGACGTCCAATGATCGCCCGCGACCGACGGCTCGTTGGTTCGTGGCTCTTGCCGTTCTGGCTTAGCGTTGCCGTCTGCCCACCCGCGTTTGCACTCGCAGAGCGGCCCGACCTGGCTGACCTGTCCCTGGAGGAACTTTCCAACATCGAGGTCAGTTCGGTGTCGCGGCGCGGCGAGAAGCTGAGTGAAGTGGCCTCGTCGCTGTATGTCATTTCGGCAGAGGCCATCCGACGGGCTGGCGTGCGTCGCCTGCCTGAAGCCCTGGCCCTGGCGCCGAACTTGCAGGTGGCGCGCGTAGACGCCAACCAATATGCGATCACGGCGCGCGGCTTCAACAACGCGATCGGGAACAAACTGCTCGTGCTGATCGATGGTCGCACGGTTTATGCCCCATATTTTTCGGGCGTGCAGTGGGACATGCAGGACGTGCTGCTCGACGACGTCGCGCGCATCGAGGTGATCAGCGGTCCGGGTGCGAGCGTTTGGGGCACGAACGCCGTCAATGGCGTAATCAATGTGGTCACCAAGATGGCCGAGGAAACCCAGGGTTTGCTGGCTCAAGCCGGCGGCGGCAATCTCGAGTCACTGGCGGCGCTGCGCTGGGGGGCGCCGCTTGGAGCGTCGGGCCACATGCGCTTTTACGCAAAGCTGCAGCGGCATTCGCATACGGACAGCGAGAGCGGCGCCGCGGTGGCCGACGGCTCGCATCGCGGGCAGTTCGGCGCACGCTTCGATTGGCTGCAAGGGGGCGAGGGCTTGACGGTGCAGGGGGATGCTTTTCGGGGCAACACAGACGACCGCTCGCCCGCGCTGAGTTTGGGCGGGATCCGTACTTCGGGAGAGAACATCCTCGCGCGCTGGACAAGCACCCTTCCCGGTGGTTCGAAGCTGCGCGTTCAGGGCTACTACGACCACAACCGGCGCGAAGACCGCTTCCTGTACAGCCCGAGCGACAAGGTGCTGGACTTCGAGTTCCAGCACAGTCTCGTCTTCGGCCGACACCATGTCGACTGGGGCGGCGGCTGGCGCCAGGCGCGCGACAACATCCGCGCCGGACTGCTCTTCGCCTTCGTGCCAGCCAGCAGCATGCAAAGTTGGCACAACCTCTTCGTGCAGGACGACGTCCGACTCTCAGATCAGGTGACGCTGATCGCTGGGACGAAGTTCGAGCACAACGACTACACGGGCTGGGAAAGTCTGCCCAGCTTGCGGCTGACTTGGGCACCCTCCAGCCGTCAGCTCTGGTGGTCCGGATGGTCGCGAGCCGTGCGAGCGCCGGCGCGGCTGGATCGAGACTTGCGCTTGCCGCCGACGCCCCCTTATCTCATTGCCGGCGGGCCAGATTTTGTCTCTGAAGTGGCCAACGTGGTGGAACTCGGCTATCGCGCGCAGCCGAGCCGCGAATTCAATTTCTCGGCTACGCTGTACCGCTATGACTGGAACCGCCTGCGCAGCGGCCAGACGCCGCCCAATGCGCAGGTGCAGAACCAGATCGAGGGAACGACCTATGGCCTGGAAGCGTGGAGTAACTGGCAGCCGCTGGACTGGCTTCAGCTGAGCGCGGGGCTGAATTTGCTGCGCAAGGACCTCAGCGTGAGGCCCGGCAGCACTGACCCAACCGGCCCTTCTGCGCTGGGGAACGACGCCAAGCAGCAATGGCAAATGCGGGCCAGCCTTCAGTTGGCGCAGCAGCAGGCGCTGGACATCGGCCTTCGACGCGTGGGCGCATTGCCGAATCCGGTCGTGCCCGGCTACACCGCGCTCGACCTGAGCTACATCTGGCAGCTGCGTCGCGGATTGGATCTGTCCGTCGTAGGACAGAACCTGCTCGACCGCCGCCATGCCGAAGAAGGAATGGCGCCCACCCGCAGCGAGATCGCGCGCTCGATCGTTGTCATGCTGAGATGGCAACCCTGAATTCCGCGGTCGCCGACAGCGTCTGCATGCGGCGGCGGCGCCTGCTCGGCCTCGCGCTGCTGCAAGCCTTGGCTGCGGGCCCATGTGCGGCGCAGGCGGAGGAGGGCGCGGACGAATCGCACGTGAAGGCGGCATTTCTCTACAAGTTCACTGGCTATGTGGAGTGGCCCGATGCCGCCTTCGCCACGCCGGATGCGCCGTTTGTGATCGGCGTGCTTGGCTCACCTTTGCTGCAGAGTGAGCTGGCGAAACTGACCACCGGGCGCAAAGTGGGTGAGCGGCCCATCGTCGTTCGAAAGGTTCAGCCAGGAGAACCGGCGGCGACCCTGCACCTGCTCTTCATCGGGCGGTCGGAAGCTTTGCCAGCCGAGCCGCTGCGCCCCATGTTGGTCGTGACGGAAGCAGAGGAAACGATGCCGCGCGGGAGCATGATCAACTTCCTTGTCGTCGATCGTCGTGTACGCTTTGAGATTGCCCTGCCCAGGGTGGAGAAGGCTGGGCTGCGCATGAGTTCCCGGTTGCTGGTCGTGGCACAGCACGTCATCCAGACGGAGGATCGTTGACCATGACTCTGTCGCTCGGAGCTCGGGTTGTTGGCTCGATTCGCTACAAGATGGCATTGCTAATGCTGGTTGCAGTCTGTTGCGCGTTGGTGGTCGCCGGCGTGGCGCTGTCGTTCTACGAAATGGGCGACTATCGACGCCAGGCCATGAACGACTTGGGCACGCAGGCCGAGATCCTCGGCAGGGCCAGCGCTTCCGCACTGGCATTCGATGATGCCCAGGCCGTGAAGGAGAACCTGCAGCTGCTTCGCAACCACGCTGGTCTGCAAGCCGCAGCGATCTATGCGGCGCGCGGCAGGCGAGTTGCCGAATATCACGCCGAGGATGGCGCGCGCATCGTGATTCCGGATTTGCCTGACGTGGACAGCATCAAGGTCAGCGGTGAGCATGTGATCGTCTTCAAGCGCGTCTTAGAGAAGGGCGAGATCGTCGGAACGGTCTATCTCAATGGACGCTACGAACTCGTCGAGCGCTTGCGCGACTTTCTCGGCATCCTGTTGGCCGTGATGGTGGCCAGCTTGTTCATCACAGGCCTGCTCTCGCTGTGGCTGCAGCGCGCATTCACACATCCGATCTTGGCTGTCAGCGCGGCGGCGCGACGGGTGGTGACCGCGCGAGACTTCTCACTGCGCGTACCCGAGACCACCAAGGACGAAGTGGGCCTTCTGGTGCAGTCCTTCAACGAGATGTTGACTGAGTTGGGCCAGCGCGAAGAGGAGCTGGCCGTCTCGCAGCGGCACCTGATTCAGGAAATTGAGGAGCGAAAACGGGTGGATGAGGACCTGCGCAACCTCAACGCACAACTGGAGCAGCATGTCGCACAGCGCACGGCGCAACTCGAGGTCGCCAACAAGGAGCTGGAGAGCTTCAGCTATTCCGTCTCGCATGACTTGCGAACGCCGTTGCGCGGTGTCGTGGGCTTTGCCGACGCGCTGCTGGAGGACCATGCAAACGAGTTGAGCGAAGAGGCTAAGCGCAAACTTCGCATCGTCCATGGAGAAGGCCTGCGCATGGGTCGTCTGATCGATGACTTGCTGGCCTTCTCGCGCCTAGGCCGCAAGGCCTTGCAGACCACCCAGGTCGATATGGAATCGCTGGCGCGCCAAAGCTGGAAGGCCGTTCTGGGGGCGCAGCCTGACCCGCGTGTGCGTCTTGACCTCGGCCGGCTTCCACCGTCAGAGGGCGATCCCTCGCTGTTGACACAGGTGTGGATTAACCTGCTGTCCAATGCCGTCAAATTCAGCGCGAAGCGCGAGACGCCGCAGGTCACGATCAATGCCATCACCGATGGCAACGAGCACGTCTACTTCGTTCGCGACAACGGCGCAGGCTTCAATCCGAAGTACCAAGACAAGCTCTTTGGCGTATTCCAGCGTCTGCACGACAGCGATGCCTATGCAGGAACTGGGGTGGGCTTGGCACTGGTAAAGCGCATCGTCCTACGCCACGGTGGGCGCGTCTGGGCCGAGGGTCAGCCGGAGCAGGGCGCCACCTTCTACTTCACCTTGCCCAAGGAACGCCTTCATGAACCCTTATGACCAGGTCGAGATCCTTCTCGTCGAGGACAGCGCCAACGATGCCGAACTCGCCATGCGCGCCCTGCGCAAGGGAGGCCTTGCCAACAAGCTCTTTTGGGTCAAGGACGGCGAAGAAGCGCTCGACTATCTTTTCCGCGAGGGCCGCTATGTCGACCGTGACGAGGGGAGCCCCCGCCTCGTCTTCCTCGACCTGAAGATGCCGCGCGTAGACGGCGCGCAGGTGTTGGAACGCATTAAGGGAGACCCGAGGACGCGCCGAATCCCCGTCGTAATCATGACCTCCTCCGAGGAGGAAAGCGACATGGTCCGCAGCTATGACTTGGGCGCCAACAGCTACGTCGTCAAACCACTGGATTTCGCGGCGATGGTCGACGTGGTGCACCAGGCGGGCTTTTATTGGCTGGCAGTGAACAAGCATCCAAACGCGTCTTAGACGACCGCGACAACAAATCCCGCCGACGGTTTTTGCGTCAACGACCCGATAGTCGTCAGCATCCAGCAGCCCAACCGGGTGCAGGTGTTGAGGCGCTGCCGAACCCCTTCCGAATGGCGCAGCAGTGTGGATTGGCCTTCGGCAGGCTCGGCAAAGTCGTGACCAGGTAGGCAACTGCGGTGCGCAAACTTCCGTCTGGCTTGCGCCAGCGGGAACGGGCACCGTTCATCCAGGCTCCCGCCTGTTTGCCCCTTCGGGCAAATGGATCTAGGAAGAATCTTCCAAGCACCTCACCTTGGCGCTCTACCCGGTACGCACTGACACGGGGATGCCAGGTCGGCGTTGCATCTGAGTGGATGGCGATGTCGAACAACTGCTGCGCGATATTGAACATGCCGGCGATGACAGCCGAACGGCATTTGATCTATCTCAATATGGATTGTTGCGCCCTTATAAGGTGAACGCCTGGTTGGTTCGGCGATCACTGCGTGGGCGACGGACGGCGTGGAAATGCTGGAGAGACGTCAGGATCGGGTAGTGCTTTGGGTCATATGCGTAGGAGCGGCCTCGCAACGCTATGGGGTTGGCTGGCGCACCGCTGTCCGAAAATGGTCAGTACGCTCAGAGAAGTTGCTCCTGATTCCAGGCTCTTTCTGCGGAGCCGTCAAAATCGCGCAGCGTGACGCGGGCTGAGCTGTAGCTCGCATCCGATGAAGCCGGTCGCGCAGTCCAGGTGGACGCTCCAGAACGCGCCATTCCACGCTTGGGCTCGGCAAGTGCATCGTCAGTCGGCTCGCCGAATTGCCACAGGCACGATGGCTAGCGGCCTCGAGACTGATCTCAGGGAGGCCTGGAAGTGGGTCCATCTGGCCCGCCTGTTGGGTGTCGACGTGACTGTTTATGAAGCAGTCGACGCCGACGGAATGCCGGCCGATGCGAATGAATCAGGACCGATCTACGCTGAGGGCGGAATCGACCTAGAGATCTTGTCTGAGGTTGATGACGCTCGGGCTATGGACGCCGCCCGCAAGATTCTGGCGCCGCTGATGAAGTGAGGAAGCCGTCGCCGCGGAAGTGGTACCGCGGCGACGCAGTGCCACACGATCTCTACGAGGAGCGCCCAGATGATTCATCCGCTCATAGCTCAATTCGAGATGCAGGCTCAGGTGTTGGACGCGCAACCATCCAATGAATCGCTGGATGATGCAGTGGCTCGGCTTGCCGCATGGATGAACTTGGCCCAAGACCGTTTCTCGGAAGACGACATGACCGTCTTGGTCAAACTGGGTGGCATCCTCTACCGCGAGGGTCTCAGGCGGCGCCATCCATGAGGCTGGGCAGGTCACTGCTTGGCAAGCCCCATCGCTCTTGTTCACGCCATAGATGGACAACGCTGTGGATAACCGCGTCATGTCATCCCTAAGTGGTTGTCAGCCAGTGGCTCGCATTGAATTGCTCCAAATTTGAGCAGTTGAGGCCGCGTGGTCACGGCGTCAGTCCTTCGGCAGACGGGCAACATTTGGTTGGCGGACCGGAGGGGGCGTCGCCCGTCTGTGTTGATTGGACCGACCCTGATGCGAAAGCAGCCATGGTCCACCAAGAAGCTCAGTGGTCGGTTGCGGGTTCGATGCAGGTGGCGACGCAATCCTCATTCTTCTGCTCGCCTGCAAAGAGCAAGGGCGGGGGGCTGCCTCGGTCGGTCAATGCCACGGTCGCCAGCGGCGCGTCTCTGCGCAGGTCATAACGAAGGAGCTTCTGGAAGGCCCGCTGGTTTTCGACCAAGCTGTCCACCAGGTACCGATCGGCCTCGCTTTCCACGGGTAGCCAGTGTCGAGTGACTGCCATGAGATAGAGCCCGCAGATCTCCGGAAGTTCGGCCTCATTGAGACGAAACGCGGAGATCATGATCAGGCGCATGCCGTCGGAGGCATTCCAAAGCGCCAGCTCGTCGGCAAAACGAGTCTCGACGCGTCGGTACAGCGCCTCGTCCATTGCGAATGCGACGCTAGGGATGTGCTTCATGACCGCCTTGAAGCCATGCCGGCCTGGGGCAATGGATTTGACCTCAGCGATCATCAGAAGCAATTGCTGCGGCCGGCCTCGATGCAGCCTGGCGCTCCCCCAAAGGCGGCGCCTGCGCGCCTCGATGTAATCCTTGTGCTCAACCGAGAAGGTTTCGGGCACGTAGAGCCGGGAATCAAGCGTTGCGCCGCAAGCGATCTTTTCTGCCGCCGCCCGCAGGAGCTGGCGCCTCACGACGGCCCAGTTGCGCTTACCAGCGAAGCCGGGATGCCACCGGTTCAGCTCTGCTTGGCACCAGAGCAAATGAAGCAAGCTGCGCAGTGACAAGCGTGTGCCACGGCTTCGAATCGTTCCCGTTGGTGAACCCTGCTGGACAGGGACATTCCGGCCTGCCTGAATGGAGAGCGCGAAGTCCAGCTTCAACGTGGTCGTGCCTGTGCTTGGGTCTTCGATAATGGCTGAGCCGATCAGCGCCCCAAGGCCGGATGCCTCTGCGGCTGGCTCGAACGATGTGCATCGCGGGTCATGCTCACTGCCTGTGTCCGGCATGCGCTTGACGATGTAGCCATTGCCAAGTCGGGCAACATACATCTCGACGCCCTCGGGCTGGCACATGCATTTCGGGCGGCACTGACGCCAGTACGCATCGGCGATCGCGTCCGACAGCCCTGGCGCATCTTGGTTGAAACGCTTTCCGTCGATCTCCAGCGACATTTTGTGCTGATGAAGCGGGCCTCTCGTTTCGTCCATGGCCACAGCTCATCGCGTCTGAACGGGGGGCGTGCGTTCGCGCGACCGATTGATCTCTCGCTTGGGCGCAGTTGCAGGGCGTTGCGTCGGTGCGGCCGGGTCGTAAACCTTGACTCGTATCGACTGTCCTGCTCGTGTGCGCTGGGCCAATTGCTCGGTTGCGGCTGCCAGCACGGCGACCCGCTTTGCCTCGGGCACGTGCTTCGCGACCAAGATTGCCTCGATCGCAGCGACCACCGCCTTGCGGCCTCCGCCGCGTGCAGAAGGCCCCTCCTCGGGGCTGGAGGGGGTCTTGGCTGGCACTCCCTGCGTGGGTTCGATTCGGTTGGCCTGGCGCGCATCGCGCTCACGCTTCAGCAGCACCATGTCCGTGGGATCCGGTTCATACCCTACCGTCTTGACGCCACGCGCCGAAGCTTCGAGCCAGACCATGCGCCGAAAGTCCTCGCTGCCCGATACGCGCAGCCCTGACCAGTTCCGAGCCTGAGCCACGTCGACCATTGATCGGGCCACGGACGGACTGTTGGTGTCGGTGGAGAGTCTGAACGTGGACTCGGTGAACGCGATCCGCGACGTGTCACCACGGAATCGGTATTCCGTGTGTCCCAGCGAAACCGGCCCCAGCGTTACCGGCGCTCGCTTGATGATGTACTTCTCCCTCAGCCCGGCTTCAAGACTCGCGAGCTTGGCGGTGTGCTCTGCATTCGCAGCAGCCTTGGTATCGGCTGACGCTGGTGTGCGAGCCGGCTCTGCGAGCGGCAACGGCAACTGCAAACGAGCTCCGGCGAGCTTGCTCGCTTCGCGCGCGCCGGCGGGACTCGCAGCCCGCGCTGGCTCGTCGTGCAGAACCTCCATTGGGCGGGGCGCCAGCGCAGGCAACTGCTCGCCCCGATGCCATGCGTTGCGGGTCTTTGTGATCGGCGTGCGCTTGCCGTCAACTGCGACAGCGGAGAATCTTATGCTTCCCAGCTGATCTGCCCTTTCAATCATCTCGGCGAGCGAGTTGGTCCGATACGTCACTTCGGCGAATGGATCCCGAAGCTCGTAGCGCTCGCCCGACTGAGGCCTGACCGTCCGTTGGCGACTCTTGTTCGGCGCCGGGTGAGACTCGGGTTCAACCGTGCCGCCCATGGCGATTCCTGTCGAAGCGATTGGAGTCTTGTGTGTATCCATTGGGTCCTCCTTGCGCGCGACGCGTGTCCTCAGGGTGTGGCCGGGGAAGCCGGGACTGAGACGGGGAGTGTTCGGTAGATCTCGATCTCCACCCGGCGATTGAGGCTGCGCCCCGATGGAGTGGCGTTGTCGGCGACGTTGTCACCGATCGGCTGGTACGTCGCACGGATGCGCGTCGGATCGGCGCCCCCGGCGACGAGGAAATCGCGCACCGCCGTCGCGCGTTGGTTGGCAATCCAACTCTCTGCGGGGGATTCGTGACGCCCGTCTGTGCGGCCACGCAAAATGACAAGCGGAGCGGACCTGACTTGGTCGAGCAGTGCTTGGACCGCGTAGGCGGGAAGGTCGACGCGGATGCTGCCGAAATCGAAACGTACGGTGTAGATGGTGTTGGCAGCCGATGCCGGGGGTGATGTCGCTGATGTGGACGGCCTCGATTCCTGCAAGAGGGCTAAGGTCCGTTCTCGCGCGATCAGATAGCTCAGCGTTGCGGAGGTCGACTCGGCCTCCCGGTTCGATTCGATCGCCTGCATGCGCGTGTTGTGAAGCTCGCTCTTGCAGATCTGCAGCTCAACGGCGCTCGGCGCATTGGCAGGATGCCGGTGTGCCGAATCAACGGCAGGCGGTCGTGGCGGCGTGCCGCAGGCACCCAGCCCCAAAAGGACGGAGGCAAGTATGACTCGGCGGAGTTGCAGCATCATGTGGCGCATGGAAGCTCCTTCAAGGATGAACTTGGGCAATGGGGGCGACGCAGTCAACGCATTCCTCGCGACCTGACGAGGCCAGGCGCATCGAATCCATCAATACGCCGTCGTCATCCGCACTGGGCTCGATGGATCCACCGTTCGCGGGCAGTTCGGCATGATTCGGACTGCCGTTTGCCAATGCGTCCAGCAAGCCATTGGCAATCTCTTCGGATGTGCCGTTCAGCCGCTCCGGCAGCTGCGACAGATCGTGAGCCAGTGAATCGACGTCGAAAATCGCGTCGGGCTCCATTTCTTCGTCGGCGTAGCGCCAACGCTCCTGAACGCGGGCCAAATGCAGGTTCAAGTTCAGCCGCTCGACGGGCGGGGCAGGACACAGCCTCGCCTGAAAGGCGGCGTCGCGGTAATAGCGGATCTTCTCGGCGAGGATCGGCTTGCAATTCTCCAGAATGATCACTTGCCGCTCGCTGCCGAGCTCCTTGAATTCCTGGGGTAACAGGAGCGCGCGGCGCTGATCGCTTTCGTTCTGGCTGGTCGACGAATGGCCGTGGCCGCCGAAGGAATGGCTGCGCCCGCGCGAAGTCGCTCGCTCGGTCAAGGTTCCAAGCATTGCGCTGTACTCGTCGGCATCGCGCTGCTCTCTGGGTGCGAACAGGATCTGAAGGACATCTACGCCTTGCTCAGGCGGCAGTACAAGCCCGTGGAGTTCATCTACATCCCGGGCGGCTCGCACCAGCTCTCGCGACCCAGCGAGCGCATGATTTCGCTGCAGGGGAATGTGGATTGGTTCAAATTCTGGCTCAACGGCCAGCGCAGATCCGAGCTCGTACTCCCAGAGGAGACAGATGCCTCGCTGAGTGATCAATATGCTCGCTGGAATCAGATGGCCACGTTGAAAACGGCGACTGATAAGAAGCCGCGGTGTTCCGGAACCGTGGGCGGCCCATAAGGCCGTATGGACGGCGGGTCGATCCAAAAACGCGCGCCTATGTCGTGCGTGCGAAATGATTCGACCCGCCCGACATCTCTTTGCTGGAGTGCCCCGCTGGCCTAGTCCGTTGGGTCGACTGTTGCGCATCTGGGCACGCGCCCAAGCTAAAGAACAGATGACTGGACGCGGCCAGAAGCTGCCGGTCGCGAAGGGCGGCTTTCCGGCATCGGATTCAAGGCGTCGCTGGTCAACCCCAATGACGCTTCCCCAACGCAGGGCTCATCTCTCGTTGCATGGCGCGCCACACTCGCTCGAGTCCGGCACACATCCAGGGGCGGCCATCTCTGAAGACTCGCCACTGCCGTACGTCCCTCGGACTTGGCTCAAAGTGAAGCGACCAAGACACGCCGCCACAGGTGAACGTCCAATCGAAGGGTTGTCCAAGATCCTCTCGGACGTTCGGATGGCGCACGGATTCGATGTCTACCGCGTTGCTTCGCCGCCTTTCGGTGCGAGCATCGCGTTCTGAGCTGCTTGCTGGACGGTAAGGTCGCATGCTCAAATTTTAAGCAGAAATCGTTAACGATCCGCATACAACACGTTAGGCCTCTTGTGATCGACGAGCTTCAGTACTCCTTGCTGCCAGCCGGATTCGTCATCTCATTTCTGGTTGTGGGCTGGCTGCTCTTCTTTGTGCGTCAGTCGACTGAGCGCCGCGCGGCGATCGTAGTGCTGTTGTTCGGGCTGGTGGCGTCATTACTGCTTGTCGCCTTGCTCACTTTAGATCTGCGGCTGCCTTGGGTTGCCGCGTGCACAGATTGCCTCGCGAGCTATCCTCTGTACTCGTATGCGTTCACTTTCGTTCAGGCTTTTGGGTGGTTTGGTGGCCTGGCCATCGTCGCACTGCGGCTCACCAGGCGCCGTAGCATTCGTCATGCCTAACCCGTCTTTCCAGCGGACCGGCTTCACCGGCCGCTGAATTCAATCGTTAGCCATCTACCGCATGCTCAAACTTGTCATCCCGAAAGCGTTGGAACAAGAGTTCGCGACAGTCGAGACGCTCTGGCACTCGGCTGGCGAGACCAGGCGTGTGGATGCGCTTCTACTATCCTGGGTTAAGTACGAGAAGCAGCTCAGGAGGCTCTTTTGCTTCCTGGTGTACCAGCATCCCATGGTCACAGATACAACGATCAATTCGGTCATTGGCGTGCTGGCGAATAACAGCTCGCTTTATCCGGAGACATTTATCCGAGGCATCAAAGCCCTGGGAGTTACGCCCGTCCCGGCGCTCATTGGCAGCCAGCATGCGACGCTCGCGGCCGAGATCACGCGCATTAAGAAGTACAGGAACAAGCTTATGCACGGCCAAGCCACGGGCTTGTCAATTCAATCGGCTCAACTTGAGCGAGATGTGAAGTGGCTAGTAGCTTGGGTCGAAGCACTGGCAGCGGGTGCTGAGGCTGCGTTTGGCTATGACGGTCTTCGACGCAAAACGTTTCGTGAAGCGAAAGCCAGTGCCAAGATTGTCATTGCTGCATACCCGTTTACGTCAAATGCAACCTTTGGCACCTGGCTTAAGGCTCTATAGAACGATGGCTAACCAGTCGCTCGAGCCGACTCGCGTCGGCAAGCCGCCGCTCGCGGCTCAGCTTCAACGTTAAACATCTATCGCTGAGTCGAGCATGTGGCGCACCCAAGTTGCTTCCGACATCATCCGCGATGGTCTGGGCGTTGAACTGATCGACGCCGCGAATCAGGTCGTGGCCGAGGTGTTTCGATGCGATGCAGACCAAACCGTTTCGTTCAGCCAATTCGTCGAATCTCTTCCGCTGAGCGCGATCGAGCTACTGATTTGTCGGGCCAAGGAAAGACTTGGTCCCTTTGAAGGTGGCCTTCCGCTAACGGTCGGCGGACGCGATGTTTAACCCTGCATTCGAGCGGACCGGCGCCAGCTACGCTGGCTGGTCCGCTCAACTTGAACGTTAGGCCGACATGGATCGCGAAGTGCCGCGTGTCACCGCGGTCGTCACATTGCTGCCCACAGCCGTACACGGCCGCCGTATCAGCGACCGCAGCTATCGCCCGCACATAGTCATTGGACCTACCTCGCAAAGACAGGCTATCCTCAGAGACGGAAACGTCCTGGCCGAGCAATACCTGGGTGTGTGCTTCTGGTCCGGGCCGAATGAATTGCAACCTGGAGTCGAGGCAGAAGTCGAACTTGCACTCATGTACTTTGAAGGTGCGGCTCAACAATATTCGTCTGTTGTACCCGGCGCTACCTTCACAGTACGCGAGGGTCCGAACATCGTCGGCTTTGGGCATGTGCAAGCACGTGCCTAACCCGCAGTTCCAGCCGACGCCTAACGGCGCGGCTGAACGCAATCGTTAGGCCGCCGCCATGGATCCCGTTGCGGACCTCTACCACCAAGTCCGAGAGCGGTTTCCGCCAATCTCGGCATCGGCCGATCGCCATCATCTAAAGCGTTGGGGCGGCGATCTAGACGTTGGAGTGGAGTACGCCTGGTTCGAGGCGCTCGCAGACGCTCTAAACGACGAGATGGCGCGCGAAGTCCCTTACGCAAATCACGAACCGCTAGTCCAGTTCTTGGAGCGAGCCTTCTTGCTTGGCACCGAGCCCGTGCAGAAATGCATTGATGTCTCGTTCGTAGAGAATCTGTTTTGGCAGGTTCCTAGTCACAAGTGCAAGCCGTACTGGCGGCGCTTCCCGCCGAAGCTGAAGCAGCTCTATACGGAGTTCCACCATCGTGATCCTTGAGTGCAACGCGGGAAAATTCAACGTCGAGTCTTCGCTGCCTAACCCGCAGTTCCAGCCGACGCCTAACGGCGCGGCTGAACGCAATCGTTAGGCTTTTATGCCGTACGCCCTCCATCCACTCCATTCGATTGAGCATGATCGGGACGCACTATGGCTGTCGTACGAGTGGGGCGACTCCTTTGAGAATCGAGAATGGAGGCCGTGCGTCGACCATTTCCTTGGCGAAGTCAGCAAGCTCGGGCACGAGGTCGTTCCGCGACCCTCTCCGGAATTCGAGCCGGGCGAGGACTTCGTCAGCATTGCCTATTTGGTCGGCGGCATTAGGACGGTATTCACTTCGGATCTTCTCCTATCCTTGATCACCGTCGAACCCGAGAGTCGCGACCTCATGCAGGAGATATGGGAGCGCGTTGGCAATCAGGTTGGGTGGGCAAGGTAATGAAACACTGGCCTAACCCGTCATCCCAGCGGACCGGCTTTGCCGGCCGCTGAATTCAATCGTTAGGCCTCAGTTGCAATGGTGATGTTTGAGTCAGAAAGCGATCTCTTGAGCGCCATTGCCGCAATTCATTTGGCCGACTGCGTGCCGCATGAAATATGGCATTACCTGGCCGACAGCGACATTCGAAGTCAAGCAGGCGAAGCAGAGTAACGCCGAGTTCAAGAGGCGGAAGTGCGGCGCTTTCTTGACGAACTGGCAACCTCGCTGTGTGGCTGACCGCTGCGCCGTAGTCGGCGGCCTCAGGCTGGTTGCTGCCGTTCACGACCTGAGCAGCGCCCGGCCACTCGGAAAAGCAGGCGCACTTCACTCTGGGCACACAGAGGACAGAAACAATGCTAGCTATGGAAGGCAACGTTTGAAACGGAACACGCAGCGCCCATGACAACGCGAATCGCTCCAACGCTCTGGATATTCCATTTCCTCGCAGTGGCTGCTGCCACCGGCCTTGCATTCACTGGGCACAAATACGATTGCTTTAACGTCGGCCCTTGTAAGGGCGACTTAGATCTCTGGATTCGGCTTGGAGACTTGGCCTTGTACTCCTTTCTAGGGGCCTGGTTCGCTCTCCTCGTAGTCACCTTTCTGGTGAACCGAACTGCCGAGGGCAATCGCGCCAAAGCGCTCGCTTGGTCGGCCGCTGTTCTCGTCCCGATTGGCAGCGTGCTCGCGGCGTCCTACGTTTTCAATTTTGGAATTGTTGCGGCGCAGGTTTGATGGTTGACCTGGCCGTGCCATGCGAACGGCTGCTTTCGCTGCATCTCGGCCGGCAGCGTCAGGCTGCAAGCGGAAGTTCGAGCGCCTTTGGGCAGCCGACTACTCTCTGGCTGGGATTCGCCCGTCAAAGCCGGCCGTGATGACCACGTCGCAGGCAAGAAGCGTTCGGTAGTTGTCTGTGTTCCCGACATCCCTGTAGTGGAGTTCGCCCGCGGACTGAGGGCCGTAGGGCTCGAGGGCGTACCCGGCTAAGTTCAACTCACGTATGACCTTCTCAAAGGCTTTCGCTACGGCTGGCCCAATCTCCTGGGGTACTTCTTCGCCTAGATTTTTCGCGAGAACGTCGGAGAATACTGGACTTGATGCCTGCATGAAGGCCTGGAGGGCGAACGTCTCTGGATTCATGCGTTTCAGCCTACCTCAAAACCGCGATTCCAGTCGGTCCGCTTGCGCTGCGGCGCTGCCGGCAGCGTCAGGCTGATGGCGGTCGCTCATGGTTGGTGTGACCTTCAGCGCTCAGGGTCAATTGGCGGACTTGGAAAGGCCAAGGCCGTGTCGCCACGGCGCAAGGTGGACTACCTGCTGTGCCAGTCGGGCTTCTGGGCCAACTGCTCACGACCGGCGATTGGTCTTGCTAGGCCAGTCATCCATCCAGTCTGAATAGCCGCCGGCGTGGCGGCTGCACCAGAGCGCCTCACGCGGATGGGGTGATCCAGTCGGGGCCAGGCGCGTGATGCTTGAAGGCTTGCGTGGCTTTGCGGATTCGACGGCCGCGGACGTGCGGCTAAGGACTTTGAGGGGCATGACCGACTCCAATCTGAGTCTGACGGCTTCTCGACCTGGTGAGCTGTGGACTTGGAGGCAATGTAGAAGGGGCGCCATCAAGGCGTGGTCAAATTCGGTGGGAGCACCGTAAAGATGGCGTCAAGAGTTTGGCGTCGGAACGGACGGCGCGATTCCTCCCGCAGCAGACGGAACGGCGTGTCGGATGAGCGAGGGGCAAACCTGGCTCAATGCAACAATGCTGCGGCACGACGCACGGGAGCATCGCAATGCCGGCCTACTTCATCGGGTTTCTTGTCATGCTCGGCGCCGCCGTGCTGTTCTTCTTGGCAGCGCTGGCTGCTGCTGCGGCGACTCGGCGGTCGCCTCCAGCAATCTTCAAGGGCAATGCCGCCTCGACTCTTCAAGCACTGCACCTGGCGTTGGTGTGGTCCAGCGTCGGCGTTGGTTGGCTGCTGTACTTCAATGTCTACCGAATCCACGTTGACATGGCCGCAGTGAGCAACGCAGCCTTTCAGGCATTCACGCGGGGGTACACGTCGCGCCTGCCGATAGTTGTGCTTCCCT